>Ga0268299_1000167_pt1 | contig 259531 bp, 202 predicted proteins | sample NOBtaG_FD_193484 | JGI IMG/M metagenome (GOLD analysis project Ga0268299, IMG submission 193484) | Activated sludge microbial communities from bioreactor in Nijmegen, Gelderland, Netherland - NOB reactor | ecosystem: Engineered > Bioreactor > Aerobic > Activated sludge | place: Netherlands...
TCGCGCTGCCGCAGGTGCCGTTAAGCGTGACATCGCTTCCGGCGCAGATGGTCTGATCCATCCCGGCGTTGGCCGTCGGGGCCGACTCGATCGTGACAACCAGGCTGTCCATCGCGGCCGGGCAGGCGCTGCCGTTGCAAGTGAGTGTAAGGGTGACCGTTCCGGCGAGAAGGTCGTTCGCGCCGGGCGTGTAGGTGGTGTCTTCGAGCGAGTTGTCGCCGAAGGTGCCGTCACCGCTGGAGGACCACAGGCTGCTGGTCGCGCTGCCGCAGGTGCCGTTAAGCGTGACATCGCTGCCGGCGCAGATCGTCTGATCCATCCCGGCGTTGGCCGTCGGAGCTGTCTCAATGGTTACGATCTCCTGGCAACTGCTGCTGCAGCCGTTGGAGTCTGTAACGGTCAGATCAATGGTGACCGTGGGGCCAGCTCCCGCCGTATAGGTAATTTGGGAAGTGCCCTGTCCCATGTCGAGCGTGCCGCCCATGACGGACCAGACGTAGGTGGTCATGCCGGCCGTCCCATCGGCGGTGTTACTCGATCCAGCGCAGACGGGGGAGTTTGTCGTGATGCTGCATGCGGGATTGGTGTTGACGACAACATCGGTCATCGCCTGGAAAGTGCAACCCTGAGCATTTGTCACGGTCAGGGTGTAGGTTCCTGCCATCGCGGTTGTGGCGCTGGCGGAGACTTCGGGGTCCGCATCGTTCGAGGAGAAGCCGTCAGGGCCGGACCAGGAGAATGAATAAGGAGGATTGGGAAGCAAGCCCGTGGTTCCGCCGTCGAGGGTCAGGGATGCGCCTTCGCAGACGGGACTGTTGCTGGAAGCGGTCGCGGTGGTGTCGTCGATGCTGATAGAGCCGGAGGGGGTCTTGGTAAGGTTCGCGCCGGTGATGAACTGTGGGTTCTGCTCGGCGGTGGTCACGCTGGTCACGAAGGGACTGCTGTCAGCCTGAAAGGTGACCGAGGTGTTTCCCTCTGCCATGACGTCAAAGACAAGGGTCGCCACGGAGAACGGTCCGGCACCGGGTCCGACGGAACCGCCGTTGTTGACGATTGCGTAGGTGACAAGTCCGGCGCTATCGGTGAGCGAGATTCGCGTGAAGCCGGAGAGCTCGGTGGAGCTGCCGGTATTCAGGGCCAAGACGGAGTTATCGTAGCTCAATCGTACCTGCACGCCGTTGACGCCGAGTGCGTCCACCAGGTCAGCGACCTGAAGGGTCACGCTGACGGTCGACGTGGCCGTCGTCTCGCAGACCGCCGCCGGCTCGAGGCCGGTGCGAAGTTGCACGGTCGCCGTAAGTGCGAATGTCGACTGAACGATCGACAGCATCAGACAGACGCCCAGTAAGGCGCTGCGTGCGATTTGTGAATGGCTCTTCATGACGTACTTCTCCTTTCAGGACACCTAAAACAGCTTCATGGCCCAGTGTTGCCCGCTCACTCATAAAGGGAGGGCAACCTCAACAAGAATCTCAGCAATTCGGCAACGAACTAACCGCCTTAGCGGCTGTCGTGCTGCGAACTCTCCTCAGCGGCCTCCATCGACCGCAACTTCAACTCAAATGCCGGCAGAATGGCTATTCCATGCTGACGGAAAAATTCTCTGATGTCCCTGGTGTCGACGATTCCGTCGCCGTTTTGATCCGCCGACCCGAGCGATGCATCCATCGCGCGTAATCGACTTGTGCCGATGCGACCCAACCCGCGTGGAATCGCCAGGGGCGTCTTGTTGGAAGTCGATTTCAAATCAGCCTGCGTCAGCGGTCCGCGGCCCGGCTTGCCCGGCGGCGCGAAGGCTGGACAGCCATCCTGTGGATCGCTGACCTGGAAGAAGTAGATCTGGAGGGCGGTGAAATCAGCTGTGTCCTGTTCGCCGTCGCCGGTCACGTCTGCGCCCAGCGAGCAATCCTCGGGGTCGCCGCTCATGCAGTCGGTCACCACCGTGTTGAACCGGGACGAGAGGATTGAAAAGTCGAGGATATCGACGATGTCGTCCTGCAGGATGGCGGCTGTCTGGAAATCACCGGAGACGAGCGACACCGATACGGTGTCCTCGTTGTCGCCGCTGAAGTCCACGGCCGCCAATCTGCTGAGGGTGTGTCCTTCCCGGACGGAGACCCAGGTCGTCAACGGATCAATGTTGGTCAGCGTCAATTCGCCAACCCCGTTGCCCGCATTGGGCGTGAATGAGACCGTATCGATAACCGTCACGGGCGAAGAACCGCATCGGGTCAGCGTGCACTCGACATCGCGATCGACAGGACCCGCGGCGAGCCCGGGGATCGTGATCTGCACCGTCAGACAAGCAGGGGCAGGGCACCCGCCGACCACCGTCAGGACGCAGGGAGGTGAAACCTGGAATGGAATGGGCTGACCGGTCGGATTGGTCAAGTCGGCGCCGGGAGAGGGCACGATTGAGATTTCAAAAGTGCTGCCCGGTGCGGCGTCCGGCGAGACCGTCAGGGCATACTCCGAAAGATAAGCCGGCGCACCCGTGACGTTTGTGCCGCCGGACAATCGCGCTGCCGCGGCTCGCTTGGCAGCGCAGTTTATAACTGGGAAGACATTCGACACGCCGAAGAAGATGAAATCGGGGCGATCATCGTCAATGGCGACGCCTCCCGGACAACCGACGGTCACCGTTCCAGTGCCGGAAGTGCGAACAATGCTGATCTCGGTCTCATAGCCGCGCACGCTCAGCACATCCGAAAGGAATACCTCGAGGCTTGTGCTCCCGCCTGCCGACGGCATCGGATTTGTAATCTGGCAACTCATCAGCGGTTGACGACATAGGTCGGCCGCCTCATCACACTGTTCACCGGGCTGACACGGCAGGCCCGCCACGCAACCCAACTCGGGATCGCACGTTTCCAGCCCGTTGCAGAAGAGACCATCGTCGCAGACGGGCGGGGTGCCCGGCTGGCAGACGCCGGCGAGGCAGGTTTCGGCTCCGTTGCAGGCGTCGCCATCGTCGCAGTCGCCGTCGACCAGGCACTCGTCGCAGGTGTCCGTCGTCTCGTTGCAGAACTCTTCGGGCAGACACGGATCGTTGCCTGGCACGCAGCCGAGCATGGGATCACAGGTTTCGACGCCGTTGCAGAAATTGCCGTCATCGCACACGAGCGGGGTGCCCGGCTGGCAGACGCCGGCAGCGCAGGTCTCGACGCCGTTGCACGCATTTCCGTCGTCGCAATCGCCGTTCACCATGCATTCATCGCAGGTATCCGTCGTCTCGTTGCAGAACTCTTCGGGCAGACACGGATCGCCCGGGCCCGGCTGGCATTCGCCGGTGCCGGTGTTGCAGGTTTCGACGCCGTTGCAGTAGAGGCCGTCGTCGCAATCGCCGTCGTTCTGACAACCGGTGGGGCCGGTGAAGGTCACCGACAAGGTCGGTCGCTCCGTCGGTGTGGTCACGTAGTCGCTCGACCGGACCTGCACGCCGTTCGTGTTCGTCGGAATGACGATCCAGCCCAGATTGCTTGCCGGGCTCGCGCTCCAGGCCGCAAGGCTCGCCGTCACGTCCACGGCAAGTGACGTCGCCGTCGCGGCCGTCAGCGTCGCGATCACCGAGGCTGAATACTCGTCGGTCTGAACACCCGAGTCGCCGCCGAAATTCGCGTAGGTCGCCGTCGACTCATCCCAAACGACCAGGCTCTCGTGCAACTGGCCACTGTCTCCGATCGCATTCGCGTCGCCGCCCACCGTGTAGGTCAGTGTCGCGGAGTTAATTGTCGAGCCCAACGGAATCTGGTTGGGACCTGCGCCGAAGATGTCATCAAAGCGAAGCAGGGTGTATTGCGGTGTGTTCGCGCCGTTTTCTTCAGTATCCCACCGCAGGTCAGCCGTCGAGCCATTGTTCTGATTCACACTCTGCTGACGGATGAATGTGTCCGCCGTCGCCGTGTAGCCGTTGAGCCCGTCCCGGAATGTCAACATGGTCGGGACGGATTCGCACATGCCGTTGGTCGGATTACAGGTCTGGCCCATCGGGCAATTCACCGGCGTTCCGGCGCAGGTGCCGCCGCCGCAGGTGTCACCGGTCGTGCACAGATCGCCGTCATTGCAGGCATCCGCGTTGTTGGTGTACTCGCAGGTCCCCATATTGCAGGCGTCGTCGGTGCAGGGATTGCCGTCATCGCAATCGCCGGCATCCATGCAGCCCGACGGCGGCAGGAAGGTCACGCTCAACTTCGGTCGGCTGCCGACGGTGGCGAACTCGTTGGAGTTGAACTGCCAGGAGTCGTCGAGGTTGTTGAGCCAGACCCAGCCGTTGTTCGGCTGGCCGGCGGACCACGCCACCAGGCTCGCGGTCACGTCGATCGTGTGCGAGCCCGTTGCGTTCAGGAAGCTGCTCACGTCGGCCGCGGCTTCGCACTCGGTGCCCGGCTGAATGCCGTTGCCGCCGAAGGTGTTCCAGTTGTTGGTATCGAGCCAGGCCTGGGTCATGCGGTAAAGCGAGGCGCCGCTGGCGCTCGCGTTGGTAATCATCACGGTCAGTGTCGCCGACTGAATCGTCGAGCCCGGCGGAATCTGATCGATGTTGTTGCCGAAGATGTTGTCGAAGCGGAGCAGAACATGGCGCTCATCGGCCGCCGGCGGCGCGCCGTCGCAAATCAGCACCGTCGCCGCGGCGTTGTTGGCCGTCGGACTGCCGGCGTGAATGAAAGTGTCCACCGTCGCGTCGTAACCCGACACACCGTCCTGGAACATCAACATCACCGGCTGCGACTCGCACTGGCCGTTCAAGGGATTACACACTTGGCCCATGGGACATGACATGGGCGTGCCGGCGCAGGTGCCTCCGCTGCACGTATCGCCGGTTGTGCATGCGTTCAAGTCATCGCAGGCGGCGGAGTTGTTCGTGTATTCGCATGTCCCCATGTTGCAGACGTCGTTGGTGCATGGGTTGGAATCATTGCAATCGCCGTTGTTCTGACATTGGGAGATCTCCGCTTCCAGGACCGTGATCAGGGAGAAATCTGAACTGGCCAGAGTCTGGTTATGTCCCTGAACGGCAATGACGTTTGTTCCGGACGTCAGGATCGCCGGGTTCAGATTGAAAACGGCGGGTGGCTGAGGGCTTGTATCGCCGCCGGACGCCTCGTGCCCGGCCGATGCCAGCGTATTAAACAGGGGCGGCGTGCCGGCGATGTTCGCGCTGCGCGCGACCTCGGCGCCGTTGATGTAACAGACGAAGGCGTCATCGTAATCGACCGTGAGGGTGAGCGAAGTCACGGCACCGGGATTTGAGATATTGAAAAGACGCCGCGTGTAAACGCTCGCATAGGTGTTCTGCATGTCGGTTAACGTCGTGTTATCGTCGTTGTCGCCGAAGCCGAACCCGCTGGGACCTTGCAGCCATGAGGAATCGTCAAACCCAACCTGAGTCCACAGCAGAGACGCAACCGGCGTCGACGGCTCAGCCGTGCCCTTGAAATACTTCCACGTATCCCCCTCGACGATCGGCAATGGGTCGATCACGGGCGGCTCTCCGCCGTTGGAGACGCCGGGCGACGGCGTGGCCAGGACGGTGATCGGGCCGGTTCCGTTTGGAAAACGTCCCGAGGTGATGTCCGTTGTCTGCGTGGTAAATGAGAAGCCGTCGATGAGCGCGAAGCCGTTCGCCGCCGTGTCGAAGAGGCCGATGTCTTCTCCGGTGCGAAGAATGTTGAAATTAGTGTGCAAGGGTCCCTGTGCCGGCGTTGAGTCACACCAAAAAATAAGATAGCTGCCGGGCCCGATGGTGACGCCGCTTGGGATTTCATACTGGGTGGGGAAGCCGAGATTGTCGGTCAGGTACATACCCGACATGTCGATTGTCGAGTTTGTGGGATTGTAAATCTCAACCCAATCATCAAACCCGCCAAGTTCATCCGCGATGGTTGTGTTGTTCGAGGAGAGAAACTCGTTAATGACCAGGCCGCCCTGAATGATGTACGACCAGCTTGAGCCGGCGAAGGGCCGCCCCTCAGCGTCCTGGATGACGCCTGCTGAAAGTATCACGGATGCGGTACCGAGTTCCGGCGCGGCATAGCCGTCAAAGATATAAGGGCCCGCGGTTCCGGGCACGCCCGAGAGCCCCGTCGCGGGTGAACCGTTCACGGTCAGATTCGCCGCGGTGACGCCGACGACAGGCTTGTCGAACATCACGGAAATACTCGGGAGCACAACGTGGTTGGTGCCCTGCGGCGGGGTGACGCTCGCAACAACGGGCGGCTGAGTGTTGATGGTATTCGACCAGCTGTCACCTTCGAAGAGCAGTGCCGGCGTGACGGCATCGGCGATTCCCCCGGGCGCCAGCACGATGCTGCGATTTCCATCGCCGGGCATCGAGGGGATCATGAATGTGTACGTGTCCCCCGCGTTTTGAATCACCGAGTCGGCCGGAACACCGTTGACGGTCAGGTCGGCGGCATCCACGCCTGTAACGTTCGTCGTGAAAACGACCTCAATGGAGGCCAATGAACTGAGAACCGCGAACTTGGGCGGCGTTGTGCCTTTGACGCGCGGCGGCAGCGCGCCCTTCTGGATCGTGAAGGTGTCGGAGACAACACCGCTGGCGCGAATGTTCTGGAGCGTCAGCGTGGTTCCGCTGATGTCGATCAGACAGGAACCATTGACGGTTTCTGAATAGAACATGACGGGATGATTAATCGATCCGCCGGTTCCTTGTCCGCCGTGACCGGCGACGACATACACGGCGCCTTCGTTAGCGGAAATACCGGCCGACTTGAGATAGGCGCCGTCCCCGGTGAGCCGCCCGTCGCCGTCGTCAATGATGTTGCCGTTGGCCTCCAGGGTGGCGAGATTGGGCGTCGGGAAATTCGGGGATGTGCCGTATCCCTGAGCGCCGTCGATCAGGTACGATCGTTCGTAGGAATGCGAGTGTCCCGCGAGGACCAGGTCGACGCCGCCGGCCTCCAGGATGGGCAGAATGTTCTCGCGCATCTCGACCATGCGTCCGCCCGAATCGGAGAAACTGTCCGAATTATGCGTTCCGCGTGAATAGGGCGGATGGTGGAAGAACACGATCAGCCATTCCTGAGTCGTGGCCGCAAGGTCGGCTGCCAGCCAGTTGGCCATCGGCCCCGCGGCGGAGCGACTGACCTGCTCGGAGTTCAGGCACACGAAGTGGGCATTGCCGTAGTCAAAGGAGTAATACGCCTCGGTTCCCGATGACATGCCGCCGGCTTCACCCGCGGTTGGCAGGACAAATGCGTCGTAATAGGGGCCGGTTGAAGCGCCCGGGCTGCCGGAGGAGGTCGACGCGCCTTCGTGGTTTCCAAGTGTCGGCCACATCGTCGTGTTCCGAAGCACGGGGGCGTAAGGCGTGAAGTGGTTTGTCGTGAATTCGGAGTCGGTGCCGGAGTTGTAGGCGATGTCGCCCAGTTGAACGGCGAAGTCCGGCGGGTTTCCGCCGGCCACCGTCAACATGGCGTTCATGACGTTGACTTGTGTGGCGGTTCCGTTTCCACCGTCGCCGACTGCCCAGAATCGAAACGGCGTCGAACTGCCGGTTACCGGCGCTGTCTCAAAGTAATATGCGGCCGTACCGCCGCCCTGCACCGCCGTTGTCGAGCCGACGTCGTAATAATACCGCGTCGCGGGCGTGAGGCTGTTGATCGTGACGATGTGGTCGACAGTGTTCGTCGCGGAAGTGGCGGAGAGATTCAAAGTGCCCTGAGTCGTTCCATATCGCACCCGGCTGTCCGAGGGCACATCGCTGCGCCAGCAGATGGTGACGGAAGACGATGAGAGCCGCTGAAGGTACGGCTCGCGCACAAGGTTGCCGACGGGCGGCTGTCCTTCATTGAATCGAACGACCAGGCGCGGCCGTTGTGTGACCGTGGTGGCATATTCGCTGGAGCGAACATCGACGCCGTCGGTGCCGGTGCTGGGCCGGATGATCCAGCCGAAGTTGGTCGCGCCGTCGGACCATGCCTGCACGGAACTGGTGACGTTGACGGAAATTTCGGTGGCGGTTGTGGCGGTCAGCGTGCCGACCTCGGGAGTGTAGGCCACGCCCTCGGCACAACCGCCCCCGCAAAAGCTGCTGTACGTCGACGCCTCAGTCCAATTGGTCAGTACACGGCGCACGCTTCCGGCGTCGCCCGTGTTAAAAACCGTCAGGAACAGGGTTGCTTCGGTGATCTCCGCCCCCAGTGGAATCTGACTGCCGCCGGCGCCGAAGATGCTGTCGAAACGAATCAGCCCGTCCACGTCGAACCCGGTGGAGGCCGGATCGTCGCCGTCCCATCCGAAGTCGAGCGCGGCGCCGTTGTTGGTTCCCTGGTTGGCGGGGTCCTGCTGAATGTAAGTGTCCTGAGTGCCGGTGTAGCCATTGAGTCCTTCACGGAACGTCAGGGTGACACCGGATGCAGGCGCGGCCATCAGGCTCACGAGCAGGAAAAGAGCGACAAGCCCTGCCGACTTGCGCCGCGGCAACAATGATGTCTGGTTCGATTCAACGATCATTTGTCAATTCCCCGGCAGTAGTGGCGACGGTCCTTTCGGATTCGCCACGTTTGAGTTTCGCAAGCAGTTTTTTGGCCTCTAAAAACTTTGGCGACTTCAGGACGACCTGCTCCAGATCGCGCATTGCGTCTTCCGGTCGCTCCAGCGCGACATAGACCTTTGCCCTTGAGAACAGATGAATACCCGACGAACGCTTGGCAAGGACCTTGTTGGCTTCAACGAGCGCCTGTTCGCGATCTTCCCGCGCCTGAGCCGGTTGGCCCGCCTTCTCGTATATCTCAGCCCGCCGGATCAACAGGCCCGTCTTGACCGGCGCGATCGTCAGCTGTTGGTTGATCAGCGAGATGGCTTCCGGGAATCGCTTCCGGGCCACTTCGACACGAATCAGTGCATCACAAAGAACCACCGCCCCGCCTAACTGGGGAATCGCTTCGCGGAGGCCCTCGGCGGCTCTGGAAAGATTGCCGTGCGACTCGAGAAACTTTGCGCGCTCCAGAACAGAATCGACGTCGAGGTCAACCCCGATCGCCTTGTCGTAGTCCGCTAGTGCCGATGTCAACTTGCCGTCGCTCGCGCGAATCCGGGCCCGGGCCAACAGAACAGGCGATGACAAGCCGCCGGCCCCAATGAAGCGATCGAAATCCGCTTCGGCCTGTGCAAATCGACCGAGCTCGGAAAGAGTCAGTCCCCGCTGGGCGTAGATCGAATGGAGGTCGGGGTTCAACCGGATCGCCTCGTCCAGGTCACGCAGTGACGCCTTCAAGTCGCCTTCCAGTCGATAGTAATAACCGCGTTCCACCAGGAGACCGGCCTTGTCGCCCTCAGTCTGCATGGATGCTGTGACCCGCTCGATATCGTGATGAAGCCCCGGATGGGCCATGGCGACAGGAGGCGCGGCAAGCATCATGGAGAATCCGACGAACATGACGAGGACTCTCCGCAGTTGCTGCCCCGTCGGCGCGAACTGTGCGTCGCTGCTGCTCTTTTCCCTCACATGCTCAACGATCACGATTACTCTCTTTGGCTCGGGGTAAGAATCTGCTTTTCAAGACTGCGAACCTGCACCTGCCCGGCTCGTAAGGTCACACCGCCGATGACGCCGCCGTTCGCATCAAGCAGGATGGTGGGGCCGTTCAGATCGAGTTCGATGCGGAACGTTCCCCGCGCTGCAACCGATGCCCTCAGATGGACGGTGGCCAGATACGCGGTATCCCCGGTCTCCACGGCTCCCGCCTGAAGGGCACTGGCAACGCGTGCCTCCGCCGAATTCTTCGCGGTGAATGGACTGAGCCCGCCGAACACGTATGCGTTGTGAACGGGGTTGACCGTCATATCCTCAACGATGATCGATCCTGCCGCTCCACCCGTTGTCTTGAAGGACAATTGATAAGCACGCAGATCGGTCGAACCGGAGATGAACACATCCGCGGTGAATGCCGTCCCGGGTTGTACCGAGGGCATGGAGGGCTGAACAAGAAGTTGACGTTTCGTGTCCATCAGCGGCGAAGAAGGTTCCTCGGACGATCTCGGCGAAACGACGAGCCCGCTGCACGGCATCGAGTCCTGATACGGAATATCCTGGAATGCATCGAGTACGGCGACGATGTCGAAAATGTCGACGTCGCGATTCGGCGTCTCTGCCATCAGATCAACCGCCTCCAGAGCGCATTGGTTGTACACATCCTGGAAGCCGTCGAGCACGCAGACAATGTCGAAGATGTCCACGCCGGTCGAATTGTTCACGTCGCCCCACAGCCAGGTCGTGGCACTCGCGGCCGGCGTGAGATTCTCCGGGTCCATCGGATCGCGAATGTCCGCTCTCACGTCGTACTGCGTGAGCGGAATGATCTCGCGATCCGCCGCGTACACGGTTCCCCACGCCTCGGAAGACATGAAGACCGGAGACGAAACGAGCAGCCCGGTGGCATCGACGTACTTCGGCAGGCACGGAAGCATGGCCGATTCGACGCGCAGCGCGACCGACGGCTGATCTGCCGGCGGTGTGATGGCCAGGTAGCGCGGTCCGACTGCCGACACGACCGGCGTGCATGTCCAGGTATACTGACAACCCAGCATGGGATCGCACGAGTCGTTCGTACACGCATTGCCATCGTCGCAGTCGAGCGGCGTGCCCGGCTGACAGACCCCGGCGAGGCAGGTCTCGGCGCCGTTGCAGGCGTCGCCATCATCGCAGTCGCCGTCGACCATGCACTCGTCGCAGGTATCCGTCGTCTCGTTACAGAACTCTTCAGGCAGACACGGATCGCCCGGGCCCGGCTGGCATTCGCCGGTGCCGGTGTTGCAGGTCTCGACGCCGTTGCAGAAGAGGCCGTCGTCGCAGTCACCGTCGTTTTGACAGCCGCCGATCGGCGGCAGGAAGGTCACGCTCAACTTCGGTCGGCTGCCGACGGTGGCGAACTCGTTGGAGTTGAACTGCCAGGAGTCGTCGAGGTTGTTGAGCCAGACCCAGCCGTTGTTCGGCTGGCCGGCAGACCACGCCACCAGGCTCGCGGTCACGTCGATCGTGTGCGAGCCCGTTGCGTTCAGGAAGCTGCTCACGTCGGCCGCGGCTTCGCACTCGGTGCCCGGCTGAATGCCGTTGCCGCCGAAGGTGTTCCAGTTGTTGGTGTCGAGCCAGGCCTGGGTCATGCGGTAAAGCGCGGCGCCGCTGGCGCTCGCGTTGGTAATCATCACGGTCAGTGTCGCCGACTGAATCGTCGAGCCCGGCGGAATCTGATCGATGTTGTTGCCGAAGATGCTGTCGAAGCGGAGCAGAACATGGCGCTCATCGGCCGCCGGCGGCGCGCCGTCGCACACCAGCACCGTCGCCCCGGCGTTGTTGGCCGTCGGACTGCCGGCGTGAATGAAAGTGTCCACCGTCGCGTCGTAACCCGACACACCGTCCTGGAACATCAACATCACCGGCTGCGACTCGCACTGGCCGTTGCCAGTGTTGCAGGTCAGGCCCATCGGACAATTGCTTACGTTCTGGCAACCCAGACCCGGATCGCAGGAATCGGTCGTGCAATCAACACCGTCGTCGCAGCTCGTGACGGCGTACTGACAACCGTTGATCGGGTCACACGTATCCTCCGTGCATGCGTCGCCGTCGTCGCAGTTGATCGGCGTGTTCTGACAGATGCCCGATACGCACGAGTCGGTTGTGCAGACCGTGCCGTCGTCACAGTCGCCATCGACCTCGCAGCAGCCGGGAATGGGCGTATTCTCACAGTTTCCGCCGTTGCAGGTGTCTGCGGTGCAGGGTTCCATGTCGTCGCAATCGATCGGCGTGTTCTGACAGACGTTATTCACGCAGGCATCGATTGTGCAGAGATTCATATCGTCGCAGTCGCCGTCGTTCTCGCAGCTAATGGGCAGGAATGTGACTGAAAGGGTCGGCCGATCCGTCGGCGTCGCGACAAATTCACTCGAGCGAACCTGAACGCCGTCGGTGTTCGTCGGGAGCACAATCCATCCCAGGTTTGTCGCGGGAGCGGCGAGCCATGCCGTGACGCTGCTCGTGACGTCGATATTCTTAGCCCCAAGCGGCGTACCAGGCATGACGGCGAGGCTGGTGCCCGTATGATCGCCCGCCTGAACGCCGGCCGTGCCGCCGAAGTTGTTGAAGGTCGTCGTGGCTTCATCCCAGGGAACAAGCACTTCACGAAGATCGCCGTCATTGCCGGTTGCATTGGCGTCGCCGCCGATCGTGTAGGTGAGCGTGGCGGATTGGATCGTCGCGGTCGAAGGAATCTGCCCGGGGCCCGATCCAAAGATGTTGTCAAACCGAACGACCATATAGACCGGTCCGGCCGGTGAACCATTGGAGGAGTCCCAGCGGATGGTCTCGAGGGCGCCGTTGATCACCGTCGGAACCGACTGTTCGAAGTAGGTGTCCTGAGTCTCGTTGTAGCCGTTGAGGCCGTTTCGGAAGACCAGGGTAACCGGCAACAGTTCGCACATACCGTTGGAGGGATTGCAGGTATGTCCCACCGGACAGGAAACCGGGATGTTCTGACAGCCGAGCATCGGATCGCAGGAATCGATGGTACAGGGATTCCCGTCGTCGCAATTGGCGGCCGCGTGCTCACAGCCGGTGAGCGGATTGCAGGTGTCCGTCGTGCATGCATCGCCGTCACTGCAATCCGTCGGCGTGTTGGAGCATACGTTGTTGACGCATGCGTCCACGGTACAAAGGCTGCCGTCGTCGCATTCCGCATCCATGTGGCAACAGCCCGGCACGGGCGTGTACTCACAAATGCCGTTGTTGCAGAAGTCAGCCGTGCATGGATCGCCGTCGTCGCAGTCGCCGCTGTCGATGCAGCCGTTAAGCGGCACAGGGAAACCGAGCCAGCCGATCCTGTCGCCCGACGGGCCTGCCGTAAGGGCCGGCGAACCTGCCTGTAATTCATAGTTGCAGGTGGTATTGACGAACATCGGGTCCGCCGACAAGTTGCCGATGCCGCACTCGAGGCCCCCCGAATTCCCGATGATGGTGTAGTCAACATCGCCGCAGCACGTGTTCGCGCTGTTGGTCCAGAGGATGCAGCGCTGAATCGAAGTGCCGGTGCAGCCCTGGCCGTTCACGTTGGTGCCCGAGCCTAGTGTGCAGTTGGTCAGAATCGCCGGCGCCTGGTTGCAGCGAATGCCGCCCGGGCCGTTGAAAATGAGACAATTCGTCATGGTGATGGTCGCCTCGGGGCCATCCACCAACGGGCCGATGCTCACGATCTTGTCGCGGCAGTCGTAGATGATGCAGTTTTCGACGACCGGTTGGGCGCCGGTGCTGTGATCGATCATATCATCGCCGCAGTCCGTCATGATGCTTCGACGAATCGTGTATGAGTTGCCGGGGCGATCGACGTGCAGGACGTCACCGTCCACGCCGTTCGGCTCGGGAGCGCGACCGATGCGCGTGAACCACGAGTCTTCGATGAGCAGCGTCAAACCGGTGCCGAGCCACTCGCCGCCGATGCCGACGCGCGAGAAGAGGCAACGACGGAATGTGTAAGTCCCGCTGGAGCCGCCCAGTGCGGACGTACCCATGCCCGGGCAATCCGCGACCATGCAGTCATTGAACGTGAGCATGTGCGAATTCTCCGCGCGGAGAATAGGCGGGCGCGGGTGGCTGGAGACGATGCCGTTGCCGGCGCCGGTGAAGATGACGAATGAATAGGTCGAAATGCCGGTGCCTTGATGGTAGATGCCGCGCCAGGATGGATTATTGTTCTGCGCGTTCTGCGGGAGGACCATGGCCGCGGGTCCGTTGGTGGCAAAGAAGTAGATCGGCTCGGCACGCGAGCCCGGCGCGCTGACCCGCCCGCCGCCGGTCGGGATGATTGCCGTGCCGTCGTTGACCGGTCCGGCATCAACCATAATCAAAGTGCCCGGCAGAATGGTGAGAGTATTTCCGCTATTGACCGTGACGGTGCCTGTCAGATGAATGACGCCATCACTCGGTCCCCATGTGAGTCCGGACCCGGTGAGAGTGCCGGAGAGGTTTCTGAATAGCGCGGGATTGTCGCCGTCGAGAACCGTAACGATCTTCGAAGCGCTGCTTGCGCCGACGGTGACTGTTACCAGAATATCGCCCGGCGGCGTGCCGGCGCCCTGATCCAGCGTGATCGAAACACTGCCGACGCCGTTGTAGAAGCGAATCGAATCGGCCGGAGGCGTTCCTCCGCCGGCGCCGCCGTTAAGCGTCTCGAAGATGGTGATCGAAGTCGGGACAGGGCTGCCATCCGAGAGGCGCGTCGCGGAGACCGTACCCAATTGCGTGCACGTTCGCCAGTCGATGTTGCCGGAAGAATCAAGGATGTCTGCCCGCAGCGTCAGCGTCTTGCTGTCCACCATGCGCGTCGGCATTGTCAATCGCAGACCCGGCATCAGCGGGGGCGGATCATAGAGGACGGTGCTGGTGATGCTGGCCGTTTCCTGTGCCTGCCGGTCGAATGACTTGACCGTAATCGTGTTCAGGCCCGGGTACAGCGTATAGTTGTACGACCAGTTGCCCTGGTAAACGCTGAAGGTGGCCTGCAGTCCGTTGACTGTGACGTTGTGAGTGCCGGCCTGGTTGAGCTGGCCGCTCAAGGCGAGCAGCGGACTCACATTTGTGTATGGAGAGACCGGGATGCCCGTCAGGGTGAGCGCGTCGATGGTTTCGTTATTGATCGATGTCACCCGGCCCGCGAACCAGTCCTTGAATTGTTGCCGCGTGGCGGGAACGGCAGCGCTGCCGCCGGAGGTAAAGAAGGCCGCATTCGGCATCGCATCGATGCGAGCATCGAAGTTTGCGATGGAAAGATTGGTCGCCAGCAGATCGTTGATGTCTTTGACGAAGATCGGCGCGAAGGCGTTGTGCCTCAGGAAATCGCGAACCGAGGCAATTGTATTGTTCGTGTTGCCCGTGCGCCAGATGGTCTCGTAGCCGTCGCGAAGGACCGAGTCGGTGTCCCAGGTGATAAACTTCGCGTCAGGGCCGTTAACGTGGCCGGCCGCGTTCATGAACAGGTAATAGTCATCGCCCGTATCGCGGTAGATGCCGCCTTCCTTGTTGCTGAGAATATTGTGGAGCGCGAAGTAGCGGCACCATTCGTCCTCATTCACCGTATCCGCCACGGTGGCGGCGTAGGAGCCGGCGGGCGTGTTGTTCAGGACGTTGCAGAGATTGATGAGGTCCGTGAAATCATCCAGCTCTTCGTTGTTTTCCTTTGAGTAGCCGTTTCTTCCCCACAAATTGACGCGATAAGGACCGGGGTCCGTTCCGCGCCAGTCGAGTGTCGCGGTGTTTTCACCTCGATACAGGTTGCCCGCGGAATCGGTGCCGCGGTTCGGCACAACGGCGCCGTTTTGAGAATTCAGGAAATCGCCGTCGACGCGCTCGATGCAGGCGTACAGGCCGTTGAATCCGTTGGAACCAATGCTCGTCGTGTCGTAATTGATGCCTGTGAACCGCAGGCGAATGAATTCGCAAACGGAAGCCGGCATCCCTGCGTCGCGGAAGATGTCGAAGCCGAGCTTCTGCCGCGTGGGTTGGTTGCCGTTGAGGATGAGCTTGCGCACCGGGAAACCAAGTGGCGTGGTCAACTGGTTATCAGTGGCGAAGTCTACCGCGTACGACCTGGGGAAGAGGGTGATGCTGCTCTGCCCGCGATAGCGCTCGGTGACGTTGTAATAAATCTTGCCTGCGTCATCGACAAATGTCGCATCGAACTCCGTCTTACAGGGATCGAACGCGGTCGGGCTCGTATTACAGGAGAGCGATTCCTGCGTGCTCTTGTTCGGCCGGGACACGACGATGTGATAGACCGGGAAGTCCGTCGGCAGTGTTTCACTCGAGAATTTGCACAGGAGCGTCTGGCACAGAACGCAGGTCGGATTCTGATCCGCCTGACAGCCGACCGCGCTGCACGAACCGTTGGCAGAGGGGTGATTCAATGGAAATGTGCTGACCGCCGAGCCATCGTCCGCCGTGATATAGAAGTCGTACTGCTCCCCGTTGGCGAGGCCTGCCAGTGTTGCCCCGTAAGTATCATCCCCTGCTGCGCCGTCGCCGTGTGCCCCGTCGTCCAGCATAGGGGTCTGCAGATAGGCGCCCGGTGAAACGGCGTCCTGCCGATAGTTGAGCGTCACATTGGGAGGAGACATTCCGTCATCCAGGACCAGGGCCGTCACGGTCACTGGCGTACTCGGCGCCGGAATCGCCGGCGCGTGAATCGGCGAAATGATGATGGGAGCGGGCGCGGCATTGAACACGCTGTTCTGGGCCCCCGGAGTTCCGTTGATTCCCGACGATGCGCGCCACGAGGCCGCGTACTCGTTCGGAAGATTCGGATTGATCAGTTCCAGCGAGGGGCCGCCGCCGTCGGGCTGCGATGGCCAGGCGCCGCCGTCGCTGTATTCCACTTCGTCCATCAGATTGCCGAAGCTGTCCTTGATGGCGACGCGCTCTCCGCCGTTGCTGAGCGCACCAGAGGTCCATTGGAGCGCGCCTGCATGGCCCGTGGCCGCCTGTAGCGCGGTCGGTGAAACGGCAATGACTAGATACGACGCCGGACCAAGTAGGGTCGCCGGAGCGAACGTGAAAGCGACGCCGTTCGTGATCGCCCAGCCGCTTAAATCGACCTGACTGGCCCCGGCGTTGTAGATCTCGATGAACTCGGTGTCCTGCGTCGGATGAAGTACGTCGTGCGGATGGTAATTCAACTCGTTGATCACGATCCGGATGCCGACCGACAGCGACCAGCCATATCCAAGGAAGGGAACGCCGCCGGGCGACGATACGATCGAGCCGGATGCGAGGATGATGTCGACATTCCCGGGAGTCGGGGTCGCATAACCGGTAAACGTGTAAGGTCCAGCACCTGAACCGGACACGTTCGTCGCGGGAGAACCATTAACGGAAAGATTGCCCGCGACGACACCCGAAACATCGGCGCTGAAGGTGACAACTACCGACGCTAGCCCGTCGACGCTGATCAGTGAGGGAGGATCGGTCAGAACGACCGTGGGGCCGCTTGCACAATCAACCGCGGTGCGGGAACCGGGGCTTCCAATGTCTCCGTTGGTCGATGTGGTGGACGCTTGGATGTCCGAAGGGAACGAGAGAATCCACTCCTGTGGGTTATTCTGTCCGAGGCCGGCATCGCAGACCCAGCCGCTGGAGTTCTGCGTGCGGATCGTGCCGGGGAAGTCCTGGTCGCCGTATTGCAGCCGGTCAACGAGCGAATTCGATGCGTCCCAGATGTTCAGCGTGTCATTGCGGCCCAGGGCTGCATCGATAACGATTCCACTGATGATTTTGATGCCGGGATCGAGGTTCCACGCCGTTCGGAAAGTGGCCTCGCCTGCGTCGGTAATGATGACGGACTCGCCGGGGGCGATCGTCCCGAAGCTGCTGAGGTCAATGGTGCCTGGCAGATTCGTGTTGTCGTCAAAGCTGAAGCCGGTCATGTCGACGGGATCCATCCCGACGTTAGTCAGCTCAAGAAACTCACCATCAAGCCCGGAGTACATGTACTCGGTGATGCGAATCGGTGCGTTGGACGGCTGCGGGCAGGTCACCCCTGAACAGAGAGAGGCGTCGCCCTGATAGACGCCGCCGCCGTTTTCGCAATCCGCCTGGGTTACCCCGTCGGCGCAGCTTCCCATCGTGCAGCAGGCGCCGGTCGGTCCCGTAGGGCACGCGACAGACGTAAATGAGCCGGGACTGCCGACATCCGCGCCGGTCGAGGCGATGGAGCCCTGTGCGTCTGCAACCACGGACAAGACCCAGAGGAAAGCGTCATTCGCGCCCAGGCCCTCGGTGCAGATCCAACCGCTTACGTTTTGGGTACGAATCGATCCCGGAAATGTCTGGTCACCATAGGCAAGTTGGTCGGCGAGTGCGGACGAGGCGTTGTAAACGTTGATCGTGTCATTGCGACCCAGTCCGGCAGCGACACCGGAGCCGCCCAGAATTTTGACGGTCGGTGCAAGATTCCACGCGGCCCGGAAGGTCGCCTCCGCACTCTCGGTAATCACCACTGATTCGCCTGCCGCAACGCTTCCGAAGGCGCTCAAACTGAATGAGCCCGGCGTATTCGTGTTGTCGTCCATGCTCCAGCCGGTCATGTCGACGGCGCTTCCGCCGACATTCGTCAGCTCTATGAACTCACCGTTAATGCCCTGATACATGTACTCGGTGATGCGAATTTGTCCCCAAGCCGGTGTGCCGGCGAGCAGGAACAGTGCGAATCCCCAAGTGAGTCGAAGTTTACGGCTGGTGTTCATGAAATCACTTTCAACGCGATCAATCCGCGAAAATGCCGAGTGAACGCCGGGCGCGAAATGCCCCAAGATTCTGAGCGACAAACGAATTTCGGAGACGCGAAAAGTAAGTCGCAAATCTGGCCAAAGAATGCCCTGGCCGTACTCGAGACTCTGACCCTATTGATGCGGCCGTTAATAGGCGCGAGTCTAACTGGATGCATCTTTCCCCCGGGGCACCAGTCCGACGCCTCCCCGCACAAAAGCGGATCGCGCCATTCATTAGTTACTTGCGATCCAGCCGCAACGGAATACATGCTAACGATTTGATTATCAGAATTCAAATCAATTGCCGGTCGGCCGCGTGCTCATTTGAGCGTCCAGAATGATCCCGCGACCCAGCTTAAAGAAACGCGCTTCCCCTGGCAGATGTGCCTTCAAGCGTGTTTTTATTGCACGATGCCCGATTCAATTAACAAATCTGTGCTGCCCCATTTTTTAGGATTCGCTCGCGGCCCATGCAGTGCACCTCCAAGGCGTTCAAAAGCGCGGTATTCCCGGCCCCATCCGTGGCTGACGCGGCGTCACTGCATGACAGCCGCGATTGTGTTCTCCTACATCTACTGCTTCGTCACAATTGAAACTTCGGGTGGTACGGCCGTCTCGGCCGTACAGACGGGCGGGACGCCCGTACCACCAACCCGAAAAATCATCTGTGACAGACCACTACCTATCTATTCAGTCAGTGTCAGCTAGCTTGATGCCGGGTCTTCGATGTTCAAGACTCGAAGCGCGTTCGTTAAATGCGCGCATGACGAGGTTAGAGGAAAACAGCCCAAGGTGCATTTCCTCACGGTTTTGTGAGGATGCGATTCTCAGAAACTCAAGCATTCCGGCTCGTTCAATGCCTTCACTGCGACCAATACGTGTCGGCTATCTAACTTATTGTCTCATTCGTTCGGGTGATCCCAGTGAATCAAAAACCCGCCCGCCCTCACTGAGTTGCGAAAAAGGGGCAGACCTCCAAAAACGCGGTAACACCTGTGCGGGACTGGGGATCGATCCCGAGTCAGCCCGATCCCGGATTGATGGCTGATTCCCTAACTCTCGCCCCGGCCTAAGTCTGTGGTCAATTCCCGGGCTCATGGGCCATGGGTAGTCCCAGAATTGTTAACGCAATCTTGACAATTCGGGGACCCCACCGTTAGAGTGAAATTACCCAATCACCGGGGTTCCCATGCGAACTTCGCGGTGACGGGGGGTTGGCTCAAAGGATCATGGAGGGGATTCACGCAGCTAAAACGTTCCTCCGTGCATCCCTAAACAAAATTTCGGATCGCTTTTTAGGACCCACCCCGTCAATGGCACGAGTCTTGTCCAGGGGGTCCTCTAATGACACTCTGCCGTGTCAGTTTGTTGCCGGATGATGAGTTTCGGACTTCGGATTCTGCCCACGACGTGAATTGAATCGTATGTTTGGAGTAAGGCTTGGCGGCAAGAGCCGGCCCTAGACCCGCGAGTTGACCCAGATTCACAAAGGGTACCCCCATGCGGGATCGAATGAGAATGCCGCCAGGCGCATGTCTGGTCCTGGCGGTCCTCCAAGTTTCCGTTGTTGCCGCGGCCGAAGTGTCTTGGCCGGCCGAGGCTTTGAGCTCTGCAACCAATCTCACCGCCGTTGAAGGCGCTGGGACCAACGACTTTCATGTCAACTTGAGTTCCGCGTTCTGGAATCCGCAGACCCGCCGACTTTGGGTGTGCAGGAACGGCGGCACCGGCGGTTCCAAATTCTGGGCCCTCCGCGAGGATGGCAACGGAAGCTTCGAGATCGACTATCAAAACGGCCTTCGCGGCGAATGGACCAACTTCGGCGACCTCGAGGCCGTTACCCAGGCCGACTACGGCGAAGCGGTCATCTATCTGCTCCTCGAAGGCGAAGAGCGCATCAAGGAATACTCCATCGCCGCCTACGGAACCGCGGTTCTGGTCAATAACTGGAACACCTCCCCGCACCTTCCACTCAACGGAGGGTCCGGCGCGGAGGGGCTTTGCTTCGTCCCTGATTCATTTCTTGCCGCACAGGGCTTCGTTGACGGAAGCGGAAATCCCTACCTCAGCCAGAACGGCATGGGCGGCCTTATGTTTGTCGCTCACCAGAACGGCGGACGGCTCTACGCATTCGATCTCAATCGCTCAAACGGCACTTTCACTTTCGTCGGCGCCTACAAGACGAATTACGGTGAGAGCTGCGAACTGACTTTCGATCGCTCCGACGGTCGCCTTTACATCCTGCACGGGGCCGACTGGAATCGCATCGAGGTCACCACGCTCGGCTCCACACTGGTCTCAGGCGAACGCAAGCTCAATGAAATCCTCACCTACGGCCGGCCCACTGGCAGCCCCTCAAGCTGGAACCTTGAGGGCTTCGCCATTATGCCGAACACCGACTGCAGCACGAATCAGCGAAGCGTCTTGTTGACCATCGATGACGGTGGTGCGGAATCGCTCCTGTGGTACAAGCAGTTCCCCTGCACCTGCGGATCGGGCGACGATGACGCCGACGGCGTGCTTAACTGCAGCGATACCTGCCCCGGGACGGCGGCCGGCCAGCCCGTCGATACGAATGGTTGCTCATGTGCCCAGGGCGGCCAGGTGTCCCCCGCAGTCACGGCGCACCCGTCTCCTGTCACCGCGTGTGCAGGTAGCTCTTCTCAGTTCTGTGTGACGGCGACGGGAACGCCTCCGCTAAGTTACCAGTGGCGCAAGGACGGTATTGACATCAACGGAGCGACGGCGTCCTGCTACACGGCCTTGCAGGTCGGCGCCTACAGCTGTGCCGTTTCCAACAACTGTGGAACTGTCCTGAGCAATGCCGCCTCCCTGACTCATAACGCGGCGCCTTCCGTCACCGGCCAGCCGGCCGCCGCCACCATATGCAACGGCCAGACCAATCAGTTCTGCGTCACCGCGACCGGCTCGGGCACGTTGAGCTATCAGTGGCAAAAGGACGGCTCGAACATCTCGGGCGCGAACAGTTCCTGCTATACGGCTTCTTCGGCGGGTTCGTACCGGTGCGTTGTCACCAACTCATGCGGCACCGCGAACAGCAATTCAGCCAACTTGACGGTCAACGACGTCCCGACCGTTTCATCGCAACCGGTTGCGGCCACGATCTGCTCGGGGCAGTCCAACCAGTTCTGCGTCGTTGCCTCCGGTGTGGGCCCGTTTTCGTACCAGTGGCAGAAGGACGGCGTCAACATCGTCGGAGCAACGTCATCGTGCTACTCGGCAACGGTCGCAGGTTCCTATCGGTGCATCGTCCTGAATGCCTGCGGTTCGCGGGCCAGCAACAGCGCGACCCTGACGGTCAGTACCGGCGTCGCCGTGGCGTCGCACCCCACGTCCGGCACCATATGCACCGGCCAGACTAGGCAGTTCTGTGTGACGGCGACCGGCGGCGGCACCCTGACCTACCAGTGGCAGAAAGACGGCGCGAATATCGCCGGCGCCACCTCGTCCTGCTATGACGCCGCACTGGCCGGCTCGTACCGATGCGTGGTCAGCAATGGCTGCAGCAGCGCGACGAGCAACAGTGCGACGCTGACGGTCAATGTCGCCCCCGCGATCACTTCCCACCCCATCTCGGGCAGCGTCTGCTCGGGCAACTCGCTGCAATTCTGCGTCGTGGCAACGGGAGCTTCTCCGTTCGGTTATCAGTGGCAGAAGGACAACGTCAACATCGGCGGCGCGACCGCAAGCTGCTATTCGGCAACCTCTCCAGGCGCCTACCGATGCATCGTCAGTAACGCCTGCGGCTCGGCAACCAGTAACGCGGCGCTCCTGACCTTTCAGCTTTCGATGACCTGGTACCGCGATGCGGACAACGATGGCTTTGGCAATCCGAGTGATTTTCAGCTCGGTTGCACCCAGCCGGCCGGTTACGTCTCCAATAACCTCGACTGCAATGATGCCAGCGCCGCTTACAACCCGAATGCGGTCGATGTCTGCGGGCAGGACCGCAATTGCGACGGCGTCGCACCCAGCGCCACCCAATGGTATCGAGACCTGGACGGGGACGGGTTTGGAAATGCACTCAACCTCGTCTCTTCGTGTTCGCAGCCGGCCGGATTCGTGAGCAATCTGCTGGATTGCGATGACAGCCAGGCGTCCGTGAACCCCAATGCCGTCGAAGTATGCGACGGAGTCGACAATGACTGCAACGGCCTGATCGACGAACTCGGCGACAGCGATGGCGACGGCGTCCTGGATTGCCTCGACGCATGCCCGGGAACGCTGAGCGGCGCATCGGTCGATGCAAACGGCTGTGCATGCCAGCAACTCACCCCCGGCGACTCCGACAGTGACGGAATCGCCGACTGTGTGGACCTGTGCCCGAATACCCCCGCCGGCGACCCGGTCAACAACGCCGGCTGTGCCTGCGCACAGATCGTCCCGATCGTGGACACCGATCGAGACCGAGTCGCAGATTGCGCAGACGCGTGCCCCAACACCCCTCTGGGTTCTGTCGCGAATGAATCCGGCTGCTCCTGCCTGCAAATCAACCCCAACGCCGATGCAGATCAGGACGGCGTGCCGGACTGCATTGACCAGTGCCCGGGCTCGCTGCCAGGTACCACGGTCACTGAGCTTGGCTGTCCCTTTGCGGATTCGCCGATCAATCCGGAGCGGGTGGGCCCTGGCTCGGATTCCGGCGTCAGATCAAACGAACCGCTGATTGGTGGCGGCATGTGCGGAGCGGGTTCTTCACTGAGTTCGCTTGGAATCGCGCCGCTCCTCGCCTTGGGCTATCGCCGACGACGAACCGGTCACATGGTCAGGAAGACTCGCTGATCGCCGCATGAAGCGTCTTAACGGTCAAAAGTGCGCAGCCCGCTGAGGGGCGGGTAGGTACTTTGACACGGGGCGGGTCAACGGGGTGTCTTGAAGGCTGGGTCGGGTAGCAGGGTATCGACTGGCTCAGACACCAGTTCGTGGCACTTCTCGAACCATCGACAATTCCGGTCGCAGCTTTCGGAAGGCGACCCGAAGCACATTGAGAATCCCTGTTGCCGCTGCGATTCCCAGATGAGGTTGAAGTCCGGCATCCACCCCGTCCGGATGGCCATCCGGAATGCCCTTTCCCGAACGAGATGACTCGGAGAAATGAATGGCACATAGCTCCGCATTGGATTCGTGCCAGGCCTGATTTCGGCCTCGAAAGAGGAAGGATGAAGAGGTTTGTCAGTGACCATCCGTGGTGCCCTTCACGTCGGTGCTTTGTCCGTGTCCCCAGCGAATGCGCTTCGCCTGGTATGCATGTATCGGTCGTCGTCAGGGCCGACTGAAATAAGTATAGTGATGCGGAGGGTTGTCAGTTTCCGCGTTAAACGTCCAGAAAATAGGCAGTGGCATTTCCGTTATCCCGGTCCCTTAATGGCAACGCAACTTTAATAAAGAGCGCACAATTGGCCGGGGGGAGTGAGCCTGGCCCCGTGTTGCTCTCTGCACATCGGCCTGCACCGTGATCGATCCACAAAATCACCGCTTCGGCTGACCCGTATCGCGGGAGAGGATTACCCTCGCCTTCAGCCGGTACATTTCTCCCTGGTTTCGCGGACCAGGACTTCCCGCAAGTGCACGTGGACGGATGGATGCTCCGTGTGCATCATCAGTGTCACCATCGAGACACTCGCGATCGAGGATCGGCTCCTTGCCGTACGCCGCATTCCGAGGGCCGGCCGCGATAAGACGGGGGCCGTGCCGCCCACGGAGGCCCCCGGATTGGGACATCGGTCAACTGCCCGAGATGCGGTATAATGCCCCGCTGTCGAAAGGACGTGCGAGATGAGCTTTGAAGAACGGGGCGATGCGGTGGTGGCGGCGCTGGATGCCGACGAACTGAAGTTGATCTATCGGGTGCTGCATCAGCACCTCGCGGAACATCCCGAGCTGATGGACACCGATTTTCTCATCGAGCTGCAGAACTACCTTCAGCGGCAGGCGAAGGCGGCCGGCGTGGACATCAGCGATCACGGGGCCTGGGACAGTTGGATTGGTAATGAAAATGCGACCCCGTGCGATGTGCGATTGGGGCGACGACGACGGATTGATCCTGAGCCGTGATGCGACGCGTTGTTTTTTCTATTGTGCGAGCCGCGAACGGGTGATTTCAATGGGATTTGGAGGTCGGTCATGATGAAAACGAGCGTGAAGATCAGCGCATTGGTGCTGACATGGACAGTGGCGAACATGGCGGTGGCCGCTCCTCCCAGGAAACCCGGCAAGGCCGACTTCTGGCCGCAGTTTCGGGGGCCAAACGGCACCGGCGTTGCGCTACGATCGAATCCCCCGACAGAGTGGTCCGAGGAAAAGAACATCCGCTGGAAGGTGCCGATGACCGGTCGCAGCCACGCCACGCCCATCGTCTGGGGCGATCGGGTCTTCGTCCTGACCGCGGTCGAGACGGATCAGACGCCCGCCGAAGCAGGCATTTATGTTCAGCCCGGTGATGGCGAGGGGCGGCGCGGCGAGCGAGGCCGCAGGCGGGGGGGCTTCGGCATGAGAAACGCCAAGCCGACCAAGGCCTACCAGTTTCAGGTGATGGCGCTCGATCGCAAGACCGGCAAGACGGTCTGGAACACGACCGTCCACGAAGAGGTTCCGCACGAAGCGGGCCACCCGGATGCGTCGCAGGCGTCTGCATCGCCGGTCACCGACGGAGAGCACGTCTACGCCTTCTTCGGTTCCTACGGGCTTTATTGCCTGGACATGAAGGGCAAGGTGAAGTGGGAAAAAGACTTCGGCGACATGAAGACCCGCAACGAGTTCGGCGAGGGCAGTTCGCCGGCACTCTATGGCGACACGATCATTGTTAATTGGGATCACGAGGGAGATGACTTCATCGTGGCCCTGGATAAGAAGAGCGGCAAGGAACTGTGGCGACGCGACCGAGATGAGCCGACGACGTGGTCCTCGCCAATCGTCTTTCGCGCCAACGGCAAGCCGCAGGTCGTGGTCTCCGCGACAAATGCGATTCAGGCCTACGACCTGAAGACCGGCAAGGATGTCTGGAGCTGCCGGGGAATGACCGCGAACACCATCCCGACGCCGATGATCGGTAACGGGCTCCTCTACTGCATTTCAGGTTTTCGCGGCGCGGCACTCTTGGCCATTCGCTACGGCGCTGCCAAAGGCGACATCACCGACTCCGGCACCGTCGCATGGCGCTACGACAAAGACACGCCGTATGTTCCTTCTGCACTCCTTTACAAGGATGTGCTCTACTTCCTCGAGAACAACCGCCCGATCCTGACCTGCCTCGATGCCAAAAAGGGCGAGCCGCTCGCCGAAAAGAGGCGAATTGAGGGCCCGGACATGATCTACGCCTCCCTCGTTGGGGCAGCCAACAAGGTGTACATCGCCGGTCGAAATGGAAAGACGACGGTGATAAAGCACGGCGGTGAGTTTGAAGTGTTGGCGACGAATGTGTTGGACGACGGATTCGAAGCGTCCCCCGCGATCGCAGGAGACGAGCTGTTCCTTCGTGGGCGCAAGAGCCTCTACTGCATCGCAGAGGACTAGTGGTCCGTCTCGGTTGATTTTTCGGGTAGCATGGGCCTCTGGCCCGTGCGTATTGGCATGAATAAGTGCCAATGATAATTGCGAAGAACGCTAAGTAACGGCCCTGGCGGTCCGTCTCGGTTGATTTTTCGGGTAGCATGGGCCTCTGGCCCGTGCGTATTGGCATGAATAAGTGCCAATGATAATTGCGAAGAACGCTAAGTAACGGCCCTGGTGGTCCGTCTCGGTTGATTTTTCGGGTAGCATGGGCCTCTGGCCCGTGCGTAAACGGCGGCCTCTAATCCGGCCGAACCCGTAGTTTCAACTGAGACGGTCCACTAGCCAATGGATGCGGCCATGCCGGCGTCAATCGTCTGAGTCAACTGTTTGCTGATGACGGAGAAAATCCTGCTCGCCAGCACTTCGACCTGAAGCAGCTTGGCCATGTCTTCGATCTGATGCTCCAGGCCGTCGAGCGCCTGGGCGAGCACCGACACGTCGAGATTGACGCGCTCCATGCCTTCGATGCAGCATTTGAGGGCCACATCGGTGTCCATCGTCTCGGACAGCGTCTTTGCGATGATGCTGCCCGCGCCGATGATCTTGGCCAGCTTTGCCCCCGCTGAGTCCTTGGGCAGGTCGCCGTGGCTGGCATGGTGGTAGCGCACGCCATCGACCACGCTGACCGGCAGGTTCCACTCTTCGAGGATCAGCGCGGAGATTTCGCCGTGCGAAACGCCCATGACGTTGTGCTCGGCGTGAATCCAATCCTCGGTGCCGTGGGGCCGGTAGTTCGCGACGATGGGGGCGTATACTTTCGGCATGCAGCGCGACATAACGATGACACCCAGATCGGCCAGCAATCCGCCGATGAACGCCTCATCCCGCTGAGCCGGCGACAGCACCTCCGAAAACTTGGCTGACAGGATCGCCGTGGCCAGCGACCGCCGCCAGTAGTAGTTGATGTCGATCAGGTCGGTGGTCATCTCCTGGGTCTTCTGAACCAGATAGCGGGTAAGCACCAGTTCGCGTACGCGTTTGAGGCCCAGCAGCGTCATCGCCTGGTGCAGCGATGCGACCTTACGGGTCACGCCGAACAGCGAGGAGTTTGACAGCCGCAGCACGTCAGCGGCGATGCCCGGGTCGGTGCTGAGCAGCTCGATCAGATCGTCCAGATCGCAATGCGGATCCTGTGTCATTTCGTAGCATCGAGTCGCCACCAGTGGCATCGAAGGGATCGAGGCGGACCGCTTGATGGCTTCGAGTGTCTCAATTTGCAGCATGATTTTCACCTGAGCGTCGAGGCGTTCCTCGCATGGCGAGTATGCGCGGGCAGGCGGCGAGCGCGTGGCCCACGCACTGACTTATCGGTGCAGGGCAAGGTCGGCATGAGGTGAAGTCAGAGCGGAAGGTAGCCGGGGATAAATGACGCAGGAGGCCGCCCCCCCATGCGGCCCCATACGCCTGAAAATGATTGCGGCACGAAGACGGCCCGTTTATGCCCTTCGTCAGGCTCTCAAAGCCCGCGCTGCAGTACACGTTCCCCGCAATCCTTGCGGGATGGGGTCGTCAACATGCTGGCCGGTCCCCGGCACAGGAACTATCGGTCCAGTCGTTTTGCGGATGAGTTATTTCTGGAGGTTGGTTGCGGCGTGCAGATTCAAGTCGCGCACCGATCGACCCATTGCATGGAAGTGTCGAGCAATTGATGAGGCCGGAACGCGGCTTTGTAGTTCATCCGCGCGCAGTCATTGACGTAAAACCCCAGGTACCAGTAGGGCAGATCGCGGCGCCGGCACTCTTCAATTTCGCAGAGTCCCCCGAAGATGCCCGGGCTTCGCCACGACTCGTCAGGATCGAAATAGAAATAAACGGAAGAGATGGCCGTCGGACAGAGATCGAGGATGCCGACGGCGATGATCCTGTCGAGCACGGTGTAGGTCATCTCCAGCGATTGCGTGGGAGACTTGTAGAGGAAATCCTCAAAATCCTCGCGGCCTTCGCTCATGCTCCCGTCGTGTTGATAACGGAGGTAACGGACGAACAGATCGTACTTGGCGGACGTGGGTTCCGGGGCTCCCAGCAAGACCCGTACGTCTGTATTTCGCCTTTGGACGCGGCGCTGTGAGCGGCTCGGCGTAAAACGCGCCACCGGAACGCGGATCGGAACGCATTCGTGGCACCCGTCACAGACCGGGCGATAGACGAATTCCCCGCTCCTTCGAAAGCCGCGGTCCATCAGCCCCAGATAGTCTTGAGGCGGAAGCAGCGGCGCGAACGTATACTCATTGACGGCCGTTCTTCCCGGAAGATAGGGACAGGCATGGGCCGGGCCGCGTCGCAGGGGTAGCTGGGTCAGTGGGACAGCCCTGATGGCGTGCGGGTCCATGACAGATAGAATAGCGATTGCAGCGGACTTCCGCCGCGCCGCGTGGCGCCGGTTGGGGCCGGAAATTCTTGAACGGGCTAACTCGCCCTCGGCGGCGATGGTCGCCCTCGCGATTGGGAGTCCAGCATGACCAGGTTTCTGATGGGGACGTGTGTGGTGGCGGTCTTGGCGCTCGCGATGCCTGCGCAGGCAGGATTGAAGATCGGCGACAAGGCGCCCGCGGTTAAGGCAGGCAAGTGGATGACGTCAGCTCCGCCGGCACTGCCGAATGAAAAGGGCAGCGAGAAGCATGTCTTTCTGGTGGAGTTCTGGGCCACATGGTGCCCGCCGTGCCTCAAGAGCATTCCCCACCTCGGCGAGTTGCATCGCAAGCACGGCAAGGACGGCCTGGTGATCGTCGGCGTGAGCAACGAAGACTCCGAGACTATCGAAAAGTGGCTGAAGAAGAACGCCTCGAACAAAAAGCTTGAGATGCCGTACCACGTCGCGGCCGATGACGAGATGGCGACGAACTCGACCTACATGGCCGACATCGACTCGATTCCCCATGCGTTCATCGTGGACCGCAAGGGCATCGTAATCTGGACCGGCAATCCGCTCGATCCGGGAATGGATGACGCGCTCGAAGGCGTCCTCGCCGGGACGTACAACGTCGAGGTGGCGAAAAAGGCCGCCGCCACCACCGAGAAGTACGAAGAGCTGATGGGCGCCTTGAAGTCAGCCTATACGGAAGGCGACAAAGAAAAGATCTTCAAGACGCTGGACGAGATGATCGCACTCAAACCGCAGGAACTCCAGCCCTACCTGATTCGCCGCCAATTGATGGCCGAGTACGAGATGCAGGACCAGGTCGCCGCATGGGACCAGAAGATCGAGGCGGCGATGCACGACCATCCCGATTCACTGCAAAATCTCGTGGAGTTCGAATTGCAAAAGCCCATCGCGGAACGAAACGCGGGGCTCATGTACCGCAGCGCATCACGTGCCGTGGAGCTGACTAAGCGGCGCGACGTCGACATCCTCGCGGCCCTGGCAGAGGTCCAGTGCCAGCTCGGAATGCTCGACGCGGCCATCGCCACTCAGCGCGAAGCCGTTGCCCTGGCGGACGAATCCGCCAAGGAAACGATGAAGAAGCTGCTCGCCTATCTGGAAAGCGCCAAGGCCCTGACGAAACAGGCGGGCTGATCCGCCCTCGACATGGCGATTCGGCGCTGAAACGAGCGGACGGGCTCACCACGCGGTGATTTCGCCGATCAATTCCTCCGCCAGGTCCTTCACGGTCACGATCCCGAGGCAGTTGCCCGCGGTGTCCTCGATCGCGGCGATGCGCCTCCGCTTCTGCTGCAGGACGGCGAGCGTGTCGAGAACCGTCGTCTGCGCGGATACGCGCGGTATCTTCCGGATCACCCGGTCGAGGCGATCGTCTTCCCCCATGTAGATCAGATCCAGCAGGTGAACCACGCCGACAATCTTCTTGCGCTCGCCGGAATAGACGGGCAGTCGCGAGTGGCGCGATGACTGTATCACCCCGCGAATGTCCTTCATGACCATATCGCTGCGCAGCATGACGATCCGGGAAAGCGGGACCATCACGGCCGTGACCGCCATGCCGCGCAGCTTGTGGGCGCTTTCCAGCATGTCGATCTGGGTTCGCGTCAGGTTTCCCTCGGCCGCGCCCTCGTGAAGCATCTGGTACATCTGCGCCCGGGACCCGAGAAACGTGCCGGGGCTGGTTGACGCGGTGTGCTCGAGGAAGTGCGTGCCGATCCATCGTTGAAGCCCGATCAGCCCGACGATTTTGAAGAGCCTTCGCGAGAAGACAAGAACCGATGCGATATGCGGCATGATGCGATCGGCATGTCGCTGGAACAGGTTCTTGGGGACGATCTCTCCAAAGATGAAGACGATCGGTGTGAGGATGACCGTCGTGTAGAACTCGGCGCTGGCGGCGGCCTGGTGTTCGGTGAGGTTCGGCGACGCGCTCTTCAGAATCAGGTAGGCCATGCAAAGCGGGGCCAGGTAGTTGGCGATGTTCGTGCCGATGAGCACCGTGGCCAGTGAATCGGGACGGTTTTGCAGCAAACCCTGCAGGAGCACGGCCCGCTTGTTCTTTCGGTGCGCCGCGACGGAGAGTCGCAGCCGGCTGACGCAGTAAAGGCCGGTCTCGGCTCCGCTGTAAAGGCCGGAAAAAAAGATGCAGGCGGCGCAAACCGCAAACCCGATGGTCGCTTCCGTTGGGCTCAGTTTGGCGAAGATCATCGGGCCCCTCCCTCTCGTTGATCCGTCGTTGATCGGGCGTTGTCCGCCGCGGCGAGCAGCAGCGAAAGGTCGGCGTTTTCCTGAGTCGGCTCAAGAAGCGTTACCATCGCGCGAAACACGCGCCGCTTCCGCATGACCATCACCCGCAACACCACATGGCCGATCGTCACTTCGTCGCCGGGTTCCGGCAGCCCGCCGAATGACTCGACGATGAGGCCGCCGACCGTGTCGAATCGCGTGTCCTCGATCGGCAGCTCAAAGGCCCGGCGGAAGTCGTCGATGTCCATGGCCGCGTCGACCGTGAACGTGTCGGGTCCCAGTCGAACCAGGCGAGGTCCATCGCCCGTCTCATCCGGCGCGGACAAGTTTCCCACGATCGCCTCGACGATGTCCTCCATCGCGATGACCCCGGCCAGCCCGCCGTATTCATCCACCACGATGGCCATCTGCGTGCCCGTATGCCGAAAGTGCTGGAGAACGGACTCGGCGCCGGCCTGTTCGGGTACGAATTGCACCGGTTTAAGCATCTCGCGGACCGGCTTGTCCGGATTCAGAAACGTATCCCGCGCGGCGACCGTGCCGATGATGTTGTCGATCGTGCCTTCGTAGACGGGCATTCGAAGGAGCCGCGCGGTCTTAAACAGCTTGTCCAGATCGCGGCGATCGTGCGCGATGTTGAACGCGCTGAAGTCCACGCGCGGGACCATCAGAGCGCTGACCCGCGTCTCGGAAAGCTCGACCACATGATGAATGATCCGGTTCTCCCGGTCGTCAATCAGCCCGCCGTCCTCACACATGCTCACCAGTTCCTGCAATTCCTCCGCCGCGAGGGATGAACCCTGCTGCGTCGTGCCGCCCAGCACCCGAACCAGCGGCTCGACGAAGACATTTTCCAGGAGCCAGCGAACCGGCGACGTTGCGATCACCAATCCCCGAACGATGGGCGCGAGGATCAGCGAGAGCTTAACACTCCGTGTCAGTGCGAATTGCTTGGGGAGTATCTCCGCGCCGAACACGGTGACGACAAATCCTCCGATACCGATGACCGTCGCCACCGCCGTCGAGCCGCCGGAAACCCGCACCGTCGTCACCCCCAGGACGGAATAGAGCAGCATGTTGATCGCCGTGTTGGTCAGCAGAAGGGTGGACAGAAGCCCGCGAGGGTTCGCGCGAAGCTGGGTCACTTTTCGAGCGCTGACCGTGTTGAGGGCGGCGAGGTCCTGAAGCTGCTTGCGCGTCAGCGCAAATAGCGCGGTCTCGCTCGCCGAGGCCATGGCGCTGGCGATGATCAGGGTGCCGATGAGCGCGAAGGCGGGGAGATTCTCGATGAGCCTGTCGATCAGGTGAGCTGACATCCAGCCTTTGATTTTAGGGCCGCGGCTGATTACTGTCGAAGTCGGGTGCAGACGAAGTAGCCAACGACGAACGACACATGACATACTTCTGGCTGGTGATCATCGGGCTTGCGGGCGGCGCCGGCGGGGGCTTGCTGGGAATCGGCGGCTCCGTGGTGATGATCCCCGGTATGGTGCTTCTGCTCGGGCCGGACAAGCAGCATCTCTATCAGGCCGCCGCGATGATCGTGAATTTCTTCGTCGTCGGTCCGGCTGTCCTCCGACATACCCAGGCGCGGGCGACGCTGCGGCCGGTGACGCGGTGGATGGTTCCCAGCGCGATCGTCGGTGCCGTGGCAGGCGTGTACGTGAGCGAACTCTCGGTGTTTCGCGGCAGCGGGCAGGGATATTTGCAGATAACCTTTGCCGGGTTTCTGGCGTACGTCATCATGTACAACCTGCTGCGGCTGCGATCGGGCCAGCGTTTTCCGAAAATGACCGAGGCGGACTCGGCGAAGTTATCGAAAGCGCTCATCGTCGGTGCCGTGGGCCTGCCGGCCGGACTGTTCGGTGGTATGCTCGGCGTCGGCGGGGGGCTGGTCGCGGTACCGGCGCAGCAAGTTGCCCTGCGGATTCCACTGACCAACGCCATCGCCAACTCGGCAGGCACGATCCTATGGTCAAGCGTCGTCGGCGCGATCGCCAAGAACAGCCGGCTGACCGAGCACGGCTTCACCATTCGTGAGTCGCTGATGCTGGCGCTGTGCCTCGTGCCGTCGGCGATGATCGCCTCGTATTTCACCGCGGCAAAGGTGCACCGCTGGCCGGTCCGGGTGATTCGATACGCCTTCGTGGCGCTGCTTGTTTACTGCGCGTATCTGCTCGCGACAAAAGGCTGGGCCCAGGTGCAGGGGTAGTCGGCAATTGTTTATTGGGGCGAGTCAAAATCCGCAATCAATATCTGGCTCGACTCGTCCGGTCCGCGCTGGCTCGTCCACATCATCTTCTTGCCGTCCGGGCTGATGACCGGCAGCCCGTCGAAGCGTGGGCTATAGGTGATGCGCCGCTGCGCGCCCGTCTCGATGTTCAGCCAATAGACCTCGTAATTGCGATGCCCGTGGATGCTGGTCGTGAAGACGACCGACTTGCCGTCCGGCAGCCAATAGGGGGCCCAGTTAACGATGTCGCAGTGGGCGGTGAGCTGCCGCTCGCCGGTGCCGTCGGCGTTGATCACAAAGAGTTGAAGGTGATCGTCCTGATTTCGATCGGCCCGAAAAATCACTCGCTTGCCATCGGGTGAGAAAAACGGCCCGCCGTCATAGCCCGCCTTGTCGGTCAGTCGGCGAACGAGCGTGCCGTCGGCGCGCATGATATAAAGGTCCGGGTTCCCATTGCGGTCGCTGGCAAAGACGATGAACTTCCCGTCCGGGCTGTAAGCGCACTCGGCGTCGTAACCAGGCGCGTCGGTGACTTGCGTCGGGTTCGAGCCGTCGATGTGAGCACGCAGGATGTCCATGCCGCCGGGCATGTCCCATGTGTAGGTGCTGCCTTCACGGTGATACTTGTTTGGGTTCTCCATGTCCGGGTGAAGATAGCTCGATGCGTAGATGATGCTCTTGCCGTCCGGCGCGAAATAGCCGCATGTGCACGCGCCGCCGCCAGGGCTGACTTGCTTGAGCGTGTTCGGTAGCGAGTGGCCGTTCGGGTCGAGTTCCAGCGTGAACATTTGGTATTTCGACTCACCCTTGGGATACGCCTGAAAGATGATGCGCCGCATGTCGGGACTGAAATAGGCCTCGCCGGAGCGGTCCAATCCCATTTCCGTGAAAGTGAGCTGCCGGACATTAGAAAGGAAGCGGGATTCGCTTTCCGCCCAGTTCGCTTCAGGGGTCGCGTCGGGAACCAACTCATATACCGGGTTCGAACAGCCCCCGCAGATAACGGTAACAATGATCGCAATCCATTTAGACTGCTGGGTTTGCATACGAACTCCCTTCTTTTGTCAGCCCGGCAATATTAGCAGGACGGCATGGAAAGCCGAAGGGGGCATTCACCGGCGATAGGAGCCGTTTATGACGCTGGAAACGCAGTCGCTGATTCGGAGATCTGGGGGCTTTTTCTGCTTTACTCCCTTAAATGCCGAGATTATCATTTAGACGGTTGGTTTGGTTCAACGAACGTGCGATAGGGTCCGCGACATTTCTCAGCAAGGTTCCGCTACTCATTGCCGGCTCGCCCATCCCACCTTCTGGTCGGAAAGGTCCGACCCTTTCATGTCGACCCTGAAAGCAAAAGATAGGGTCGAATTGCCCTGAGTGTTTTTTTTGAGGAGTTACGTTAGATGGGCAAGAAACTGTATGTCGGCAATCTTCCTTTCACAATGAGTGGTTCGGAGCTTGAGCAGCTCTTCGCCGCACACGGCACTGTCACCAGCGCCCAGGTCATCTCGGATCGCGAGACCGGCCGGAGCAAGGGTTTCGGTTTCGTGGAAATGGCTTCGGACAGCGAGGCCCAGTCGGCCATCGATGCCCTGAACGGCCAGCAGAATGGCGGTCGCGCTTTGACCGTCAATGAAGCTCGCCCGAAGGAGAATCGTGGCGGCGGCGGCGGCGGCGGCGGTGGTCGCGGCTTTGGCGGCGGCGGCGGTGGTCGCGGCGGCTACGGCGGCGGCGGCGGCGGTCGCGATCGCTACTAAGGATTGAGAATGACCCGATGCCGGTTTTCGGCCGCGGGTGATTCAATTGCCAAAAAAACGAAGGGGCCGCGAGCGATCGCGGTCCCTTTCTTTTTGCGCATCGCCAATGAACCGGCTCGGCGTTTTGCACGACGTGGCCCAAGCGATTATCTTCGCTTGCCAGCGCAAGACTCATTCCCGCCGGAGGGCGGCTGGAAGGTAGGCACAAGTGGAAATCACGATCCTCTGCATCGGGGACGTGGTCGGCAAGCCGGGCCGATCCATCGTCTCGCAGGCCGTCCCGCGTCTCGTCAAGGAGCGCGGCATCGACTGCGTCATCGCCAACGTCGAAAACGCCGCCGCCGGCTCCGGTCTGACCGAGCTGCTGTACAACAAATTCATCCGGTACGGCGTCAACCTCATGACGCTCGGCGACCACATCTACCGCAAGGGCGAAATCATGCCCGTGCTCGAGCGATCGGAATGCGCCGTTCGCCCGGCGAATTACCCTTCCGAATCAGTCGGCAAGGAAATCGCGATCTTCGAAACAGCCAAGGGCCCCAAGGTCGCCGTCGTCTCGATCATGGGCCGACTCTACATGCGGCCGCCGTGCGATTGTCCCTTTCACGCAGCCGATCGCGTCTTCGCAAAGCTCCCGCGCGACGTCAACATCGCCATCGTCGACATGCACGCCGAGGCAACCAGCGAAAAAGTGGCGATGGGCTGGTACCTGAATGGACGCGCGAGCATGGTTTTCGGCACCCACACACACATCCAGACCGCCGACGAACGAATCCTCGACCGCGGCACCGCCTACATCACCGACCTCGGCATGAGCGGGCCCTACGACAGCGTGCTCGGCAGACGCAAAGACAGGATCATGCGCTACCTGATGACCGGCCTGCCCGCCCCGTTCGACGTGGCCACCGACGACGTCCGAATGTGCGGCGCCCTCGTCAAGGTTGACAGCGACACGGGAAAAGCGACACACATCGAACGAATCCGCGTCGACGCCGACGGCGCCTCCGTTGCGGACCACGATGACGATTAAGCCGACGGCGGAGGATCGCATGGGCGAAGAGCTTCGCATCGTGCCGTATTCGGCGATCCATCGAGATGCGATGATCGACGTTGTTCAGCGCGTCTATCAGGAGTACGGTTTCACCTGGGAGGCCGACGGCTATCATCGCGATCTCTATACCGTCGAGGATTACTATCTGCGCGACGGCGGAATGTTCTGGATCGCCCAGGACGCCGACCGCGTCGTCGGCTGCGTCGGCGTGACGCTTCACGGGACCGAGTGCGAATTGCACAGGCTGTACCTGCTCCCGGAATATCGCGGACGCCGGCTCGGGCGACGCCTCCTGGAAACGGCGATGGATCATGGCCGACAATCCGGCATCAACCGCATGATTGCCTGGAGCGACGTGAAGCTCCCCGACGCCCACAAGCTCTATCTCAAATTGGGATTCGTTCAGCAGGGCCGGCGCATCTGCGACGATCCCGACCAAGCGCTCGAGTACGGGTTCTGGAAGGAGCCGCTGTGAGCAAGCGAAAGCCATCCGGCCGGCCGCCCTTCGACCCGAGCAGGGTAAAGCCCGACGACGAGCCAGGCCTCTTCGGCCCGCCGCCGGAAGAACCCAAGTCGCCTCCAAAGGGTGACGCGCCCCAACTCCCCGCCCCCGCCCCCAAGCTCTACACCGTCAGCGATCTGAACCGGATGGTGAAGGCCGCCATCAGCGCGGCACTGCCCGGCAACGTGAGCGTCCTCGGCGAATTGTCCAACCTGTCCCGGCCGTCAGGGGGGCACGTCTATTTCACCTTAAAAGACGCATCGAGCGAAGTCCGCTGCGTGATGTGGCGCTCCGACGCGGCCCGGCTGCGCTTCACACCGGAAGACGGCATGGAGGTGATCGTCACCGGCGAGGTCGATGTCTACGAGCCGCGCGGACAGTATCAGCTCTACGCCCGGCGTTTGGAGCCGCGCGGCGTCGGCGCACTGGAAATCGCCTTTCGCCAGCTCAAGGAACGGCTGGAGCGCGAAGGCCTCTTCGACCCGGCCCGCAAGCGCGCGATTCCCGCCGTGCCAGGGAGGATCGCCGTCGTCACCAGCCCGACCGGCGCTGCCATTCGAGACATCCTGCAAACCATCGAGCGTCGCTACCCCTGCGTGTCGATCTACGTCTTCCCCGTCAAAGTACAGGGCGACGGCGCGAAAGAAGAAATCGCCGACGCCATCGCGCGCGTGAATCGTTCCAGCAATCAGTTGGGCGGCATCGACGTCATGATCGTCGGTCGCGGCGGCGGTTCCCTCGAAGACCTCTGGGCTTTCAACGAGGAACTCGTCGCAAGGGCGATCTTCAATAGCGAGATTCCAATCGTCAGCGCCGTCGGCCATGAGGTCGACTTCACCATTGCCGACTACGTCGCCGACCTCCGCGCCGCAACCCCGACCGCGGCGGCGGAGCTCGTCGTTCCGCAATTGATCGACCTCGTCGCCGGGCTCGACACGCAGGCACACCGTTTGTCCCGCGCAGCCCTGCGCGCCGTGGAGTCAGCGACTTCGCGGCTATCCATGCTGGAACGCTGCGAGTGGTTCCGCGATCCGCTCGGCCGCATCGGTCATCGACAACAGCAGTTGGACGAAGTCACCGGCCGTCTGCGCCTGGCGATGTCGCGCCGATTGTCCGCATCCAACGCCGCCCTGCACGAATCCGAAATGAGACTCGCAAAGGTCAGGCCCGAGGTCCAGCTCGGCCGCCGCCGCGAACTGCTCGGCGAAATCGAACATCGCCTCCGCTGGGCGCAGGGCCATCAGAACCTGAAACTCGAACGCCGACTCGCCGCCGTCGAATCCCGCCTCCGCGTCTCGTCACCCATGCGCCTGGTTAAGCAGGGCTCCCTCGTCCTCGGCCATTTATCTGACCGCCTGATTCGCGGCCAGGAAACGCGCCTGCGGGATGGCCGCCGCGGCCTCGACACAACGGAAGCCCGACTTCTCGCCGCAAGTTCCGAATCGGTGCTGCAGCGAGGCTACACCATCACCCGATCGGCCGACGGTCGCCTCATCCGTACCCCCGCCGATACCGCGGCCGGCGATCAGATTGTCACCCAGACCGCAGGCGGAGAAATCCGAAGTCGTGTAGAATCGTCGGACGCCCAAAGCTAATCAGGCGCCACGAGAACCTATGTCCAAATCCGAACCCACATTCGAAGAAGCCATGAAGCGGCTGGAGACAATCGTCCAGGCCATCGAGCAGGGCAAGATCGGCCTCGAAGAGTCGATCAAGCAGTACGAAGAAGGCATGGCACTGATCCGCCGCTGCCGGGGAGTCTTGTCAGACGCCGAGTTGAAGATTCAGCACCTCCAGGCCGCCGGCGCCGATGGTGCCGAGGTCGTGCCCGGCTCGACGAACGCCAGGTAACAGGGCGCCGAAAAGGGGGGGCAGGTTGCCGTCAGGGGGCAATTGCTCATTTTTTTTGAAAGTTCAGTCGGGTCAGAATCCCCCGTGCGAACCGGGCGGAAACGGCTAGGATGTATCGCGGTATCTTCAGCCGTGGCGGATTGTTCCCTCGTCCGGCCGGCTGATCTTGAGTTCGAGCATGGATACGGCAATCGCTGACGACGTCATCACATCGCTACGCATCACAGCATCCGAGGTTGACACCGCGATGCGTCGATGGCTCGAAGGCCCCGCAAACACGCCGCTGAGGCTGCTCGAAGCGATGCGCTACAGCCTGGAAGCGGGGGGCAAGCGCCTGCGACCGACCCTGGTGCTCTGGTCGGCGCAGCTGTGCGGCGCTTCGCCGTCGGCGGCAATGCCCGCGGCACTGGCCGTCGAATGCGTCCATACCTTCAGCCTGATTCACGACGATCTTCCGGCCCTCGACAACGATGATCTTCGCCGGGGGCGCCCAACCAGTCACAAGGCCTTCGGCGAGGCGGCCGCCATCCTCGCCGGTGACGGCCTGTTGGCACTCGCTTTTGAGATTCTGGCCACCGACCCGCACGACGCCGCATCGGCCATCGCCATGGTGCGCGAGCTCGCCGCCGCAACCGGTTGGCGCGGCATGATCGGCGGAGAGGCGGCCGACATCGAAGGCGAAAAGCGGCCGCCGTCCATCGAGATCGTCGAACAGATCCACGCCGCAAAAACGGCGCGGCTCATCGAGGCCGGTTGCCGATTGGGCGCCATCGCCGCGCACGCCGATTCCTGGCAGGAAGATGCCCTGGTCCGATATGGAAAAAACCTCGGCCTGGCCTTTCAGGCGGCGGATGATCTGCTGGACGAAACCGGCGCCGCCGAGTCCCTGGGCAAGCCCGTTCGCCGGGACCATCAAAACGGCAAACAAACTTACCCAAGGGTCGTAGGAGTAGAGGCCAGTCGCCGCCTCGCGGAAGATATGACCCAAAAGGCGATTGATTCACTGGAACCATTCGGCGAGCAGGCCGCAAGGCTGATCGCGCTCGCCCGATACGTAGTGGCAAGGGAGTGCTGAGACAGCAAAGGACCGCCTCGCCGGTGGCAGGCCGTCCGCAACGATGGAGCATGGAATCACGGGAATGAATAACATCCTACCCACACTGAGTTCGCCCGAGGCGCTGCGAGGATTTTCCCAGGCGGAGCTTCTCCAACTGGCGACCGAGATTCGCGAGCGAATCATTCAGGTCGTCGGCAAGAACGGAGGCCATCTCGCCAGCAACCTCGGCGTCGTCGAGCTGACAATGGCCTTGCACCATGTCTTCGACTTCAAGCACGATCGCCTCCTCTGGGACGTGGGGCATCAGGCCTACGTCCACAAGCTCCTGACCGGCCGTCATGCCCGATTCGACACCCTCCGCAAGGCCGGCGGCATCAGCGGATTCCCCAATAAAGACGAAAGCGAATACGACTTGTTCAACGTCGGCCACGCGGGCACTGCCATCGCAACCGCCGTCGGCATGGCCCGCGGCGCCTCGCTGATGGCCGATGATCGCCGCGTCGTGGCGGTCGTCGGCGATGCCAGCATCTTCAACGGCGTGGCATTCGAGGGCCTTAACCAGGCCGGAACCTTGCGCCGTCAACTCCTCGTCGTCCTCAATGACAACTCGATGGGCATCGCGCCGACCCAGGGCGGCATGGCTGAGTACCTCGCCAAGTTCCGCGTCAGCACAGTTTACGAAGACCTCAAGCGCGGCGTGAAGCGCTACCTGCCGAGTGTTCCGCTCATCGGCAAGCCCGCCTTCCAGGCGCTCGATCATCTGAAAGAGGGCTTGAAGGCGACAGTTTCGCCGCATCAGATTTTCGAGCAGTTGGGCTTCATCTACGTCGGCCCGACAGATGGTCACGATTTGGAGCATCTCATCGAGCTGCTCGGCGTCCTGAAAGACGTTCAGCACCCGGTCCTGCTCCATGTCCACACGCAAAAGGGCAAGGGCGCCGAATGGGCCCTCGCCGAGCCCACCAAGTTCCACAGCCCCAAGCCCTTCAAGGTGGAGGGTTGCCGCGTCGAGATTCAAAAGGGCGGCGTGAGCTACACGTCGGCCTTCGCCGATGTGCTGATCAAATTGGCCCGCGAGGATGCGCGCGTCTTCGCCCTCACCGCGGCCATGCCCGACGGCACCGGCTTGAATAAGTTCCAGGAGCAGATTCCCGAGCGCTACCTCGACGGCGGGATCGCCGAAAGCGCCACCGTCGACATCGCCGCCGGCATGTGCAAGGCAGGCATGAGGCCCGTCGCGGCCATCTACTCGACATTCCTCCAGCGCGCCTTCGATCAGGTATTCCAGGAGGTCGTCCTTCAAGGCCTTCCCGTCATCTTCGCCCTGGATCGCGCCGGCCTGGTCGGTGGAGACGGACCGGTCCATCACGGTTTCGCGGACATCGCCTATCTTCGCGTCTTTCCAAACATGGTCCTGATGGCCCCCGGTGACGCGCCGGAAATCGAGGCCGCCCTCCGCTTCGCATTGTCGCAAGATGCCCCCGCGGCGATTCGCTATCCGCGCGACACGATCCCCGAGCCGCTCTTCGCCGACGGACAAACGCCCCCATTTGAGTTGGGCCGCTCCGTCACCCTGCGCGAGGGCGACGATGCCGTGATCCTGGCATACGGCTCGACCTGCCGCGCCGCTTTGGATGCGGCGGAAGTGCTGTCGGTCGACGGCATCGAGACGCGGGTCGTCAATGCCCGCTTCGCCAAGCCCGTCGATCAGGAGATGGTCAATTCGGCGCTGAGTCTCGGCGTGCCGGTCCTCACGGTCGAAGACCATTCCGTCAGCGGCGGCTTCGGCTCTGCCGTCCTCGAATCCGCCCGCGACCTCGGCCTCGCCGCCGACAAGGTGATCATCCTCGGCATGCCCGCCGATCGTTTCGTGGCCCACGGCTCCCGCATCGGCCAGTTGGCGGAGTGCGGAATCGACGCCGGCGGCATCGCCGCCTCCGTCCGCGAAGCCCTCGGCGCCCCCAGGGCAAGCGTCTCCGAAGCAGCCCTCCAACGCGCCCGCGACCTCGCCTACGTCCCCACCGCCGACGAAACGTAACGAAACGAAACGTAAAGATTCCCACTTAGCCCCCGGTCAATGACCGGGGGTTTTCTTCTTCACCCACCAGTCTCGCCCGGTCGCAGGTGTGAGACTTCGCCGGTGCGAGACTTCGCCGGAGCGAGGTTACGCCGCTGCGAGGCTACGCCGCTGCGCCGTTACGCTGGTGCGAGATTCCTTTCTCGCACCCACTCAAAATGGGAATCCCTTCCCATGTCCTACTTCACCGGGCCGAATTTCCATTTCTGACAATCCACCATTGAATCCATTTCCGCGCCCCGCACGCGCGAACGAGGAGCAAGTATTCAAGAACGGAGCCCAAACCGCGCACACTCAACAAAGATGCACGCAATGCTCGAAACCATCATCATCTCAACTGCAAGCCCCACGCCTCGCGCCTCAGGCCTGTTTCGCCCATTTTTCACCTTTTTCGCGTACCACCCCAACACGTGCCCGCCACAAGAGTTGCAATCAAAAAAAATCGCGTGTGTCACTATATGTCACCTTCAAATCACCGCAGTCCTGCGCCTGATTGCAGCCCACACGAAGCCCCGGCACTGCACCACGAATGCATCGCCCCCGATCGAGCTCCGGCAGGGGCGCCGGCCTGTAGCCACCGGTGGAGCAAGGCGCCGCGAAGCAAGCCGAGCGCAACCGGTGGTCAGCATCCCAACCAGAACCCCACCCCGGCAGGGGTGGAGGAGTCATCCCAATGAGCACAAAAACCACCCAAACCGCGAATCGCCCCAACACGTGCCCGCCACGCGAGTTGCAAGCGTCCGAAACGAAGTGACTCACCTTATGTCATCTTCAAAAACCCTCTGCCGCGCCCCATCAGAACCCACGCCGCAAGCCGTGGCCGGGAGACCTCTTAACTCTAAAAGCGTGTACGAATCGAAGCATCGTCCAGGTACCGGCATCACCCCGGCCCCCGCCCACTGTCTTGACGTTTCCACCAAGCTCCCGCCCGCCACGCCCCAAAACGAGCTACGCCGAAGCCCCGCTGTAATGCCGAAGCCCGTAGCGCCAGAATCGATTCGACACGATCAGCATTACCACCGCCAGGCCGAATCCCCAGGCAACCGTGGATGGCGACGCCGTCATATCGCCCGAGATCAGCGCCCGCGCCGGCACCGTCGTGATGAAGGCCAGCGGGATCAGATACGTCAGCGTCCAGCGAACGCTCTCCCGATAAATGTCGATCGGGAATCGGCCCGCCTCGAAGACATTCCAGAAAACCATCTCAATGTTCTGCACGCGCACGAACCAGAAGCAAAGCGTCCCCAGCATCAGCCAGACGCCGTAGACGATCATGAAGCCCGCCGCGAGTGTCGCCGTGAACACGATCGCCTGTGCAACAGGCACCTGCCCGGTCAGCTTGATGCAGCCGTAGGTGGCGATGCTCAGCCCCAGCATCACATCGACGGCGCGATAGATGACGATCTCGCGGATGCTGACAAGGAACTGGGCGTTGACCGGCTTGAGGAGCACAAAATCGAGCGTGCCTTCGCGAATATCCTCCAGCAGCTTGCGCATGTTCGGAACGATGGCGATGCGAATCCCCCCGGCCACGGTGCGATACACCCCGACGAGCACCAGCATGTGCTGCCACTTCCACCCGCGGACGTCCTGCGTGTTGGAGAAAATGATATAGACGCCGATCAGTTCGCTGATCAGGTGCAAAATCGAGACGACGATGCGCATATACATGTCGAATCGATAGGCGGCAAGGTTCTGGATGTTCACCTTGGTGAACAGGCCGATCAGTCGTATGGCGCGCATGTATCTCATATCAGCCGCTCACCGCCGAATAGTGTCGCACCGCCGCCTTCCACCCGAAGCGGAAGACGAAAACGATGCCCAGGAGCCAGACAAGTTGAATCGTCAAACCCGACAGCGCCTCCGCCGGCGTCTTGATCTTGCCCATCATCAGTTCGGCCGGGAAGGCGTACATCCACCGAAACGGAAGGATGTACGCAGCCTGATAAAGTATGCCGGGCAGCGCGGCCAGCGGCGCGAAACGCCCGCCGAAAACCATCCCGATGCCGAAGTAAGCCTCGCCGACCGCATCGAGCTTGGGCGACCAGAACGAAACCAGCGCGACCACATACCCCAGAAGAAAATTGAGAAGGCCCGCCAGCATCGTTGCGACGATGCCCAATACGATTTGCCACGGCGCGGCGTCGAAGGTCGGACGAACGATCCAGAAAAACAGCGCCCACATCGGCCCCACAAACGCCAGCGTGGTGATCTTGTAAGCCATGTTGGCGGCCAGCGCGGACCAGATGGGCAGGATCGGTCGAAGCAGTTGCGACGAGAGAGATCCGCTGCGGATGAGATAGCCGAGTTCATAGGCATCCCATGCCGTCGTGAAGTGCCCGATGATCATGATGCAGAAGTAATACGCGGCGAACTGCCCGCGACTAAAGCCAGCAAGCGTCTGATCGACGTTGCTTTCGGCGGCCGCGCTCCAGATGGCGTAAAGAACGGCGGGGTTTATGAGTCCCCAGATGGCCCAGAGAATGATCTCCCCGCGATACTGAAGCATGGTGCCGACGGCGGCCCGGAGAAAGGCGGCAAATGAGCGAACGATCACTCTCACTTCGAGACTCCCGCCGGCTGAGGCTCATCCGCCTTTCGACCGAATGCCAGAGAGATGACGTCCTCGATCGGCGGGTCCTCGATGGTCAGGTCGAGAACCGACAGGTCGCGCAGCAGACGATCGGTGACGGCCGGGGCGGATTTCTTGGGGACGCGGAGCATGATCTTCCGCTCCTGCCGCTGAAGGACGTCGCCCAGCGCCGCGAAGTCGTAGCCGTCGGCCTCATGATCCAAATCGATCTTGATGACCTTGAACGGCGCGAGCCGCGCGGACAGGTCGCCGAGCAGGCCGTCAAAAAGTATACGGCCGTGGTCGATGACGATGATGCGCTTGCACAGCGCCGTGACGTCGGCCATGTAGTGGCTGGTGAGAATAAGCGTGGCCCCGTAGCGTCGGTTGTAATCGGCGATGAAGTCGCGGATGCGCGCCTGCATGGTGATATCGACCCCGATCGTCGGCTCATCGAGGAAGAGAACGTCCGGCCGGTGCAGCAGCGAGACGCAAATCTCGCATTTCATCCGCTCGCCGAGCGAAAGCGTGCGAACCTGCTTCTTGAGGATGTCGCGGATGTCCAGCAGCGTGACCAGCTCGTCGAGGGTCTCCTGGAATGCTCGCTTCGGCAGGTCGTACACCGCGGCGTGGACCAGAAACGAGTCCATCGCCGGCAGATCCCAGCTCAACTGGCTGCGCTGGCCCATCAGCATGCTGATCCGGCGGAGGTAGGTCGACTCGCGCCGCCACGGAAAATGCCCCATGACTGAGCAGGCGCCCGACGTCGGGTGCAACAGCCCCGACATCATCTTCAGCGTGGTCGTCTTCCCCGCCCCGTTGGGACCGAGGAAGCCGACGATCTCGCCTTTTTCAACGGTGAAACTGACCTGCTCGACGGCGCGCACTTCCTTGTACTTGCGCCGCACGACCGATCGCACCGACGCCCAGAGGCCGCCCTCGCGCTCCGGCACTCGAAAGGTCTTGGTCAGTGCGCTGACTTCAATCTGTGGCATGTCGGGATGTTAATGGAAGCCCATGCGGTTGGCACGCACAAGCACTGTTACGGGAGGCGCGAAGTCAGGGGCTTATTTTTTCTCAGCTTCAAGAGCTTGGGCGACCTGCTTTCGGTAGTCGCGGTAGTCGCGGCGCAGTTCGAGTCGTTTGTTGAGTCTCAAGATCTGATCGAGCTTGTCCCTGGCGTCTTCCCATTTTTTCGCCTTGATGTCATTGGCAACCTGACCGAGGAGCATCTTCGACCGCTCCTCGTTGCTCATCTTCGCCCCGCTCTCGTCGGACACATAGGAAGTCACGTACTTGACGAGAAACGCACTGCCGACCGCGCCGCCGCCCAGCAGCAGAAAAATGATCAGCCACTTGGCCGTAAACGTGCCGAACACGACACCGAAGGCATCGGCAATCTTGGTGAAGATCGTCGGCTTTTTGGGAAGCACCTGCGTCGGACGAGGAACAGGCTTGCCGTCTTTGGTCGCGCCCTTGCCGGCAAGCTGATCGTAACTGGCGATGATCTTGTTGTGCTCTTCCCGATAGGCGGCCTCTTCCTCGGCACTGAGATGCTTCTTCTTTTTCGCCTCCTCGAATTTGAGCAGGGCCGCTTGCTCGTCCACCTTGGGTGCGGACGACTTGCCGGACTTCTTTGCCGCCGCCACGGGTTCGCCGGGAATACGCAAGGCGGACTTGCAGGCCGGGCAGCGAACAGCCTTGCCGGCCAGTTCGTCCTTGACCTTCATTTGCTTGCCGCATTTACATCCGACTGAAATCGGCATCGACTGACACTCCCGGCCGTGAGCGATTGAACCCATGCGGAGGGCGGGTTGAAAGCAGTGACCCACCAATTATTGACCTGCCCCGCACGAATGACAAGCCGGTTTGAAGCGGCCGAAAATCACGCGGTGGATGCCGCTCCACGTTTCCCGCCTGAAAAGGGCGGAGCGGTTCTCGGATCTTGACCGAGCCATGGGTCGCCTTAGGATCAACCGAATGCCGATTCGCGGAGCCAGTTCGAGACGCATCGCGGCGTTCGCCACCGGGATGACACTCGTCGAAATGATCATCACAACTTTGGTGATCGGGATCGGCCTGTTCTTCCTTTCCGGGTGGATGAACTCCATGCGTCAGGCCACTCGCCGCGACCTGTCCATCCGATTGCTCTCCGATCTCGATAAGGCGTTGTCGCGGTATCACCGCGCCTTCAGTCAATACCCCAGGGGTTCCGGACCGAATGCCGCGAACTGGGCGGCGACGGCGCTGCTGGACTTCGATCGTACACGGCCATTGCTTGAGGCGTTGCCGGAGGGATTGTGGCGGGGGCCGGGGCGAAAGAACCTCGTCGATCCGTGGGGCACGCCGCTCAAGTACCTGTCTGACCCGAAGGAGTCCGCCCTGGTGCGAGCCAATAATGGGCGACCCATTTTTGTCTCGGCCGGGCCGGATCGAGACTTTGGTGTAGAGGGCGATTCCAGAATCGGCGACAATCTGCGAAGCGACGATCCAGGGCCTGACGGGTTTCGACTGCACGATCTGATTCGCGACTCATCAACGACCATGGAGGCGGAGGAAAATGGCCAAACGGACGATTGATCATGTTGACGTGAGCAGCAAGCGGGTGCTCATGCGCGTGGACTTCAACGTCCCGCTTCAGGGCGATCGCATCACCGACGATCGTCGCCTTGTTCAGGCACTGCCTTCCATCAAGTCCGTCGTGGACCGCGGCGGCAAACTTATCCTGATGAGCCACCTGGGCCGGCCCAGTGGTTCGGGGCCTGAACCTGCCTACAGCCTGCGCCCCGTCGCGACTCACCTGTCGGCACTGCTTGGACGACCGGTGACGTTTGCGGAGGATTGCGTCGGCGCGCCGGCCGATCGGGCCGTTGAGTCGATGACGCCGGGCAGCGCGGTCTTGCTTGAGAATCTGCGCTTTCACGCGGCGGAGACCCTGATCGACAAGGCCAGGAAGAATCCGGACAAAAAGCCGACCCCCGAGCAGCGGGCGTCCATCGACGCATTCGCGCGCGAACTGGTGAGATACGGCGACTTGTACTGCAACGACGCCTTCGGAACCTGTCATCGGAAACACGCCAGCATGTACGACGTGCCGATGATGCTCGGCGCCGGCAGGCGTTGCTGTGGCCGTCTGGTGGAAAAGGAGCTGCGATTCCTCGGCGATGCACTGAGTCGGCCGGCGCGGCCTTTCGTCGCGATCCTGGGAGGCGCCAAGGTAAGCGACAAAATCGGCGTCATCGAAAGCCTGCTTCCCAAGGTGGATGCAATCCTGATCGGCGGGGCCATGGCCTTTACGTTTCTGGCTTCCAAGGGTATGCGCGTCGGTGACAGTCTATGCGAGCGCGACAAACTGGAGATTGCAAAGGCCCTTCTGGAAAAGTCCGCCGGCAAAATACACCTGCCGATCGACGGCGTCTGTGCCGCGAAACTAGTAGCAAACACTACGACGAAGGTCATCGCCGGCGAGATCGAGTCAGGCCTTGCCGGTTTCGACATCGGACCGGGCACGGTGTCCGCCTTCAAGGATGTCCTGGAGACCGCCAAGACCGTTGTTTGGAACGGGCCCATGGGAGTGTTTGAGACGCCGCCCTTTGACAGCGGCACTCTGGCGATTGCCAAGGCGCTGGCCGATGCGACGGCGCGCGGAGCGATCACCATCATCGGCGGCGGCGATTCGTCGGCGGCGGTGGAAGCGGCAGGGCTTGCCGACGAGATGACACATATCTCAACAGGTGGGGGGGCAAGCCTGGAGTTTCTCGAGGGCAAGCCGTTTGCCACGATCGAGCTACTGGATGAAGCGTGAGACCTATTGTTCCACATCACGAGATGCCCCAGACTAAGTCTCATTGGATCACCGTGACCCTGTCGGCCGGGCGGCCGCGATTTGAACATTCAGCATGACACACATTGCCCTGGTATCGGCGGGAGAGACGCAGTGGCGCGTGGAAGGGCGCCTTGCCGGCGATACCGATTTGCCGCTCACCGAGGTCGGACATCGCCAGGCTGTCGCCGACGCCGACGCCATCGCCGCCTTGAAACCGACCGTGGTTCGATGCGGGCCTGAGCACGCGACGAAACAGACGGGAACCGTCATCGCTCACGGACTGGGTATCAAGCTCAAGACCGTCAAGGAACTTCGCGAACTCGATCTCGGACATTGGGAGGGGCTGATGATCGAGGATTTCAAAGAGCGGTTCGGCCGTGTACATCGTCAATGGCGGAGTGATCCGACCTCGGTCGAGCCGCCCAACGGCGAGGCGCTGCTTGATGCGGCGAAGCGACTATCCGACGGCATCGCGAGAATCGTCAAACGTCATCCGGATGAGACCGTGGTCGTGGCCGTCGGGCAATACGCCTGGGCGGTACTTCGTTGCACGCTTCAGGACGGAAACTACGAGCGCTTCTGGGATTACGTCGATGGTGAAGATCGCTGGTGTGAGCTTGTTGCCGAACCCGCAAAAGGCAAGAAGAAGCACGTCGAATGACGCATGTTTGCGGATCGGTCTTCCCGGGCATGGGGCGGCCGATAGTTCCAAAGCTCGCGCTTGCGGCATCCTAACGAATCCCTAAACTATCCGCCATGAAAACTGCCATGCCGATCTCGGGTGGATTTTCCCAGGTCACGGAAATCACCCGGCACTACTGGGGCATCGATCAGTTGCGTCCGCTTCAGGCTCAGGCGATTGAGGCGGGGCTGAACGCGCGCGACAGCCTGCTCGTCATGCCGACCGGTGGCGGCAAGTCACTCTGTTACCAGGTGCCGCCCGTTTTGGCTGAGCGCACCGACGTCGTCATTTCTCCCCTGATTGCACTCATGAAGGACCAGGTGGACGGTTTGCGGCAGTGTGGATACCCGGCCGTCGCCATGAACAGTGGCATGACGCAATCGGAACTGAAGAAGGCTCAGGATGGGATCGCTGCGGGAAAGTTTCGGCTTGTCTTCGTCGCGCCCGAGCGCCTGTTGGGCTCGTACTGCCTCCGCATGCTCAGAGACGCGGATGTCAGCGCATTTGCCATTGATGAAGCGCACTGCATCAGCCACTGGGGGCATGACTTTCGACCTGAGTATCGCCGGCTCGCCGAGATTCGCGAATACTTCCCCAAGGCGGGCATCCACGCCTTCACCGCGACGGCCAATCAGCGCGTGCGTGACGACATCGTGCGGCAGCTTCGTCTGAAGGAGCCGACCATTCTGGTGGGGGACTTCGACCGGCCGAACCTGACCTATCGCGTGTTTCCCCGGGTTGATCTTTACGCCCAGACGCTCGAGGTCGTGCGGCGGCACAAGAACGAGGCGGTTATTGTCTATTGCATCAGCCGCAAAGATACCGAGGCGATGGCGGCACACCTGGCATCGAGTGGTGTTCGCGCCGCGCACTATCACGCCGGTATGGACCCCGCCGATCGTCGCAGAACTCAGGATGCGTTCGCCGAGGAGCGGCTCGACGTCGTCGTGGCCACCGTCGCCTTCGGCATGGGCATCGATCGCAGCAACGTCCGATGCGTCATTCACGCCGCCTTGCCAAAGAGCATCGAGCACTATCAGCAGGAAACCGGCCGGGCAGGGCGCGATGGATTGCCGTCCGAATGCGTGCTCTTCTATTCGGCGTCGGACGTAATGCGATGGGAGGACCTGATCGCCCGAAGCGCCGAGGGGGCCGATCGGCCGGATGACGTCCTGGCGGCGATGAAAGAGCAGCTCGGACACATGCAGCGCTATGCCAACTCGATGAAGTGCCGGCATCAGCGGCTCGTCGAGCACTTCGGCCAGACTTACCAGCGCGACAATTGCGAAGCCTGCGACGTCTGCCTCGGCGAGACCGAAGAAGTCGCGGATTCGACGGTCCTGACGCAGAAAATCCTGTCGTGCGTGGCCCGCGTGGAGGAGCGCTTCGGGGCGAATCACGTCGCCGAGGTGCTCGTTGGCGCAAACACGGAGCTGATCCGTTCGTTCAAGCACGACCAGTTGAGCACCTACGGGCTGCTCAAGGGGATGGACCGCAAGGCGCTGTCCAATCTCATTTATCAACTGGTGGACTTAAGCGTGCTGGATCGCGCGGCGGGAGATCGGCCGATTCTCAAGCTCAACGCCGCGTCCTGGGAGGTCATGCGCGGCGACCGGTCCGTCCGATTGCAGCAGCCGAAGGTCGAAGGCGTCAAGAAGTCTCGCTACTCCGACGACGCATGGTCCGGCGTCGATAGCGACCTGTTCGAGGCGCTGCGAAAGCTCCGCTACGAGACGGCTCAGGCCCGCGGAGTTCCTGCGTTTGTCATCTGTGGCGATGCCACGCTGCGCGATCTTGCGCGGCATCGGCCATCGACCCTGGATGGGCTGCGCCGCATCAAGGGCCTGGGCGATCGCAAGGTAGCCGACCTCGGTAGGTCGCTGATCGAATGCATCAACACCTTCTGCGAACGGGCTGGACTCTCGACCGATGAGGATGCGCCGCCGACGCCCAAGCCGAAGCCGGCGCGGTCGGCAGCGCGCGATGCAGCCTTCGAGTTGTTCGCCCGAAATGAGTCGCTGGAAGACGTCTCGATCGCAGTCAGGCGGGCACCTGGCACAATCTCGAACTATCTGGCGGAATACATCGCCGAGCGGCGGCCTGAGCGGGTCGACGCCTGGGTTGACAACGCCACCTACCGGAAGGTCGCCGCAGTTGTCTGCGAGTTGGGAACCTCGCCGCTCAAGCCGATCTTCGAAAAGCTGGGCGGAGAAATTCCCTACGAGACGATTCGGATCGTCGCTGCTCACGCGGATGCGGTCGGCGTTCAGACGCTCTAGGACTGCGAATTGATCGTGTCCGTCGTCGGGCCGGCGGAATGCGATGTCAATTTCCCGCGTGAGCGGTCGGGCGGCGGACCGTTTGAATATGTCTGTCAGACTTGGCGAGCCTCCACGTCTTTCCGGCGTCTGGATGGTCGAGTGATCGACTGTTTCAACGTATCATGGCGGCGCTGGCGATGCCGTTGTCATGGCGTCGTCCTACTTGTTTGTCCGACATAGGGAGTTGGGATGACAAACTCGGCGGTTGAGATTCAATCCGTATGCAAAACATACGGCTCCTTACGCGCCGTAGACGACCTTTCCCTCGTCGTACCCACCGGAAGCGTCTATGGCTTCATCGGGCCTAACGGCTCGGGCAAGACCACCACGCTCAGAATGATCCTGCGAATCATCCACCCGGACAGCGGCTCCATCCGCGTCCTCGGGGAGGATGCCACCGCCGGTGACGCGGCCAATGACCGCATCGGCTACCTGCCGGAAGAACGCGGCCTCTACAGAAAAATGCTCGTCGGCGAAGTCCTGGAATTCTACGCCGGCCTCAAGGGCGTCAACAACGCAAAGCCGCTGATCGCCGGATGGCTGGATCGGTTGCAGTTGAAGGACGTCGCAAAAAAGAAGGTCGAGGCGATGTCCAAGGGTATGTCGCAAAAGGTGCAGTTCATCGCCACGGTTCTGCATAAACCCGAACTGGTCATCCTCGATGAGCCTTTCAGCGGCCTGGACCCGGTGAACATGGATGTCCTCAAGGACGCCATTCTGGAGCTTCGCCGCGGCGGCACCACGGTGATCTTCTCCACGCACGACATGGACGTCGCCGAGAAGATGTGCGACTTCGTCTTCATGATCTTCAAGGGCCAGAAGGTTCTGGACGGAACGCTCGGCGCCATCAAGGAGAAATACGGCTCCGACACGCTCCGTGTACGAATGGAAGGCAACGGCGTTCAATTCACCGAGCTCCCGGGCGTTCAGCGCGTCAATGACTTCGGACAGTTTCAGGAGCTGCGCATCGACAAGCAGGCCGACCCGCAGGCGATCCTGCAGCAGTTGGCCGGCCGGGGTCGCGTCCAGCATTTCGAGATCGCGCAGCCGTCACTGCATGACATTTTCGTACGCATCGCCGGACCGGCGGCCCAGGAGATAACGCATGAGTAAGATGTGGGTCGTCGCCCGACGGGAGTATCGCACCACGGTTCGAACCAAGGCCTTCGTCATTGCCATCGTGCTGATGCCGGTCTTCATGCTCGGCGGCTTTGCCGTACAGAAGCTCACCGAAGACAGCATCGACGTCGATGACAAGAAGGTCGCCGTTCTCGATCCGGATGGAAAGCTCTACGACATCATCGTCGCCTCGTCCGAGGCGCGGAACAAGGCGTACACCACTGACTCCGGCATCATCGATAAGGAGAAGGGAAAACAAGTCAAGCCCAGGTATGTCTTCGAGCGCGTGCCGATCCATGCCGACGCCCCGGACGACCAGCGTGTTGAACTGTCCGACAAGGTCCGCGGCAAGGCCTACTTCGCCTTCATCGAGGTCGTCGGCAATGTCTTTGAGGACGTTTCCGACAATGCCCGGCTGAACTACTACTCCAATGAACCGACCTACGACGATCTCCGCCGATGGCTGTCGTACATCGTCGATGATCGCGTCCGCTCCGAGCGCTTCGCCGCCGCCGGGCTCGATCGAAACGTCGTCGGAAATGCCATGAAGCCCGTCGACCTGGAGAACCTCGGGCTCTTCGAGCGCGACGCGGACACCGGTGATATCAAGCAGGCCGAAAAGGTCAACCGGGCCGCGACGTTCCTGGTCCCCATCACCATCCTGATGCTCATGTGGATGGCCCTGATGATGACCACTCAGCCGATCCTCAGCGGCGTCATCGAGGAGAAGATGCAGAAAATCTCCGAGGTGCTGCTCGGATCGGTGCGGCCTTTCGACCTCATGATGGGCAAGTTGGTGGGCTTCGTCGGCGTCGCCATCACGCTGGTCGGCATCTATGCCGTCGGCGGATGGACCGTCGCCAACTACTTCGGCAACGCCGACATGATCCCCATGCACCTGCTCGGCTGGCTCGGCCTTTTCCTCAGCCTCGCCATCTTCATGTTCGGCGCGATGTTCCTCGCCGCCGGCTCTTGCTGCAACGACCTGCGCGAGGCGCAGAACCTCGTCATGCCCATCTGGCTGCTGCTGCTCATTCCCATGTTCACCTTCGGCACCATCCTTCAGCACCCGTCGAGTTCGTTTTCGATCTGGCTGTCGCTCTTCCCGCCGGCCACGCCCATGCTGATGATGATCCGCCTGTCGATGGCCCCGATCGTGCCGCTCTGGCAGATCGGGGTGGGCATCGTCGGGACCATCATCACCACCATTATCTGCGTCTGGGCCGCCGGCCGCGTCTTCCGCATCGGCCTGCTCATGCAGGGCAAACCGCCGAAGCCGACGGAGATCATCAAGTGGGTCTTCAAGGGCTGACGAATTCGCCCACGGCACAACCCCATACCAGCCCGAAGCGCAAGCGAGGGTGCATGAAGGTGTGCCCAAACGCGATTCGCCGCCAGATTCCGTATTTATTCGCTTACCGGATACCAGCCCGAAGCGCCAGCGAGGGTGTGTCGTTACCCCTGCCGGCTTAATCCGACTGGATGTTCGCCGGACCCTGATAATCCATCACGTATTGAACCGCCGTATGCAGGTGCTTCTCATCGTTGATCCACCGCGTGCTTCCATGCTCGGTCCACCAACGGCCACGCGATTTGCCGCAGGTTTCACCGAGCTTACGGGAACACCACGCCTTCAATTGCGCCATGACAGCATCCGGTGGAACCAGCGCGGAGATCACTGCATGCACATGGTTTGAACGAACATTGACCGCGTGAACCGTCCATTTGCGGATTTCGCAATGTCGCCGAATGGTCGAATCAACTAGTTCTCGCTGTTGCGGAGTCAGAAGCACTTCGCTTTCGCTCATGCTTTGAAGCGCGCGTTCCTCGCATCTCATGTCGGGAGGCTGAATGCCGGGCTTGCCGGACTTCACGGAGCCACGCGGGTCGCCGTGAAGCCAGGTGCCATAGGTGGTCCAGGTCAGGAAGTAGGCGAGTGGAGTCGAGCGCATCTATTCCAAACCCTCGCTGGCGCTTCGGGCTGGTATGCAAGGCGTACTCATCACCAAAATCAATCCTTAAACTGCTTATCCTTGTACCCCTCAAACAGATGCTTCAGCTTCCCGCGCTGGTACTTCCCCGTCGATGTCACCGGGATGTCATCTCCAAACAGCACCACCTTCGGGCACTTCGACGACGCCAGGTGTTCCTTGCAGTAGGCGATCACTTCGGCCTCCGTCAACTTCGCGTCCTTCTGCACCTGTACATACGCCCCGACCTCCTCGCCGTAGTAGCGATTGTCGAAGCCGACCGCCAGGCCCACGCGGATCTGCGGCATCGAGCAGAGCACCTCGTCGATCTCAAACGGCGAAATATTCACGCCGCCGCGGATGATGAGTTCCTTGATCCGCCCGGTGATAAAGAAGTATTGCCGGTCGCCGGGCCCGTGCAGCTTGAAGCCTTCATCGCCGCTGCGGAACCAGCCATGCTTGAACGCCGTGGCGTTGGCCTCCGGGTTGCGGAAGTAACCGCTCATGATGTTGTGCCCGCGGATGACGATCTCTCCCTTTTGCCCTTCGGGAACGGCCTGTCCGTTTTCGTCGTGAATCGACATCTCGTTGACGTCGATCGCGCAGCCGATGGACGGGAATCCGTGGTCGTACATCCAGTGGGTGTGATCCTCCCATTCGAGGTCGGTCGGCAGGAAGCAGGAGTAGCAGACCGTCTCGGAGAGGCCGTAGCCGTGGACGATGCGCAGGCCGAAGCGGTCCTGAAAATCGCGCGCCAGTTCGACGGACAGCGGCCCCGCGCCGCAGATGAAGTGTCGAAAGTTCGGGATCGTCTCCTGCTCCAGCTCCTCGTTGGCGTCGATGAGAAACTGAAGCAAGGTAGGCACGACGCTGACAATCGCCACGTCGTGCCTGGCGAGCTTCCGCCAGAAGCCGCCGCTGCGAAATCGCCTATTGATGACCACCTGGGCCGCGGCGAAGGCGGGCGTGAGCAGTGTCACGACGGTGCCGTTGACGTGGTGAATCGGCAAAACGTTCATCATGACGGTACGCGAATCGATGCCGTGCCATTTGGAGATGGCATACGCATCGGCCAGCATCTGGTGCTGCGTCAGTACCACGCCCTTGGGGTTGCCCGTCGTGCCCGAGGTATAGACCACGAGCGCCTCTGCATGGGGAGAGACCTCGCTCGCCGTCGGCAGCTTCGCGCCGCCGGAATACTCTGCCAGGGCGGCGTTGAAGTCCTCCCAGCCCGCCGCCGCCGCATCCGCTCGAACAGCCCCGTCCAGCACGAGGGCTCGACGCACACTTGTCCCGATCGCGGCCTCCACGGCGGCAAAACTCTCGCGGCACGATGTGTGCGCCACAAGCAGCGTTGCGTCGGAGTTTTTGACGATGTACCCGACGCGGTCGTCCGTCTCACCCGGGTTGACCGGCACGACTCGCGCCCCGAGCCGCCACGCCGCAAAATAGATGGCTACCGTCAGCGGCTGGTTGATCGTCAGCGTCGCCACCGATCCGCCCGGCACGATGCCGTAGCGCGACGAAAGCAGTCCCGCCACCCGATCGATCAGGTCGGAGAAATCGCGAAAACTGTATTCCGTCGGCGTTTCATCATCCGCCGCGCAGGCGTAATAGCTGATCCACGTGCGATCTGCATGATTGGAAGCGAGCGACTCCCACATCTCGACGAAATTCTGATACGCAAGCTCATCCCCGAGGCTCGGCAGCGGCTCGCAGTGGTGCGCCGCCGCGACGAGGCTGGCCGTCTCGGCCGTCATGGACAGGGGGTCGAATCCGGGTGTGGCGTTTGACATGATGACAGGCTCCTGTTCGACGATGCGTGTCGCCTTCGCATTGTCGGCATCAAATCGCAACCGGTCAACGCAGCGGCATCACCGCGAAAGGGGGGGGCGGCCGGGCCCATATCGGCCTCCGCTTGGCGCGCTCACGCGGAATCCTGGGTTTTCAATTCTGTCAGTCCGGATTGCGCCGGACGCGGTCAAACGCACCGGACTTAGGTCAAACAAAGGCCCGCCGGCCGACTAACGCGTCGCCCGCTCCCGTGTCTAACGCACCGTGAAGGCCGGGATGGTAACGCGGACCGGTATGAGCTTCGCAGGTCAATAACTCTTACGAAAGGAGTGATCCCATGAACCGCGTCACGAATCTTTCAGTCGCTCTTTTGCTCAGTCTTGTCTCAGCGGCCCAGGCCGGAGAAGTCACGGCGTATTCGATCGCCTCTAACGGCGGATCAGCCAGCTCCAACGCCGTCGCATCCGGCAATGCCAATGCCTCGGCATACTCCGCCGCGACCAACGGTGGTCGGGCCGTCTCAAACTCCGAGGCGATCGGCCGCGGATGGGGCATCGCCAACAGCAACTCAGTCGCCATTGCCGATCGCGGACTGGCCGTCAGCAATTCCCGGGCAGACGCTCGCGGCTTCTGGGGCAGCCGCTCTATCGCCAACAGCGACAGCACCGCGGTCACCGTCGGCGGCGTGGCCATCTCAAACAGTCTCGCCGAGGCGGACGCACGCTTTAACTCCCTCGCCGACAGCCGGTCGTCGTCCCTGGCCCTCAGCCGTTTCGGCGTGGCCACCAGCGACAGCCGGGCAACTTCCGACGGCCTCTTCGGTGGGCGAGCCGTCGCCATCAGCGATTCCGTCGCCGACACCTTCGGCGGCGTCTCGGACAGCAGCGTTCAGGCCCACGCCGGAGCCAGGAACTTCGGCTCGGCCAGCGCCAACGGACTCGGCGTCAGCGTGAGCGGCCCGCGTCAAAGAGCGGTATCCCGTGTGACGGCCATCGGTCGGGCCGAACGATTCGGCCGCAGCCGTGCGAACGGCGTGAGCGTTGAGATCAGACGATAGCACATTCACCCCCCGGCCCTCTTCATAAGCGAGGAGGGTCCGGGGGATTCAAGGACCCCGTAAATCAAAGACAGCCCCAATTGGATCGCAGAGATAGAACGGAGAATGCACCGATGAAAACGAAAATGCACAATGTGAATCGGATACTTAGTCAAACGATGACCCTTCCTGCCCTGCTGCTCGCAGTGGCGATCATGGGCAGCCCCATCAAGGCTCTTGCCGGAGAGGCCTCGACCTCCGCGGGTGTCACGCAGTTCGGCTCGCTCCCCGGCACGGCGGAAGCCACCGCCAACTACTCGGGCGACGGCCCCGGTCAAGCCCGGACGACCACGCGAAGCGGCCCCGTCTCCTTCGGGCAGGGCATCGCATACGGCGTCGATCGCGACGGGTTTGATTTCTCGGTGAGCTACGCGGTCGGTGGTCGCTTCCTCCCAGCGACGGCCAGCACGTTCAACGTGTCGATCGGTCGTGACGGAAGCGTCGCCAGCTCCGGCGGCCTGAGCACCGCGAGTCGGGCCCCGATTCGCTCGGTCAATGCCGGTGGCTTTGCACGTTCGCAGCCGGGCGGAAGCGTCGCAGCCGCGACCGCAGGCGGCCGAAGCGACCCGCGAGGAACGGTGACCGGCCGGACCTGGTCGCGATCGACCCCCGCACGGAGGCTCTTCAGGTAGCACGCTGAGCGATCTGGTACATTCAATGGACTGCAAACGGGAAGGCAGGAGTCGTGTGGCTCCTGCCTTCCGTCTTTACTGTGCGCAGGATTACACTTCGCCTGAATCGTTGATTGCGTGAACGGCCGACCAAAGATACGTTGGCTTCAGAGAGGTCACGATCATGGCAACTCGCCCCCATCGACTGGTTCCCATGGCCCACGTCACGGACGTGGAGAAATCCATCAAATTCTACGAGACGATCGGCCTGCAAGTCGGTGATCGCGTACAGATCGGCGGCCGAACAACTTGGGCATCCATGACCTGCGGCCGGACGCGGCTCTTTCTCACGACGGCCTCAGGCCCGATAGACGCCGGGCAGCAGGCGGTGCTCTTCTATCTTCACTGTGAGCGGCTGGCCGATCTGCGGTCGCAGCTCATCGCCGGCGGTTTCAAGGACGGCGGCAGATATGGCGAAGCAGGGGCCACGCCGGCCGCACCGGGCGTCGTGTACGAGATGACTTTTCCCTTCTACATGCCCGAAGGAGAGATTCGCGTGCACGACCCGGATGGCTACTGCCTGCTCATCGGCCAATGCGCATGACCACCGGCCATTTCAGCTTCAGCGCCCGGACCTTCGTATCGCCGATTCAAGCTGCGACTATGATGCCGGGATGCCAAAGCTCTGCCCCAAGATCATTCTGGAAGGAACCCGTCTCACGCTGAAGACAGAGATCGCCTTCGCGCTCAACGAGCACCCCGAGTTCGTGGGCCCGCGTAAGTACCGCTATCACTCCCCGATCGTCTCCGCGGAGTGGTGCGGCCTCACCAACGAACCTTGGGGCCGCGGGCTGATTAACTTCCGCCCCGAGGAGGCCGCCCGGGCGATCGAGGCCTACCACACCTGGGCCCGGCTTTTCGAATTGCTGCCGTACTACTCGTGGGTCATCGATCGATTCCACCTCTCAACGCGGGCCTATCAACTGCGCGAGCACAAGATTGACTACGACTTCAACTGGCTCGATCAGCGCCTCGCGGCGCTGGGCTTTCATCTGGTGCTCTGCACCCGTCGGGCCGACAGTTTCGCCGCCGCCCGGGAGGAACGGCTGAAGATTTCAGGAAAGCCTTCGCAGTATGACGACCTGACCAAGTTCATGCAGGAGCAGGAGACGCTGCGGATTCTCGCGTCGCAGTCGACCCTGCCGCGTCTGGAGGTGGACATCTCCGACAGCGACGTTCCGGCTGCAGCCGATCGAATCGTGGAGTGGATGAAAGAAACCGGCGGGCAACACGCGAAATAAGCCGGAAGGGAAAACCGCACACCTGCCGGCGCCGGTCAGCTAGTTCAGGTTCAGCGCTCGCACCATCGTATCGCCGATCGTGGCGGGGGAGTCGGCGACGTGAATCCCGGCGCCCTTGAGTGCCGCGATCTTGCTCTCCGCAGTTCCCTCGCCGCCGGAGATGATCGCCCCGGCGTGGCCCATGCGCCGTCCCGGCGGGGCGGTGCGACCGGCGATGAACGCGACAACGGGCTTCTTCACATTCTCCTTCACGAACTGAGCCGCCTTCTCTTCGTCGGTGCCGCCGATCTCGCCGATCATGATGATCGCGTGGGTCTGCGGGTCCTTCTCGAACATGCCGAGCAACTCGATGAAGTTCAGCCCCTTGACCGGATCGCCGCCGATGCCGACGCAGGTGGTCTGGGCGATGTTGCGCGTGGTGCACTGCCACACGGCCTCATAGGTAAGCGTGCCGCTGCGCGAGATCAAGCCGATGTTCTTGGTTGAACCGTTCGCCGGCTTGTGAATGTAACCGGGCATGATGCCGATCTTCGCCTGGCCGGGCGTGATGATGCCGGGGCAGTTGGGGCCCACGAGCAGGGCGCCGCACTCCGTGATGAACCTCTTGGCCTTTACCATATCGAGCGCGGGAATGCCCTCGGTGATCAGGACGATGGTCTTGATGCCCGCGGCCGCGGCCTCCATCGCGCTGTCGGCGGCGAAGGCGGCGGGCACGAAGATCATGGAGCAGTTCGCGCCGACGGACTTAACCGCCTCGGCGGCGGTGTTGAAGATCGGCAGGCCGTGCTCGCTCTTGGTGCCGCCCTTGCCGGGGACGACGCCGCCGACCATCTGCGTGCCGTAATCGAGGCACTGCTGAGTGTGGAAGGCCCCGGCCTTGCCGGAAATGCCGTGGGTAATCACCCGCGTATTCTTGTCGACGATGATGCTCATGGTGCTCTCTCTCTGGCTGCTGGCGGCCCTCGGCCGTCTCATGGGTCTTTTCGCGCGGCGATTGTAGCGGGGGGGGCCGCGGCGGGAAAGCGGGCCGTCAACGTTTTCGGGCAAGCTGGGGGTCGTGCATCAATTCAATGAAGCGCCGCGCCTGCGGGGAGTGGTGAACGTTTTTTGCCAGGACGACGCCGTAGGTGCGGCGGGGCAGGTGCTTGCCCAGGGGGAGAACGGCGAGCCGCTCGCGGCCGGTCAGGCAGATGTTCGTCACCAGCGAGATGCCGAGGTTCAGCTCGACGTATTTCTTGATGACCTCCCAGCCGCCCGCTTCCAAACGGACTTCATATTTGAGTCCGCGCTGCCGAAAGGCGGCATCGACGATGCGAAATGTGGTGAGATTGCGCGGCGGCAGGATCAGCGGATACGACGCGACTTCCTCCATCGTGACGCGCTTGCGCTTGGCCAGCGGATGATTCCTCGCGGTGATCAGCACCGGGTTGAACGAAAAAATCGGCTCGTAGTCCATGTCGTCGTGCGGGTCGATCATCGAGCCGATGGCGAGGTCCGCGTCTCGCGCGCGAAGCATGGCCAGGCCCTCGCGGCCGGTGACGTTGTGCAGCTTCAGATCGATGCCGGGGTGGGCGGTGATAAAGGCCTTCACGTATTTCGGCAGGATATAGAGGATGGTCGATTCGCCCGCGGCGATGTCGAGTCGGCCGCCTTCGACCTGATCGCGGCGGGCGGAGAACTCGTGGTGCAGCGTGTCCACCGACTGCACCAGCGGCTCGGCAATCTTGTAAAGCAGCTCACCCTCGGACGTCAGCTTGACGCTGCGGCCGTGCCGCTCGATGAGCGCCGCGCCGAACTCTCGCTCCAGCGCCTTGATCTGCTGGGATACGGAGGGCTGGCTCAGCAGAAGTTTCTCCGCGGCGCGGGAGACACTTCCGGTCAGGGCGGTGTAGCAGAATCCGCGGAGTTGCTGAAGGCGGTTTTGTTTATAGGCCGTTTGGCGGTTCAAGGGGGGCATGGCGGCTCCATATATTAGTCTAGTCAATATGATGTATTGAAACTATTGATTAGTCAAATATCGCGAATTGCCCTATAGAGGGTGTGGCGTTGGCGGAAAGTGGGGGCGGCGTAGTCGCGCCGCGTGCCCCGCTGTTTCCAGAGCCCGAATAACAACTTCCCAAATAGGGGCGGAAAAGTGCCCACGACGGCTCCATCATCGAAATCGCATCGCATTCAGATTCTCGCGGATGTTTCACCCGAATTCGGCGAAGTCCTCACGCCCCAGGCGCTCGATTTCGTCGCCCGGCTGCAACGCGAATTGACGGACCGCCGCGCCGCCCTGCTTCAGGCGCGCAAGGATCGGCAGCGCCGGCTGGATGACGGCGCCATGCCGGATTTTCTCGAATCAACCCGCCATATCCGCGAGGGCAACTGGCGAATCGCGCCGGTGCCGAAAGACCTGCACGATCGGCGCGTCGAAATCACCGGCCCCGTCGATCGCAAGATGGTCATCAACGCCCTCAACAGCGGCGCGAAGGTCTTCATGGCGGACTTCGAGGACTCGAACAGCCCGACCTGGGACAACACCATCAGGGGGCATATCAACCTGCGCGATGCGGTGCGCCGAACGATCACCTTCGAAAGCCCCGACGGGAAAAAGTATTCACTCAATGAAAATCCGGCGACGCTCATGGTGCGCCCCCGTGGCTGGCACCTGCCGGAAAAGCATATCCTGATCGACGGCAAGCCGATGATCGGCGGGCTGCTCGACTTTGGTCTTTTCTTCTTTCACAACGCCCGGGAACTGCTCGATCGCGGAACCGGTCCATACTTCTACCTCCCGAAGTTGGAGAGCCACCTGGAGGCCCGCCTGTGGAACGACGTGTTCTGCATGGCCCAGGATGCTCTGGGTATCCCTCGCGGGACGATCAAGGCGACGGTCCTGATCGAGACCATTCTCGCCGCCTTCGAGACCGAGGAGATCCTCTACGAATTGCGCGACCACTCCGCCGGCCTGAACTGCGGACGCTGGGATTACATCTTCAGCTTCATCAAGAAGTTTCGCAGCCGGCCGGAGTTCGTTCTCCCGGATCGGTCTCAGGTGACGATGACCGTGCCCTTTATGCGGGATTACTCGCTGCACGTTATCAAGACCTGCCATCAGCGCGGTGCTCATGCGATGGGCGGCATGGCGGCACAAATCCCGATCAAGAGCGATCCCGCCGCAAATGAGCTGGCTATCTCAAAGGTCAGGGCGGACAAGGAACGAGAGGCCACGGACGGCCATGACGGCACCTGGGTGGCGCACCCGGGTCTCGTGCCGGTCGCGATGGACGTCTTTGACGCCAAAATGCCAACGCCCAATCAAGTCAATCGCCTGCGCGAAGACGTTCACGTGACCGCGGCTCAATTGCTGGCCGTCCCCAGGGGTGACATCACCGAGGGCGGACTTCGCACGAATCTGAACGTCGGCGTTCAGTATCTCGAGTCGTGGATCGGCGGAAACGGCTGCGTTCCGCTTTACAACCTGATGGAGGACGCGGCGACGGCAGAGATATCGCGCACCCAGGTCTGGCAATGGATACATCATCCCACGGGTGTGCTCAGCGACGGCCGCCGCGTAACCAGGGATTTGTTTAGAGAAATGCTCGGCGAAGAACTGACGAAGATTCGCTCGTCGCTGGGTGAGAAGAGGTACCAGGGGGGGCAATTCAAATCGGCCGCCGAGATTTTCCACGACATCTCAACGACCGATGAATTCGTCGAGTTCTTGACGCTCCCTGCGTATGAGTTGCTTCCATAAGACTATTTTTTTAGAGGAGCGAGCGATGATTCTGGACCCGCGAGACCAAGTGACCCACCTCGATAGTGCCTGGAAAAACGACGAGCGCTGGAGGGGCATCACCCGGCCCTACTCCGCCAATGACGTTCTGCGATTGCGCGGAAGCGTGCGCATTGAGCACACCCTTGCGCGCATGGGCGCCGAGCGCCTGTGGAAGCTCTTGCGCACCGATCCCTATGTGGCCGCCCTCGGGGCTATGTCGGGCAATCAGGCGGTTCAAATGGTGCACGCGGGACTCAAGGCGATCTACATGAGCGGCTGGCAGGTGGCCGCCGACGCCAATCTCGCCGGCCAGACCTATCCGGACATGAGCCTCTATCCCGCCGACAGCGTTCCCGCGCTGGTGCGAAGGCTTAACAACGCGCTGCAGCGTGCCGATCAGATTCACCATTCCGAAGGCAAAGCCGACGGCACCCACTGGTTCGCGCCCATCGTGGCCGATGCCGAGGCAGGCTTCGGTGGAAACCTCAACGCGTTTGAATTGATGAAGGGCATGATCGAAGCGGGCGCATCCGGCGTTCACTTCGAGGACCAGCTCTCATCGGCCAAGAAGTGCGGCCACATGGGCGGCAAGGTGCTCGTGCATACCGGCCACGCCATTGAGAAACTGATCGCCGCGCGCCTCGCCGCCGACATCATGGACGTGCCCACGGTCATTGTCGCCAGGACCGACGCGAACGGCGCCAAGCTGCTAACCACCGACAGCGACGAGCGCGATCACCCGTTCATCTCGGGTGAGCGAACGATCGAGGGCTTCTTCCGCCTCAGGGGCGGATTGGATTGTGCCATCGCCCGCGGCCTGGCCTATGCGCCCTATGCAGACCTGATCTGGTGCGAAACCTCTCATCCGGACCTGAAGGAAGCAAAGCGGTTCGCCGAGGCGATGCACGCGAAGTTCCCCGGCAAACTGCTCGCCTACAACTGCTCGCCCTCCTTCAACTGGAAGGGCCAGTTGGATGACGCGACCATCGCCAAATTCCAACGCGAGCTGGGGGCCATGGGCTACAAGTTTCAGTTCATCACCCTGGCCGGGTTCCACGCACTGAACCTGACCATGTTTGAGCTGGCCAAGGCATACAAGACCGAAGGCATGACGGCGTATGCTCGATTGCAGGCCCGCGAGTTTGAGCATCAGAAGGATGCCGGGTATCTGGCGGTGACGCACCAGCGGTTCGTCGGCACCGGGTACTTCGATGAAGTCAGTCAGATCATCACCGGTGGCTCGAAAGAGACGGCGGCGCTGGCGGAATCGACCGAGTCTGAGCAGTTCGGCGTCTGCAAAGCGACCGCCGCCCACTAGTGCTTCGTCACAATTGAATCTTCGGGTGGTACGGCCGTCTCGGCTGTACAGACGGGCGGGACGCCCATACCACCAACCCGAAAAATCACCTGTGACAGACCACCAGGTAGCCTCGGAGGGCAGGAGTTTGCAGGGGATGGTGCCCGACCGGCCATAGTCGTCGGGCATCATCCCGCATTTCTTTTGCGAGCTCGGGTACTCATGCCCATCGCGCCGCACCGTGACAATTGACGTGGGACCGTCAAACGTGGTAGATTGAATTCGTATTCGGGTACTCGACGTTCAGGTACAGACGATCTACCAGGGTAGTTTCAGCGTGCGTTCACGGCCCTTTCTAAGTTCGCTATCGATCGTCCTCACGGCGCTCCTCTTGCTGGTGGGAGGCGCTTGGTCCGCACGTTCATTCTTCGTTCACGCCCACGACGGAGCGCCGCACGTTCATCACATTTCCGTTGCCGATCGACTTTCATACCCCAAGGCCCCGGATTCAGTCGAGACGCCCAGCAATCAGTCATTGCAACGTACCGAGAAGCAAGGCCACGTCGAGGGATTCCACGGCGGTTCGGTACCTGTTGGGCACGGCGAAAATGCGCCGGAGCCGTCGGTTTGCCGTCTGTTCGATCTACATTGCACTCAAGGTCGTTCTTGCGACCTTATGCCCCTCGACCTTCAACAATTGAGTCCGCGGCTTGCGGTCGTCTCATGTTCGGCCTTGCCCGTCTCCGCGTCCTTGACCGGCTTAAGCGATCTCTCATCGCCGGTTCCGTGGAACATGGGCGGCGGAACTGCGCGCTGCATACTCCTGACCTCCCAGTCATTTCTGATCTGATTCTCCACCCATCCTCGTAGGCCGTTTTCCTTCACGGTTTTTCTTTTTGGGCATGGCATCCGGCCGCGTACCGGACCCGCGCCTGCTTGGTACGCCTAATCCATGGGTGAGAACATGCAGTGTTTATCGCGATGGTGCATTGGCATCCTTTGCAGTCTGTGCGCGACGCTTGTCGGCTGCGAGGCCGAGTCGCCGTCCACGACGCGGCAGGATGCGCATGAGCACGGTGAAGCCGAGACGCAGCCCGTCCGCCTGACCGTCTTTTCTGAGAAGTTGGAGCTCTTCGCGGAATACGCCCCTCCAGTCGCAGGTCGTCCCGCCGAATTCCTATGTCACTTCACGATTCTGGAAACCGGCCAGCCTGTGCGGCTTTCGGCGCTCAGCGTGCGAGCCGTCCCGCAGAAGGGCACGCCGATTGTCGCCGAGGGCCTCCATCCGGTCCGCGACGGAATCTTCAAGCCGAGTATGACATTCCCGGCCGACGGCGAATACGAACTGGAATTCACGCTCTCCGGCATCGAGGTGAGCGATCAATTCTCGGCGGGCCGCCTGACGGTCTGGGCCGGCGAGCAGGTCATCCCGCAAGCAAAGTCCGTGGCCCCGAACGTAGGCACGGCTCCCTTTCTGATGGAGCAGCAGTGGAAGATCGGCATGCGACTGGCGCGGGCGGAGCGGCGCGACATGGCCATGTGGCTGGAAGTTCCCGGCGAACTACGGTCTCCGCCGGATGCGTCGGCGCATGTGGCCTCGACAAAGGCCGGGAGAATCGTGCCGCCGCCTTCCGGCCGATTGCCGCGACTGGGTGAATGGGTCACGGCCGGACAGGTTCTCGCGCAGATTGAAGCGCCACTGCTCGAAACGGCGGAGGTCGCCGAGCGAACGCTCGACCTTCGACAAAAGGCTCATGGAATCGACCAGGAGGTGGCTCGCGCGAGGGCCGCACTGGAGTTCGCACAAAGCGAATTCGATCGAGTATCACGACTCGTTGCGAGCGATACGGCGTCCGAGCGCGAGCTCGGAGAAGCCCGGCGCGAGCGATCAATTGCCGAGGCCGACGTGACCGCGGCGACGGCGCTGCAGGGTTGGTTCGCCTCTGCCGTGTCGCTTTATCCCGAACTCCGCCCGACCGCCGAGTCGGTCGAGTCATCCGATCACGCAGGTCGCATGAGTTCTTTGATGCCCCTGACCGCCCCCGTGACCGGCGAGATAGTGGCGGTGGCGTCGGCAACCGGAGAGGTTGTCGACGCGCTGGAGACCGTGTTTCGCATTGTCGATCCGCAGCGACTCTGGATGGTTGCCCACGTATCCGAGTTCGATGTGCATCGTCTCCCTGAAAATCCCGAGGCCCATTTTTCCGTGTATGGGATCGCCGATCGCATATTCGAGGTCCAGGCATCCGGAGGGAAACTCATCCATACTGGCAAACAGGTGGATCCCGAGTCACGAACCATCGCGCTGACCTACGAGATGGCCGATCCGCCTCGGCAGCTGCGCCCCGGAATGCAGGTCAATTCATTCCTTTGCACCGACCTGGCGCCGTCAACGCTGGTGATTCCCTATGAAGCCGTCGTGCGCGAGGGCGGAAAGCGATACGCATTTGTGTTGATGGATGGGGAGTCTTTCGAGCAGCGCGAAGTCGAACTGGGGATGCGCGATCGCGATCACGTCCAGGTGCTAAGCGGAGTCAGCGAAGGCGATCGCGTCGTCACGCGCGGCGCTAATGCCCTGAAAATGAGCCTCTCGTCCCCCGCGAGCATCGGCCACGGCCACGTCCACTGAGACCCAAGGAACGTCGCAATGCTGAATAATCTGATCAAGTGGTCGCTCCAAAATCGGCTCGCCGTCGTCATTCTGAGTGCGTTGCTGATCGGCGCCGGCATCTATTCGGCGACGACGATGCCGGTCGACGTCTTTCCCGACCTCACCGCGCCAACGGTGACCTTGCTGGTGGAGGGAGAGAGTCTTGCCCCGGAGGAAATGGAGCTCCTGGTGACGTTTCCCATTGAAACGGCACTGAACGGCGCGGCAGACGTACGACGCGTCCGTTCCGCCAGTGCCGTCGGGATCGCGGTCGTCTGGGTGGAGTTCGAGTGGGGGACGCAGATTCATCGTGCCCGGCAAACGGTAACCGAGCGACTTGCGACTGTGTCCGGGAATTTGCCGCCTCATGTATCGGCGCCGGTCATGGTGCCTACCTCATCGATCATGGGCGAGATCATGTTCATGTCCCTGACCTCCGACAAACACTCTCCGATGGAATTGCGCACCTTCGCGGGCGTGAACATCCGCCAGAGGCTGCTCGCCGTCGGCGGGGTCTCGCAGGTGATCGCATTGGGCGGGGATGAAAAGCAGTATCAGGTGGTGCTCTCGCCGACCCGCATTCAGGCATACCGGCTCGCCGTCAACGACGTGGTGAACGCTCTGAAGTCCTCCAACGAAAACGTCTCGCCGGGGTTCTTCATCCAGCATGCGCAGGAGTCCGTCGTTCAGGGAATCGGGCGATTCAGCAACGAGCGCGACATTCGCGAGACCGTGGTCGCGGTCCGAGACGGGCGACCGATTAAGGTGGGCGATCTCGGAGTCGTACAGATCGGGGCCGCCGTTAAACGTGGGACCGGCTCATCCTCACGACGAACTGAAGATTGGGCCCCCGTCACCGAGCCCGGTGTGGTCATCGCCATTCACAAGCAACCCGGCGCCAACACGCTGGAACTCACGACTCGCGTGGACCGCGCCCTGGATGAAATTGCGACATCATTGCCCCCGGGAATGCACATCAACCGCGACTTGTTTCGTCAGTCACGGTTCATTGAGAGCGCGGTGACGAGCACCAGCGCAGCCGTCCGCGACGGAAGCATCATCGTCGTCCTGACAGTGGTGATTTTTCTGGCGAGCATGAGGGCGACCCTCATTACGCTTCTGGCGATGCCGCTTTCGCTTCTGGCGGCAGTCCTGGTGCTTCGATACACCGGAGCCGGCATCAACACCATGACCCTTGGAGGGATGGCGATTGCCATCGGAATGGTGGTGGACGACGCGATCATCGACGTGGAAAACGTGGTTCGGCGTCTTCGTGAGAATGCCGCGGCCTTGGAAGGGGACCGACGCTCGCCGTTGGAGGTCGTTTTCTCAGCCAGCGCCGAGGTCAGAAACTCGATCGCATTCGCCACACTGATCATTCTCCTCGTCTTCACGCCGATTTTCTTTCTCTCAGGCGTAGAGGGCAGGTTGCTGCAGCCTCTGGGCGTCGCGTTCACAGTATCCCTGGCGGCATCGCTCTTCGTCGCGCTGACTCTCACGCCGGTCCTCTGCTTTTATTTGCTGCCCGGCAGTACCACCACCGCCAAATCTCACGCGTCGGGATTCAGCGGCCGCTTGATGGGCTGGTACGATCGCCCCTTGGCAAGGGCACTCGATGCCCCGGTCCCGGTGGCGGCGGTCGCTCTCGTTCTTACGGCATTGGCGATCGTGGCCGTGGTCCGCTTTGGGCACGATTTTCTTCCACCGTTTAACGAGGGCGCTTTGGTGGTCAGCACGGTGACGGCGCCCGGTACGTCATTGGAGGAGAGCGATCGGCTGGCGGCCATCGTTGAAAAGACACTGATGAGCCGGCCTGAAGTGGCTGCCATCGGTCGCCGCACCGGCCGCGCCGAACTTGATGAGCACGTCCAGGGCGTCGAGGCAAGCGAGATTGATCTCACGCTCGACATGGAAGCCGCCGAGCGCGTCGGCCGGTCGCCGCGAAGTCGGGACGAGTTGCTGGCTGAGATTCGCTCGGACTTGGCCATGATTCCCGGTATTCAGGCGACCATCGGCCAGCCGATCGGCCATCGAATCGATCACATGCTCTCCGGTACCAAGGCGAGCATTGCCGTGAAGGTATTTGGCGAAGACCTTAGGCGGCTTCGTCAATTGGCGACCCAGATTCAGTCCATTCTCGCCGAGATCGACGGCGTCGTGGACCTTGCCCAGGAACAGCAGGTCGATGTTGCGACGGTACGCTACGAATGCAACCGCAAGGCGATGGCACGCCACGAACTTCGCCCCGCTGACGTCGCCGATACATTGCGGGCCTCCTTTCGAGGCATTCAGGCAGGGCGGCTCTTTGAGGGGCGCGTGGGGTTTGAATGTGTCGTGCAGTTGGGCGGGCCGCAGGCGTGGTCGGAAGACAAGCTGGACCGAATGCCGCTCAGTTCCCCCCATGGATACTACGTTCCGCTGGGAGCCGTTGCGGACATTCGCGACGAGGCATCGCCCAATTTCATCAGCCGCGAAAACGTGCAGCGCAAAAGCGTGGTCATGTGCAACGTGGCCGACCGCGATGTGGCGGGAGTGGTCGAGGAATTGCAGGGCCGCCTCGCCGACGAGGTCTCGATGCCGCCGGGCTATTTCGTCGAATATGGCGGCCAGTTTGAAAGCGCCCGGCAGACAACACGAACGCTGACCTGGCTTTCCATCGTGGTGATCGTCGGAGTGGGGTTCTGTCTGCACATGGCCTTTCACTCTGCGGCCGATGCATTGTTCATTCTCCTCAACTTGCCGTTGGCCCTGATCGGCGGTGTCGCCGGCGTCTATGCATCGGGCGGCATTCTGAATGTGGCCTCCCTGATCGGTTTCATCTCCGTTTTCGGCATCTCGACGAGAAACGGAATCATGCTGATTTCGCACATCCGCTACCTTCAGGCAGGCGAGGGCGTTACGGACTTTCGTGAGGCGGTGCGGCGGGGCGCGAGTGAGCGCCTGGTGCCGATCCTGATGACCGCGATTTCCTCCGGATGCGGCCTGCTGCCCCTGGTCTTCGGTGGTCAGGAGGCCGGCAAGGAAATCCTCACGCCGATGGCGATGGTGATCCTCGGCGGCCTGATCTCCTCGACGTGTCTGAATCTGCTCGTCGTCCCGTCGCTGTTCCTGTTCGTCGGCAGGAGAGGATCGCCGACGGACCTCATTTCGGCCGCCTAACGGCGAAACCAAAGCCACGCCGGGCCGTCCTATCAGGCGAACCGGAAGTCGTCTATCAAAGTCTACGTAATGGCGGGGCTGCACGCGAGACAGTCTCCGGCTCCGCCGTGTTCCCGCGCCAACTGTTGTCCCACCCGCACCATCCGTCGCCTCGCGCGACCCCAACCGCTATCTCACCCGTGTCATCCCTTGCTACTCGCGATACCAACCGTAGCGTCACCCCTTGTGGGTGACGACGCGACCCCCGCTGATGCACGAATCCCCTCTCTCCATCAGAGCCGCGCCCGTGACAACATTTTGCGTTTGTTTGAATCATGGCCAAAGGAAGATTGCCGCGCTTCAGCCCTGACAAGGGCGCCAGACCGTAGCCACGCGGCGTAAGCCCGTGGAATACATAAGCGCGATTGACAAAGCCCCGAATGGGGCGACAGAGCGTTGCCCAACGAAGAAGTCTCACGATGAGCCATGGTCTTAAACGCAAAAATCTTGATAAGGAAGCGGTAGGCTCTCGATCATAAAGCCTCGCCCGATTCGAGAAACGCCTCGAATCCAGCCGCCGACCAACTCCCCGACCGTCGCGACCCCAACCACTATCTCACCCGCGCCGTCCGCTGCCGCACCCGTGTCATCCGATACCTCACCCGCACCATCCGTCGCCTAGCGCGACCTCAACCGCTGCCACATCCGCACAACCCGTCGCCTAGCACTACAACGCCGCGCTAGTTCTTGCCCCAACGGGGCAAAGGACTGTAGCCACGGGTGGAGCGAAGCGAAACCCGTGGGCACGTTCTCGTTGATAACATCTCCGCCCCGAAGGGGCGGCGGAGGCGTCCAATGAGTCACGCGGCCGTCCCGCAACGGAGCACTCCTCCGCCCCCTGCCGGGCAGGCAGATTAAGTTCGACCCTGTTTCCACGGGTTCCACGTCGCAGGGCTGCGCCCGCGCGACGTTCCACCTGCGGCTACACTCCCTGGCCCCTTCGCGGCCGAATACCGCGAGATGCCAAACGACTGACAGGAAGGTAGCGTTGTAGTACTAACTCGACGCCAACCGCTGTCTCACCCCTACCATCCGTCGCCTCGCGCGACCCTAACCGCTGTCACACCCGCGCCGTCCGTTGCCGCACCCGTGTCATCCGATACCTCACCCGCACCATCCCTCGCTACTCGCGACCCCAACCGATGTCACACCCGCGCCAACTGCTGTCCCACCCGCACCATCCGTTGCTACGCGCGACCTCATCCGTAGCGTCACCCCTTGTGGGTGACGACGCGACCACCGCCGGTGCATGAATCCCTTCGCTCCTTCAGAGCCGCGCCCGTGACAACATTTTGCGTTTGTCTGAATCATGGCCAAAGGAAGATTGCCATTTCAGCCCTGACAAGGGCGCCAGACCGTAGCCACGCGGCGTAAGCCCGTGGAATAGGATATGCGCGATTGACAAAGCCCCGAATGGGGCGACAGAGCGTGGCCCAACGAAGAGAAATCCCGGCGAGCCAGCTTCCTAAACGCAAAATCTCGGTGACGAAGCGGCGGTTATTCGATCATAAAGCGTCGCCCGATTCGAGAAACGCCTCGAGTTCAAACGCCGACCGACTCCCTGACGGTCGCGGCTCTGTTAATCGGCGGTGACCGGCGTCATGTCCCTGGCGACAGGGCCGAGGCCGGCGAAGTTGGCGTTAGCGTAGGAGATGAAGTTCTGCTGCCAGCGTTTAACTCGGCGTCGGATACACGAATGTAATCGGCCATGCTAATTGCCCCTTTGCGTGTGAATCATGTCGCGCCTTGAAAAGGCGTCGAATTAGACGCTTGCACTGCGTTTGACCAATTAAAGCTTCTTGCGTTTTTTCGTTAGGCATCTCGACTTCTTGGCGAGTGCACTGAGGGCGGCCGGAGGAAAGCGCTCTACGAGTTTTCGAAGCTCAATGAGTTCATTGACAATCCTTGAATCAATCTGACGTGTGTTCACCTCGTGTTCTTCCGGACACAGGTGCAATCGCTCAAACCACCAGATGTCCGGGTACTCCTTTGAGCGACCTTGCTGCTTGCCGCGAATGTTAAAGGCAAATTGGGCCGATCTTGGGTTCTTCGGAACCTTGCAAGTCACCCATTTTTCGCATTCCCAACAGTAGAGTTCTATCCTATCCATTCCCGCACCTTCGACATACACATTCGGGCAATGGTGCTCTGCGGAGTACGCCTACTTCGTTTGACGTTTTCGCGCTCGCGTTTTGCCTGCTCTCTTCTTCAACTCTCTTTTCTTCAACTGGCGCTCCATCGCCTCAATTTCCTTTCGATCTTCACGAGCCTTGTACCAATCAGAATTCTTAGCCGCATTACTGACCGAGCGTATTGTTTCATCCACAGGATTCCCGAGCACACTCAAGCTCGCAAAAACTAGCGCAATCCCGATGACCGATCCGATCAAGACAAGCACCGGATGTTCATCAGAGAATGATCCACTTGCAAGCATCAAATAGAACACACTTCATCCCCTTCTTGGACCATCACTCCCGTGGCTTAAGCCCGTTAATCTTGGTCCGTAGCCCTCACCAGCGGAACATGGCATGTTTGGCACTCCGGGGGTTCATTCTGATTCGGGCCCGGAGCGACATGTTCGAGCCGATAGCCGCAGTTTGGGCACACCATCGAATCGATTGGCACTAATGCTCTGTACTCTTCCATAATCAGTTCTCCACATGGGCGCAGGAAACTCCGAAACACAAAATGCCCACGTCGCAGGAGCAGAGATTATATCAAGCTCCCACCGTCGGGCAGGCCGTCTCGCTCCACGGACCCGGTTTTCCCCTGCGGCTCAGCCATCGAAGCATAAAGTTCGCCGTATGGCCCGCCTGATCACCCGACTATTCCACGATAGCCGGGCTGCGCGTGGGCAGCAACAGGAATTTTAGCTCGGCTGCGCCGCTTGTCGGCGCTTCGCTCGGCGCATTCACCCTCACCCACATCTTCGCCACCACGATCCCGCGCAACGACATATTCGCCCCAGACCAACTCCCAATTGGCCCGGGCCACAAAGAGCAGCGTCACCCCTTGTGGGTGACGAATTGACCGCCCCTCACTCACTCAAAAACAATCCCCGCATACCCCACCGAATCCTGCATCGGCTCATACCCCGCCGCTACAAGCACCTCTTCGCTCGTCGTATGCTCCAAAAGGGTGCCGCGCTGCGAGCCCATCGCCTTGCAAGCCGCGATCGTCGCCGCGATCGCACCACCCCCGCACGCGCTCTTGTTCGTCGCCGCCTCGTTCACCGCCTCCATCTCGCACATCGCCAGCATCAGTTGAATCATCCGGCTGTCGTTCACCCGCTTCGCCCACGCCAATCCCTCAGGCCCGACACCCTGCGGCGTGAATCGATAGCTCGGCCCGTAATGCGTCAGGTCCGTCGATCCCAGAAAGCACGCATGAACACCGAAGTGCTTGCAAACCCGCCCCAGCGCTGCCCCGAGTTCCGCCGCCTTCTCATCCGCCGGCGCCATGATCGGCACCAGCGGCACGCCGGGCAGCAAGTGCTGCAAGAATGGCACCTCGACCTCGATGCTGTGTTCTCGATCGTGCGCATGCGCCGACGCTTCGAGAATCCCGCATTGCCCGCACATCCGATCGGCCAGCCGCGCCTCGATCTGCGCCAGCCCCATCGGCGTCTCCCACGCCCCCGATGGAAACACCGCCGCCCTCGTAACTTTGGGAACGTGAATCGCCCCGAAGACGACCACCACGTCAGGCAGCTTCTTCGCGGCGATCTCTCGAATCACCCCCGCCGCCACAGCCCCGCTGCAGATCCACCCCGCATGCGGAACGATCCCGCCGTAAATCCGATCAGCCCCAGCCCGCCCCGTCGCCCCGCGCGCTTCACTGGCGCGCACACACGTCTCGATTTCAGTCCGGCACTGTTCCGCATCGCGCGGGTAAAACATACCGGCCACGGCAGGCTCGCGAATCATCATGATCGAATCGGCTCCCGCATGTGCTCTCGCGGCACAAACCCCATCGTAGCACCTTCGCCCCCCCGGGTAGCATGGGCCTCCGGCCCGTACGTTCTACTCGCCCCCCCGGGTAGCATGGGCCTCCGGCCCGTACGTTCCCCTCGCCTCCCCCCGGGTAGCATGGGCCTCCGGCCCGTACGTTCTACTCGCCTCCCCCCTGGGTAGCATGGGCCTCCGGCCCGTGCGCTCTGCTCGCCTCCCCCGGGTAGCATGGGCCTCCAGCCCGTACGTTCTGCTCGCCTCCCCCCGGGTAGCATGGGCCTCCGGCCCGTACGTTCCCCTCGCCTCCCCCCGGGTAGCATGGGCCTCCGGCCCGTACATTCCCCTCGCCTCCCCCTGGGTAGCATGGGCCTCCGGCCCGTGCGTATTCCCTGAGAATGTGCAAAAACTCACCCGCTCGCACCAACAACGCACTACCTGGGCAAACCGCGCCGAATTATAGTCGATGCCCCGATCGTGTCGTAAAAACAACCGCGGCGTGACCATTTGGCCACGCCGCGTCAGATTCATCTGCAATGAACGAAACGTCGAGGCAATCGACTCAGCCGTCGATCATATCCTCGGCGAAGTCCTCGGTATCCAGCATCAGGTCACCATTGCCGTAATCGGCACAGTTCACCTGGTCGCCGCCGTCCGGCATCCCGAACTTCACCCGCAGATACCCCGCGATGTCGTTCCCGTCGAGCAATCCGCTGTCGTCGATATCCCCGAGCAGATCGCAGAAGTCCGGTGCCTGCGTCGTCAGAACCGATGAAGGCCCGTCAACCGTCTCCACGCCGTCCAGGTTTCTCGCCCGAACGACGAAGGTGTACTGCGTGTTCGACTGCATCCCCAGCGCCGTCTTGTTGCCCCAGGTCGTGTCCGCCTGCCACACCGCCGCGCCCGTCGGCATGCCCGCGGCATCCACGTACTGACCATCCCAGTTCGCGTCAAACGGCGAGGTCGCCACGCATCGAATCGAAAGCTCCGTGTAACCCGGGTTGGCCGCGCCATCCGGATTGATCTTCATCGAAACGCTCGACGGATTGGCCAGCGCCGGCGCCGCCGGAACCGCCGCCAGCGTCGTCACATTGCTCGAAGGAGAAAAGCCCAGCGTCTCAACCGCCAGCCGGTTTCTCGCCCGCGCCCGGAACCCATACTCCGTGTTCGGCGTCAGGCCCGTCGCCGTATCGGTCGTGACCTTGATCCACTCATTCAGCCCGGTGTCCCCGCCGTCGTCCTCGCAGTCGAAGAAAATGCCCGACAAGTCCACCGTGAAAAAGCTCGGCAGCGGCGGAACCAGCATCATGTCCACCGTCGTCGAAGTCACCGCCCCGAAACTCACCCCCGCCGGCGTCTCAATATGAGTCGTCGCCGTCACCTCGGAACTGTATGTACCCGTATTCGGACCGGGGAACGGCGCGCTGTCCCGCGTCCGCACGCGAAAGTTATAGTTGCGATTCGGAAGAAGTCCGGTGTCCGTAAAATCCCGCGACGCCTGAAACAGACTGTCCGGCCCGCCGCCGCTCCCGCCGCTGGTAAAATCAAACTGGTAGAAGATCGGATGCGTCGCGTCCGTCGCGTCGTTCGCCCGCATCGTGATCGAAGTCGTGTCCGCAGGCATCGGCGCGATCTCAAACCCGATCGGGTTCGGCTGCGGCGTGCTGACATCCGCCCCCACCGTCACCACCGACAGGTTGATGTTGTACATCTGCGGCGTATTGCCCGCGTCCTGCTTGGTCACCCGCACATAATAACTGCCCGGACTGTTCGGAAGCACGACATCACTGAGGGTCTCCGATTCCCCCACGTCCGACATCGCCGCCGAACCGAGCTGCGTCGTCCCGTTGCTGTCGTAGATCTCCACGTTCAGATTCGCGGCCATTCGGCTGTCCACGATATTTCCGAAACAGCAGCTCCCCAGGTTTGGCGAGCACGACTGCGGACTGCTGTCATAAATCAATCCCACCGGGTTCACCGTCACGCTCGCCGTGCTCTCGGCAATCACCGTGAACCGATACCAGTCCTCGTCGAGATCGGCATCGATGCTCAGCAGGCTGCCGTTCGTCATCGCCGGCGCCGGCACGGCCCCAATCGTGATCGGCGACCCAAAGACCACCGTCCCAACGTTCGTCGCCGTCGCCGAAGTGTTGTTGAACTCGTTCGCGTCGCCATACGCCCGATTCCCCGCGCGCAGGTCGTCGTGCTGAACCCCGTCAAACCCCGTGTTCAAAAACGGCTCCATCAGCCACTTGTTCGAGATCGGGCAAACGTGATTGAATCCCAGCCCGTGCCCATGCTCGTGCATCAGCGTGTTGCGGAAGAACCGATGGTTGTTCGCCGAAAACGTCGCCCACGCCTCGGCCGCATCCAGCACCATGTCGCCGACTTCCGGGAAATAGTTATACGCCAGCACGTTCGAACCGCCGTCGATCGGAATCATCGAGATGCGCACGTCGCCGCGCGTGGCACCGCCCGGGCTGAACCACGCCGCGCCGTCGTCCCAATCCACACCCGGCGCCGTCACCCGAACATAGGTCGTCCCGGTCAATGCGGCCCAGCGGTCAAAGCAGTCCTGAACCCGACTGATCCAAAGCGCCCGGCTGCCGAACTTCACGTCAAGATTCGCGAACAGCTCGCTGATCCCGCCGTCCACGGACAACCCGTCCGGCACAAAACTCCACGTCAACGTGATCGGATCGCCCTGAAGGCCTGCGCCGCCCCACCGGCTGTTGTCGCTGAACTGATATCGCAACAGCGGATTCAACTCCGGCACAAGCTCCCAGACGCGCTGCATCGCTTCTGTCGAGGTATCCGGCGAGAAGCAGAAAATCGGCGGGGACTTCTCCTTGTAAGGATTGCCGTCCACGATCCGCTTGAACTTGCTCGCCATGATCAGCGTCGCTTCGTCCGTCGGACCGGACAGCGCCGCGGCGCGATCCACGATCTCCTGATCGATCAGTTGATGGGGAACCGGCGTTGACTCGGCCGTTTGCGCTGCGGCGACCGAAACCCCCTGAGGTGCCGACGCATCGACACATGCCGTGGATTCACATTCCCCGACCGGCGCCAACGTATATACCCAAGCCGCAGCGCCGCCGACAATAATCGCCGTGACGCTCAAAAATCGAAGCAATGACATCAGGGAATTCTCCTTGGCCAAGCGGGGAAACGCCGGCGACCCGTCGCCGGGCACAAATTCAGCGCACAGGACCGCATCCCGCGACACGCCTGTTCTGCTGTAAACTGGATCCCGTCAGCCTTGGGTCGGAAGGCTTATCCCACCCTCATTCAGTGGTTTTTCGGCGGGCCACTCAATATACATTCTACTTTTTCGGGCCCATCCGGGTCAATGAGGGTACCCCGCAGCAAATTGCATATAATCTCGCCGTTTGCCGGGCCGCGGACGCCCCGCCTGCCCGATTCGTGCCAGTGTGCACACAAATTAAATACGGGATTCACGATTCATGCCCAGAATTGTCCTGATTCTCGCCGCCGTCGTCGTCGGACTGGTCAGTTGGCTCGCGTGGCAACAGACGCGCATCCCGCCGTTCATCGTCTCGGGATTCATCGAAGCAGATGTCGCCCGAATCGGCTCCCGCGTCGGCGGCCGCATCGCCGAAGTCCTCGTCGAAGAAGGCTCGCCCGTCACCAAAGGCCAACCCGTTCTCCGCATCGACCCCTTCGATCTCAACGCCCAACTCGCCCAGGCAAAATCGACCCTCGCCGCGCTCGATGCCGAACTCGCCCGACTCACCGCCGGCTTCCGCGCCGAAGAAATCGAACAGGCCCGCGCAATGCGCGACGAGGCCGCCGCCACCCTCGATCGCCTCGTTGCCGGTCCGCGCCCCGACGAGATCAACATCGCCCGCGACCAGTTGAAGATCGGACAAGCCGACTTCGACTACGCCAGGTCGGAATACGAGCGCCTCTCCCGACTCAGCGAACAGTCCCAGGCCGCCCCCACCGAACTGGACAACGCCCTCCGCGCCTACAAGACTGCCGAGGCCAAAGTGGCCGAGGCCTCCCACAAGCTCGCACTCCTCGTCGAAGGCACCCGCAAAGAAGAGATCGCCGCCGCCCGCGCAGCCCTCACCCGCGCCGATCAGGCCCTCAAACTCGTCGAACAGGGCTACCGCAAGGAAGACATCGACCGCGCCAAGGCCGAAGCCGCCGCCGCCAAGTCGCGCGTCGAGGCGATCAACGTCCAGCTCAGCGAGCTCACCATCTTCTCCCCATGCGACTGCGTCGTCGAAGCCGTCGACCTCCAGCCCGGCGACCTCGTCGGCCCCAACGCACCCACCATCGCCCTCCTCGACACCTCAAATCTCTGGGTCAGGGCCTATGTCCCCGAATCCCGCCTCGGCGAAGTCGTCCTCGGCGGCGAAGTGCCGATCGGCGTCGACAGCTTCCCCGGCGAGCGCTTCAAGAGTCGCATCACCTTCATCGCCCGCGAGGCCGAGTTCACCCCGCGCAACGTCCAGACCCCCGAAGAACGCAGCAAACAGGTCTTCCGCATCAAGGCCACGCTTCAGGAGGGCACGGATCGCCTCCGTATCGGCATGGCTGCCGATGTCCACTTCGACGAGGCCCCCGCGAAATGAGTGAGCCCGTTATCGTCGCCGACCGACTCACGCGCAAGTTCGGTGACTTCGTCGCCGTGCGCGAGGTCTCCCTCTCCGTCAATCGCGCCGACATCTTCGGCATGCTCGGCCCCAACGGCTCCGGCAAATCGACCCTCATTCGCATGCTCTGCGGCGTCCTGCGCCCCACAGCCGGCGGCGGTTCAATCCTCGGCGCAGACATCGTCGCCGACCCCGAAGCCGTCAAGCGCCGCATCGGATACATGTCGCAGAAGTTCAGCCTTTACGCCGATCTCAGCGTTACCGAAAACCTCCGCTTCTACGCCCGCGTCTATGGCCTGTCGCCCGCGCGCCAAATCGAGCGCGAACAGGCCGTCATCGACCTCACCGGCATCGGCCAGTTCCGAGATCGCCTCGCCGGTCAGCTCTCCGGCGGATGGAAGCAGCGCCTCGCCCTCGCCTGCGCCCTCATCCACGAGCCCGATGTCCTTTTCCTCGACGAGCCCACCGCCGGCATCGACCCCGTCGCCCGCCGCGAACTCTGGGACCTGCTCTTCGAGCTCTCCAGCCGAGGCGTCACCATGTTCGTCACCACCCACTACATGGACGAGGCCGAACGCTGCTCCCATGTGGCCTACATCTACATGTCCCGGCTCATCGCCGTCGGCCGACCTGAGACTCTCAAGGCATCGCCCGAAGTCACCCCCCAGGGCGCCACGCGCTACGAAGTCTCTTGCACCAAGCCGACACCCGCCCTCGCTCGGGCTCGCAAGTTGTCAGCCGTGCGCGATGCCACCCTCTTCGGTGACACCCTGCACGTCCTCGTCGATTCCGCCTTCTCGCCCGACGCCCTCCTGCGCGACATCGCCCCGGATGACGCCGCCGCCGCCTGCAGGCCCATCGCCCCGTCCCTCGAAGACGTCTTCGTGACACTCAGCCGCGCCCACGCCGCGAAGGGAGCCGCATGAACGGCTTCCTCGCCATCCTGCTCAAGGAGTTCGCCCACATCCGGCGCGACCGCGGCACCATCTTCTTCGCATTCATCGTCCCCGCCCTGCAACTCGTTATCTTCGGTTTCGCCATCAACGTCACCATCGAGAACATCCCCCTCGTCGTCTTCGATCTCGACGGCCGCCAGGAAAGCCGCCGCCTCACCGAGGCCCTCGTCGCCAGCCGCACCTTCAAGATCACCGAGCGCGTCCAGAATGCCGACGACTTCCGCCGAGCCGTCACCAGCGGCCGCTGCAAAGCCGGCATCCTCATTCCCGCCGACTACTCCGAAAACCTCCTCAACCGGCGACAGGCCCAGGTTCAGGTCCTCGTCGACGGCAGCGACTCCCAGGTCGCCACCACCGCCATGAACACCGTCCAGTTGGCCACGATGACCCTCGCCATCGGTCGCGCCCGTGTCATCGGCGAGGCACTGCAGACCGTCCCCGCGCGCGACGAAGGCGGCAACGTAGCCCTGCCCATCGAGGCCCGCACCCGCGTGCTCTTCAATCCCGATCTGGAAAGCTCCCACTTCTTCGTCCCCGGCCTCGTCGCCATCGTCCTGCAACTGGTGCTCGTCTTCCTCACCAGCTTCTCCATCGTCCGCGAACGCGAACTCGGCACCCTCGAACAGCTCTTCGTCACCCCCGTCGGCCGCGCCGGCCTATTGTTCGGCAAGCTCGTCCCCTACGCCGTCATGGCCGTCGGCGAACTGTTCCTCGTCCTCGCCCTCATGGTCGGTCTCTTCGGCGTCCCCATTCACGGCAGCCTCCCGCTCCTCGTCCTGCTCTCCGGCCTGTTCATCATCACCGCACTGGGCCTCGGTCTGCTCATCTCCACCCTGGCCAGAACCCAGCTCCAGGCGATGCAGATATCCTTCCTCGTCATGCTCCCGTCGGTCCTGCTCTCAGGCTTCATGTTCCCCCGCGCCGAAATGCCCCTGCCGCTCTACCTGGTCGGCTTCATCCTGCCGGTGACATTCTTCATTGAGATTCTTCGCGGCGTCATCCTGCGAGCCGCCGATTTCATCGACCTCGTGCCCCACATCCTCGGCCTGGCCGCCTGCTGTGTCGTCATCCTGGCACTCAGCCTGACCCGCTTCCGCAAGCAGTTGGATTGATACTCGGCACGTTGCTACTTGTGCTTCCAGTCGACGCAGAAGTTCGGCAGGTCGCAGCTTCGGTCTTTGGGTTTGAGCAGATCGTCAAGGGTGTCGGGGCGCTCGCACTTTTGAGGGGGCGGGAATTCCTTTCTGTGCTTTTCCTCCCATTCGGCGCGGCGCTCGGCACGCAGTTTGGCCTGGCGCTGGGCCTCGGTGCCGGGAAGCTTCGGGGCTTCAGGCGGTGAAGGGCTCGCGTCGACCGAGGCCGTAGGGTGGGCACTGCCCACCACTGGAGAGGTGCCATCGCCATGACACGCCGGCCCATGATCCGGGTGGTGTTTCTCACTGTCGATCGATGCCGACGAGCGCTGCACTAATTCCTCAAACTCTTCGCGGCGGCGCCGGGCCTCGTCGGCGTGGCGCGCGGCCTCCTCGGCATTCTTCGCCGCCTCCTCGGCGTCGCGCTTCGCGTCGAATTCCGCGCGGCGGATCCGATCTTCCTTCGCCTTGCGCTCGCCTTCGAGTTCGTGCGGGAGCAACCCACGCTGCCCGGCGGCGATGTTCTCAGGCGTGCGAAGTTCCGGCGGCAAATGATCGCCGGGGAAGCGCTTGATGATCGGCTTGGGGCCGTACTTGAGGTCGAGGCCGTAGATATCCGCGCAGGCCTGATCGAGTCGCGTCAAGAATTCCTCGCGCGTCGTCGGAGTGCCATCGGCCTTGCGCCCCCAGGGCGCGTCGGCGGTCGGCGCATCTGGATGCGGGCTCGATTTGCCCTTCGCGCCGCCGGACTTCGCGCCGTCTGCCTTCGCGGCCAGCGCATCGGCGCGAATCTGCAATGACTTGTGGGCAATCTCAACGCGCTCGCGCTGATGCTCGATCTGTGCCGCCACGCGGTCGCGGTTGATCTGCACGCTCGCGGTTTTGCTGTAGGCATTGGCTAATCGTTCAATTTGGCGAGCACTGGCTTTGCCGCTGTGGATGAGGCCGATCATGTATTTGCAGACGTACCGCGCGGCGGCGAATTCGAGGCGAATGTCGTCGGACTCACTGCGCGAACAAACAATGTCCTCGACATTCAGCCCTTCCGTCGTGCCCGGGGCCTCCGTCTGCGGCGTGCTCAATTCAACATCGGCGCCATCCTCGCCCGCCAAATCCGCGATCCGCGCCACCGCCCGCCGCCGCGCCCCATAGCGATAAAACGACGAGTAGCTGACCCCGAAATGGGCAAGCCTGAATCGCGCGTAAAGCGCTCGGTAAGAAACGCCGTCCCCGGCGCGCAGCGCCTGATCGAGCCGGCGCCGCTCTTCGCGCGGCAGCCTCTTCTCAACCGCCGTCGGCAACTCGCGTCGACGCAAAAGTGAATCGGACATAACCGGTGCCTCCTATTCGCCGAAGTGTCATACGACTGACGCTCCCAGCAAATACTTAGCACACAGCCGCACCCGAGCAACTCAGAAATCCCCCGTTTTCCCAGGCAATTCCGCCATGTCCTGCCCGGGTCAACCGTTGGCACAAGAAAATAATTTGCCGTCAAGCAAGATTTCTCCCCACCGCGCGAGCCCCGAGGCGGCTTGCCGTTTGGCGACGGCCACCCCAGCGACTCGCCGCAGCACAAACCCTCCATCAGGCGAGAACATTGAGCAAGAGTAAGAAAAGAGGAGGAATCCACCCATGAACAAAAAGGCCCGCTCCCCCGATCCCCGCCAACAAAAAAACCACCCCAAAGAACCGCAACCCCAAAGCACGCCCGCCAAACAACTTGACATCGTTCGAAAACGATGTGACTCACCTTATGTCATCCTCAGTTTGCAGACTCTCGCGCAATCCCCGAATCGGCTTGCCATTTTGCGAACTCACCGGTGCCCGCGCGATTTTGTCCTCACCCTCGCCCCCTTGGCCCCTCTTTCGAACGAAGAACTACTTCGAATCGCTGCCGCCCAGTTCCTTCAGCAATTCCACGATGCGAGTCGTCGTGAACTCGTGCGCGATCTTCGCCCGGTCCACCGCCACCTGCGGGTCCCACGGGCCCGGCTGCGCCCAGCGTGCGTCCACCTCGATGAACAACTGCCGCACGTCCTCGATCAGCGTCTCAACCTTCACCTCGGCCTGCCAGTTCGGCTTGTCCGGACCGGGCAGCGGCGGCAGCAGCAGCTTCAGCCCCACCGCGTGTACCGGTCGACCCAGCGGGCTCAGTCGCGCATCGAGACCCAGGCACCGTTGGCCCAGAAACACGCGGGCATCATCCCCGGCCGACTGCGCGGTGAGGCGGATGATGACGCCGGTGGCCACGATCAGGCGCGGGTTGAAAACCGACGCGACCGTCTCCAAAGCCAGCTTGAGGTTATCGAGATAAACATCGAGCGGACCGATGGGAAAGAAATCCTCAAAGTTCAGCAGGTCGGGACTGACCGAAAGCTTGAGCTGGCTGCGCGGGTCGCCCTGCGTCTGCGGGCTCACCAGGTGCCACGCATTGTCGGCGTACTCCTGCTTTCGCCAGTCGAAGCCCTCGCTGGCCTTCATCTGGAACTGCTGCTTGTGGGCCTTGTCCAGAACGGCGGCAGGGGCGAAGCGGACGCCGGTATGCAGACCGCGGGTCTTGATGGTTTGTGGAAGCATGGGCTGGATCAGCCTCCGGAAGCCGGCTGCGTCGTCGGGACGGCGGGCGGCGGCGACGCCGCATCGGTCTGTCCTGCCTCCGCACCCGGCAAGACACGAACGGGAATCGTGCCGCCGTCAGTGCCAACAGCCTGGCCTGATTTCAGGTCGATGGTCTTCGACATGATCAGGGTCTGATCGCCGGATGCGCCGGGCGTCGCCGGCGCGGCGGTCGCGTCCGGAGCGGCGACGGTAATGGCAGCGGGCGGGAAAGAAACCGGCCTGGACCATGTATCCAGTCCTGCAAGGCGGAACTTCGCCTGATGGGGAAGCGGCGTGTTCTTGTAGGCGTCGGCGTCAGCGACCTTCTGGTAGTGCGAGCGGGCCGCTGCGAAGTCACCCTTGTTTTCGGCGAGTACGCCCAGAACGATCTCCGCCTGGCCGCGCGCAACGGCATCGCCGGACCCGGCCAGGGCGGCGACTTTGGTGTAGGCCTCTTCGGCGGTCTTCTGCCAATCGGTGGTGGAGGCGGTGGCCTTATCGCCCGCGACGATCTGCCCCATGGCCACTTCGCCGATGCGGCTCCATGCGGCCAGAACCAATGCGGCATCGCTGCTGGTGGTGGCAACCTCCTTGAAGCGGAGAATGGCGCCGGAAGGGTCCGCTGCCAGGGAGCTGTCACTCAGCGTCGCCCAGCCGTCCATGACCTTGGCGCGCTGGCCGGCGATGAACCAGTAGCCGCCCAGAACGACCACGAGGGCGATGCCGCCGCCGAGGAGGAGCTGGATCGCATTCTTGCGGACGTAATCGCTGACCTGGTCGATCTGCTGGGCCAGTTCGTTGGTATGTAATTCGTGCCTTCGTTCGGTCTTCATGATCGGTGGGTGCTCAAGGGGACTAGTATTTGGACTCAAGGTGAGGCGTCTTCACGGTGACGACGATCTGCGTGCTCGGCTGAAACAGCTTCGCGGGAATCTTCTCGATGCGAACCTCGCAGGCCTCTTCGAACTTCTTGTATTTCAGGGTATACACGCCGGCCGCCAGCGTCTCATCGACGAGCCGCCACTGGCCGGACGGCATCTTGTCGTAGTAAAAATTGCGGACAGACTGGAGGTCCTTGCTGCCCATGTAAAAGTGCTTGATCTTGCGGCGACCCTCGGTGTAGCTGTGGTCGGACTTTTCGCGGTCGAGGTTGAAACCCTTGGGGACCGGCACGTCGGCCACGAAGGGCTGAGCGCGCGACTCAAGGATGGTCGGCGCGCCGGTCTCCTTCTTGCACCCCGGAAGGATCAGGGCAAACGCCACGATGTAGAGCCAGGACTTCGATTGGCGGGTCATCGATCGGAACCTTGGCAAAGGAGGTTGTCAGCTGGTGGCCGATGGCGCCTGCCATCGACAGAACCGCTGCTAACTCACGAGCAGGAAAAGGCTAATGGGATAAAGGGCGCGTGTCAATTGCGGTCGCGGGACCAGGCCCTTCAAACCCGCGAGCGACGACAACCATCAAACGCGCGCCGGCGTCTTTCGAGCGGCGGCCAGCGGTCGGAAAGCCGATTCAAGATCGGCAATCAGGTCGTCCGCATCCTCAATGCCGACCGAGAGCCGCAGCAGGCCGTCGGTGATGCCGCGGGCTTCGCGCTCCGCCTTGGGAATGCTGGCGTGGGTCATGGTGGCGGGATGGCCGATCAGGCTTTCGACGCCGCCGAGGCTTTCGGCGAGGGCGAAGAGATGCGTCTTTCCGGCGATGCTTCGGGCAGCCGCTTCGCCGCCCTTGATGACAAAGGACACCATGCCGCCGAAGCCGCGCATCTGGCGCTGGGCGAGGGAGTGCTGCTTGTGGGACGTCAGACCGGGGTAGATGACTTTCTCGACGGCGTCATGGCCTTCGAGCCAGCGGGCGATCTCGAGGGCGTTCTCGCAGTGGGCCTTCATGCGAACTGCCAGGGTCTTGACACCTCTCATGACCAGCCACGAATCGAAAGCGCCCGGCACGCCGCCGACGGCATTCTGATGGTACTTCACGGTGCTATACAGTTTCTCGTCGCTGGTCATCATCGCCCCGCCGACGACATCGCTGTGACCCCCGAGATACTTGGTGGTGCTGTGAACGACGATGGTGGCGCCCAGTTCGAGGGGCTGCTGAAGATACGGGCTGGCAAAGGTGTTATCGACGACGGTGATGAGTTTGGAAGCCTTGCCGATCTCGGCGACGGCGGCGATGTCCACGAGATTGAGCAGCGGATTCGTGGGCGTCTCGATCCAGAGCATCTTGGTGTTGGGGCGAATCGCCTTGCGGACATTGTCCGGGTTGGTCATGTCCACCCAGGAGTATTCCATGCCGTAGCGCTTCAGGACGAGCTCGAAGAGACGGTAGGTGCCGCCGTAGACGTCGTCGGCGCAGACGACGTGGTCGCCCGAGGAGAGGAGGTTCATCACCGCGGCGCTGGCGGCTGTCCCAGAGGCGAATGCGAGGCCGTACTTTGCGCCTTCCAGAGACGCGAGACAGGCTTCCAGCGCGGCACGGGTCGGATTGCCGGTGCGGGAGTATTCAAAGCCCTTGTGCTCTCCGATACCCTGCTGGGTGTAGGTCGAGGTTTGAAAGATGGGGACAATGGTGGCGCCGGTAGAAGGGTCCGCTCCCTGGCCGACGTGGATCGCTCGCGTGGAAAATTGCATGGGTGCCTCCGGTGAAACGCTTCCGGAGGGCATTGTAGCGGCACGGCGAACCGAGGCTAGTGATGACGCCGAGCGCTACTCGGAGAAGATCGACTCGGTAATGGCGACCTGCTCGGGGAGTTGGGCAATGACTTCCTGAACCTTTTCCTGGTTGAGGTGGAGGAGTTCCAGCATCGCGTCGTCGAAGGTATCGTTGACGGCCGTGCCGGAGAAGCCGAGCTGTGCCTGACATGCCAGGACATCGGCGATATGGACGAGGGTGCCCAGCTCGCGGGTTGCCGCGGCGAGTTCCATCGGCTTGTGGTGATAGCCAATGGCAGCGCAAAGGTGCATGGGGAAGCGCCACTTGTTGGCGAGGGCCATTCCGAAGGCCTGGTGGTCGGCGCCGATGATTTCCTGTTCGATTTCACAGAAGTTGCCGCCGTCGGCCCGATGGCGCGTCACGACATCGGCCAACTGCTTCGGGAATACCTGGCGTTCGACCAGAATGCCGAGATCGTGGATGAGGCCGACCAGGAAGCTCTCTTCGACCGGCGGATGCCCTTGCGCCTTGGCGAGCAATCGGCAACCGACGCCGACGGCGACACTGTGTCGCCAGAGTTCCGAACCACTGAAGCCCTCGATGGAGCTGCCGGCGTTAAACAGGTGCGTCATTGAGGCTGCGATGGCGATGTTCTTCACCGCGGAGAGCCCGAGCAGCACGATGGCGCGATCGACGCTGGCGATCTGGCCGGGCAGACCGTAGAAGGCCGAGTTGACGACTTTGAGGAGTCGCGCCGAAAGGGCCGGGTCGTTCTTGATGACTTCGTGGAGGTCACGGGCGGTCGACTTGGGATTCTCGACGACCTGAATGATCTTGACGGTGACCTCGGGCAACGTTGCGATCTCGCCGAGATCCGCGATCGCCGAGGCCACGAATTTGTCTGTATCGCTTTTGCCCTTGATCGCCGTAAGCATGACGTAACCTCTCAAGTTTCAGTAGTGCAGGCAGTCCCCGAATGCGACAAGCCTTGTGGCTCAGTATCGGCGGGGTAACGAGCGACCTTCATTTCTAAACGGCAGGATCCAAGGAGGTCGGCAGGCACAATTTGCCCGATATTGGAGATCGGAGGTGGGAATGTTGAAGGGCGGTTCCGGCGACAATATCGGTCGCAGCGGTGGAACCGACGACGATGTCCCATTCGGCGGGTGAAACGCCGACGCCGGGGCGGCGGACGGTGAGCGAGTCGGGGCGAATCACGGTGCCAGCCGGAATATGTCGCGCGGCGACAATACTTCCGCGAGACAACTGTCGGACTTCCGCTTCCTTTGCACTTGGTGCGATGACGCCGGAGCCGCGGGCGGCGAAGGCGGCCTTCGCGGCGGCGGTGTATTTTGCGAAGTCATCGGGCGTGAGCGAGAAGAAGTGATCGGGGCCCGGGGAGCCGCGGTCCAGGGTCAGGTGCTTTTCCAGAATCACCGCTCCGGCGGCGACGGCCATGGCACTGAAGTCGGGCTCGGCGGTGTGGTCGCTGAAACCGACCGGGAGGTTGAACTCCTGAGACAGCGCGGTCATGCAACGGAGCCGGGCGTCGGAAGTCGGGGTTGGATATGCCGAGACGCAGTGCAGCAAGATGAGCCGATCAACGGCGCCTTGATGTCGGAAGATATCGACGGCTGCCCGAACTTCATCCATATCGGCTGCGCCGGTAGAGGCGATGATCGGCAAGCCGGTTGAGGCGACGGCGCGCAGCAGTGGAACATTTACAATGTCAGGTGAGGCGATCTTGATCGCGGCGACGGGAAGTCGCGCGAGTGTATCGACTTCGGCAACGCCGAACGGTGTGCAGAGGAAGTCGATGCCGATGTCGGCAGCGCGGGCCCTTAGCATGTGGAAATCATCGGGCGGCAATTCCAGCTCTCGAAGCATCTCCAACTGCGAAGTTGCGCCGTTCAAGTGGTCTTTCTGGTACTGACAGGTCGGGGCATTCGGCGCGGCAAGCCGGTCGGCGGAGAAGAGCTGAAACTTGACGGCGTCGGCGCCGGATCGGGCGGCCGCCTCCATCAGTCTGCACGCCGTCTGAAAATCGCCGTTGTGATTGACGCCGGCCTCGGCAATGACGTACACGGGATGATCGAGATCGATCAACCGGGAGCCGATGCAGGCCGACGGGGGCTTGTCCATACTTCTATCATCGGCTGATGCCCGGAAATGGGTTCGCACTGATCTGCGGCAGTGGTATCATGAAATTTCCGGTCCAAGCCGAGAGCCGCCGGGGATACCGCGATGATCTACCTCGATTACAACGCGACGACGCCGATTGACCCAGCCGTGGCTGATGCGATGCGGCCGTTTATCGAGACGCACTTTGGCAACCCGTCCAGCGGACATGGCGTCGGTAAGGTTGCCCGGGAGGCGGTCGCTTCGGCGCGGCAGTCGGTCGCCCGGCTGATCAACGCCGAGGCATCGGAGATTATCTTTACCAGCGGCGGGACTGAGGCCGGCAACATGGCGATCAAGAGCGTCGCCGAGCTTCAGGCATCGAAGGGTCGGCATTTCCTCACGACGGCCGTTGAACACCCAGCGACGATTGAGCCGGTGCGCCGGCTGGAGAAGCGCGGCTACACGTTTACGGCGGTGGGTGTCGATGCGACCGGGCGCGTCGATCCTGAAGAGATTCGTCGGGGCATCCGGTCGGACACGATCCTCATCAGCGTCATGCACGCGCAGAATGAGGTGGGCACGCTGGAGCCGATCGCGGAGATTGGAGAAATCGCCAAGTCAGCGGGCGTGTTGTTTCACGTCGATGCGGCGCAGTCAACGGGCAAGGCGCCGGTTGATGTGAAGGTTATGCAGGCCGATTTTGTCTCTGTCGCCGGGCACAAGGTTTATGCGCCCAAGGGAATCGGGGCGCTTTATGTTCGCAGCGGTGTGGATGTTGAGCCGCTTATCCACGGCGCATCGCAGGAGTCCGGCCGTCGTGCGGGCACTGAAAACGTCATCATGGCCGTGGGGCTCGGCAAGGCGGCGGAACTGGCGGCGGCGCATTTGAGTGATCCGACGATCGCGAGGCTGCGCGATCGACTCTGGGCGGGACTGAAAAAGGCGCTGGCCGATCGAATCGTCCTCAACGGTCATGAGACCTTGCGACTGTCGGGGACGCTCAACGTGAGCTTCCTCGGGTACGTCGGCGGCGAGCTGCTTGCGCGTGTCCCGGAGATTTGCGCTTCGACCGGGGCGGCGTGTCACTCCGGGGACGCAAAGCCATCGGCCGTGTTGACGGCGATGGGGATTTCGCGCGAACGAGCCATCGGGGCCGTCCGATTCTCCGTCGGACGGCCGACGACGGAGGCGGAGATTGATCGTGCGATCACCCTGATCGTCGATGCCGCGTCTCGCGATTGATCCATTCGTCGAAAGCCCTGGCGGTCAGATGTTTGGCGCTATGCGTCCGATCGCCCGATCTGCACGTACTCCCGTTGGACCCGTTTGGCTTCCTCTGAGTCTTCCACGTTCTCGCTGTGGCAGGCATGTTTCTGGCCGCGGTGGGCGAGAAACTCGATCTGCTCCTGTGTCAGGCCGGGGCTCTTCGCGGCGGCCTTCTGCGGGGTGAAGCCTTCGGCCTTGCCGCTGGCCCATTCGGTGATTTCCTTGCTGATGCGCATGCTGCACCAGTCGTGTCCGCACATGGCGCAGAAGTCGGTATCGACGTCGAGGTCTTCATCGTGCAGTGCGCGGGCCGTTTCGCCGTCGAAGGCGATCTCGAACTGCTTGGGCCAGTTCAGGGCCGCTCGTGCGCGGCTCATGTCGTCGTCCCACTGGCGCACGCCCTGGACGCCGCGGGCGATGTCGCCGGCGTGGGCGGCGATCTTGTAGGCCATGCAGCCCTGCTTGACGTCGTCGGCCTTCGGCAGGCCCACGTGCTCCTTCGGCGTGACGTAACAGAGCATGGCGGCGCCGGCACGTGCGGCCTCGGTTGCGCCGATGCAACTGGTGATATGGTCGTAGCCGGGGAAGACGTCGGTCACCAACGGGCCGAGGACGTAGAAAGGCGCGTCGTCGCAGACGCGCTGCTCGATCTGCATGTTCCAGGCGATCTCGTGGAGCGGCACGTGGCCGGGGCCCTCGACCATGGTCTGCACACCCAATTCGCGGGCACGGTGCACCAACTCGCCGAGCGCTTCCAATTCGGCGATCTGTGCCGCGTCGCCGGCATCGGCGAGACAGCCGGGGCGCACGCCGTCGCCGAGTGAATAGGTCACGTCGTACTCCGCCATGATCGCGCTGATGTCGTCGAAGAGCGTGTGCATGGGGTTTTCCTTGTTGTGGTGGATCATCCACTTGGCAAGAAGCGAGCCGCCGCGGGAGACGAGGCCGGTGATGCGCTTCTTAATGAGGTGCAGATTGTCCTTGCGGACGCCGGCGTGGATGGTGAAGTAATCGACTCCCTGCTTCGCCTGGCGTTCGACTTCTTTGAGGATGTCGTCGTAAGAGAGGTCTTCGATGTTGCGGCCGATGATCATGCTGTAAATCGGGACCGTGCCGATGGGGATGGTGCTGTGGTCGATGATGGCCTGGCGGCACTCGATGAGATTGCCGCCGGTTGAGAGGTCCATCAGGGTGTCGGCGCCGTACTTCTGGGCCCACATCAACTTCTCGACTTCGAGCTTGGTATCGCTGGCGACGGGGGATGCGCCGATGTTGGCGTTAATCTTGGTGGTGATCATGCGGCCGATGCCCATGGGGTCGAGCCGCTTGGGGGCGCGCTGGCCGCGACAGTAGTCGGCGTCGTTGATGACGGCCCAGCGCTGAGAGACGGACTGATTCACCCAGAAGGACGAGCCGTCGCGAAAGCCGGGATGGCCGGTCGGGGAATCGGGGTGATCGACGTCGACGACCTGCTGCCGATCACCGTTGTGGCCGATGGAGCGCGTCTTCGGCGCGTCGCCGGCGCTACCGGCGAGGTGCCGGACGTTGGCGGGGATGACGAGGCGGCCGCGGGCGACTTCGTCGCGGATGAATTCGGGGGTGGTGCATTCGCGCTGGGCGACGCGGATCATTTCGGGGGTGATGAGGCCCTTGCGGGCTGCTTGTAGCTGGGTCAAGGTAGACCTCCATTGTTGATCTGGACGATTCCGGCGAGCATTTTTGCCAGTGTGGGAACATCCTGTGTGGCGGTGGTCCAAACGATGGACCAGTCGACGCGAAAATATGCATGAATTGCAATGTTTCGAAAAGCGACGATTTGGCTCCAAGGCACATCTCGGTGGCTGCTGCGCAATTCATCGCTCACATGAGCAGCCGCTTCGCCGATAACGGTCAGTTTTTGGAGTACCGCGCTTCGTAACAAATCGTTCGCGACAAAACTTGCTTCATTGGTGCCGTTGATGAAACGAGCAATGGCGCCGGCCGCTTCAAGAATGTCGTTTAGATAGAGTAGATCACGCCGCAAAGAGCACCTCCGCCTCCGCCAATACCGCATCCTTGATAAGCGGATGAAGGCCGTTCTTGGGGACAAGATCTACTTTCACTTCGAAGAGAGTCGCAAGTTCGTCTGTCAGACGGGCTAGCGCGAGAAACCCAATCTGTGCCTTCGGATCAAACTCGACGAGGATGTCGAGATCACTGTTCGAGTTGGTAGAGCCGCGGATTGCGGAACCAAAGCCAGCCAATTTGCTAACGTTAAAGCGCCCGCACAATTCCCTTAGACGACTTCGCTTCTCGTCGGCTACTCGATCCCAGGCGCGCACGAAGTCAACGGCACTCACTGGAAACCCCAGTTCGGCGGCAGCCATACCGCTCGCCTGCATCAGGGGCCTTGTGTCGAGCGACTCCGCCGCCATCGGCAGGGATTCATACCAGTGGTCGACTCTCCAAAAGTTGTGACTGATCCAACGGTGGAGTTCCTGGGATTGCGGATCGGTCATGAATCCACCTCCGGCATGACGCATTCGCGCTGGGCGACGCGGATCATTTCGGGGGTGATGAGGCCCTTGCGGGCTGCTTGTAGCTGGGTCACTTTGTGCCTCCTGAGGTGTTGGATTTGCTGAGCGTTTGGTTATCCGCATCTTCTATGACGAGGAACTCTATACTTCGTTTGGCCGGCTGCAACTCCAGGCCGAGATCATTGTTGACGGCTTTAATGATCGCTTCCGGCGCGTCCACATCCCACTTGAGGCTTATGTCGAAGCGGTCGGACACGCCTGTTTCGTTCACTACCGGCCGCTTGAGCCGACGAGCCAGCGTTTCGACAAAGTAGTCAAAGTGCACGCCTGTCATTTCAATGCCCGTGTTCCAACTGCTCATCGATTGTCCGCCATCTTCCATCGCGGTCGGGGTCAGTTTGTGCTGCTTGCCATCGGGAATCTTCAAGACAAATACATCAGCAAGTCGATTCTCCCGGCGGGTGCGCAGGGCGAAGGCGGTTAATAATGCTGATTGGGCGTCGGGGCGCAGGCGGTCTTCATACCCGCGAGGCATGCTGGCGATCAGGTCAAACTTGCCGTCAGGCAGCTTGGCCTTGCTGTCGATCTGGTGAATCGGGATATCAGTCACTTGCGAGATGAGGGCCACGACGTCGTATCGAATCAGTGACATCCTACCCCCGCCTGAGGCCCCCTGCCCGCTTGGCTTTGATGGGTCACTGGGGCGAATCATTACATGATAAAGTGGAGGCGAGGACTTACCATCTTCGACGGGGTCAACTCCCGCGGTCAGTCCTTCTTCTGAACCGGGGGCGGGCAAGTTCAATGGTCGTCCGGCGAGCAGCGCTTCAATTGTGTCGGGGTTAACGTCCGCAGGACTTGTGATGCCGACGATAACGCCCTTGGCGTCTACAAGAACCGTGTGCGGTATCCACCGAATCTGATAGTCGCGAAATGACGACTTGTCTGAATCGAGGCCAATCCAGGTATGAATCGGGCGCTTTTTTAGGAACTTGAGGACCTTTGATTCGTCTTCGTCGGTGACGGAGATGAACACGATCGGCTCGTCCTTGAACCTCCCACTAAGTTCGTTGATGTGCGGAATGGCGGCCACGCATGGGGCGCACCATGTCGCCCAGAATTCGAGGACGACGCACTTTCCCTTAAGTGCCGACCACGACGCTTTGGCGTCCGTTGGCGCCTGCAATAGCTTTTCAATGTTCAGAGGTGGCGCGGGCTTGCCTATCTCCAGTTGGCCCTCGGGATTGGCCTTGTCTTGCGCTGATTTCTCAGGGCTTACGAGTGCCATCGCCGTGACGCAAGGCAAGACAGCCATCGACGCCGAGAGTGTCCGGCACACGCTGATTATCCTTACGCTATGTTTCATCATCCTTGCAGCCTCCTTTACGACTTTGTACCAATGACGCGCTCGAGAAACCCGTCGATTTCCGCCCAGGCCTTCTTCGCCTGTTCTGCGTTGTAGCCGCGTTTGTTAGTTTCATTCAAGAACGCGTGGCCTGCGCCGGGGTAGATGTGGTGCGTGGCCTTTACGCCGGCCTCCTTGAGGGCCTTTTCAAAGGGGGGCACCTCGATGCCGCGGTCGGTCTCGCCCCAGATGCCGAGCAGCGGGCCTTTGATCTTTTTGAGCTGATCCACGTCGATGACCGGGCGGCCGTAGCACATGACGGTGCAGGCGAGCTTCGGCTCGGCGATGGCCAGCTTCAATGCGAGACCGCCGCCCATGCACCATCCGATGATGCCGATTCGTTTCTTGTCCACCGACCTGTGCGTCGCGAGATAGTCGAAGGCCGACTTCATGTCGGCGATGGCGCGCTCGTCGGCGAGGCCGCGCATGAGTTCGTGGGCGTGCTCGCCGTCCTCGGCGATCTCGCCGTGATAGAGGTCGGGCGCGATGGCGACATAGCCCTGGGCGGCGAAGCGGTCGGCCTGCTGTTTGACCCAGTCGTTGAGCCCCCACCATTCGTGAATCAGGATGATGGCGGGGCCGGGCTTGTCGGTCTTTGGTTTGGCGAGGTAGGCGGAGCATTTGTGTTCGCCGGCGCCGAGGGTGATTGTCGCGGATTCGATTTCGGTTTTGGAGTCTTTAGGGGTTTCCTGCCGCGACACGCCGGGTTGGGCGCGAAGATTCATCGCGGGAGCCGAGCAAGTGGCCGCAAATACGCAGAGGGTCAGCGTAGCAATCGATCGAGGAAATCGACATTCAGTATTCATCGTGGATGGCCTCCAACTAAGCGCTCACTGTGGGGGCGCGGACTCATCGTGGCGCACTGTGCAACGTAATCGTCACTCGTGAAAATGGCTAAAGACATGTCGCCCGCTTCCCTACGCACCTCGTTCCGCAATTGCGGACATTGGTGATCAGGTTCTAAGGGTTCCGGCTCGCGCGGCCGGCTCTCAGTCCGTATCTGGCGGACACCCCTAGCGAACGAATTAATCCTAGGTTGGATCGGCCCGGTTAGCAAGCGTATGCGGAATCAACCGCTCATCGCTGCGTTTCGGCGAGCGGCGCCTTCGGCGTCCATTCGGGTGATCGGCGTTCGCAGGACACCCAGAAACTCCTTCCACGGCCCGACTGCCTCCTCATATTGCGTTGCCATACATTTGGCGATCTGGGCGATGTGGTTCAGATCATGCGCGACCCATGTCGAAATCAGGTTCTTCAGGGTGACCGATCCCAGGGCGGGATGAACTCCGCGTCTGGCGAAGTCGCCGGGGGTCAGTTCCATTTTCGTGAGTGACTCGAGATTGGATATTCGGAGCCGCTCGAATTCGTCGAGGAGCTGATTGAGCGACTTGCCCCGGCTATCCTCGAATTGTGAATAGCGATCCACGGGATCGAAGGGGCGAGATTCGCCGTGTTCAAGAAGGATCTTGACGCGGCTTAGCCAGTCTTTCCTTTCGCCGGCGAGGAGATGGCCGACGACGTCAAACGGACTGAAGGTGTCCTTACCGTAATTAGTGTGTGTCCACTCCCGACCGAGCCCAGCGAGCATCGCTCGTAATACGCCCGGCGTTCGTCGCAGGACTTCGATGGCCGATTGCAAGTCGAAATGCATCGTCGCCTCCGGTTTGTGATAAGGATGGTCGACTAAATTAATGAAGATTTTCAGGAGTATAGCGGACGCCGAGGGCGCCTTCCGGCTGGGCCAACGCGACCTGTGGCCTGTGATCAGACAGGTTTTCGAACCCACATCATGTAGTCAAGCTCAACGAGCGTGTCGGCGGCGCGGCGGAGCATGTTGACGGCCTGGGCGCGGTGATGGGTGGAGTGCAGGATGCCCTGCATCATCATCTCGCCGAGGGTGGCCTTAAAGAGGCTGCCCTTGGAATCGCGATAGGTGACGAGCTTGCCGAGATCGCCGCTCTGGATGTTTGAGAGGAATGTCGCCCGCTCGGCATAGGTCCCGGCGAACTGAGTGGAGATGACTTCGACAGAATCCTTCTCCTTTTCGTTCGGCCAGGGCGTCTCGGTGCGGGCCTGCCAGCGCTGGAGCCAGACGTGCTCGCCGGCGTGAATGTGGATGAAGGTGCGGCGCAGACAGCCCCTGCCCATGTCGAAGGGCTGATCGAGTTGGGCGTCGCTCAGGCTCCGCGACGCGCGGAGCAGCTCGCCGTTGGCCCATTCGCTGTACTTGAGAAACTCCGAAAGCGTCTTGAGTTCCATGTCGCGTCTCCGCTTGCCGAATAGCCTATGCAGATTCTCGTTGCCGCGCCCAGCCGATCATGTCCAGTGCCGGTGTCTTTGCGCCGACACGGCGAAGCGTGTTGAGGGCCTGGGCCCGGTGGTGCGTTCCGTGGCCGGCCACCTGCAGGACGATTTCACCGAGGCGGTAATAAAGTCGAATCCCGTCGACCGGTTCGGCGACGATCTCACGCAGAAGGGCGTCGTCATCCAGTTTCTCAAGATACGTTCGCCGCTCGCGGGCTGTTCGGTCGAACTCGCGTTTGATTTCGGCAAGCGGCGTGTCCGGCGGCAGGAGCGTGAATCCCAAACGAGTGCCATCGCGCCAGTTCGTGAGCCAACCCTGCTCGGCCATGCGAATGTGGTCCAGCGTCTTGCGCAGCGTCGTCATGCCGAACTCGAACGGCTGATCGAGCTTTTCGCCGCTCAACGAGGAAGCGGCTGCGAAGATCAGGTCATTCGCCCAGTCGCTGTAGGAGAACAAATAGCGTAATGTGCCGGCGCACAGCTTCGGCGCCTCGTGAAGTGAGGTGCCGAGGGTCATGCCTCGGTTTGCCAGCGCGGTGATCGTCGTTTCATCGGCGATCCGTATCGTCGGCCGCTCCAGTCGCATGAAAGCATAGTCCAGATTGACCAGAGGTTTGCCAATCTGCCGCAGCATCGCCATCGCCTGGGCCCGATGGTGGATGCCGTGGTTGCAGACGTGAAGGAGGATGTCGCAGAGCTTGTTGGTGTAAGGCTCGCCCTTCATGTTCTTGTAGTTGATGGGTTGGCGCACGGCCTCGTCGGAGATTCCGGCGAGCCAGGTCGATCGGGCGTCGTCGAGTTTTTGCGAGGTGTCGATGAGCTGGGCGATTGACGTGATGTCGTTTGCGTGCGGCATGGCGGCAGAGCTTGGGCCGCCGACGCGTTCGAACCAGATTCGATCGGCTCCGTAGATGTGGCGCACGGTCTCGCGGAGCGAACCGGGGCCCATGTCGAACTTGCGGTCCAAGACTTCGTCGGGCAACTCCTTCGCGGCGGCGAGGATCCGATCATTGGCCCATCGACCATGGCAGAACCACTCGCGGATTGTTGTCGTAATCATGGTTGGGTCCCTTTTAGGATTTGCTTCGTTGATCATAAATGGTAGCTTCCCATTTCGCCGGAGCCAATCCATGGGCAAATCGTTTAGGGCCAGTCGTCATGCGAGCGCGGAGCTGATGGCCGTGCGGGCATCTTCCATGGCCAACCGTATTCCTCGAAAATATCGTGAATCGGCCTTGAGCAAACTGACGCGCTGGGCCGTCATTGCGATTTGCACAGGCATGTTCAGCTGCTGGCTGTGGAGCATTAACGGAACCGCTTGGTATGAGTGGCACATGGGCTCTCCGTCAAATGGGACGACATGTCGACTCGGCTCCTTGCACGGCTGCATTGTCTTGTCCAGATGGCCTTCGAGCGGGTTCTTCCCATCACGACAACCCGTTGATCCCATTTACATTGACCCGGCAGAATATCGACTTGGACTCGTGTTGCCTCGCTCCGAAACACTTATGGATGATTATTATGGCGTAATTGGGCAGGTTGAGATGCCGTACTGGATTCTGATTTTCCCCTTGTTGGCTGTTGGGGTGTTTCTGTTTCTGCGAGCGAGTCACCCGCATTCTCGGCTTTGCACGAATTGCGGCTACGACCTTACCGAAAACGAAAGCGGTCGGTGTCCTGAATGTGGCGCGGTCATTGCCAAGCCGATCGGCGAAGTGGGCCGAGTGACGATGGAAATTCGCGGCACGGCGATCGGCGAGGTGAAGGTGAACGGTCGCAAATGGAAGGCGGGGCAGGCGGCGCCGATGATGCCGCTCGCCAAGGGCACGAAGGTTCGCGTGGTCGCTTCAAAAGGGATGATCCTGCTTGTCGGTCCGACGAAGACGGGACCGGGGGGCCGAGTGCGACTGGGGTAGTGGGATATGACTATTCGACGAACTGGCAGACTTGATAGTTGAGACAGAGTTACGGGGCCATCTTGAGCGGCATGCCGCAGATGCTGGCTTCGAAGACCATTTCCCCGTTCAGATACGATTGCACGTCGCACACAAACCTGCGCTTGCGAGCCTCGGTCATCTTCCCCACCAATATGATCTGCGCCGGCGGAATGACGCTTCCGCGAAACTTGCAGTTCTCGACGCCGCCGAAACCGAGAAAGTAGCCCGCCTCGAACGGCGCAAACTCGTGCTGCACGAAACCGGCCAGCTGCGCGGCACATTCCAGCATGAGCACGCCCGGAAAGATCGGATGGCCGGGCATGTGTCCGCGGCACCACCACTCGTCGGGCCGAACGTTTCGAATGCCCGCTGCGTGGTAGAGCGCGGTGTCGACGTGAATGATCCCATCGAGCTGCGCGAACTCATACCGCTGGGGCAAGCACCGGTAAATGACGTCCCGGTCGTGCAGGATTCGGCTGGTGTCGAGGGTCGACGGGTCGATGATGGGCGGGGGTGGCATGTCGGGGCGCTCTATTGGGGGGGCACTCGATCTCGCCCGTCCGTTGATGATCCCTGGTGGTTTGTCACAGATGATTTTTCGGGTAGGTGGTACGGGCGTCCCGCCCGTCTGTACGGCCGAGACGGCCGTACCACCCGAAGATTCAATTGTGACGAAACACCAGGCGTGAACCGTCGAAAGATTCCCAAGGCAGATCGCCGGTTGTGAGATCGGAATGGACCAACATCGCTCGGCCTCAGATCATCGGACCGGGACAGAATCCACTCAGGGCGACCCCGATGATTATTAAGTTAGGATGCGGCTTCGTCCGTGGAACGAACTTCAAGAATCTTCTTGCGCACGTTCTGTGCCGCATTCTTGATATCCTGCATCGCCTTCCGTACGCGGGTTCCGGCCGCTTTGTTGCCGCCTTCGGCCTTGGCTACGTCGTCCGCGCATGCTTCAACAAGTTGCTTGAGGGCTTCATATTCCTGCATGGATCGCTCTCCTGATCCTGGTGCGATGGGTTGTTAATGACCATTTGCTGCTTCGGCACGGCCCATTGCCGGGCAGAAGTTGGGCAGAGTCTAACCGAGGCGTAATCCGAGTCAAACCCCCAAAGCGTCGATTTTGGCATGAAAAATGGGGTTCACCGGGTCGAGATAGGAGTCCTGTGCCGATTAAGGGGATCGCGCCAGGCGATTTCCCTGCCCCTGTTGCCTTCGGGAATTGCCTATTGGACGAGTTCCCCTGCCGCCATCCGGGGGCGTTTCGCACGTAAAAAGCCTGCTTATGCCCTCATTCTGAGGCCTTGTAGGATCATCAGGCATCCAGTAGGATTTGGCCATCGGTGGCCGGTTGAGCCGCCTGGCTGTCAAAGAATCGGCTTCCGCAAAGGGATATCCCCGTGCATTATCCACATCGAAAGAGCTATCGTAAGCGACTCCGCAAACAGGGTTTCCGCGCGAGAATGCGAACTGCCGGCGGCCGCAAGGTACTTGCCCGAAAGCGCGCTCGGGGACGAAGGCTCAACGTTCGGGCGAAGTACTAACCCCTCAATTTCAATCATTCCATTACTCTCAGGATCACGGTCGGCTTTCGCCAGTGGATTGTTCGCTAATGGGCCGTGTTTTACGCCCGGACTAATGCGGGATGCAGCCGTCCAGAGCGCGTATGAATCGGTGGCGCCTGAGCGGCCGTCAACGTCGCATTCGATTTTTGTTAGATGCGATAACGGCATATTCATTCGTCGAATCGCCGCGGCTGGGCTTGGGCGGGCGGACACGCCGATGTAGAATCATCAGCTGTTCGCGCATGACCTGCCCCTTTCGCGGGATTTTGAGTGGGGACTGGGCCCACGCAAACGATGGCGTTGCACGGAGGCGACCCATGATCTGGCTTGAGAGCAAACCATCCGCAGCGGGCACGACGGTCTCGATCGTCGCGGCGTCGCTCATGGGACTCGGCGTGGTCATGGTGTTCAGCGCCGGGGCCAGCCTGTCCGCCCCACCGATCACCGATCGCATTCTCTCCAACCCTTCTTTTCGGCAGGCGACCTTTACCTTCGCCGCACTGGTGACGATGCTCATGGTCGGGCTGTGTCCTTATCACTCCTGGCGCATCCGGCCGCGAACATGGTTTCAGCCGACGGTTTTCCTGGCGCTGTTCACGATCGGCTTATTGGTCGCGGCGCTGATTCCCGGCATCGGCGAAGAGCGCAACGGCGCGCGGCGCTGGCTTTCACTGGGCCCTGCCAACACGGGGCTGAGCTTTCAGCCGTCTGAACTGGCCAAGCTCTCCGTCATTCTGCTGATCGCGGGGATCTGCGGACAGATGGGCGGTCGGATTCGCAAGTTCTTCACCGGCCTGTTGCCGCTGATGCTTATTCTGGGCATCTACGGCGCTTTGGTGGGAATCGAAGACTTTGGAACCGGCGCATTGCTTCTGCTCGTCGGCGGCTGCATGCTGCTGGGCGCGGGGGCAAAGGTCTGGCACCTGGCGCTGACCTGCCTGCCGGCAGTGGCGGGAATGTGTTATCTCCTCGCCGCGAAGGCGTATCGGCTGGAGCGACTCAAATCGTTCCTTGACCCCTTCGCGGACGCGCAGGGCAGCGGGTATCACCAGGTGCAGTCGCTGATCACCATCGCCTCGGGCGGATGGTGGGGGCAGGGGCTTGGGGCCGGCATCCAGAAATATGGCTACCTCCCCGAAGGCCGAACGGACTTTATCTTCGCGGTGATCTGCGAAGAGCTGGGGCTGGTCGGCGGGCTGGCGGTGCTTGGGCTGTTCGCTGTACTGATCTGGAGCGGGCGAAAGGCGATGAACAACGCGGATACGGAATTCGGCAGGCTCATCGCTCTTGGGGTCACGCTGACATTCGGCTTTCAGGCCGCGATCAACGTTGCCGTGGTCACTGTGTCGGTTCCGACCAAGGGGATCGGCCTTCCGCTTGTCTCGGCGGGCGGCACCGGGGTGATCCTTTACGGCCTGCTCCTTGGGCTTCTCATCAATGTCGCGCGGCGTCGCACCTGCGCTACAGCGACCGAATTTTCCGGGCTGACAGCCGCCCCGGTCCGCGGCCAAGCAGATATTCGCGATTTTCCCAGTCACGCAGCGCTCTCCGCCCAGCTTTGATCCCGGGCCATCGGTGATATGCTGGAGGCGTCATGAGCGCGACACGACCCTGGTTTGTTATTGCAGGCGGCGGAACCGGCGGGCACCTTTTTCCCGGGCTGGCGGTTGCCGAAGCGCTGCGCGCGATTCAGGAAGACTTCGAGGTCACCGTCTTTGGCACGACGCGGCCGATCGATGAAATGCTGACCACGCGGCGCGGGTATGAACTTGTTCCCCAGTTGGTGCGCGCCTTTCCAGCGAAGTTGTGGCAGTGGCCCGGCTTTCTTCGGGCGTGGCGTCAGTCGATCAAGTACGCCTGCCATCGCTTCAACGAGCGCGCGCCGGCGGTCATTCTCGGCCTGGGTGGATATGGCTCGGGGCCGGCTATCACGGCAGGGGTGAAGCTGGGAATTCCAACGGCGCTGTTTAATCCGGACGCCGTGCCGGGGCGGGCGAATCGGAGGTTTGCGCCGAAGGTGGATCAGGTCTATGTGCAGTGGTCGGACTCGCAGAATCAGTTCGGCGATGGGATCGATGTGCGCGTGACCGGCTGCCCGATCAGACCGGAGTTTGGGAAGACCAATCGCCAGTCGGGCTGCCGGGCGCTGAAGCTCGATCCTGAGCGGCCGACGCTGCTCATCACGGGCGCTTCGCAGGGTGCGCGATCGATCAATGAAACGATGATCGAGCTGATGGACCTGTGGAGAGTCGCGACGGAGTGGCAGCTCGTTCATCTGACCGGGTCCGTGGATAAAGAGAGATGCGCCGCGAAGTACAAGGAAGCGGGGGTCAAGGCAACCGTTATCGCGTTTACCGAGCAGATGGCCCACTGCATGGCGGCAGCGGATATCGTCATTTCGCGGGCGGGTGCGTCGACCCTGGCGGAGATTACGGCGATGGGTTTGCCGTCGGTCCTGCTGCCGTATCCGTTCGATCGGAAGCGGCATCAGCACGCGAATGCGAAGGTCCTTGCGGATGCCGGCGCGGCGGAGATGATCGACGACACCAACTCGCCAAAGAAAAACGCCGCGAAACTCCGAGACCTTCTCCGTCAACTCATGCAGAGCGAACATCGGCGAACCCGGATGCGCCAGGCGGCGTCGGCACTGGGGCGACAAACGGCGGCGGCGGAAATGGCGCACCTGCTGCACGAACTGGCGCGGACCGGGCGCTAGGCGAAGTGGATGTTATATTGGGGATTGATTAGACGCAGACGACTTCCTTGATTTCGGGAAGTCGATCCTTCAAAGATTGCTCGACGCCCATCTTGAGGGTCATGCCGCTGGATGGGCAGCCGATGCAGGCCCCGAGGAGGCGGACGCTCACGACGCCATCGTCGCCGACATTGACCAACTCAATGTCGCCGCCATCGCCCTGCACGAACGGGCGAAGCTCAGCGATGATCTTCGCGACTTCCTTGCTCAGGCTCTCATGTGTACGGGCCGTCTGCGTCAAGAACTTGTCTCCCAAAGAATGGGCGGCACTTGTCAAGTCTGGGTTGAAAAGACACGGGCGAGACGCCCGTACCACCAAAACGTTACCAGTGCCGAATGAGCCACCGAAGGCATTATAACGGCAGCGGAGGCGCTTCGCCAAACGAGGCGGCTTTTTTAGTCAGACGCTGCATGCTGCCGGGCGCATCGCTCCTCAAGGGAAAAACTCGCCGCAGGAAGTCGACCATGACCGGTAATGTGCGCTGGCTTTCGATGCCGCTAAACCGCAGACCCCAGCCGTGACCCGAACCGGTGGCTCGGACGATCTCGCAGGGGCCGTCAACTTTGGAGATCGCCTCGGCAAGCAGCTCGGCCTGGGAATACGGCACGACGGTGTCCCGATTACCGTGAACGATCAGGACCGGCGGCGCATCTGGTCGGACATAAGTAATCGGCGAGGCGGCGGCCCACTTTTCCGGGCTGTCCTGCGGCAGGCAGCCCAGGAAACCTTCTCCGATTTTCTTAACCATCCAGCCGCCTTGATTGTAAAGCTCCGGCATATTCGTCGGGCCGTAGATGTCGATGACTGCGCAGACGTCGGACCTCACGCCGGGATAGGAATCGTCGCCGAAGACAGCATGATCTTTGGCGAGGGCGAGCAAGAGGGCCATGTGACCGCCGGCGGATTCGCCGCAAGTGGCGATGCGGTCGGGATCGATACCGTAGTCGCCGGCCTTCGTGCGAAGGAACTTCACGGCGGCGAGGGCGTCCTGCACCTGCGCCGGGTATATGTCGCCATCGAGCCAGAGTCGATAGTCGGCCGTCGCCGCGGTGTAACCCATTGAGGCGAAGAAGGCGGCCATTTCCCGGTTGTAGCCGCGATCCCCCACCGCCCAGCCGCCGCCGTGAAAAATGAGGACGACGGGTCGCGGCGTTGGGGCGCCGAGCGGAACAAAGATGTCCATGAGGATCGGCTTATCACCGCGGCGGACGAATTCGACGTTGTCGAAAGACTGGGTTTCGTAGAGGCCGAGGGGAGGCTTAGCACAGCCGGCGGTGAGGGCACAAACAGCGAATGAGATCGAAAGCAGTTTTTGACTCATCATGAGATTCCCGGCTACTGGATGAGGCGGTGATCTTAGGCGGAGGGGATGGCGGTTGGCAATTGCGCGGCGTCCGCAAGAAACGGCGTGCCGCATTCGGGGCATTGGCCGGAGCGGATTTGATAAAGCGGGTAGCCGCACTTGCCGCAGTGTTCTTCCTCAATCTCGATGGAGAACTTCAGCCCGCAGCCGGCGCACTTGGACCGGCCGATGGAGATTTCCTGCGACCGCTGACACCGAGGACAGGTCATGGGGAACGAGATTCCCGTGGTCAACAATTCCGTGGCCCCGCGGTCCTTCGCTGATAGATGCAAGATGGGAATCGTCACCGCTCCACTGCCACAAAGTATGGCAAGCATTGCCATCATCTTAAACCACGAATCCGGCAAGCTGGACATCGAAAGGGCGAGAGTCGTGCATTGAAATGTTAGGAGCGCACCGCAGCCGAGCGTCGCATGGCGCACCCAGCGCCATTGTTGCTTCAACCTTGCCATCGACGTAAGTGCGCTCAGAGTGAAATAGCCGACGATCGCCCAAAGTCCAATCGTGGTGCCTTCCGGGTCCCAATAGCCAATGTGCCACCTAAACGCCCAGACCCAGATTATTAGCAGTGACATTGTTAATGCCGCAAGAATGGCCGCATAGGCTACGTATCCTTGAATTCGCCAACGGCGGGAGGAAACTGGCACCGTGACGGCCGCCGACGCAAGCACAGCGCACCCGATCGCGAGCAACGATTGGAGCACTTCTTCAGCGGTTGTCCTGAAGGGGCCGAACAGAATCGTGAGGATTCCCGCCAGAGCGACGACACAGATGAACAGAATCCGAACAAGAAAGAAGCTACGGGTAATCTCGGCTGAGTTAGGCATTGCGATCTACCGATGTCTTGAGGCCACGATCGTCGGCGCCAGATACTCCCGTGCCCAGTTGCGGGCGAGCCAGCCGATGTGGCCCCCGTCGTGCCCGGCGTTGATCCAGGCAGGTTCCCAGGCGATCTGCGTCAGGCCAGGCGCTTCGCGCAGCTTTCCATCGCCGTCCAGGAATCCCACATGTCCGGCGGATGAGGTGTACTTCCGATCGATGGTGCCGAATACCTGCGTGCCGACGCCGAGGATGAACCAATCGGCGGCGCTGTAGAAATTGATAACGCCGTGCGCGCACCGGGGAAGGACGCCGGATAGGTCGTGATCGGGTGCGACCGCGGCACCGACGAGGATCAAACGGTCGAGCACGATGTCTTTCGGCAGGGCCTCGGTCGCCATGACAGCCAGACCTCCGCCTCCGCTGTAGCCGATCAAGGTAACTGGCTGATCGGGATATTCCCGGTGATAGTCGGCGATGCGCGCGGCGATTCGCTGGGCGCGCTTCTGGTTCTCGGGATAGTTCGTCAGATTCGGGATCGAGTGCAGGGGCGGCGAACCCCAGGGGATGATGTCGATCTCGCGGTCGAGCCCGGCATCGCGGAGACCCATCACGCTGCCGGTTAGTTGCCACTTATTTCCCTCAACGCCGGGGAGAATCACGACGAGGCCATTGCCTGGCGAGGCCCCTTGCATGGGTTCGGGATCGGCGCAACCGGTCTGGAGCAACGCGGCGAGGAGCGCAGACAGCATGAAGAGGCGGCTGGCCCGTCGATCGTTTGCGGTCATCGTCAGCCTATTCTACGCCGAATCGCGGGGCCGGTCGGCGGTCTTTGTTGTTAATCGCAGACACCAGGCGATCAGGAAGGCGTTCACAATGAAGAATACGAAAAAGACGATCAGGCCTCCCTTGGCGGCGGCCTCTTGGTGCTGGGCGTATAGTGGTTCGAGGTCGATGGCGGCGAGCCGGATGGCCTCGCGCACCACGGTCATGCCGATGACAGTAACGAGAAGTCCCATGCTGGTGATCGACAGCGCCCGGGGACAAAACGCGGTCTGTCGAGCCTGATCGATCCAGCCGATGACCTGAACGGCCAGGCCAATGATGGCGGCAATGAGAAACGGCCCGGCCAAGGGACCGGTGACGGCCTGCCGGGCGGATTCTGACAAACGCGACCAGTAAAGCCCACCGCATGCGCCGCACAGCACGATTCCAGTGACGGCGATGACCGCCAGACGCCTGACAGCACCAGAGTCCAATGTTCGACCACGTCGCGGAGCTTGAAATAGCTGCCATGCGACGAGCAGGCACATCGTCGGAATCGCCCCGACGGCCCACATGCCGAGGCGAGGAAGTAGCTGGGGGTGCGAATAGACCATCGACCCGCTCTCATAAAGGCCGGGCCATGATCCCCTGTCGGTGCTGAGGAGATGATTCTCCGTCCACGAGAGGCCCGTGAAGGCGAAGCAGGCTAAGGCGCCGATGCTGACGACGACGAGCGCGAGTCTTGATCGCTGGGCGATCCATTTGGATTTCAGGAGATAAAGCAGATAGAAACCGACGATCAGCACCGGGAGTATGGCCATCCATCGATGGAAGAGAAGCAGATTCGCCGTGTAGAAGTCTTTCTTGTAGAGGATTTGCACAAACAGCAGCGGCGCGACGCCGGCAGTGATGGCGGCACTGGTGGCGAAGGGCATCCAGTCGGTAAGGACCGAGCGGATCGTCACTCGGTCGAGACCCTCGCCCTGATGACGACGGCCCAGGGATGTGAATGTAAGATAGCCTACGCCGGCGAGCACATAGTTCATGAAAAGCACGTGGACGACGAGCGTCAGTACGTACAGCCCGAGGTAGAACGCCGTGGGGCCGGGGAAGCCGAATGGGAAGAGGCGATCCATCAACTCGCCTCCTTCTGAATCTGCTGCGAGCTTGCCGGCGACACTTTTTCGACCGAGGCTTTGGAGCCGGCCCTGGTGCCGACCTCGTCCAGCCATTGCCTGATTTCGCTCAGCACTCCGTCATTGTCAGAGGTGTCCCAATGGTCCGGCGTGCCGGCGTGCTGCCAGTTGAGAAACTCCACGAGGGCTTCGAGTTCCTCCGGCGTGCCGGCGAACGGCGGCATGAACGGCTTGGTGCGCTGAAGCTGGGCGATGTTCATCCGCTTTTGTGCTGTCGTCCACGTGCCGGTCAGATGGGTCAGACCATTGACGCCACTGACCGTGTGACACACGCTGCACTGGAAGCGAAACACCTTTGCCCCGGTGCGAATCTGCTCGGTCGGATACGCGGCGGCGCTTCTCAATGGAAAGGGGTCGCCGGTAGTGCAGCCGACTTTGCGCAGATGCGCCACTTCATCCTCGCGAATCGAATTGGAGTAGAGATACTCGCGGATGGTGAAGGGCTTGCGCACGCCTTCACGGACGAATTCGCCGCCTGCCGTGGCCCCAAACGCCAGGGCGAGGAGCAGTGTCGCCGTTGCGCCGCTTACGAAGAGCTTTTGCCAGATGAGGCCGACGAGGGCGTACATCCCAATCAACAATGACGCCCCGATGGCGATTGCCATGAACATGGTCATGGCGGCGCTGCCGCCCTGCACCCACGAACGGCTGTCCTCGGGAATGACGCTCAGGTACCAGATTCCGAGGAACGGCATCAACACCATGGGTGCGAGGCAAACGGACGCCCGATTGATCAATTCGCGCCGCTCTTCGCGGCCAAGGCTCGTCATGGTGTTGATCAGGACGCACGCCACGAGGGAGGCGATCGTGATCGAGACGATGGTGCGGAAGATCAGCGAAGGCCAGAAGCTCGGATTAAAGAAGCCCGACCAAACCGTCCGATCGGCGACCCAATCGCCGGGCGTCAACTGCCAGGAGAGTATCCCGTTGATCCAGAAAAGACTGAACCACGCCGCGATCGTATAAAGGACGAGCAGGGTCATTCTTGTCTTATCCGACAGGTTCTTCCCGCAGCGGTAAAAGCAATATCCCGCCACGACCTCCAGACAGAAAAACGTCCACTCGGTCGCCCATATCCAGTGGAATTCGTCGACCATCACCCCGATGGTCCTCGGGCTGATTTGAATGGTGGTGAACCACATGCCGACGCCGGTCAGAGCGCCGGCAACGAAACTGATGAGCACCAGAGACTTGAAGTAGCCATCCAGAAAAGGCCGGGCCAGGTGACATCGCCCGGTTTGGGCAAGCCACTGGAAGTAGCACATCAGCATGCCGCCGCCGATGGCAAACTGAGCGAGAAAGACGTGAAAGATGCCGAGACCGCCGATGACCATTCCCTTGATGACCGGGCCGAAATCATTGACGGGGTAATACGGAACATCCATGCGTGGAGCGCTCCTGCTGACGGTCCCGCGACGAGTTCGTCGAGCGATACCGGATGATAGCAACTGCCAACGACCGTGCCATCACGCAAAGCATGACGCATGAGAATTCGCGGGTATTATTGCGGCATGACCCTGTTGATCGCGCCGGTGTCCGGCGAACATATCGACGACGTTCGCGGGCAGGTTGAGGCGGCGCTGGCCGGCGGCGCGGATGCCATCGAGCTGCGCCTGGACCTGATCGGCGAGCTATCGGCCGACGACCTGCGGACGCTGCGAATCAACACACCACATGAAGTGCCGTTCATTCTGACGATTCGCTCGGTTGGCGAGGGGGGACAATGGGACGGGGGCGACGACGATCGCGTCAGTCGGATGATCGAGCTTGGGCCGTTCGTTGACTACATCGATGTCGAACTCGAATTGTGGCGGCGATCGGCCAATATCCGCCAGAAAATCGAGCTCGCGCTACATCGGGCCGATCCCGCGTATCAGAACGGCGGCGAGGACGCCTCGTCGTTTGTCGCGCGTCGCAAGTTGATCCTCTCCCGGCATGACTTCACCGGTCGCCCCGCGACGCTTCAGAAGGACCTCGTGGAAATGCTGTCGGAGCCCGCCTGTGAGGTCCCGAAGATCGCCTGGCGGGCGCGAACGGTCCGCGACAATTTTGAGGCGTTGGAGCTGACCCGGGGCTGCGCGAAGCCGCCGATGCTGATCTGCATGGGTGAAGAGGGAGTTCTGTCGCGCGTTGCGTCGCGCAAGGTCGGGGCGTTTGGCACTTTCGCGGCCGTCGGGACGGGCCTTGGCACCGCGGCGGGCCAGCCGACGATTAAGGCGTTCAAGTCGCATTACCAATGGAACCGCATCGATCGTGAGACCGCGCTGTACGGCGTGATCGGGGACCCGGTCTCCCATTCGCTCAGCCCGACGATCCACAACGCCGCCTTCGCCGGCGCGGAAATCAACGCTGTCTATGTTCCGTTTCGCGTCTTGCCGGGCTATGAATCGTTCAAGGCGTTCATGGTCGAGGCGCTGGCGCGACCGTGGCTTGGCTTTCGCGGCTTCTCGGTCACCATTCCACACAAGGAACACGCGCTGAGTTTTCTCGTCGAGTCGGGCGGCGAGGTTGCGCCGGATGCCCGGCGGATCGGCGCCGTCAACACGCTGCTCATCAACGACAAGGGGCGACTAAGCGGGAGCAATACCGATTACGAAGGCATCTTGTCTTGTTTGCGCGAGGCTATGCTAGATGCGCAAGTGTCGAAGTCGCCCATGCGTGCGGTGGTGCTGGGGGCCGGTGGCGTTGCCCGTGCGGTTGTTGCGGCGCTACGGCTGTTCGACGCCGAAGTCACAATCTGCAACCGAACACCCGAACGAGCCGCAAAACTCGCCGCGGAATTCGACTGCGCTCACACGCCGTGGGAAGGCCGCAGCGCGGCGAATTTCGACGTACTCGTCAATTGCACGAGCGTCGGGCTGGCGCCGAATTCTGACCATTCACCTATGCCGGCGGAAGCCTTGCGGGCGCCACTGATCGTGTTCGATACGGTCTACCGGCCGGTACAGACCCGGTTGCTAAAAGACGCCGCACTTGCCGGGTGCAAGACCATCAGCGGCCTGGAGCTATTCGTCCGGCAGGCGGAGTCGCAATTTCGAACTTGGACCGGGCGCCAGCCTCGCGCCGGTGCTTATGACTCGGCGGCGATGCAGGCCCTGGCCGCAATGGCGGACGGCTAGCACCCTTGCCGTTCCCCATACCCAAGCCGGCGATGTGGTGTGACCGACGGTTCTGTCGGCCTGAAATCGGGGATTTGACCATCGGGGCGATTGCCTTCAAGATGCAGGATGATACGGAGGGTTGAGTTCGGGAAGCCAGCAGGTACCTTCAGGCCGACACGCTTATGGAGTTGTTATTCTGTTCAGACCTGCACGGCGATGAGGCCCATTACGGGCGCCTCGTCGCGCTGGGCGCCAAGCTTCGGCCTCAGGTCATCATCCTCGGGGGCGACATGCTTCCGGATGATTCGGCCCTGGACCCGCGAACGATGGGACGAGGGCAGCCCGCCTATGTGAGGGGCGGCTTTCGGAATCACATCATGGCCCTTCGCGGGGCCTCCGGCTGTAAGCAGGTTTTCGTCATATTCGGCAATCACGACTGGGGCAGCAGTGTCACGGCCACCAAGGAACTCGAGGCCGAGGGGCTGCTTTGTGTCCTGGAACCCGACAAACCTGCCAGCTTTGGCGGGCTCAATTTCCTGGGGTATTCCTGCACACCACCTACCCCGTGGTTCGTCAAGGATTTTGAACGGCTCGACATGCCCGGCGACCAGCCGCCGCTCCTGGGCGGGGCGCGATGGGATGCGCGCTTCGGCCGGCCATCGACGCATGGTGCGCCGTTTCTTTACTCGACTAATAAAACCATCGCCGATGACATGGCGGCCTTGAAGCCGCCGCCCGATCCGTGGGTGTTCGTGGCGCACGCGCCTCCCCATGCCAGTAAGCTGGATCGGTTCTTTGACGATCAGGCCTGGGGATCGAAGGCGATTCGAGCGGCGATTGAGAAGCATCAGCCCCTGCTGTCACTTCACGGACATATTCACGAATCACCGAACGTGTCAGGAGACTTTCAAGATCGACTAGGGCGCACCGTCGCGGTGAACCCCGGCCAGGGCCGCACGAAGCTGCATTATGCCCTGATTCGAATCGACGTTCCGAATTCCAAAGTGATTGCAGTCAACCACGGGCACATCGCTTGAACCTCATTCTGGTCGGCTATCGCGGGGCAGGTAAGACAACGATAGGCGAGATTCTTGCCAGGCGGATGGGATGGCATTTCGTCGATCTGGATGACATGATCAGTCGTCGGGCCGGCAAGACGATCGCCGAGATTTTTGAGACCGAGGGGGAGAGCGGCTTTCGCCGTCGAGAACGCGAGACGTGTGAGCTCCTGAGAAAGTCACGAAATCAAGTCATCGCCTTGGGCGGGGGAACGCTGGTAGAGCCGGAGAATCGCAACCTGGTGAAGCGGATCGGCAAGGCCGTCTGGCTCAAAGCCCCGGCGGCCGTGCTTTGGTCCCGCATCAGCCGCGATAAATCCAGCGCCGTCAATCGACCGAACCTGTCCGCTTCGGGCGGACTCGACGAGGTCGAAAAAACATTGTGCGAGCGCGAAGCGGTGTACGCAGCCGTCGCGGCTCATGTGGTCGAGACGACTGTGGACTCACCGGAAGCAGTGGCCGAGGCGATTGAGATGTGGTTCGCCGCCAACGATTCCGAATCCGGCTGATCCACCCCGCTCTCTACCTCGCGCATGCTGTCGGAGGTATTGCACGCCTTGCACCCTGCCGCTTTTGTCAATTTACTGGTCGGCCTGCTGGGGGCCATCGTCGGCAGTTTTCTGAATGTCGTCATTTATCGACTGCCGCGGGGCATGTCGGTGATGAAGCCGAGCCGGTCGTTTTGCCCTGACTGCAGGACGCCGATCTGTGCCCGACACAACATCCCGATCCTGAGTTGGCTGCTGCTTCGCGGAAGGTGCTTTACCTGTCGAGGACCGATTCCCCTGCGCTATCCGCTCGTTGAGGCCTGCTGCGCGCTGATTTTCGTCACTGTCTGGGACCAGCTTTTCCTTGCCGGGACATTACCGGGCAAGATGAATCTGCCGCGCGACTGGCCTTTGCAGGTCGGCTATTTCACGCTGTTTGCCTGCCTGCTGGCCGCCTCGGTCATGGACATCGACACGTACACGCTCGACATCCGGGTGTGCATTTTAGCGATGGTCGGGGGCGCTGCGGCGCATACGGCGCGGGGACTTTCTTCGACTCCGCTTGGCACGCTTCCGCCTTCGCTTTGCGCTATCGGGGCCGCGATGGGCCTGACGTGGCTGCTCCTATGGATCGCTGTTTCGATGTTCTCTCGACGGGCAACTAACGAGACGGAGGATGACCCCCCGAGCGAAGAGCATGAGCCAGAGCAGCGCGAGGTGTCTTTGGCTGGTGAGTCGTTTGCACCGGCGCCGGCCATTCTGATGACCGTGCTGATCGTCGGGCTTGTAGGTTGGCAGATCATCGCTCCGGACTGGCCCGCGGGACTCCGGGTTTCCGGTGGCGGTATCCGAGGCCTCGTGGCATTCATGGTCTTGTTCTTCATGCTGGTCCTGACCGGCTGGTCGGCAAAACCGGTTGATTCAGCGATTCTTGATGAGCTTGCTGAGACGCGGCCCACCGCGCGGCGCATCGCTTTCGCGGAGTTGCTCTGGCTGGCGCCTTCGCTGGCGGTCGGCTGCATACTGTTCGCATGGTTACGCGGCAGGAATCTACTCGGCGCCGACTGGAGCGATGTGACAAGACAGCAATGGCTGCCGCGCGTCCTGATGACCCACTCGGCCGGGCTCGTGTTCTCAGTGGGATCGCTGGTCTGGGGCGCGGCTCTGGGTTGGACGGTTCGAATCCTGGGAACCTTCGCGTTCGGCAAGGAGGCCTACGGCACAGGAGACATCTACCTCATGGCAGCCATCGCCGCGGTGGCCGGGATCTGGAATTGCTTCCTGGGCTTCTTCGCCGCCGCCCTCCTTGCACTCATCGGGATCGCGGTCATCATGATCAAGCGGACACGGCGGGCTATTCCATTCGGGCCGTGGCTGGCACTCGGGTCGTTTCTGCTGCTGGTGCTGGAACGCCCATTGCTGGAGTTCTTTTCTGCGGCGGGTTCGACACTCTGGAACGTCATTCAGGGTCACGGCCTTCGTTGAGCAGCATGCAAAGCAAGTTCAGACAAGTTGTTGTCTTTACAAAGGTTACTGTCATGAGCCTGGCGGGGCTCGCCGTGATCCTCGTCATTTTCATGAATCGCAACTACGAGACACGTTTCTGGCCGGGGGCGACCGATCGAGACGTGCCGATTCTCTGGCTCATGCTCGGCAGCGGGGTCTCATCGGTCATCGCGTTCTGGCTGCTTACGCGAATTCGAAGCGTGATGAAGGAAGTCGCAGAGCTTGCAAAAGAGAAAAAGCGAAGCGAGGAGGCTGCCGCGCAGGCTCGACGCGCCGCCGAGCTTGAGAAGCAAGAAAAACGCATCGACGAGAAACTCACGCAGGCGCTCGGGGACCAGAATTCACAAGGCTGATCGAGGCTCATCGAGCCGACAGCCCGGGTGGCGCGGGCTGGTCGGGCGATATTCGCGTGATTCTGATTGACGGCGGCGCAGGCATCTGATATAGAAACGGGCGCAAAAACTGCCCGTGCTTGCGCCCGGGCAAGAAAATAAGTTGCGACGTTCAACCACTGGAGGAACACACGATGACACGGATGTTGCGCACCGGCGCCCTCAGTATCGGTTACTGCACATTCGCATTGGCCCTGATGTCGGTCGGCTGCGGACCGGACGCCAAAGACCAGAAGATCGCCGACCTCACTTCTGAAAACGATCAACTCAAGGGCGAGTTGGAAGACCGCGACCGCAAGTTCAACGATGCCCTGGTTCGCCAGGGAGACTCGCAGTCGACCATCGACGAGCTCAATCAGCAGCTTGCCAAGCTCCGAGCGGGGCAGGGCAAGGAAGGCGACTGGGTCACGATGCCCTCGTTCGACATGATCTCAGTGCCGGGCTCGGTGCTGTTTGATTCCGGCAAGGCTGACTTGACGGCCGCCGGTCGAGCGAAGCTGGCTCAAATCTCTTCTGACATTCGATCGCGCTATTCGGACCGCGATATTTACGTCTTCGGCCACACCGACAACCAGCCGATCCGCAAGAGCAAGTGGAAGGATAACTGGGAGTTGGGCGCCCACCGCTCGCTGTCGGTCATCCGCGCCATGCGGGACCTGGGCATTCCGAATGAGAGCCTTGTGCAGGCCAATTGCGGCGAGTATCGCCCCAAGCTGGAAAATTCAAACGATCGAAACCGATTCGCCAATCGGCGCGTCGAGTTCTACGCTGTGAAGAAGGGCGGCTCCGCACTGGATGTTTCCACGGCCTTGCGTTCGACCAGCGATGAGTAATTTGCCTTTGGCAGACTGAATCCAGATCGTAGCGCACGAGGCCCGATGCAATCTTGTGATGAGTTGCATTGGGCCTTGTGCGTATCATGAGTTGTTGATGCGACGGGTCATTCCTGGGGCGGAGCAAGTTGGGTGATCGGGATCCTCGAATATGAGTCGGCTGAGGCAGAAGCGGTGCAAGCCGCCTTCTCGGCCGTTGGCGCCGACGCTCAGCTCGTGAACTCGATCGATCGCCTGGACCGATGCTCCAAGGTTGTGCTGCCGCCGACCACTTCGTTTCGATCCGCTGTGCGATTCATTCGAGATCGCGGATTTGTAACGCCGCTCATGCGGGCGATTGATCAGCGCCGGCCGGTCCTCGGTATGGCGCAGGGTCTGCATCTTCTTTTTGACGTGAGTTACGAAGAAGGCCAGCACACTGGGCTGGGAGTCATTCCAGGGAAGGTGGCCGCTTTTGATTTTGAGGGGCATCCCATCGGACAGAAGGCGACGTTGCCACATCGCGGGTGGAATCAGGTTCACTGGTCTCGAGCGTGTCCCCTCTTTGATGGGATAGAGTCCGGCGAGCGATTCTACTTCGATCATTCCTTCCACGCCGAGCCGCTGGACAATCAACTGGTCGTCGGTCGAAGCAATCACGGCATCGATTTTTCGGCGGCGGTCTGGAGCGGCTCAGTTGTCGGAACTCAGTTCCTGCCGGTTCTCTCGGATAATGCGGGCGCGAGGGTACTCCGCAATTTCGCGGCGATCTGATCGGAACCTTTGACTCGTTTTGATTGTTCCCGGTGAGGCGTCCGGGGAATCAGTAAGCTATTCCGCTTCGCCGGAACCGGCCATCATCTTGGACGGGCGTGTTTCCACGTCGCGCGCACAGCGAGGGCAAAGGCTGCGGCCCGCGTCTTTGGCTTCCGCATCGGTCGTGAAGAGCACGACGTTGGACGCGCGAATCATCCGGCCGCAATCGGAGGTGGGAAGGTGGTAGACCTTTCCGTGGACGCTGCCGACGAACTTGAATTGCGACGGATCGACGAGTTCCGGAACTTGCGGCCAGGGGACTTTCGCGTCTTTCAGGGAAGCGAACCGCGAGGTTGCGGGGGCTTGACCATCGACCCTGGAAACCGGCGATAGCCCAATCGGCGCTTGCTCCGGTTCCGCGTCGAACTCGATTTGCGGGCTGACGTACTTCGCGACCGGCATCTCGGCCTGATTCTGCCGCTCCAACAGGTCGAGAAAGTAATACACAACCGCGCCCATTCCAATGACCGCGCCGAATATGGTCGCGACGAGCGCGATGGAGGCATGGCTGCGCCGCTGACGTGACTGCTCCTGCGGATCCTCCTCGGCGCAGGCGGTCAGTCGCTCCACGAGTGCTCTCGCCGACGGGAGGCGCTTGGTCGGATCAACCTGGAGGCAGTCTTCGAGGAGCGATCTGCCGGCGGGCGTCAATCCGTCGATCTTGTCGTAGTCCGGCTGCGGAGGATCCTGATGCAGGGCGATGAGCTTCGAGCGCGAGTTGGCGTGAATAAGGGGCTTACCAACGAGGGCATACAGCATCACCAGGCCCATTGAATAAACATCGCTAACCGGCTTGGTACCCTTGCCCTTGGCCGTTTCGGGCGCGATCCATCCCAGTGAGCCGACCGCCCTGCCTCGCATTTTTTCGCTTGTCTCGTCGTCGCGGACATCGGCAAGACCGAAGTCCATGAGCTTGAGATGTCCGTGGCTGTCGAACATCAGGTTGCCCGGCTTGATGTCTCGGTGAATGACGCCCCGATCGTGGGCGAGGGCGAGTGCCCGGGCCGGGCCGATCATCAGGTAGAACAGTTCTCGCGGTCCCATCGGACCTTTTTGATCGACGTATTCCTTGAGGGTGCCGCCATCCATCAATTCGAGGGCGAGGAAGACCTGGCCCTTATCTTCGGCGACTTCGAAGATGGAAACTACGCCGGGGTGCTGGAGCTTCGCGACGGCGCGGGCTTCCTGCATAAAGAGTTCGGTGCTGAGTGAGCCCACGCGCCCGGCGCCGCGCTTGGAGCAGTTGAGAATTTTCAGGGCGACATCGCGACGGAGCTGGTCGTCGTGGCCGCGCCAGACGACACCCATGCCTCCCTGCCCCAGCACCGAAAGGACCTTGTATCTTCCAAGCTGCTGGCCCGCCCAACGCGTGTCGATGGCGACGGAGTTTGCACCGGCTGACGGGGGCAAATCAGAGCCAAACCGGCCCGACCCCGAGCCGGAAGAACCGGTCGCGGTAGCGGGTGGATTTGCTCGAAGTTGATTGATTGCGGATGAATCGAGCTCGCGGGCGCGAAACTCTTCGCGGCAATTCCGACAAACGAGCTTGCGGCCGAGGAGTCGGCCGGGAAGCCGATAACCCTGTTTGCAGGATGGGCAGATGACCGCGACTTTGCGTTGTGGATCACCCGCCTGATCTTTCGCTGTCATGTGGTCCATAGGTGAACGCAATTACCCCGTACCCGCGCACTAACCCTCAATCCAATCATACCCCGCTCGCTCGCAATACCAACAGAAACTTGGGGAAACCGGGCTGTTGGGCCCTGGTCGGCGGGGCGAACGGGAGATTATCCGAGCAAGGCACGAAGCTGCTTGAGGAAGCCAAACAATACCGGTCGGGGCAGGGTCGGCATTCCGTAGGCCGCGAGGTCCTCTCCAGCCAGGTCGTCCAGCAAGGAAATCACAGCCGCCCGATGCGGCCGAAGCTCCCCCGCGACAGAATCCGCTGCTTCCAGCCTGCCCTGGGACATGGCCTCCACATAGCGGACGATCAAGGCTGCCAGATGCTTCGATGATGGCGGTGACGCCGGGGTGACAGGCGTACCGCGACGGACGCCAGGTCGGCCCTTGCCGGCACCCGGCTCGCCCGGCACGGACCTTTCGTGGAGCAACCGCTGCTGGACGGCCGCGGCTTCGAGGGCGGATCGGCGAGCCTGAGCCTCGGCCTCCTCGTCGATCGGCGCCAATTCCAACTCGTCGGATTCCTTCAGGGGTCGACGGATGTAATTCACGCCGCCACAGTGCGGGCATTTGCCCTGCTGTCCGGCCACCTCATCGGGCGCCTTGACGAGCTTGTTGCAATGTTCGCAGTGGAATTCGATCGCCACGGCGTGCCTCCCTTGAATCGGAGATTATTCCAGCGGCAAAGCGTCCGCACCATTGTCTTGCGATGGACTGCGCTTCACGGCCACAGGATTCCGCTTCCCGGTATCGGGACCCGATCGCGCCCGCCAAAGCAATCGTACAGGTACCTCTTGGAAGGGTAAAGCTTCGCGGATGCGCTTCTCGACGAACCGGCGGTACTGTTCGCGCACGATCGCGGCGTTGTTGACGAAGAGCACAACCGACGGCGGACAGACGGAAACCTGCGTCGCATAGTAGATCCTAGGCTGGGCGCCGTGCTTGCTCGACATCGGCTGCTGCGCAGCGACGGTGTCCTCGATGGCCCGATTCAACTGGCCGGTGCTGACGCGCATCCGGGCCTGGTTGAACAAGCTCTGAGCCAGCTCGATGGTTCCCTGTATGTTTCGCCCGGTGAGGGCGGTGGTGAATGCCACCGGAGCGTAGCTGATCTGAGGCATGGTCTTGGAGAGATAATCCCCATAGTCCTCGGCCGAGGCATTTCCCTTGGCCAGGTCCCACTTGTTGACCACGACGATGCACGGCTTGAATTCGTCCACGACGTATCGGGCGAGCTTTTTATCCACGTCGGTGATCGGCGCGGTCGCATCAATGAGGAAAAGCACGACGTCGGAACGGCGGATGGACGCGAGAGCGCGGTTATAGCCGTAGAACTCGATGCTGTTGTTCGCCCGGCGCTTGGATTTGGAAACGCCTGCGGTGTCGATGGCCATGAATGTCCGGCCGTCGATCTCAAACCGGACGTCGACCGAATCGCGCGTGGTGCCGGGCACTTCGCTGACGATGACCCGTTCCTGGCCGGCCAGTGCGTTGATGAACGTGCTCTTGCCGACGTTTCTGCGGCCGACCAGTGTGATCTTCATCACGGGGTCAGGAGCTTCCAGAGGTGCGGTTTCGCCCAAGCGACCGACGACTAATTCCAACATTTCGCGGCGACCGCGACCATGAAGGGCGGAGATGCAGATCGGTTCGCCAAAGCCGAGGGCTGTGAAAATGCTCGCCGACATCTTGTGCTGTTCGACGTCCGCCTTGTTGGCGACGAGCTGAATCGGGACGGTGACGCCGCGCAGCAATTTAGCGACCTCCTGGTCGAGCGGCGTGATTTCCTCGCGCACATCGACCACGAAGAGAATCAGCGACGCCCCGGAAATGGCGAATCGAATCTGCTGTTCGACGTGCTCGGTGAGGTCGTCGGCGTCCTCAATGCCATAGCCGCCGGTGTCGATCAGCTCGAAATAGCGATCGTCAATCTCGCAGATCGCGCTGACCCGATCGCGCGTCACCCCCGCCGTCGGGTCGACGATGCTCACCCGCTTCCCGGCCAGCATGTTAAGCAGGGAGCTCTTGCCGACATTCGGCCGACCAACAATTGCAACAATAGGCATTGCCATAAGCTACATTCTATCCGAATAACCGGACTCCGCATCTTTGTGCGCCGGACCGGGTCAGGAGGCCGGCAGACTTGAATTGTCCGCAGTTCCTTGGAATCTTCATGTAATAGAATGAAAGATCATCTTCCACCCCGCTCGACCGCCCTCGCCCAAGCGCTGGGGTGACGCTACGGTTGGGGCCGCGAGTAGCAACGGATGGTACGGCTGAGGTATCGGATGACACGGGCACGGCAGCGGACGGCGCGGGTGAGGCGGTGAATGGGGTCGAGTTGGACAGCGAATTGGGACGGGTGAGGCAACGGATGTGGCCGGGTGAGTCGTTGAACTCCGTGCTCAGGCGATCATAGGGGTTGCAGGCGCCAGAGTAGTTCTCGGTTGCCGCCGTGGCCTCGGAGGGGGCTTTCGGTTTCGACGATGAGTCGCAGCTTCATTGATTCAAGGGCCGCGCGGATCGGGGCGATTGCCTTTTCCAGGTATTGATCGGGCAGGACGCCGTCGGCGAGGTCGGTTGGGTCGGCTTCGTAGTGCGGCTTGATCAGGGAGATGATCTGGCCGCCGGGGGCGAGGAGCGATCGGGCGGCGGGGAGGATCAGTGACTGGCGCGTCCATCCGGTGTCGATGGTCACGAGGTTGACCGGCTCGGGGAGATGGACGGTCAGGGCGTCGGCCCTTTCCATGACGACGACGCGGGGGTCTCTTCGGAGGCGGAAATCGAGGACGCCGTAGCCGCGTTCGACGGCGTAGACCTTTGCGGCGCCGGCGCGAATGAGGCAATCGGTGAAACCGCCGGCGTTGGCGCCGAGGTCGGCGCAGGTCCAACCGGTGGGATCGATCTGAAATGATGTCAGCGCATGAGCGAGCTTCTGCCCCGCGCGGGAGGCGAAGTTGTCGTCAGGCAGGGTCGACATATCAGTAGGAAGAAAACCGCCGGGCACGGTCCGTCAGACAGTGCCACGGGTCCGCCACTGTATCAGGCCTTGGCGGACTTGAGGGTGTTGAGTCGCTTGGCCATCCGGCTCTTTCGCCGTGCCGCGGTATTGCGATGCAGGGCGTGGCGGAGTGAGTTGCGATCGAGGATGCTGGCCGCCTCGCGCATGGTCTTTTCGGCCGTTGCGGGATCCTTGGCGGTGACGGCGTCCTTGAATGCGCGAACGGCATTCTTGACGAGCGTCTTGCGGACCTTGTTCTTGGCGGCGCGCTTTTCGTTCTGCCGCATGCGCTTCATGGAAGAAATTGAACGAGCCAACGCTAACTCCTGCTAGAGTGAGACTTTATTCCGGCACCTCGAACGACTACCCGGCGACGAGCTTCTGGAGCCGCTGACGGGCATCGCGGTAATTGTAATCGATCTGGATGAGATGGCCATAGACCTTTCTGGCCTCGTCGAATTGCTTCAATTGCTCTAAGCCGCGTCCGAGCCAGTAGTTAAGCTCGGTGGCCAGTTTCCCGGTCTCGACGTCGACCCCATCGATGGCGGTGCGGAGGGTTGAGACGGCCTGCTCCATGAAGTTCTTCTCAAAGAAGCAGCGACCGAGGTAGAGGCGGCTTTCGTGCTTTGAGCGACCGTCCAACTGGGAGAGCTGGAAGAGGGGAATGGCGTCGTCGAAGCGGCCGGCCTTGAAGAGACGAACGCCCAACTGGAACTTGTGCTTCATGTCGGTGGGATACATCGAGACGCGTTCGGTGAAGATGGCGATTTCGAGGTCATTCTGCTTTGCGGCGAAGGCCAGGGCCTGCTCCTGGGCCTGTTTGTTGGCTGGATCGGCGGCGGCGGCGTCTTTGAGGGCGCGGAGTTGACGGTTGTTCATGCGAATGCGGATGTCGTCGGCGCGGGCCTTGAAGATGTAGTTCCTGCTCGACTTGTATTCCTGGTCGAGGAGGGTGAAGGCGTCTTTGTCCGACTGAGGGTTGTCGAGGCGCATCATCAGGTCGACGATGGCGAGCAGCTTGTTGGGCACGTCGCGATTGGCCTGCCACTCGGCCTGGGCCTTGGCGATCATGGCGCGGATTCGCTCTTCGGGGCGCACGCCGGCGTCACGATCGCGGATGTCCTGCTGGGCTTCGCCATCGAGGAGGGAGTTCACGAAGGTGCCGTCCTTGGTGAAGCGTCCCTTGGTGATGGTGAGCTTGCCGCTGGCGTCGCTTCTGGCCTTGGGGGCGTCCATGGATTCGGGATAGTGGCGGTTCCAGATCTGGGTGACATCAATGAGGCGGCTGAGAATGTCCATCTGGATTTGCGCGTCGCCGCCCTGGATGGCGAGTTCGGCGGCGGCGTCCATGGCCTGGCAGGCGGTTGAATAATTCGTCGCCGGCAGCTTTTTGGCGTTGTCGTATGCCTGGACGAGAATCCGCGTAATCCACCAGACGACGAGATAACGCCGGGCCTGGGTGGCGAGCCAGAGGATGTTCTCCATGTGGGTGATGGAGGATGGATCGAGGCCGAAGAGGTGCAGGGCGTTGCCGAGATTCTTCAGGGGATTCTTATCGTTGACCGGGAGCTTTCGGGCCGCGAGGAATCCGGCGGGTTTTCCGCCTTCGAGCTTGCGGGCCATGGCGGCGGCCCAGAGGGGCTTGAGGCCTTCTTCGACGGCTTCGGGCCAGATGGCGAGACCGTCGGTGTAGAGCTTGACGGCGTAATCGTAGTTGCGCGTTTCGCCGGCCTTTTTCGCGTGCTCGAAGAACTTGCGAGCCTTGGCCTTCTCTTCCTCGCTGGCGGTGGAGATGTTCGACAGGGGGACGATCGACCCCGGCGTTGTATTGGCGTTGCCCTCGGCCATACTGGTGATTACTCGGTCCACATCAAAAGGAGAAGCCCTGTCCTGACGCATCACGGCGACCGAGCGTCATCGCGCCGGCAGATGATGCCTTCCTTCCCGGACGGCGTCGGATCGCTACAATTGATTATACCCGGGACGGTAGTTTGAGAGAGTACCCGATTTGATGGCGAGGTCGGCGGCCGACTTGAAAATTATCAATTATCCTGACCCCCGGCTGCGCAAGACGTGCAAACGGGTGGAGGAGTTCGGCCCCAAGCTGGCGGAACTGGCTGAGCATATGCTGGGCCTGATGCGCGAAGCGCAGGGCGTCGGCCTGGCTGCACCGCAGGTGGGGATGCAGGTCCGAGTGTTCGTTTGCAATGTGACCGGCGAGGCGAAGGACGATATGGTGCTGGTCAATCCGGAGCTGTTCGATCTGGAGGGGGATATCGAGGGTGAAGAGGGGTGCCTTTCGATACCGGACGTTACGGTGAAGATGCACCGGGCGAATTCGTGCCTGCTGCGTGGTCAGAATCTCACGGGCAAATCGGTTGAGCTCCGCGCCGAGGGTCTTTTGGCGCGATGCTTTCAGCACGAATGCGATCATCTCGACGGGCGGCTGATAATCGACGGCATGTCGGAGGCCGACCGGATCGCGAACCGCAAGGTGCTGAGGGAGCTCGAGCGGAAGCACAGCCGCGGGGCCAAGGCATCGTGAGGTTTTCGCAGGCAAACACCGGCGATGGGAGGGAGCCCTGATGCGCATCTTGTTTCTTGGCTCCGGTGAATTCGCGATTCCGACGCTGCGCTCAATTTCGAATGAGGGGCATGACATCGTCATGGTGGTCAGCCAGCCGGACAAGCCGCGCGGGCGTGGACGGGATTTGTCGCCGACGCCGCTGAAGGAGGAGGCGCTGCGACTGGGGTTGCCGGTGGTGACGCCGGCGGATGTGAACGTGCTGGAGTCGGTGGCGCAGCTTAAGTCGCTGGGGGCGGAACTGGCCTATGTGGCGGCGTTTGGGCAGAAGATCGGGGCGGAATTATTGAGCGCGTTTCCAGTCGGGATTGTGAATCTGCATGCGTCGCTTCTGCCGGCGCTGCGCGGGGCGGCGCCGATTCAGCGGGCGGTGATGAACGGGCTGGATGAGACGGGGGTGACGATCTTTCGGCTGGTGGAGCGCATGGATGCGGGGCCGATTCTGGTGCAGCGGCGCACGGCGATCGGGCCGGATGAGACGGCGGATGAGCTGCACGAGCGGCTGTCGCGGATCGGGTGTGATGCCGTTCGCGCGGCACTGGCGGAACTGGAGCGGAATCCGGGGATGCCTGGTGAGGCGCAGGACGCTGAAAAGGTGACGTATGCGGCGAAGCTGACGAAGGCGGAGGGGGCGATTCGGTTTGATCTGCCGGCGCGTCGGCTGGCCAATCAGATCTGCGGGCTTTGGTCCTGGCCGGGGGCGATGTGCCGATACCGGTCGGCGGACGGGAAGCGCGATGAGCAGGTGACGATCGCGCGGGCGCGGGCGTACATGATTCGCCCGCGGGCGGCGGCGTCGGCGGAGGAGTGCGGGCGGATCAACGACATGATGCGCGTCCAGGCGGCGGATGGGGACGTGGAGATCAGCGAGATCAAGCCGGCGGGTGGGCGGCTGATGAGCTGGCAGGACTTTGTGAATGGGCGACACGTCAAAGAGGGCGATCAGTTTTCGCCGATCGCGCCATGAGTCAGCGATTGAACATCTCGCTTCCTGGGGAGAACGCGAAGGCTGATGCGCGGGAACGGGCGTTCCGCGCGCTGGTCGCGTGCTACGACGGCGGGCGCAAGGGGCTCGATGTGCTCTATGCGCTGGGCCATGAGGAGGCGCTGTCGAGCGCCGATGCGGGGCTTGCGGCGGAGATCGTGACCGGCGTGCTGCGGCATCGGCTGACGCTGGAGCATATCTCGGCGCATTACTTTCGCGGGCGATGGGGCGGGGTGAGGCCCTCCATACGCACGGTGCTTTCGATGGGCATCTATCAGCTTTGCTGGCTGGATCGGATTCCTTCGCATGCGGCGGTGGATCAGTCTGTGCGGCTTGCGAAGCGGTATGGGATCGGGGCGGCTTCGATGGCGAACGCGGTGCTGCGGAAGGTGGCGGAGTGCCGCGGGGATGTCATCGACCGGCCGGAGGGCGTGAATCCGCGGCGATGGCTGGAACTGGAGCCTGGGCGGGGGCGGCCGTTGAAAGAGGACGTGTTTCCCGATCCGGCGAAACGGCCGCTGGAGTATCTAGTGGCGGCGACGAGCCATCCGGCGTTTCTGGTGGAGCGTTGGCACCGGCGGTTTAAGCCGAAGCTTTGTCATCAGATCTGCGAGGCGGGGCAGGGACGAGCGCCGCTGGTGCTGCGGGCGAATCGGCTTCGCGTGAGCGAGGATGAGCTATTTGACAAGTTAAGCGAAGCCGGGCACACGTGCGAGCGATCGGAAGGCTCGCGGGGCATCATTGTTCATGGTTCGCCGTCCGTGGCGGCGCTACCCGGCTTTGAGGAAGGACTGTTCCAGCCGCAGGACGGCACGGCGCAGGGGGTTCTGCTGATGAGCCGGCCGGCCGAGGGGGAACTGGTGGTTGATTTGTGTGCGGGACTGGGCACGAAGGCGACGCAAGCGGCGGAGTTGATGGGCAATCGCGGCGACGTGGTGGCCTGCGACATCGACGGGGAGAAGCTGGCGCGGATCGGCGACAACGCGGCGCGGCTGGGGATTACGATCATTCGCACGTGTATGCTGGACGGGCTCGACGCCGAGTTGCGATCGATCGGACGCGCGGTTGATCTGGTGCTGGTGGACGCGCCGTGCACGAATACCGGTGTGCTTGGGCGGCGGCCGGAGGCGAGATATCGAGCGACGCACGCGATGCTGGCGGAGATGGTGGCGATTCAGCGCAATATACTTGCCCGCGCGGTTGAGATCGTGGGAAAGGGCGGGCGCATCATCTACTCGACCTGCTCGATCGAGCAGGAGGAGAACGAGGAACAGATCGCGTGGTTCTGTGAGGCGAATGACGGATGGACGGTCGAGCGGCAGGAACTTGTGCTGCCGAGCGCGAGCAGGGGCGGCGGGGGGTTCGCGGCGGTGCTGCGCCGATGATCGGGAACGAACGAGTTACTGCAACTGGGCCATGACCTCGTCGGGCATGTCGAAATTGGAATAGACGTTTTGTACGTCGTCGTGATCTTCAAAGGCTTCGATGAGCTTGAGGACCTTTGCGCCGGTTTCGGCGTCGACGGGGATGGTCGATTGCGGCCGCATGGTGATCTCGGCGGAGTCGGTGGCGATCTTTTTGTCTTCCAGCGCCTTGCGCACGGCCTCGTAGGCGGGCACTTCGCAGATGACTTCAAAAACGTCTTCATCGCGGGAGACGTCGTCTGCGCCGGCCTCGAGGGCGACTTCCATGAGGGCGTCCTCGGAGATGGAATCGGCCTTGATGCGAAAGACGCCGAGGGTCTTGAAGTTCCAACTGACGCAGTTGGCAGCGCCCATGTTGCCGCCGCCGCGCTCGAAGAGCTTCTTGATCTCGGGGGCGGTGCGATGGGGGTTGTCGGTGAGGGCGTCCACGATAAAGGCGACGCCGCCGGGGCCGTAGCCTTCGTATTGGGCGGGCTGGAAGTCCTGAGCGCCGAGTTCGCCGGTGCCCTTTTTGATGGCCTTCTCGATGGTGTCGGAGGGCATGTTGGCGGCTTTGGATTTGTCGATGGCGTAGCGGAGGGTCAGGTTCATGTTGGGATCACCGCCGCCGGTCTTCGCCGCGACGATGATGTTTCTGGCGAGCTTGCTCCAGAGCTTGCCGCGCTTGCTGTCGACGGCCGCTTTGCGGTGCTTGATGTTCGACCATTTGCTATGACCCGCCATGACGACACCTCACGAATATCAAAAAGTGGAGCCGGGGCTCCGTTGGACTGCGCTGATTTCTTCGGTTGCGATTATATCGCGCCGCGGCGGATCGTCCGAAAGGCCCGGGGCCGGAGCGGATCAGGGAGACGATTCATCCGATTTCTCGTCGGCGGCCGGCTGAGTTGTGGATTCGGGCTGAGCCAGCGGGGCGATCGGCGGCGTCTGCCCCTCGTTTAACGCGGCGAGCTTGAGCTGCACGCGCTCGCGCAGGGCCTCGTCATCGGGCGAGGGGAAGACGTTCTGCTCGGGGCCGCTGATCTCGAGTGATTTGTTCCAGTTTTCACGGGCCTCGTCGGTTTTGCCGAGGCGATAGAGAGCGTCGGCGAGGTGGTCGTGAAGCACGGCATCCTCACTTGAGGCGAGCAGAATCGCGCGGCGCAGGTACTTCACCGACTCGGCGAACTTGCCCTGCTTGTAGAAGACCCATCCGAGGCTGTCGAGATAGGCGCCGTTGAGCGGCTCCTCGCCGAGGGCGTATCGGATCATCTTTTCGGCGCGATCGAGGTTGACGCCCTGGTCGGCCCAGGTGTAACCGAGGTCGTTGTTGATGCCGGGGTCGGTCGGGGTGAGGGCGAGGATTTCCTCGAGTTGCTGATTGGCCTGACTGGGCCGGTCGGTGAGCTGATAGACGCGGGAGAGGATCTGCCGCATGTCGATGACGATGCGCGGGTCGTATCCTTCGCTGATGGCGCGCTCGTTGAGCTGCCTGTTGAGAAGGTTCATCGCTTCCTTTTCGGCTTCCTGAAAGCGGCGGGCCTCGATCAAAGTCTGAAGCAGTTGCAGATCGTCGCGCGAGCCGTCCGGTCCGGCGGCCATGCGGCGATACAGCTCGGCGGCCTCCTCGAATCGACGGGCCAGACGGTAACTGCGGCCGAGCATCGGGCCATAGACGGCTTCCATCCGGGGAAGCTCCATGCCGGTCTGGGCGACTTCGATGGCGCTGTCCCAATCGCGAACCTGCCAGAAGAGGCGAATCAGCAGGTCATTGAGGTCGTAGTCTTCAGGGTTCGCGGCAAGCCAGGTGAGGACGCGCTGCTGAGCCTCGACGTGCCTTCCGGCGGCGCTGAGCTGGCCGACGTACATGCGGCGCAGCTCACTGCTTGTCGGATCATCGGAGAGCCAATCGCCCGCCTGCTTGACGGCCTCGTCGTTTCGCTCGGCGCCTCTGAGGGCGGAGAGCAGCAGGACACGGCGGCTGATGTCGCCGGGCGCGGCGTCGTACCACTTTTGTGCGGTTTTGACGCACTCATCAAACCGGCGGGCAAGCTTCAACACGGCGACGAGCTGGGTGATGACCGGCGCCTTGAGTTCGTCGGTATCGGCTCGCTTAAGCTGGGCGGTGAACTGGTCGGCGGCAGTCTTCAGATCTCCCTGGGCGAGGGCCAGCCGGGCGAGCCTCTGACTGTACACGGCGTCGTGCGGACGGAGTTTCAGAAGCGTGGTTAGTGTCGTAGCGGCGGCATCGTAGTCAAGCAGCTTGGATTCATAATCGGCCTTACGCTCCAGGCTGTTGATGTCGAAGGGATCGGCGGCGACGGCGGCGTCGATCTCCCGCTTCGCGTCGGGCAGATCGCCGGTGGCTTCATAGGTCATGGCGAGGGCCAGATGGGTCGGCGCTTCATTGGGGAAGTCCGCGATGATCTTATTCAAGGCGGCGCGATACTCTTCGAGGCGCTGCTTTCCGGACGGGGCATTGCTCTCCGCGAGATTCATCAGGGCGCGGCACCGCTCCACGGCCGCACCGGTCAGGCCGAGCCTCTTGAAGTCGGCGAAGTATTCCTTGGCGCGCTTGCTCTTGCGCGTGTTGAGCAGGATGCGGATCAACTGCTCGCGGGCGGGGAGGTAGCGAGGGTTTACATCGTCGAGGATGCGACGATAGAGATTCTCCGCGCGGGGGAATTCGCCGGCGCGCTCGTGCATTTCAGCGAGCTTGAACAACGGGTCCGGGTCGTCGCGATCGAGCCGAAAAGCCTCCAGGAATGCGGTCTCGGCTTTTTGCGGCTCGCCGAGGGCGACGTGTGCCTGTCCGATGACATTCTGGAGCGCGGGGGATGAGATGTCCCGACCGATCGCGGCCTCCGCCTTTTCGAGGGCCTGTTGCCAGTCATGCTCTTGCAGGGCGATTTGCGCGTCGAGCACGACGGCCGGCACGAAGTCAGGATGATCGCGTACGACCGCGTCGCACGCCTGCTCAGCCTCATCGGCGATGCCCGACGCAAAGAGGAACGATGCAACGAGGAAAGCCGAGGCGGCATCGTCGGGCTTCGCAATCGCGCTGCGCTTCGCTGAATCGACCAGGCGCGGCAACATGCCGGATGACCTGGCCTCAAGGATGAAATCGCGAACGAGGCGATCGGCTTCGTCTTCTCCGTTTAAGATCTGATGGAGGACCTCCATCGCCTGATCGGGGTCGCCGAGCTTGAGTCGCAGCCGTGCGAGGAGAATCCAGGCTTCGGATTGTGACGAATCCGCTTCGACGACGTCGCTGAGGACTTTTGCCGCGTGGGACGACTGCTGCTCGTCGGTAAGCATTCGGGCGATGGTGAGCTTGGCGGAAACCCGGCTGGACTGTTTCGCCATCGAGACGAGACGATCGACGAACTGCGACGACCGATCGGTTTGATCGCAGACTTTTCTGAGCAGGTCAATCGCCTCATCCGTGTTGTCGTCCTGCGCGGCGAATTCATCCACGCGTCGCAGCGCTTCATCGGCGGCGCCGGCCCGTGCAAGCTCGAGGATGAGGGCCTTTTGAAGGGTCTTATCGTCGGGACTGGCATCGACCGCCTTTCGGTAAGCCTCGACGGCTCGATCGTGACGACCCAATTCGGACTCAATCTCACCGAGCAGGGCGGGCGCCTTGGTGCGGTAGAGAATGACGACCTCGTGCAGTTCCCGGTGATGATCCATCTCCGGCGTCGGGTTTTGGATGGCTGATTGGAATGCCCTGAGCTGGTCCGACGCCGCGGCGAGGTATCCTTCGTCGCGCAGGGCCAGGGCCAGTGACAAGCGGGCCAGGACGCGCTCGCTGCGCTGCGGCTCGTCGGGCGAACCGGCGAGCAGGGCCAATCGCAAGAGCTCGATGGCGTCGGTGGTGCGGTTTTGCTGGAGCGCGATTTCGCCGAGCAGTTGATAGACCGACGGATCGCGCGGTCGGGCGCGGACGACCTCCTCGAGGTGATTGCGCGCCAGGGCCAGATCGCCCTGCTGCATCGCGGTGCGTGCGAGCATGATGCGCGCTTCGTGCAGGGTGGGCTCAATTTGCAGGGCCTTTTCGATGGCGGCGGCGGCGTCTGCCCAGAGGCCCTCATCGAAGCGTCGACGACCGGTCTCCAGGTAGCGCATGGCCTGCGGCTTCGGCTCGGGCGACGGCTGCAACGAGTCTTCGGGAAGCGCGGGGATCGGTGTGATTTTGTCCAACGGCAGGAAAGCTTTGGCGTTCTCCGGGGCGGCGGCGGAATCCGGCGCGTCAGATTGGGGATTCGTGCAGTGGGAGATACTCAGGAGAGCGACCGAGGCGAGGCTCAGTAGAAGCGTTCGAAGATTCAAGCCTGTCAACATGGCGAGATCCATCTCCTGTCTGGGACGGCCGCGAACTGATTCTACTGATTTTAGCGGTGACGTCGCCGACCGCTCGAACTTCGCGTCGATCGGGCGGCAGGTTTTCGCGCGGCGGACTTGGTCCTGGTGGCGGACGGCTTGGTCTTACGGTCTGCTTTGGATGCCGCCTTTTTCGCGCTGCCGGTCTTCGCCACGGCTGACTTGGCGGCGACGGCGGACGCCGTTTCCCGAGCAGGCTCGGGCTTTTCAACGGGGACGGGCGTCGGCTTTGAAGACTTACGGGGCGCATGGAGGGAGGCGTATTTCTTGAACTGGGCGTAGAAGGCGGGGGACTGCGAGGCGCTGACCTGCGAGGCGAGAAACTTCTGAATCTCCTCGACCGAGGCGTCGGGCTCGACACAGCCTTCGCGGCGAAGGATTTCACACATGGCGACATCCGCCGGGACGCAGTGGGACTTGAAGCATCGAAGCAGCACGGTGGCGCGAGCGTGGGCGTTGATGCCGTGAAGATTGTTCAGGAAGGTCTCGGCGGTTCTGCGGGCGGACTTCTTGAGGAAGGCGAGGTCCAGGTGATGCAGCTTGTTGAAAAGGACAATGAGTGCCCGACAGATTTCCTCTGCGGCGCGGCGACAGGATGGGTAATCGGCGCCGATGATCTCGACGATCTCGGAGACGGGCGTTACCCGCAGTTCGTTGATGTCCACGACGGCTTCGCGGAGCTTGGCGAGGGCGGTATTGGCCCGGGCCTCGGCGGCGTGGTCGGTGAGGATGCCGCGAAGTAGCTGCTCCATCGGTTCTTCGACCGGCGGCAGGGCGGCGGCACTCTCCTTGCGGATTTTTTTGAGGAGCTTCTTGAACTCGCGTGCGTGCATCGAAGCGTTCTTCATTCATCGACTCCGTCGGGTGAATCAGGATTCGTCGTCCGTCCCAGGGGCGAAGTCTCCGGCGCTTCGGCTGGGGCGGTATCGGCGATGGCCTCGTTGATCTGGGCGATGGTGCGGGCTGCGATCTTCAGCGCGTGGTCGAGGTGGAAATTGACCACGGGGCATTGGCGGATATCCAGGCTCCTGGCGAGTCGGGTGTGGATCATACCGCGGGCGCTTTCGAGGCCGCGCAGGGTCGTGACCGCGTCGGCATCGGAGCCCATGACGCTGACATAGACGTTTGCATGGCGCAGATCGGCGGACATCTCGACGCGGGTGACGCTGGTGAAGCGGCTGACGCGCGGGTCGGAGATTTTTGAAGCGATGGCGTCGCTGACAACGTCGCGGACGACATGGCCGATGCGCTCTATGCGGAAGGACATTCGAAACCTCGTGGGCGTGAGTGGGTCGGCGGCGGTTGACGGCGCAGCCGTGGTGATGCGGCGGAAAGGCCGGGCGGCGTCGAATTCTGGACGGTCAAATCAGAGAAGCTCAATGTCATAATCCACCAGGGAAAGCGAGTGAACCTGTCGAACTTCGTCCACGATTTTGGAGAGGCAGGAGTCGGTGAATCGCCGGTCGTTGGAGACCATGGCCAGACCGATCACCGAGCGACGATGCTCGTCGAGATCGCCCACTTCGGCGACGGAGACGTTGTGCCGGTGGGCAAGGCGGTCCTTGAGTCCCTTGATGACTCGACGTTTGTCCTTGAGCGACATGGCCCCTGGGATCGTCAACTCCATCGTCAATACACCGATGACCACACCGATCCGCTTCGTGGTTAGGGATTCGACATCCTGACCCGAGACTTCGTGCGGGCCGTGACGACCCGGCACGGCGCCCGGTGACAATAATACGACACTCCATGCCGACCGGACCTACAGTTTCCGCGCCACTTTTACTACCTCGAAGGCTTCGATAACGTCGCCCGGCTTGAGATCGTCGAAGCCGGCGATGCGAATACCGCACTCGAAGCCGTTCTTAACTTCCTTGGCGTCGTCCTTGAATCGCCGCAGGGACTCAATGGCCGATTTGTCGCGGACGACGACACCGTCGCGGACGACGCGGGCCATGTTGGATCGTTGAATGACGCCATCGCGGATGAAGCACCCGGCAATCTTGCCGACCTTGGAGATGTTGAACACCTCCCGGACTTCGGCGCGACCGCGCGACTCGATCTTTTCATCCGGGGTCAGCATGCCTTCGAGGGCCAACTTGATGTCGTCCAGGACGTTGTAAATCACGCGATAGCTGCGGATATCGACGCCGAGGCCGTCGGCCATTTTCTGGACGGCGGGCTCCGGCACGACATAGAAGGCGAGAATGATGGCCTTGCTGGCCTGGGCCAGGATCAAGTCCGACTCGGTGACCGTACCGACGCCGGCGTGCAGCACTTCGAGGCGCACCTGATCGGTGGGGAATTCGGCGAGGGTCTTTTTGAGAACGTCGACCGATCCCTGCACGTCGGCGCGAATGATGACCGGGAGGGTGGGGACACGTCCTTCCTCGGCGCCGGCCAGGAGGGATTCGAGGTTGGTGGGTTTGGCGGTGCGCACCAACTGAGTCTCTCGACGGCGCATGGCCTCGTCGGCGGCGATTTCCTTGGCGCGTTGGAGATCGTTCACGACGTAGAAGCGATCGCCGGCCTGGGGGATATCGGAAAGGCCGGTGACCTCGACGGGGGTCGACGGTCCAGCTGATTTCAATACTTTGGCGCGGTCATCCCTGAGCGAGCGGACGCGACCGTAGGCCGGGCCGCAGACAATAATGTCGCCGGTCTTGAGGGTGCCCTCCTGGACGAGCATGTGAGCGACGATTCCCTGTCCGCCGTCGCGCTCGGCCTCGATGACGGAGCCGGTGGCGGGGATGGTGGGATCGGCTTTCAGATCGAGGACGTCGGAGAGCGTGGCGAGGTGGGTGAGTAATTCCTCGATGCCCTCGCCGGTGGACGCGGAGGTCTTGACGACGTCGATTTCTCCGCCCCAATCACCGCTGGGGGTGAGGCCGTGCTCGGCGAGCTGGCCGTAGATCTTATTGATGTCGTGTGGAAGGTCGATCTTGTTGAGGGCGACGACGATGGTGGTGTTGGCCGCCTTGGCATGATTGATGGCTTCGATCGTCGTCGGCATGACGCCGTCGTCGGCCGCGACGACCAGAACGACCACGTCGGTCATGTGAGCGCCGCGGGCCCGCATCGCGGTGAAGGCGGCGTGGCCCGGCGTATCGAGAAAGGCGACGTACTTGTCGTCGACCTTTGCGCGGTAGGCGCCGATGTGCTGGGTGATGCCGCCGGCTTCTCCCGCGGCGACCTTGGCGTTTCGAATGCGGTCGAGCAGGCTGGTCTTTCCGTGGTCGACGTGACCGAGGACCGTGACGACGGGCGGACGGGTGACGAGCTTCTTTCGCTCGAGGGCGGCGAACTCATCGCGAAGAACTTCCGTGGCCGAACGGGCCTGGGAGACCTCGAGCTCGATGCCGACTTCGAGGGCCATGAGCTGGGCGATTTCAGTGGCGATGGAGCTGTTGATGTTGGCGAGCTGGCCGTGTTCCTGGATGAGTCGCTTGACGATTTCGGCGACGGGGATACCGGTTTCGCGCGAGAAGTCCTTGACGACGATCGGCTCGGTCAGCTCGACCTTGTCCTTACGGACGTGGGTCTGGGCGGTGCGGCCGACGGTTCGCCGGGTGGAATGCTTGCCCTCAATGGCCTTGAGGCCGCCGATGCCGCGACCGGAGGCGTGAGCGAGCCGGTCCTTGCGCTCGATGAGGTCGCGATCGCGCCATTCGCGGAGCTTTTCGTTGACGTCTTCTCGTGTATCGCGAATGCTTCGCCGGGGATTGGCCCGTGCATCGGCGGTATCGGCGGCGCGAACGCCTTCCTTACCGCGAACAACGGGACCGCGGCCGCGTCGGCGCGTCTCTTCTTCTTCGGCGGTGAGACCGCGAACCGGCACCGATCCTCCGGCGGGCGGACGCGGAGGCGGGCGGTAGGTCGGGCGCGGACGATGAACTTCGTCGGCCTTGTCGATGCGAATGAGCTTGGGGCCGCTGAGCTTGGCGGGCTGGGGGACGTTCTGCGGGCCGGCCACGCTCGGGACTTCGGGCGCCTTGGGCGCGGCCTGTTTGGCGGCAGGAGCCAATTCGACGGGCGTCGCGGGGACATCAGGCTCCGACGGCGGAGACGGCGGCGCGACATCCTCTTGCGGCGGCGACTCCGGAATCAGGACGACCGGCGGCTCGGGGGCGGGTTCTTCCTTTGGCGCCTTGGCGGCGGGCTTTGTCTCGGCCGGCGGCGGAGGCGGCGCGGCCTCATCGGCGGGTGGCTCCATCACCGCGACGCCGGCATGGGAATCTGAATCGCGATCGGAGGATTCCGTCTTCTTGGTGGATCGCTTGGGCTTGACGGTGACGGCCTTGATGTCGACGGGCTTGGAGTCCTCGATGGCGCTTGCGTGCAGACCGGGGGTGAACCACTCGCGAATCGTGGCTTCGAGGCCGGCCGAGACCACATGCATGTGGTTCTTGATCTCAATACCTTCGGCGCGGCATTTTTCAATGATGGTCTGGCTCTTGACGCTTAGTTCCTTCGCCAGATTGTGCACTCGCACTTTTTTCTCAGCCAAATAATCTCTCCAAACCACGGTTCACAGTTCGCGGCGGATCGCTCCGCTCGCTATCGGTCTTGTCTCGTGCGCGTTCTTACGCGCCGGGTGTCGTCTCCTCGGTCATTTCGGGGGCATCTGCTTCACCGGCCGGCGCTCCAACGGATGCCGCCTCAGCGGGACTTTCTTCCGCCGATGACTCGCTCGCGGCCTTGGGCTCGGCGTCGGCGGTTGAGTCGGCTGCGGGAATCTCGGAATCTCCAGAGGCATCGCCTTCCGAGGGCGCGGCCTCGGGCGTTTCCGTCAGGGCTGCTCCGGCCTTTAGGGCCTCGGCTGCGCGGTTCTTTTCCTCGGCGCGCTCGACTTCGACGAGCTTGGCCTCTTCGGTGCAGCGGTTGACGATGATCTCGGCGAGTTCCTTGGTGAGATCGAGCTCGGCGACAAGGGTATCCGGGCCGACTTCCTGAACGTCCATGACGCTGATCATGCCCAGGAGCGAGATTCGCTCGGCGATCATTTCGTCCATGCCTTCAATGGTGCGAAGAGTGGTGGCCAGGCGATCGAGGCCCTTGTTGTATTCCTTGGGGGTGAGGATGTCGATGTCCCAGCCGGTCAGTCGGGCGGCGAGGCGAACGTTTTGTCCGCGCTTGCCGATGGCGAGCGAGAGCTGCTCCTCCGGCACGACGACGGTTGCCCGACCGAGCTCGAAGCAGAGCGCCGTATCCTGCACTTCTGCGGGCTTGAGGGCATTGGAGATAAGGATCTGCGAAGACTCGTTCCAGCGGACGATGTCGATCTTCTCGCCGCCGAGTTCTTCGACGATGTTTTTGATGCGGCTGCCGCGGACGCCGACGCAGGCTCCGACGGCGTCGACCTTGGTGTCGATCGAGGAGACGGCAACCTTGGTGCGATAGCCGGCCTCGCGGGCGAGGGCTTTGATCTCGATGATGCGCTCGGCCACTTCGGGGACTTCCACTTCGAAGAGGCGGCGGATGAAGTCGGGATGGCTGCGGGAGAGGATGATCTTCACCTGGTGCGGGGCTTCGCGGACTTCGAGGATGAGGGTGCGGATGCGCTCGCCGGGCTGATGGGTCTCGCCGGAGATCTGCTCGCTTCGCGGCAGGAAGCCCTCGGTGCGACCGATGTTGACGATCAGGGCGCCGCCCTCAAAGCGCGAGACGGTGCCGGTGAGGATGGTGCCCTTGCGCTCGACGAATTCTTCGTAGATGCTGCCGCGCTCTGCTTCGCGGATTTTCTGGATCATGACCTGCTTGGCGGTCTGGGCGGCGATGCGGCCGAGGTCGTTCATGGAGATCGGCTCGCCGTTTAGAACGGCGGCGATTTCGCCGCTGAGGCGGTCGATCTGGACGGTGACTTCCTCTTCGGGGCCGTACTTTTTGCGAATGGCGGATTCCATGGCCAGTTCGAGATCGCCGAGGACAATGTCCTTGTCGATGTTCTTCTCACGGGCCAGGCCGTCGACGATTCTGATGAGTTCTGCGTTCACGTTTCGATTTCCCTAATTTAGTTTTTCTTGCGTGGTAAGCCGGCGTCCACGCCCGCCTGAGTTTCGTTCCCGCGAGGAGCCAACCGGCTCGACGCTCTCTAAAAACAAAAAAAGCGGGCGACGAGGCGAGCCCACTTTTTCATACCGCAAGACGCCGGACGTCTCGGGCGAGTCGTCGTTTCTTGAGGAGCATGCTTCAGCGCATAGGCTGACTCCCGCAAGCGACCCTGACCGCTCGATCCCATCGGACCCCGCGCAAGCTGACAGCCGGCTTATTGTTCACCGGCCGCGCTCCCTGCGGGGACGACGGAAATGTTGCGGCCCGTCTCACCCGGCTCGAAGAGATGAACGCGCGTCATGTCGATGAACATGTCGAGTTCCTGCCCTTCGATAACACCGGCACGCAGGTCCACACGACCGACCAGCTTGGTTCCCATTGTCGTGGTCATGTGGACGTCCTTCCGATCACCCAGCGGCTCGACCTGCGTCACGCGTGCTTTCAGCGTCGCGTAGGGCAGGTTCTCGCCGGATTGCCGGACGCAAAAGGCGTCCGGCCTGATTCCCAACACCAGCGGCCGCTCCGAAAAACCCGAGGCGGCCCTGGCCAGCTTCTGCGGCAGCGGCAATCGCTCACTGCCATGCTCGAAGGCGGCGTCGCCGTTTCGGCCGACGCACCTGCCTTCGATAAAACCCATCGGCGGCGTTCCGACGAAGGCGGCGACAAACCGATTCGCCGGACTTTCGTACACTTCCAGGGGCGAGGCCGCCTGGAAGATCACGCCGTCCTTCATGACGACGACCCGATCGCTCAGCGTCATCGCCTCTTCCTGGTCGTGCGTGACGTAGATGGTGGTCGTATTCAGGCGCTTCTGGAGGCGCCTGATTTCCGAACGCATCTCTACGCGGAGTTTCGCATCGAGATTCGAGAGGGGTTCGTCAAAGAGGAACACCTTCGGCTCTCGAACGATTGCCCGACCAACCGCGACGCGCTGCCGCTGACCACCGGATAGGGCCTTGGGCTTGCGATCGAGCAGATTCTCGATACCGAGCAGTGCCGCGGCCTCACGCACTTTGAGATCGATGTCGGCCTTGCTGAGCCCGAGCTGCCTTCGACGGAGGCTCAGGCTGAAGGCCATGTTCTTGTACACCGTCATGTGCGGGTACAAGGCGTAATTCTGAAAGACCATGGCGATATCGCGATCTTTGGGAGGGGTCTGATTGACCACTCTACCGTCGATCGCGATCGCGCCGGCACTGATGTCTTCCAGGCCGGCCACCATGCGCAGAGTCGTACTTTTTCCGCAACCGGAGGGCCCGACGAGAACGACGAACTCCCGGTCCGCGATGTCCAGGCTGACCCTGTTCACCGCCGTCACGCCACCCGGATAAACCTTGGTGACATCTGTTAAAGTCACACGTGCCATAGGTTTATACCGCGGATCGCGTAGCGACTCTGAGAATGAGGATTATAAGTCGTTGTGTGGGGCGGTCAATCGCAAATCCGCCGGCCGGGAAATGTTAGGAGAATGCCGCGAAAGGGTGACTTCGATGTCGTGAAATCGGCCGGCGGACGCGGAAATGGTGTCCGATAAAAGCGTCGATTGCGACACCTCATGGCGGTCGCCGCCAGGCGTCATCCGGCGACGATTCGGCGCACCGATCGATGCGCCGCGGCGCGGTCTGGTCGACATCCGTCATCCGGCTAAGCCTGGATAAGCGGCGCCGTATTTCGACGGATGATTTCACAGACGCGCAGAGAACCTGCGTTCAAGATGTTGCACGACCGGGTATTATTAGTGGCAAGTCTCAAGTCCATTCATTCGCATGGAGGCGCATTTCTCGATGTCGCACAAGGTCGCCGCCCCCTTTGTTCACCTGCACGTCCACACGCACTACAGCCTGCTCGACGGCGCCAATCGCATCGACGAACTTGTGAAGACGTCGAAGGACATGGGCATGCCGGCCGTGGCGATCACCGATCACGGCAACATGTTCGGCGTGATCGAGTTCTACCGCGCGGCGATCAGCGCCGGCATCAAGCCGATTCTCGGCATGGAGGCTTATCTCGCGCCGGGCGATCGACGCGCGAAGGAGAAAGATCACTGGGGGGAGAGCAACTACCACCTCCTGCTGCTGGCGATGAACAACGTCGGCTACAAGAACCTGCTCAAGCTGTCGTCGATCGGATATCGCGAGGGGTTTTATTCGAAGCCGCGCATCGATCGCGAAGTTCTCGCGGCCCATCATGAAGGGCTCATCTGCACCAGCACCTGCCTGGGCGCGGAGATTCCTCAGGCGCTGATCCATCGCGACCGTGCGACGGCCGAGAAGATGTCGGACTGGTACCTGTCGCTGTTCGGGCCGGAGCGGTTCTTCATCGAGTTGCAGGACCACGGCATCGAGGAGCAGCGGACGATCAACCCGGAGTTGATCGACATCGCGAAGCGCAAGGGGCTGGGGCTGATCGCGACGAACGACGTTCATTACCTGCGGCATGACGACGCCGAGGCGCATGACGTCCTGTGCTGCATCCAGACGAAGGCGATGCAGGACGACGTCGATCGCTTCAAGTTCCCGACGGATCAGTTCTATCTGAAGTCGCCTGACGAGATGGCGAACCTGTTTCCGCAGATTGGCGAGGCGATGTCAAACACGGTGCGCATCGCCGAGATGTGCAACGTCGATCTGGACTTCACGAAGCGCCACACGCCGGTTTATCGTCCGCCGGAGAAGCAGACGGCGGAGGAGTACCTTCGCAAACTTGTGTTTGAAGGGGCGATCGAGCGATACGGCGAAGTGACGGACGAGCTGCGCGAGCGGATCGACTACGAGCTGGAGGTGATCCAGTCCAAGGGGTTTTCCAGTTATTTCCTCATCTGCTGGGACTTCGTCCATTATGCCCGGGACAAAGGGATTCCCTGCGGGGCACGCGGCAGCGGTTGCTCCTCGATCGTGGCCTATTGTCTGCACCTGTCGCAGCCGGACCCGCTTCGGTACGGGCTGTATTTCGAGCGGTTCATGGACCCGGACCGCGACGAGATGCCGGATATCGACATCGACATCTGCCAGAACGGGCGCGAGCGCGTCATTCAGTATGTGCGCGAGAAGTACGGACACGTGGCGCAGATCATCACGTTTGGGACGCTCAAGGCGCGGGCGGCGATTCGCGACGTCTGTCGTGTCACGGGCGTGTCACTGGCGGAGGCGGACAAGATTGCCAAGCTGGTTCCCGAAGAGCTGAAGATGACGTTGGACAAGGCCTTGTCGCGCGAGCCGGAGTTGAAGCGGCTTTACGAGTCGGACAATCGCGTGCGGCGGGTGATCGACATCGGCCGGCGCGTCGAGGGGCTGGCGCGGCATGCCGGTGTTCACGCGGCGGGGGTGGTCATCGCCGATGAGCCGCTCGACGGGCTGCTGCCGCTGTACAAGGCGTCGGGCTCGGACGCGATCATCACGCAGTTCGAGGGGCCGACGGTCGAGATGGTCGGACTGCTGAAGATGGACTTTCTGGGGCTGCGCACCCTGAGTGTCATCACGCTGGCGTGTCAACTGGTCGAGCAGAACCACGGGGTGAAGATCGACCTGGACCGGCTGGACCTCGAGGATCAGACGGTCTATGCCATCTTCGCCAGCGGCCAGACCAAGGGCGTGTTCCAGTTTGAATCCGGCGGCATGCGCGACGTGGTGATGAAGATGCGGCCCAACCGGATCGAGGACCTGATCGCGGCGAACGCCCTTTACCGGCCGGGGCCGATGGTGAACATCGACGCGTACATCGCCCGAAAGCACGGGGAGCGTTGGGGCACGCCGCACAAGATCATGGACGAGGTGCTGGAGGAGACCTACGGCATCATCGTGTACCAGGAACAGGTGGCGAGGCTGGTGAATCAGCTCGGGGGGATCGAGCGAAAGCGGGCCTTCCGGCTGGCCAAGGCGATCAGCAAGAAGAAGACCTCGATGATCGAGGCGGAGCGCGTGCCGTTCGTCGAGGGGAGCGTCAAGAAGGGGCTCACGAAGGATGTCGCCGAGGACATCTTCAATCAGATTCTCCCCTTCGGCGAATACGCCTTCAACAAGGCCCACTCGACGGGCTATGCGCTGGTCGCGTTTCAGACGGCGTACATCAAGGCGCACTATCCGGTCGAGTTCATGGCGGCGCTGCTGACGTACGAAATGGGCGACACCGACAAGGTTGTCGAATACATCGAGGAGTGCCGGCGGATCGGCATCGATGTGCGCCCGCCGGACATCAACAGCAGCCGGTCGGATTTCACCGTGGTGCATCCCAAGGGCGGCACCGGGCAGCCGTTCATCCGATTCGGACTCGCGGCGATCAAGGGGGTTGGCGAGCGGGCGGTCCTGAGCATCATTGAGGCACGCGAGCGTGGCGGGCCGATTCGCGACATCTTCGATTTTTGCGAGCGGATCGACGCGCAGGCGGTCAATCGCGGCGTCGTTGAGGCGCTTATCAAGGCGGGGGCGTTTGATACGACGGGGGCGATGCGCAAGGCGCTGATGCTGGCGCTGGATCGGGCGCTGCAAATGGGCGTTGAAGCGCAGCGGGACAAGGCGAGCGGCCAACTCAGCATGTTCGGCGGGGGCGGATCGGAAGAACCGCCGCCGGCGCTGTCGACGCAGGAGTGGACCGAGGCGGAGATGCTCGCCCAGGAAAAGAGCGTGCTGGGCTTCTACGTTACGAGCCATCCGCTTTCGACGCACGCGGAGATGCTTCGGAAGTTCGCCTCGGCGGACTGTGCGGATATTCAACATTTGCCGGAGGAGACTGAGATCGTCGTCGGCGGGATGATCAGCCGTGTGCGGCTGGTGACGACCAAGTCGGGACGCAACGCCGGGTCGAAGCTGGCGGTCATTGTGTTCGAAGATGTGACCGGTTCCGTCGAGGCCGTGGTCTACAGCGAGGACCTCGAAAAGTATCGCGATCTGATCGGGCCGGATCGGCTGGTGTTTCTGCGCGGGAAGGTGGATCGGCGGCGGGAGGACCCGTCGCTTCGCGTGTCGGAAGTGATGTCGATGGAAGAGGGGCCGGCGCGGCTGGCAGACGCGGTGATTCTCAACGTGCGCAGCACGGGTAGGGAGGGCTCGGCGTTTTCGCAGTTGCGAGAAGTCTGCGCGGCTCACCGGGGGGATCGCAATTTGTTCCTGCGCGTGCAGACGCCGGGGCAGATGGTGACGGTGCTGCGCTGCGGGGCGGAGATGTGCGTGCGGCCGGATGATGCCTTCGTGGCGGAGATTGAGACGATCCTGGGGCCCGGCGCCGTTGACGTCGTGGGCCAGCGCCGCGCGAAGCCGAATCGGGCGCCGCTGCCTGAAGATGACGAGAGCGAGTCGGCGACGGAGCTTGCCGAAGCGTTGGCCTAGTGCATCGGCACAATTGAATCTTCGGATGGTACGGCCGTCTCGGCCGTACCGACGGGCGGGACGCCCGTACCACCAACCCGAAAAATCATCTGTGACAGACCACTAGCGATGACCCCCTCATTCGTACCCGTCGGCCGATGGTTCGACGACAATCGCTGCGCGCCTACAATAGCGCCACGGAGGGATCGGCGGCGCAGCGATGGAACCCACGACGATTGAAATCAAGAATGCGCGGGAGCATAACCTGCGCTCGGTGTCGCTGTCGCTGCCGCGCGGGAAGCTGATCGTTTTCACCGGCGTTTCCGGGAGCGGCAAGAGCAGCCTTGCGTTTGACACGCTCTATGCCGAGGGGCAGCGGCGCTATGTTGAGTCGCTGTCGTCGTATGCCCGACAGTTCATGGGGCAGATGCAGAAGCCGGACTGCGATCAGATCACAGGGCTTTCGCCGTCCATCGCCATTCAGCAGAAGACGACGGGGTGGAACCCGCGATCGACGGTGGGGACGATCACGGCGATTTACGATTTCCTGCGCGTGCTGTTTGCGCGGATCGGGACGCAGCATTGCACGCAGTGCGGCCGGCCGATCACGGCGCAGTCGCGCGAGCAGATCGCGGCGGGTGTGCTGGCGGCGTTCGGCGGTGAGTCGTCGCGCGTGTTGGTGCTCGCCCCGGTGGCGCGGGGACAGAAGGGCGAGTTCCGCGATTTGTTCGATGATCTTCTGCGAGCGGGGTATGTCCGGGCGCGGGTCGACGGCGAGGTGGTCGCGCTGCGCGAGGACCTGGCGCTGCAGAAGAACCGGCGGCACGACATCGAGGTGGTGATCGACCGGCTGACGATGGATGACAAGGTGCGGACGCGCCTGGCTGAGGCGGTGGAAAGCGCGCTTCGCGTCGGCGCGGGGACGCTGATCGTCGCGCCGGATGCCGGGAACGTTGAAGGCAAGCCGGGCAGGAAGCGAACCGCGGGCGACGAGAAGGTGTTCTCGTCGAAGTACGCGTGTACCCAGTGCAACATTTCATATGAGCCGCCGACGCCGCAGCTTTTCTCGTTCAACTCGCCGACGGGCATGTGTCTGCGATGCGACGGGCTGGGGGAATTGATCGACTTCGATCCCGAATTGCTGGTGCCCGATCCGACGTTGAGCTTTTACGCGCCGTGTGTTGCGCCGATGCGTACGAAGGTCGGCAAGTGGCGTCGGCACATCTACGACGGTGTTGCGAAGGAGGTCGGGTTTGACATTCGCAAGCCGTGGAAGGAGCTGCCCCCAAAGGCACGCGAAGCCCTGCTCCATGGGACCGGGGATCGGCACATCACCTACGAATGGCGATGGTCCGGCGGTATCTGGAAGCACGGCGGCACCTTCGAGGGCGTCATTGCCGAGCTGCGCGACAAATATCGCAAGGCGAAGGCGGCGTTTGTGCGCGAGTATTACGAGAAGTACATGCGGCGCGGGCCGTGCCCGGAGTGTCGCGGATCGAGACTCAATCGGCAGGCGATGGGGGTGCGCATTCCCATTGCCGCGGGGCAGAAGGGCGGCCCGAATGTTCACGAGCTTTGCGCGATGTCAGTGGCGCAGGCGGGCGAGGCGCTGGCCAACCTGAAGCTCACGCCGGTGCAAAGAATCGTGGCTGAGGAAGTGCTCAAGGAGCTGCGCACGCGGCTGGAGTTTCTGATGAAGGTGGGGTTGCACTACCTCGCGCTGGATCGCACGGCCCCGACGCTGTCGGGCGGGGAACTTCAGCGGATACGCCTTGCCGGGCAGATCGGCGCGGGACTGGTCGGCGTGCTCTATGTACTCGATGAGCCTTCGATCGGCTTGCACCCACGGGACAATGAGATGCTGCTGGAAAGCCTGCTGACCCTGCGTGACATGGGCAACACGCTGATCGTAGTGGAGCATGACGAGGCGACGATGCGGGCGGCGGACGAGATCGTGGACTTTGGCCCGGGCCCGGGCGTGCGCGGCGGGGAAGTGGTCGTGCAGGGGACGATGGACGAGATCGCAAAGAGTGAGCGGTCACTGACGGGGCAGTATCTGAGCGGGAGGCGGGAGATTGAGGTTCCAAAGTCGCGGCGTCCGGTGGCGCGGAATTCCGCTGGGGTCAGGAAGCGGGCGGCGAGGGGCGCTCGGTGATCATGCGAAGCAACATCCTGGAGGCGATTGGAAGCACGTCGCTCGTGCAGCTTCGCGGGGTGGTGCCGGCGGATTGCGCGAAGATCTCTGTCAAGCTCGAATGGGAGAACCCGACCGGGAGCATGAAGGACCGCGCGGCGCTGGCGATGATCTGCCGCGCCGAGGAGGAAGGCCGCCTGAAGCCCGGCGACACCGTCATTGAGTACACAGGCGGGAGCACGGGTACGTCGCTTGCACTGGTCTGCGCCGCCAGGGGCTATCGCATCCGTATCGTGACATCGGACGCATTCAGCCGAGAGAAGCTGAATCACATGGCGGCGCTGGGCGCGGAGCTGACATTGGTCCCCAGCGAAGGCGGCCTGACCACGAAGAAGTTAATCCTCGACATGATCGCCGCCGCGAAGGAGCTGGGCCGCCAGCCTCATACTTACCTGACGGATCAGCTCAGCAATACGGATAGCATCACCGGCTACTTTCCGCTCGGCGAGGAGATCTGGACTCAGACGGGCGGAAAGGTGGATGCGTTTGTTCAGTCGGTCGGCACGGGCGCTTCATCGCGCGGGGTGGCAACGGTGCTGAAGCGGCACCGGCCGGGCATGCGGATCGTCGCGGTTGAGCCGGGCGAGTCCGCGGTGCTTTCGGGTGGACAGCCGGGCCCGCACAAGATCGAGGGCGTGGGCATCGGCTACACCCCGCCGCTGTGGGCGCCGGGCCTGGTGGATTCGATCATCCCTGTTTCGACGGCGGACGCAAAGGAGATGACGCGGCGGTTGGCCCGCGAGGAGGGCCTGTTCGCCGGGACATCCTCCGGGGCGAATGTGCTGGCGGCGATACAGGTCGGGCGGGAACTCGGGCCTGAGGCGCATGTTGTGACGCTGATGGTGGACTCGGGGCTGAAGTATTTGAGTACAGACGTGTACTGAGTGAAGGAAACGAGTACGGTTGAGGAGTCGGAGGACAATTGAACCCCGGGCGCAACGATGGATAAGAACACCAAAGACCTTCAAATCGCGGCGCGACTTGATCGTCTGAACGAAATGATGAGTGACATGTTGGCGCGCGATAACCCTGCTGAAAGGGATCGACGAATGCAACAGTTCATGGCCCAGGGGATGACTCCGGCTCAGCGATTGGAGTTGCTTGCGCAGATGAGCGAATTTGTATTGCAGGCAGGACCCCGGCGGAGCGACACAGCACGATGAATGGTAGCTCCCTTTTCGAGTTGATCGATATCGTGTGCGATTTGATGGATCGCTCTGGGATCGTCTATGCGATTACCGGCTCGGTGGCGAGTTCGGCTTACAGCGAACCTTACACGAGCGTCGACGTCGACCTTTGTCTTCATGCCTCGCCTGCGGCTGTGGAATCGTTCTTGAAGATCATTCCCGGACGACTCTATCACCACGATGAGGCCATTCGTGACGCAGCGCGTCGCCATTCGATGATTAATCTCACGGACAATCAGACCGGTTGGAAAGTGGATTTGTCTTTCATGCCGGAATCTGGTTATTTGGCACAGGTACTCAGTAGAAGGCAAGAGATTCAATACGGGCTCCAAGGCAAATCGTATTGGACGGTATCGCCGGAAGACATCATCCTGATGAAGCTGCTCTGGCGGAAGGACACGCGATCACTAAAGCAATTTGAAAACGCCCTCTCAGTCATGCGTGCTCAGCGGACTCAGCTGGATTGGTCATACCTCCATGCGTGGGCTGATCAACTTGGTTTTCGTAACGACCTCGAAGAGTTGAAGGATGCGGCGGGGGTTTGAAGCCGGTTATGGCGAGACGCATTGCTACACCCCAAAAGAGCACCGGCCAGGGTTTCCTTCGTTGGCTTGAGGTGCGCGGCGCGCGGCACAATAACCTCAAGAACATCACCGTCGACATCCCGCTCGGCCGCTTTGTCTGCGTCACCGGCGTCTCCGGCAGCGGCAAGAGTTCGCTCGTCAACGACATTCTCCGCGAAAAGCTCGTCATGCTTCTCAACGGAGCGGAGAATGCGATGCCCGGCGCGCATGATTCGATCACCGGCCGCGAGCATCTCGACAAGATCATTGATATCGATCAATCCCCGATCGGTCGCACGCCGCGGAGCAACCCGGCGACGTACATCAAGGCCTTCGACGAGATTCGCGACCTCTTCGCCAGGCTGCCGGACAGCAAGGTGCGCGGCTATCAGCCGGGGCGGTTCTCCTTCAACGTGCCGACCGGCGAAAAGTCGGGCGGGCGCTGCGAGGCCTGCGAGGGCAACGGCTCGAACCGCGTGGAGATGGACTTTCTCGCCGACATCTGGGTGACGTGCCCGGTGTGTCAGGGGAAGCGTTTCAACCGCGAGACGCTTCAGATTCTCTACAAGGGCCGGACGATCGCCGATGTGCTGGACATGGACGTGCAGGAGGCGCTGACGCACTTCGACGCGATTCCGAAGATTCGCGGCATGCTGGCCACGCTGCACGAAGTCGGCCTCGACTATCTGAAGCTGGGCCAGTCCAGCACGACCCTTTCCGGTGGCGAGGCGCAGCGCATCAAGCTGGCGCGCGAACTGGTGAAGCGCTCGACCGGGCGCACGCTTTACATCCTCGACGAACCGACGACGGGGCTGCACTTCGAGGACATCCGCCGACTGCTCGCCGTGCTGCACGGATTCGTCGACGCGGGCAACACGGTTCTCGTCGTCGAGCACAATCTGGACGTGGTGAAGACGGCGGACTGGGTGATCGACCTCGGTCCCGAGGGCGGCGAGGCGGGGGGGTACGTCGTCGTTGAGGGCACGCCGGAGGAAGTCGCGGGATGCGCGGCGTCCTACACGGGTCAGGCGCTGGCCGAAGTGCTGGGGATCAAGAAGTCGAGCGGGAAAAGAACGCAGCGCGCGGGTTCGAGCGTCGAGCGTTCGGGCTTGAGCGGAAATGTCTCGGCGATCGACGCTCAATACTCCCTTCCGGGAATTAACGTCGTCGGCGCGAAGGAACACAACCTGCGCGACGTGACAGTGCACATTCCGCGCGGCGCGATGACGGTGTGCAGCGGCGTATCCGGCAGCGGCAAGACGAGCTTCGCCATCGACACGGTCTATACCGAAGGACAGCGGCGCTACGTCGAATCGCTCTCCGCCTACGCGCGCCAGTTCCTCGGCCAGCTTCAGAAGCCGAAGGTGGATCACATTTACGGCCTCCAGCCTGCCATCGCCATCGAGCAGCAGGCGGCGTCGAAAAGTCCGCGATCGACGGTCGGAACGGTAACGGAGATCTACGATTACATGCGCGTCCTGTGGGCACGGGTGGCCACGCCGCATTGTCCGAAGTGCCGGTTGCCGATCGGCACGCAGACCAGCGATGAGATCGTCGACAAGTTAATGGCCCTGCCCGCGGGGAGCCGGTGGCTCTTGTGCGCACCGATCGAACTGGGGCAGGGCGAGACCTGGCAGCAGGTCCTGGAGCGCGGCAAGTCGCAGGGGTATATCCGGGCGAGGATTGACGGGAACGTTGTCGAATTGACGACGGTCCCGAAGATCGACGCCAAGCGCAAGCACGAGGCGGAATGGATCGTCGATCGAATTGCGATTCAGTCGGCGGCGCGCGGGCGCATCGCGGAGTCTGTCGAGCATTGTCTGGCGATGGGACAGGGGGTGATGATTGTCGCGCCGGCTGAGGAGGGCGGGAAAGCGCCGGCGACGCGATTCAGTCAGCACCTGTCGTGCGAGCAGTGCGGGACGAGTTACGAGCCGCTGACGCCGCATCATTTCAGCTTCAATGCCCGACTGGGGTGGTGTCAGCGGTGCGAAGGCCTTGGCATTCAGCGGGGCACCAGCGCCGACAGCATCATCGTGAAGCCGGCGGCGTCGATCCTCTCGGGGGCAATCAGCGGCTGGGAGCAGGTCGGCAGGCGGCCCCTTCTTAAGGCCATGCTTGCGCCATTGGCGCGGGCCATCGGGTTCGAGTTGAACACGCCGCTGATGGATCTGACGGCGGAGCAAAAGCGCGCGCTATTGTGGGGGCTCGGTGAGCGGTGGATCGAGGCGGAACCGACGCCGCAGTCGCGCGGGCTGCGTTTCCAGTGGAAGGGATTTTTTCCGTCGATCGACGAGGCGACGCGCGTGTCGTGGCACTATCGCTCGCTGATGCAGGATTTGGTGACCGACGTGCCCTGTCAGTCGTGCGCCGGTGGGCGGATCAATCCGGAGTCGGCCGCGGCCCGGCTCGGCGACAGGACGATCACGCAGGTTTGCGACATGCCGCTGGGCGAGGCGGCGAAGTATTTCGACTCGATGAAGCTCGACCGGCGGCAGACAAAGATCGCCGGTGAGCTGCTGCACGAGATTCGGTCGCGACTCCGTTTCCTGCTCGATGTCGGCCTGCACTACCTGACCCTCTCGCGCTGCGCCCCGACGCTTTCGGGCGGAGAGTCACAGCGGATTCGACTGGCCTCGCAGATCGGCAGCGGCCTGACCGGCGTGCTGTACGTGCTGGACGAGCCGACCATCGGGCTTCATCCGCGCGATAACGCGCGATTGATTGCCGCGCTCTTTAAGCTGCGAGATCTGGGCAACACGCTGCTGATGGTCGAGCACGATCGGGAAGTGATCGAAGCGGCGGATCATCTCATCGACTTCGGACCCGGCGCCGGGGCGCTCGGCGGTGAGGTCGTTGCATCAGGCACGCCGAAGTCCGTCGGGCGCGACAAGCAATCGCTGACCGGGCAATATCTTTCGGGCAGCGCGGCGGTCGCGGTGCCGACGAACCGGCGCGGCGTCACCATCGCGGCGTTCGATCGGGTCGAGATTATCCCGGATGAGTCAGTCGTGCCCCGGCGAAAGACGGCCAAGGGGGCAGGTCGCTCAGAGGCGTCGGACGCGACGAAGTTTCTCACGGTGGTGGGCGCGCGGCAGAACAACCTCAAGGGCGTCGATATCGCCATTCCGCTCGGCAAGCTGACCTGCGTCACCGGCGTCTCCGGGTCGGGAAAGTCTTCGCTGGTGAGCGAGATTCTCTATCCGGCGCTGGCGTCGAGGCTGCACCGCGCGCGATTGAGCCCCGGTGCGCACGAGGAGATTCGCGGGCTCGATCTCGTCGACAAGGTCATCAACGTCGATCAGCAGCCGATCGGCAATTCGCCGCTGTCAAACCCGGCGACTTATTGCGGTGTCTTCGACGTGATGCGCGAGGTCTTCGCCCGATTGCCTGACAGCCGGGTTCGCGGGTACACGGCCAATCGGTTTTCGTTCAATCGGGCCGGCGGCCGGTGTGACGACTGCGAGGGGCTTGGGCAGGTCTGTCACGAAATGCACTTCCTGCCGGATGTCTGGGTGCCGTGCGAGACCTGCGGTGGGACGCGCTACCAGCGCGAGACGCTGGAGGTGCGCTACAAGGGAAAGAACATCGCCGACGTCCTGTCCATGTCGATCAGCGAGGCGAAGGAACTGTTCGCCAACGTGCCGAAGGTGCGACGATTGCTGCAGACCCTGGAAGACGTGGGACTCGGATACCTGCCGCTCGGGCAAAGCGCGCCGACGCTCTCCGGCGGTGAAGCGCAGCGATTGAAGCTCGGCGCCGAACTGGCGAGACCATCGACCGGCAAGACCGTTTACATTCTCGACGAGCCGACGACGGGGCTGCACTTTGACGATCTTCGCAAGCTGCTCGATGTCCTGCATCGCTTCGCCGACATGGGCAACACCGTGATTCTGGTTGAGCACAATCTCGACGTCATCAAGACGGCGGACTGGGTCATCGACCTGGGTCCGGAGGCCGGCGACGAGGGGGGCCGCATTGTCGCCGAAGGAACGCCCGAGGAAGTTGCGGCGGTGGCGGCATCGCATACAGGGCGATTGCTCAAAAAAGTGCTGACTGCCGGGCCGCACAGCGCGCGCGAGGTCTTCGATCCGAAGAAAGCCGCGCAAAAAGAACTGATCGCCGAAAAGGCCGTCAAGGCGGATACCGGCCCGGCGAAAATGCCGTGGGAGCGCGACGGCGTGAAGTGGCATACCGAGCAGCGGCTGTGTCACGAGGGGAAGACCGTCGAGTGGGAAGGCGCGGCCCTTCAGTTTGTCGTGCGCGAGATTGAAAAGCTGGGCAAGGGCAAATTGCAGCCGACGGATTGGAACGATCGGGCGCGCGTGGAGATTGTGGGAAAATCACCCAAGGGCGTCGCGCAGTCGTCGGTGCAGTGGTTCCTGCATGCGCTGACCGGCGGGCAGTGGCTCATTGGTCTCTACTTTCGGATACCCGAAGGTTGCTTTCAGGAGTCGTCGCTCTCGAAGAGCCTGGGCCTAAAGCCGCTGGATGATCGCGAAGACGTTCATGCCTATGGGCAGGCCGCGCGGGTTCAGTTTCGCCCGCCCAGAGAGGGCATGGATCAGGTTCGCATCACGGTGCACGACAAAAAGGAAATTGCCACACCCGCGTTCCTCGCATTTCTTAAGAAGGCCGTGGCCAGTTATCTGGAGCATCTCGACGGCATGGCCGCCGACAAGTCGGCCGCCGCGCCGTGGAAGTCAGACGGCAAGGCGTGGCACTTGTCGCAAAAGTGCATCCCGCTCACCCAGCCCAGGCAGTGGAAGCCGGTGGAACTTATGGCCTTCATCGGCCGGGCCTCCAAGGCGGTGCCGCGGGTGAAGATCGACTGGAGCGGCAAGGTCTTCGTGGAGTTGCTGACCGAGTCGGGCCGGCGCATCGGAAAGATCATCACCCATCAGGGCGAGTCGATTCGCGTCGATGTGAATGTCCCGCGCGGCAAGCTCACGCCGACACAAGTTGAGCACCTTGGTATACGACAACAGTTCGCCCGGCCGGGCTCAAGCGGCGCGGAGCTGTCGTTCTGGTTTCGCTCGAATGACCAGGTTCACGGCGAGCAACTGGTGAAGGTGCTGCAAGCCGCCGCCGCCGATTCCGACCGCTGACGATTTACCCGTCATAAACAAGAAGGAGCCCACCGCGACTTGCGCGATGGGCTCCAGTAAGAGTCACTTCATCCGATCGATCGCGATCAGCGGCGCCGCGATCGTCGCTTGAGTCTCCAACCGATCAGACACGCCGGCATGAACATCCCGACCATCGGGAAGACGCCCGGGGCACAGCAGCCGGGAACCGGCAGCGGCAACGGCGGCATGATGACCTCCGTACAGTCCGGGATGCCGTTCGTGTTGGCGTCGACCGTGTCGTCGCCGGCCGGGCAGACATCGAGGCAGTCCGGCACGGTGTCGCCGTCTGCGTCGGCATCGGGCGTGCCGCATCCGCAGATGCCGGGGCTGGACTTCGCCGGATCGGCCGGGCAACCGTCGGCGGCGTCGCCGATTCCGTCACCGTCGGTGTCGATCATGGCGAATTCGATGAACTGCGCGCCCATACCGGATATCTCGGTCTGGACGAGATCGCCAGACGCATCCACCTCGAAGACGCCACCGTTCTTGAGACCGGACAGGATGCTGACGCCGGTCGAATTGGACATCTGGTTCGCCGACGTGAGGAGCAGGTTTCCGTTCCCGAGGCGGTAGATGCCGGCGAAGATCATCAGGTTCTGCACCGGGATGTGGGCGACGAAAGCGCCGCCGGCGGCGAACTCCATGATGCCGCGATTCGCGAGCAACTGGTCCATGACCAGCACGGCGCCGGGCTCGATGAGCTGCATCGGGACGGAGGTGATGGAGTCAAAGTCGGCGATGTAGGCGCCGGTCGCGTCATACTCATGAATCGCCGAACTACCGCTGCCGGTCAGCAGCACGTTGCCGTTGGGGCGGAAGTGGATATCGGCTGGATCAACCACGCCGCCGGTACCCGGAGCGATGAAGTTACCGACGAAGTTGCCGCCCGCGTCGAATTCTGCCACGGCGTCGGCATTGCCGCCGTTTCCGATACCGACGAGGAGGTTTCCATTTGGCCGGATCGCCATGCCGAACGGCTGCTGCATGACGGCGGGATTCGCGCCGCCGGCGGGTGCGAACACACCGAGGTAGTTTCCGTTCAGGTCATAGCGCTGAACGACGTTGGCGGTCTGGTCGGAGACCAGGATGCTGTTGTTATCGAGTCCGAGGATCGCCGCGAACGGAAGCGGCAGGTTGGCCGGGTCCGACGGGATGAAATTCGCGTCGAGCAGCTTGCCGTCGGACGGATCGAAGGCCATCACGCGGTTGTTTGTCATGTCCGGAACCAGCAGGATGCCGGTCGTGGAGAGCATCTGATCGGCGCCCTGGCCGCAGTCGGGCGTGCCGTCACCGTTGACGTCGGCATCGGGCTGGCCGCAACCGCAGACACCGGGCGCGGTCTTGAGGACGTCCGCCGGGCATCCGTCGCAGGAGTCGCCGACGCCGTCGCCGTCGGAATCGAGCTGGGCCATGTTCGCGACAAAAGGACAGTTGTCGTCGGCGTCCGGAACGCCGTCGCCGTCGGTGTCAACGTAAACGACGCCATTGACCAGAAGTACGAACCGATACTCGGAATCCGTCGCGCCGGCTCCCTCATTAAAGCGAACAAAATAAACTCCGTCGGCTGCTAGGGTGATACCGCCGGCTGCATCACCCGCATTCACCCCGCTGTTGGAATTATCGCCGCTGGCCAGAATCGTGGCTCCGTCGGTATCTCGTATCTGGACCTCGGCATCGGTGCTGGTCGCATCATCATCAGGGTTGAGGTCAACGATAACCGCGACAATGGCGCCGGCCGTTGCCCGAAACTGATAGAAGTCGATATCGCCGCTGCCGTCGGCGACGGCGCCGTTCATGATGGGCGCGGAGATGATATTGGCGAATGCCGACGAGTTATTGCCTTCGACCTCGCTTGCGGCCAGGGCGGGATTGAGTACGGCTTGGTAGAGCTCGTAGTCGTTGAGCTCCATGTTGTCGCCGTCTTCACTCAACTCAAAGTAGACGTTGCCGGTCTGGGGGACGATGGCCCCCGCGACAACGGCCGAGGATGCCGGGCCATCGTTGTTGTCCGACTCGATCAGGGTTGTCCTGTCGTTGGCCACAACTCCCAGGTTGATGGTATCGCTCGGCGCCAAGCCGACCGAGTCGGCCCAGGCAAAGACGAGATCACCCATGACAACGGGCCCGGTGTAGAAGAAGTCGTGATCGCCGACGGGCGTGATGTCTCCTGCTCCTATGAATTCCCCCGGGCGGAGCAGATTCGCTGATAGGGCATCGTTGTTTGCCTCCTGCTCGATGCATTGCGGCCCCATGGTCGGCAGCAGCATCAGCATGCTCAGCAGGGAGCATGCAATGCAGGCTCGCCTTCCCGACATTCTCATGAGACGTCTGGGTTGTGATGTTCGATTTGTCATCCGGTCTTCTCCTTTTTCCTGGGTCGGCCGTTGTCAGAGCCTCAACAAACTCGCTTGACACAAGACAGCCGGGGCGAGGATGGATTCTGCGCGTGTAGATGCAGTCGTGTTTCCGAGCATTATTTCAGGGGCAATGCGTGCTTGAATCGTTATCAACCGGCCGCGTACGACGCTCTGCTCTCATGAGCGCCGTGCGGTCCATTCGCGCCTCAATGGAGGCGGATATTGTCAGCGAGGTGTAAGGAATCGGCGGACATCATCAGGTTCGCTCTCACGCCGCGGCGTGCGTTGCTGCGGCAGTCAATGACCTGACAAGTCGCGTGCCATTGCGGCCAAAGCACGCCTGGTTGGCGGATTATTAGACACGGGATTGTTTTTGGGGATAAATACCCAGAGTTGCACACCCAACTGTGCAATGGCGGTACAGCATCGCCACCATGGGTTCCGTCTATGCGGCGGCGTCAAACCTTGGGCGGGTCGATGGGAGACGGAACCGGCCACTTGCCGAAAAGAGGCATCGGGTCCGAAACACCGAGGGGGCGCGGGACGGCGTAAAGCTCGCCATATTGATATCCACACATTCCGCCTTCATACCCGCCCGACGACAAGACCCAATGTTTGAGCCCCTCGAATCGCTGAGGTGGAAACTGCGACTTGTAGCATTCGATGGAGGCGAGTTTCTGATCGATGGTGTCAGAGATATCCACGACGAACTGGGCGGGCCAATGGGCGATCTCCGCCGATCGGGCGATCGGCCGGTAAATCAGGTGATCCACCCGATGCGGTTTCGTCCCGCTGAACCGGTCGTCCCACTTGGTGAGCTGCGAGTAGAAGCGCGTCGCCTCGGTGATGAGCTGCGCCTGGTAGTGATCCGGCGAGGCGGCCACGGTCCTGCCGGCGATGCCGACGAGAATGCGAGGCTGATACTTTCGGACGACGGCGGCCAAGGCAAAGCGAGCCTCGGGTCCGTCCATGAGCACGCGATTCGTCATGCCCACCATCTCACAGACCTGAACGCCGAGAATGTCGGCGGCGGCCCTCATCTCCTTGAGGCGCGTCGCGGGGTCGCCCAGGGGCGTCGGTTCACCGTTGGTCATGTGAACCATGCCGACGCGATAGCCGAGCTTGACGAGTTTGGCGAGGGTGCCGCCGCAACCGATTTCCAGATCGTCAGGGTGTGGCGCCGTGAAGATGATGTCCAGCTCAGTCGTGGCCATGCAGGTTCGATTCCTTCGTGCGATAAGGAGTGATCTTGATCCGGCCGGTCCGGTCTATTGCGTGGATAATAGTCTCTTTGCGGGCGGCGGTCCGCAGCGGGGGGACGGCGGCTCAAGAGGACCGTTGTTGTCGCCGCCCGGCCCGCAGGATAGGATGAACTTCATGCGGTGCACGGGTGCTCATTGTATTGGCTTCCTGATCGTGCTTTCACTCGCTGGCGGATGCACGTCGATCGGCCCGTACCGAGCCCAGATTTCCTCCGAAGAGCCCGCCGAGCGCATCCTTGCCGTACGGGCCGCGGCCGAGGCGAAGGACTGGCGATCGGTTCCTTTGATCGTGGATCGGCTCGAGGATGAAGATGATGCCGTACGGTTTTACGCGATTCTTGCCCTCGAACGAATTACCGGCGAGCGGTTTGGATATGAGTATTCCAAGTCTGGAAGCGAGCGAGCGGCCAGCGTGTCCCGTTGGCGATCGTATGTGAAGGGCGGAGAGTACATGACAGCGGCGGCTGCGGCCGAGCTGGAGGACGGCGAGCCATCCGGCGGCGGTCCCGGTGCGTGACAGGAGTCCGGATGACCCCATCTGTACCGATTGAACTGAACATCACCAGCAGTGCGAAGTGCCTGGCTGTCGTGCGCGGCGCTGTCGAGAAGATGGCCGACGTTGAGGGCTTCGGCGAGATGGACTCACACGCCCTGACCCTCGCGATCGACGAAGCGCTGGCCAATGTCATCGAACACGGCTACGAAGGTAAAGACGATCAACCGATCTCCATTACCCTCTTGCCCGTGAAGTCCGCGGACGGCCGCCCCGGCATTTCGGTCACTGTGCGCGACAAGGGGCGACAAGTCGCGCCCGAAAAAATCAAGGGCCGACCACTCGACGAAGTTCGGCCCGGCGGACTGGGTGTGCACATCATCAAATCCGTCATGGATGAAGTGGAGTACAGTTGTCCGCCGGACGGCGGCATGCTGCTGAGCATGGTGAAGTATGTCGGCGGCGATACAAGCGCTACGTTTGGAGGCGAGCCCAAGGAGGGGCAGGCCGGGGGCCTGGCACAAAAGGGCGAATGAAGATGGCTACCAATACAAACAACCTGGTCAAAGAAATCAGAAAGGCGCCCGAAGCGACGATCGTGTCGCTCGGAGGCGACGTGGACCTGCACCACTCGCCGGCGCTTCACGCCGCGCTGGTCGAAGTGGCCGGCGAGCGGCCCAGGAGGCTGGTGCTCGACATGTCCGGGGTCCCGTACATCGACTCCTCCGGCGTCGGCACGTTTGTCGAAGTCTTTCGACGCGTGACCGCCTACAAGGGGAAGATGGTTTTCTTCGGCCTGAATGATCGCGTTCGCAGCGTCTTTGAAATCACCAAGCTCGACAAGTTCTTCGTGATCTGTCAGAGCGAGGAACAGGCCACGCAGGCCTAAGACCTTCGGCATCGGCGCGGGCCCCGAGCTATGCCGCACCTTCGCCTGAACCTGATATCTCATGAGTGATGCACCCGTCAAACAGGATGGCAGCGAGAGCGCGGCGATCCGCGCCGTCGAAACCGTCGGCCGCGGCGTCATCGGTCAGGCGCGCGGATGGTCCGAGTTCCTTGAGTTCATCGGCGGCCTGTGCTTCTTGCTCGTCGACACAAGCAAGTGCATCTACCGCGCGACGATCAAGCGCGAAGTCAGGCTCGGGACGCCCAATCTCTTCGCCCAGATGGTGCGCGTCGGTCTGCGCAGCATCCCGATCGTTGCCCTGGTCCAGGTCTTCATCGGCATCATCCTGGCCCTTCAGATGGCCCCGACGATGATTCGCTACGGCCAGCTCGAGCAGATCGCCACGATCGTCGCCATCGCCATGGCACGCGAACTGGGTCCGCTCCTGTCCGGCATCGTTCTCTCGGGCTTCGCCGGGGCGAGCATCGCCGCCGAACTGGGCACCATGGTCGAAGGTGAGGAAATCAAGGCCCTTCGCGCATCCGCCCTCGATCCGATTCGCTTCCTCGTCATGCCGCGATTTCTCGCCACGGTCATCATGCTGGCCGTGCTGACGGTCATCGCGGGCGTGGTCGGCGTCCTCGGCGGCATGATCACCGGCACGCTCATCCTCGGCATCGACGCCGACCGCTACCTCGCGGTCACGCAGACCGCCGTCACCGCCACGGACTATCTCACCGGCATCGGCAAGGCCCCGCTGTTCGGACTTCTGATCTCCATGATCGCCTGCTACGAAGGGCTGAACGTCACCGGCGGCGCCGAAGGAGTCGGCCGCGCCACGACCAACACCGTCGTCAAGTGCATCGTCGCCCTAATCACCGCCGACGTCATTCTCACCAGCCTCTTCTATGCATTTGGCATCTAGGGTCGGCGCATGAACGCAGCGCATGCCCATCGTCGCTGGTGCATTCTCGGCACCGCGGGCCACATCGATCACGGCAAGTCCGCACTGGTCAAGGCGCTGACCGGCACCGACCCCGACCGCCTGCCGGAAGAACAGCAGCGCGGCATGACCATCGAGCTGGGCTTTGCGCGAATGCAACTTACCTCGGCCGACGGCGAGGACCTGGACGTGAGCATTGTCGACGTCCCCGGCCACGAGCGCTTTGTGCGCACCATGGTCGCCGGCGCAACGGGCATCGACATCGGCATGCTGGTCGTGGCGGCCGACGACGGCGTCATGCCCCAGACCCTTGAGCACATCGACATCCTCAATTTCCTGAGCGTCCGTCACGGCCTCATCGTCATCAGCAAACAGGACCTCGCGGGCGACGAACGGCTGGGGATCGTCAGGCAGCAGGTCGGCGCGGTCGTGGAAAATACCGGCCTCGCGAACTGGCAAACCCTGACCTGCTCGGCGCGCACCGGTCAGGGCCTCGACGCGCTGCGCGACGCAATCGCGCAACTTGTCCGATCGCTCCCACTGCGCGATACCGGCGATGTTTTTCGAATGGCGATCGACCGCGTCTTTGCGGTCAAGGGCCGCGGCACCGTCGTCACCGGCTCCGTCCTTGCCGGCAGCGCTGCCCCCGGAGCTTCCATGGAACTTCATCCCGGCCCGATCGCCTGCAAGGTGCGCGAGGTTCAATCGCACGGAGCGGCGGCCGATGTCGCGATGGTCGGTCGGCGCGCGGCGCTGAATCTGACCGGCGTGGATCGTGAAGCGATCGAGCGCGGGATGGAACTGGCGTCGCCCGGCTATCTCACGGCCACGCGGTACTTCGATGCGCAGGTGATGCCCGTCTCGCGGCCGCGCGGATCAGGGGCGGCGGGACAGGCCGGTAAGGATGGGATCAAGTCTCATCGCCGGGTCCGCCTTTGCATGGGCACGCGGGAAACCATGTGTGTTATGGTCGTGATCGGCGGCACGGAGATTGCCCCCGGTCAGTTCGCGTTCGCGCAGCTTCGTTGCAGCGAGCCGGTTGTCGCGGAATACGGGCAACGTTTTATCATCCGCGATGAAACGGCGACGCATACCCTCGGTGGAGGACAGGTGGTCAGGCCGGTGTCGCGCCGTTTGCGCCCGATGGAAACGCAGGAACTGGCGACGATCAGTCTCGCCATGTCAGACTCAGTCGAGACGCGCGTCGATGTCTGTCTGCAATCCGCCGGGTTTGAATCGGTGTCACCAGTTTCCCTGGCCGCCAGAACCGGCGCCGCACCCGACGCCATCGCCGGCATCCTCGACCAGCTTCGCAAGAGCGGCCGTCTCATCGAGCTGATCGCCGGCCGTACCGCTCACGTCGCAGCCGTCGACGCTCTGGCCGATCGGGCACTGGCCTATCTGCGACGTCAACATGCCACCAACCCGCTCGAACCGGGCCTTCTGCGCGATCGTTACATCGGCTGGCTCGAAAAGCGCAGCGCCGCCGGCATCGGGCGAGTCATGTGCGCCCGACTGGAAGCGTCGGGCGATGTCGTCGTGCGCGGGCCCTACATAGCCCATCGTGACTTTCGACCGGCCCTTTCTCCGGAGGACGCCGCGTTGGCGGAGCGACTGGTCGCGGAAATCTCGGCGGCGAAGTTCGATCCCCCGGCCTGGCTCGCCCTCAAGACCGTCGCGTCGCTCTCAAAACAGCGTGCTAAAGTGATGGAGGACATCGCCCGGACCGAGCCGCGACTCGTTTCCTTCGCCCCGGGCCAGTACATTTCGCAGGAGGCCCTCAATGCGTTCAAGAAGGCGGTCCTGGAATTGGGAGGCGACGGCCCGTTCAAGCTGGCGGACGTTCGGGATCGTCTGAAACTGTCGCGCCGGGCGGTTCAACCGCTCCTTGAATATTTGGATAAGATTCAGTTCACGCGCCGCGTCGGCGACGAACGGGTCTTGATTGAGAAATCGGCGTGATCGACCACAACCCATCCGGTCTTTCGAGCATTCCTTCGATGACGGCCCTGCTGTCGGCGGCCCAGTCCGATGCGCACTTGTCGTCGCTTCCACGGCCGTTCGTTTCCGATGCCCTGCGCGCCGTCGTCGACAACCTGCGCGATCAGCTTCGAAAAAACGAGCCGCTTGCCAGTGGAGCCCTGACCGTCGCCGCCATCCTCGCGCTGGCGGGCGCGCAGATTGCCGCCTTGCGAGCCCGGCGACTGATCCGCGTCATCAATGCCACCGGCGTCATTCTGCACACCGGCCTGGGTCGCAGCGTGCTGTCGCGGGCCGCCGTCGAACGGCTCAAGCAGGTTGCGTCGGGCTATTGCAGTCTGGAGATCGACCTGGCCACCGGCGAGCGCGGCCAGCGCGGCCGATATGCCGAGGCGCTCTTGTGTCAGTTGACCGGCGCCGAGTCGGCCATGGTCGTCAATAACAACGCCGCCGCGACGATGCTCGCCCTGCGCGGCCTGGCCACGGGCAAGGAGGTCATCGTCTCGCGGGGCCAGTTGATCGAAATCGGCGGCTCGTATCGCCTGCCCGACGTCATGTCCGCCGGCGGTTCGATCCTCCGGGAAGTCGGCACGACCAACAAGACGCACCTCTCCGATTACGAAGAGGCCATCAGCGACCGCACGGCCATGATCATGCACGTGCATACGAGCAACTATCGCGTGGTTGGCTTCGCCGAGTCGCCCGGCGTCGCGGAGCTCGCGCAATTGGCCCATGACCACAATCTGATCATGTTCGACGACCTCGGCAGCGGGGCCTTGCTCGATGATGAAATGTGGGCGAAGGAGAATGAGCCCACTGTCGCGACGAGCCTGAACGCCGGGGCCGACTTCGTCTCCTTCTCCGGCGACAAGCTCCTCGGCGGTCCGCAGGCGGGCATACTCCTGGGCGGCGCGCCGACCATCGACCGGCTGCGGCGCGACCCGATGGCCCGCGCCCTTCGCGTCGATAAGCTGACCCTCGCCGCGCTCGAAGCAACTCTCGAAATCTATTTGTCGCCGGATCGCGCGAAAGCGGAGATTCCAACGCTCGCCGCGCTTTCCGAGACGCTCGACTCCGTCATCTTGCGTGCCGAGCGCCTCGCGAAATTGCTCCACGACGCCGCGCCGTCGGAGAACTTTACCGTCGAGCGACTGGAAAGCTTTGCCGGGGGCGGATCGCTGCCCGCCCGGCCGATTCCCACCGCCGTCGTCCGCTGGCAGCCCTCGCCCGCGCATCGCGCCGAGACGATTGCCAGCCGCATGCGCACCGGCAACCCCGCCGTCCTCGCGAGAATCAAGGACGCCGCCGTTCTTTTCGACGCTCGCTCACTCGTTGATGACGAGCTGGAGCTGCTGCGCGACGCGTTTTGCGCCGCCTTGGGGCAATAAGCCCGGCGATGTCGGTCGCCGCGACTGGCCAAATCTGACCGACGTTTCTAGACTCTCCATCGATGAGTATGAAATACGTGATGATTCTGCCTGACGGCGCCGCGGATGAGCCCATCCCCTCGCTCGGCGGAAAGACGATCTTTGAAGCCGCGAAGATTCCCAACATCGACGCCGTCGCCGAGATGGGCCGTGTCGGAACCGTCTGCACAGTGCCCAAGGGGTTCGTGCCCGGCTCCGACGTCGCGACCATGTCGCTTTTCGGATACGACCCGCGAAACCACTACACCGGACGGGCTCCCATCGAGGCCGTTGCGCGTAGCATCCCGCTGCACCCCGAAGACGTCGTCTTCCGCTGCAACTTCGTGAACATCGACAACGGCCTGATGGCGGACTTCACCGCCGGGCACATCCGCACGAGTGAAGCCGAGGCCCTGCTCAAGGAGCTAAACTCGGCCTTCTCCGGCGATGGGATCGTCTTTCACACCGGGGTTTCTTATCGAAATTTGATGATCCTTCGCGACGCGGAGACCCTGGATGCCGCGTGCATGCCGCCGCATGACATTCCCGGCGAAGCTGTCGCCGACTACCTGCCCAAGGGCAAGGGCGGCAAGCGCATCCGCGAGATCATGGACAAGGCCCGATCAATCGTCACCGCGCACGACGTCAATCACGTCCGTACGGACCTCGGCGAAGTGCCCGCCACCGACATCTGGCTCTGGGGCCAGGGCGTGGCGCCGATCCTGAAGCGCTTTCGCCAGCGATTCGGCGTCGGCGGGGCGGTGATTGCGGCCGTCGATCTCATTCGCGGGCTCGGCAAACTACTCGGTTGGACGGTGATCGATGTGCCCGGCGCAACCGGCTATCTCGACACCGACTACGCGGCCAAGGGTCGTGCCGCCGTCGCGGCCCTCGACCAATACGACTTCGTGGCCGTTCATGTCGAGGCCACCGACGAAGCCGGCCACATGGGAGATGCCGCCGCAAAACTGGAAGCGCTGGAAAAGATTGACATCCTCGTCGTCGAGCCGGTCCTGGACAAGCTCCGCACCTTCGACGAGTGGCGGATCCTCATCGCCCCGGACCACCCGACGCCCGTTGGGAAGAAGACGCACACCGCCGCGCCGCCGCCGTTCTGCATGGCCGGAACGGGCGTTCCCACCGGCCCGGCGATCGTGGATCAGTTCTGCGAGAGGACCGCGGAAGGAAGCGGGTTCCACATCGAGGCCGGCCACGAACTGATGGAATACTTCCTTCGCAAGTAACCGGGTGGAAGCCTTGCGAGATAAGGCGCGCCCGCCCATGATGCGCGCAGGCATCGGTGCAGGCATCCATGATTAGAACGAAAATCATCGCGACGATCGGCCCCGCTTCAGAGTCCATGCAGACGCTGGGCGATCTGCTCGACGCGGGCGTGGACGTCTTCCGTTTGAATTTCTCTCACGGCACGCTCCAGCAGCACGAAATCACCTACGATCGTATTCGGTCCATCTGCCGACAGCGCGGCGCGGCCGCCGCGGTGATGGCGGATTTGTGCGGGCCTAAGATTCGCGTCGATCCGGTCGAAGATGACGCCTTCGAAATCCGCAAGGATGACGAGATCGACATCGTCGGCGGGCACATCGTGGGGACCGCCGCGCGGATTTCGACGAATCGACCGGAGCTGGTTCGGGAGGTCGCCGTCGGCCATCGCGTATTGATTGACGACGGGCTTGTGAGGCTGCGGGTGATTTCAGCGTCGGCGGATCGGCTCCGGTGCGTCTGCGAAGTGGGGGGCCTGATCAGCACGCGCAAGGGCGTGAACCTGCCCGACAGCGATCTGGAAATGTCCGCGCTGACGCAAAAGGATCGCGAAGACCTTGCCTGGGCGGTCGAGCACGGCGTGGATTACATCGCCATGTCGTTCGTCCGCCGCGCCGCGGACCTGCGCGAGCTGCGCGACTTGTTGCCGCTGGCCGAGGATCGCTGTCGCGTCGTGGCGAAGGTCGAGACGCCGCTGGCGATTCAGCATATCGACGAGATCATCGAGTCGGCGGACGTGGTGCTCGTCGCGCGGGGCGATCTCGGCGTCGAGCTGGACCTTGCCCGCGTGCCGCTTTTGCAAAAGCAGATCGCCCGAAAGTGCCGCCTCGCGGGGAGGCCGGTGATCATCGCCACGCAAATGCTCCAGTCCATGGTGGAATGCCCGACCGCCACGCGCGCCGAGGTGAGCGACGTCGCCAACGCGATTCTCGATGCGGCCGATGCGATCATGCTCAGCGCCGAGACGTCGGTCGGGTCCTATCCGATCGAGTCGGTCAAGATGATGGTCCGCATCGCCGAGCAGACGGAGGACTTTCTCGACCGGTCCGACGCCGCCTCAGCCGAAGTCAACTCGCTGGTCCCCCGCGTGCCGACGGCCGTGGCCCACGGTGCAAATCTCCTTGCCCGGGAGCTTGATGCGAAGCTCGTCGCGGTGTGGACCCAGACCGGCAACACGGCGAGGCTGCTGTCCAAGTGCCGTCTCCCGTCGGTCGTCATCGGGCTTTCACCCGACGAGCACGTCTGTCGGCGCATGGCGATGTACTACGGCATCGAGCCCGTTCAGATGAGCCGTGATGAGGACGTGCTCGCGATGCTCGGCGAGGTTGACGCCGCGCTCCTGTCGCGCGGCCTCGCCGTCAGCGGCGACATGATCGTCGTCGTCGCCGGGACCCGCCTCCACCAGGTCGGTTCCACGAATGCCATCTTCATTCACCTCGTCGGAAACACCCCGACCGGAACGCCTGAGATCACCGGCTGACCGGCCGATAATCAGGCTCTCATCTTCCCAATTACTGGAACCGGTGTCGTTTTGAACCGGCGGCCCTTGATCGGCCGATAACTACTGGAGTTGCCAATACTTATTTTTCGTTCGAGCCACCATATGTGGTGGGGGAGCCTTACCGATCGGGTATGCCGACCTGTCTCTCATCATCACTAGAGCGCTCGGCCATCGCGGAGCGTCGCGAGCGCGCCGCCATTGCGCCGTCGCGGCCAAGCACCGGCCCTCGGCGCCTGACCGTCTGTCATCCCGTCTGGCGATTGGAGCGGGGCGGGTTGGAGAAGCAACTTCTCGCCGCGGTGGCCCGCCTTCCCGCTACGCGATTCCATCACGTCATTGTGACATGCGATGAGTCGGGCGATATGGAGGCACTCATTCCTGAAGGCGCGACGACCATTCGCCGATCGAGCGCCTCGAAATCGACCGATCTGTCGTCTCTCCTGGTCGACGTCCTCGCCACTCATCGCGTCGACGTCCTGCACGTCCGCGGATTCTCCCTGCTCCTCGACGCGTTGAAGGCGGTCGAACTGGCCGGCGACACTCGCCTTGCCATGAGCTTTCACGGCTTCGATGCATATCCCCCGCGTCTGGGTCGCCTTCGGCGTCGTGTGTATTCGGAGGCGATTCAACGCTGCGACGCCTGCTGGGCCGTCAGCCCCGCCGCCGCGAACATGGTCTGCGACCTACTGCATCTAAGTCGCTCCCGATTCGACATCGTCTCCAACGGCGTAGATGTCGATCGATTTGTTCCCTGCGACGATCCGGTGCGCGCAAAGCATTCCCTCGGCCTGCCGACGGATCGCCCCGTCATTCTCTGCGTCGGAAACCTCAAGCCCATCAAGGGCCACGATACGCTGCTCAGTTCCGTTGAGCGTCTCACCGCGCTGGGGCGGTCGTTTTCGCTCGTCTGCGTCGGCCGCGACTATTGCGACGGAAAGCTGCAACGCCGAGCCGCTGCCATCTCGGGGCAGGCTCGCGTCACCTTCGTCGGCCCTCAGGATGACGTCCTGCCCTGGCTGTCCGCCGCCGATGTTTACGTCCAGCCATCCATGTGGGAGGGAATGTCGAACTCGCTGCTCGAGGCGATGGCCTGCGGGCTGCCCGTCGTCGCAACGTCTGCCGGTGGAACGACGGACGTCCTCGAACACGGCGTCACGGGCCTGCTTGCACCGCCGTCGGATGAGGCTTCGCTCGCCGAGGCGCTGGACATGCTCATCACGGACCGGCAATTACGCGCTCGACTGGGCCGCGCCGCCCGCGAACACGCCCGCCGGAATTATTCCCTGTCGGCCTCGCACGCGCGCCTCGCCGCGCAGTACGAGCGCCTCGCCAATCGGAGAGGAAGCAACCCGCAATGACGTCGATGGCCACCATCATGACCGCCCAGGGCACCACGGGAGTCGAGCATTCCACCTCGCGCCTCGCCGTGCTTTGGCGCTACCGCGAGTTGATGTGGATGCTCGCATGGCGCGACATTCGCGTCCGCTACAAGCACTCGATTCTCGGGGCCGCATGGGCCGTGCTTCCCCCGCTGATGATGATGCTCGTATTCACCTTCGTCTTTGGCTCCGTCACCGACATCGACCAGCAGAAACTCACCGGCCACCCGAACGTGCCCTACGCGCTGTTCGCCTTCAGCGGACTCGTCCCCTGGATGTTCCTCTCCAACAGCCTGAGCAGCGCGACGATCTCGCTCGTCGCCAACCGGCAACTGGTGACGAAAATCTATTTCCCGCGCGAGGTTTTTCCGCTGTCCTGCCTGGTCAGTTCATTCATCGACTTCCTGGTGTCGTCGGCGCTCCTGGTCGTACTCGGCATCGTGTTTCATTTTCGGCCTGAGGCATGGAGCTACCAGCTGCATCCCTCGATCCTGTTCCTCCCCGTTGTCGTCGGCGTGCAGATTCTCTTCATGGCCGGTATGGCGATGATCCTGTCGATGGCCAATCTCTTCTACCGGGATGTCAATTTTCTGTTCCGCGCCGTCGTTCAACTGTGGATGTTCGTCACCTGCGTCGTCTACCAGCTCGATTCCGCGACCGGCTGGAAGCGCGCCCTCATCCACTTAAACCCCATGACCCCGATCATTCGAGCCTATCGGGATTGCCTGCTCTTCGGCCGCTGGCCCGGTGACTGGGCGTTCTGGAATGCGGCCGTGGTGTCCCTGCTGCTGTTTGTAGTCGGCTGGCACTGGTTCAGGCGCCGGGAACACGAATTCGCCGAGTACATCTGACGCATCTCGACCGCGTTGCCGCCGGCGGCTCGACTTCCCCCGTGCCCAGAATTACACTCTCCTTCTCACTGACTAGGTCCTTCACCGGGAAATTGACGACTCATGAAATTCGCCATCATCGGCCCGCCCCAATCAGGCAAGTCCACGTTGTTCTCCGCGATCACCGGCCAGCCCCTTGATGCGGCCCACGGAAGGATCGAGCACTTGGCCACCGTCAGCGTGCCCGATCAGAGGCTCGACTACCTCGCGGAAATCTACAAGCCGAAGAAATACACCCCGGCCCACCTTGAGTTTCTCGACATTCCCGGCGTCTCGCTGGCCGGCAGCGATGGTCCGGCGGAGTTCCGCAAGACCATGAATTCAGTCCGTCGCTGCGACGGCATTGTCATGGTCGTCCGGGGCTTTGAGTCGGACAACGTGGTGACCTACCGGGATCGCGTCGATCCGAGGGCCGACGTGGACGAGCTTCACGCCGAATTGATCTTCGCCGACCTCGAGCAGGTCATGAATCGCATCGAGAAGCTGGAAAAGTCCACCCAGAAGCCGACCAAGACCCGCGACGCCGAGCTGCGCGAACTGGCCATGATGCAGCGCGTCAAGGAAGCGCTGGAAAAGGAGCACCCCGTCTCCGGCGCCATCCACAACGACGAGGAGCGCGGCATCGCAGGCAGCTTCGGCTTTCTCACGCTCAAGCCGGTCATCGTCGTCGTCAACGTCGGCGAAGACGCCATCAATAAGCCGCCGCCGTTCAACCATGACCATGCGCGCGCCACGATCGCCCTCGCCGCCGAGATTGAGGCGGAAATCTCCCAACTGGAGGAGGCCGATCGCCCGACGTTTCTGTCCGATCTCGGACTGATCGAGCCCGCGAGAATGAGGCTGATCCGAACCTGCTACGAGGCTGTCGGACTGGTCTCCTTCCTGACCTGCGGCGAGGACGAGGTCCGCGCCTGGACCATTTTCAAGGACACCGAGGCGGTCGAGGCCGCGGGCAAGATTCACAGCGACATCCAGCGCGGCTTCATTCGTGCCGAGACGGTCGCCTTCGACGATCTTAAAGCCGCCGGCGACATGCGCGGGGCCAAGTCCGCCAACAAGGTCCGACTCGAGCCCAAGCACTACATCGTGAAAGACGGCGACATCATCAATTTCCGCTTCAACGTGTAAGGGGCCGCGTTTTCTCCGTGCTGTCCTTGACGACGATTTCCTGAGTACTGGCGTCGAATTGATGCAACCTCTATATATCGCCCCTTCAATCGCCGATCTTAATAGGACGCTGGGGCGAAGGCTGTGTGGCGGCATTCTTCCAACCATGACCCGGCGCAATCGGACGAACAGGCATTTACACTAATGGCGCGGAAGTACCGACCGGAATCTCTCTTCTTTGAACGCCCGGAAAGCGTCCTGGTCGGTTCGTTCATGTTCCTCATCATCATCGGCGCCGTCCTGCTCACATTGCCCATCTCGTCGGCCGGTGAAGACATTGACATCATGGAGGGCCTCTTCACCTCGACTTCGGCGGTGTGCGTGACCGGGTTGACGGTGGTTGATACCGGGACGGCCTACTCGCGATTCGGTCAGGTCGTGATCATGGTTCTGATCCAGCTCGGCGGCCTCGGCATCATGACCTTCGCCGCCCTGGCCTCGCAGTTCCTCGGCCGTCGCATGTCGTTTCGTTCTCAGGCGCTCATCGCCGACACCATCTGGCACGGCGATGCCGCATCGTCGGTACGCCGCGACCTGAAACGCATCATCGCCCTCACCTTCGTGATCGAGGCGATCGGCATGGTGCTGATCTACGCTCAATTGAGATTCAGCCACCAGCCGCAGCCTGCCCTGTTTTCAGCGGCCTTTCACTCCGTCTCCGCCTTCTGCAACGCCGGCTTCTCCATCTACTCCGACAATCTGATGCTTTTTAAGCAGTCCCCGTGGATTCTCGGCGTCATCATTTGTCTGATCGTCTGCGGCGGCCTGGGCCACACCGTCTTGCTGGAGTCCCTGCGCCGGCTTCGCTGCAAAATCACCGGCGCCAGGACTGATACGGTGAATTGGACTCTTCACTCCCGAGTCGTCCTGTCTACCAGTGCCGTTCTGATTCTCTGCGGAGCCGCAAGCCTTTTCTTCGTTGGCCTCGACGACCGATCGGACTCGGTGTTACAGCGCATGCTCACCGCGGTCTTTCAGTCCGTCACCGCGCGCACCGCCGGTTTCAACAGTATCGACATCGCCAAAGTCCCGACTGCCGCCCTGCTGTTTCTGATTCTCCTGATGTTCGTGGGCGGCTCGCCGGCTTCCTGCGCCGGCGGCATTAAGACAACTTCCGCCGCGGTTTATCTCGCCGAAGTGCGCGCCAGCCTCAGAGGCAGCAAGGATGTGGTGCTGTTCGGTCGCCGCGTCTCCAATGAAGTGACCGCGAAAGTGACCCTCGTCATCGGCCTCTCCATTCTCTGGAACATGATCGGGTGCATGTATCTGTGCCTTTCCGAGACCGGCACGCAGGGAGCCCGATTCGAGGATTTGGTTTTCGAGCAGATATCCGCCTTTGGAACCGTCGGTCTCTCCACCGGAGTCACCGCGAAGTTGTCGATGGCCGGAAAAGCGTGGATCATACTGACGATGTTCATTGGTCGCGTCGGTCCGCTGACCGCCGCCCTGGCGCTTCTCCCTCGTGATCCCGGGGCGATTCGCTATCCTGAAGAACGCATCATGATCGGATAGGAAGTGTTCACATGCGACAAGTCGCCGTCATTGGGTTGGGTCAGTTTGGGACGAATCTCGCCCGTGTGCTGACCGAGCTGCACTGCGAGGTTCTCGCGATCGACAGCAGCGAGGCGCGCGTGGCGGACTTGCGCGACGACGTTCATCGCGTGCTCATCGGTGATGCGCGGGACATGGAGGTGCTGCAATCCGTTGTCTCCTCGTCCATTGATGAGGCCGTGGTCAGCCTCGGCGAGAGCATGGAGGCCAGCATCCTCTGCACCCTGCACCTCAGCCAGATCGGCGTCAAGCGCATCCGCACAAAGGCGGTGAACGAGGATCACGCCCTGATTCTCAAGGCCGTCGGCGCCCACGACTTGATCTTCCCCGAGAAGGAGACCGCCGAGCGAACGGCCCGCCGTATCGCTTATCCGACCCTGCTGGACTACTTTCCCTTCGCCGAAGACTACCGAATCATGGAACTGCGGCTGCCGTCGAAACTCGCGGGGGTCAAGTTGGGGGATTCGAGTATTCGATCTTCATTTAACCTGCTCCTGCTTGCGACAAAGTCAGCCTCGACCGGGCAATTTCGCTTCATGCCGGGCGCTGACGATCTCCTCACGGAAGACGATATTCTCATTGTTCTCGGGCAGGAGGTTGATCTCGCCCGGTTCTCTGTCATCGAATAAACTGCGTGCGCGCGTGAAAAAGGAAGGGCTTATGCTGCGAGACCAGTTCGGTCTGATTCCTCCCGGTACAAACATACCTTCGGTCGTTAACGCCATTATCGAAATCCCCAAGGGACGGCGAAGCAAATTTGAATTGGACAAGAAAACGGGGCTCTTTCGACTCGATCGCTATCTCTTCTCATCAAGTCATTATCCGGGCGATTACGGGTACATTCCGCAGACGCTGGCGGAGGACGGCGATGCCCTCGACGTGCTTGTCATGGTCAATGAGCCGACTTTCACGGGTTGTCTGATCGAGGCTCGGGTGATCGGTCTCTTCAAGATGAAAGACAAGGGAGCGAATGATTATAAGGTTTTTGGCGTGCCGAATACGGATCCGCTCTTTGCTGAGTACCGAGACCTGGCCGCCGTACCGCCGCACTTTTTGCGGGAGGTCGAGCATTTCTTCGCAACATACAAACAGCTCGAAGGAACGCATACTCAGACCGAAGGATGGGCGACGGCCTCCGAAGCGATCACCGAAGTGCAGGCGTCCGTGAATCGCTTCGTGGAGTCGGTCAAGCCGCGCGTCTCCTCAATCTGAGTCCGCAACAAGTCCCACGGAATCGACGGATTGACAGTTCGTGCTGAGCTTCAGACGATAGCCGACATGTCGCCCCGATCGTTCATTCCCATCAGCCTGGCCATCTTCGTCGTCTTCGTCGGCGGCGCATGGCTTTATCTCTCCGCGACGGAGAAGTCCTCGTTCCACACCTCGACCCCGGCGCGGCTTGATGTCCTCGACGATCCCGGTTTCGTGCATCTGGCCGAGAGAACATTGCCCGCCAAGCGCCAGTTACGCCTGCAAGACGCGCCGCCTGAGTCCCGCGATTCCGCGCAGCATCGTCCGACGATACTGGCGCCTCGTCCCCGCGGTCCCGCCCTGGGGCAGATCATCGATCAGGTCGCCCGTAAGTTGGACGAGGCATCGGTCGAATTGCGTCACGATGCAGACGCGTCTTTCGTCAGCCTCTATTCAAAGGGCACGCTCGCCGCACGCGAAGGTCGGTTCGATATCGCCATCGACCACTTCGATCAGGCCCTCGCGAGGAATCCAACCGGCTACGCCGCCCTCGCCGCCAAGGCCGATGTCCTCGTCGCCCAGGGTATGTTCCTTGAGGCCCGTGAAGCCTACGAGCAGGTCCTCAAGGCCGACTACGACGATCCCGAAGTGCGCTACAACTACGCCGTCGTCCTGTATCGCCTTTCCGATTTTCAGGAGTCGGCCCACCAGCTTCGCCAGGTGATCCGCCGTGATCCCGACCACGCCAGCGCCCACTACAACCTCGCCAGCCTCGCCCAGCGCGAGGGCCGCATCGACGAGGCCCGCGCATCCTGGGAGGCGTTCACCCGCCTGCGGCCCAATGTCGCCAGCGCCTGGTTCAATCTTGGCGTGACCTATGTGGACTACGATCTGCCGCTGGAGGCCGCCGGCGCGTTTGAAGCGGTGACGACCATCACACCGGACGATGCCGACGCATTCCTCAATCTCGGTATCGCCCGCGCCGTCGCCGGTGATTACCACGCCGCGCTTCAGGCCATCCGTATCGCCAACGAGATTTCTCCCTGCGACGAGACGCTGCTTCGTTATCTCGCCACCCTCCACGACATCCTCGCCGATCAGGGCTCGCCCGATGCGCCGAGTCACCGGCAGATCGCCGCCATGCTCCAGGAGCAGGTTGATAGCCAGGCCCCGACGCCTTAATATCTGCGATTCATCCGTCTCCCTCAGATAGCCTTTGCGGGAATGGGCCTTTCGGCTCCGATCGACGGGTCTCGATTTGCGACGATGTCGGCGCCTGGTGCGCCGCATGATGGGATAAAAAACCAAACGATAGAACTAACACACCCGAGGACGTGCAACATGGAAAAGACGCTGATCATTCTCAAGCCCGACACCCTCCAACGAGGTCTCACCGGCCGCATCATCACCCGCTTCGAGGAAAAGGGCTTTCAAATCGTGGCGATGAAGATGATGCAGGTGCCCCGCGAGCTCGCCGAGAAGCACTACGCCGTCCACAAGGAGAAGCCCTTCTATACCCGGCTCGTCGGCTACATCACCAGCAGCCCGGTCCTGGTCATGGTCCTTCAGGCCGTCAATGCCATCGCGGTGTCACGCAAGATGATGGGCGCCACCTTCGGCTCCAAGGCCGAGCCCGGCACCATCCGCGGCGACTTCGGCCTGTCCAACAGCTTCAACCTGATCCACGGCAGCGACTCGCCCGAGGCGGCGGCCTTCGAGATGGGCCTCTACTTCAAGCCCGACGAGCTGCTCCGCTTCGAGCGCGCCGGCGAAAAGTGGATCTACGACATGTCGTCCGGCGATCCCGAGTAATCAATTTCCGTAAAACTTCGGCAGGCTCGGCGTCGTCCCCGGAATCGCCGCAATCGCGGTCACGGTGCGTCGTCCCGCCTCGCTCGTGCGCACATGCGGCGACAGTTTCTCAAGTCGCTTCATGATTTTCTGGGCGAGCGACGTGCCCGCGCTGTTCTTGCGAAGCATCTGCGCCGCCTCGTGCAGCGCCCCCAGCGCCGCAATCTGCTCGCCCGCCGCCAGCGATGCATCCGCCCGCATCAGGAAATCGTCCGCGCTGCCGAAGCGCGGTATGAATCCGTCCAGGATTTTCGTTGCCTCTCGGCAAAGCCCCGGCTCACCCGACTGTATCCGCCAGCGCGCCCGCACTCGTTGCGCGTCGACGTACCAGTCTGCCGTCGGCTCCGCCGATGCCAGCCGGTCGTCCAGTTCTCGAACCGCCTGCCATTGGCCCGTCGATCCCGCCTGCCAGCCGTCGATCACCGCTCGGGCATGATCGCCAAGCCGCTCGGCCTGCGCCACCTGCGCCGGGTGCCGGCGCAGCAGTTCCGCTGACCGCGCACGCACCGCCCCGAAGATCGCCGGCGCAAAGTCCGGCCTCTCGCGCAGCGCCTTCTCAAACTCGGCGATCGACTCCGCCGACTTTCCCTCCCAGTCACGCACGTGACCGAGGCACAGTGCCCGCAGCGCCGCGTCCCTCACCGACTCCGCCACGCGCAGAGCCCGCGGAGAGTTGGTTCGCGTCATCAGCTTGCGCACAAGATAGGCAGCGTTGAATCGCCCCTCGGGATTCGTCGCCGGGTCCGACGGCGCCAGCGCCGCATCGGTAATCTGCCAGCTTGATCGCGTCTCGCTCTCCAATCTCCGCGACTGCAGTTGGAGCAGATTGAAGTCGTCGGTCACGATCGCCGCCCCGGCGGCAAACAGCCGTGCGGCATCGGCATCGAGTTCCAAAGCCGCCAGCACGTCTTCAGCGCAGACAATACCCGCAGGCGCGAAGTCCCCCGGCCGCGCCTTAATCGCTGCCGCCGCGCTCTCCCATGCCCGCAGCGGCTCTGTCGACGCGAGAAACAGCACCGCGCCGGGATAGGGGGCATACATCTCCACATGGGTAAACACGTCGCCTAGCGTCGCCACCAGGCTCCGCAAGAGTGACTCATCGACAAACGCAAGCGACATCCACTGCAGGAACACGCCCTCCGTCCCCAATCGCTCCCGCACCATCGACATGAACTCGCGCGTATAGAGGTGCGACGCGCCCGCCGTCCACGGGTGCGACGGTTGTGACACGATCACGTCATACTGGCTCGCCGAGAGCAGCAGGGCGTTTCGCGCATCGTTCGTCATCAGTCGAACGCGCGGATCGGCCAGCGGATCGATCGCCCGTAGGTCAGAGACGAGCCGATTCGCCGCGATCACCTTCGGCTCCAGTTCAACCACGTCGATGCGCTCGATGGAACTCGGTACGGACTCAACCGCAACCCCGCCGCCCAGCCCCACGAACATCATCGTCCTGGCGTTTGGCCGAGTCAGCACCGGCAGCGCGTTTTGCCACTGCTGAATCAGGACGCGCCCAAGCGGCACGCTCCTGCGACGAATATTCGCCTCCGGCAGTCCGCTCGTCCGCAGGTCCCACCCGAGGCCGTCATCGACCAGCAGCACCGTCGTGCTGCGCCCGACCCCGTAGTAGCTCACGTCTCCACCGGCGGCGTCTCGGCCCAGCGCCGAGTTGCGCAGCACATCCCACGGCTCATCGGGCCTGGCAAAAACGAGTAGCGAGCCCCCCGCCGCGCAGATCGCAAGGCTTCGCTTGCCCACCGGCTTCATCAGAAGCGCGATCATCGCCATGAGTCCCAGGTTCACGGCGACCGTCGCGACGATCGTCCCGCCGAAGTGAAGCATCGGCAGCAGCGCGAATCCGCTCGCCACCGATCCCAGAATCGCCCCGATGGTGTTCCACGCATAAACGCGCGCGCTCGACGGTCCCGCGTCGCCGACCTCGCGCGCCAGAATGCGTACCGCCAGCGGAAAGGTCGCGCCGATGAAGAATGCCCCCGGCAGGAGAATCATCGCGCAGATCGCCGCGTTCGCCGCAAGCCCTGCATGGACACCGGCCCCCGTCGTCCGAGCCAGATCGGGCAGCTGCGCCAAAAGGGCGTAGCTGAGCAGCGAGGCCGTCGCAATGCAGAACTGAACGACACCGAACGCCATCATGCTCCCGCTGCGTGATCGCGCAAATCGAGACCCCGCGGCCGACCCCAGCGCGATACCCGTCAGGAAACTGGCCAGCATCGTGGCAAATGCAAACACGCTCGCCCCAAGCACGTGTCCCAGCAGCCGCGTCCACAACACCTCGTAAGAAAACGACGCAGCGCCCGACACCAGCATGATCGGCAGAATGAGCTTCGCTCGCGGCAGTTCGTCGGGGATGGCAAGACCCTGTTGGACGCTTCCTTGTGAACCGGTCCGCATCGTCGCGCCGGCGGGTTGTTTGGCCATCCATGCAGCAACGAGAAACACAAGCAGATTCGCCGCCACACCGACCCAGATCGTGCGCCCCAGCCCCATCGACGGGAGCAGCATGAACGCGGCGACGAGTGTGCCGGCGACAGCCCCCAATGTGTTGACGGCATAGAGCAGTCCCACGCGCGGGCCGATTTGCCGATCGTCCGTCACTGCATACCGCGCCAGGAGCGGCAGCGTCGCCCCCATCATCGCCGTCGGCACGAGGAGAATGACAAACGAGCAGACGAGATAAAACCCCGCCGTAACCAGGCCGCCCGTTGCAATCGAGTCGGAAGCGCCCCCGAATATCGAAACATACAATTGAGTCGATGCGCCGATCGCAAAAGGAAGCCCGATCGCCGACACCGCGATGCCTAATTCAAGCAGCCCGTAGGTAAGAATGGGTCGCGTGATTCGGTCGATGTAGCGCCCCGCCAGCGCCGCCCCAAGCGAAAGACCGCCGAAATACCCCGCCAGGACTGTGACGACCGCCAGCTCCGAAGTGCCGAACACCAGCGCGAACTGCCGCGTCCACGCGGTTTCATAGAGAAGGCCCGCAAAGCCGGATAGAAAAAAGCACCCCAGCACGGCGAGGAACCGTTGGTCCCAAACCGATGCCCGCGCAGCAAATGCAGCGTTCGCCCCCGCGCGCGCGCGGCGCGCCGGCAGTGCCTGAGAACCCATGCTCGCCTCGGAGGCCTCCCACAGCCTCCATTTTCGTCGCCGGGCACTGACGCGGTCGGCGCAGCACCGGCTTGAGATGTCACTCCGAAGTCGCCACGCCACCCTTTGCGCATGCGACCCTCGGTGGAATCATGGTTCTAGGCTAATGGACTGCCGCGCTCGAAACAAGCAAAGCTTCAATAAATGGTTCGATATCCGACACGCTCACGTCCCCGTCGGCGTCGAAGTCCATTGCGCAATACCACGCCGAAGGCCTCGCCCCCATCATCAGCGCGGAAATAAGGGGTGAGATATCGAGCCCGTTGGTGGCGCCGTCCCCATTTCCGTCGCCCGAGCCGGCCTCGAATACGGTCAGCGTCGCGGAGCGAGAAATCGTCGATGTCCCGCAATAATTCGTCACCACGGCGTCGTACAGTCCCGCGTCGTCCACCATCGTCGACATCACTTGCAGCACCTGCTGAGTCGCGCCGTCAATCGGCTCGCCGTCCTTTCGCCACTGATAAGTAAGCGGCGCCAGCCCGTTCGCCTGTACGACAAAACTCACATGACGCCCCGCGCACACCAGCCGGGAGGCCGGCTCTTCCAGGAAAGTCGTCTCCCGGAATCCGAAATCCCACGTCCGTCCGGAGAGCGCAAACGATCCGAGGCCGCCGAAAAGCACCGCGGAGCTTCGCGTTGTGTCGTAGGCCATCGCCCCGTCGAAGATCGCCGCCGGACCTGTCATGAATCTTTCCTGCCAGCGTTCGCCGTCCCATGTCCAGAACGAGTTCGTCGCCTGCGTTCCGCCGCCGCCAAACATGATGCTCAGCCCCTGAACCGGGTCATACGCCATGCTGTGAGACCTGCGCACCCCCGGCCCGGCCAGCGTGACCAGTTCCCACCCGTTCCCGTCGTACTCCCACGTATCCCCGTAATAAATCTGTGTCGCAATCCCGCCGTACAGCACCGTTCGGCTCCGGCTCGCGTCAAACGCCATGCCGAACTGAGTCCTTGCCGTCGGCGCCGCGCCCGCGAATTGGCGCTGCGTCCACGATGAACCGTCCCATTCCCACGTATCGTTCCGATTCGAAAACGGAACCTGCGGATCGTTGCCGCCGAAAAGCACAGTCACCTTTCGGGCAGAGTCATAGACCATGCGGTGGTCAGATCGCGGGCTTGGCCCCGTCGTTGCCGCGAGGGTCCACGTCGTCCCGTTCCACTCCCATGTTTCGCCGTTGATCTGGTCCAGGAAGTTCACGCCGCCGAATTGAACGCAAACCCCGCGATCGCTGTCGTAGGCCATCGCATGCCCCCTCCGGGATGGAAGTCCCAGTGATGTTCGCAGCGACCATGTCGATCCGTCGAATTCCCATGTCTCGGGACTGACACCCGAACTCATCTTTCCGCCGTGCAGCACGGCCACGCCCCGACTCTCGTCAAAAACCATCGCGTGCCCGGACCGCGGACGCGGCGATTGCAGCCCCGCATTGCTCCACGCCTCGTCGTCGAAGAGCCAGGTCTCAGCGAGGTACTCGATTCCGTTACCACCCCCAAGCATCACCATCCGCCGCCGCGCCACGTCATAGGCAAGGCCGTGTCCGTCGAGCGTCCGCGGCCCCGTGGGGAACCGCTGCACCCATTCGCCTTGCTTGTATTCCCAGGTATCGCTTCGCGTGCTCCCCGCCGCGCTGCCGCCGTACAGCATCACGACACTGCGCAGCGGATCATACGCCATCGCATGAAGCGCCCTGGCGGATGGACCGGGGATCACCCGTTGCTGCCAGGATTCGCCGGTCAGCACCCAGGTGTCGCCGAGAATGAATCCGCCAAACGACTCCCCGCCGAACATGACGATGGCCCCGGTCACTTCATCAAAGGCCATCGCATGGCGAAAGCGCGCCGGCGGCCCCGCATCCGTGATCGGCCGCCAACTCGACCCGTTCCACTCCCATGTGTCGTCGTAAATTGTTCCGCCGATACCGCCGAAAAGCACCGTCACGCCGCGACGAGAGTCAAATGCCATCGTGTGCCGGGACCGAGGCGGCGGGCCCTGCGTGCTGCGCAGCCGCCATTGAACGCCGTCCCATTCCCAGGTCTCGCCGCTTTGCCCGGACGCCGATCCGCCGAACAGCACCGTCACGCCGCGCAGGCTGTCGAACGCCATCGCCGTAGACGTCCGCGCCGACGGCCCAAACACCGAAGCCAGCCGCCATTGGGCGCCGTCCCACTCCCAAGTCTCCCGCAACGGGCCCTTCTCGTCGCTTCCGCCAAAGCAGACCACGCGCTGGCGGCCCGTGTCATAGACCATCGAGTGAAATCGGTGCGGCCCCGGCGGCGGCGTTTTCTCCAGCCAGCCTTCTTCGCTCTGAAGCTGAAGCGCCGCGACCCCGCTTTGATCCTGCCCGCAGGCGTTGCTCACCAGAACGTCATATTCACCGATGTCGGAGTACCCCACCGAATCGATCGTCAACATTGGCCCGGTGGCATCGGGAATCGTGACTTTGTTCTTCCGCCACTCATAAGAGATGGGTTGCTCGCCGTTCGCAACGACCTGAAGGACGGCCGTTTCCCCGAGACACGGGTAGACATCCCCCGGAAAATCGACGATCGAAGCGGGAACGCATCCGCCGTTCAGTTCGCCGCCATGCGCCGCGTCCGCCGAAAGGAGGGAGAGAATGAGCAGCATGCCCGCAAAGCAGTGCGATCGTCGTTGATGGAGCATGAACCGCCGGTTGAAACCGCCGTCCGGACATTCTGCAGGGCGCGTGTACATGTGTACGCCTCCTCTGCTTGATAGTTTTTGGCGCCGGTCGATCTGCAAAAAGAAATGCCCGACGCGCCGTGGCTCGCCAACGACCCTGCGAAGGCAGATCATACCACAGACGCGCAGTCTTTTGGAGCGCTTCACAAATCGCCCTCAGTCGGCTCTCCAGTGCGAAATGTGGGAACTACCCAGGCCGATTGCCCGAATCCATGGCCTTCCAGATGCTCTCCAGGCCCAGTCGTGTGGCCCACGAAGTGATGTAGCTTCGGTCCACACTCTCGCCGCTGATTTTCAACATGCCGGCAACGGAGCCGGTCACGAAATACCGGATTTCAAGTTGATCGAGCACACCGGCAACGATGCGGAGCTGATCAGATTGCTCCATGGCTCATTCTCCGGGCCACTTCGCAATTGATCTTTTCCTCGTCCCAATCAGGATGTTGCGAGCGAAGATGTGAAAGGAGCATCCGCCGCGCGGACGAGTACAGGCCAAATGCAATTTGCAGTCGCTCCTGACCGCTTTTTCGGCGCAGCACCTCAGCCATGGCGTCGTCAACGACCGTGATGCGCTGAGTACCCCGCACTACAGCCTCACAATCTCCCCATAGCTCTCCGGCCGCCGATCGCGGAAACGTTGCTGCTCACCAGTTAATCATCCAGCGACTCTTCAACGAAGCGAAGTCGTTCCTGCAAATCTCCGGGCAACCCCGTTCGCGTGAACTCATCAATTAACCCGACGCTCAACAGGTCGCCAACGTGCGCCTGATCAATCGGCCGAAATGAAGTCAGTTTCATCCGAACGAGCGCGGCCAGGTCGAGGATCATGAATCCTTCGGGGTCCCGGACGGCTTCTTCTACGAGCGGTGCCGGGAAGGAATACGATGGGCGAACCTTTTCACCTGCCCAGACGAGGTGGACGCCGGATCGCTTGCTGGGTTCGTCGGGATCAATGAACAAGACAATCCGCCGGAGGTCTTGCCGCTTAAAGCCCAGCGATGCCATGACGCCGTCAACACGGGCTGAATCCTCGCGGCGAACGAGCAGGTCTACATCCTTGGTGGCACGCGTCGCGGCGGGATCAGCGCGGCCTACCCACGCGGCAACGGCATTGCCGCCGATGACTGCATAGGGAACTCCGGCCGCGTCAAGGGCTGCCGCGACCTTCCTCAGGCGCTTCTCGACGCGATCGACTGCCATAACGTGTGCTCGAAATGATACGGGGCTCACGATTGCATTATATCACTTCAGCGGGCACTACAGCCTCACAATCTCCCCATAGCTCTCCGGCCGCCGATCGCGGAAGAATTGCCACGTATTACGAACCTCGCGAATCATGTCGAGGTTCAAATCCGCCACCACCACGTCGTCCTCCAGTCGGCTTCCCTGAGCGATGATCTGCCCCTCGCGGGTCAGTGCCGGCAGTGCATCGCCATGAGTCGCTATGCGGAAAGTCGAAGGATTCCGGCTTCCGTTGTCGGCGAAGGTATGGCCTCGCCGTGAAATCGTAAACTTTCGATATGCAGCGCCACGGCTTCCTTGATTCGCTTCGCGACAATCGGCTTGGTTTTACCGGTGGCGACACAACCGGGAAGGTCGGGCAAGTACGCTGACCAGTTTCGCTTGCCCCGCTCGTAGATCACCGTGTACTTTTTCATTCGTCGTTCTCCAGCTGCGCCTGCCGCCAGATGCTCTTGAGCGTCTTGGGGTTGATGTCCTCGTTCATGTGGCCCGCCACGGTCACCGTACCCTTTTTCGTCGGATGCCGAAGCTGTCTGTGGCTTCCCCGGATGCGATCAATGGTCCAGCCGTCTCGCTGGAGTACCTTGAGAACCTCCCTGATCTTCATAGTCGCTACGATAGCACGTGGTCTGGCGGTTTTCCAGGTCGACGGATTCGCAGCAGATCGCCGCCACTGACTTGGCATCGTGCATCATAACCGCACAATCTCCCCATAGCTCTCCGGCCGCCGATCGCGGAAGAATTGCCACGTATTACGAACCTCGCGAATCATGTCGAGGTTCAAATCCGCCACGACCACGTCGTCCTCCAGCCGGCTCCCCTGCGCGACAATCTGCCCGCGCGGGTCGCAGAAGTAGCTCTGCCCGTAGAACTCGCCCATCCGCCACGGCTCCTCGACGCCCGGCCGATTGATCGCGCCGACAAAGTACTGATTCGCCACCGCGTGCGCCGGCTGCTCCAGCTTCCACAAATACTCGCTGAGCCCCGCCACCGTCGCCGAAGGATTGAACACGATTTCCGCGCCGTTCAGCCCCAGACACCGCGCGCCATCCGGAAAATGCCGGTCATAACAGATATAGACGCCCACCTTGCCGACCGCCGTATCAAACACCGGATACCCCAGGTTCCCCGGCCGGAAGAAAAACTTCTCCCAGAAGCCCGGCGCGACATGCGGGATGTGCATCTTGCGATACTTGCCCTGATACTGCCCGTCGGCATTGATCACCGACGCCGAGTTGTAATAGACCCCGGGAATATCCTCCTCGTACATCGGCACGACCAGCACCATCTTCAGCCGCTTGGCCAGATCGCACATCAGCTTCGTCGTCGGCCCATCGGGAATCTTCTCCACCATGCTGTACCACTTCGTGTCCTGGTCGCAGCAGAAGTAGGGACCGTAAAAAAGCTCCTGCAGACAGACGACCTGCGCCCCTTTACTCGCAGCCTGCTCGATAAGCGCGACATGCTTGTCGATCATCGACTTCTTGATCTTCTCAATAGGGGAGGTCCCCGGTTCCGACAGCGTCGCCTGAATCAAACCGCCTCGAATAATGCGTGGCATGGGTCAATCTCCTCAAGTTCTGCGCACTTGAGGCAAGACGTCAAAGTGCTTGTCTCGCGTGCATAATTCAAGATCATGTTGAAGAACCAGCGCGGCGATCCACAGGTCATTCGTCGGAATCGGAGTCCCTGCCGCGCGAAGCTGCGCAAACAAAGCGGCATAAAGGTGCGTCGTTCCCTCATCGGCCAACAATATTGAAACGCGCGGCGATTGCAGAAAACGCCGGAGAACACCCTCATTCTGACGCGACTTCCGGCCGCATCGAAAGCCCGCTCTCAATTCGCCCAATACGACGAAAGGAAGGAACACCCGATCGGCCCGGCGGACCGGATCAACGGCCTCGGCCACATTCTTGCAGAAGTCAGTGAATCGGTTCGCGTCCAGCGCAATTTTCATCGCCACATCCGAGGATCGACCACATCCTGCTCAGCGATGGCACGATCGAATTCCGAATCGTTGGTCCAAGTACCGATCAGGTCATCCAGGTCAGTGTACACTTTTTTTGCGGGTACGACGCCGGCCCCGCGGTGCAGCGCGTCCAGCGCCGCCTCATTCAGGCTGATTGAGTCACGCCGGGCGCGCTCGCGCAACGCGCGGTCAACCTCCGCCGGGACGGATCGAATGGTATACTGGACCTTTTTCCTGCGCTTCATGCCTACACTCTAAGTTGCGGATGCCTGCAATTCAAGTGCGGGATCGGCCGGAAAGGCGTCATCCCTTTCCTGATTTCCGGGTCCAGGCGCCGCCGTACCGCGCGTCAGGACCCACGCGACGAATCGCGCGGCAGTCGCTAAAATGACGGACTGGCAACTACCGGAGAATTTTGCATGTCCACCGCAACCGTCGTTCCCACCAAGGGTCAAAGGGTCCGCCTCTTCGTCGGAGGCGAATTCGTCGAGTCGAAGGCGACCCGCAAGGGCCCGATCTACAACCCATCCATCGGCGAGCAGATCGCCGAAGTGCCGTTCTGCACCGCCGACGAGGTCAACCGCGTCGTCGAGGTCGCCCATGCCGCCTTTCCCGCCTGGCGCGACACGCCCGCCGTCGAGCGCGCCCGCGTCATGTTCCGCCTCGTCGCGCTGTTGGAGAAGAACGCCGACTCCCTTGCCCGCACCATCTCTTATGAGCATGGCAAGACCCACGAAGAGGCCGTCGGCTCCATCCGCCGGGGCATCGAGATGGTCGAGTTCGCCTGCGGCATCCCGACCCTCACCATGGGGGACACCTTTCACAACATCGCCGTCGACGTCGATTGCGAGACCTATCACCACCCGCTCGGCGTCTGCGTCGGCATCACCCCGTTCAACTTCCCTTTCATGGTCCCGCTGTGGATGTTCCCTATCGCCATCACCTGCGGCAACACCTTCATCCTCAAGCCCAGCGAGAAGGTGCCGCTCAGTGCCATGCGCCTGGCAGAGCTCCTCGTCGAGGCCGGCCTCCCCAAGGGCGTCTTTAACGTCGTCCACGGCGATCGCGAAGCGGTCGATGCCCTGCTGACCCATCCGCATGTCCAGGCCGTCAGCTTCGTCGGCTCCACGCCCATCGCCAAGCTCATCTACGAAACCTCCATCAAGCACGGCAAGCGTTGTCAGGCCAACGGCGGCGCGAAGAACCACATCCTCGTCATGCCCGACGCCGACATGGACAAGGCCGTCTCCGCCCTCCAGGCCTCCGCCTTCGGTTGCTCCGGTCAGCGCTGCATGGCAGGCAGCCTCGCCGTTGCTATCGGCAGCGCCGGCGATCCCCTCGTGGACAAGCTCTCCGCCGCCGCAACCAAGCTCAAGGTCGGCCGCACCGACGTCCCTTCCGATGCCCAGATGGGCCCCGTCGTCACGCGCCAGCATCTGGACGGCCTGCTCACCAACATCGAAAAGGGCGTCAAGGAAGGCGCGAAGCTCGCCCGTGACGGGCGCGGCGTGAAGGTCGACGGCGCGGCAGGGGGCTACTACCTCGGCCCGACCATCTTCGACCACGTCGCCCCGCAGATGCACGTCTCGCAGGCCGAGCTTTTCGGCCCGGTCCTCAGTGTCAGCCGCGCGGCAACGCTCGACGAGGCCATCGCCCTGACCAACCAGAGCCCCTTCGGCAACGGCGCCGTCATCTACACCCGCGACGGCCACGTCGCCCGCGAGTTCAAGCACCGCGCCGGCGCCGGCATGATCGGCGTGAACGTCGGCGTCCCCGCCCCGATGGCCATGTTCGCCTTCACCGGCGTCAAGGGCAGCTTCTTCGGCGACCTCCACATGCAGGGCCGCGAGGGAATTGCCTTCTACACCCAGCAGCGCATGATCCTCTCCCGCTGGCACCCCGACAGCCACGCCGGCGAGTTCGTGACCACGCGCGGATAGGCGGGCAACGGGCTAATACCTAATGGTGTGCTAGAATCGCCGCCGCATACCAGCCCGAAGCGCCAGCAAGGGTGTCCCGGTACCCCGGCATCGCCGCCGCATACCAGCCCGAAGCGCCAGCGAGGGTGTGACTGGCTTGCCGATAGGCATGCGTCGATTGCACAATGTGAATCCAAATGTGCACGTTCGTTTTCGTGACATTACCCAAAGACATTGACCTCGCGCCGGTGCAGGCTGCGCTCAAGCACTACCGATTCGAGTTCTCGGAAGACCGAATCGGGTCGCCTCGTGAGTTACAGGGCACCCAGTTGATTGGAAGAATCACGCAGGGGTCATGTGACTGCGGCACAGTCGTTGGTATGGGTGCTGACCGCGTTGAAAAAGAACAAATCGATCGGGTTCACGACCAGAATCGGCACATCGATAAACTTCGCCGTAAGGGCTGGTCCGAGGCCAAGATTGCCCGGTGGAAGTTGCAGACGGATGCGAATCTCTCATACACGCAAGCCCAGCGTCATCTGCAATGCGAAAGCCGCATGGACGAAGCCGAGACTTGGGCGAACGCGCTGCGGGCCGTCGCCGGCATTATCGGAAACCGCCCGGTCGGCCTGTATCACTATTGGGCAGGCGAACGTCGGCCAACGGTTGAAGCGACCAGAGAATATCGCATGACCCAACTGACCGCAGAGACGATCATTAATGCGGTGGTGCGGACCCACCACGTCTTCACTCCCTAGACCCCGACGCGCGACCGGGCGATGCGTGCCGGTGACTTGTGGTATAATGTGGTGGACTCGATCCCCGGGCCTGACCCGCAGAGAGGTGTGCCATGCACGAGATACACCCCAAGATACTCACCGATGACAACATGAAACCCGTCGCGGTCCAGATCGACTACGCCGATTGGGTACAGATTAAGAAGCTTCTCGGCCGGCAGGACGCAAACGGCAAGGCGGTCGACCTCTCTCAATTCGCGGGCACGGTTAAGTGGCCGGAGGACGGCGTCGAGTACCAGCGGCGCGTGCGCGAGGAATGCTCTGCACTGCAATGAGAGGTCAGACACGTTTAGGGCTCGAATCAGGACGTGGGCAAGTCAGTTAATCAGCGCAAACAAGATCACAATGAGGGTAGCCCCCCTGGGAAAGAATTGGAGCGCGCGGTCCATCTCTTTGCGGCAGCACTCGATCCAAAGGCAGAGGTACTTTTCGACCACCGTGTGCCGGATCGAGACACGGGCGAGCTGAGACAGGTTGACGTTTGGATTAATGCCAAGATAGGCAATCACATTCCTTACTCGGTGTTAATCAGTTGCAAAGACTACCGTAGGCCGATTTCAGTTCCTCATATTGATCAGTTCATTGGGGAACTACGGTCAACAGGTGCAAACGTCGGCGTGATCTACTCGGGATCTGGTTTTACAAGGACTGCCAAACGAAAAGCTCAATCAAATTCCATTGTGTGTTGCAAGCTTTACGACAACCGTCCTGCAGACATGCCTGATGCTATTCTCTTCCCTTCGTTCTTGTGTAAGGCAAGGTTCGGAATCGACATCTTACATCTCTCTAGCGAACTTGACTTCAAGCATTGGAACGACTTCTTTGATTTCATGCCATTGGGCACCCAACAGAATTTGCTCGACATGATTGCTCTGGATTTTCGAAGCCAAGAAAAAGCGATAACCGCAGAAACAGCATGTAGAAACTTTCCTCGGAACTGGATCAGAGAGTATTCCATCTGTGAACAGAACCCTGAGAAGCCCATCATCGTATTTCGGGTTAGAGGAGTCTGGGCGAAGTATCGCGGGCGTATCGAAGCGCATTTGTTGAAAGGATCTTATTGCTTCTCCAATTCGGAGTTTTTCGGTTCACAGAGCGGGCCTGTCATCGACACACAGGGAAAAGACCCCGGACCAGATTGGGAAGAAATTTCGGAATCGACAATCGCGCTTCCTGATCAATACATGGTTGCGATTCTCACAGGTGGTGATCTAAAGAATCCTGCTCGTGAAAGCTTGGGACTCCAACCAATCCGATGTTCAACTGTCTGACCTGCACGGTTTCCACCATGCCCCCAATCCTCCAAACCTACGAAACCACCCTCTACGCCGAAGACCTCCGCGCCATGGAGCGCTTCTACACCGACGTCCTCGGCCTCCGAAAAGTCTCGGATAGCGCCCCGCGCGGCATGGCCTTCCGCGCCTGCCCATTACGACGCCCTGCGCTGTCAAGGGTCAGCCCGCAGTCCGTCCTGCTCATCTTCAACCCATCCCTCACGCGACAACCGCACCCCGATGTCCCCTCGCACGGCGCGATCGGCCCCGGCCACTGCGCCTTCTCCATCGCCCCCGACGACCTCGACGCCTGGCGCAGCCACCTCGCCGCCCACAATGTCGCTATCGAGCGCGAAACAACCTGGCCCACCGGCGCCAAGTCCCTCTACGTCCGCGACCCCGCCGGCAACTCCATCGAACTAATCGCCGGCAATCTCTGGCCCGACTAGGCAGTTCGGGGTTCGTCGCCGATCAATTCGCTCAACTTGCACGGTTAGCACACGACGATTGTCCACGGTAAACTCCCCCGCGCGGGAAGGGTCCAGCGGCATCCGTGCAATCAGCACGGGTTGTTCCGCGCATCGGCCTGCCCGCAGGTAGCCTTGGAGCACCGGGTTCGACTCCCGACGAGTCCGTCTTCAGGCGCCGGCGCTAGCGCGCGACCGTGGTCCGGCCATGCAGGTGAAAAACCCCCGCCGTATCGCAGTGGCTCCTGAAGACGGACACTATTTGGATGAAGGAGGCCTTCGACCGTGGATAACGCGATCTATACCGTCGTAGGTGGCGCGGCTGTTGTCATCGTCCTGTTTAGGGTCTGGAAGAAACAAATCGTGCGCGAGTACGAGGTCGGCCTGAAATACAGCAACGGACGATTCGCAGGCGCCTTGGGACCCGGCGCTTACTGGATGCTCAGATGGCGTGGTGATATTACAACCCTCGACAAGCGCCGCCAATCCATGATCGTCCCCTCGCAGGATCTGATTACCGCCGACCACATCGGCATTAAGTTGAGCCTGATCGTTGCCTACGAAGTGGTCGACCCGGTCAAGGCGTCGCACACCGTCGCCGATTACAAGGCCGAGTTGTACTCCGCGGCCCAGCTCGCGCTACGACGCGTCGCTTCCGAGTTTAAGGTTGAAGAGTTGCTCACCGTTCGCTCGCAGTTGGGAGATAAACTTCTCCCCGACGTGAAGGCAGCGGCCGAGTCCCTCGGCTTGGCGGTCCACTCCGTCGATTGCCGCGACATCATGTTCCCCGGCGACTTGAAAAAGACCTTTGCCGAGGTCCTTCGCGCCCAGAAAGAGGGGCAGGCCGCATTGGAGCGCGCCCGCGGCGAGACGGCAGCGCTGCGCAGCCTCGCGAACGCCGCACGTATGATCAACGATAACCCCGGGCTCCTGCACCTTCGCACGTTGCAGGCGGTCTCCGGCGGCTCAGGGAATACTATCGTCCTGGGAACTTCGTCGGGCATCATTCCCGTCTCACGCCCGAACGGTTCACCGAAATCCAACACACCAGATAATGGCGGCGACGATGCACAGGATTTGACCTGATCGCCGCAGAGCCCACCGAGACCTTCCAGTTCGTCGCAACGGCCGATCAATTACACCGCCCCTGCGCCCCCAGATTTCGCGCTTAAAAGGCGCGAGCGCTGAGCAAGTGTGCATCAATGGAGGCCAATCCACCCATGCCAGCAGAAAGGATCATCGGAGTTCCCCGTGACAATTCTCAGACCCCAGCCCTACAGCCTGCAGCCTACAGCCTTTTTTCACCTTTTCCGCGCCCCGCCCCAACACGCGCCCGCCACAACACTTGCAAGCGCCCCCCAGGACTTTTTTCGCCTATTGTCACCTTCGATTTGGGACGCCCCGCGCGAACCTGTCGGCGCAAAAACACCGAACCGCCGCCGCCCTCGCGGCTCGAATCGCTGCGCGGCCGACCCCGCATGTGGCGTGACAAAAACGTGAGAAAGATCAAAAAAAATCTACGGACTGACAAACTCATGCGCCCCGTCGCGCACCGTCAGCACCGGGCACGGAGCCTTGCGAACCACCTTCTCCGCCACCGAGCCGAGCAGTGCCTGCGCAAGGCCGCTGCGGCCGTGGGTGCCGAGGATGATCAGGTCGATCGACTTCTCCCGGGCATACCGAACGATCTCAACGAACGGTCGACCGAGCGAGACTTCAGTGACCACGCCGCCCTTGAGGGTCTTGAACTCCTCGCCGGCCAGCTTATCCAACTCCTTCTTGGCGCCGGCCACTATTTCCTCCGGCGGCGGACCGACCGGCAGGCTGTTGGGGCCCAGGGCCATCCAGTATTGATAGGCCTCATCGACAACGTGAAGGACATGCACCTCGGCGTCAAACTTCTCCGCGAACGCCAGAACGTACTTCAGACTATGGCGCGACATGTCGGAGAAATCCGTCGGAAACAGGATTTTCTTGAGTTTCATCATCTTCAAGACTCCTTCCTCGCCGAGTCGGCGGGGACAAAACATCCCCAGCTAACATATCTTAGCACGCCACCTTCGCCGATTGCCAGACTTCCCCTTATACTGGCGACCGACGGACCAGATGGGCTGACACCGGAAGCGCGCAACCATGCGACTGAACGTCATCGAGTCAACACGATACAGCGAAGAGCGCCGACTGCCTCCGTGGCTCAAGCGCCAGCTCCCCACCGGCGATGTCCTCCTCCAGACGAGAAAGATCGTCGAGGCCAGCGGCGTCGCCACCGTCTGCGAAGAGGCTCGCTGCCCAAACCTGAGCGAGTGCTGGTCTCATCGCCATGCCACCTTCATGATACTCGGCGATCGTTGCACCCGCCGGTGCCATTTCTGTGCCGTCCACACAGCTCGGCCCGATCCGGTCTCCCCGGACGAGCCGCAGCGCCTCGCCGAGGCCGTCGAGCGCCTGGGACTGAGGCACGTCGTCATCACCGCCGTCGCACGCGACGACCTGCCGGACGAAGGCGCGGGCCATTTCGCTCAGTGCGTCACCGAGATTCGCCGCCGCTCCCCGGAATGCGCCATCGAAGTGCTCCCGGCCGACTTCCACGCCCGCGACGAATTGCTCGACCTGCTCGTCGCCGCCGAACCCGACATTTACAACCACAATCAGGAGACCGTCGAGCGCCTTTCGCCGTCCATCCGCCCCCAGGCGCGCTACGCCCGCACCCTCGACGTCCTTCGCAAGGTAAAGGCCCGCCGCCCCCGGATGTGGACCAAAAGCGGCCTGATGGTCGGCCTCGGCGAGACCCGCGAAGAACTCACAACGACCATGCGCGACCTCCGTGGCGTTGGGGTGGATATCCTGACGGTCGGCCAGTATCTTCGCCCCTCAAGAGAACATGCCCCGGTGGCCCGTTACTATGAGCCGTCGGAGTTTGATGAGTTATCCGCCGAGGCCCGCTCGCTCGGCTTCGCCAGCGTGGCGTGCGGTCCGTTCGTTCGCTCCAGCTACAACGCGGCAGACGTATATGAGTCGATCCAACGCCAACGGAGGGCGTGAGTTGTCCGGCAGTATCCTGGAACGTCTTCGGGGGAAGTTCATCGTCTTCGACGGAATTGATGGGGCCGGAAAAGGGGCCCAGCTCAATCTTCTTGAGAAGTCTCTGCACGACTGCAAGATCGAAACAGCCCGCGCCCGCGATCCCGGCGGCACCCCCATCGGCGACCGCATCCGCCACGTCCTGCTCGACTACGACCTGTCGGAGATGGACGTCCGCTGCGAGGCGTTCCTCTTCATGGCTTCCCGCGCACAGTTGGTCAGTGAAGTCGTCAAACCCGCCATGAAGGCCAGGAAGGCTTGCCTCGGCGATCGCTACGTCTCCGCGACCTGTGCCTACCAGGGCGCGGCCGGTTACGATCCCGCGGGTGTCATCGAACTGGCACGTTTCGCCATCGGCGATGTCTGGCCCCACTTGACCATCATCCTCGACGTCCCGCCGAAACATGGCCACGAGCGCACCGGCCGCAAGCCGGCCGCCGGCAAGAAGGCCGACTCGCCCGGCTCCCGTCATCCGACGCTCTTTCACGATGTCCACACCGATGCGATGGAGGCCCGGCCCTTCAACTTTCATGAGAAGGTCCACGAGTTGTTCCTCAAGCTGCCGAGCTTCTATCCCGCCCCGGTTGCCATCGTCGACGGATTGGGCAGCGTGGAAGAGGTGCAGAAACGCGTCATGAAGGCTATCGCCGATGCAGCCCTCTGAAGTTCAATATCAGGAAGAGGCGAAGTCGCTCCTGCGCCGGGCCCTCTCCTCCGGCCGACTTCCCCATGCCTACATATTCAGTGGTCCGCCCGGTGTCGGCAAGGAAATGCTCGCCAATCGGCTGGCCCAGGTCCTGCTGTGCGGCGAATCAACACCGGTTCAGGACCAAGGCGCGCCGGGATTGTTCGGTGCGCCGCCCGAAGCCGAGACGCCGCGCGACGAACTCCAGCCCTGCGGCCGCTGCGTCGATTGCGAACTGTTCGCCGCCGGGACCCATCCCGACTTCCACCGCGTCCATCGCATGTTGGCTAAGCACCATCCCGACAGCAATGTGCGCAACCGAAAAGCGACCGTCCTCGGCGTCGACGTGATTCGTGAATTCCTCATCAAGCCGATCGGCGTCCGCCCCAGCCGCGGCCGCGCGAAGCTGTTCATTGTCGCCGAGGCCGAGCGCCTCAGCGACGAAGCCCAAAACGCCATGCTCAAGTCACTCGAGGAGCCGCCGGGCCATAGTTATCTGATCCTCCTCGCCGACTCGACCGACAGCCTCCTCGCCACGACACGATCGAGATGTCAACCCATCCACTTCGGCGCCCTGCCCGATGAGTTCGTCGCCGCGCAGGTGATGAGCCGGGCATCCATCAGCGAGTCCGAGGCGAGGTTTGTCGCGGCACTCTCTCAAGGCAGCCTTGGCCTGGCCCTTCGCTACGCCGGCATGGGCCTGCATCAGCGGATGGACGCGATCGTCGGCATCGTCGAGCGGGCCGCCGATTCGCCGATCGCCGCTTCCAAGACGATGCAGGACTTGGCGAAGGAACTCGCCGCGATACTCAAGAAGCAAGCCGATGATGACGACGGCGACACGAATAACGCCCGCGATGCCCAACTCATCGTCTGTGCCATGATCGCCACCGTCCTGCGAGCCGTGCTTCGTGTTCACGTGGGCGCATCCGCCTTATCTTTCGCGGTCGATGCAAGGCTGCGGTCGTTGGCGGCGGTTCGGAATTCAGAAAGCCTCCGCGCCGCGATCCAGTCCGCCGGTCGCGCCGAGTACCACGTGGCAAGAAACGCAAACGCCGGACTGATCTTCGACGAGGTCGCCATCCAATTATGCCCGCGGCCCCCGGTCGGTCGGCGTTGAGTCGCTCCGGCCATGTTTTTTGAATGAGGCGTCATCCATGAGCGCAAGCAAATCCACCGAAAATCCTCCACCCGGCGACACTTCCAACCGCTTTACCGAATTCGCTGTCATCGCCGCGCTGATCCTCGTCGTCCTCATCGGGGCCGTGACCCTCCTCGGCGAGCGCTTCTCCGGCGAGAAGCAGCAAACCCCCACATCCCAGTCAGTTCAATAACGCCCGCCGTCCATCCGGCCGATACTAGCGCATGGATCAATCGCTCCGCAGATCAGCCTGGTGGGGGCCCGGCAGCGCCGCCTTCCTCGTCATCTGGCTCGCCCTGCTCTACTTCGGACGCGAACAACTCTTCCGCGACCCCGGCACCTTGTGGCACACCGTCGTCGGCGAGCGCATGCTCAGCGCCCGGGCCTACATCGACCACGATCCCTTCAGTTTCACCTTTGGGTCAAAGCCCTGGATCGCCCAGCAGTGGCTCGGCGAGTGTGCCATGGCCCTGGCCCATCGCATCGGCGGTCTCGATGCACTGTTGCTGCTCGCCGCGACCGTCCTCGCCGCGATGTATGCCTTCATTTTCGGTCGACTGCGCTCGGCCGGGGCGCGGCCTCCCGTGGCGGCGCTGTTCGTCGCTCTGGTCATCGCTGCCTCAAGTTACCATTTTCACCCGCGCCCGCACCTGGCCTCGATCGCCCTCATGGCGATGGGCTACGCGCTGTTGTGCGACGTCGAATCAGGACGTCACCCGCCACGGCGGCTTCTGCTCCTGCTCCCGCTGTTTGTCATCTGGACCAATCTGCACGGCGGGGCGCTCGGCGGAATCGTCTCCGCGGCGATCATTCTGCTTTGCTGGATCGGGATGATGCTCCTTGGCGCTCAGGGCGATCCGGCCGCGTCCCGGCTGCGCGGCAGGGTGGTGGGGCTGATCGTGCTGCTCATCGCTTGCATTGGAACGGTTTTCATCAATCCCCGCGGCGCCGAATTGCCGCGCGTCTGGCTGGACCTGATGAAGTCGGGCGTCGTCGCCCGGATCATGAGCGAACATGCCCCGCTGGAGTGGACGAGCGTTGAAGCGCTGATGATCGCGTTGCTTGCGGCCTGCTACCTCGCGGTGTTGGCAACCGCATGGCGTCGAATGCTCCGCATCACCTGGCTGCTCCCGCTGCTCTGGCTCGCACTGACCGTCTCTCGCGTCAGGCACGGGCCGCTGTTTGCCGTCCTCGCCGGACTCGCCATCGCCGAGATGCTGCCCTATTCATCGCTGGCGACTTCCATCTGCGCGACGGCGCAGGGGTCAAGCAATCTTCGTGGCCGAACGCGCGTCGCGCCCGTCGCCATCGCCGCCTTCTGCCTCGCCCTGGCGTTGCAGGCATCCGGACTGCGCATTTCGCTGCTCGGCGCCGACTGGGCCAGGCTGAACCCTCGCTATTGGCCGGTCGAAGCGGCGCCCGCGCTCCGCGAGGCCATCGCCAAGTCCGGCGACCCTCGCGTATTCAACCAGATGACCTACGGCGGCTACCTGATCTACGCCGTTCCGGAGGCGAAAGTCTTCATTGACGACCGCTGCGAACTTTACGGCGACGAATTTCTGATGCAGTACGAGTCGCTGATGAACGCCCCCGAAAAGTTCGACGCCGCCGCGGCTAGCCACCCGTTCCGGCACGTCTTCATTTCAGCCCGTTCCAAACTTGCCGCCTACCTTGCCGATCATGCCGATTGGCATCTCGTGCACGGCGATGCGACTTCCGTCCTGTACTCAAGAGAATCCGCCGCCGCCCCCAACTAGGCGTCATTTGTTGCCGGTCGGATGGCCGTCGTTTCCCGTTGCGGCTCGGTGTTATTTCGCCGGGGGCGCAAGAGTATGCCCTCGACATGGCGGATTCTGCCGGGCTCCCCTCACCGCGACCGTCATGCCGAAGCGCATCATAATATCTCGTGCAGTTCCTCCGCCTTAAGTCACTCCGACATGCGCGCCGATAGGCACTTGCGCGGAAGAAGACACAGCGAGCTTCAATCGTCGGCGTCATCATGCCGACGGGCGTCGCTGCCAGGCTTGCTTGTCCACCGCGCCAGACGCCGATCGGGAGCCCGCGATTATGTCCAAACGAGAACTCATCGAGCGAATCATGTTGATTAACCGATCCGCCCGAAGGGAATTCCTTCAGACCTTCACCGAAAACGAACTCGCCGAATACCTCCGGCAGCTCGAGTCGATCGGCCCGATCGAAGAAGTCGTCGCCTGGCCGATGGCGTCGTAAGCGATCACCGGCCCGCGTACCCACTCGCCTAAACCGCATCATCTCCATGCATATCCGCGCCGGCTCCACTTGGGCCGGCTCGTACGTCCGCGTACTCCACCGGCCCGTACAATGCGGCACCCCGCTTTTTTCTGGACGTCATTCGTCCATACGCCGCGACCACAACGATTCCCAGACCAGACCAAAACAATGATTCCTCGAAACTCGGCCCTTTATTCTCGGGCATCATTGGGGATAAGATAGGGGGGCGGAAAGCGGCACGGATTCCGTCGTTGTTCGTTTGGATTGCCTGCGACTATTCACCCGCCGCCTTACCAGGGAACTCTCGCATGCCAGGAGCCGCAAAGCTCAAGGTGTTGTTCATCTTCCTCGCCGCGACGATCGTCACGTCGAGCGGGATGGAATGTCCCATGGACACAACACCGTTCCTCATCGACCCGAACGGACTCGTGACTTTGCGAATTGAGAATCGGTCGGGCCTGCCCGCCACCGTCAACGCGGAATACATCCTCTCCGAGAAGGAGGTCCGCAAGACGCTGAGATTTCTGGAAAAGAGCGGGCCCAATTCCGAGGTGACGATCCTCCCGACGCAAACCTCCATCCTCCGCGTGGCGGCGCACGTCGCCCCCGAGATGACCGGGCAGCCGTCGGCCATGGCCAAGCCCGGCGACCTGCTGATCGAGCGGACCTACCTCTGGCAGATCGACTTCCAAAACGGCGATACGATCACGTTCATCATTCCGCCGCCGCAGGGCCCGCCGCCGGGCGACATCATCGACTGCAATTCAAACGGCATCTCAGACATCCTTGATCTCGGCGCTGGCACGAGCGAAGACTGCAACACCAACGGGTTTCCCGATGAGTGCGATATTGCCGAGAACAGAAGCGCTGATTGCAATACCAACGGCATTCCTGATGAGTGCGACCTCGCTGGGGAGGCCGGCGCCGACTGCAACTCAAACGGCATCCCCGATGAATGCGACATCGCCGGCATGGTTGAGGAAGACTGCAACCACAATCTGATTCCGGACTCCTGCGATGTCATGGGGGGCGCGAGTTTCCCCGTGATGATTCGATCGATGTCCGGACTGCTCTTTCCGCGGGACGAGACGTTTCAAATGGCCATGGAGCCCAACGATGACGGCTCCTCCGAAGAGATCGAGCTGGATTTTGATTTCGAGTACTTCGGCGTCGTGTATGAATCAGTCTTCATCAATAACAACGGCAACCTGACCTTTGTTGAGCCCTTCGGCGGGTTTGTGCCGAGCCCGTTTCCATACGCCGGCCGGAAGATCATCGCCCCATTCTGGGCCGACGTTGACACGCGCCAAGGCCACGGAAACGTCTGGTACAAGATCGAGTCGAACACGCTCATCGTCATCTGGGAAGAGGTGGGCTACTTCGACCAGCGCGGCGACAAGCGAAACACCTTCGAGGTCGCCATCTCCGACGGTACGAATGAAACCATGGGACTGGGCGCCAACATCGTCTTTTGCTACGGCGAGATGCAATGGACCACGGGTTTCGCCTCCGGCAGCAACACCGGATTCGGCGGAATCCCCGCCACGGTCGGCGCCAATGCCGGTGACGGCGTGAATTCCTTCCTCATCGGTCTGTTCAACAAGTCCGGCGACGAGTATGACGGCCCCGGCGGCGCGACGGACGGCGTCGATTTCCTCGACTGGAAGTGTTTCGCCTTCGGCGCCGACGAACCGGAAGTAAATCAGTCCCCGATTCCCCTCAATCTGCCGCCAAATTGTTTCATCCGCCTCAATCCGTCCATCGGGCAGTCCCTCGATGTGAACCTGGAATTCGCCAGCCCCGAGGACGAACAGGCCACCGCCGTCGTCGTCTCCGATCTGGCCGGTGCGAGCCTTCGCGGTCTTGAGGCGATCTCCACGCCGGGCAATGTCGCGGTCGTCCGTCTGATCTGGTCGCCGGAATGTGCGGACGCGGGCGTGTATGGGTTTACTTTTTCGGCAAGTGACGACTTCGATCCGCCGGCGACCTCCGACTCACAAATCTGGATTGAAGTGGCGTGCACCAGCTACGACTGCAATGAAAACGGCATCCCCGACGAGTGTGAGCCGGACTGCAACGCCAACGGCACGCCCGACTCCTGCGAGATGGCGCATTGCGAGGGCGATCCCGGCTGCGGCGATTGCAATGAGAACAACATTCTCGACGAGTGCGACATTCAGACCGGTTTCAGTGAAGACTACAACACGGACGGCCTGCCGGACGAATGCGACGAAGGTGAAGGCGAGGGCTTGACCTTCCAATCGAGCGGCCGGCTCGCTAAGAAGTCGGCCCCCGACCTGGCCGAAGTCAGCACGCCCGGCACCCCCGCGGATTGACCCTCGCTCAGCCGATGAGTGCTTCGCGGGCGACACGATTGACAATTCACATCCAAAGTGCCGCTGTTGCATCCACCCGGAGCCGAGGCCGCCGCTTGGGCCTCATACTCCCAGAACACCCGCATGCTCCACGCCTGGCGCTTGATGAGTCGGCGTCGCCATCTATAATGCCCGCCGACGATTGGGCGCGAATAGACGGCTCGTGTCGCCGCAGTATTTGCCCGCGAACTGACGCAATCCGTTCGCCCTGACGAGACACCGCAGAGAAAGGATTTCTCCATGTCCGAGGCAAGCCCGGTTGACAGGCAGCCGACTTGGGCCGAGCAGTTCGGGTTCAAGCGACTATTTTCGAGTTTCCGTCACGCCAACAATATCAACAAGCTCATCCTCTCGTTCTGCGGCGTCGTCCTGACCTACAGCTGGGGCCGGTTGCTGGACCTCGTCTGGGTCACTTCTCACAAGGTTGCGGCCGGCGTCGGCATGACCGAAGCCGCCATCTTCGTGGCAAGCGGTGGCAACCGCCCCGAAACCCTCGATTGGATCAAGTCCGCCGGCAGCGACGCCGAGCGATCGGGTATCTTCGCCGTACTCCTCAGTCAGCTCCTGACCTCGCTCAATCAACTGATCTCCGCCGTCCTCTCCGTCAGCCCCGACGCATTTCTCGCCGGGCTTCGCAACTTCGTCCTCACCCTGATCTGGCTGGTTTCTCTCCATCCGGTCTACGCGCTGTTCTTCGTGATCGGCTCGCTCAAGATATGGGCCCTCTTCGGCGGTGCTGTTTCGCGCGCCGCAGCCCTCGACGCTGCACGGCAGGAGCGGATCACCATCGCCGAGGCGCTTTCCTTTGCATGGAGCAAGTGGCTCAGTTTTGTCATGGCGCCGCTCTTGCCCATCAGCATCGCGCTCGTCGCGGGGGTTTCCATCTTCCTGATGGGCCTGATCGGCTGGATTCCATACATCGGCGAGGTCATCGTCGGCGTGTTTCTTCTTCCGATCGCGATTGCACTGGGAATCGCCATTGCCCTTTTCGCCATCGGCCTTGTCGGCGCCTTCGGCCTGATTTATCCAAACATCGCGGTCGAAGGTTCCGACTGTTTCGATCCGCTCGGGCGGCTGTGCTCCTACGTCTTCTATCGTCCCTGGCGCACAGCCGTTTACTATCTTTGCGCGATAGCCCACGGCGCCATCTGCCTGGCCTTCATCAAGCTCGCCGCCCGACTCGCCCTGTGGGCGGCCCATCTTTTCCTCGGCTTTTCCATGAACTGGGGAAGTCCCTCGGTGGCTTCCAAGTCGTTGGTGGGCGTCTCCAAGCTCGACGCCATCTGGCAGACACCCGCCTTGACTGGCGAGACGACCTTTTACGGCTCGTTTGGCGAGGTCGAGCTGGCCGGCATGAGCGCGTTCGCCCAGTTCTTTTTCAAGTGCTGGATCTACGGCGTCTGGGGAATTGTCGGCGCATACGCAATGAGCTACTTCTTCTGTGCAAATACCAACATCTACCTGCTGCTTCGCCGCGAGGTAGATATGACTGACGTCGAAGATGTTTTTCTGGAGGACGACGCGACGGCCGCGGCGTCGATGGCCGCCCCGGCGGAATCGGGTGACAAGCCCAGGGGTTCAGGGGGGGTCTCGCTTCCGGTCGTCGGTTCCTGACGTTTCATCGCCGCGCGGGGCGCGGCGGCGATGAACAGTGGCCTTGCTTTCGCGCGATCAGCGAATCGCGAAATTGAAAAACCGGGGGACCTTCTGAGAGGGAGGAAGACATGCGCCCGCCCGCGAAGTTCGTCCTGTTGTTCGGGCTTTCCATTTCCGCGTTGCTAACCACCGGCTGCGTCGAGTTGCAACTGATCTTCGGCCCCGGCGGCTTGTTCGGTCCCGGTGGCTCATCGGCCGGGTCGGGAACCACTGGTACCGGCGGCGTCTCAACCACCCAGCCCGCAGCCGTCCCAGGTCCGCTGTTCTTCGCGCGCCAGCTTGACCCCGTCCTCGAATCGACCGCCGGCGCCCGCGTCATCGTCCCCGCCGATCTCAACAACGACGGCCTGATCGACTTCGTCTCCGGTTCCGCCGAGAGCCAGCCCGTGCAGATTCACCTGCGCACCCCCGGCACTGACAATTACAACACCCTTTCCATCGCCGGCGAAGTTCCCATCTCCATCATGTACGACGTGCAGGTCGCCGACTTTGATCAGGACGGCCGCCTCGACATCGCCGTTCTCGTCAACAACACCGGCATCATTCCCGTCGCCGGTGCGACCAAGCGCGGCGCGGTCGTCCTGCTCTTCGCGCCGCCCGATCCCGCCGATGCCATCGCCTGGCAGCAGGTCCTGATCAACGCCACCTTCATCCTCCCCAACGACGCCACCGGCTTGACCGACTTTGCCGTCGGCGACATGGACGGCCAGAACGGCCCCGACGTCGTCCTCGGTTCCAACGAAGTCGCCAGCGGCAACAACGCCGCCAAGCGGATATACCTCTTTCAGAATCCCGGCCCCGGCACGGCGAGAAATTCCGCCGCTTGGGTCGGGCCGGACAACGCCACCACCTTCCCGATCATCACCGAGGCCCCGCCCTTCAAGCAGTTGGAGTTGGCCGACATCGATCAGGATGGCGATCTGGATGTCGTCGCGACTTTTCCGACTGCCCTCTCCAGCAACATTCGCTGGCTCATCAATCCCCTCGCCGAGTCCGGCGCCGCCGCTGTCGCCGCCGGCAACTGGGTCGGAAACATCATCGGCGAACAGCGCCAGCTATCGCCGCCCGATGACGCCCAGACCCCCGGCGCAGACTTCGTGTCCGTCGGTGACATCGACGGCGACGGTGATATCGACGTCGTCAGCGGGTTTCAGCAGCTTCGTGTCATTCAGTGGTTCGAGAATCCCGGGCCCGGCCTCGTCCGCTTGCAGGGCTTCCCCTGGCGCGTCTTCAACCTCGGCGAGTTGAATCAGGGCGCGTCGATGAACCAGGTGCAGGTCGTCGATCTGAATCTCGATGGCAGGCTCGATTGCTTCGTCACCGCCAACGGCAACATGGTCGGCTTTCAGCCCCGCACCGACGTGCAGGATTACTGGCAGCCCTTCACCATCACCGGGACCAATCCCGTCGCCAACATCGGACGATGCGCCTTCGCCGACATCAATGCCGACGGCCTCCTCGACATCGTCGCGCCGCTCGACCGCGACGGCATTACCCTGGACCAGTTCCTGATCCTGCAGCGACTCACGCCATAACAATGTGAGTGATGAATCGCCTACTGCGCGTGCGTGACAGACCGGTCGGTGCGCACACGCAAAAAGGGTGGCATGGGCCTCCGGCCCGTGCGTATCACTTGAACATCTTCGACCGAATCGCAGTCCGCGCTAATGCGCCCCGTGGATCGCGTGGCCGAACATCGCCTCCGCTGCCTCGGCCAGCGTCTCGCTCGTCGCCGGGTGCGGGTGGATCGCCACGCCGATGTCCTCGGCCACCGCCGCCATCTCCATCGCCAGCACACCTTCGGAGATCAGATCACCCGCATGCGCCCCGACGATACCCATGCCCAATAGCCGCTGCGAATCGGCGTCGAAAATCATCTTCGTGAGCCCCTCGGTGCGGCCCATCGAGACAGCCCGGCCCGACGCCGCCCACGGAGACTTCGTCACCTTCACGTTGAGCCCCTGCTTGGTCGCCTCGGCCTCAGTCACCCCGCACCACGCCACTTCCGGATCGGTATAGACCACGGCCGGAATGCACGCCGGGTCGAAGACGCTCGGTTTCCCGGCGATCGCCTCAGCCGCGACCTTGCCCTCGCGCATCGCCTTGTGCGCCAGCATCGGCTCGCCCGCCACGTCGCCGATGGCGTAGATGCGCTTGTCCGTCGTGCGCCGGGAGGGGTCCACCTCGATGAACCCGCGATCGTTCACCTTGACCTGCGTATTCTCCAGACCGAGGTTGTCGCTGTTGGGCCTGCGTCCGACCGAGACGAGGACCCGGTCGAATTCCTCCGTCTTCTGCGAGCCGTCGAGTTCATAGCTGATGGCCACGCCAGAGCCGCTCTTCTTCGCGCCCTTGAGCACGGCCCCGGTGATGATCGCCTTCATCTGCTTCTTCAGCTTGGCGATCAGCGGCTTGGCCAGGTCGGCGTCCGCCCCGGCCAGGATGTTCGGCAGCGCCTCGAGGACCGTCACCTCGCTGCCCAGCGCCGCATAGACCTGTCCCAGTTCCAGACCGATGTAGCCTCCGCCGATGACAAGCAGCCTTCGGGGTATCTCCTGAACCTTCAGCGCATCGGCCGCGTCCCAGCACAGCTCGCGCGGCAGCAGAGATTCCGGCAGCAGCTTGGCCCGCGAGCCGCTGGCGACGATGCAATGCTTGAACTTGATGCGCGAGACTTCGCCGCCCTCGATGCGAACCGTCTTGGAGTCTTCGAAGTAGGCCTCGCCGGTGATGTAGTCCACCTTGCGCCCGGCGAGTAGTTGCTTCACCCCGCCCGACAACTTGCGGATCACGCCGTTCTTCCAGTCGCGCAGCCGCGTCACGTCGGTCTGCGGCTTGCTGAAGCTGATGCCGAAGGCCTCGGCGTGCGACGCTTCGTCGATGATCTTCGCCACGTGCAGAAGCGCCTTGCTGGGGATGCACCCCTCGCGCAGACACACCCCGCCCGGCACCTCGGCCTTTTCGACCAGCGCCGTCGCAATCCCGTGGTCCGCCGCGGCCAGTGCCGCCACATATCCGCCCGGCCCGCCGCCGATGACGAGTAAATCAACTTCCTGGCTCAGTTCCCCAACGACCATGTTGTCACCTCGCGTAAGAGAGTCGGATGTCGTGCCCCCGGTAAGGTGGGGGACGCCGAGATTCTACAGAACGATAGGCGACCCGTCGAAGCGGAGGCCATACCAGCCCGAAGCGCGAGCGAGGGTGGACGCGGGGAATCATTAAAAAGTCGAACGCACCGCGCCAAGTAAGCCCTGGACCTCAGCCTGGGCGGCTCTCGTCCCGCCGTCGGCCGATTGGCGCACGGCAACGCCCCGAACCCGTCACGAGCACCAACCCGATCGCACATCGGCGGATGTGCCATTCGTGACACCGGATATCTGGCTGCTGGACACACTCGTGCGTCTCCGTTATCCATCACGACCAGCCCAACGGGCCGGAGCGACGATCGCACATGTACGACGACCGCGAGAAACGCCTTGCTGACTTCATCGCCTGGGTTAAGCAGCACATCACCGGCGACGAAAAAGGCGAAGCCCAGATTTTCCTCGACCGCCTCATGCAGGCCTTCGGTCAGCGCGGCTTGCTCGAAATCGGCGGCAAGGCCGAATTCCGCATCAAGAAGTCCGACGAAGACGGCGGCGGCACCAGCTTCGCCGACTATGTCTGGAAGCCCATCGTCCTCATCGAAATGAAAAAGCGCGGCGAAGACCTCCGCCGCCATTACCGCCAGGCGTTCGATTACTGGATTCGTCTCGTCCCCGGCCGCCCCCAATACACGGTTCTCTGCAACTTCGACGAGTTCTGGATATACGACTTCGATCAGCAGATCGACGACCCGATGGACAAGCTCGCCTTGTCCGACCTCCCCGAGCATTGGGGGCCGCTCGCCTTCCTCTTCCCCACGCAGGAAAAGCCCAAATTCCGCATCGACCGCATCAAGGTCACGCGCGAGGCCGCCGACAAGCTCGCCACCTGCTACACCAAGCTCGAAGCCCGCAAGAACGTCGGCCCCCTGCGCGCCCAGCGCTTCATCCTCCAGATGCTCATCGCCCTCTTCTCCGAGGACATCGGGCTCCTGCCCAAGTACTTCGTCTCAGAACTCCTCGACGACTGCGAAAAAGACCTCAAACAGACCTTCGACCTCCTCAACGGCCTTTTCACCGCCATGGGCAAGAAGGGCGGCATCGCCGGGGGCCGCTTCAAGGAGGTTCCCTACTTCAACGGCGGCATCTTTTCCGAGCCCGCCCCCGTCGAACTCCACATCGACGAACTCAACCAACTCCGTCGCGCCGCGAAGGACTACGACTGGTCCCACATCTCCCCCGACATCTTCGGCACCATCTTCCAGCATTCCATGCAGAAGGAAGAGCGCCACGCCTTCGGCGGGCACTACACCACCCAGCAGGACATCATGAAGATCGTCGGCCCGACCATCGTCGAGCCGTGGCGCAGCCTCATCGAAAACGCAACCACGTTGGAGCAGTTGCATCACCTCCGCGAGCGCATGGCCCGTTACCGTGTGCTCGACCCCGCCTGCGGCAGCGGAAACTTCCTCTACGTCGCCTACCGCGAACTCAAGCGCCTCGAAAAACGCCTCGGCGAGCGCATCATCGAAAAGTCGCCGAAAAAGGCCCGCGACGTTGCCGGGCAGTTGATCTTCGGCGCGGTCACGTCCAGGCAATTCTTCGGCATGGACATCACCCCCTTCGCCGTCGAGCTCGCCAAGGTCACGATGACATTGGCTCACAAGCTCGCCATCGACGAGCTTCACATTCAGGAACAGGCCCTTCCCCTCGACAACCTCGACAAGAACATCACCTGCACCGATGCCCTCATCCATTTAGCTCCCGGTGAGTCACCGGGGGCCGACTCCGCCGCGCAAACAAAATGGCCCGCCGCCGACGTCATCATCGGCAATCCCCCGTTCCTCGGTGCCAAGCGATTGAAGCCCGAGCGCGGAGTCGATTACGTCAACGCCGTCCGCAAGCTCTACCCCGAAGTGCCGGGCATGGCCGACTACTGCGTCTACTGGCTCCGCCGCGCCCACGACCACCTGCCCGATTGCACGCCGGAAGACCCCGTCGCCGGTCGCGCCGGCCTTGTCGGAACTCAGAATATCCGAAACAACCAGTCCCGCGTCGGCGGGCTCGATCACATCGTCAAGAGCGGCGTCATCGTCGAGGCCGTCGACAATCAACCGTGGTCCGGCGAGGCAAACGTGCACGTTTCAATTGCCAACTGGGTAAAGACACCAAAGGTCACCCCCAACACACCCGGCGCTAAGCATGGCGCGCTCTTGATCCCAGGAAAGAAGAAGCTATGGCAGAGATCCGATCCCGTGTTGCCGCTTTTCTTGAAGGAGGAAAGATCGACCCGAGCCCAGCAGCAAAGCACAGGGAATCGCAGAAGCAATCGAAAGGACAAGATATTTGAGCTAGTTTTTTCTGAATCAGAGTCCATCAACTCATCCCTGTCCAACCAGCAAGATGTGTCCCAAGCCAAGATTCTGTCATGTAATCACGAGCCTCCCATCGTTTTCAATGGCCAGTTCCCGCGACACCAAGGTTTTGTCCTGTCACCTAAACTCGCTGCTGAGATGATTAAGCAGGATCGTCGGAACGAGAAAGTCGTTCATCCCTACTTGATTGGACGGGAGATGATTACCGGAGTTAGGCCCGATCGCTGGGTAATAGACTTTCAGAAAATGGACATTCTTACGGCCAAGAGTTACAGCGCACCGTTTAAGGAGATTGAGAATACAGTACTTCCACATGTTCAGGGCTATGCGGATAAGGAGCGCAAATCGTCTGGGAGAACAGTTGGCCAGGATCAAACATGGCTCAAGAGCTGGTGGCAACATTTCCGTTGTCGTAAAGAGCTGATTGATTTGCTCGAACAACTGCCCCGCTATCTCGCGTGCGCGGAGGTAACAAAACGGCCTATCTTCTGCTTCGTGGCCTCAGCCATTAGGCCAGATCACACACTGGAAGCATTTGTACTTGCCGACGACTACTCCTTCGGCATCCTCCAATCCAACGCCCACTGGCAGTGGTTCGTTGCCAAGTGCTCAAAGCTCAAGTCTGATTTCCGCTACACCCCCGAGTCAGTCTTTGACACCTTCCCCTGGCCCCAGTCGCCGACCAAGAAACAAATCAACGCCGTTGCGGACGCCGGGCGTGAAGTCCGCCGCATCCGTGACGCCGCCCTGCTAAAAGTCTCCGGCGGTCTCCGCGCCGTCTACCGCACCCTTGAACTGCCCGGCAAGAACCCCCTCAAAGATGCCCACGCCGCCCTCGACGCCGCTGTACTCGATGCTTACGGGTTTTCGCCCAACAAGGATTTGCTGGCTCAGCTTCTCGCCCTGAACCTCGAAGTCGCCCGCCGCATCGACAAAGGCCAGCCCGTCACTGCCCCCGGAGTTCCTCCATCCCTCGGCGACCCCGCTCCCCTCATCACCAAAGACTGCATCCAACCCTGACCAAACGGCCTTACCCGTCTACCTGTCGCTCCGCAAAAGGCTATCCCAAGCGCTCCCTCCGCGCGAACAGTGAGCAAGAATAAACAAATAGAAGACCTCCCACCCTGGCCCCGAGAGGATTGCCCAATGCCCCGCGCGACTTCCAAATGCAAACCCCTCCACCCCTCGGCCGCGGCGCTCCTCGGCCCCTCCTCGTCTCGAGCCCCAGGTCCCGCGTCTCAGGCCGTTTTCACTCAATTCCCGCGCAAAAACCCACCCGCCCCAACTCGCGACCGCCGCGCGACTTGGCACAAAACGGGGACCCGCTGTGTCACCTTATGTCACCTTGCGAAAGGATGGTTGTTCGCGATCCCCGGCAGCCTACGCCGGCAGAATCCCGCTCTTCTGAAGATGCGCCGCCAGCGTCGCCACGCACTCTTCCAGCTTCATCCCCGCCGTCTTCAAAACCAGCTCCGCGTTCGTCGGGGCCTCGTACGGGTCGGAGACGCCGGTGAAATTCTTGATCTCCCCTGCACGGGCCTTCTTATAAAGCCCCTTCGGGTCGCGCTCCTCGCAAAGCTCGACCGGCGTATCGACGAAGACCTCGATGAACGGCAGGGCCGGATTGGCGTCGGCGTGCAGCTTACGAACGATGTCGCGGTCCGCCCTGTACGGGCTCACGAACGATGTAATCGTGATGACACCGGCGTCGGCGAACAGCTTGGCCACCTCGCCGATGCGGCGGATGTTCTCGGCGCGGTCCTCGGCGGAAAAGCCGAGATTCTTATTGAGCCCGTGGCGGATGTTGTCGCCGTCGAGGACGTAGGCCATGCGACCCTGCTGGACGAGCATGTGCTCCAGCGAGAAGCCGATCGTGCTCTTGCCGGAGGAGGGCAGCCCCGTCAGCCAGATGGTGCAGCCCTGCTGTCCCAGCAGCTTCTCGCGGCCCGCCCGCTCAACGTGTCCCTCGTGCCAAACAACGTTCGTCGCCTTGATCTGCGTCATGGATGTCCTCTCGTGATTTCTTTCCCCGATTCCTGGCTTTTCAGAACGAATTCACTCAATGCGAAGCCCACGGACTCGAATCCGTGGGCTTGTTTCTCTTAACTGACGATGGCTGCTCAAAGCGACCCCAGTCTAGCGGAATCAGCCTTCCTGAAACAGCGCCGTGCTGAGGTATCGCTCCCCGCTCGATGACATGACGACGACGATCAGCTTGCCCGCGCTGTCCGGCCGCATGGCCACCTGATTCGCAGCGCACAACGCCGCGCCGGACGAAATACCGCAGAAGATGCCCTCTTCCCGGCAGCACCGCCGCGCCCAATTCATCGCATCCGCCGAGTTCACGCGGATGATCTCGTCATAAACCTCAACATTCAGCACCGACGGTACAAAGCCCGCTCCGATGCCCTGAATCTTGTGCGGACCGGGCTGAATCGGCTTCGACTCGCGCACCTGCGTCAGCACCGGCGACTCTTCCGGCTCGACCGCCACGCACTTGAAGCTCGGCTTCTTCTGTTTGATGACTTCGCCGACACCGGTGATCGTGCCGCCTGTGCCGATGCCGGAGACGAGAATGTCCGCCTTGCCGTCGGTGTCTTCCCAGATTTCGACAGCCGTCGTCTCGCGATGAACCTGCGGATTCGCCGGGTTGTCGAACTGCTGCGGCATGATGGCGTTCGGCGTCGTCTTCACCAGTTCCTGTGCCTTGGCGATGGCCCCGCGCATGCCGTCGGCGGCGGGCGTCAGCACCAGGTTCGCACCAAGTCCGCGAAGCAGCATACGCCGCTCCATGCTCATCGACTCGGGCATGGTCAGCGTGAGCTTGTAGCCCTTGGCCGCGCAGACGAAGGCGAGGCCGATGCCGGTATTGCCGCTGGTCGGCTCGATGAAGTGCGTGTCCTTGTTCACCTTGCCGGACTTCTCGGCGGCCTCGATCATCGACTTGCCGATGCGGTCCTTCACGCTGGACATGGGGTTGAAGAATTCGAGCTTGGCATACACCTCGGCTTTCGACTGGATGATCCGGTTCACCCGAACCAGCGGCGTGCGGCCGACGGTATCGATGATGTTTTGGTAGAGGCGTCCCATACTTTTCTCTCCGTATTTTGGGGTCCAACCAACGCGGCAATTCGTCGGATGGCGTTGGGCAGAAAGGACATGTTAATTCCTCACGGCGCGCGGCGTCAAACGCCGTCTCCTGCCGGGCTTGTACTTACCCTCGTCCTTGCGGCGGCACGCGGATTGCCGCTTGGTCGGGCATGCTGGCGATGGTCGGCCCGGTGGCGTATCGTGATGCCCACGGCCGCAATGAGTCGGCGATTTCATCCAGAGGTGCAACATGCCGCAGGAAACGCGAATAGAGAAGGATTCAATGGGCCCGATGACCGTTCCGGCCAGCGCGCTGTGGGGCGCGTCCACTCAGAGGGCCGTGGAAAACTTCCCGATCTCGGGCTACCGGCTGGGCCGCCGATTCATCTGGGCCATGGGCCTCATCAAGCAATGCGCCGCCGAGGTGAACGCGGAACTGGGCGTCGTTCCGAAGGACAAGACCGACTGGATCGGCAAGGCCGCTCAGGAAGTGATCGACGGCAAGCTCGACGAGCACTTCGTCGTCGACGTCTTCCAGACCGGCTCCGGCACCTCGACCAACATGAACGCCAACGAAGTCATCGCCCACCGCGCGGTGCAACTCGCCGGCGGCGACAAGGGCCAGATTCACCCCAACGACCACGTCAATCAATCGCAAAGTTCCAACGATGTCATTCCGACAGCCATGCACGTTTCCGCCGCCGCGGCCCTCAAGGATGAACTCGTGCCGGCCCTGGAAAAACTCGCCGCCGGACTGGGCGCCAAGGCGAAGGAATTCGACACCATCGTGAAGATCGGGCGCACCCACCTGCAGGACGCCACGCCGATTCGACTCGGCCAGGAATTCTCCGGCTACGCCGCACAGGCAAAGCTCTCCGTCATGCGCGCCAACAAGGCGATCAACGCCCTGCGCGAATTGCCCATCGGCGGCACGGCAGTCGGCACCGGCATCAATACCCCCAAGGGCTTCGGCGAGCGCGTGGCCAAGCGATTGGCCCAGAAGACGAAGATTGAATTCGTCGAGGCGGCCGATCACTTCGAGGCCCAGCACGCCAAGGATGGTTTCGTCGAGGCCTCCGGCCTGCTGCGGACCATCGCCGTCAGCATGATCAAGATCGCCAACGACATCCGCTTTCTCTCGTCCGGTCCGCGCTGCGGCATCGGGGAAATCAATCTCCCCTCCACGCAGCCCGGCAGCTCGATCATGCCCGGCAAGGTGAATCCGGTCATGTGCGAGATGCTGATGCAGTCGGCGGCCCACGCCATCGGCGCCGATGCCGTGGTGGCGAGTGCCGCGACGATCCTGGGCAACTTCGATCTGCACGTCGGCATGCCGGTCATGGCCCATCATTTCCTGGAGTCGGTCCGCATTCTTTCCAACGCCGTGCGCGTCTTCAACGATCGGTGCGTTGTCGGCATCGAGGCCAACGCCCAGCGCGCCGAGGATCTCGTCGAGCAGAGCCTGGCGATGTGTACCTCGCTCGCGCCTGTCATCGGCTACGACCAGGCCGCCGCCATTGCCAAGGAAGCATTCAAGACAGGCAAGACCGTGCGGCAGATTGCGCTGGAACAGAAAGTGGTCTCCGAGGACAAGCTTCGGTCACTTCTCGACCCGCGCGCCATGACCGAGCCAGGCGCAACTGGTGGCCCGGTCGGCGGTTAAGAAATCACTCGGCCGATCATTGATCTCGCGCATTCGCCTCGGCTAGACTTTCTCCTAAGTGTCGGGCAGGAACGACTATCAATTCAGGCCTCGGTCGGCAGGCTGATCTCCCCATCTTTTTAGCCGACGAAGAATGGCCTATTCCCAATCGTCCCGACAGTATCGGTGCGCTTTTTCTTGACGAATTGCGACGGTCGTCGCCGTTTCTTTTCGCCAGTCATTTGTGGAGGAATGGCCATGTCAGCCTGCGCATTGTTCCGCTCGGCGTCCGTCCTGAGTTTTCTGATCTGCACCGTGGCCCTCGCGGGTGATCCCAATAGCGCCCGGCCGCGAGGCGACTGGCCCGAACAGGGGCCGCCGCCGAAGCCCGCCGCGCAGCCACTGGCGGCGGAAGACATATTCGGCGCCGCGCCGCGCGCCGGCGTGACGGTTGTAGATGTCCTCGCCGCTTCAGGATTCAGCGTCCCCAATGCCACCTTCGGCGCCGAACCGAGCATCGCCGTCAATCCCACCAACACGAATCAGATTGTGATCCTTTCCTTCGCCGGAACCCTGTGGCACCAGAACGGAAATGCGCCGCTCTGGTATTCAAACGACGGCGGCACCACCTGGACGCAGCATCTGACCATTCCCGCGCCGCCCGGCATCGCCGCCGACGGCTGTCCCTGCGATCAAACCCCGCATTACGACGCCAACGGCGTGCTGTATATCACCTTCCTCAAGGCCGACGGCAACATCTACAGCGGCCAGACGACGAATCCCGCCAGTGCCGCCGCGTGGAGCTGGCGCGTCAACCTCGGCGTGACCCAGGCGACGAACAACAACGTCGCATCATCACTCGGCAACTCCGATCAGCCCTGGCTGTGGGTCGGACGCGATCCGGCAAACGCCGCTCAGCAGAACGTCCACGTCGCCTACGACAATTTCGGAGCCATGCCGCTTGTTCGCAATGTTGTCTCGCTCGGCGTCAACCCGCCCAACTTCACCCGCGACCGATCCGTCCATACCGCCGGCACAATGTCAACGAATCCCGGCAATCGCATCACGATGGGCACCAATGGCAACGTGTACAACATCCACGCCCAGGGGACGAACTCCTTTGCCGCCACCGGCCTCAAAGCGATGAACTACGTCCTGAATCGAACCACCGACGGCGGCCAGAACTGGGGAATCGGCCCGGCGGCGGTTCCCAACAACGGACTGAACATCGGCGCTGGACTCAGTAACCAGGCTCCCGGCGTGAAGATGGGCGGCAACAACGCCCTTCTCGGAAGCATCACATCGATCGGCGTCGACCCCAACACCCACGTCGTCTATGTGGCATACGGTACAAAGGACGCAACCGGTGCAAATCGTCTTCGGTTCCGGGCCCTCGTTCCGGCCGCGGGCGGCGCTTACACGATGGGGCCGGAGCGAACCATTTCCCCGGCAGGCGTCGATGCCGCGCTCCCGTGCATCGCCGTCCTCGCATCGGGTGAAATCGGCGTCATGTTCACCACCTACAACCCCACGACCAAGCGCTGGCAGGTCCGATTCGTACAATCCCAAAACGTCTTCGCCACCATCGCCACCGATACAACGCTCGCCGATTTCGCTAACTTCGTGGCGCCGTCGCCCCTTTCTCCGAACCCCGACCCCGGACCGCTCGGCACCCGCCAGCGCATCCTCGGCGACTATCAGCAGCTGAAGTCCGTTGGCAACCGATACTACGGCGCCTTCGTCGCACGCGGTCTTGGCGGGCTCAATGCCCAAAGCACAGATCCCTTCTTCTTCACCGCAACAGGCGACGCGCCCGTTGCCAATCGCGCCTGTTGTCTCCCTTCGGGGGGCTGCATGAATCTTCCCCCGGCAAGTTGCCGCTCACTGTTCGGAACGCCCCAATTGGCGGGCTCGACCTGCCTGATCACCGTCTGCACGGCGACCCAGGCATGCTGTCTGCCGGATGGGTCATGCGAGAATCTTAACGTTGTTGCCTGTGCGCTTGCGGGCGGCTCGTCGATGGGCGCCGGGACAGTCTGCCAGGCTCCCGAGGCCTGCGTTTTTCTGGATGGCTCCTGCTTCGAAATTGATCCGCAGTGTTGCGTGTTGTTCGGCGGCATTCCACTCGGCCCGAATACGACCTGTCCGCTCGCCGACGAGGCGTGCTGTTTCACCAACGGAACCTGCATGGACCTCGAGCCGTTCACTTGCTTCACCATGGGCGGCACGCCGCGGGGTGTCGGTTCATTTTGCTTCGGCGACAACGACTTGAGCGGCGTCGATGATGCCTGCGAAGAGCCGTGCTGCCTGCCCAATGCAACCTGCAACCTGATGGAAGTCGGGACCTGTCTGGGCATGGAGGGCGTGCCGCAAGGGCTTTTCGAAGTGTGCACCGCGGATGAGGCGTGCTGCCTGCCGGGCGGATTCTGTCTGGATATCGACCCACTTTGCTGTGATGAACTCGGAGGAATCGCTCAGGGCGCAGGGAGCTTCTGCTTCGGAGACTTCGACTTCAACGGGATCGACGATGCCTGCGAAGACGTGTGCTTCTGTCGAGGTGACATCGACCGTTCAGGCCGCGTCGATATCAACGATATCGCCCCAATGGTCACGGCCCTGCTAACCAAGAACGGCGACCCATGCGCCGACGTGAACATGGACGGCGCGATCAACGGCAAGGACATCCAGCTCTTCACGGCAAGAGTCCTGGCCAACGGTGGGGCGGGGACGCCCTGTCCGTGAGTCAATCGTCGCTGATTTGATTGGCGTTCTCATTGAATCGTAAACCGGTTCGTTGTCGTCGCTCTGATATAGGTTCCGTCAAAGCGGCTCTTCAGCGTCTGCATTGCGCGTAATCTGAAGGGCTCGCTTGCCTCTCAGCTTGCCGAGCTTGCCGGCGAATTTCTTCTGACCGCGAACTTGCAGGATGAAGTCGCGATCGATCAGCTTCTCGAGTTGAATGATGTCGCCCGGCGCAAGATCCATCAGCTCATTCACCGTGATCGTCGTCTCGCCCAGCATCGCGGTGAGAGGCAGCTCGGCCTTTCGCAGGTTGCGAGTCACGTGGCGAGATTGATCCGACGGGCTGGCGCTCGTGGAGTAAACCAGCCAGCTCTGTACGGCGAGCTTGCCGATGACCGGCTCGATCACGTTGAACGGGATGCAGATGCTCATCGTGCCGGCGCGCGAGCCGACCTTGATCTCAAATCCGATGACCACCACGACCTCATTCGGCGCGACGATCTGCACCAGATGAGGGTTACTCTCGGAACCGGCCAGCTCGAACGTCACGGCCACCAGCTCCGACCACGCCTCGGTCAGGCTGGCCAGCGCCCGATCGATGATGCGATTCACCAGCCGCTGCTCGATCGAGGTCAACGGCCGCTGCGGGATGAAGATGTCCGAATTCGTTCCCCCCAGAAGTCGATCGACAATCGGAAAGACGATCAGTGGGCTCAACTCCAGGCACACCTGCCCGGCAAGCTGCGGCGCTGACAGCATGTTGAACGACGTCGGACTGGGGAGCGAGTGGATGAATTCGCTGTAGGTCAGTTGCTCCGCCGTGGCCACGCGCGTCTCAACAATTGTCCGCAGGAACGCCGAAAGCGACGCCCCGAAGTTCCTGGCGAATCCCTCGTGGATCGCCTGAAGCGAACGCATTTGATCTTTACTGACTCGTTCGGGACGCTTGAAATCGTAAACGCTGAATTCGCGCGGGCTCGGTTCGCCGCCGCGGCTTTCGAGTGTTGACGTATCTCCACTGGACACGGCGGCCAGCAGGGCGTCAACTTCGCTTTGATCGAGAATGTCCGCCATAATCTTCCGGAAGGCGACGCCAGTGGTCGGCCGTTATTGCCGAGTTTCCCACCCGGTCACGCCTTCTTATCGGACAAGCTCTGAGGATGCCTGAAGCCCTCAATCGGCCCGAGCGGGCCCGGCTGCCCGATTGAGCCGGTTGTTTGGTGTGATATCGGAAAATAATATCCCGGACGCGGCCAATACATCGGGTAGCGTGGTTCACTCAGTCCGGACGGCAGTTGCGTCGTTCGCGAGCATGCAGAATACAAGGAGTTTCGCCATGTTTCATGATTCATCAGGCCCCGTCGTTCGCAAGCCCATGGGGTTTCTGGCCGTCACCGCATTGGGGCTCAGTTCGGTTCTCGTAACGGCGATTGTCTGCGTATCCGGGGTCGCGGTGTACGGCATTCGCCTCCTCGATAAGAAGTCGACAAACCTCGTGGATCTCGTCCAGCAGGCAGCGCAGAGCCTGCCGGAAATCAGGGCCGCCTTGCCCCCGGTCCTGGCCGACGCAATCGATGATGTTCGGGCCCCCGAGTATCGCGACGAATTGCGAATCTGCACCGGCATCGGCGACGACACCGACCGCTGGGGCTACAGACGAGCCACAATCAGCGTCGAGAACACAGGCGACAAGACCGTCTCCATGCTCTCGCTTCGCCTCGTGGGCCTGGACGGGGATGGCAATGAAGCCACCGAATCCGCCGTATGGGCCGCAACGCCCTTACAGCTCGACGATGAGTGGCGCGGGCCGCTCCTTCCCCGGGAAACCCGCCGAATGGTCATCCGCACCTTCTGCGGCAAGGAAGTAAAATCCATTGAGCCGGAGATCAGCGAAATCCGCACCTGGGTGCCCGAGACGGCCCCCGTAAAGCCGGTCGAGGCCCTGTCGTCCCGCAGTTAAATCCCCGACTCGCTCATGGCGCGACTGTAAAGCACCTATGAGTAGAACCTTATAGCGGCGGCCCAGCCGAAAAGGGGCCATCCTTGACGAGGGCCCGCCGTCCACCTAAGTTCAATCATGTGAGGGCTCCACATCCGTTAACAAGGATGATGGGGCCCGTTTGATTTCCAGGCCCCGGGGCCCGCAAGTCCCGGCGGCGGATCGGATTGGTTCGAGTCTGTGAGACAAGGCATTAGCAAGATCGAAATCCTCATCGGCGTTGCGGTCATCTGCCTCGCGGGGATGTTCCTGGTTCCCGGCTATCGGGCGCAGGGCGTTGCCGAGGATCGGGCCCGTTGCCTGTCCAATTTCGCGGTGATCGGCGATAGCCTGACCGCTTATCTTCGTGATTCGGGCGATGTCTGGCCCGCGGTATCAAAGCTCCGGTCAGTTCAGACCCATGATCCGGCATGGCCCACACTGGACGCCGTGCTCGAACCCTACCTCTCTGGTAACACCGATGTGCTGCAATGTCCCGCCGATCGCCGCCTGTTGCAGTCGGATCACAGGCTGTTCGCCCAGTTCGGCGCCCGTACGACGTGGCGCGAGACCGAGGGCGCCAGTTACGAATGGCTGATGGGCGACGCCTATGCCGGAAAAAAAGTCGGGCAGGAATCGCTGGCATCCGCCAAAGGCTTCGGCATGGGCCGGGCCGATATGCCGTTGATCTCAGAATTCGAGCCCTTTCACAAGGGCGACGGCCAGGGCTCGTTCAACACGCTCAATGCCGATCTCAAACCTCGCACCGCCCGTGATGAGGTTGCTCGATAGATTGCTTCCTCGTATGAATGAAGGACTCGCCCGGACGCCCATACGCGAACGGCCGACTGGAGATTGCTCTTGATGACGACAGGTGAAGTGAAACAGGTAGTGAAACGACATCGCCCGGCCGCGCTCTTCGGCGGCATTGCGGGTGTCCTGCTGATTGCAGGCTGGTTCGGCTATGACATCGCCATGACACCGTCGCGCCCCGACGTCGCCACGGCCAAGGCCGCAGAAATGGTGAATTACATCGCGAATTCCCGAGGACTTGCACGCCTGGCCCAGGTCGAGCAGGAGCAATTTCTCGATCAGTGGAAGACTCAGATGATGAAACCCGGCCGCGATGCCGAGCTCAAGGACTGCCTCGACGAGATCAGCGATGAGCAGCGCCAGGCCTTCGCCGACGCCGTCTTTCGTCAGGCCAAGCGGGCCTTCATGGACGATGCCAAAAAGTATGCCGAACAGTCAACGCCCCAGCAGCGCAACGACTTCATCCGCGACCGACTGACGCAGTATGCCCAGGACGCCGCGTTCACCAAGAAGGTCGCCGGCAGCTTCCGTGGCAGCGGGCCGAAGTCGCAGGACGAAATGCAGAGGTGGATCATCGAGCATACCACCCCCGAGGAGCGGGCCATCGGTGAGCCGTACGTCGAAGCGCTCAAACGTGTGCGCGAAGTCGTCAAGAAGGAACAGCGCGGCGCGCAAGTCAGCGCCACGTCGCCCGGCAATTCATAGCATTATCTGAGCGGAGCCTTGCCGAAGATGCGCCGGGTCATCGCGATCTGACCCGCGTGGAAAGTCTCGTGCATCGCCGTCATGCCGATCGCGCCGCCCTTGGTCTTGAGGAAGGGATGCGGATCGCCGCTCACGGCCTCGTCCAGCTCCGCGTCCTTCATTGACGAAATGAGCCCGATCGCGTCCTCATGGATGCCGTCAAACATCGATCGAATCTCAGCCAGCGGAGGATACTTCGATTTGTCCGCCACCGGCGTCGAGCCGCGGCCAAACGTCGGAATGATCGACTCGCCGACGACATCCGAAAACTTCTTCCCGAAGCATCGCATATGAACCAGCGCGACCTGTGACGCAGCAAGGTGCCCGATCTGCCACGCCGGATGTCCCACCCCGGGCCCGGGCATCTCAAACCAGCGCGACTCCTCGATGTCCGCAATCAGGCTCTGCGTCCATCCTCTCGCCACCTGAAGTCGATCGATAAGCAGTTCAAGTCTCGTCATGGTGCCCTCGCAAAAAATTTCGGCAACCTGTCTCAAACCGGCCTCACGCTGATCTCCGCCGTCAGCCCTTCCGATTCCGCCATCGCCGGCGCAACATCCGGCATCGGCGTCGAGAGGAGATTCTGAGCCAGCGTCTCCCCGCGAATGTACTCCGCAAAACCGTTGACAATCCGCTGAACCTCCGGTCCGCCGACAATCGCCAGGTCGATCCGCTGCTCGTATTGTAGGTTCAGGTTCTTTCGCGTCTGCTGGATGACGTTCACGAAGTCCCGCGCCACCCCCTCGTCGCGCAGAGCGTCGGTCAGATGCGTGTCGAGCACGAGGATGCCTTGGCCGGGGATGCGCTCCGCCGCCCAGCCCTCGCGGGCATGAAGCTCGACGAGCAATTCGTCCGTCGAAAGCTCCGCCTCCTGCCCATCGACCGTCAGCGTGCAAGCGCCGGTCTGTTCGAGCTGCTTCACGATGGCGTCCACATTCGGATGAGCGCCCAGCGCCGCCTTGATCTTCGGCGCCAGCGGGCCGAACTTCGGGCCGATCTTCTTGAAGTCCGGCTTGATGTCGTAATGGACATATTGGTCGATCGCCGCGGCACTGACGAAGTCGATCTGTTTCACGTTCAGTTCGTCCTTGATGAGCGCCTCGTGCTTGCGAATCAGGTCGGCGCGACGATGGAACAGCTCCACCTTCGGCAACGGCTGCCGCACACGCAGCTTCGTCGCCGCCCGCGCCGCCCGGCCGCAGGACACCACCTGCCGGACCAACTCGATTTCCTCGTTGAGCGACGCGTCGATGCGCGCCTCGACACGCGACCGCGTCTCGGCCGTCACGGGATAGTCGCAAAGATGCACGCTCGACGGCATGCCCGAATTTGTCCCCTTTGCTCCCTCTACGACGAGGTTCTGGTACATCGCTTCGGCGATAAACGGCGTAAACGGCGCAATCAGCTTCGCCGTCTCAACCAGGCAGTGATACAGCGTGGCATAGGCCGACCGCTTATCCTCATCCATCCCGCTTCGCCAGAATCGCTCCCGGCTCCGGCGAACGTACCAGTTCGACAGGGCATCAACGAACTCAACAAGGGCCTTGGCCGCGTTGAAATTGTCGTACGCCTCCATGCAGTCGAATACGCGCACGCTGCACGCATCCAGCGCCGAGAGAATCCACTTGTCAAGCTGGTTGAGAGCCCCCGCTTTATTCAGAGCCCCGACCGTAAGGGAGGGGTCACCTTGCGAATGCGAGGGCCCTTGCGATCGAGGCGTGACCGCTCCCTCACTGTCGCGGCTCTGATCGGGCGTCCACTTGTCGATGCTCGCGTAGATCACAAAGAAGCTGTAGCAGTTGTAGAGCCGAATGAGAAACTCGCGCTGTCCCTCGGCGATCGCCGCCTCCTGAAAGCGGATGCTCGTCCACGGCGTCTGGCCGGAGAAGAACAGCCACCGCATCGCGTCGGCTCCCTCATGCTCGAAGATGTAAGTCGGCTCCTTGTAGTTCTTCTTCGACTTCGACATCTTCAGCCCGTCTTCGCCCATCAGCAGGCCGAGCACGATGCAATTCCGAAACGGCACGGGGTAGTCCTTCCCGAGTTGATTCCGCGCGATGCCCTTCTCGCCGAAGAGCATCGTGCTGATCGCCGTCAAAGAATAAAACCACCCGCGCGTCTGATCGAGCGCCTCGCTGATGAAATCCGCCGGAAATTGTCGGGCCATCATCTCGCCGCCCTTGTGCGGCCAGCCCCACTGCGCAAACGGCATCGCACCGCTGTCGTACCAGCAGTCAATCACTTCCGTGACGCGGCGCATCCGCGAATTCGCATCCTTCGGCGATTGATACGTGATCGCGTCTATGTACGGCTTATGCACCTTGAGGTGCTCGCTCAGCCCGGGGTCCTGCTTCTTTGCGTTTTCCCAGTCATCCAGCCCCTGTACGCCGGGCTTGCCCAGCAGTTCGTCGTAAGAGCCGATGGCCTCCATGTGCCCCGTCTTCTCGCATACCCAGATCGGCAGCGGCGTCCCCCAATAACGTTCGCGCGACAGCGACCAATCGACATTGCTCTCCAGAAACTTCCCAAACCGCCCGCTCTTGATGTGATCCGGCAGCCAATTGATGCGCTGATTGTTTTCCAGCATCGCATCTTTGAACTGCGTCGTGCGGATGAACCAGCTTTTCCGCGGATATTGAATCAACGGGTCCTGTTCTGCCCGCCAGCAGAACGGATAGTCGTGGCGATACTGCTCCTGGTGCATCAGGATCGGAATCTTCGATCCCGCCACCGTCCGTTCCTTCAGTTCGCGCACGATATCCTTGTCGCATTCCTTCACCCAGCGACCCTTGTAAGTCGGTGCATCCTCCGTGAAGTTGCCGTTCGGCGCGACAGCACATAGCAGCGGGATCGACTCCGGGCTCTTGAAGCGCTTCCGCTCTTCCTGGAGCAGGTCGTAGTCCACCTCGCCGAACGCCGGCGCCTCATGCACCAGTCCCGTGCCGCTGTCGAGCGTCACGAAGTCGGCATGCAGAATCCGCCAGCAGGCGAACTCTGTGCCGCCCGTGACAAGTTCCGGCGCGAAATCGCCCAGCGGAATCCCCGGCTCGGCATGCGGAACGAAGTCCTTCGCCGGCCGCTTGCGATAGTCGTCAAACGGCGGCCGATAGCTCAGCCCGACAAGGTCGGCTCCCTTGATCGTTGCCTCAACGGTCCACGACTTTTTCTTCGACTTCTTGCCGATCGCCTCCACCAGCGCCGCCGCGAAGATCAGCCGCTCGCCCGTCTCCTCGTCGTGCACAATCGCGTAGTCAAAGTCCTTATGCACCGCCGCAAATGTATTCGACGGCAGCGTCCACGGCGTCGTGGTCCACACCAAGAGACTCACCGGCTTACCGCCCGCAAGTGCCTTCTCAATTTCGACGTTTCGACGTTTCGAAGTTTCGACATTTGGCACTAATGGGAAGCGAACGTAAACCGACGGATCATCCACCTCGCGATAACCCTGACCGACTTCGCCCGCCGACAGCGCCGTCCCGCCCTGCGCCCACCACCACACGATCTTGTGCCCCTGATAAAGCAGCCCCGCGTCGAACAGCGTCTTCAGTGACCACCACACGCTCTCGACATAGCTCTGGTGATACGTGACATACGCCTCGTCCAGATTCACCCAGAAGCCCAGCCGCCGCGTCAGGTCCTCCCACTGCTGCGTATACCGGAACACGCTCTCCAGGCACTTCCGGTTAAACGCCTCGATGCCGTACGTCTCGATCTCCTCCTTCGTATGGATGCCAAGCTCCTTGCACACCTCCACCTCAACCGGCAGGCCGTGCGTGTCCCACCCGCCCTTGCGCAGGCAGTGGTGCCCGGTCATCGTCTTGTAGCGCGGGAACAGGTCCTTGATCGCCCGGGTCAGGCAGTGCCCGGGGTGCGGCAGTCCGTTGGCGGTGGGGGGGCCTTCAAAGAAGACGAACGGCTTGCCGCCCTCGCGCTGCCTCAGCGACTGCTCATAAATCTTGTTCGCCTCCCAGAAAGCGCGAATCTCCTTTTCCATCCTCGGGAAGTCAAAACTGCTCGGCACTTCTTTGAACATGCTCAATAGACTCCGCCGCGCCGCGACCCCAAAAAGCCACGACGCGTCTCAAGCCCGCGGATTCGATCCCGCGGGCTGCTGCCTCACCTATGCACCCACGCCGATCTGCTCCACCTCGCAGACCGCCGTCGGCACGTCTCCCCCCAATACCGGCTCGTCATCCGAAAACAACCGGATCTTCCGCCACGCCCCGCGCGCAAACCGCCACCGCAGGGCCAAGCCGATGAGAATAATGTACGTCGTGCACATCATCCAGGGTCCGTGATACCCGAGCTGCGGGATATGCCGCGAGACGAGATATCCACCCGTGATAAACACGCCCCAGTTGCAGATGATCACCAGGATCGACGGCCAGCGCGTGTCGCCCGCCCCGCGCAGCGCATGCACGTACGTAATCCCCATCGCATCGAAGATCTGAAACGCCGCCGCCCAGAATAAGACGTGCGTCCCGATCGAGATCACCTCCGCGTCGCTCGACAGAAGCCCGACAAAGCTCCTCCCCGTCGTCACGAACACAACCGCGATGAACGCCATGTACGACATCGTCAGAATCAGCCCCGCCCGGGCGCGCATCACCGCGAGTTCCGGCCTCTTCTCCCCGATGGCGTGTCCCACCAGTGACATCACCGCGCCGCCGATCCCCAGCGCCGCCATGAACGACACGTGCATCATCTGCAGCGCGATGTTCGACGCCGCCAGCGTCCGCGTCCCGAACCCCGCGATCAGCACCGTGAGAAAGACGAACCACGACCCGACGTCCAGCATCCATTGAATCCCCGTCGGCCCGCCGAGGCGGATGATTCCGCGAATGCGCTCGCCGCTCGGCCGCCACGACTCGCCCGACTGAAACTTCGTGCGAAACTCCCGCGACAGAAAAACGATCCCCAGCATGAACAACCGGATCATCCACGAGATCAGCGTTGCCACCGCCGCGCCGCGGATGCCCATCTCCGGCATCCCCAGCTTCCCGAAGATCAGCGCATAGTTCGCCAGTGCATTAAAGCCCACCGCCGTCAGCACCGATGCCAGCGCCACCTTCGGCCGCTGGATGCCGTTGAAGAATCCCTCCAGCCCGACGCACATGATCGCCGGCGGCATGCACCACAGCACCACCTCACTGTAGGCGATCTCCATCGCCTGCACCGTCGGCTCGTGGCCCACCGCGCCCCATAGCAGCGGGAGCAGTCGCGACACGGGATACGCAATCAGCACGAACACAGCCCCGATGTACATCGCCTGCCACGCATACGCCGCCGCCTCCGCGGGCCGCTTGCGGCCCATCGACTGCGCCGCATACGTCTGCACGCTGTTCGCCATCCCCAGCCCCAGGCACAGCACGCTGTAAAGCAGCATCGTGCACGGGCTGATCGCCGCGGTCGCCTCCGTCCCGAGGCGCGATACCATGAGGAAGTCGGTGAACCCCAGCAGCATGCCCGACATCGTCGAGCCGACGATCGGCAGCGCAAGGCGAAACGTCCGCCGCACTTCTTCCCGAAGCGTCGGTTCCGCCGGCGCGCGCGTGAGGCCGTCGGTCATGAGCTGTTCAACCATTGTGGTCATTCGTCAGTCGTCCGTCCGCCAATAAAAAAACCCCGGAAACGCTCGGGCTCCCAGGGTTCTTATTGATCGAATTCAGATCAAGTCCCGTCTAGGAGGCTCCCCGGCGGCGCAGCGCCTTCGGCAGAATCGCCGTCGCGACGATCATCCGCCGAATCAGAATTGTTCCAAAAGGATCCATGAAACCAACGCCTCTTCAAAAAGGACCAGACCAAACCAGCCTATCGACGCCCCCGCCTGCCGTCAAGCGTACCGTATCGGAGGGCACTGATAAACTTCGGGTGGTACGGGCGTCCCGCCCGTCTGTACGGCCGAGACGACCGTACCACCCGAAGTTTCAATTGTGACGAAGCACTAGTCAACGATGTCGATAAACACTGTCGCCGTGTCCATCAGCCCGCCCGGATCGGCGATCGTGTACGTGAACGTCTCATCCTCGAAGTCCGTGTCCAGCGTGAAGAACTCGAACGACCCGTCCGGCATCACCGTGACCACGCCGCCCGTCGCCAGATTCGTCGGCACGCCGACGTTGGCCGCCGAACCCTCCACCGCAACCACCATAAACGTATCGCCGTCAGGATCCGAGTCGGGCCCATCGCCATTATCGCCGAAAAGGTTTCCCGTCAGGATGTTGGGCGCTCCCGGGCCGCCGGGGAAGAACGACCCGAAGGTGTCGTTTCGCGCATCCGGCGGCTGATTGACCCGCGTAACGGTGATCGTCACCGTCGCGTTGTCGGTTCCGCCTTGCCCGTCGGCCAGTTGATACGTGAACGTATCGGTCCCTTCGAAGTCGGCGTTGGGCGTGTACGTGAAATCGCCGTTGGCCGGCAGATTGACCGCGCCGTTGCTCGTCCCGGTGACCAGCGTCGTCGAAAGCGGATCGCCGTCCGGGTCGCTGTCAGCACCGCTGCCGTTATTCGCAAGCACATTCCCATTGAGGACCGTGTTCTCCGGAATCGTGAAAGCGTCGTCCTGCGCGACCGGTGGATTGTTCCCGGGCGCCGGCTGACCGCCCCCAGGCGGCGGTGGAGGCGGCATCGATGTGAGGATCGCGACGATGACGCCGAACAAAACCGGGAACCCCGGGCATAGCAATAAGAAACCGTCAGCGCAAAGCGCCCAGATGATCATGATGAACGCTGCAATCGGAACAAGGATGACGAAAGAGGAGTTGGTCTTGCCTGCGTCGGGCGTCATAATCTCCAGCAGCGGTTCATTCGCCGAAAGATAAGTATCTACCCGGTTGTCACCGCGCGGCCGGGCCGCGATGCGATCTTCCTTGGCTGGCTCCCAGACGTGTCCGTATGACGTTTCGATACCGACGACCTGGCGCGTGGCTGGGTCGAGTTTCATGTTTGCCGCGAGCCCGTCCGCGCCGAAGTTAAACTCAGCCATCTCCCAGACGCCGTCCCTGATGACCGCGCGGCCGGCAACCGTTCGGTTCCCGTCGGCAAAGATCAGCCTGAATGCGCCCGTGGCCGGATCAACTTCCAGGCCCGTCGCCCCCTCAAAAGCCGAGCCGAGCAGCGCGATGGAGATCGGGTGATCCGGTGTCAATGGAATGACACGGGCGTCTCCCACGGGCAGCCCAGCGCCGGGTGATATGCCGCACCCTGAGGTCAGCAGTGACAGATTGAGCGTGAGGAAAACACAGACCAGCGCTGTGGCCCTGCGCGCCATCGCGGATTGCTCGAATACAGACATGATCGGCCCTCCTGATTGACACATTTCCGGAACCCATCTCTTCGGTGTATTGACGGGTGTTCATGGGAAGAGATGCGAGGATTCCGGTCCCTCCACTTTAATTGCGCGGCTCTGGTAAGTTCAAGCAAAACTAGGGATTTCCAACAGGGAGGAATCGGGGCGGCCTGTTTTTGGCCGCCCAAATTCCCAAAAGCCTGCGGAACTTCATCACGCCACGGTCACCGCCAGTCCGCCCTGCGTGCCCGTCAATTCTCATGCGACCCGTTTTCAAGGGTTCCAGCGGCCTTCCCCGGCGCGCACGGTGAGCAAGAATTCAGTTTGCGATGACCCAACAAATGTACGCCGTTCCCCGATCCCCACTCCGCGGCCGCGCTCCATCCCTGGGTCCCAAGACTCAGGTCGGCCGCGCGCTTTTTCGCGCAAAACCGACACCGCCCCAACACACGTCCGCCACGCGACTTGCAATCGCTCGCGCAGACTTTTTTCGCCTTATGTCACCTTCAATTCTGCAGCACTTGCGCGCGAACAAGGAGGCGGCTTGCCGGCTTGCCCATGGAGCGAAGCGAAGTGGGTTGGCGAAGGACCACCAGTTGCCGGCGCATCCTCGTGTGTCTTCGCCTTTGCATTCCCCTCAGCCCCTCGGCCTCTCTTCCCCTCCGTCCCTTTTTTCACCTTTTGTCACCGTGCCAATCATCGAAGCCTCGCGCGTTTCTTCAGCCCCGAATGGGGCGCCGGACTGTAGCCACGGGTGCAGCGAGGCGCAGCGAAGCAAGCCGAGCGCAACCCGTGGTTGCCGTCGCAAGAAATCACCCACCCCGGCAGGGGTGGCGGAGTTACGCGAATGCGCGCAAAAAACCACTCAAACCGCGCGTCATCCCAACCCATGCCCGACACATGCGTTGGCACAATCCCCGCAGGGCTTGTGTCACCTTATGTCACCTTCAAAACACCAACCCCTTCGAGTCCCCTCATCGCTCACCCATCACGTGCCGATGCTTTCCCGACGGGTCCGGCGCGATTCGATCCACGAATTCCAGTGTCACCGCGATGCCCTCCCCGATGCGCTGCCGAAGCTGGCGGACAATCCGCTCGCGTTCCGCCGTCGGCATTTCCGATCGCGGGACAATGCGCACCAAGAGGTCGAGATTTGCCCTCTGAACAATCTGAAACTCGCCGACATGCTCCGACTCGCGCAGCACATAGATCACCGAAAGCCCATGGGCCAGCCCGCCGCCCGCCGTGTGCAGCATGTCGGTGCGCCGGCCCTCGATCCCGGCAATCACCGCCAGCCCGCGCCCGCAGGGGCAGGGCGCGTTCGACCCGCGCGCGATGTCGCCGGTGCGGTAGCGAATGAAAGGATGGCCAAGAGCATCGAGATGAGTCAGCACAATGTCGCCCGGCTGGCCCTCGCCGACCGGCCGATCGTCCGCATCGACCAACTCGACGATGTGGCTTTCCATCGTCACGTGATACGAGCCGACGGGGCACTGATGTGCGACGAATCCGCCTTCGCGCGAGCCATAGCCGTCGGCAACCGGAACCGGCGTGCATTCCTCAATCAGCGCCCGATCGTCGCGGCCAAAGACCTCGCCGGTCACAAAGACTGCCCGCAAGGACGGCGTTGTGATCGATTGCCCCGTCTCGCGCCCGTGCCGAAAGAGCCGTGCCAGGCTGCTTGGGTAGCCGAAAATATGGACCGGGTCACACCGGTGGATCTGCTGGATGTATCGGCTCATCTTCGCCGGTGTCATGTCGAAGGCATCGAGCAGTTGATGATTTGTCAGCCGGTCGCGAGCCGCCTTCAGCCGGTCCTGCGCCGTCACTTCCAGCGGAGAGCCCCACAGATAAAGCTCGCGCTCGCCCGGCTCGATCCCGAACCATCGCCGCGTCCGGGCACGGGCGGCCTGATCGGACGCCTGACGCCCGCGACAAAGTCGAAAGTGCAGCGGGGAGCCGGTGGACCCGCCGGTCGCCGCATCGCGAAGGCCGCCGGGGATGGAGGAGTCGCACATGTCATCGAGCGCGGCGCGGATGTCATCCTTGGTGGTGGTCGGCAGCTTGGAAAGATCGGCGAGACAGACGGACGATGGATCGACGCCGGCGGCATCCATGCGATTTCGATAAAAGGCGCTGCTGCGATGCGCGTGGATAAGAAGCCTGCCAAGCTTTTGCCGTTGCAGATCGCCAAGCCGATCCGCCGTCCACCACTGCGACGCTTCAAGCTGGCGCAGATAGCGCAGCGTCGGCCGGCCGAGGATCATCTCGTGAACCGGCAGGATGATTTTTCTGACTGCCAGCGGATGCAACGATTACCCATCCTCGCCAAAGGGGACTGTGAACAGGGTCAGACCGCCGCGGGCACTTTCACGATTGGGGCGTCGGCGCACGTTGTCACCCCGGGCTGCCTGAATCCTTCACCGAGCCGCCGGAGCCAGGCATCGAGCATAAGCGCCTTCCAGAGGGTCGGCGCCTGGTCGGACGCGCACGCGGCGTGTTCCCTGAATGACTCGGCGACGGCCCAGCCGCTGAGCCAATCACCGATCGGGCCGGCGCTGTCGAGAATCCTTCGCTTGAACATCTCGCCCAACTCACCGCGAAACCATCGGGTCATCGGTACTTCAAAACCATGCTTCGTGCGGTGGGCGGCTGCCTTGCCGATGCGCCGCGCCGCCGCGACGCGCAGCGGATACTTGCCCAACGGCCCCCGCATGCGCAGCCCCGGTGCGATCCGCCAAGCGAACTCGACAAACCGGAAGTCCAGCATCGGCGAGCGCACCTCGACCCCGTGGGCCATGCTCGCCCGATCCACCTTCGTCAGAATCCCGTCCGCCAGCCCGAGTCTGATGTCAACGTATTGGCACTTGCTCAGGTGATCCGGCGCGTCGCAAGCTTTGTAGAATCGCCGAACATGATCCAGCGGGTCGTAGTCCCTCACCGCGCCGCCAATGTCTGGGTGCAGCATCCCCGCCGCCTCCCGCGGTTCCATCGTCGCGACCGACAGCCCGTGCCCCGTCGCATTGTCGCACGCCAGATTCCCCAGCGTGCTGCGCGCGCGAAGCATGCGCGGGAGGCGCGACGACCGGGGATAGACGCCGGCCAGCGGGCCGAACACAAGACGCCGAACACCCGGTGGGACCATCCTGCGCACACGATGCTCGTGTACGTCAAAGCGATACCGCCGATAGCCCGCGAGAATCTCATCACCCCCGTCCCCGGACAAAATGACCTTGGCATGCCGCCGCGCCGCCTGGGAGATGTAGTACATGGGAATCGCCGACGAGTCCGCGAACGGCTCATCGAAATGCCATGCCAGCGCATCAATCACCTCCGCCGCCTGCGGTCGGATCTGCTCGGTGTGATGATCGCAGCCGAGCGACGCGGCAAGTTCGCGGGCATACGGCGATTCATCGTGGGCGGCGTCATCGAACCCGCAGGTCAGCGTCCGCACCGGGCCTCGCATCTGCTCGGCCATGCAGGCGACGACGGCCGACGAGTCCACCCCGCCGCTGAGAAACGCGCCGATCGGCACATCGGCAATCATGCGCAGCCGCGTGGCCGACCGCAAAGACTCCCAAAGCATCTCCCCCGCGGATTCCGCCGTCGCATCCAACACGCCGCGATACTGAAGATCCCAGTACGGTCGAATGTTGATGCGACCGTCCTCAAACGTGAGCAGGTGCCCGGCGGGAAGCTTGTGGATGCTATTGAAGATCGTCTTCGGCGAGGGAATAAATCCGAAGGTGAGATAGTCAATGATGCTGGTCGGATCGATCGGCTGTTGATCTACCGCGGCGAGGACGGCCTTGAGTTCCGATGCGAAGACGAGGCGGCGGCCGTCGAAGTGCCAGTACAGCGGCTTGACGCCCAGCCGGTCACGGGCAAGTACCAGCTGACGCCGCTTCGCATCCCAAACGGCGACAGCGAACATGCCGGACAGATACTCCACGAATTTTTCGCCGTGATCCTCGTAGAGGTGGAGCACCGTTTCGCTGTCGCCGGTGGTCGAGAAGCGATGCCCTGCGCTCAGCAGCCCCTCGCGGAGGTCGAGAAAGTTGTAAATCTCGCCGTTGACGACGGCGTGAACGTCGGCAGTCTCGTTGGAAAGGGGCTGACGGCCGGTATGCAGGTCGATGACCGCCAAGCGGCGATGGCCCAACTCGCAGTGCTCGTCCCGCCACGTGCCCACCCCGTCCGGGCCGCGATGCTCCAAAAGCCTGAGCATGGGGTCGAGGCGCGGGGCATTTATTGCCGCCAAGGGCTCTGTCGCGGCAATCCCGGCAATTCCGCACATCGGTCGATGCTCCCGGCCTGGAACTCAAGGAAACCAACTCTTCGGGCCGGTCAACTCCCCGATTCGGTGCCGCCGGCGAAGGCGAAATTCGTCCCCACGACCGTTTCCGCCCTGTTTGTATCGGCGGTTTTTCAGAAAGAAGGACGCCGGTTTAGCCATTCCTGCCGATTCGAGATATGATTCCTTATGAAGGGAGTTCGATCCCTGTCTTGTTCGGAGCCCCACGATGACCCTGCACACTCAAACCCTCGCATTCTTCAATAACCTGGGCTGGCCCGAGATGCTCATTGTCGGCCTGCTCGCTCTGCTGATCTTCGGGCGCCGGCTGCCGGAGGTGGGGCGGTCCCTGGGCAAGGGTATCGTCGAATTCAAGAAGGGCCTTGCCGACACGGGCGACGAGATCAAGGAAGTCAAAAAGCAGGCGGAGTCCCAGACCCCTCGCTTCGAATCCACCGAGTCGAAGAAGGTCGAATCCAAAAAAGTCGAATCCACCGCGTCGAGTTCGCACGAATAGGCGACGGGCGTCGCTTTCCACTCACTCTTTCTCCGTACGCTGACCGGCAAGCTGCTCGATGAGCAGTCCGATGGCCTGTTCGACCGTGGCGGGCGTTGCGTGGCCCTCAATCTCCAATGGCTTGATGAGTGCAAACCCGATCGCGGCGTGGATGAGCTGCCAGGCCAGTCCCACGGCGGATACGTCGGATCGCACCTGTCCGGCACGCTGGGCCTTCTTAATGACGTTGGTCAGAAAGTGGGCGTATTGCTCGTAGTGTCCGCGAAGCGCCGCGACGATTTCCGGCTCGTGAATCTGCGCCTGCGCCGCAAAGATCACCTGGTAAAGCAGACGCGTGCGCGGGTCCGTGGTGGCCGGGTTCAGCCGCAGCAGCACGCGCAGTTGGTCGCGTGGCGACCTCAACGGGGCAATCGCCTTCTTCCATTCCCGAATGACTTCTTTGCCGACCTGATCGACCAGCGCGACAAAGAGATCCCGCTTACTGTGGAAATGCTGATAGAGCACCGGCTCGCTGACGTGGGCGGCCCTGGCTAGTTTCGCCGTCGTCGTTCCTTCATAGCCGAACTCGGCGAAGCATGCGATCGAAGTCTCAAGTAGCTGTTGTCGTCTCGCATGGGCCGACAGTCGCCCGGTGAGTTTGCCCGGTTGCTCCGAACCTCGGTGCCCGGTTCCTTTCTTGCTCACGGGACGAGGCCTTCGGTGGGTTGAAGGTGGACCGATGCGGGTTTTGACGTGTTCGTCGCGGTCGATCCCAATGGACTCTCGGCATGCCTGCCGCGCTCGCCGACTAAGGGTTCGTCATTTCCCATAATGACGGGAGCGACGTAGGTTCGGACGAATGCACGGGAGGTGCAATCGATATGACCGCCGTCGTAGCCTACGTCAGAGAAGTCGATCCGCCACGGCACGTTCTGCACCTTGGCATACTGGCGTTCCGTGTCGGGCCCTCGAACGGCCGGAAGCCTGAAGCCTCGCAGCCCGGCGACGCCTTCTTCAGCCGGAGCGCGATCAACCGTCCCGGTGTACCACACAACCTTCGCCAGAATTGGATCGCCGGGAGCATAGAGGACATAAAGTTGCCCCTGAATCCTCCGCAGAGCGCGGGTCATGTCATAGCGGCTGGAAAGGCTGCAACCCAGAAAGACGACCTGGTCCACCATGACGCCCTCAGGCAGATACTCCAGCGCCCATGTCGCAACACCGGTTCCCGCGGAGAGGGCGATGATGTTGATTCGCGTATTCGGGTGCGCTCGCCGGTAGGTGCGAATGCTGGCGGCGAACTCGGCGCCCTTTTCGCGGTTTCGAGCAAGGTTCATCTGATCGCCGGCATGAGTGAGGCCCTGCCAGGTAAAGACTTCAACGGCGCCGGTGTAGCCGCCTTCCTGAAGTCCGTTCGGCACATCGAACGACCCGACGTTGCCGATGGGGCCTGCGCCGCCGAGGTAGTAGGTGATTCCTTCAGAAGGGTCGCCGGAGGTGGCGACATTGGCGACAAAATGCACAGCCTTCCCGCATCCGGCGGCGGCAATCAGCGGCGCTGAGAAAAAGAACAATCGGCATGCGGCAAGGAAACGTCGGATCGGCGTCAATGGGTGTCTCAATCTGGCAAGTGCGAGGGTCAATCACGGGCATTATAGTAACGAGTTGTGGCTTGTCGAGCGCGGTGACTTGCTGCACTGAACGTCACTTCGTCGGGTGCGGCGTTCGTCGTCAATACCGCATCGCACCCCTGTGACTGGGCTCGCAGATGCGGGCGCGGCCTCGGCCGGACTTCTTGGCCTGGTACAGTGCGTGGTCGGCGCAGGCGAGTAGATCGGCAGGTGTTCGCGGTTCGTTGTTCTCAAGGCTGGCGATACCGGTGGTGAATCCGATGGGAACCTGAACTTCCGCCATCGTCTTGGCTCGCTGGACAAAGAGTGTGCTGATGCGTCGAACGAGGGCATAAGCTTCCTTGGCTGAGAGTCCGGGCAGGATCAGGACGAACTCATCTCCACCATAACGGACGGCGATGTCGTGGCCGCGCAGGCACTGTCGGAACAGTTCACCCGCGAATTTCAGAATGGCGTCCCCGGCCTGATGTCCGCAGGAGTCATTGAGCTTTTTGAAATTGTCCAGGTCGATCATGGCGATGGCCAGATCGTGCCCCGCCGCCCGCTGAGCGGCGAACACTTCCGGCAACTTCTCTTCGAGGAGACGGCGGTTCTTGACCCCGGTCAGGGCATCAATCCACGCTTCTCGCTGAAATCGCTTCAGGTCACGGAGAATCTCCCGCGTCTGGGAAGCAAGCCTGGATTCCAGTCGTCGTTCGGTTCGATTGGCGTGATCGCGCCACTCGAGCATTTCGCGGCGAATCGCGCTGAGCGATCGGGCGATCATTCCCCATTCGTCCTGACGATCTGTCAGGGTCGAGGTGGTTCCCGAATCGCCGGTGTCCGCGCTTGTGCCGGCCAATGCCTCCAGTGGGGCGAAGATGCTTCGGTGAATGGCGACCCAGGCCCCGGCGCCGATGAGAAGGCATGCCCCGCCATACCAACCGACGAATGACCAGAATGCTGCTGTCCAGGTGGGCCGCGCTCCGGCGACGGCCAATGCAAGCGAGCAGGGCGGACGAATCCCCGGAATCCCCGGAATGGAGACATCGACTCTCGATGCCGGCGTCTTCGCGGCGGCTGCTTTCCAATCTGGGACTTGCCGCGTTGAAACTAATCCGCCTTGCGCGCCGAACGGCGGCGATGTCAGGTGATCGAGTCCGTCAAGCTGCAATCCTGAATCGCCCAGTACCTCTCCCTTCGTGCTCCACATGCGTACGGCGAGAATGTCCGAGGAACTGCCAGCGATCCGCCTGCAGATGCTGGCGTAAACTGCTGGAGCAGGCAGGTTGTCGTCGAGAATGCCCCTGGCCAGCGCAAGCCCCAGGCGCCCGGTGGCCTCAAGTCGCGAGTCTCTCTCGTTTCCAGATACGATGAAGTGGTGAAGACATGCCGCGACGACCGCCAACAGGAAGAAGGATGCACAAAAGCCCGCTTGGAGCCTTGACTTGACTGCCGGCCGGTCTGTCAGCATGAAGGATTCCCCCCGTCGCCGCCTCGTCCGTTATGCGATGCGGCGCCACCAATCACGAATGCGGCATGATGCCGACGGACCGGTGGCCCGAGACAAGCAGCATGCATACTCAAAAAAAAGGGTACGATACGATTCGCTTGCTCGGTAATTAGAACGGTCAAAAAGGGGGGGCTGTTTGTCTTATTCCTGCAACCTTCCGTGACATATTGGGACTCATACCGCTTACGAATGAACGCCAGGTTGGTCCGGTTAATGGGAATGCGAACCAGATGCCGCGAACCGGGTTGTGTTATTGAACCGTGGAGGCCGGGCGCGTGGCGGCGCCGGTGGACGGCTGCGAACCCGTCGGCAATTTGCCGGACAGTGGTTCGCCGGAACGATTCAAAAGGGCGACGCCGCGCTGGGCATCGCGGACTGCGCGAAAGGTCCCATAGCAGAGAATCGGGCCGGGCTTTGCCGGGAGGATCGACAACATACCCGGCTCGGCGACGGGATTAAGCAGAATGCGAAAGCCGCCGTGCAATTGGTCCTGCGGCTTGACGAGAATACTCGCGATGCCGGAAACCGACGCAAATCGCTGCGTCTGCATTACGGACCGGATCATGACGCGGGGTTCGTGTTGATGCAGCGGGTAATCTCGCCCCAAGCCGGCAGGGGGCTTTCCAAGGCAGAATGACACGTCGATGTCCACGACTCCCAGCTCGCCAAGGAGCAGGTTTCGCTGCCGTGCATGAAGCGCAACGCGCAGGTCGCCGGAATCGTCCGTCCACCAGTAGCACTCATCCGCCGAGAACTCAAACGGTTCGACGCGCGGCGGGTCGATCGACTGGGTGTTAAGCGAGACAAACCCGAAGCGGGCCGAGCCGCTGCAACCGACGGAGGAGAGGGCCGAGATGAACAATGCGGCGATGATCGCCGTCCACCGCCTATGCCCTAAGTGGTTCGAGTACTTCATTCGGCTCACAACGAATCGCGTCAGAAATGTCAGTGGGCCGGCATGGGAAACTGCTTGCACAGCTGCCGTACTTCTGACTTAATGGCCGAGAGCTTTCCGCTGTCGCCGGACGAGGCGAGGGCCTTGTCCAGCAGCCCTGCAATGGTTCGCATCTCGTCAGGCCCCATGCCGCGGGTGGAGAGGGCGGGCGAGCCCAGCCGCAGGCCGCTGGTTTCCATCGGCTTGCGCTCATCAAAGGGAATCATGTTTTTGTTCACCACGATGCCCGCCAGACCGAGCCAGTCCTCGGCCATGGCGCCGCTGACGTTTGGATATTGCTTGCGAAGATCGACGAGCATGAGGTGATTATCCGTGCCGCCCGAGACGAGGTTGAGTCCCCGGCTCATGAGCGACTCCGCCAGCGCCTTGGCGTTATCGAGGACGAGTTGCTGATACTGCTTGAAGCTCGGCTTCAGCGCCTCGCCGAATGCCGCCGCTTTGGCAGCGACGATATGCATCAGCGGCCCGCCCTGGAGGCCCGGGAAAACGGCAGAGTCAATCTTCTTGGCCCACGCCTCCTTGCACATCGTCAATCCCCCGCGCGGGCCGCGGAGCGTCTTGTGCGTGGTCGTCGTCACAAAGTCGGCGACCGGCACGGGGCTGGGGTGCAGCCCGACCGCGACCATCCCGGCGATGTGCGCGATGTCGGCCATGAGCATCGCGCCGACTTCCTTGGCGATGTCGGCGAAGGCGGCCCAATCCCAGATGCGCGGATAGGCCGATGCGCCGGTGATGATGAGTTTCGGCTTGCACTCGACGGCGATGCGCCGCACCTCGCCCATGTTGATGAGGCCGGTCTCTCGATCGACGAAGTAGTGCGTCACGCGAAACCACTTGCCGCTGATGTTCACGTTCTTTCCGTGAGACAAGTGGCCGCCGTGGTCCAGATGCAGCGACAAAATCATGTCGCCGGGCGTACGAACGGGCTGATCCGGGTTTTTCTCTTTCTGCTCGGCCTCGTCGAAACGAGAGCCGGGACTCATGGCGGCCAGGAGAACCGCCTGGTTGGCCTGACTGCCGGAATGGGGCTGCACGTTGGCATGGTCGCAGCCGAACAGGCCCTTGGCCCGATCAATGGCGAGACGTTCGACGGCGTCCATATTTTCGCAGCCGCCGTAGTAGCGCTTGCCGGGATAGCCTTCTGCGTACTTATTGGTGAAGACGGAACCCGCGGCCGCAAGGACCGCAGCGCTGACGTGGTTCTCGGAAGCGATCAACTCGAGCGTGTTGGCCTGTCGATCCTCTTCCGCCACGAAGGCCTTCCAAAGTTCCGGGTCCTGGTCGGCAATCGGGTTGTTTGCGTGCGAAGCCATTTCGTTTTTCCTCGTAGCAATGTCCAATCAGCATCGGGTACCCGGTACTTTAGGGCCGGGCGCGCGGATCGGCAATGAAAGCGGCCGCGACGAGGATGTCGTCACGGCCGCCTGATGGATCAAGCTGAGTTGAAGAGGACTATAGGCCTCTGTACTGCAGACTCAGGCTGCTCATGCGCGAAGCCTGACCGGCGGTGAACTTATACATGCATGAGTCATCGGTGTAGTCCATGAAATTCTCAATCGGGTCGTTGCCGGTCTGCGAGCAGGTGTTGCGCCCGACCGGGCAACCAAAGGCAGCGGAGCGTTCGCGTGCGGTGTCGGTGACGTAGTCATTGTTGGCGCTGCATCCTCCCTGAAACGTGTGATAAAGGCCGAGCCAATGACCCACTTCGTGCGTCGCGGTGTCGCCGAGGTTGTAAGGCGACGCCGTCCCTCCCGGCACGGAGGAATAGAGAATCACCACGCCGTCATCCTTCGGATTGCCGGTGTACCACCACGGGAAAGTGGCCCAGCCCAGAATGCCGCCGCCCGGAGCGCAGGAGTAGATGTTGAGCGTCGCGGCGTTGCCCTGGCGCAGCGCGTTCTTTGCCTGAGACTCTGCGGAGGAGCCGTCGCTCATGGTGTACCATGTTGTGTTCGTGGTGCGTGTGACGCCGGCCAAGACGAAGTTGAATCGCGTCGCCGATCCGCCGGTCAGACCGTTAAAGGAGTTGTTCAGCACCTGCATCTGCGCGTCGATCTGAGACTGCGGGATGTCGCCGTTCGACGTGCCGGTGCCCTTGCGAATGACGTGCCACCACACCTGGATGTTGGTCGAACCTCGGGGCATCGCGTCGTCGCCGCCGAAGAGATTGACAAAGTTTTGCAGGCTCTGCTCAACGGCGACCTGCGACACCAGCGACGGGGTGGCCGTCGAGCATCGCGCGCCGGCATTCACAAACGCCGCCTGGTCCGGATAGGTCACGCCCTCAATCGTAAACGGAACGCCATCACCCACATCGACGCTTTCCTGCGCAATGGTGCGCCCCTCCTCAGCCGGCTCCTGGGCCGGTAACGAGGCAGTCACAAACAGGAAACACACTCCCAGAACAGGGAAAGTGCGCAGCCTCATAAATCGCTCCTTCTGGAAATTGGCGAGGGGTGATCCGAAGACCAGAGGTTACATGCGGCGACTCCACGACGCCGCAAGGGTCGGACCCTACCCGGTCGATGGGTCTGCACGATACCAATCGCAGGCGATTGTTTCAAGGAAATTTTGCACAAACCGGGAACTGCTACCTCGCGCCGGCACGGCGCTTGCGGATTCTCACGGATCAATGTTGAAATTTCCCGGTGCGATTGCACGCGGAGTGCAAAGCCCGTTCGCATGCTAAATCGATTTGCAGCCTGCAACGAGACAATTCTCCCCAAGGCAGGTCTTGCGGGGCGGCGATTCGCCGGGAACGGACGCGAGTTCACCCGGCCAACCGATCGTCCGAATCTGGCACGATCGTTGCTACCTTTTTACACCAGAGGATATGCGTCGGGTGCGCTATCCAAAGGTCCGGTCACGATTCCTTCCTCTCTCCGGCCCGAACACTCGTGACTGAATCGGCGCACCCGTCGCATCAGCCGCCTCAATATCGCGGAGCCGCCTGTCATAGGGATCGCGCTCCGCGATTTCTTTTTTGATCAGCCGGTGTGCCCAGGATAGACGCACGCTAATCCGCTCGCGCCGCCGCTGTGGGCAGGATGTGGGCCTCAAGCGATCTGCCGGAGAACCGGAAGCGAATCATCGCGACCAGATAGCGGATGAAATCCATGGCCCGAATCTTCTTCCCCTCGGCTCGGGCACGCGGACGATATGTGACCGGGCACTCGAAGATATCCACGTTCAACCGGGCAAGCTTGGTGGTGATCTCCGGCTCCATTGAGAAGCCACGGGACTGAATATCCAGCCGCCGCGCCAACTCGACGCGCATCATCTTGTAGCACGTGTTCATGTCAGTGAGGCGCAGGCCATTCAGGATATTTGAAATGCCGTTCAACAACCGATTTGCAAGGTAAATCGGCCGCAATGGAAAACCGGCCGCCCCATTCAGAAACCGCGAGCCGTAGCATACCGATGCCCGGCGCGACGAGACGATTGCGTACATGGGTAGCAGATCGGACGGATCGAGCTCTTCGTCCGCGTCCTGAATGACGACGATTCTACCGCGTGCATGAGCCAGCGCCGTCCGAATTGCCGCACCCTTGCCCGAGTTGACGTCGTGGAAGAGTACTTGCGTGTTGTTGGACGCGGGAAGGTCGCGCAGCAACTCCCTGCTGCCGTCAGTGGAGCCGTCGTCAACCAGCACAAGTTCAAAGGGGTCCGGGAACGGGACGGCGCGCACCTTTTCAATCACCCGAATTACCGTCGCTCGTTCGTTATAGACTGGAATCAGGATGGACAATTCCGGTCGGGTTGGTTGGATGGCCTCGCAGGGGTCTGCCAAGTGCTGTCTCCAGGATGGATCGCGCAAAACGTGCTCGATCAACACGCGCATCGCTTCGGAGGTATCGGCCGAATCGTCGATGACAACTAGTCGGAGCGCAATCGACTACCGTGCGCAAGACTTGCCGATGTCCAGGAGCCCTCAATGAGCAGATCCGCACATGCCAACCTGGTTCATCCGACTCCCATTCCCGCATCGGCTGCCGGTGTCATGAGCACCCTGGCCTCATGGAGTCCGGCGATGCCGATCGCTCTCGCGGTTGTTGCGTCAGCCGTCGCGCTCTCAACCTGGGGGAACTGGTCGGTACTCTCGCCCGACAGCTTTACATACCTGACGGCCGCCCGATCCATCTACGAGACCGGCGCCCTTCCGGCGGGGCGATTGATTGCTCCGCCCGGATTTCCGGTGATCCTCGCGCCCCTGTTCGCGCTCGGCGAAATGCCGCTGGGCGCTTTCCGAATTGCGGCCGCGGCCTGCTTTGCAGCGACGGTCGTATTGACATGGATGCTGTTCCGAACCGAGCTGGGCAAGTATGGGGCTCCCCTCGCGGCGCTGCTCGTGGCGACCAGCGGCCCCCTCATCGCTCAATCCGCGACGCTTCAATCCGAAATCGCGTTTACGCCCATCGCCTTGGGATGCTTGCTCCTCGCGGGCAAGTGGCGCACCCACAAACCAGTCTCGCAACTGGAAGCGATTCTCGGCGGACTCATGGCGGCGATCGCAACCTTCGTTCGCTCCGCGGGAATCGTCCTCGCCCCGGTCATGTTCTTGGCCTGCATGACGAATCGCGGGTCAACCCGTAAGGCGAAACTCGTCGCAACAACGCTCGTCGTGGCCGGTTTCGTGATTCCGCAGGCCGCCTGGTCACTGAGACAAAACTCCTATCCCGCCGGCTACGGTTATGGCACCATCTGGACGACGCCCCGAACCATCGAGCAAACCGACGCGACCGGCATCAATCTGCAGGCGCGCCGACTGACCGTCTTCGGGCCGCGGCGCCTCGCAGATCTCACGCAGGCAATCGTTCCCAATCATCTGGGTTGGCGATTCATCTCCGGGCCTCATGCGTCAACCGCCCGATGGATTTTGGGCGGCGGGCTCATCATCTTGGCGATGGTCAGGCTCGTGCGCGTTCGATCGCCGATCGATCACTTTTTTCTGCTCACGGTGGGAATGCTGGCGCTTTGGCCGTGGAATGAAGGCGTTCGACTCGTGACGCCGTTGATCCCGATTTTGAGCGGTTACGTGTGCTGGTTATTTCTTTCGGCCCTGCAACGTGGCTCGAATCAAAGTTCACTGACCATCGGTTGCGCCGCGATCGGGACGGTGTGTCTCGCCGGTCAACTCATCGAACTTCCCTACACGCTCGCCTCCCTGACGGATCGCGCGCCTAGGGCGATCGCCAGAGTCGGCCAGATGGAACAATTGGCTGAGTGGCAACAACAATATCTGCCGGATGGCGCAAGAGTGCTCAGCGTCACCCCGCCTGGAGACAACGCGAAGCTCGTTTTGATCGGCGCCTGTTATCTGTCCAGACGGCCCATCGCCGAGTTCATCGAATCCGATGCGAACTCCATTCCCCATGGCGTGACCGGCAACGAGCCCGCATTCGCCTTTGTCGATGACGGCGCCGTCGGGGACACGCTGCCGGATGGGGCGGAGGAAATCGGGCGCACGGGCACCTTCCGCGTGTTTCAGCTTCGCTGACCGCGGCATCCGGCGGTGGGGCGGTCCAATCGCTTCCGCGTCAGCCACCTCTGCCACCGCCGCGGCTGGTGGGCAATTTTTCCCAACCGCATGGGTCCATTCGCCGCTAGGGCCGAAAAACTCGCGTCATTATCGAATCGCCCGCTCTGGCATGGCTGATGCCTCACTCTGAAGCGAATCGCCCGACGCTGTGCCGGGCCGCAAACCCTGACGGGCTCGTTAGGAGTCAGAATCGATGCTGTTTGATTTGAGTGGACTGTTTGCCCCGTTCCAGGCGCTGTTTGAGACCTTCTTTGGTATCTTTCAGCAGATCCTCGGAGCGATCTTCGCCGGCTTCGGAAACCCACCGGCCTGACGAGTGAATAGCCCGGGACGCTTCCCGGCTCATGGCAAACCGAAATCCAATCGTCGTCGCAAGACCGTCGGCCGTCCTCGGCCGGCGGTCCTTTTATTGATGCATCACATTGAAATGAAAACAACCCGAGCCGCTGAATCCCGCCTCAGCGAGAGTCATCGACTCGGGTCGGAGTGTACGTGATATTTTCAGACCGTCTGTGGCGCCTTACCGCCAGCTTGAGCGGTGATGGCGTCGGTGCCCGAAGTTTCGGCTGTAGCCGTGATGTCGCGGCGCGCGATCGTAGCCGCGCGAATAGCCGAACGAGAAGCCGAAGCCTGACGATCGGACCGGCGGTGCACAGTAGCTGCCGCGAGAGTAGTAACCCTGACGGACATAACCGCCAAAGCCGGAGCTATAGCCCGAGCTGTAATAGGAGCGCGTGCCGCAATACGAAGGGGCGATTCTGACCGGCGCACATCCGCCGTAGCTCGAATAGCCGCTGGAATGGTAATAACCACCCGATCGACGACCCCAGTCAGCGTTTGCCTCCTGCGTGCTGCACAAGAAAGCGGCCGCCAACGCGGCACAAGTGATTGATGCCCTTGGTAACATTCCAGTCATGACATGCCTCCCGTTTCAGTGCGCTTCCTGATTCAGTTTAGCTTCGCCGGCTTTTTGCTACACGGCAAAAAACAGGTTTGCATTCATGTAGGGGTAGACAAAGGGTTCGTGGTCGAGGTTAGGGATTGTCTCTAAAAAAAATGACTGAGTTCGGGAAACGGCGCTAACAGCCTGTCAGGGCAGTGGTTATGTCGTGCCCAGCAAGGGGATATTCAGCTGCCTCCGCCGAAACCCAGAAGAAACCATATCAGCACTGTCGCCCCCAGCAGGAACCGATAGATGGCAAACGGCCAAAGCGGCTTGGTCTGAATGTACCTCATGAAAACCGTCACGACGCCCCAGGCCACGATGAACGAGACGCCGAAGCCGATCAACATCACCTGTGCATGCTCGCCGGTCAGCGCTTCCCGATGCTTGTAGATGCGCAGGATGCCGGCGCCGAGCAAGGTGGGAATCGCCAGATAGAACGAGAATTGCGCCGCGACCGCACCGGTCATCCCGACCACCAGGCCGCCCATGATCGTCGCCATAGATCGGCTGGTACCGGGAATGATCGCCACGCACTGGGCCAATCCGACGAGAAACGCCTGCCGTATCGTTATCTCAGAGACCTGCGGCCCGGTGGTTCGACGATACCGGCGCTCGAGCCAGATCATGGCAATGCCGCCGACGATCAGCGCCACCGCGACGGGAACAGGCTTCTCAAGATACACTTCGGCGACGTCATTCAGCGGGATGCCGATGACCGCCGCCGGGATCATCGCGATCACCAGCTTGCTGAGGAGATGATTCCGCCAGCCTTCAGCCGGTCTTGTCAGGCACTCTCGCAGGAGGGGGCGGAAGAAATAGATGACGACCGCGAGGATCGCCCCGGTCTGGATAAAATAAAGAAACGTCGGCCACGGCGCCGCCTCACCGTCGATCCCGAGCCCCGGCATGGCCACGATCATGTGCCCCGTGCTGGAGACCGGAAGAAACTCGGTCAGACCTTCAATGATCCCCAGGATGACCGCTCGCAGGGTGTCACCCACGGGCTTTCTCCAGCAGGGCGGCCCGCGATGCAGACAGGTAGGAAAGCGCCGAAAGCACGGTGACGAGGATGGTCGACCAGATCAGCACGTCCCGGGCCGTCATCAGCCACGGAACCTCGCGCGCCGGGCCGAGCGTCCGGATGATCCACGGCACCGTCACCGACTGAATCACCATCTTCACCTTCCCCCAGTAATTCGCCGCATAGGGCTTGCCGGACGCCTCGGAAAACCCCCGGAGGCTGCTGATGAGCAATTCGCGGCCGACAATGACCAACACCATCCACGCCTCTAGGCCGGTCACGCTCCTGCCCTCGGCGTCGTTGAACCCGGTACCAAGCAGGATGACAAACCCGCCGCAGACGAGAATCTTGTCGGCAAATGGATCAAGAACCCGGCCAAGCGAGGTGATCTGGTTATGCCGCCTTGCAAGGTAGCCGTCGACGATGTCGCCGACGGCGCAAACGATGAAAATCCAGAATGCCCAGTTGATCAGCCAGAGGTGCTCGTCCCGATGGGACCACTCAAACTGTGAAAGGAGCCCGAGACACACCAGAGAAAGGAGAAGGCGACCGGTCGTAATCTGATTGGGGATGTTCATCCGTACCCGAGCGATCGAGCCGCCGAATGCTCATGACAAGGCTGCAACAATAAAATTGGGCGCGGCTGGATTCGAACCAGCGAAGGCATAAGCCAACGGGTTTACAGCCCGTCTCCTTTGGCCACTCGGACACACGCCCCGGGATTTTTACGCCGCCGATCGTTCATTCAACCGTCGGAGGCCGAGCCCGGCAATATCGGGCACCCCGCCCCAAAAATCAAGGGCAACCCCCGTCTTCGCATTGATTCAGCCCCTCCAAACACCAACCACAGCAATCCCGCGCACACGCCCGGCCGCATGCACACAACCGAGATCGGCGCTAACAATGCCTTTTTGCAGAATGGGCAATCGTCTCGTTCGACAATTTACCGAGACGCCGCCGTCAACCGGAGTTCCGCCCGGTTTTCTTGAGAAATCGCACCCGGGCCGATAGATTCCACCCATTCGCTGACCTGAATCCGGCACAATTGGAGGAAGCACCAACCCATCATGATTATCGACTGCTACACGCACGTCTGGGAATCGCCGGAGCAACTGGGTCTGCGCCAGCCGGACGCCTCGATGAGGCTGAGCCGGGGAATTTCGGCAATGCCCATTAGTGGCGAATGGCCCGATGCCTCGACCGCCGCCCATCTCGCCGCAAGCGATCCGGTGGACACGTCATTTGTCTTGAGCTTCAAGAGCCGATACCTCGGCGTCGAGATTCCTACCTCGCTCGTCGCCCAATACGTCAGACAGCACCCGGAAAAATTGATCGGCGTCGCCGGCGTGGACCCGACCAACCTGTCCGAGGCCATCGAGGACGTCTCCGAGGCTTACGAGGTCCACGGGATGCGCGCCATCACCGTGTCGCCCGCCGCACAGGACTTCCATCCGGCCGACAGCAGGGCGATGCAGGTCTTCGCCGAGGCGGCTCGGTTGCGCATGCCGGTCATCATCGATCATGGCCATCTTCGCATCGAAAGCAAAATGGAGTTCGCCCGACCGGTCCTCCTCGATGAAGTGGCCCGCGAACTTCCGCAATTGAAGCTCGTCATTTCCCACATGGGTTATCCCTGGGTCGAAGAGTGCGTCGTGATGCTCGGCAAACATCCCAATGTCTTCGCAGACATCAGCTCGCTTCTGCATCGTCCCTGGCAGGCCTATAACTCCCTGCTCTCCGCCTACCAGTTCGGCGTCATCGACAAGCTGCTCTTCGGAAGCGACTTTCCCTTCACCACCGCGACGACCGCCATCGAGTCGCTCTACCGAATCAACCAACTGGTCACCGGGACTAACCTGCCCACCGTCCCCAGAGCACACCTCGCCGGAATCGTCGAACGCGACGCCATCGGCCTCCTCGGGATCACCGGACAGTCGTCAAAAACGCGGGGCGGCCAGGCGGAGCTGATTGATACCCATGAGGGATAACGGGCGTAACAGACGGGGCAGTTCGTTTTCGACGCAGGGAGGTGTCTCGTGTCGTCTGAACGCGGTCTGTATATCACTCACGGCATTGCTGTTCGGACTGAACTCTGGTTGCAGCAAGCCGATCACGCAATTTGAGATTCAATCGTTCAAGAACTGCGCAGCTCCCCAGCGCTACAGCGAAGTCTTCGACGCGGGATATTTCTGCGTCGACTCCAGCAAGAACCACACTTTCATATTCACCGTCTCGCCGACATACGTCGAGCGCGAAGTCGAGACGCCGGATGACGCCCCCGACTCGACTCCCACCCCCAGTGAGCCCGTCCGCATGTCCCAAACCCTCGAGCTCAAAGTCTTCTGGCGCGCCATACCCGGCTCAACCTTCGCCGAAAGCACACAGACGAACGCGAACATCGTCTACTGCCTCACCACCGGCCGAGACTGCATCACCTACGAAGGGGCCGGTTTTGTGTCCTTCACCGAGTCCCGCGACGGCCAGACCGTCACTGGCATGCTGGAGTCGGCAGCCCTCTGTCCGGCGCGCTTCGTAAATGTCCCGGCAGACCTCTTCGGCCCGTGCCACATCTCCGGCACCTTCGTGGCTCGTAGGGACCGCGCCGCCGTCGTCTCGCATCAACTCGCTCTCCGCAGAAAACTCGGTCCGCCCCTTTCCAGCCACGACGTCGCCGCCGCAAAATAGTCCGCTCGTGGACGGGCCGCCCGTTGACTCACCCCTCCATGCCCGCAACTTCTTTGTCACCCGCAGTTTTTGACGGTCCCGTTTGACCGGGGTAATCTCGTGGCTCGGGTTGGCGGCTTCCGATCGGGCCCTTCGCCGAATCGGCGGCAATCGGCAACCAAGTCGCCGGGTACCTCAGACAGCGCGAACAGCCATGGACGAGTTTCCAAAAAATATCTGGGCGCCATGGCGAATGGAGTACATCCATTCGCTCGCCGGTGAGTCCGGCGGCTGCTTCCTCTGCGACTACACCGCCGCGCCGGATAAAGACACGGAGAACCTTGTCCTGTGGCGAACCGACGATTTTCTGGTCGTGCTCAACCGCTTCCCCTACACCAACGGCCACCTGCTCGTGGCCCCGCGATCGCACAAGGGCGACCTGTCAGATTTCGCCGATGCCCAGCTCGCCGATCTCATGCAGCACACCCGGCAGGCGAAGGCGCTTCTGACTGATGTGGTGGGTGCCCACGGCTTCAACATCGGCATCAATTTCGGCCGCTGCGCCGGGGCCGGCCTGCCCGACCATCTGCATGTCCATGTCGTCCCGCGATGGAACGGCGACACAAACTTCATGGCCGTCCTGGGCGGCGTTCGCGTCATCCCGGACGGATTGAATCAATGCTATGCTCGACTCAAGGCCGGCGCAGCAAAACTGGGCCTGCCGGAAAGGTGATGGGCCGAAGATGAGTGGCGGTAAGGGTCTGGCGACATATGCAGTGTCCGCGGCAAACACGCGAGGCCGCGCCCACGCGGAGACCGACCTGCTCGACGATTGCCCTTTTCAAACCGATCGCCAGCGCATTCTGAACTGCATGGCCTTCCGTCGCCTGCGCCACAAGACTCAGGTCTTCGTCGCAGACCACGGTGATCACTTCCGCACCCGATTAACGCACACCCTCGAAGTCGTCGCCCAGGCCCAGCGCCTCGCCGGCCTCCTCGGACTCAATGCACGACTGGCCGGTGGGATCGCCATGGCTCACGATCTCGGACATCCGCCCTTCGGTCACGCCGGCGAGACGGCACTGGCTGCACTGATGTCCGATTCCGGTGGTTTCGAGCACAACCTGCAATCGCTCCGCGTCGTCGACTATCTCGAGCATCCCTATCCCGCCTTCCGCGGTTTGAATCTCAGTTTCGAATTGCGCGAGTCCCTGCTCAAGCATCAGACCTGGTACGACAAGCCCGACCGCAATCGCGCACTGGGCCAGGGCGTCGCCGCGCTGATTAATTCCGGCCCCTCCGCGCCGCTCGAAGGCCAGGTCGCCAATCTCGCCGACACCATCGCCTACACTTTGCACGATATCGAAGACGGCCTCGTCGAAGGCGCCCTGGCTGAAGAGGCCATCGCCGCCAGCGTCCTGTGGCGCGATGCGGCCGATCACGTCCGCGAGCGTTTTCCCGATTCCCCGCTCCCTGCGATCCGGCGGCCCATTCTCGACCTGATCAACCGCCGCATCGTCAAGGACGCCGCCGAAGAGAGCACCCGCCGAATCCAATCCGCCGGCGTCCGATCGGTCGATGACGTTAGGGCCCTTCAGCAGCAGTTGATCGGCTTCTCCGCCGCCCTCGAAAAGGAAATGGAGCGCCTCGGCTCCATGCTGCTTGAGTCGCTCTACAAGAACCACCGCGTCATCCGCATGGACTCCAAGGCCCGCCGCCTGATCCGCGAGCTCTTTGACGCCTATCGGGCCGAACCGGCGCTCATGCCCGAGCGATTCGCCGCGAGAATCCCGGAGCAGGGGCCCGGCCGCGTTATCTGCGACTACATCGCCGGAATGACCGACCAGTTCTGTCAGGATGAGCACCGCAGGCTCTTTTCGGCTTCCAGTTTCGAGTGAGCTGTCACGGACATGTAACATCTCAAAGACTTGTACCACCCATTATTTACGACGATTGACTTCCATCGCCTTCGGCGCGAGAATCCCGGGCTCGGAATTTGGCAACTTTGCTCCGTTCATCGAGCGGTCCTTTGAAGAGGAAATCAGGCATGATCGCACGAACCACCCGTACATCGCTGTTACTTGTCACGATCCTCGGCGGCGCCTTGTCGCATGTCGCGGGAGTCACTGCGGCCGAGCCTCTCTACATGTCTTCCGACCAGCAGGACGTCGAGCGGCTCGTCGCTGATCGCAACAAGTTCGTTCAGGACATGTACCAGGGCGGCGGCTCCGAAAGCGCCAAAATCCTCGAGGCTCTCCGCGAACTCATGCCCGCCCAGGCCCAGTACCAACGCGAGTCGGCCCTCACCCTCTCCCGCCTCCGCCTGGCGATGACAATCACCTATCACGACTCAAACGTCTTGCAGGATCAGCGATCTGCTCGCTGGAAGAAGTTCCATCGCCAGTACTATTCCATCCTCGCCAAGGCGCCCCTCAGCCTCCGAAACACGATTCGTGTTGTAGAGGCTTCCCTCCCCAGCGAGATGGTCAGTGCCGGGCGCGCCCGCATGGCCGAGAAACTCGCGGGGCAGATCAAGGCCGCCGGCAGTGCATTCGACGTTGAGAACATCGACGGCGTCGTCATGGGCGAAATCGCTGCCGGCCCCGCACCGGCGATTCAATTGCCCGAGCGCCCGGCACCGCAGCCCGTCGTCGTGACCCACGACGACACGGCGCCCCCGGCCAATCCCGCCCAGCCTGCCGTCACCCAGGCCCGTCCCGCGACGCCGCCTCCGCCGCCGGCCCCGGCGACTCCGCGCATTGCCCCGGGCGCGCCGCTCCCCGAGGCGCCGCTGCTCGATCAGTGGAACGCGGCACTCACCACCGCAAACGAAAAGTATGAATTCGACGCGACCCAGATGGAGACCGCCAAAGGCGTCGTGAATCAGTCAATCAAATCCGCCGAGGCCCTCCTGGCCCAATCGAAGGCCGCAATGGACGAAGCGTCGGCGATGGTCGACGGCCCCGAGAAGGCGAAGAAGATGGAAGATTTGAAGATGCCTGTGAATCGCCTCTACGACTCCATGTGCAAGCGCCTGGATTCTCTCGCGTCAATCGAGCAGAAGAACCGCGCCGCCGCCCAGGCTGCCGGTCGCTGACGAGAGTTCGTTGCGGCGTTCGCTTCGACGGACCATGATCTTTTTTGTGGGGTTGACCTTTGGGCGCTCAAGGTCTTCGGAAGCCGGCGGTCCTCATTACCGGCGCGAGCGGCGAGGTGGGCTACGGCCTCATCGAGCGCCTCAGCCAATCCAACGAACGTGATCTGATTGCGCTGGACATCAAGGATGTCGACGAATCCCTCCGCGCCAAGTGCGCCGCGTCCATCATCGGCGACATTCTCGATAACAACCTCCTCCAGCGACTCATCAGCCAGTACGAGATTCACGCCATTTATCACCTGGCGGCTCTCCTCTCCACCCGCGCCGAATACACCCCCGACACCGCCCACCGCGTCAACGTCGAGGGCACCCTGAATCTCCTCCAGCTTGCCCACGAGCAGGCCCGCTGGCATGGCAACCCGGTCAAGTTCATCTTCCCCAGTTCGATCGCCGTCTACGGCTTGCCCGGTCCCGGCGAGAAAAAGGAAGCCGGTCGCGTCCTTGAGCATCAGTGGAATTTCCCCACGACCATGTACGGCTGCAACAAGCTCTATTGCGAGCAGCTCGGCCGTTACTACACCCTGCACTATCGCCAGCTTGCCGCCGAAAAGTCGAAGAGCGGTGTCGATTTCAGATCGCTGCGTTTTCCCGGCCTCATCAGTGCCGTCACCATGCCCACCGGCGGCACCAGCGATTACGCCGTCGAGATGATTCACGCCGCCGCCCGCGGCGAGCCTTACGATTGCTTCGTCTCCGCCGACGCGAAGATTCCCTTCATGGTCATGCCCGATGCCATCCGATCCCTGATCGTCCTCGCCGATGCGCCCGCCGATCGCCTCACCCAGCGGACATACAACGTTTCGGCCTTCAGCCTGACCGCCGGCGAATTGAAGGACCGTGTCATGGCCGCGTTTCCAAATGCCGTGATTCGCTTCAAGCCCGATGCCCCCCGGGCAAGAATCGTCGATACCTGGCCCGCCGATGTCGACGACTCCGCGGCCCGTCGCGACTGGGGATGGGCGCCCGAGTATGAGCTCGACCGCGCCTTTTCCGACTACCTGATACCCGCAATCATCAAACGCTATCGCGACAAATAGGCGCGCGCGGCGTTGGAGGCCCATGCCGATGACATCGATCTGGCAGCAAATCGACGGCGATCTGGCGACCCTCCAGGCCGCCGGACAGTTCAAGCATTTGAAGACGCTGAAGCAGCCGATGGGCGCCGAGTCCGAAATCGACGGCGTCGGCAAAGTCGTCGTGCTTTGCTCGAACGATTATCTCGGTTTGGCCAATCATCCCCAGGTCGTCGCCGCCGGCATCGAGGCACAGAAGCGGTGGGGGGCCGGCACCGGGTCCGTCCGCTTCATCTGCGGCACCTTCGGCTATCACCACGAACTGGAGCGCACGATCGCCGAACTCTCCGCGACCGAGGCCGCCACGAGCTATGTCTCATGTTGGAATGCCAACGAGGCGGTCATTGCCACCCTCATGGCCATCGGCGGGGACAGTGTCATTGCCATCAGCGACGAGTTGAACCACGCCTCGATCATCGACGCCGTTCGCCTCGGCCGCCAGATCAACAAAGCCTCGAAGTCCGCCGTCTACAAACACTCCGACATGAGCGACCTGGAAGCGAAGCTGAAAGACGCCGCCTCCGCATCCTGCCGAATCGTGATCACCGACGGAGTCTTCTCCATGGAGGGCGACATCGCCAAACTCGACAGGGTTCACTTGCTCTGCGAGCAGTACGGCGCCATGCTCATTGTCGATGATTCTCACGGTGTCGGCGTTTGCGGCCCGACCGGCCGCGGCGTCGCCGAGCACTTCGGCCTCCACGGAAAAATCGACTGCATGACCGGCACCCTTGGCAAGGCCCTGGGCGGCGCAGCCGGCGGCTATGTCGCTTCAAGAAAAAATCTCATCGAACTAATGGTCCAAAAGTCTCGCCCGCAGATATTCTCCAACGCCGTCCCGCCGGGCACCGCCGGCGCGGCGCGAAAGGCGATTGAGATACTCATGAGTGACGTCTCTCGCGTCGTCAAGCTGCGCGAAAATGTCCACTACATGCGCGAGGGCCTCAAGAAGCGCGGCTTTGAGACCGTCGAAGGCCCCAGCGCCATCACCCCCATCATCCTCGGCCCAACCGCCAAGGCCATCGCCGCCAGCAAGCGCCTGTTGGAGCTCGGCGTCTTTGTCATCGGCTTCGGCTATCCCGTCGTCCCCGAGGGAAGCGCCCGCCTGCGTGTGCAAATATCCGCGGCGCACGAGAAGGCGCATCTTGATCGTGCGCTGGATGCGTTCAGCAAGCTCTAAGAAACCATCTCAAGTTTCGCCTTGAGCCGTGGAAGCCAGGCCGAGGGCGACTGTGCCACAATTGATGCAGTTACTTGACCAGGAAGCGGCGCTTGCTCAGCATTTGACAGTCTTGCGCTTCTTGCCGATCGTTCCGCGTTTCTCGACTTTTCGGATGTATTCCGCGGCGCTTGGCACCTTGCACGCGGTATTACCCAAGTCCACCGAGACAGGCCCGATCTTCGCCGCCGTCTGTAAGGCGAGCTCGGTCAGCGCCCTTACATAGCATCCGACGGAGATCACGAAATTGTTCATCACGTAGCGGACGCGGTTGGGCGCATCGTGGATGGTCTTTTGGACGCGCTGCAGGAGGCGCTTCAATTCCGCGAGATCAAGTTCCGCGTCGTCTTTGATCGCCGCCAGTCCGGCCAGCGTCGACCATCCGGCCGTCGCCACGGCCTCTTTGGGCGAGTCGATCCACTTATGGGCCAGTTCCCATCCGTGGTTGCTCTCGGCCGCCACCCAGGCGACCGTGTATTCCGCCAGCGCGGCCGTTCCGGAATTCGCAACCCAGTGCTGGAGGTCTTTTTTGGTCATCTGGGCATCGTCGGCGATGAGGCCGGCCAGATACATGGCGTCGTAGACCCCGGTGTCGTACAGTTCGAGCGCCAGTTGGTAGTCCTTCTTGACGCGATTCTGGATCTTCTTCATCTCTTCGATCTTCACGCCGAAGACAGGCTCCGAAACGCCGTGGTTGAGCAGGACCTTCTTGTAGCTGTCGCGGCCCAGCTTCTTGAGCTGGGACAAGATTTCCGTGGCGGTCATGGGCTCTCCCAATTGTGGACATCCCGCACAGCTTCCAACTCGTGGCACCCCTACTGAGTCAGTTGCACTGGCAAGCGGCTGGGAGTCTCAACTGCGTGCTCATCTCCATCTATTGTCTGATTATCAGATACGCCCGACGGCTCACCCATCCTTGCGCGTCCAGTCATAGGGAATGTCATTGTCGTGCGGATGGGCCCGGAATTCGTCCGGCTTCTTATAGTCGTAGCACTCCGTCGTCATGTTCACGACGATCGTCTCCACGTCGCACACGTTCATCCAGCCGTGATAAACCCCGGGCGGAATGCGCACGAGTGAAGGCAGATGCTCGCTCATGTAGATCTCGTTGACATCGCCCTTCGTCGCCGAGCCCTCGCGCGCGTCGTACATCGCCAGCTTGATCGTCCCGCGGATGCAGTAGAAGTGATCGGTCTGAAGCTTGTGATAGTGCCAGGCCTTCACGATGCCCGGAAAGGTCGTCGTGAAATAAACCTGCCCGAACTTCTCAAACCAGGGGTCGTCCGCGCGGATAATCTCGCCGAGCCGCCCGCGCTCGTCCGGGAGCACGCGGGCCCGCTTGGCGCGAACGCCGTCAATGACGGCCTTATGGCCCCGAATGAGCAGTGACTCGTCAGCATGAACGACACGCAGTGGGGGGAGGTCTGTTTTGTTAAGCGACAAATGAAGAACTCCACGAGGATTGTTGGCTGCTCAGTATCGAATGGCGTTCGGGGCCTGTCAAATCGGCGGTTTGAAAAAACGCCAGGGATTCTAAGCAATAAGTATCCCTGGCTCCCCAATAATTCGGCAACATGAAGACCAGCATGCAAAGCGATGATCGACTTGGCGCATGGCTTTCGGAACTACTTGAATGTGCGGCCCTTGAATTCAGGGTGAGCCTGATGGAACTCGCGGTGTGACCCATCGTTGGATGACTGCGCGCGCCGATCGTCTTTGCTCGCCGCACAATATCTCAGCGGCACAAGACTACTTCGGAATCCTGCCGTGCAGTTCCAGTTGTTTCAGTGCCGCCCGGAAGTCCTTGGGGGGTTCCGACTGAAACGAAAGGCTCTCACCGGTGGCCGGATGCGTCAGACTGACTCCCGAGACATGCAGGGACACGCGATCGAGCAGGGGCCTCTCCGGGTGTCGTGGACTGGGGCGATACCCGGCCTTGAAGGATGACAGTCGCAGCTCCGAGCCGCCGCCGTAAGCCGGGTCGACAATCAGGGGAAGTCCGACGTGCTGGAGGTGTGTGCGCGCGATGTTCGGATCGGCAGGCGTCGGTCGGCACTCGAGATACGCCGTGCCGACGAAACTGTCCTTAAGCGTCCAGAGCGTCTTCGCCGCTTCACCGGCGTCGTCATCCACGCAAAGCATGCCGTTGCCCGACCGCTTGGGGCGAATGCGATTCTCAATCGCGCCTTCCCGATCGGCGACACGGCCGCGCACCAGCACTTCGCACGTGATCGAAGCCGTGCCCGAAACGAACAGCGGGCGTAGCTTTGCAAACACCGACTCATCCCGTGCCAGCACAGCAATGCCGCTCAGCAGCGGGTCCATCATATAAAGTGGGAGAACGGTGTCGTCCGCCGATGCGTGACCCAGCGCCACGAGTTGATCGAGGACCGTGGATTCGTCATCCCAGGCGATATCCAGACTGACCCGGGGCGGCTTGGCGACAATGATGATGTGCTCATCGACGTGCAGCACTTCCGCGGTGCGCGAGGTCTTCCGCTCATGGGCATCGTGTCGAGTCGGGTAGTGTCTACCCGGCTTATCGTGGCGTCGAAATCGTTTCATCGGGGTCATTGTAGCGGATTATGGATGGAGGCTCACCTGTGCGGGCGAGCCGGAGTAACGGCGTATTTGTCACGGAATCTTGAGCGGTTCCTCGCCAAGCAGCGGAATCACGAAAACGTCGTGCAGCTGGTCGATCGTCACCAGCGGTTCGACGACAAGGTTGTAGACCAGCCGCTTGAGGGGATTCTCGGTTATCTCGGTGATGCGTCCGACGACCATCGGTGCCGGCAAGCCGAACTGGTCCGGCGAGGTATACACCAGATCGCCGACCTTGATGCGCAATTCCGTTCCGGCGACGGACTCCTCCGCCTCGCTCGAGCTTTCGATGTATCGAGCCTCCACGTTTTCAATCGACATCTTCCCCATGCCCGCCCCGCGCAGGCTGCACTCGAAATCAATGAAGCGAAAATCGTCCCCAATCCGCGACGCGATACGCACCGCGATCCGCGGACTCTCCTTGTCGCTCAACAGCCGCACGCGGGCCATGTAGGGGCTCACCTGATCCACCCGCCCAATGAGGCATTCACGCGCAAGGACGACCTGCCCCGGCTGTACCTCGCTGACACTTCCGCGGTTGATGAAAAACCGCGAGGCGACCCAGTCCTTCCACCCGACCCCCCGAAGCGAGCCGCGCGCCACCAGCGCCGAGTCCCGCCACACCGCAATATCCCGGGCCACGACCCTTGCATCGAGCAGCGGAACCGCCGGCGGGACATTCCCCTCGCGCAGGCCGCGCAGCCGATTCACCTCGGACTCAAGTTGCAGGTTGAGTGCGCGCTCGGCGGCGAGTTCGCGCAAAAGCACGCTCGACTGTTCGTCATTCGCGTCCTTTTCGCTTAATGATTGAACGCGGCCGATGAACGTCATCACCGCCGTCCGCCCCAGGTCCTGCGCCGGCACCATGAACTGCACAATATGCTTGACCGAGTCGCTTAAACCCGGCGGCGCAACCAGTGAAAGCCCCGAAACAATCATCAGGATGACGAAGACCGTCTCGCGGTTGGGTTTCGATCGCCAAATCGACATCGGCCGGGATTGTATCACCGAGCCGTGCCGCGCGAATGCCGCCCGACCGCATTTTGACGCGCCACAAAGATTGCCGCCGATCCTCCTGTTCGCCGCATGGCCATCGACGTGTAGAATCAGACCGATGAGAGCCCGCCGCCCCTGGATTGATTACGCGCAGTACGTCGCCGTTCGCTTCGTCGCGACCCTCTTCTCCATCGTGCCCATCGAGTCGAATCTCCGCTTGATGCGATTCCTCGGCTGGCTCTGGTTCTGGCTCCCTCACGCCCTCCCCGAGACAAGATTTCCCCGCTGGCTCAAATCCGTCGCGATCTTCCGCTGGCTGGCCAAGGTCGAATACGCCCTCAATCGCCTCCTCGGAAAGTTCCGCGACCATCGGAACCGCGCCGAGACCCACATCCGCTCCGCCTTCCCGGAATACTCCGATGACGAGGTCCAGAGAGTCGCCCTCAAGTCAATGCAGCAGCTCGCCATGCTCGCCGTCGAACTGCTCCTCGCCCCGAGGCTCATCACCCAGTGGACCTGGGCCCGGTACATCCAGCTTCGCAGCCTCGACGAGGCCATCCGCGTCCTCCTCGGCAAGCGCGGCTGTATCATGCTCACCGGCCACTACGGAAACTGGGAATTGCTGGGATACACCCTTGCCATCCTCGGCTTCGACATCGTCGCCGTCATGCGGCCTCTGGATAATGAATACCTCAATCGTTACCTCCTCGATCGCCGCGAGCGCAGCGGCCTGCGCCTCCTCTATAAGAAAGGCGCAACCCAGTCCGCCGAAGACGTGATCGAATCCCGCGGCGCCCTCTGCTTCATCGCCGATCAAAACGCGGGCAGCAAGGGGATCTTTGTCGACTTCCTCGGCCGCAAGGCATCCACCTATAAGTCCATCGGCCTGCTCGCCATGGACTTGCAGGTTCCCATCGTCTGCGGATGCGCCCGGCGTGTCGCCGAAGGTTTCAAATACGAAATCTGCGTCGATCGCATCATCTACCCCAACGAATGGCAGGATAAAGAGAATCCGCTTCTCTGGATCACCCAGGAATACTCCAATGCCATGGAGTCCGCGATCCGCGTCGCCCCCGAGCAGTATCTCTGGATACACCGCCGCTGGAAGACCCGTCCCAAGGAGGAATTGGAAGCCGCCAGGCTCGCCCTCGCCGAGACAGCCCCCGCGCCCTGATCACCGCCCGGTCGACCTCGCCACAGTCGCAGGCTAATATCCCTTCGTATCATCAACATTCATCCCACATGCGGCCTTGATTAGGGTGCCGCGATGGAGACAGCCAGATGTCCAACGAAGAACGTATCCAGAAGCTGCGACTACAAGCCGAAAGCGAGCCCGGCGACGAATTGGCCAACTTCGCACTCGGTAGCGCCCTGCTGGAAGCGGGCAAGCCCGAAGAGGCCGGCCCCAGCCTTCAGCGCGTCCTTGCCTTAAACAGCAAGAACTCCAAGGCCTACGAACTGCTCGGCGAATCGCAGATCGGCGCCGGCCTGCGCGATCTCGCCATTCAAACGTTAACCAACGGCTACCGCGTCGCCCACAAGAACGGCGACCTCATGCCCATGAAAAAAATGGGCGAGCTCCTCGAAAGCCTCGGTGCCCCCGTTCCCACGGTCGCGGAAAAGCAAATCTCGCAGATCGCGCCGGGCAGCGGTACGCCCGGCTTTGCCTGTCGACGCTGCGGCGGCAACGGTCCCGCCCTCAAGGAACGCCCCTTCAAAGGTCCGCTCGGCGAAGAGATTCTCGCAAGCGTCTGTGAGAACTGCTGGAAAGAATGGGTAGGCATGGGCACCAAGGTCATCAACGAATTGCGCCTGCCCATGTTCGACCCCCAGGCCCAGGAAGTCTACGACAAGCACATGAAGGAATTCCTCATGCTGACCTGATCGTCGGCCCGCAAGGGTTTTTCTTCTTCACTCAATTGACTCGTAGTGTGGGTGACGCCAGTCCAGATCGGACCACGGCGTCAGTGCGGCTGTTAGGATGCCTCCGGCTCCGAAACGCCCTTGCGGCCTTCCTGTGCATCCAGATAAGCCCGAAGCTTCGCCCGCAGCGTTCCCGCCTTGATGCCCAGTTCCAGAAGCGTCGCCTGCGCCACGCTCCCCTCCTCGCGGGCCAGTGCCAGCAGCATATGCTCGCTGCAAACTTCTTTGCTCTCAAACTGCCGCGCCTCTTCAATCGCGATCGCCATCACATTGCGAAAATGCGGCGTCCCCGGCAGTCGCCCGAACACCCACGTCTCCTCGGCGCTCTTCAGCATCAGCCGATCCACCACTTCCTTGACCCGCGCCAGACCGATGCCCTGCTCGTTGAGAAGAATCGCTCCAACGCCGGTTCCTTCCTGAAGAATCGCAAGAAGCAGATGCTCCGTCCCGACATAGTCCTGGTCATATTCCCGGGCGATCTCCTGGGAGAGCTTGATGATCTTCTCGACCCGGCTTGAAAGTCGCTCGTACATCTTCGACCGCCTGCATCACCAAAAAAAGGGTTTATTCGCTCGGGCCGCGTCGCTCGTTCACGGAACGACAGGTTCGCCGGCTTGGCTCGTCGCCTGCCCCGACTGCTCAACGTTTTGCTTGGCATAGTTATACCCAAGGCTCAGCAGGGCGACAAGCACGGTGAATACAAGCGTGATGCGCAGAATGCGCAGCCGGTTGGCCACTTCCCGGTCGCGCCACTCGCTGAGCCGCGCGTCGATCTGGTCCAGCTTCGCGTCGATCCGCGCCTCAATCTCGTCCAGCTTGATCTGAATGTAGTCGTCCGCCGCGCCGCGCAGCCGATTCGCGATCCCCCCGACGATTCCGTGCGTCTCAAATTGTGACTTCAGCGACGACTTCACCGGCTCGAAGTTGTGCGGCCCGTCCTCCGGCAGAAAGCGATATTCGTCGGAGGATTCCTCCTGTTTTCCCTCGATCACACGAGTCAGCAATGAACCGATCCATCTGCGCCGCTTGTCCGCGATCCGCCGCCAGATTCCGTCGCCCGTGCGCAGGATGTCAATGAGCTTCTCAGCCCCGTCCGTCGAATTCGCTGGCAGCCCGCGAAGCCGTGTCAGCGCCAAAAGGCCGCGCGTCGATAAATCCTCGTATTTCGTCCGCTGAATCTTCGCGATCTCGCGCGCCAGGTGCTCGCGCCCGGCACTGCGTCGAACCGGCCGCCGGCCCCAGGCCACGATGTCGAGCATGGCCTCACGATCCAGCCCCACGAGCAGCTCACGATGGAGCCTGATGCGCCGGACGATCTCCTCGCCGCCCAGCGCAGGGTCAAGCACCAGGCCAAACTCGCGCCCGTAACGCAGTAGTTCGTCCTGCGGCAATTCGCTCAGTGTCGCGGTGGGATACTCCGCCGAGTCGTTGGTTGTCGGTTTATCTGACACGGTTGTTTGAAAGACTCATCAGGCGGCAGCGCCAAGCTAAACTCCGTCCGCGCCGACTGAACATACCGGCACTTCCCAAAACGCGATCGTTCCAGATCGGCGACCCTCCGCACGGACACATCATTGTCCTCGCCGATCAGTTCGGCAAGTCGCCGCGCCCCCTCAAACGGCCCGCGTCCCCGCTCGCCGAAGCGCTCCAGCGTCGATAGTTCCACGCTGCCCGTTTCGTCCTGCCGTACCTGATACGCGCCATTTTCAAGCACCCCCGTCAGTGACGCAACCACGCGTGCCGGCTCAATCATGGTGCCGTCCGCCGCAAGGAGAAGATCGCCCGTTCGACCCAGCACCCGGGGCATCACCGATAGCCCGCGCCCGCACCGGCACTCCGCCGCGCCCGCCCGAACCACGTCGCCCGTGCAGTACCGGATGACCGGCATCGCATGGCTTTCTAACGCGGTGACGACCACCTCGCCCAGTTCGCCCGCCCGAGCCGGTCGCCCCTCGCGAACAATCTCAACCATCACCGACTCATCAGAGACGTGCCAGCCACCTTGCTCGCATTCAAACGCAATCGCCCCGGCCTCTTGCAAGCCATAGCATTGCGCCACCGCTGCCCCAAGCTGCTCGCGAATCGCCCGCTCCTGCCACGCGAATGTCACTTCCCCGGTCAGAAAGACGGTGCGCAATCTTGCCGTGCCGCCATTGTCCCGTGCCGCGCCGCCGCCCGCCAGAAATCGCCCCAAACTCGACGGATAGGCAGTCACGCGATCCGGATCAAACGCCCGCCACTCCTGCCAAGCCTCATCAATGCCGCGATCGTCAAGCGTCAGGATGTCCAGTTGCCGCTCGCAGAGAAGGCGATCCCGCAGGTGCCGCAGTTGCTGCTTGACGCGCCCGATCAGTCTTCGCGGAGGGTCCACCGGCCAAAAATGAAGCTCCCGGTCCCCCGATTCAAATCCCTGCCACCGATGGCCGCGCAGGCGATTGGCCTTGTCCCACGCCTGCCTTGTCCTGTCGCAGTAAAACGCAAATGGCTCATCCCGCGTCCCGTGCGTGCGGTCCGTGAGCATCCGCCCCGGCATCGCCGACCATCGCATCTCGTCGGCTTGCTCGCGCAGCATCGATCGCGTCAACAGGGGCAGTTTTACCAGATCGGCAGGTCGCGCAAATTCCTCCAGCGGCGGCAGGTGAAGCGCTCGATAATACGGACAGCATCGCGCCGCATGGGCCACCAACCGGCGCAGCTTCTCCATCTGCAGCGCCTCGATCGCCTCCCGTGACTGCCATTGAGAAATCTCCAGCCCCGCGGCCAGCGAAAAAGTCTCGCGCCCCAGCAGCCGCTCGTGAATCTGCGAAAGCATGGCCACGCCGCGATGCGGCCTGCGCTGCGCGACCGACGATCGCCGCGAACGGCCGATCTGGCCGAGGCTCCCGGAGACGATTGACATCCCTATAAATCGACCGAATTGCCCGATTCCTCCGAGCAGTCATACCTCGCCGCGCACCCAATACTCACCCCAGGCCGCGTATTCGTAGATCAGTTCCGGCAGAATCTTGAATCGCCACTTCCAATTTCGCTCGATCGGCCGCGTCGAGCGCTCCCATCTCGGCTCGCGCATCATCAAATGCTTGTATCCGGCCTTCTCAAAGCATGCCTTGCATCGGGCCATGTGCGTGTAAGTGGTGACCACAATGCACGTGTCCCGGGCCGGATCGACGCCGAGGTGCTCAATAATCGACCGCGCATGATGGCGTGTCTTCACAGAATCGTTGTCCATGAGTATTCTCGCCGGATCAGCGCCCCACTCCACCGCCAGATCGCGCATCGCCGCCGTAAACGGCCCGTGATTGCTCACGATTAGATATTCGCCGAAGCCCTCGCTCAGCAGCCGGGCGCTCTCGATCACCCGGGCCGCGTCGCCGCCCGGACAAATGATGTACTTCGCCGGCGTGAGTTTTGCCTCGCACGCCAGCACATCGAACAACCAGTTGGTCAGCGGCGTAGCCACCAGAAGGAGGACGATAAACCCGCTCCACGCGAAAAACAGTTCTCCCACCCGCGCAAGCCGGCTGATCCACGAACGCTTCCGCCTGGGGACAGCCTTCCCTTCGGGCTGCGATGGACCCGCTCCGGTTGGTGCGTTACCGGCCATTTCGAATACTCGTCATTTCGGGACCTCGCTGCTCGAAATTACGCTCGGGGCTCAGAAGAGTGGACGAAGTGCCGATAGCCAACAAGACCGCTTTCCGATGGGTCCGCGGCCGGGGCGTTGCTTAGCGCCGATCGCCTTTATAATCCCCTGGCACGTTCCTCGCAGTTCGCGCAGCCGCGATGCCGCTTCGCCAACCTTGAGACTTACGCGACATGATCCACGCGATGACCATTGATGTCGAGGACTACCACAGCGTCTTCGGCCGTGATTGGCTTGAGCGCGATGGCCCCCCGACCGAGGCCGTGGTCAGAAATACGCGACGCATGTTGGGCTGGCTCGCCGAGCGTGACGTGCGCTGTACCTGCTTCGTTCTCGGCGAAGTCGCCGAAGCATTTCCCGGTCTGATCCGCGAGATCGCCGCCGGCGGCCACGAACTCGGCGTCCACGGCTACTACCATCGTCAGGTCTTCAAACTAAATCCAGAGTCCTTTCGCCGGGAAGTTGCCGATGCTAAGGCCCTCATCGAGGACATCGCCGGATCGCCCGTCTCCGGCCATCGTGCCCCGGCTTTTTCCATCATGCCCGAGACGAGCTGGGCCCTGGACGTCCTGGCCGATGTCGGCTTTGAATACGACTCCAGCATTTACCCAATCAAGGGAAGCAGATACGGCTGGCCCGGCTTTCCGCTCGACATCCACGAAATGCAGCTCGATGGCGGGGGGCGCATCATTGAAGCCCCGCTCTCAACCGTCAGCATTTTGGGCCGCCGTTTCCCGTCCTGCGGCGGGGGATACCTCCGCCACTTTCCAGGCTTCGTGACCCAATACGCAATAGGCCGTGTCGCGCGAAATCGTCCAGCGATTGTCTATCTTCATCCATACGAAATCGAAACTGACTGCCCGCCGATTGACACCTCGCACCTTCCGTCCGACCGTCAGTCGCAGGTCATTCAGTTTCATAACCGGCAGTTGAGAAACCGGGAAACGGTGCAGGCGAAAGTCTTGCGTCTCCTTGATGAGTTCTCATTCGCCCCGCTTGTCGAGATAATCCAGAACCAGTTGACGAAAGCCAAATCGCCGAAAATCGGGGTAACCTCCTGAGACGGGCGACGCACGACGAGGAAACGAGTGAAGACCAGGCAGACCGACGGAAACCCATTTTGCTACGATCGATCGGCTTTCGTCTGGGAAGTCGTTCCTCGTGGGTCGCGTGCTCACTTGGATTTTGGTTGTTACGAGGGCAGGTTTCTCGACAGCCTCCGGTCCAGGGACGTTCAAAGACTCGTCGGCGTCGACGTTTGCCGTGAGGCCATCGAAACCGGCAAGCATCGCTACCCGCAAATCGAGCTGCATCACCTCACCACCGTGCTTCCGCTCCCGTTCGACGATGCCACTTTCTCCTCTGTCTCCATCATGGATGTGATCGAGCACGTCGACCAGCAGAAGGCCTTGCTCGACGAGCTTCACCGCGTCTTAGCCCCTGACGGCCGGCTCATCATCACCGTCCCGGGGCAGTATGCCCTTTCCTTCCTCGACATGGGGAATCTGAAGTTTCGGCTTCCCCGTTTGCATCGCTGGTTCTACTGCCTCAGGCACTCTAAAAAGGAATACGAATACAGATACGTCGCGAATCCTGACGGCCTCGTCGGGGACATTTCCGCTGAAAAGGGATGGCACGAGCACTTCTCCCGGAAAAAACTCACCGGACTCCTGGCGAACTCCGGTTTCACCCCGGAGTTCTTTGACGGAAGTGGTTTCTTCGCGCGGGCCATCATCTATCCGGAGACCGCCCTGGGATGGATTCCCCCGCTTGGATGGGGCTTCCGCGGACTCAGGAAGTTGGACGACCGATTCTGCCATTCCCTGAACCTGTTCTGCATCGCGCGTAAGTCCTGATCGACCGCCGCCGCCGGTCGTCTTGCTGGCCCTGATCGACAGTGCTAAATTGAGTTTCGGTCGTCGCAATCCGAGATAGTCGTGACTGCGCACTGGATTGGCGGTTGCACTGAAATTCTCGCCCATAGTCCGAAAACGCGGGCTGCCGCATCGAAGTATGTCCGCCGATTGAACACCGATCCCCGTCCGGGTCGTAGGATGAACGGAGGTCAATAGTTGACGACGACCACTTCCCGAGTCGCAGCCCAGTTACCTGAAGGCGCCGCCATTGCCGATCAGTGGTACGTCCCAAAGCCGCCTGATTGCCCAAAAAGCTGGCATGTCTATTCGACCGAGTTCGTCCTCGCGGCGCTCCAGGGCTGCGCCGCCGACCACCAGAAGATTCGAAGAACCACGCCATGGTTGATATTCGCGGGCATCGTCCGAACCGGCATGGCCGTCGTCCAGGCCGTCATCATGCTCCTCGCAAAAATCCCCGTCCTCAGTTGGTTCACTGAAATTGCCGCCCGCATCTTCACCCGGAACGCCTTCGGGTTTTTTCTTCGCGCGGCCTATTGGAAGGCGCGATTGAAAGAGCTGGGCCAGGACACGATCATCGACCAGTTCGTCGAAATCTGGGGCGCCGGCAGCGTCTCCATCGGCTCGCGCTGCCACATCAACACAAACGTCCGTATGGCCGCCGGCGAAGCCAAGCATGGCCAGCACGGGTCGATCACCATCGGCAACTTCGTTCACATCGGCCCCAACGTCCACATCGCCGGCAGAGGCGGCGTCGAGATCGGCGACTTCGCCGGAATCATGGCACACGCCCATCTCTACAGTGCGACAGGCGTCATTGAAAAGCCCGACGACCCCGGCCAATTGGTCAGCATGTCGCACATGGCACCGCCCGAGCAGCAGCACATTGTCGAAGCGCCCATCATCATCGAGCCCTATGCCCTGGTCGGCATGATGACCCGAATCATGCCCGGCGTGCGAATCGGCAAGGGCGCCATCGTTCATTCAAACGCTGAACTCACCAAAGACGTCCCGCCCTTTGCCAACTTCGGCGGACTGGCCCGAGGCAAACTCATCGGCTGGCGCCGCCCGCGCCGCAGAAGTCCCAGGCTGCCGCCCATCAATGCCGACGCAGCGCCGACCGACGGCCGAGGTGCAGTGTGAACCAGCACCCGGGCCTCACTTTCCATCACGTAGGCGTTGCCGTCCCGCAGATCGAACCCGCCGCCGACCGCTTCGCCAAAGTCTTCGGCGCAGTAACAGATTCCCCCGTCTACCACGATCCCAATCAGGGCGTCTACATCCAGTTCTTGAAATTGGGTGACGCCAGGATCGAGCTGCTCGCCCCCGCCGGACAGAATTCACCGGTCGACGCCATGCTCCGTCGCGGCGTCTCCGTCTATCACGTCTGCTTTGAGACCGCTGATTTCGACGCGCGACTCGACGAATGGGTCAAGTCCGGCGCCGTCCTCGTCTCCCCGCCAAAACCCGCCGTCGCCTTTGAGAATCGCCGCGTCGCCTTCGTCATGTGCCTCGGCCTGATCGTAGAGCTGGTCGACGCCGCCCGTCCTTCTCCACCCTGACCGCTCTATACACTATCATCCCGGATTGAGATCATCGAAGACCCATTTAGCGCCGCATCATGGACACCAAAGCAAATCCTCCGACTTCGATCACCCCCGGCGATGCGGCCTTATTGCTCGCCCAGATCGATGACCGCCCGACCCTCGTCAATATCAACACCGCCGCGCGACGCATCGCCCCGATCGCTTCGTCCCTTGCCTCCGTCCAAAAGCGTTTGGCGTGTCTCTCATCATTCACCATCGATTTTCTCAAGACCCCCCTGGAATTGCAGGCCCTCCGCGCCGGCCTTCACCTGCAAACCCACGTCGCCCCCTACGGCCAGATCGACCAGGAATTGATCGATCCTCACTCCGGCGTCGCCTCGTTCAAACCCGACGTCGTGCTCATCGCCGTCCGCCTGCGCGATGTCTGCCCCGCTCTATACGACTCATTCAACAGCCTGTCCCCGGATGAAGCCCGAGCCATGATCGACGACTGGCTCGCGCGCTTTAAGTCAGCGGTCATGTCGTTTCGTCAGCATTCCCAGGCCCATCTCCTCATCCTGAATTATGAGGCCCCCGCAGTTCCCGCATTGGGCATCGCCGACCGCTCATCCGTGAACTCCCAATCCCGATTGATCCAAGCCGCAAACGCATCCCTCGATGCCATCGCCGCCGCCGTCGCCAATGCCCACGTCCTCGACTACGACGCCCTCATCGCCGCACACGGCCGCGCAACCTGGGAAGATCGTCGCATGGCACTCTACGGTCGAATCCCCGTCGCCGCACAGCACTACTGGCCCTTCGCCGGTTTCATCGTTCGTTACCTCCGGCCCATGTACGGCTTGACCAAAAAGGTGCTCGTCCTCGATGCCGACAACACCCTTTGGGGCGGCGTCATCGGCGACGTCGGTGTCGACGGCATTGCGCTCGGATACGATTACCCGGGCAGCGCCTTTGTCGCCTTTCAGAAGCGCGTTCTCGACCTCTACCACCGAGGCATCGTCCTCTGCATCGCCAGCAAGAATCAGCCGGGCATCGTCGAAGAGGCCCTGAAGACGCACCCCAACATGGTCCTCCGCGAAAAGCACTTCGCCGCCATGCGGGTGAACTGGCACCCCAAGCCGCAGAATCTTCAGGAGATGGCCGCCGATCTGAATCTTGGCATCGACAGCTTTGTCTTCCTCGACGACAGCGACGTCGAGTGCGCCCTCATGCGCGAAGTCCTGCCGCAGGTGATGACGGTGTGCCTCCCCAGGGAGCCCGCCCGCTACGCCGCCGTCGTTGAGAGTCTGGACTGCTTCGATCAGTTCAGCGTTTCCGCCGAAGACCGCGTCCGCGGCGAACTCTATCGCGCCGAGTCCGGCCGCAGGCAATTACAGTCCGCCGTCGTCGACATGCCGACCTTTTACCGCCAGTTGGCCATGAAAGTCACCTTCGGCATCAACCAGTCGTCGCAGATCTCCCGCGCCGCGCAGATGACCAACCGCACCAACCAGTTCAACATGCACACCATCCGGTGCAGCGAAGACGACATCCGCCGCTTCATGACCTCAGGCGATCACGAAGTCATCACTCTCGCACTCGAGGATCGTTTCGGCGACAGCGGTGTCGTCGGCCTGGCCATCGTTCGCAAGTCGCCGGAGAAATGGGTACTGCACCAACTTCTCATGAGCTGCCGCATTCTCGGCCGAACGGTCGAGCAGGCCTTCGTCAAGTGGATCGCCGGTCGCGCCAAATCCGCCGGCGCGGCGCAGATCGTCGGAGAATTCGTGCCGACCACCAAGAACAAACCCTTTGCCGAGTTCTATGCATCGTGTGGTTTCGCGGTCCAGTCACCCGGGCATGCCCCCGTGGAGTGGATTCTGCCGCTCGCAAACGTCGATACGACTATACCGGACTGGATCGCGATTCAGTCTCCGGACTCGGAGGTCTCCTGAATGTCTCAGAATCAAGAGCGCTTCTCCCAGACCGTCAGTGCCATCCTCGGCTGCGCGCCGGAGGATGTGACCGACAAGCTCACCCCCGATCAGATCGACACCTGGGATTCGCTCAATCAGATCAATCTCGTCGGCGCGCTGGAGCAGGAGTTCGGCGTGTCGCTCGTCGCTCAGGATCTCGCCGAGTACCAATCGGTCGTCAAGCTCAAAGCCCTTCTTCGTGAACACGGCGTCGAAGTCTAGCCCGGCCCGGCGCATTTGCGATGGCGAACCATAGCCTCATTCCCGAAGGTGCCCGCGACAGGGTGCTCCGCGCTCGCCTCGTTTTGTCATGCCTGATTGGTTCACTCGCCCTGTATGCCCTCACCTGCGCGCCCGGCCTGCTGTGGCAGGACAGCGCGATGTTTCAATATCGCGTCGAGCGCTTTGATCTTGCGGGCGATACCGGTTTGCCGCTGGCGCATCCGCTGTACATCGTTCTGGCGAAGCTCTTTTCGCTCCTTCCTCTCGGCGAGCAGGCGTTTCGGGTGAATCTCTTCTCGGGGCTCTGCGGCGCGGTCGCCCTGGCACTTTTGGCGGACTTGCTGTTTTCCATCACGTCGAACATCTGGGCGAGCCTCATCGGGGTCATCAGCCTCGCGGTCAGTCACACTTTCTGGACCCATTCCGTCATCGCCGAGGTCTACAATCTCTACACGGTCGGGCTCTTCGCGGAACTCTGCCTGATCGAACGGCTGTGGCGAAGTCGCGAGGTGAAGTGGCTCATCCTCGCGGCGCTCGTCAACGGGCTGAATCTGTCCAATCATCTCATGGCCATACTTCACTGGCCTGCTTATGCGGGGTTGCTCTATTGGGCGGCTCGCGCGCGCCTTTTGAAGCCTGCCCACGGGGTCTTGATTCTCGCCGCGCTGGCCGTCGGAAGCTCGCTGTATCTGTACATCATCGGATTGGAGCTTGGCAGGGGGCGTCCTGTCTTCGAGGTGCTGCGCGAGGCGCTGGTGGGGCCGCCGCATCGGGCTGAGCATGTCCTGGCTTATTCCTTTCCGTGGGTCAGGCAGGTACGAAACACCATCATTTTCTTCGGCCTTAACTTCCCGACGCCGCTGATTCTCCTGGCCCCGTTGGGATTCGCGGCGGTCTTGCGCGCTGTGTCCATGCGATGGATCGCATGGCTTGCCGGCGGGATGTTTGTCGTCGCATTCGTCTTTGCGTTTCGTTATACCGTGCCGGATCAGTTCGCCTTCTTCACGCCGTGCTATGCCCTTGTCGCGCTCTTCATCGGCGTTGGCGCGGCGCAGGTCATGCGATCCTCGCCGGCGCGGCGCACTGCGTGTCTTCTGCTGGCGATGGTTCCGATCGCCGTGTATGAGATCGCGCCGCCGGTATTGAGCGCTCGCAAGGTTTCGATCGGGACCACGCGCGAGATTCCCTACCGCGACAACTACGCGTACTTCATCCGCCCGCGGAAGAACGGTTATCGCGGGACCGAGCGATATGCCCGCGAGGCGCTCATTCGGGCGGCGCCGGATGGGGTGATTTACGCCGATACGACGATCATCAACTCGCTGATCTATGCCCGGGATATCTGGCATGTCGAGCCGAATGTGATTCTGTTCGGGGCCGGGGATATCGAGCCTGATCCACCGAAGCTGGAGCCCGACGTGGCGGCGCTGAAGCCGTTCGTGGATCGGCGGGTCGCGTGGTCGGCCGTGCCGGATTCGAATTACATGACGAAGTCGATGCGCGAGCTTTACACGACCGAGCCGGACGGGCTTCTTTTCCGGCTCGTCAACAAGCCCGCCGACTCGAAGTAACGATCGGCGATTCGCGCGCGCGGCGTCGTGCGTTATGATGCTGCCGAAAGGAGAGCAGCCATGAGCGATCTTGCCGCGATGAAGTGCGTGCCGTGTCAGGGAGGGGTTCCTCCGCTTGCGCGGGAACGGGTCAGTGAGCTGCTCGGTCAGCTGAGCGGCTGGGGCGTGGAGAAGAATCATCACCTGGTTCGCAGCTTTCCCTTTCCCGACTTCGTGACGGCCCTGGCCTTCGTCAACAAGGTCGGCGCGCTGGCCGAGGAGCAGGGCCACCACCCTGACATCTATCTATCCTGGGGCATGGTTCGCATCACCACGTGGACCCACAAGATCGACGGCCTGACGGAGAGCGACTTCATACTGGCCGCGAAGATCGACCGGCTGGCGGCGAGCTGAGGTCGGTATCGGCGACCGGGAGCCTTGCAGCCTACTTGTGCGTCCAGTCGACGCAGAAGTTTGGCAGGTCGCAGCCGCGGGATTTGGGTTTGAGCAGGTCGTCGAGGGTGTCGGGGCGCTCGCACTTTTGCGGGGGCGGGAATTCCTTTCTGTGCTTTTCCTCCCATTCGGCGCGGCGGTCGGCGCGCAACTTCGCCTGGCGCTGGGCCTCGGTCCCGGGGTGCTTCGGGGCCTCGTCGGGTGACTGACTTGCGCCGACCGAGGCCGTAGGGTGGGCACTTCCCACCACTGGAGAGGTGCCATTACCGTGACACGCCGCGCCGCCGTTCGGGTGGTGCTTGTCGGCGGTGGTCGACGTGGGCGAACGATCCGCGTTGGATAACGCGGCCGGCCCACTCGCGCCGGGCGACGCGGGCGAATTCTCCGCGCCGGGCGATGGGATCGACCCATCCGCGCCGGTCGACGCGGGCGAACTCTTCATCGCGTTCTCAAACTCTTCGCGGCGGCGCCGGGCCTCGTCGGCGTGGCGCGCGGCCTCCTCGGCATTCTTCGCCGCCTCCTCGGCGTCACGCTTCGCGTCGAACTCCGCGCGGCGAATCCGATCTTCCTTCGCCTTGCGCTCGCCCTCGATCTCGTGCGGCAATAACCCACGCTGACCGGCGGCGATGTTCTCAGGCGTGCGAAGTTCCGGCGGCAAATGATCGCCGGGGAAGCGCTTGATGATCGGCTTGGGGCCGTACTTGAGGTCGAGGCCGTAGATATCCGCGCAGGCCTGATCGAGCCGCGTCAAAAACTCCTCGCGCGTCGTCGGAGTGCCATCGGCCTTGCGCCCCCACGGCGCGTCGGCGGTCGGCGCGTCGGGGTGCTGATTGCTTTTCGCATTGGCGGGCGTGGCGTTGTTGGCGCGCGATGACACCGCCTCAGCACGCATCTGCAGCGACTTGTGGGCGATCTCGATTCGTTCGCGCTGATACTCGATGTTCGCGTTGATCCGGTCGCGGGTGATCTGCACGCTCGCCGTCTTGCTGTAGGCATTCGCTAATCGTTCAATTTGGCGAGCACTTGCCTTGCCGCTTTGGATGAGGCCGATCATGTATTTGCAGACGTAGCGCGCGGCGGCGAACTCGAGGCGAATGTCGTCGGACTCGCTTGGCGGGCTGGCGATGTCTTCGGGTGAAACGGGGGTTTTGGGGCGGGGTTGGTGGTCCGTCGCCAACCCACTTCGCTTCGCTCCATGGGCAAGCCGGCGAGCCGCTTCGGGGCTCGCGTGGGGGTGCATTCGAGATGTTTTGGTTGCGCCGTCGGCGCTGTCGAGTGTCTGGTTGGTGGTACTATGCGTCGCGATGTCGACGGTGGGCGGGGTTTTGCCGGCGAGGTCGGCGATTCGGGCGACGGCGCGGCGTCTTCGCGCGTAGCGGTAGAAGGCGGAGAAGCTGATGCCGCCGGCGGCGAGTTGGAACTGGTCGAAGAGTTCCTGGTAGGTTGCGCCATCCATTGTTCGCAGGGCGTGGTCGAGTTTGCGACGGACTTCGAGCGGGAGTTTTCTTTCGACGGATGAAGGGGGTTCACGGTCCTGGATGAGTGGGGTGGACATGGTTATTCCTCCTTTTTTTGAATAGGGGTCGAGGGGTTGAGGGGCCCAGGGGTCGAGGGTGAAGACAAAGGCGCTGCTCGCGCGGGGAGCGATGGATCGGAGGTGACAATAGGCGAAAAAAGTTTTTGGGGATGCATGCAACTGTTGCGGCGGGCATGTGTTGGGGTGGTTCGCGGTTTGGGTGGTTTTTTGGGCGCATTCGAGAGACTCCATCGCCCCTGCCGGGGCTCGAACGAGGGCGGGCTGGATGGTTGCGCGGGGTGAATAATTGAGTTCTGGATGAGGAAGGACGGCGCGGAGAGAGAAGACATGGGAAGGGATTCCCATTTTGGTGGGTGCG
>Ga0268299_1000168_pt1 | contig 258835 bp, 245 predicted proteins | sample NOBtaG_FD_193484 | JGI IMG/M metagenome (GOLD analysis project Ga0268299, IMG submission 193484) | Activated sludge microbial communities from bioreactor in Nijmegen, Gelderland, Netherland - NOB reactor | ecosystem: Engineered > Bioreactor > Aerobic > Activated sludge | place: Netherlands...
GACAGAGCGGATCGTGCGGGCATTCCCTGGCCCGGGGTCCGGCGCAGGTGGTGGTCATGATCGACCATCATCGCGGAGCAGATGGGCGGATCGTCGCCCCATCCCTCCAGAGCGGCGCCGCGCCAGCCCTCAAGGCAGCCACCTCTCCCCTCTGACCGTCCGAGCTCCCGGATCGCGAGGCGGGACCGAAGGTCCCTTACTTCGCCGGACTAACCGGCTGGACCCATGGTCCCGCCTCGCAGCTCCCTTGCCCGGATGGGCAAGGAGTATCCCCCAAACCCGGGAGCCCAAGGGCGGCCCGGCGGGTTTGCTCGCCTGCATTGCACGGGATGGCACGCTTTCTCGTGGCGGCCGCACAGCGCGCAAAGACGCTAGACCCCCAATCCCCAAGCTTGTAGATCGTCCCCCAGCCACCCATTTCAGCGCCAACGCACTCAACTCCGGACATTTCCCCCACCATGCCCGATCTCAAACTCCTGGCGCTCGATACCGAAGATCTCGACGTCATTTCGGCCACCACGCAGGACGCCGTCCTCCGCGTCGGCGACATGGGCTTTGCCAAGGCCGACCATCGCTTCGCCCTGCTGATGAACCGCTTCGCCTGGGAAGAAGGCGGCAAGACCCGCCAGCGCAAGCGCGCTGCCCTCCATTTCGACCGCGTCACCGACGTCAAGGTCGCCGGCATCGACACCAATGCCGTCGATGGCGTGCTCGAGCTGCTGACCATCCGCTTCGCCGAGGCCGACGCCCCGGCCGGAACTGTCGAGCTGGCCTTTGCCGGCGGCGGCACCATCCGCCTCGCCGTCGAATGCCTCGAAGCGCGCCTCCAGGACCTGGGCGCCGCCTGGGCCGCCAAAGCCACGCCGGCGCACGCCTGATGGTCTACCGGCTCGACTCCCGCCACGCCGGCTTCGCCGAAGAGTTCGAAACGCTCCTCGGTTCCAAGCGCGAAGTGTCCGAAGAGGTCGGCGCGTCCGTCGCCGCGATCCTCAACGACGTCCGGCTGCGTGGCGACGAAGCCGTCCTCGCCTATACCGACAGGTTCGACCAGCTCCCGCTCACCGCCTCAACCCTCGCCTTCTCGGCCGACGAGATCGACGCCGCCGAGCAGCAGGTGTCGGGCGAGGTGCGTGCCGCGCTGCAGTTCGCGCATGACCGCATCGTCGCGCATCACGAGAAGCAGAAGCCGCTCGACCATATCTACCAGGACCCGCTCGGCGTCACGCTGGGCACCGTGTGGACGCCGATGGAGGCCGTCGGCATCTATGTGCCCGGCGGCACCGCCAACTATCCGTCGAGCGTGCTGATGGGCGCGATCCCCGCGCGCATTGCGGGTGTCGGTCGCATCGCCGTTACCGTGCCCACGCCACGCGGCCAGGTGAGCCCCGCCGTCCTCGTCGCGGCGCGCATGGCCGGCGTGTCCGAGGTCTACCGGATCGGTGGCGCGCAGGCGATCGCCGCCCTCGCCTACGGCACCGAAACGATCCGGCCGGTCAACAAGATCATCGGTCCGGGCAATGCCTATGTCGCCGCTGCCAAGCGGCAGGTGTTCGGCACCGTCGGCATCGACAGCATCGCCGGCCCCTCGGAAGTTCTCGTCATCGCCGACAAATCGGCGAACCCCTCATGGATCGCCGCCGATCTGCTGGCGCAGGCCGAGCATGGCGGCGGTGCGCAATCGATCCTCGTCACCACCGACGAAGCCCTCGCGGACTCGGTCGCCATCGAGGTCGACCGGCAGCTCGCGCTCCTGCCCCGCGCCGACATCGCGCGCGACGGCTGGGAAACGTTCGGCGCCATCATCGTCGTCACCTCGATGGGCGAAGCCGTCGAGCTCGCCAACCGGATCGCGTCCGAGCATGTCGAGCTGATGGTCGACGAACCGCTGGCGCTGCAGCCGCGGATCCGCAATGCCGGCGCCATCTTCCTCGGCCACCACACGCCCGAAGCCATCGGCGACTATGTGGGCGGCTCGAACCACGTTCTGCCCACCGCCCGTTCGGCGCGCTATGCGTCCGGCCTGGGCGTCCTCGACTTCATGAAGCGCACCTCGATCCTGGGCTGCGACCCCGGATCGCTCGCCGAGCTCGCGCCCGCCGCCGTCACGCTTGCCGAGACGGAGGGACTTCAGGCGCACGGACGCTCGGTCAGCATCAGGCTCAATCGCTGATGGCGCTGACCCCGCACGTCTTCGACGAGAAGACCGACCGGATCGTCGCCGTCACGCTCGACCCCAACACCATCACGTCGATCGACCCCGACGAGGTCCATGAGTGGCGCATCGCCATCTACGACCTCGTCGAAAACAACAAGCTCCACCCCGCCCGCGTCGCCTCGACCGGGCCCTACGCGCTCCATATCTCGATCATCGCCAACTACATCGTGCTCGACGTGCGCAACCCCGACACCTATGAGCCGATCGCCGCGCACTATCTGTCGCTCACCCCGTTCCGGCGGCTGATCCGCGACTATTTCCGCATCCGCGATTCCTACTACGACGCGATCAAGACCGCTTCGACCATGCAGATCGAGACCGTCGACATGGCCCGCCGCGGCCTCCACAACGAGGCCGCCGAGCTGCTGCGGACCCGGCTCGACAACAAGCTCGAGATGGACCTCAACACGGCGCGCCGGCTGTTCACGCTGATCTGCGCCGTGCAGCCCTTTGCCAGCCGCATCGACGAGCGCGAGAGCAACCTGCCCACGGTGCTGTTCGTGTGCTCGATGAATTCGGTGCGCTCGCCTATCGCCGCCGCCCTCGCCCGCCGCTTCTTCCCCGGCCGGTTGATCGTACGCTCCGCCGGCGTCCGCTCGGGCAAGGCCGACGGCTTCGTGCACGAGGTGATGGAGGAGATCGGCATCGACATGTCGGTGCACACCCCCCACACCATGGACGAGCTTGTCGCCAACCGTTTCGACCTGGTGGTGACGCTTTCGGCCGACGCGCAGGAGGCCGTGGCCGTCCGCGGGCTCGAAACCGAGGCCGTCGAGCACTGGCCCCTGCCGGACCCGGCGGCGGCCGAAGGCAACCGCGAGGCGGTGCTCAGCGCCTATCGCGGGCTCAGGGATACCCTGCAAAAACGTGTGCGCGAACGGCTCGAGCCCCTCGTGGCGGGTGGTTCACAAACCGGGCGAGTTCCAGTATAGCTCGCCCCAAATTCCGGCCCGCGGGCCTCCCCGCCGGCCTCTGGAGAGACAATGGCTAAAGAAGAAGTACTCGAGTTTCCGGGCGTGGTGACCGAACTGCTGCCCAACGCGACCTTTCGGGTTAAGCTCGAGAACGGCCACGAAATCATCGCCCATACGGCCGGGCGTATGCGCAAGAACCGCATCCGCGTCCTCACCGGCGACAAGGTGCTGGCCGAGATGACGCCGTACGATTTGACCAAGGGCCGGATCACCTTCCGGTTCCGCTGAGCCAAGAGATGGCCAGCCGTCCGGAACTCATCCTGGCCTCCGCTTCGCCGCGCCGGCTCGCCCTGCTCAACCAGATCGGCATCGAGCCCGAGCATCTGGTTCCGGCTCATATCGACGAAACGCCCGAAAAGAACGAGCTGCCGCGCAAGCTGGCGCAGCGCCTTGCCGACCAGAAGGCGATCGCCGCCCAGCACAAGGCGCGCAGCGCCGGGATTGCGGGCAATGCGCTGGTGCTGGCCGCCGACACCGTCGTCGCCGTGGGCCGCCGGATCCTGCCCAAGGCCGAGACGATGGAGGAGGCCAGCATGTGCCTCCACCTGCTCTCGGGCCGCAATCACCGGGTCTACACCGCCGTCACCATGCTCTCGGTTTCGGGCGCCATCCGCCGCCGGCTGGTCGAGACACGCCTCCGCTTCAAGCGCCTCTCCGGCCGCGAGATCGAATCCTATCTCGCCAGCGCCGAGTGGCGCGACAAGGCCGGCGGTTACGCCATCCAGGGAATCGCCGGCGCCTTCGTCGTCAAGCTCGTGGGCTCCTATTCCGCCGTTGTCGGCCTGCCGCTCAACGAGACGGTCGGCCTTCTCTCGGGCGAGGGCTACCCCGTCCATTTCAACTGGCTCAACCAGTCGACGCTGACGGCGGTCTGACGATGGCCGCGGACGTCATCCGCCTCAAGCCGACCCGCCCCTGCCCGATCTGCGGCAAGCCCTCGGCCCAGGCATTCCACCCGTTCTGCTCGGCCCGCTGCCAGGATATGGACCTCAACCGCTGGCTCTCGGACGCCTATCGCGCCCCCACCAATGACGAGCCCGAGCGCCCGCCCGAGCCATCCGCCGAAGACGACGATTGAGTGCTTGCGCGGTGCAGATCGAGCCCCTATAAACCGCGGGCTTTCGGCACCTGCCTTCCGGGTTGTCGTACGCCCGGGTAGCTCAGTTGGTAGAGCAGCGGATTGAAAATCCGCGTGTCGCTGGTTCGATTCCGGCCCCGGGCACCATTCTCAGCGAAGTCCGATGAGCATATGCAACGCACGAGTACCGCGTGCCGCGCGGTCGCCGCGGTGGAGCCTTGAAGCGGGCCATCTCGCCGGGTAGTCAGCCGGCCCCACTTTAGAGCAGTGCCTCGTTGTTCTCCGTCCATGTCGTCGTCGCGGTCGATGCTGCAAATCTGCCGCCGGCCCGTGTCCTCCTTCGCTCCATCAGGGCGCATCTGCCCTGGTGGAGGCCGCTCAGGTTCCATGTCGTTTACAGCGGAGATCCGTCCGGCGATGCGTTGCGGGCGCTTCAGCTGGAGCGGCTGTGGAACACGCGGGTGGTTCCCGTGCCGATCGACAATCCCTTCGAGAATTGGGGGACGCGCGACTACATCAGCGCCGCAACGCTCACTCGGCTGCTGATCCCGGAACTGCTGCCGAGGGTCGACAGGGTTCTCTATCTCGACGCCGACACACTCGCCGTCGTCGACCTGTCACCGCTCTATCGGATCGACCTCGAGGGCAAGATGGCCGGCGGGGTGCCGGACTTCCCCCTGCTGTTCGAGGTGGACCATGGCCTCCACGGCACGGAGGACTACCTGCGCGAGACCGTCGGCCTCTCCTCGCCGGGCGCCTATGTGAATGCGGGCGTCCTCGTCATGGACCTCCGCCGGATGCGGGCCGAGAATCTGGTGGCGCGGGCGCATGCGCTGCTCGACCAGCGCGGTACGCAGTTCAAGTTTCGCGACCAGGACGTCCTCAATGCGCTGCTGCACGACGAGGTCGTTCTGCTCGATCCGCGCTGGAACAGTATGATCACGATGCACCACCGGCCCGCGTTCAGGACGCGTGCCCTGCACGACGCGGTCGCGTTGCAGCAGGATGATCCGTTCATCGTGCACTATGCCGGTCCCAGCAAGCCCTGGCACGCCGACTACGGCGGTCCGCACCACGAGCTCTGGGCACTGGCGGAGGGCCGCGGCGGCCTTACGGGACGACGGTCAGGAACATTCCGGCAAGAACGACGATCATGGCGGAGGCGATGACGGCGGCGACAAGCAGCTGCTTGGCGTGGCTCGCCTGCTGGGCGATTTCGAAGCGCACCAAGGCGGCGGGCTTCATGTCGACGCTGTCGAGATCGATGTGGGCCATCGGAACGCACTCCACGAAATGCTCGTACTGTGCCTGCGGACGGCAGCGGAGGCGAGCATCGGCTGGATTTGCCGTTAATTATGTTCAAATGCGACGTTCCCGCCATTTTGCCGCCAAGCCGCTGCGGTTAAGGTCCCGGCGTCTCGTTGCCGGAACGCCAATGCCGCTTCTTTTTCGCTCTCTCCTCATCGCGGGGATGGGTCTTCTGCTCAGCGCCTGCGCCTCAGTCGGCCCGAGCATCGTGCCGCGCAGCTCGACGCCGCCGCCGCAGCTCACACAGGCATCGATCCTGTCGGCGATCAATGAGGCGCGGCGGGCCAATGGCGGGCACAAGCCGATGAGCTACAACGTCAAGCTCGAGGCGGCATGCAAGACGCAGGTTGGCCTGATGGTCGAGAAGGATCAGCTGGCGCACGATCTCGGCATGAAGCCGCGGGCACGCACCGACCAGGCGGGGTATATCGGCGCCATCGGCGAGAACCTTGCGGGTGGCCAGCAGACGCTCGAGGGCGCGATCGAGGGCTGGCTCAAATCGCCGGGGCACCGCGCAACGCTGTTGAGCGACAAGTTCGTCGAGTTCGGGCTCGCCGTGGCGCGCGTGCCGTCCGACCGCGGCAGCCGCTACGGCATCTACTGGTGCTTCCTCGCGGGTGGCCCGTTCGAAGCCTGGCAGACGGTCGTCGTCATTTAGTCAGTGTGCGCCGCACCGCCTCGTTCCAGCCCTTGAGCTTGCGCTTGCGCAGTGCGGGGTCCATCGACGGGTTGAACTGGCGGTCGAGGGCCCAGCGCTTGCTGAAGCCCTTCATGTCGGGCCAGACGCCGGCCTTCCAGCCGGCGAGCCAGGCGGCGCCGAGCGCGGTGGTTTCGAGGATTGTGGGACGGTCGACGGGAACGTCGAGGATGTCGCTCAGGAACTGCATGGTCCAGTCGGAGGCAACCATGCCGCCATCAACGCGCAGCACGGTGTCGCGCGCGCCCTTCCAGTCCTTGCGCATGGCGGCCAGCAGATCCTGCGTCTGGTAGGCCACGGACTCAAGAGCCGCACGGGCGAGATCGGACGCGGCGGTGTTGCGGGTAAGGCCGTAGATGGCGCCCCGCGCCTCGGCGTCCCACCACGGCGCGCCCAGGCCGACGAAGGCGGGAACGAGGTAGACATTGGCCTCGGGGTCGGACGCCTTCGCCAACTGGCCGGTTTCGGAGGCGTCCTTGAACAGCCGCAGCTTGTCGCGCAGCCATTGCACCGAGGCGCCAGCCATGAAGATCGCGCCCTCGAGCGCATAGGTGGTCCTGCCGTCGATGCGGTAGGCGACGGTGGTCAGCAGCCGGTTACGCGAGCGCACCATGTCAGTGCCGGTGTTGAGCAGCGCGAAGCAGCCCGTGCCATAGGTCGATTTCATCATGCCCGGCTCGAAGCAGGCCTGGCCGATCGTGGCGGCCTGCTGGTCGCCCGCAGAGCCCAGAACGGGGATCGAGACGCCCAGCACCGATTTCTCGGTGCGCCCGAAATCGTCGGCATTGTCCTTGACCGTGGGGAGCATTGCCCGCGGTACCCTGAACAAAGCGAGTAGCTCGTCGTCCCAGTCGCCGGTCTCGATATTGTAGAGCAGCGTTCGACACGCATTGCTGGCGTCTGTAGCGTGCGAGGCGCCATTGGTGAGGCGCCAGATCAGGTAGGAATCGACGGTGCCGAAGGCGAGCTCACCGCGCTCGGCGCGCTTGCGGGCGCCCGGCACCTTGTCGAGGATCCAGCTGATCTTGGTGGCGGAGAAATAGGGGTCGAGCAGCAGGCCTGTCTTGCGGCTCACGAGCTTTTCGTGGCCGGCAGCCTTCAGCCGGTCGATCACCTTGGAGGTGCGCCGGTCCTGCCAGACGATGGCATTGTGGATGGCCTTGCCCGTAGCCCGATCCCACACGATCGTCGTCTCGCGCTGGTTGGTGATGCCGATGGCGGCGACATCGCCTGCGGTGATACCGGCCTTCTTGAGAGCGGTCTTGGCCGACCACAGCGAGGTGGCCCAGATTTCCTCGGGCACATGCTCGACCCAGCCCGAGGCGGGGAAGTGCTGGGTGAACTCCATCTTGCCCATGCCGACGATCTGCTGGAGATCGTTGAACACGATCGCCCGGCTCGACGTGGTGCCCTGATCGATCGCCAAGATGTAACCGCTCACGTCTTTCCCCTCGTCTTGCGTGCCTCGAACCATGCCTCAAGCCGCGCCTTGTCGCCCATGCCGATCCTGAGGCCCAGCTTGGTGCGGCGCCACAGGATATCGTCGGCGGTCCGCGCCCATTCATTGTCGATCAGATACTCGACCTCGCGCTGAGTGAGGTCGGCACCGAAGCCCTCACCCAAATCCTGCATGCGCTTGGCGTCGCCCAGAACGGTGACGGCGCGCGTCCCGTACTGGCGGGCCAGCCGCCGCAGGAACTTGTCGGCGAGATTGGGATAGAGCTCGTTGAGCCGCTCGACCTGCACGTCGAATTCGAGCGGACCGAACTCACCACCCGGCAGCTTGCTGTCCTTGGTCCAGGGCTTGCCGCGCTTGCCCAGGATCGTCTCGATGTGATCGAGCGCCTCCTCGGAGAGGCGGCGATGCGTGGTGAGCTTGCCGCCGAACACATTGACCAGCGCGCCGCTCGCGGCGTCGCCCTCGGTGGTGAGGACGTAGTCGCGGGTCGCTTCCTGCGCCTTCGACTTGTGGTCGTTGAACAGGGGACGCACGCCCGCATAGGTCCAGACGATATCGGCGGCGGTCACCGGCCGCTCGAAATACTCGGTCGCGGCAGCGAGCAGGTACTGCGTCTCCTCCTCGGAGATCGCCACGCCGCGCGGGTCGCCGGAGAATTCCTGGTCGGTGGTGCCGATCAGTGTGAAGTCGCGCTCATAGGGGATGGCGAAGATGATGCGGCCATCCTTGTTCTGGAAGAAATAGGCGCGGTCGTGGTCGAACAGCCGGCGCACCACGATATGGCTGCCCTTGACCAGCCGGACATGGTTGACCTCGTTCTGCCCGACGGCCTCACGCAGCACGCTGTCGACCCAGGGGCCGGCAGCGTTGACGAGGAGCCGTGCCTTGACAGTGCCCCTGAGGCCGCTGTCGACGTCCTGCAGGCGGATCGTCCACACGCCGCTGTCGCGGCTCGCACCAATGACCTTGGTGCGGGTCTGAATCACGGCGCCCTTGTCGGCCGCATCGCGCGCCGTGAGCGCCACGAGCCTCGCATCGTCCACCCAGCAGTCGGAATATTCGAACGCGGTGGAATAGCCGTCCTTGAGCGGGCGGCCGAGCGGATCGGTCCTGAGGTCGAGCGTACGCGTCGGCGGCAGCAGTTTGCGTGCGCCCAGATGGTCGTAGACGAACAGGCCGAGCCTGAGGAACCAGGCGGGCCGCAGCCCCTTGTGGTGCGGCAACACAAAGCGTAGCGGCCAGATGATGTGGGGCGCCATGGCCCAGAGAATCTCGCGCTCGGCCAGCGCCTCGTGGACCAGCCGGAACTCGTAATATTCGAGGTAGCGCAGGCCGCCATGCACCAGCTTGGTGGCCGCCGAGGAGGTGCCCGAGGCGAGATCGCCCATTTCGGCAAGGAACACCGAGAAGCCGCGTCCCGCCGCGTCGCGGGCGATGCCGCATCCATTGACGCCACCGCCGATCACGAAGACGTCGGTGATGTTGTCGCGCTTGGCCATGTCGAAAGTCGTTCCCCGCCCTGTCGTTAACGCCCACGCCGCCCACATGCAACCGGCCGGCCGAGCAAATCTGCCCCGTCGAGCTTGACCGGACGATGAACGGGGTCCACCAAGGGCCGCCCTCCCGCCTCCGGCTGCCCATGCTGCAAATTTTCAACGTCGTCGTCCCGGTGTTTGCGATCATCGCACTGGGCTATGCCGCGGTACGGCTGCGCCTCTATCCCGCCGAAGGCGTCAAAGGGCTGGTGGCCTTCGTCAACAATTTCGCCACGCCCTGCCTGCTGTTCGAGGCGATGCTGACCTCGGACTTCGGCTCGACCTTCAATCCGGCGATCATCGTGCCGTTCTATGTCGGCTCCCTGACCTCGTTGACGGTGGGGGCATTTCTCGCGGTGAAGTGGTTCCGGGCGCGCCCCGGCGAAGGTGTGTCGTCGGGCTTTTCGGCGATGTTCACCAACACCGTGCTGATCGGCATCCCCATCGTGTCGCGTGCCTATGGGGAAGCGGCACTGCCGACGGTGTTCTCGATCATCGCGTTCCACGCGCCGATGCTGATCACCATCGGCATGATCGTGATGGAGCTGGCGCGCCGCGACGGGGCGCCGCTGCACAGGTCACTGGCCGTGGCGGCCGTGCGGATCGTCCAGAACCCGCTGCTCTGGGCCGTGGCCCTGGGGCTGCTCGCCAACCGCTTCGGCGTGGTCTTCCCCGAGCCTGGAACGGCGTTCCTCGACATGATGTCGGCGGCGGTGCTGCCAGCGGCGCTGTTCGGGCTCGGCGGCGCGCTCAACGAGTACCGCGTCTCGGAGAGCTGGCTGCAGGCGAGCGTGATGAGCGTGTTCAAGCTCATCATCCATCCCATCATCGCCTACGTCCTGATGGTGTGGGTGCTGCACGTGCCGCTCGAAATCGCCCGCTACGGCATCCTGCTTGCCGCCATGCCCACCGGCATCAATGCCTATGTGTTCGCCACCTATTATGACCGCGCGGTCAATGTGGCGACGAACACCGTGCTGATCAGCACGGTGGCCTCGGTGCTTACGGTGACGGCGTGGCTCTATTTCCTCGGCGCGTGAGGCGCCACGGCGTCAGCCGCTGACGCGCTCGATATCGGCGCCGCAGCGGCTCAGCTTCTCTTCCAGCCGCTCGAAGCCGCGGTCGAGGTGATAGATGCGGTTGACGGTGGTTTCGCCCTTGGCGGCGAGGCCGGCGATGACCAGCGAGACCGAAGCGCGAAGGTCCGTCGCCATCACCTGCGCACCCTTGAGCTGGCTGACGCCGGTGACGGTCGCGACCTGGCCGTCGACGCGGATATCGGCGCCGAAGCGAGCGAGCTCTGCCACATGCATGTAGCGATTCTCAAAGATCGTTTCGCGGATGGTCGAGGTGCCCTGCGACATCGTCATCAGCGCCATGAACTGCGCCTGGAGGTCGGTGGGAAAGCCCGGGAAGGGCTGGGTTTCGACATCCGTCGGCAGGATGCCGTTGCCGTTACGTTGAACGCGCAGGCCGTTGGCCTCGGGCGTGAGGTGCACGCCGCTGCGGCCCAGCACGTCCAGCGCTGCCTGGAGATGCTCGGGGCGTGCATTGCGCAGCAGCACGTCGCCGCCGGTCATCGCCGCGGCCATGGCGAACGTCCCGGTCTCGATGCGGTCGGGGATCACCTCGACAGTGGCGCCGTGGAGCTCGCTGACGCCCTCGATAGTGAGCGTGCGGGTACCGATGCCGGAGATCCTGGCCCCCATCGCGACGAGGCACTCCGCGACATTGGTGATCTCGGGCTCCTGGGCCGCGTTCTCGATCACCGTGGTGCCGTGCGCCAGCGTCGCCGCCATCATGATGGTGTGAGTGGCGCCGACCGAGACCTTGGGGAAGCTGACGGTCGCGCCGACGAGACCGCCGGCCGGCGCCCGCGCAACGACATAGCCCTCATCGATCTCGATCTCGGCGCCAAGCGCCTTGAGGCCGAACAGAAAAAGATCGACGGGACGGGTGCCGATGGCGCAGCCGCCGGGCAGCGAGACGCGCGCCTCGTGGGCGCGGGCGAGGAGCGGCCCGATCACCCAGAAGCTGGCCCGCATGGTCGAAACCAGCTCATAGGGCGCCGTGGTGTCGGCGATGTCGGCGGCATGGAAGGTCATGCGCTGGCCGTCCATGCGGTCGGACCCGGGCCGGCGGCCATGGACGGCGATGTCGACGCCGTGATTTTCGAGGATGCGCTCGAGCTGCTTAACGTCGGCGAGGCGCGGCACGTTTTCGAGCACCAGCGGATCCTTGGTCAGGAGCGAGGCGATCATCAGCGGCAGGGCAGCGTTCTTGGCCCCCGAAATGGGGATTTCGCCGCGCAATTGATTGCCACCGACGATACGGATCCGATCCATGTGCAGTCCTCGATTGTTGCAGCCCCTAGGCCGGCTGATTTCCCGCTAACCCGAGTCAGCGGAGCGGTTCAAGGCAGGCTCACAGGGGTAACAAGGGGGTGTTAAGAACCCTTGCCATCCCGATCGGTACCGGACGACGTGGTTGCCGCCCCGGCGGCCGCCCCTGCCCTCGCCCGCGCCTGCCCCTTGCGCCGCTTGAGATTCTCACGGAGCTTTGTGGCCAATCTCTGCTCGCGCGCCACTTTTTCGTCGGCCTTGGACATGTTTCCGCCCGGGGTTTTTTCGCCTTGCGTCAGGGAAAGGCCTATGGCATCAACCGCCTCGCCTCAAGGGGGCCCGTTCCCCCTCAAATCCGGGCCAAAAGCTGCAGTAGCTCAGTGGTAGAGCACTCCCTTGGTAAGGGAGAGGTCGAGAGTTCAATCCTCTCTTGCAGCACCATTTCCTCAGTCAGATCAATGCGCGCCGTTGCCGGCTGACTTATGTCGCGCTCAGGGCTTCGGTGGGGGCGAGGCGGGCGGCGCGCATGGCGGGGTAGAGGCCGGCGAGGCCGCCGATGAGGAGGGTTGCGGCCATGCCACCCCCAGCCACCCAGAGCGGGATATCGACGGGCCAGCCCTGGAGGCGGGCATAGCCGGCGGTGACAATGGCGCCGATAACGATGCCGCTGCCGCCGCCCAGCAGGGCCAGCAGCAGGGCTTCGCCGAAGAACTGCAGGCGGATGTGGCCGCGCGTGGCGCCCTGCGAGCGGCGGAGGCCGATCTCGGCGCGGCGCTCGAGCACCGAGATGACCATGGTATTGGCAACGCCGATACCACCCACCAGCAGCGCCACCGCGCCGAGGCCCAGAAGCAGGCCGGTGAACGCCACGTCCGCCGCTGCCTCGGCTGCAATGGCGTCGGAGGGGCGAGAGACGTCGACCTCGTTGGGCTGCTCGGGATTGGCGGTGCGGGCCAGAAGCGCGCGCACGGACTCGATCGCGGCGGGGTCGGTGCGCACGTAAAGCGTTGTGATATCCCCCCCAAAGTCGAGGAAAGTCTCGGCTCCTGGCCACCCAATGAGCGCGGAAAGATCGAGAAGCGGCACCAGCGATACCGGCTCGAGAATGCCCACCACGGTGGACCAGCGCCCGCCCAGCCAGATCGGCTGGCCGATGAGGCTCGGACCGATACCGAGCCGGCTGGCCGCGCGGGAACCGAGGACCACGGCGGGGAAACTCGCGGTGGCCGGGTTGAGCCAGGAACCGGCCGCGATCCGGGCGCTGACCGTGTCGAGCAGGTCGAGCCGGGCCGCATAGACCGCAATGCCGCCCGACTGGCTGGGGGGGATGCGGTTGGTGCGATAGACCTTGGCCTCGGGGATGAGCCCGATGGCCGTGACCGCCTCGACGCCGGCAATGCGGCCGACCATGGCGATTGCCTCGGGCTCCATCGTCGCGGCTTCGCCGAACATGGTGGTCCCCGGCCCCGCGCTTAGCAGGTTGGTGCCGAGTTCGCCCAGCAACTGGTTGAGCTGGGCGCGGCTTGAGGTCGAGATGCCCACGACGGCGATCATGGCCGCAATGCCGATGGCAATGCCGAGCGCCGACAGTACGACGCGCAGCGGGCGGGCGCGCAGCCCATAGGCGGCGAGCCGCACGATATCGAGCGGCAGGAGCCGCGCCGGTTCGAGCGAGGTGGTCATGCCGTGCGCCGGCGATCGTCGACGAGTTCGCCGTCGCGCATTGAGGCCTGCCGGTCGAGGCGCGCCGCGAGGTCGCGATCGTGAGTAATGACGACGACCGCGGTGCCGCTGCGATGGAGCTCGAGCAGCAACTGCACAACCCCCTCCCCCGAGCTGCTGTCGAGCGCTCCCGTGGGCTCGTCGGCGAGCAGCAGCGCAGGTCGCCGCGCGAGAGCGCGGGCGATGGCGGTGCGCTGCTTCTCGCCGCCCGACATCTGGTGCGGACGATGGCCGAGACGATGCGCGAGGCCCACCTGGTGCAACGCAGCCTCGGCACGACGACGCCGCTCGGCGAGACCGACGCCGGTATAGAGAAGGCCATCAGCGACATTGTCGAGCGCCGACACGCCGGGCGACAGATGGAAATGCTGGAAGACGAAGCCGATGCGGCGCGCGCGCAAGGCGGAGAGGTCGCTGTCCTTGAGGCGAGCCACATCGTGGCCATCGATCTCGACTGTGCCGGAGCTGGCGCGATCGAGCGTGCCGATGATGTTGAGCATTGTCGACTTGCCCGAGCCCGACGGACCGACGATGGCAACGAGCTCGCCGCGGGCGATTTCGAGCGTCACGTCGCGCAGGCCGAACACGCCGCCGGCGAAGGCGCGCGTGACGCCGCGGAGCGAGATGATGGCGTCGCTCACCGTGGCACTCCCACCAGCATGCCTTCGGCGATCCCCTCGCCGCTGACTTCGACGCGGCCGGCGGCGAACAGTCCCGTGGTGACGGCGACGAGCAGGCTCTGGCCGTCGTCGACCGCCTCGACGGCAAAGCCGCCCTCCGGCCGTGCAAGCAAGGCCGCGACGGGAACGGACAGCACGTCCTCACGGCCGCTGCTCACCAGCTCGACATCGACCGATGCCACTTCGAGTTCGCCCAGCGCCGCTTGATCCGCGATGGCGATGGTGACCTCGATCGTCCCGTTGGAGACAACCGAGCCAACCTCCGAGATCGTGCCGCCGACTTCGCTGTCGTCGGGCAAGGTGATGGTGGCCACCCGACCAATCGCGGCGAGGCCCTGGTCGGCGACGGCAAGCGGCACCGCGACTAGGCGCTCGATCCGCGAATAGTCGAGAACCGCTCCGCCATCGGCCGCGGAGACGCCGAGCATCTCGCCGATACTGGCGATGTGGACGGCGATGTGCACAGGACCGGGCGCGACAACGAGCTGGCCGGGTCCAACGATGCCGGTGATGGGCAAGCCGGCATCGCGCTGCCAGGCACGGACCTGGTCGGGCAGCGCTCCCTCGTAGCCGAGAGTGGCGAGGTTGTCGGCGAGTTGCCGGACATCGGCATCATCGGAGGCGCGGGCCGCGAGGGCGTCGCGCTCGGTGCGCAGCGCCGCGCGCTTCTGTTCGGCATCGGCCACGGCAAGCCGCGCGGTCACCGTATCGAGGCCGGCGACAGCGATCTCCTTGCGCAGGCCACGAAGCGCAGAGTCGAAGCCGGCGCGCGCCGCAGCGAGTTCGGCCTCGGCCGCGGCGATCTCGACCGTGGGCGCGAGTTCGGCGGCGGAGAGCTTGGTGACGCGCGCCAGCTTTGCCTCCGCCGCGCCGACGGCACCGGCGAGCTGGATGAACTCCGCCGTGGCAGGGGCCACCGACAGCGCATCGGCCAGTCGAGCCGTGGCGTCGGCGGCGCGGGCCTCGGCGTCCGCAAGCCGCTCCTGCTCGAGCTCCAGCGTCAGCCCGGCGGCCGCGAGCGCCGCCTCGGCCTCCTCCAGCTCCACCCACACCGGCACATCGTCCCCGGCGTCGAAGCGCAGCGTGCGGTGCTGTGGAACGTCACCGTAGAACAGGATCGTCGGCTGGCCGTCGAGAGCATAGAGTGCCCCGCCCCGCTCGACCGTGGACCCCACGGGCGCGATGGCGGTGAGCATGGCCGGCACCCCGGGCGAGGCCCGCAGCGTGCTCAGCTCGCCATAGCCGAGAGTCCCCGCGACGGTCCTCGTGTCGAGCAGCGTCCCGCGTGTCACCCTGGCCGTTGCGGCAGGCAGGGCGGACGGCGCCGCCGCGGGAGGAGCCGGCTGGAGCCAGAGCCAGCCGGCGATGGCGACGGCCCCGGCGGCGAGTCCGAGCGCGCCGCCGGTGAGGATAGTCCGCAGGCGCGTCATCCGCCGATCATCACCCGGCCGGCGCCCTGGCGAAGTTCGCCGCACGCCTTCATGGCCGTCTCAAGCCGTGCATCGCCGGGGGCAAGGCCCAGCGCACTCAGATCGTAGCCACCCTTGGCATCCGGATCGGGAAACTCTGGAACGCCATTCTCCCGCACGCATTGCGACAGCTTGATGAGCGCGTCGATCTGCTCGGGCGAAACGTCTTCGTCGCGCATGCCTTCCGGAGCGAGGTCGCGGCAGGCTTCCGTTGCTTTCCGGAAACGCTCCTGACCGCCCTTCTCGATGAGGAACTTGAAGCCGCCATCGGCATCCGGATCGGGGAACTCGGCATAGCCGTTGTCACGCACGCATTGGGCAAAGGCCAGTGCGGCGTCATGGTTGTCGGGCGACTGCTGCGCCGCTACGGGCGAGCCGGTCACGACTGCCACGGCGAGCAGAATGGGCAGGAATCTCTTAGGTGTCATCGTCACGTCTCCGATTGGGGAGCCGTGAGATACGAAACGGCGCGTTAGGTGGCCGTTAGGAGCTCGCGTCGTCCGCGACGACCGGCAAGCGGACGCGGACGACGAGGCCGCCGCCGGCGCGTGCAATGGCCTGAACTTCGCCACCATGCGCATGGGCGACGGAGCGCACGATCGAGAGGCCAAGCCCTGCCCCGCGCACCGTTGCACCGCGCGCCGCGCCGGCCAGCCGATCGGTCGCGGCGAGGCGGCGGAACGGCTCGAACAGGCCGGGCACTTCGTAGGCCGGGATCGCCGGACCCGTGTTCTCGACGACGAGCTCGACGGTGCCTGCGTCGGTGCGCGTCCGCGCCCGCACCCAGCCGTCTTCGGGAGCATTGTACTGGATGCCGTTCTCGATGAGGTTCTGCACCAGCCGTTCGAGAAGAAAGGCATCGCCCATGACGATGCCGGAACGGAAGTCCGTTTCGAGGGCAACACCGACCCTGTCGGCGAGCGGCTGCAGGTCGGCGATCGCGTGCCCCGCGACCTCGCCGAGGTCGACCGGGTGGAAGTCCGCGGCGCGCTGCTCGCTGCTCGCCAGCGTCAGCAGGCCGTCGGTCAGCCTCTCGTGCCGCTTGTTGACCGCGAGCAGAGTGCTGCCGAGCTGCTTGATCTTGTCGTCCGCCTTCTCGTCGAGCAAAGCGACCTCGATCAGCGTGCGCGCTATCGTCAGCGGCGTGCGCAGCTCGTGGGAAGCGTTGGCGACGAAGCGGCGCTGACTGTCGAAGGAGCGGTCGAGCCGTTCGAGCATCTCGTCGAGCGTATCGGCGAGATTCTTGATCTCGTCATTGGGGCCGGCAAGCGCAATGCGCTCGTGGAGACTCCGGTCGGCGACGCGCCGCGCCGTGGCGGTGATGTCGCGCAGGGGCTGGAGCGCCTGCCCTGCCACCAGCCAGCCGATTGCTCCCGCGATCACCGTCATGATGGCGGCAATGATCCCCGAAACGATGAGCATTGTCTGCAGCGTGTCCACGCGCGCCCGCCGGATCATCACATCGATGATGCGGCGACCCTGGTCCATCTCGTCGGCCGTGGCCTCGAGCGGCGGGCTCCCCGGCGCCGTGCGGATCATGAACTGCTGGTCGATCACCTGGCCGAGGAACAGATAGATGAAGGCGATAAGGGCGACGCTCGCGGCAAAGAACGCACCCGCATAGAGCAGGCTCAGCCGGGTACGGATGGTCCAGGGGAAGCCGAAGATCTTCATTTGAGCCGGTAGCCTACGCCTTGCACAGTGTCGATCACTTGTGGTTCGCCCAGCTTGCGGCGGACATTCATGACGGTGAAGCGGACCACGTTGGTGAAGGGGTCGATCTGCTCGTCCCACGCCTTCTCGAGCAGCTGCTCGGCCGACACCACCCCGCCGTCGGCGCGCATCAGCTCTTCGAGAACCGCGAACTCCTTGCGCGACAGGTCGACGGGCTGGTCGCCCCGCAGCACCGTCCGTCGGTGCGGATCGAGACGGATGCCGGCCCGCTCGAGCACCGGCGCGATGGCCGGCCGGGCGCGGCGGCCGAGTGCCTGCACGCGGGCAACGAGCTCGACAAAAGCGAAAGGCTTGATCAGATAGTCGTCCGCGCCGAGGCCGAGCCCGCTGACGCGCTGGGACACGGCGGTCGCGGCGGTCAGCATCAGGATGCGGGTCTCGGACTCGGATTTGACGAGGGTGGCGCAGACCTCGTCGCCCGACACGATCGGCAGGTCGCGGTCGAGGACGAGCACGTCATAGTCGTTGATGCCGGCGCGCTCGAGCGCCGCCTCGCCATCATAGGCGACATCGACCGCCATGGCGTGGCGCCGCAGGCCTTCGGCTATCGAATCGGCGAGCTGGCGCTCGTCTTCGGCAATGAGGACACGCACGATGATATCCGCGAGGTGACTGGTGACCGCTATAGCTCCGTCGAGGCTAACTCGTCCCGTGTTGGAGCCGCGTTAGGGCAATCCGCGACCGCACGGGACGTGCACGCAACCGGGATGTTGCCAGAATGCCGCACTGTGGCCTCCGGATGGCCGTTGACCGGTTTGTGATCGGTCCATTTCGCTGTCGTTAAGGCGGACTCGTGTAGGGAACCACTTCCCTGCGCGCGGCATTGATAGCCGGGCACTTCCAAAGCCAGAGTTCGTAATGACTGCAGCACTTTCCGTACCCTCGCGCCGCGCGTTCATGGCCGGCGGAGCAAGCCTCGCCGCGCTGACGCTCGCCGGATGCGCGACGTCGCGACGTATCGAGCGGATCGATCAGCCGCAGTTCTCCGATTACTACCTGCAGATGTACGGGCCGATCCCCAATGAGCGGTTCCCGATCCCGGCGATCGACCTCGCCAAGCTTGATCCCAACATGTTCCGCACCGTTGTCAGCGATCCCACCGGCGAAGCGCCGGGGACGATCGTGGTCAACACCGGCGAGCGCCACCTCTACCTCGTGCTCGAGGGCGGGCAGGCGATCCGTTACGGCGTCGGCATCGGGCGCGACGGCTTCACCTGGTCGGGCCGCGCCAAGGTGGGCCGCAAGGCCGAATGGCCGACCTGGACGCCGACCAAGGAGATGATGGAGCGCCAGCCCGAGACGCGAGAATTCGCGGGCGGCATGCCGCCGGGGCTGACCAATCCGCTGGGCGCGCGCGCCCTCTACATCTATCAGGACGGCCGCGACACGCTCTACCGCCTGCACGGCACGATGGAAGTGTGGTCGATCGGCGGCGCCGTGTCCTCGGGCTGCGTGCGCCTGCTGTTCCACGACATCATCGACCTCTACAGCCGCGCGCCGGTCGGCACGCCGATCATCGTCAACCAGTAGCCGCCGGAACCGGGCCATTGGCCCACACGTTCTTCCTGCCGATACGCAATGGCAGGAGGAGCGTGAAGATGGCCGCATCCATCAAGGCCGGCAGTGTCGCGCAGGTCGACAGCCTGGTCGACGAGAACGGGTCGCGCATCGATGTGGACGAGGACCGCTCGCTCAAGATCGCCGAAGAGTTCGAGCCCGCGGTGGGCGGAACAAGCCCGACCAATTGGTGGCGCGCGGGGTTGATCGCGCTGTTCATCGTAGCCGCGCTGCTGTTGGCGCTGCAACTGCTCAACGGCAATCACCAGACCGATGTGGTGCCCGGCACGCCGATTGCGGCGCCGCCGGAGGAGACCACCACGCCCTAGGCTCAGAAGCTCGATATCAGCGCGTCCTTGAGCTCATAGGTCAGGTACTCGTGCTTGTCGCCCTTCTTGCCGCGGGCTTCGGCCGTGAGCTTGGTCGGCGTCACCACCACGGGGCAGGTCCTCTTGCCGTTCTTGTCGGTGGTGCAGTTGTCGAAGTCGATGCAACGCATCGTCTTGGTGAAGGGGTCGAGCGTACAGCCGCGACCGATGCCGCTGGTGCCGCCACCATTGGGCTCGGCCACCGCCGGACCCACCGCTGCAAGGCCGGTAACGAGGATCGTCGCGAATGCAAGTTTCAACATCGGAAGCCTCCTGTGCTTGGTGAAGGGAGGCTGGACCCGCGCGGCTGAACCGCCGCTGAAGCCGCCAGTCAGCAAAGCAAAGGGCCCGGGCGGAACCCGGGCCCTGCTCATTTATGGAGGTGCGTTCTAGCCCTGCTGGATCGGCGAGATCTGAATCTCGACGCGGCGGTTCTGCGAGCGGCCGGTTTCGTTGGAATTGGAGGCGATCGGGTCGCTCTCGCCCTTGCCTTCGATATAGAAGCGGCGCTGGTCGATGCCCTGGTTGGCGAGCACGGTGGCGACGGCGACGGCGCGGCGCTGCGACAGGTCCTGATTATGAGCGTCCGAACCGGTGTTGTCGGTGTGGCCGTAGACGTCGACGATGGTCTTGTTGAACTTCCTCAGCACGAGGCCGACCGCGACCAGCGTCTCGCTGAAGGTCGGCTGCACCGTGGCGGAGTCGACGCCGAAGGTGATGTTGGAGGGCATGTTGAGGATGATCTGCTGGCCGACGCGGGTCACCGAGACGCCGGTGCCCTGGAGCTGGGCGCGCAGCTCAGCTTCCTGCTGGTCCATGTAGCTGCCGATTGCGGCGCCGGTGATGCCGCCGATGCCGGCGCCCAGCAGCGCCGCAACGCGCGGATCGGTACCGGTGGCGGTGCCCACTATAGCGCCCAGCACCGCACCCGAGCCGGCGCCGATGATGGTGCCGCCCGAGGTCTTCGAGAGCTGCTGTTCATTGGTGTAGGGATTGACGGTGCTGCAGGCAGCAAGGGAAAGGGCCGCGAGGCCCGCGACGAAAACGTTGGACTTCATGACTTTACCCCCTGGAGGACACCTGTTGGGCGCCCTTTTGAGCAGAGAATGCGGCAGCACGGTGATCGCCGCAAGCGGCGATTGCCCGGCGGGCGGGCCTCAGCCGTGGGCCCAGCCGCCATCGACGAGGAAGTCCTGGCCGGAGATCATCTGGCTGTCGTCGGCGGCAAGGAACATCGCCATGCGGGCGATGTCGGCGGGATAGAGCCGGCCCTTGAGCGCCTGCTGGGCATCGATCAGCGCGTTCTCGGCGTCCCCCACCCAGTGGGTGAGCTGCCGCTCGGTCATGATCCAGCCGGGCACCAGCGTGTTGACGCGGATGCCGTGCTGGCCGAGATCGCGCGCCAGCGAGCGCGACATGCCGTGGGCCGCCGCCTTGCTCGCCGTGTAGGCGGTGAGATTGCCGGTGAGGATCATCCAGCTGATCGAGCCGAAATTGACGATCGAGCCCTTCCCCGCCTTGATCATGCCGGGGATCACCGCCTGCGCGGCGAAGAAGGCATGGCGGAGGTTGACGTTCACCGCCTTGTCCCAGTCCTCCTCGGTCACCTCGTTCCAGGCGATGCGCTGGTCGTTGGCGGCGTTGTTGACGAGCGCCAGCGCCGGCCCGTGCGCGGTCTCGAAGCCGCGGATCGTCGCCTGATAGGCGGCGGTGTCGGTGATGTCGCAGCGCGCGAATTTCGCCGTGCGGCCGGCAGCGATAAGCTCTGCCTCGAGTGCCGCGCCGCGCTCGCCGGCGATGTCGACGAAACCGACCTTGGCGCCCTGCGCGGCGAACTCGCGCACGATCGTTTCGCCGATGCCCGACGCCCCGCCGGAGATCACCACCGGCATGCCCTCGAGGCTCGGATAGCGGGCGAATTGACTGGACATGGCAGCTCCGGAGTTGAGTTTGGAGCGCTCTCTATCGGGGGCCGGTTGAACGAGCAAGGGGGCGCGAGAAGCGCCCCTCGCAGCGCTAGTCCGCTTCGACGATCACCTTGTCGCGCGGGGCGAAGTCGCTGGCTTCGATGCGGTCGAGCAGAGCGGTGATCTTGTCCACATTGGCGATGTGACGGTCTTCCATGGTGAAGTTGAAGGTCACGTATTCACGGCCCGGGCAGAAGGTGCAGATGTTGGCGGCCGGGTGCCAGGCGCCGCAATAGATCGGTTCGACCATGCCCTGCGTCATCGGGCCGTTGGTGCGGTGCGGCGGCACCAGCGTCAGCACGACATGGATGAAGTTGTTGAAGCGCCAGAAGCGCTTGCCGGGCAGGAACGGTAGCGCCTTGTTGAGGGCGCGGATGGTCTTGAACATCGTCATCGCCATCACCTGGAACTTGGTGATGTCGGTCTTTTCGATCTTGTCGACGGTGTCGTCGACGGCGCGGACATATTCGATGAAATCCTCAGACCAGGAGAACTTCGCCTGCAGCGCGCGGACGCGGAAGAAATTGTCGTCGGACGCGTTACGGTTGCCATCGAGCATGGTGTAGGCGGCGCCCACGACCTTCTCGGAGAAGTACTTCTCCCTGCCCTCGCCGTTGAGGCCGTGCGTGACGAGCGCGAAGTAGAGCGAGCGCTGGCGCACACCCAGGCGGTTGGCGAGCAGGCGGAGGCGATGGCGCTTGATGGCGAGCGTCTTGAAGCCCCACGGCTTCTCCTTGGTCGCCAGCAGGTTGCCCAGCAGCACGTAGGACAGGGTCAACGACATGCCGCTCGCGGCGGCCTTGAAGCGGCTCCAGAATGGAAGCCTGTTCGCCTGGTTCGACATGACGCCATGCGCCGCCGACTGCGAGCGCGTCAGCAGCGCGGAGTCGGAACCTTCGAGCAGGGCATGGCTGGCGCGCACCTGGATGACGGAGGAGCGTCCCTCGGCATCGGGACCTCCCCGGCGCACCGCGGCCATGACGCGGAACAGCGGCAGGTCCTGATGGGCGAAGATGTCCTCGGACTTGCTCAGCCATTTATCGGGGTAGCCGTCGAACTCGTCGACCATCTCGATATGGGTGATGGCATCGAGAATGTGCTTGGCGAAAGGCTGGCCGGGGCTCGCGCCCCAGAAGCCGTGGGTCAGTTGCGGCGCCAGCGACACCATGGAGGCAACAAGATTGCCAATCGAATCCTTGTCGAAGCTCATCTTCGAGAAGGCGGTGAAGAACACCGTGTCGCGCGCCTCGTAGAGGAACCACTGGAAATTGGTGAAGAGCGCCCGCGGATCCTTGGCCACGGCGGCCCTGGCCAGCTCCAGGATTTCCGCCTGATCGCTGGCGAAGCTCGACGACGAGAAACTCTTCATTTTGACTGATCCCCAACCCTAAGGACTACTTATCATCGGTTTTGCGAGCGACAAGCGTAATCACGGATTAGACGCCGGCCGACAGCAAAGTCGTGGCGAAATCTCATCACTGGCGTGCGATTGGACTTAAGGAGCGCCGTCTGAACGGGAAATGACCGGTTCGCTCAGGACCGCGTCGAGGGCCGCCAGCCGGGGCAGAAGCCGCTCTTCCACATAGAAATTGAACGTGATCTGCCGCCGGCCAGGCACGATCACGCAGGCATTTGCCCCCTCGAGCGCGGCCCCGGCATAGACCGGTTCGAGCAGGCCACGCGTCAGCCCGCCGCCGAGCCGATGCGGTGGAATGAGGCCGATGACAACGTCGTAGGGCATGAACTGGAACAGCTTCGGCGTGTAGGCGAAGGGCACGATGCGGCTCAGCGACCGGTGGAGGCGGATGCCCTCGGCGTTCATGGCGTCGTTGAATCCGGCCTCCCTGCCCTCCGACCGGGCGAGCTGCGCGTCGACGGCGCGCGCATAGTCGGCGAAGCCGTCGCGATTGCGGAAGGCGGCGAAGCGCATCCGCATGCGCATGAAGGCATCGCGATCGGCCCCACCGCCATCGTCGATGACCGAATAGGTCGCGCTTACGCGCCGCTTGCCGCGCGCCGTTCCCGCATCGAACAGTGTGTGCATCACCAGCGCGAACAACAAAGCGCGCTGACGAACCCCATGGTGCCGTGCGCGTTGCGAGAACAGCGCCCGTGGGTAGGCGCGCGAGGCATAGCGGAATGGCCCCGGTCGCAGCGTCACGAGGTTGCCCGCCAGCATATGCAGGCTCGCGAGCACAGCACCGAGGCCGGTGGCCGCGGCCCTCACCAGCGGGGCGGCATCGCGACCACCGCGCGCGATCGGATGGAGCGCGGATTGCGAGCGCGACAGCAGCGCCGAGTCGGCCCCCTCGACGAGGGCATGCGACACCTGGACGAGAAGGAAGCCGGATCGGCCATCGAGCGAAGCAATCTCGGCCGCGGCATGGCGGATGCGGAACAAGGGCAACGCCGGATCGGCGAAGACGTCGTCGCCGCGGTCGACCCAGCGATCGGGGAAGCCGTCGAGCGTCGCGACGCTCTCTCTGTAGAGGACGCGGCGGAGGAGGTCGTCGGACACATCGCCGAAGCCGGCGGTCAGTTGCGGGGCGAGGCCGACAAGGGCACGCGCCGCGGCAAGCAGTTCGGCGGGACTGAAGGCGTGTGACGTGAAGGCGGCGAAGAACGCGACATTGCGCTGGCGGTACATGTACCACTGCATGTCGGTGAAGCCGGCGGTCGGATCGGGCGACGATGACATATGGCGGAGTGTGTGATCGCGCGGCGATGCGCGCAAGCTTGCCGTCATCACCCCCAGACCCTAGAATTATTCCCAGCCTTCTCGGCGGGAGCTCAGCAGCTTCAATGGCTTAGGCGTTGCCGTCGCGCGGCGAATTGACCTATGTCAACGACAGCCACGCGAAACTAGGGTCCCCTCGCCTCATCAACGGCACGAGACTTCAGATGGACTATCGCGGGATCTTCGAGGACGCAGTCGATGCATTGAGGGCGGAGAAGCGATACCGCGTCTTTGCCGACCTCGAGCGGATTGCCGGCCGCTTCCCCCGGGCGGTCTATCGCGATCAGTCCGACAATGCCCGCGAGATCACCATCTGGTGCTCCAACGACTATCTGGGGATGGGCCAGCACGCGGTGACCATCGCAGCAATGCAGGACACCGCCGCCAAGCTCGGCGTCGGCGCCGGTGGCACGCGCAACATCTCGGGCACCAACCGCCCGCTGGTCGAGCTCGAGCGCTCGCTCGCCGATCTCCACCGCAAGGAAGCGGCGCTGGTGTTCACCTCGGGCTTTGTGAGCAACGAAGCGGCGATCTCGACCATCGCCCGGCTGATGCCGGACTGCATGATTCTCTCCGACCAGCTCAACCACGCCTCGATGATCCAGGGCGTGCGCCAGAGCGGCATGGAAAAGAAGATCTTCCGTCACAATGACCTCGCCCATCTGCGCGAATTGCTGAGCGCGGTGGACCGCAAGCGGCCCAAGCTGATCGCCTTCGAGTCGGTGTACTCGATGGATGGCGATGTGGCGCCGATCAAGGAAATCTGCGACCTCGCCGAAGAGTTCGGCGCGCTCACCTATATCGACGAAGTGCACGCGGTGGGAATCTACGGCCCGCGCGGCGGCGGCATTGCCGAACGCGACGGGCTGATGGAGCGGATCGACATCATCGAGGGAACCCTCGCCAAGGGCTTCGGCGTGATGGGCGGCTACATCGCCGCCAACCGCGCCATCGTCGATGCCGTGCGCTCCTACGCGCCCGAGTTCATCTTCACGACGGCCCTGCCCCCGGCGCTGTGCGCCGCGGCGCGTGCCTCGATCGAACACCTCAAGAGCTCGAACGACGAACGCGCCAGCCACCAGCGGCAGGCACAGCTCACCAAGGACATCCTCGCCGATGCCGGCCTGCCGGTCATGCCGACCGATACCCATATCGTGCCGCTGATCGTGGGCGATGCGCGCCTCTGCAAGGCCGCGAGCGACCTGCTGCTCGACAAGCACAACATCTATATCCAGCCCATCAACTACCCCACCGTGCCCAAGGGGACGGAACGGCTGCGCATCACTCCGACGCCGCTCCACAGCGACGAGATGATCATCGCGCTGCGCCACGCACTGGTGAGCGTGTGGGCCGAGCTCGAGCTGCCGCGCGAGCGCCCGGCCCGCAAGATCACCGCCGACAAGCTGACGAGCGGCGACCTGACGCTGCCCACCGTCGGCGGCTGACATGCGAGCGCGGCCGATGCAGGTGATCCTCATCGGCATCGGCCTCGTCATCGCCGGCATCGCGGCGGCGCAGATCTGGCGCGCCACCGGCTTCGCCCGCGAGATCGATGCCCTCAACGCGCGTATCGGCCAGGGCGACACCGCGCCAGGCGTCGACCTCGCCGCCTTGCCGCCGATCGTCCGCGCCTTCGCCGAGCGCAACGGCGGAACGGTGGGCGCCGCACCGGTGGTGGTCGCGACGCAACAGGCGGAGATGCGCCTCGCCCCGGACCAGCCGTTCTTTGCCCTCAGCGCCACGCAGCGGTCTGGCACGCGGCAGTCCGATTTCGTCTGGCACGCCAAGGGAAAGATGATGGGTGTCGTGCCGGTCGAGGTCGTCGATGCCTATGTGGGTGGCGCGGGGTTGCTCGAAGCGCGCCTCGCGGGCGCCATCACCGTGGCCGAGGCGCGCGGCGCCGCGGCGGACCGTGGTGAGGCGATGCGCTTTCTCGCCGAGCTGCCCTTCAATCCCGATGCCATCCTCAATGCGCCGATGCTGGCCTGGCGGCAGCTCGATGCGACGCATGTCGCGGTCTCCGTGCCGGTCGGCGCGGGCGCCGCCAGCGTGGTCATGAGCTTCGACGCGGCGGGCGATGTCGATGGCATCGAGGCGGCGGCGCGTCCGCGCATGGTGGGCGACAGCGTGATCGAAACGCGCTGGTTCGGCCGTTACGCCGACTACGGGCCAGTCGGCGCCTATCGCCTGCCGCGGCGAGGCGAGGTCGCGTGGGATCTGCCCGAAGGCGAGTTCCTCTACTGGCGCGGCGGCATGACCAGCCTCGCGCCGCTCGCGGGGCCCTAAGCAGATAACTGGCACGTTCCGCTACAGGCCGCGTGCGCCCGGATCGTCGGCGGCGCGGTCGGCGGTCTTGATCATTGCCAGCTGATAGAGCGGCTGGCCCCAGGGGATATCGAGGCGATCGCGATAGATGGTGGTGAACGCATCGACAGCGAGCTTGGGCGTGCCCAGCGTCGAGTCGGCGGCGCGTCCGCCTTTGAGGTAGTCGTCGCAGATGATGACGCCGCCGGGGCGCGTGGCGTGAAAGGCGAGCACCAGATCCTCGAGCACTTCGGCGGCGCGATGGGAGCCGTCGACATAGACGAAGTCCGCCCGCTTCCCGGCGGCGACGAAGCGGGTGAGGAACGGCAGCGAGGCGGACACCGCGACGCTGACCTTTGCCGCATGCGGCGAACGCAGCACATTGGCCTCGAACCGCCGCCAGTAGCTGTCCGCCTGATCCCGATCGTGGAATGTGTCCACGCAATGCAGCCGGCTCTGCGGATGCTGCAGCAGATTCTCGAGCATCCAGAGTGCCGATCGGCCCTCGTAAGACCCGATCTCGATGGCGGTGCGCGGCGTGTCCGGGTGCCAGCCCCGGCTCGCGAACAGCTCCTGCCAGTAGGCCGCGTAGCGACCGAACCAGTCATGGGTGAACTCTGCCATCGCCTGCTCCGAGGTCGACGACGCGCCAAAATCCGGCGGCCGGTCCGCCCCTGTTGTCGCCGCCGGCGGGCGCGACTGTCAACTCAGCCGGAGCGGCCTCTGCGATCGCGGTGATAGGTCAGTGCCATGGCAATGCAGATGCGGAGCTGGCTTTCGGGAACGAGTCCTTCGGCGGGCACAAGCACCGCCCGCGTTCCCTCGTAGCTGAGCGAGGAGCCGAACAGGTCGCGGAAGGAGGGGACCAGCGTGGTGCGGCAGTTGAAAAAGAGCGCGCAGCTCCCGGGGTTGGTGCGCGGCGCGCCGAGGCGGATCGTCGTGCCGCTGCCGCTGCGCTCGGTGAGATAGGCCGCCTCGCCCCATCTGAGCGTCTCGGTGAGCGGCCCCACGTCCGCCGTCGCGTCCGCCACCGCCAGGATCAGCCGCCGCAGTTCGGCGAGCCGCCGGCGAACCGGTGGGGCATAACGCGACAGCGCCGCGGCGACGGGAGGCGGGATGTCGGCGTGCATCAGGAGGCGCGCTCGATGGGCAGGAGAATGTCGGTCCGCAGTTCGCTCTGCGGGACCTCGCGCGGATCGTTGAGATAGGCCTCGAGGATCGGCGTCTCGGCAGGCTCGTAGCCGGAGGCCGGCAGCCAGGTTGCGAGCAGCCAGCGATAGGCGCCGCGCATGTCGGCATAGGGGCCGGTGTAGTTGAGCCGGGCATAGAGACCGCCGCGCAGCATCGTCTCGACCATGGGCGCCTCGATGGCCAGTTCGTCGTCGAGCGGCAGGCAGGCGCGCGAGCGCAGTTCTGTCTCGGGGACGTTGTCGGGATCGTCGAAATAGACGCCGGTCATGGCGGGCTGCGCCGGCAGGCGGCCGCGTGCGGCAAGCTCGGCGAACAGCCGACCCATGGCCTGGTCGATCTGCATATAGGAGCCGACATGGTCGATGGCGGCGCAGCGCTGTGGCGCCAGCGTGTCGATGCTCACCGGGAAGCCATGCGCGTTGGCGGCGGCAGTGGCAGCCCGGAACGCTGCGTGCGAGCCGGCCGCGCGATAAGCGGCCGGCGCCTGGCCGAACATGTCGCGGAAGGCGCGGGCGAAGGTGTCGGTGGAGCCGTAGCCGGCGCGCGTCGCGATCAGGGCGATATCGAGATCGCCATTCGCCAGCCGGTCGGCAGCGCGCTGCAGGCGAAGTCGCCGCACCGTCGCGGCAATCGTCTCGCCGCGCATCGCGGTGTAGATGCGGCTCCAGTGGTAGGATGAAAGGCAGGCAATCTCGGCCAGCCGATCGAAGGACAGGTCGTCCTCGAGATGCTCGTAGAGATAGTCGGTGACCCGTGCGAGTCGGTCCTGGTAGCTCGCCTGTGTCTGTTGCCTGGCCATTGCCGTCGTCCTCCCATGCTGTGATGGGTAGACTGGCATGGGCCCGGGCGGCAAATCCTGCGCAAGTTGCGTCGCGCTAGCTGGTCAGGACGATCCGCATGAGGTCGGCGGTGTTGCGGGCGCCCAGCTTCTCCATGACGCGCGCCCGGTGCACCTCGATGGTGCGCGGCGAGATGCCGAGTTCGCGCCCGGCTTCCTTATTGGACTGGCCATTGGTGATGAGCTGCAGCACTTCGCGCTCGCGCGGCGTGAGCTGGGCGAAGCCGCGGACCTCCACCGCGCGGCGACCCGATGCGGCGGCGCTGATGTGGATGTCCTGGCGAAGCGCGTCGCGAACGATGCGCACCAGGTTCTCGTTGTCGATCGGCTTGGTGATGACATCGGCGGCGCCGGACTTCATCGCCGCCACCGCGGCCTCCACCAGCGGCTGGTTCTCGATCATGAACACTGGCGTCCCCATGCGCAGTGTCTTGACCCGGCGCAGCAGCAGCAGGCCGTCGTCGCCGCCGCCCAGATCGATATTGGCAACCACCACGTCGGGACGCCGCCGGTCGAGGCTGGCGAGGAACCCCGGCAGGTTGATCGAGAAGGCGGTCTGGAACCCCTCGAGGCGGAAGAGCACGCTCAGCGCTTCGCAGGTGGTGAGGTCGGGGTCGACCACGTGGACGACCCGGTCGCGGTTCAGGAATGAGTGGTAGTAGATCTCTTCCGGCAATTGCGGCCTCGCTCCGGCAGTATGAAGCCGCTGCGGCGAGGACCGGAACACTGTTCCGGGGGCGGACCTGTCCGTGCCAATTCACGAACCACGCTCGAGTCCACCCATGCCGCTCGGCTCAGGATGAAACACGTCCGGAGCATGCACTAGGCAGAGTTGCGCTCCGAGCGGACCGACGCGTACGGATAAGCACCGATCACCCAGGACTATTGTCCTATATAGGACAATCGTCAAACAAAATGACGGGCTGCGCACAAAAAAATAGGACCAGCATCCTTCCGGACACTGGTCCTATTTGGTGGTCAAACCGGCTCAGGGAGCCGTGGTTTGACTTACTTCTTCGCGGCCTTCTTGGCCGGGGCCTTCTTGGCGGCGGCCTTCTTGGCCGGGGCCTTCTTAGCAGCGGCCTTCTTGGCCGGGGCCTTCTTGGCGGCGGCCTTCTTAGCCGGGGCCTTCTTGGCCGGAGCCTTCTTGGCAGCGGCCTTCTTAGCCGGGGCCTTCTTGGCCGGGGCCTTCTTGGCGGCGGCCTTCTTGGCCGGAGCCTTCTTGGCGGTGGCCTTCTTGGCCGCAGCCTTCTTCACCGGTGCCTTGGCGGCAGTCGCGGCGGCGGCCTTCGGAGCGGCCGGTTTGGCAGAAACCGACGGAGCCTTCGCGGCGGCCATCGGCATGGACTTGGTTTTGCCACGGAGGGCGTCACGGATTTCGGTCAAGAGAACTTCTTCCTTTGTTGGAGCTGGTGGTTGTGCGGGCGGAGCCGCGGCCTGTCTATTCCTAACCGTATTGATGCCCTTGACGACGAGGAACAGCACGAAGGCAACAATGGTGAACTTTACAACCGCATTGATGAACAAACCGATATTAAGCGTGGCGACGCCGGCCTCCTTCGCGGCTGCGAGAGAGGCGACTGCAACGTTGTTCGGGTTGTTCAGGACGATGAACAGGTTCGAGAAATCGACCCTGCCCAGGACTAGTCCGATGACCGGCATGAAGACATCGTCTACGAGGGAGGAGACGATCGTACCGAATGCCGCGCCGATAATGACACCGATCGCCAGATCGATGACGTTACCTTTGATAGCGAAGTCACGGAACTCTTTGAGCATGGACATGAGAGACCCCTCTTGGCTTGTCCACTCGCTATGCGTCGTCGCCCTCGCGACAACGGCCTGCAAATCAACAGATTCGCATTGACATCAGAATCATGCAGATCGCGGCGAAATGCAATGGTCCGACTTAGTGTCAACTTGCGGGCAGCGCCGCTCCAGAGGATAGTTCCAGCAGCGCACTGCCAGCGCCGCTCTAGAATGGCGACCGGACGCCGCCGATGGACCTGACCTCAACAGCCGAAGCCAGCCTGCGCCGCGCCGTCGACTTCGTGCCGCAGGGACTGGCCGTGTTCGACGCCGATCTGCACCTGGTCGCGTCGAACGCCCGCTACCGCGAACTGCTCGACCTGCCAGCCCGCCTGGTGGCCGCTGGAACAGCACTCTATGACATCGCGCTCTATGTCGGACGGCGGGGCGATCTGGGTGAAGGCGACCCCATCCAGCTCGCCGCGGCGCGCGTGGAAACGCTGACTTCGACGGCGAGCACTGTCTCGCAACGCATTGGAAAACAAGGACAAACTCTCGAGTTCCACTCGTCGCGCCTGCCCGATGGCGGACTGGTGATCAGCTTCCTCGACGTGTCGGCGCGGGTCGAGGCGGAGACCGCCCTCGAGCGCGCCAATGCCAATCTCGAGGAGCGGGTGGGAGAGCGCACCGCCACCCTCATGCGGGTCAATTCCGAGCTCGAATCGGCACGCAAGAAGGCCGACGCCGCCAACCGCGACAAGACCCGGTTCCTGGCTGCCGCCAGCCACGATCTGCTGCAGCCGCTGAACGCTGCCCGCCTCTACACCGCCACCCTGCTGGAGCGCGCCGGAGGGTCGGAGCTGGGTGCCCTCGCCCACTCTATCGAGGCCTCACTAAATGCTGTGGAAGAAATCATGTCGGCCCTGCTCGACATGTCGCGCATCGATTCCGGAGCGCTCAAACCGCAGCCGGCGCCGTTCCGGCTGCGCGACCTGAATCAGAAAATCGCGGTCGAGTTCGCACCCGCCGCGCGCGAGAAATCCATCCGCCTGACGCTCGTGGACAGCTCCGCCATCGCCTTCGCCGACCGCATGATGGTGGCGCGCATCGTCCAGAACCTGGTCTCCAACGCGATCAAATATACGCGGCCGGGTGGCGCCGTGCTGGTCGGCTGCCGGCGCCGCGGCGCGCGGATCCGGCTCGACGTAATCGACACCGGCATCGGCTTCAACCGCGACCAGCACGCGCTGCTGTTCGCCGAATTCTCCAGGCTCGAGCAGGGCGCGCGCATGGCGCAGGGGCTCGGACTGGGGCTCTCGATCGTCGAGCGCCTCGTCAGTGCGATGGGCCTGACGCTCGAACTGGCGAGCGTGGAGGGCCGGGGCTCGCGCTTCTCGCTCTATCTGCCGCGCGGCAAGATCGAGAAGACAGTGACTGCCGAGAGCGAGCGTGGCGAGACCGCGACGAGCCTGGTCGGCCTGCGCATCCTGTGCGTCGACAACGAGCGCGCGGTGCTCGACGCGATGGAGGGGTTGCTGCGCGGCTGGGGCTGCGATGTGCGCTCGGCGCGCTCGCTCAAGGATATCGACAAGGACGGGCTGCTGCTCGGCTGGCTGCCCGATCTGGTGCTGATGGACTATCACCTCGACCAGACGTCCGGCCTCGATGCGGTGGAGTGGCTGCGCCACAATGTGGGCGGCCACCTGCCGGCGGCGCTGGTGACGGCCGACCGCACGCCGCAGGTGCGCGCCCTCGCCGAGGAGCGCGGCATCGCGGTGGTCACCAAGCCGGTCAAGCCGGCCGCCCTGCGGGCGGCGATCAGCGGACTGGCAACCCAGCGGCAGAAGCGGCGCTAGGATGATTGTCTTCGTCTCTGGTACGGGGACCGGTTGGCGCCGGCGGGCGCCTCGTTAACGGGGTGTTAACCCTCGAGCAGCGCCTCGAACTGGCCCTGCTCGATCCTGCTGGCGGCAATGACGGCCTGGGTGCGGGAGTCGACGTCGAGCTTCTGCAGGATGGACGAGACGTGCGCCTTCACCGTCGCCTCCGAGATCGAGAGTTCGTAGGCGATCTGCTTGTTCATGAGGCCGTCGCTCAGCATCATCAGCACGCGGATCTGCTGCGGCGTCAGCGTGGCGAGCCGGCGGATGAAGGCCGACTGCTCGTCGTCGCCATCGAGGCTGACGCCGTCGGGTACCGAGATTTCGCCGCTCAGCACCGTATCGATGGCTTTGCGGATATCGGCTGGTCCCACCGATTTGGGCAGGTAGCCCGCGGCGCCCAGATCGAAGGTGCGGCGGATCACCTTATGATCCTCCACCGCCGAGATGATCATGACCGGCACTTCGGGATATTGCGCGCGCAGCAGCAGCAGGCCCGAGATGCCGTGCCCGCCGGGCATGTTGAGGTCGAGCAGCACGAGGTCGCAGTCGCGGTCCGCCTCGAGCGCCGCCGTCAGCGCGTTGAGGTCACCGGCCTCCTCGACAGCGATATCGTCGGTGCCGCCGGCCAGCGTTTGGCGCAGGGCGGCACGGAACAGCGGATGATCGTCGACGATAATAATGCGGCGCGGCATGATGACCTTCTAGCAAGCGCAATCGGCGCCGACCAATTGCACTTAGGGCGGAAAAGGGAAGCCCGGAGTTGCAAAATGCACGGCCGCTTAACCGCTTCTTTACCATGTTCTTGAAACAGTGCGCGATGAACCCGGCTCTCTTTCGCCCTGCGCCGGGCCCAGTTTCCAGGTGCTTGGGATACCCTCCATGGCCCGCGCGTATCAGCAATCCCAGCCGGCAGACGACGATCGCGGCCAAGGCACGGCCGAATGGCAGTCGCTGCGTAACGAGCTCGTCGCCCTCCTCGATCAGGTCGACGGACAGGTCGCCCGCTCGCGCGAATCCACACTGAGCGAACGGGTCCGCGATCTCCGCCACCAGGTAACGGCCGCCGAACAGGACACCACCGTGCGCCACCGCGACGCGCTGCGTTCGGTGCAGCGGCAGATTTCGCGCTTCGAGGAACCCGCGCCGCAGCCCATGCCGCCCAATCCGCGCGACAGCCTGCAGGCGGCGATCAACCAGATCCGCGCCCGCCAGGGCGAGCCGCGGCAGAACAATGTCCCGCAGCAGCCCGCATCGCAGCAGCCATCGCGCGTGCAGGACCTCGCGGTGATCGAAAGGCTCGCTTCGTCGGTGACCGGCCTCAGCGGCCGGCTCGAAAGACTCGAAGGCGAAATCCGCACGCAGATCAAGACCGGCGCCAATGTGAAGGACGTCGCCGACCAGGTGGCGCAGCTTGCCCATGTGGTGGAGCTGCTCGCCGGCGCCGTCGGCGAGACCGGCCAGGTCAAGCGCCTCGAAGGACAGATCGCGAGCCTGGGCAAGATCATGTCGCAGGGCCGCGAGATGGATATCTCGACGCTCACGCGTCGCCTCGACGACGTTGCATCGACCGTCGGCAAGCTCGCCGAGCTTCAGGTGCATTTCACCGAGAAGGTGCAGAACCCCATCGAGAGCGATGCCTTCAAGGACGGCATGCGCACCATCGAAGAGAGCGTGCGCAACGTCTATGACCGCATCGATGCGCTCGAGCGTCACCACACGCTCAAGCCCGCCGACCTCGACGTCGTCACCCGCGAGATGGCGCGCTTCACCGCCGCGCTGCAGGACGGCGCCCAGCAGCCGCAGCACCTGGTCGAGCTGGTTGACGCCCTCAACAGCCGCATCTCCGATATCGAAAGCGGCGACCGGCTGCTGCATTCGCTGCGCGGCGATCTGACAGCGCTGCGCGATGCCGTGGCGGTGTCGCTGATGCCGCGCTTCGATGCGATCGACCAGCGCCTCGATACGCTCAGCGCCGAAGTGGGCACGCGCGCCGACATGGCCGAGATCGGCCGGCAGATCGGTGCGCTCAGCGAGCGTATCGTCGAACGGCCGAGCGATCCGGGCATCAGCCAGCTCGAGGCGCAGGTCCGCCAGCTTGTGGCGCGCATGGACCAGACCGGCGAGCAATTGTCGGGCCTTGCCAAGCTCTATTCGGACCCCGCTGCCGCCGTGCAGGTCCCCGAGATCGACTACGACGCGATGGCCGACATGGTCGCCGCGCGCGCCGCCGAGGCCATGTCCCGGCAGCCGGTGCAGGACAATGCGATCGCCGATACGATTGCCGGCCTCGAGCAGCGCATCACCTCGATGCTGCAGGGCATGCAGCAGGAGCGCAACGATCCCGAGATCGGCGACTTCGGCGGCATGCAGGCCGGCATCAACGAGGTCAATGATCGCCTGAAGCGGCTCGAGGCGTCGCTGCTCGAACGCGCCATCGCGGCACCCGCCGACACGGTGCGCACGTCCGACATCGCGGCGATCATCGCCGATGCCGAAACGGTGGTGCCACCCACGCCACGGCCGCGCGATACGATGCCGCGCAGCCCCGCCGACGACGAGGCACCGCTCAACGCTCCGCCCTTCCCCGATCCCGAGCCGATGGCCGCGACGACGCAGATCGCGCGCAAGCGGCACCCCGGGCTCGACGAGAACACCTCGCTCGCCGCACGGCATGAGAGCAAGCCCGCCGCGCCGGCACCGGCTACCGGGTTCGAGCCGCCGGCCAAGCCGACGCCGAGCCTGGGCTTTTACGAGCCCGCTCCGACCGCGAACCCCGTAGCGGCATCGATGCCTGCTCCCGAGCCGGCCGCGCCGGTTTCGCCCGCGAGCCGCAACACTTTCATCGAGGCAGCGCGTCGCGCGGCGCAGCGCCAGCAGACAACCGCTCCCGCCGGATCGGCCACGATGGCGGCGCCAGCTGCGGCGGCGCAGTCGACCTCGCTCATCGGCCGCGCCCTCTCGCGCTTCCAGAGCACGGGCGACAAACCCGCCAAGGCGGAGAAGCCGGCGAAGGCCGCCAAACCGGAGAAGGCGCCGCGGCCACTCGCCGGCGACAAACCCACCCGCACCGAGTTCAAGCCCGAGCCCGCCGTCGGCGACGTGCCGGCCTCGCTCGAAGCGCAGATCAAGGACGAGGCGCCAAAGGCGAAGGTCGCGGGCGAGCCCGGCTTCCTCGCGCGCAACCGCCGCGCAATTCTGCTCGCCGCGCTGCTCGTCGCCGTCGGACTGCTCGCGGCCAACCTCGTGGCGCAGCGCATGCAGCAGGCAGGCGCTCCCGCGCCCGAAGCGCCGATCACCACCGGCGACATCGCGGGCGAGACGCTGCCGGTCGATGGCATGCCGATGGAACAACTTGATGTCGCGGCCGCCACGCCCGGCCCGCGCATGATCGACATGGACCCCACCTCGACCGGCGCCATCGATCCGGCCGCGGCGCAGGGCTTCACCACGACGCCGCTGCAGGCCATGCCGAGCGCGTTCGAAGCCGCGACCGATCTCGCCAGCGCCAGCCCAGGCGGGGTCGCGCCGCTGGTGCCGCAGAGCCCGGTGAAGGTCGAAATGCCGCCCGAGGGGATTGGCCCGCTCGACCTGCGCGAGGCCGCTTCCAATGGCGATGTGCGCGCGCAGTTCGAAGTCGCTGCCATCCTCACCGAGGGCCGCGCGGTGCCGCAGGACTATGCGGCCGCCGCGGTCTGGTATGAGCGCGCCGCCGCCGCCGGCTTCGCCCCGGCGCAATATCGTCTCGGCTCGCTCTACGAGAATGGCAATGGCGTCGAGAAGAACCTCGAGACCGCCAAGCTGTGGTACGAGCGCGCCGCCGAAGCGGGCAACCGCATGTCGATGCACAATCTCGCTGCGATCTACGCCGGCGGACAATTGGGCACGCAGGAATTCGAGTCGGCCGCCAAGTGGTTCGAGGAAGCCGCCAATCGCGGCATGACCGACAGCCAGTTCAACCTGGGCATGCTCTATGCCCGGGGCCTGGGCGTACCGCAGAGCCTCGAGGATTCGTTCAAATGGTTCGGCATCGCGGCCCGCAGCGGTGACGCCGACGCAGCAAAGGCGCGCGACGATATGGCCCGCTCGCTCAATGCCGAGACGATGACCCGGCTCACCGATATCGTGAACAACTTCACGCCTGCCCCCATCAACCTCGCCGCGAACTTCGCGCCGATCGGCACCTGGTCGAAGGATTTCGACCCCGGCGAGACGATCGCCTCGCGCGACATCGTCGCCTCGGTGCAGAAAGCGCTGGGCCGGCTCGGCTACGACGTGGGCACGCCCGACGGCATCGCCGGCGCCAAGACGCAGGCGGCCATCAAGCAGTTCGAGCTGGCAACAGGCATGACCGAAGTCGGGCTGATCAATCCCCGGCTGCTCGCTGTCCTGGGCAGCCAGCCCGTATGAGAATGAACCTGTCTCATTGTCGTCGCAGAGTCGGACGAAGGTGAGCTAACGGAACTTGGAGGGGCGCGGAAAGAGCCGCGCCCCTCCGGACTATTTGGGCCCGCCTTGCAGATCTACCTGCCCATCGCCGAGCTCTCGATGAACCTCTTCTTCCTCGTGGGGATTGGAGGGGCGGTGGGTTTCCTGTCGGGATTGTTCGGCGTCGGCGGCGGTTTCCTGCTGACGCCGCTGCTGATCTTTTCGGGCGTTCCCTCGCCGGTGGCGGTCGCCTCGGTGACCGGCCAGGTCGCGGCGGCGTCCACCTCAGGCGCGCTCAGCTATTATCGCCGCGGCGGCATCGACCTGCACCTGGCCATGTATCTGATCCTCGCCTCGACCATCGGGGCGATGGCGGGGGTCGCCACCTTCTCGGCGCTCCGCAGCGCCGGCCAGCTCGACCTGTTCATCTCGGTCTCCTACCTGCTGCTGCTCGGTTTCGTGGGCACGCTGATGATGGTGGAGGCGGTGCGCACCATGATGCGCCGCCGCCAGGGCATCGTGACGCCCGACCGGCTGCCGAGCCAGCACAGCTGGATGCATGGCCTGCCCATGCGCATCCGCTTCAAGAAGTCGCGCCTTTACATCTCCGTGCTGCCGGTGCTCGCTATCGGCGTGTTCATCGGCTGGGTGGGTGCGCTGCTGGGCGTCGGTGGCGGCTTCATCCTCGTTCCCGCGCTGGTCTATCTGCTGCGCGTCCCCGGCAATGTCGTGATCGGCACGTCGCTGCTGCAGGTCGTCGCCATGATGTGCGTCACCACCATCCTCCAGGCGCTCACCAGCCAGAGCGTCGACATCATGCTCGCCTTCTGCCTGATGGTGGGCGGGACGATCGGCGCGCAGTTCGGCGCCTCAGCCGGTAAATATCTGCGCGGCGACCAGCTGCGTGCCCTGCTCGCGCTGCTCGTCCTAGCGGTCGCTATCCGCTTCGGGCTGACGCTGGTCCTGCCGCCCTCCGATCCGTTCTCGATGGCCGTGCTCGCGGGAGGGCTGCCGCAGTGAAGCGCTGGTTCCTCGCATTACTGATGCTTGCGGCAGCACCGGCCGCGGCCGAGACGCTGGTCTCGACGCTCTCCAACTCGCAGGTGCTCATCACCTCGAGCTTCGATGGCGCGACGCTGAGCATGTTCGGCAGCATCGAGCCCGGCGCCGAAGGCACGGCGGAGGGGCCGTACAACATCGTGGTGGTGATCACCGGGCCGCTGCAGAGCCGCGTGGCCCGCATCAAGACCAGCAATTACGGCATCTGGAGCAACACCGACCAGGTGACGTTCCAGCACTTCCCGTCTTTCTACGCGGTGATCTCGAGCGGCAAGCTCGACGCCATCGCGCCGCCCGACGTGCTGGCGCAGTACACCGTGCTCCCCGAGGACCAGGCGCGCACCACCGCGCAGGTCACCGGACTCAAGGCCGAGCGCTTCAGCCTCGAGCTGGTGCGCATGATGGGCGAGGAGGGCCACTTTGTGATGCAGGAAGACGGCGTGCGCTTCCTCTCCAACAACGCCTATGCGGTCAACCTGCAACTGCCCAGCGACGTCGTGAACGGCCGCTTCCTCGTGCGCACTCTCGTGCTCAAGAACCAGGAGTTGGTGACCGAACGCACCGAGAGCTTCTCGGTACGCAAGAGCGGCTTTGAGAACTTCGTGTTCGTCGCCAGCCGCCAGCAGCCCTTGCTCTACGGCATCGTCTGCGTCCTGCTCGCGCTGGGCACGGGCTGGCTCGCGGGCGTCGTGTTCAAGCGCTAGATCCCCGCGACCAGTCGCTTCGTGCTCACCGGATAAAGCCGGTTGCGACCGAGCATCGTCACCTCCAGCGTGCGGTGATCGAACAGGCCCGCGAAGGTGGGCCCGAGGATGTTCATCGAGCCGGCTCCCGATCCGTAGGCAGGCAACAGCAGGATTTTGCTGTCGTGCACAAAGCAGGGACGGCGCGTGGCGCTGCCATTGGAATAGACCGTCGCCGCCGGATGCAGGTGCCCCGCCACCATGCCGAGACTGCCGCGCCTTGGCTCATGCGTCAGCGTCAGGCCGCGATGCTCCAGTCCGCTCGCACAGACGCCCCCCAGGGCATGCGGCGATGGATCGTGGTTGCCGCTGATCCAGGTCCAGTGCGACTTGCCCAATAGAGCAAGGAGCCGCAGCCGGTCGGTGTCGAGCAGCGTCTGTGTGCCCTCGTCGCGATGGAAGCTGTCGCCCAGCGCCACGACACGCTCGGCCTTCGTCTGCTCGATGTCGCGCTCAAGCCGCTTCAGCGTCAGGCCGGTATCGTAGGGCGGCAGCATGTGGCCGCGCTTGGCGTAGGAGGAGAACTTCTCGAAATGGAGGTCGGCGACGAGCAGCATCGACTCCGCGCGCCAGAACAGCGCGCCGCTCAGCAGCGGTTCGAAAGTGTGGCCGGCGAACTGGAGGAGCACGACCGGCTCCTCACTTTCTCGCGCGGCGGCCGCCGCGTTGTTCCAAACCATTCGTCGTCTTGCGTGTGGTCCTGATCGAGGGCGGCGGTGCCGCCTTCGGCGCCACGCTGCCTTGCCCCAGCGCTTCTCTCATCAGCTCATCGGCGGCGTCGGCCATGGCGCTTTCGCGAGCCTCGCCGAAAATGGCGGTTTTGCCGATATCGAGCAGCACGGGTACCGCGAGAGGCGAGATTCGGTCGAGAGGCTTGTGGACGATGTGATCGCGGATGCGGGCCAGCAGGTGGCCCAGCCGCTCGATATCGAGCAAGCCGCGGGCTGCGTCGCGCCGCGTCGCCTGGATCAGGATGTGGTCGGGCTCGTGCTCATAGAGCACATCGTAGATGATGTCGGACGAGACCGTCACCTGCCGGCCGGTCTTCTCCTTGCCCGGATGCCGGCGCTCGATCAGGCCGGCGATGATGGCGGCATTGCGGAACGTGCGGCGCATGAGCTGGCTCTCATGCAGCCAGCTTTCGAGGTCGTCGCCGAGCATGTCTTGGTCGAACAGCTCGGCGAGCGACAGGCGGCCTGTGCGGATCAGGCCGCCGAAATCGCCCAGCCCCCAGATGGCCAGCGAGTAGTCGGACGCAACGAAGCCGAGCGGCCGCGCCCGCGCCCGCTCGAGCCGGCGCGTCAGCAGCATGCCCAGCGTCTGGTGCGCGAGGCGCCCCTCGAACGGATAGCACACCATGAAGTTCTGCGTGCCGCGCGGGAAGGTCTCGACCAGCATCGAGTCGGCGGGCGGCATTTGCGACACGTCGTGCTGGAGGCGCAGCCAGTCGGCGACCTGGTCGGGCAGCTTGTGCCATTCGGCGGGCTGACTCAGGAGCTTGCGCACGCCCTCCGCGAGATAGGTCGAGAGCGGAAACTTGCCGCCCATGTAAGAGGGGATCCTGGGGTCGGTGCTGTTGGAGCGCGAGACATAGGCTTCGGTCTCGAACATCCCCTCATAGGCCACCACTTCGGAGCCGAAGATGAAGGTGTCGCCCTTCACCAATTGATCGATGAAGTACTCTTCGAGTTCGCCGAGGACACGGCCGAAGCGGCCGATGGGTCCGGTCGAGCGCTTGCCGTCGCGGACACGCCCCCCCTTCACCAGCCGGACCCTCACCATGGGGTCCTCGATGATGGTGCCGACATTCAGCCGGTATTGCTGCGCGATGTAGGGGTTGGCGATGCGGAACCTTCCGTCCGCCGTCTGCTTGAGCTTGGCGTAGCGTTCATAGGCGCGCAGCGCGTAGCCGCCGGTGGCGACGAAGTCGATGACGCGCTCGAAGGTCGGCCAGTCGAGCGAACGATAGGGCCAGGCGCGATTGACCTCCGCGTGCAGCGCCACCGGATCGAAGGGCGCGGCGCAGGCGACGCCCAGCACGTGCTGCGCCAGCACGTCGAGCCCGCCAAGCGAGGGCTCTTCGCTGTCCTGCGCGTTGCGTTCGACGGCTTCGAGAGCAGCCTCGCATTCGAGTACCTCGAAGCGATTGGACGGCACGAAGATCGCCTTGGACGGTTCGTCCATGCGGTGGTTGGAGCGGCCGATGCGCTGCAGCATGCGGCTCGCGCCCTTGGGGGCGCCGACCTGCACCACGAGGTCGACGTCGCCCCAGTCGATGCCCAGATCGAGCGTCGAGGTACACACCACCGCCTGCAATTGCCCCGCGACCATCGCCGCTTCGACCTTGCGCCGCTGTTCGACCGCCAGCGAACCGTGATGCAGCGCGATGGCGAGGTTGTCGTCGTTGATGGCCCACAGGTTCTGGAACAGCATCTCGGCCTGCGAGCGCGTGTTGACGAACAACAGGGTCGTCTTGTGGTCCTTGATGATCGAATACAGTTCGGGCACCGCATAGAGCGTCGAATGTCCCGACCAGGGCACCACGACATTGCTCGCAAGGATCGAGATGTCGGGCTTGGCGCCGCCCTTTCCGATCAGCAGATCGGTACGCGCCGCCGGCAAGGGAGCGGCGATCCAGTCGCGCAGCAGGTCGGGGCGTGCGACTGTCGCCGAGAGCGCTGTGATCCGCAGCCCCGGCGCAAAGCCCGCGATCCGCGCGATGGCGAGCGACAGCAGCTCGCCGCGCTTGTTGGTGACCAGCGAATGCAGTTCGTCGAGCACGATCCGGCGCAGCGAACCGAAGAACGCCGCTGCGTGCTCGTGGCTGAGCAGCAATGCCAGTTGCTCGGGCGTGGTCAGCAAAATGTTGGGCGGCTTGCGCAGCTGGCGCGTGCGGCGCGAGCCGGGCGTATCCCCGGTGCGCGTCTCGACGGTGACGGGCAGTCCCATCTCCTCGATCGGCGTCGTGAGGTTGCGCGCCACGTCCACGGCGAGTGCCTTGAGCGGCGAGATATAGAGAGTGTGCAGCTCGTCGCGTGGCGCATGCGTCAGGTCGTCAAGGGTGGGCAGGAATCCGGCCAGCGTCTTGCCCGCGCCGGTCGGCGCGATCAGCAGCGCCGAGGCGTCCTCGTTCCAGCTCGCCAGCACGTCGAGCTGATGCTGCCGCGGCGCCCAGCCCTTGCCGGCAAACCAGGTCTCGATGGTTGGGTGGAGCGGCAAGCGGCGGGCCTCGGTGGACACGCCAACATAATGACGCCGGCGCCGCTTTCCAAATGGGCTCAGCCGGCAACCGGCTCCCAGCACGTCCGGGCGATGTCGCGGAGCTGTAGCGACTCCTCCCAGCGGTCGGTCAGGTCGGCGCCGTCCGCCCCCGCGATGGCGTAGGGCTGGGGGCCCAGTTCGCAGAGAAAGGTCAGCTCCGCGTCAGCACCGGTCCGCCGGCGCCAGGACGCAAAGCCGTAGCGCCACCAGGTCGCGAACTGCCCGATCCAGGGTTGCGCCTGCGGGAAGCCCAGCGGCAATTGCACCTGCTCGGAGCTGGCGACGCGACCGTGAAAGGCGAAGCTGTGATCGAGGATGGTCCTGATCTGCACGTCGGTTTCCGACGACACCGGCAGCTCGATCTCGCGCCCCACCACATAGTGCGACAGGTCGGCGGTGAGGCGCAGCTCGGGCACGGCGTCGATCAGGTCGAGCGTCGTCAGCAGGTCGTTGGTCATCCGGCCGCGATGCGTCTCGATGTTGACCGCGAACTCCACCTGCTCGACGAGGCGCTGCCAGCCTTCGAGCACGCGCACGGCGTCGGCCGGTTGGCGCGGGCGCAGATTGGGCTGGATGTTGATGTGATGCACACCGAACGCCGCGCCCCATTCGAGCGCCGGCTTCAGACTGTCGACATCGTGTGGGAAGCACAGCCCCTCGACGACAAGACGGCGCTCGGCCGCGAGGCGCGCCGTCTCCCGCGCCTGTCCGGGATCGATCCACAGCGTTCCGATGCCGTCGAAGCCTGCGTCGGCGATCCGGGCGATCTGCCGGTCGAGCGGCTGGTCGGTCTGGCCGCGCAGTCCGGACATGGTCCACAGCGATTGCAGGATGAGGAGCTTTTGCATGCGCCAGTTCTAGAAAGTCGCGTGGCTTCGGGCTAGGGGAGCTTATGGAGACCGCGCCGAAGTCGCTGCGCCTGACGCCAGAGGAGACCCTCGCTCTGCTTCGCGCGGAGGCGGTGGCGCTGCTGGCACGGCCGGGGCGCACGGTACTGGGCATCGCGGGCGGACCGGGGTCCGGCAAATCGACCATCTCGCAGCGGCTTGCCGCCGAGTTCGGCGCGGTCGCGGCCTATGTGCCCATGGACGGCTTCCACATGAAGCATGCCAAGCTCGAAGCGCTCGGCACCGCCGGCGACAAAGGCATGCCGCACACCTTCGAGGGTGCGGCGTTCGCCGATTTCCTCGAGCGGCTGAGATCGGCCAGCGGACCGGTCAGCGCACCGGGCTATTCGCGGAAGGTCGAGGACACCGTCGACGACGCGGTCACGATTTCGGCAACTACTCGGTTGCTCATTGTCGAGGGCAATTACCTGCTGCTTGCCACCGCGCCCTGGTGGCGGGTCAGGCCGCTGCTCGATCGGGCGGTGTATCTCGAAGTGCCGATCGACGTCGTCCGGGCGCGGCTGATGAAACGGCACGGGGAAGAGGGCCTGTTCACCGAGGAGCGCAACCGTGCCCATATCGAGCGCGTGGACCTCGTCAACCACGACACCGTGCAGCGCTCGCGGCCGCGCGCCGACATCGCGATCGATCTAGTCACCGACCACTGATGAGCGACAGACCCCAGCATCCTTTCACGGTGCGTAGCCGCGACGTGTGGGCGATCGCCCTGCCCGCCTGCCTCGCCTTCATCACCGAGCCGCTGGTCGGTTTCGTCGACATCACGGTGATCGGCCGCACCGGCGACGCGGCCCTGCTGGGCGGCCTGGTGCTGGGCGCGCTGCTGTTCGACTTCATCTTCTCGATGGCCTACTTCCTGCGCATCGGCACGGCCGGTCTCGTGGCGCAGTCGATCGGCGCGCGCGATCCGCGCGACGGACTGCTGCACGCGACGCGCGCTATCGTGCTCGCCGTGATTGTGGGCATCGGCATGGTGGTGCTGAGCCCGCTGATCCTGTGGCTCGCCGAGCTGGCGCTTGCACCGCGGCCGGCCGTCCGCGATGCGCTCGCCGGCTACTACTATGTCCGCATCCTCGGTGCGCCGCTGGTGCTCATCAACTATGTGATGCTGGGCTGGTTCTACGGTCGCGGCGCCGCAACCACCGGCATGCTGCTGCAATTGCTGCTGCACGGCATCGACATCACCCTGTCGATCGTCTTCGTGTTCGTGCTGGGCATGGGTGTCGCCGGCGCCGCGCTCGGCACGCTGATCGGGGAGGCCGTCGCCGCGCTCGCGGGACTCGCGCTATTCGCGCGCCACTATGGCGGCGTTCGGCGGGTGGTCGCGATGATCGCGCCCAGCGAGCTGCGCGAGGGCGAAGCGCTGCGCCGCCTCGTCGGGCTCAACCGCGACCTGATGGTCCGCTCGATCTCGCTGATGAGCGCCTATGCCTGGTTCGCCGCGCAGGGCTCGCGCATGGGCGAGGTGGCGCTGTCAGCCAATGCGATCCTGCTCAACCTGCTGATGATCGTCGCCTTCTTCCAGGACGGCATCGCGCAGGCGGCCGAGCAGCTCAGCGGCAAGGCCTATGGCGCGAACTGGCGGCCGGCCTTCGACAGCGCCTATCGGCTGAGCTTCGTATGGGGGCTGATCCTGTCGGTGGGCCTTGGCCTGCTGTGGTATCTGGGCGGCGACACAATCGTGGGGCTGATGACCACCAACGAAGCCGTGCGCGCCATGGCGCATGACTATGTGTGGATCGCCGCGCTCACCACGCTCACCTTCATGCCCGCCTTCGTGTTCGACGGCATCCTGATCGGCCTCACGCAGAATGTGACGATGCGCAACGGCATGGTGCTGTCGCTCGCCATCTTCCTCGCCGCCGCCGTGCTGTTGCAGCCGCTGCTGGGCAATCTGGGGCTGTGGCTGTCGCTGCACCTGTGGTACGCGGCGCGCGCCATCTATTACTGGGTCGCGCTCAACCGGAAGCGTGCCGGCCTATTTGCGTGACGCCCACTCGGCGGTCTTCGAGCCCACCAGCTCGCTGATATTGCGCTTGCCGGCGGACCGCACCGCGGCCGACAGTCCCCGCTTGATGCGGTCGAGCAGATCGAGGCCGCCGAACACCAGCGCCGAATAGAGCTGGATGGCGTTGGCGCCTGCTTCGAACTTCTGCAGCGCGGTCTGCGGCGAGTGGATGCCGCCGACGCCGATGATGGGCAGGCTCGTGCGCTGGCGCATCTGCGCGAGGCGGATCGTGGCGAGATCGAACAGCGGCTTGCCGCTCAGCCCGCCCTTCTCGTCGGCATTCTCCAGGCCGGCAACCGGATCGCGCGAGATGGTGGTATTGGAGACGATGAGGCCGTCGAGATCGGTGTCGGCGATGACGCGGGCGATCGAGTCGAGCGCCGCCTGATCGAGATCGGGCGCGATCTTGAGGAACACCGGCACGCGCACCGGCGACTTGCCGCGCACCGTGAGCACGGCGTGAAGTAGGCGCTTCAACGCATCCTCATGCTGCAAATCGCGCAGGCCCGGTGTGTTGGGCGACGAGATGTTGACCGTCAGGTAGTCCGCCACGCGGGCAAACCGCGCGACGCCCTTGGCGTAGTCGGTGGTGAAATCGGCGGTGTCCTTGTTGGCGCCGATATTGACGCCGAGCGCGGCGGGAACACGCACGCCGTGGAGGCGGCGATAGACCTCGTCATGCCCGTCATTGTTGAAGCCCATGCGGTTGATCACGCCCTCGGCCGCGCCGACGCGAAACAAGCGCGGCTTCGGATTGCCTGTCTGCGGACGCGGCGTGACGGTGCCGATTTCCACCATGCCGAAGCCCATCAGGGCGAGCGGACGCGGCACCTCGCCATTCTTGTCGAAGCCGGCGGCCATGCCGACCGGGTTGCTCAGCTCGAGGCCGGCAATCGAGGTCTTGAGTTCGGCCGAATCGGGTCCGTCCTGCTGCGGCGCGAGCCCGAGGCGGAGCGCGGTGATCGTTGCGCCATGCGCCGTCTCCGGATCCATCTTCAACAGGCTGTCGCGGGTCAGCCCGGCGAGCAGCGGCACGCGCAGCAGCGGCGAAAAGCCCGAGAGGATCATTCGACCCACTCCGGCAGCGCGACGCTGCCATCGGCCGCCACCGACACCGTCGCGTGCCGGTCGACCGCGCCGATATGCAGTTCGCCGTAAAGATGCGGGAAGAGCTGTCCGCCGCGCGACGGTTCCCAGCGCAGGGCCATGCCGAGGTCGGAGCTGCGCACCGAAAAGACAACGACATCGCCCTGTCCGGCGAAGTGCAGCCGCAGCGTTTCGGCAAGCTGTGCGGCGGTCGAGAAGTGCACATAGCCGTCGGCAAGATCGACCGGCATCCCCGGAAACACGCCGGTCCTGGCCAGCACCCCATAAGCCTCCGGCGAGGCGATCTTGTAGATGAATTCGGGATTGCGCATCGGGGTGACCATGGCCGGTCTAGTGGCCTGCCAACCGGCCGGGCGCAAGGGGTTTACACCCCGGCCAGCAGGGGCTACTACATAGGACTTCTGTCCACAATGGGATAGATTTCCTCTATCCAGGACTGCCGATGCTGTCGCACAGCGCGATTTGGGACGCCATCGATGCCGCCGCCCGTCGCCACGGCCTCTCGCCGTCGGGGCTGGCCAAGGTTGCCGGGCTCGATCCCACGGCCCTCAATCCGTCCAAGCGCATCAGCAAGGACGGACGCGGACGCTGGCCGTCCACCGAAAGCCTCGCCAAGATCCTCGAGGCGACCGGGGAGTCCTTCAACGATTTCATCGCCATGGGCGGCGCCTTCATCCAGGCGAGTTCGCGTCCGGCCCCGGCGCTGCCGCTGCTCGGCCTCGCTCAGGCAGGTGCCGGGGGCTTCTTCGATCCCGCCGGCTTTCCGACCGGGGACGGCTGGGATGAAGTTCACCTGCCTTCGCCGGGCGATCCGGGCATCTACGCGCTGGAAGTAACCGGCGACTCGATGCTGCCGCTCTATCGCGACGGCGACCGGGTCGTCGTCTCCATCACCGAGCAGGTCCGCCGCGGTGACCGCGTCGTGGTCAAGACCCGGGACGGCGAGGTGATGGCCAAAGTTCTGGCGCGACAGACTGCCAATGTCATCGAGCTTCATTCCCTCAACCCGCTGCATCCACCGCGCCTGTTCGACATGAAGGACGTCGAGTGGATCGCACGCATCATCTGGGCCAGCCAATGACCGATATCCTTCTGCCGCCCTCGGGCACCGGACCCGGCGTCCTCGTTGCCCATCCCTGGTGGGGGCTCAACCGCACCATCCGCGAGTATGGCGCGGCGCTCGCCGAGCAGGGCTTCGTCGTCGCCCTGCCCGATCTGTTCGAGGGCGATCTCACCACGAGCATCGAGACCGCCGAGACGCAGATCCGCAAGCATTGGGAGAGCGCCACGCCACGGCTCGACGCCGCGCTCGATGCGCTCGGGGAGCATCGGGCGGTCACCGGCAACGGCCTCGGCGCGGTCGGCTTCTCGTTCGGCGGCTTCCACCTGCTCGAAGCGATCGAGCGCGGCGACAGCCGTATCGCCCGCCTCGTCGTCTACTACGCGACGCATCCGTTGCCCGACCAGCATGTGCCGATCCAGGCCCATCTCGCCGCCGACGACCCCTATGAGAGCCAGGCGGACATGGACGCCCTCACAACCAATCTGGGCACGATGGCGCATAGCTATGCCGGCACCACGCACTGGTTCGCCGAAGCGGACCGCCCGGAATACAATCGCGGCGCCGCGACGCTGGCATTCGAGCGCACAGTGGAGTTTCTGAAAGCGCAGTGAGCAGGGCCCACCCTGCGCCTAGGCCGCCTTCACCAGCTTGCCCGCCAGCGCGTCCTCGATCAGCTTGCGCGTCTCGTTCACGCCATAGAGCGCGATGAACGAACCGAAGCGCGGGCCCTGGTCGGCGCCCAGCAACACGCCATAGATCGCACCGAACCAGTCGCGCAAGGGATCGAAGCTGTGCGCATTGCCCACGGCGTAGACGATGTCCTGCAGTTCCTTGGCGTCGAGCGCTTCCTTGCCGGCCAGTTGGTCGTGCAGGTCCTGCAGCGCTGCGCGCTCCTTGGCGGTAGGCGCGCGGAACACCTTCTTGGACTTCACCTCGTCGTTGAAGTAGCGCACCGCATAGCCCGCGAGCCGGTCCAGCTCGGGATTTGTGGCCGGCGTCTCGCCGGGCAGCCGGCGTGAAATGTAGTTCCACAGGATCGACTTTTCGTGCGCGTTCGCGGCCGAGGCGAGGTTCAGCAGCAGGCCGAACGTCACCGGCATGTCGAGCACCGGCACCTTGCTCGAATGGATGTGGAATGCCGGATTCTCGAGCGCGGCGCCCGCATCCTGGCCGCCATAGGCGGCGACATGCGCATAGTAGTCGTCGACGGCGCGCGGGATGACGTCGAAGTAGAGGCGCTTGGCGACGCGCGGCTTCTGGAACATGTAGAGAGCAAGGCTTTCGGGCGAAGCGTAGGTCAGCCATTCGTCGATGGTGAGCCCATTGCCCTTCGATTTCGAGATCTTCTGCCCGATCTCGTCAAGGAACAGCTCGTACACATAGTGCTCGGGCGGGTTGCCGCCGAGGATTGCGCAGATCGCATCGTAGACGTGCTGGTTGGTCTGGTGGTCCTTGCCGAACATCTCGAAATCGACGCCCAGCGCATACCAGCGCATGCCGAAATCGGGCTTCCACTGCAGCTTGCAGTGGCCGCCGGTCACCGGCAGCGTCGTCTCGGTTCCGTCCTCGTCGTCGAAGGTGATCGTGCCGACCTTTGGATCGACGTTCTTCATCGGCACATAGAGCACGCGGCCGCTCTTGGGCGAGATCGGCAGGAACGGCGAATAGGTCGCCTGCCGCTCGGCGCCGAGCGTGGGCAGCATCACGCCCATGATCTCGCCGTACTTCTCGGCGGCACGGATCAGCGCGGCGTCGAACTTGCCCGACTTGTAGTACTCGGTGGCGCTGGCGAACTCGTAGTTGAAGCCGAACGTATCGAGGAAGCGGCGGAGCATCGCATTGTTGTGATGCCCGAAGCTCTCATAGTCGCCGCCGAACGGGTTCGGCACCGCGGTCAGCGGCTTGTGAAGATGCGGCTCGAGGAAGCTGCGGTCCGGCACGTTGTCGGGGATCTTGCGCATCCCGTCCATGTCGTCCGAAAAACAGAGGAGCCGCGTCGGCACCTGGTCGCGCGTTAGCAGGCGGAAGGCCGTCCGCACCATGGTGGTGCGCGCCACTTCGCCGAACGTCCCGATATGCGGCAGGCCCGAAGGGCCATAGCCGGTCTCGAACAACGCTTCCGTCTTGCCGGTCTTTTCGAGCCGCCGAACGATTTTGCGCGCTTCCTCGAACGGCCAGGCCTTGGCGGTCTGGGCGGCATCGAAGAAAGCGGGATCGAGCGGCGGAAGCGGAGCGGCAGTCACGGGATGTCGGCCTTGCGGGTTGGGAGAGGCGCGTTTTCGGCATCCCAAGGGGCAAAGTCAATGCCCGGACGTATGGACAAGCCCGCCGCCTCTTCCTAGGTATGCGGCACTTCCAGCCCGACAAGGACCCCGAGCAATGGCCGCCCTCACCGCCCACGAAGCCCTGATCCACATCATGGTGATCGCCGCCAGCGCCGACTCCAAGGTCAGCGACCGCGAGCTCGAGATCATCAGCCGGCTGGTCAACCGCTCGCCGGTGTTCGAGACCTTCGACCATTCCGACCTCGGCCATGTCGCCGCCCAGGCGATCGACCTGATCAAGGATTCATCCAACCTCGAGCGGGCGATGCAGATGATCCTCGACAGCCTCCCCGCGCGCCTGCACGACACGGCCTACGCCCTCGCGGTCGAAGTCGCGTCGGTCGATCTCAAGCTCGAACAGGAAGAGCTGCGCTACCTCGAACTCATCCGCGACCATCTGGTGCTGGACGGCCTCGTCTCGGCCGCCATCGAGTCGTCGGCCCGCGCCCGCCTGCGCAAGGTCGAGTAGCCCTAGTAGAACCCCACCGGGAACCAGCGCAGATAGAGCTCGTCGAGCGTGCCCGAGCGCTTGAGCCGCGCCAGCGCATAGTCGATGGCGAGGCGTACCGTATCGTGGCCGGCGCCGACCGCGATGGCGAGGCCGTCGCCGAACAGGTCGGGACGGAAGTAGGGCTCGCCGGCAAAGGCGCAGCAGTCGGGGTTGGCGTTGAGCCAGAAGCTGGCGCGCATCGCGTCACCGAAGAACGCATCCGCCTGCTTGTCGCGCACAGCCTCGAGCGCGGCGATCTCGCTGTCGAACTCGCTGAGCTTTGCTCCCGGCAGATAGCGCGTCACGAACGTCGCATGCGCCGAGCCCTTGCGCACGGCGACGCTCTTGCCCGCCAGCGCAGCCGGATCGAAGCCGGCGTCGCCACCCTTGGCCAGCACGAAGCGGCCAGGCAGCATCAGATAGATGTGCGAGAAGTCGAATAGCGCGCCGTTTTCCGTGCTCATTGCGAGGCCGGCAATCAGCGCGTCGCCCTGCCCGTCCTCCAGCGCGCGCCCGGCCTGTTCCCACGGCCAGGCCTGGATGGTGCAGGTGATCCCCAGATCCGCGCAGATGGCGCGCGACAGGTCGACATCGAACCCGACGAGCTCGCCCGAGCGGTCGCGGTAATTGAAGGGCGGGAAGTCGGCCGTGGTCAGGAAGCGGATATTGGGCACCGCCGCGAGGTTGGGCACCAGATCGCGGGCGCTCGGATCGGCGTGATAGGGCAGCGCCTGCGCGTGGGCCGCGAGCGTGCCCAGGGCAGCAAAGAGCAGAACGAAGAAAGCGCGCATCGGGGTCCGCAACTGATCCGCCTCGCTTATGGCCCAGATTCCCGTGCAAGGCGAGGTCGCGCACTCTCCGCCACCGCACTCACGGCACTTGCGTTTCGCACAGAAACAGTCATGTATTTACGCATACTTACTTAAAGCTATTTTCTTGACTTGGCGCGCCTTGGGGGCAGCGACCAATGTTTGAAGCAGTAGATGCCATCGCTTTACTTCGCGCTGTTCTGGCCGATGCGTGCCCCAGCGACGAGGTTGCACGCCGTCACCTCTACGAAGCCCGACAGCGGCGGATGGACCCGCTCGACTATGCCGCCCACCAGTTCGGGCTTGGCAATTCGCTGGTCTGGTGCCGCGCCGCCATCTGGGCCGGCTACCGCTTCGCCGAGCATTTGCCGGCGCACCCCGCGCTGCCGTGCGCCAGCGTCGCCCGGCTCGAGCACCTGCGCGGTGTGCGGAGCCTCAGGCAGCACGCGCTGGGCGAGGATCTCGCCTTCATCGCGCCCACATTCGACAGCGTCAGGCGCCTCAGGGCGTCGTGGCGGCACGACCTCCACCGCCGCATCCGCTTCGCTACGCCAGAGGCGATCGAGACCGCCATCGCCCGCGCCGCGAGCGCCCAGCTCATGGACTATGCGCGGACCGAAACCACCGTCCGCTGGAAGGGCGCGTCGGCCGGCCAACTCGGGCGGCCGGTGCGGATCGGCTTTGCGCTGCTGCTGGCGCTCACCATCCTCCTGGTCATGCTGTCGGGCGTCGTCGCGCGGCCTTTCCTCATTCCTGTCGTCGCGCTGCTGCTGATGGCGCCCGGCGTGCTACGCGTGCTCGCCGCCCTGCCCGGTCCCGCGGCACAGCCCGTGCGTCCGCTGACGGACGTTGAGCTCCCGCTCTATACGGTGCTTATCCCGCTGCGCGACGAAGCGCAGATGGTGCCGATGCTGCGGCGCGCCATGTCCGCCATCGACTATCCGGCATTATGTATCAAACGCACCAAAGTCTTGGGCTTAGCTGAAAACCAGCTTTACCAAAATACCCGCCAAAAACAGGGCGATGATGCCGAGCATTCCGCTCAACACGGCTTGAAGGCGTTTCAGCCGTTCGTCCGCCACGGACGCCAGAAAGGCCGTGCGGGACGCCTTGAAATACATCTCGCGCAAGTACACCGGCATAGCTTCGCGGCTGTATGCGTTCTCGACGCCCGCCATACGGAGTTGAGCGGCGATAAATTTGCTGGCCCGCTCGCGTTGAGCGTCCAGTATCCCTTGTTCGCCGCTCGCATTCTCATCGTATTTCGTCATGCGCCCCTCCAAAAGCCGCGCGGGACTCCACGCCCGACCCTGCCCCAGCTATCCTAGACGGCGTTAGGCAATACTAGGAGGGGGTTAATGGCAGACGTTATGGACGTCTTACGGCAGCACGCTAAGGAATATACGTTGCAGCTTAACGCCAAAGATTTGCAACTCCAGCAAGAGCTTCTGGAACTGAAACGCCAAGTGCTGGCGAAGGAGCGCGAAATAAAGTTCGCGGGCGAAGCGACGAAACGCTTTCTCGATTTTAGCCCTTCGCTCGCGGGGGTAGTCCAGTGTCCGTGCTGCTGGATACTCTGGCAAGTCCGGACTGACTTGCACACCGTACGCGGGACTGCCGACGCCGACGAGTTCGCTTGCAGCGCCTGCGGAAGCAGCTTCACCGTTGAAATCTAAGGTAGGGGAGGCACTCGCGATGGGGTTGATTTGGGCGCGCGTCTTTAGCGTCATAGCTGTTCTACTTCTGTGTCTGATCTCGCTTCAACTGTTCTGGCTAACCGTCGAATTGCGCACGGTTGGCGGAGAGCTAAAGCTGAAGATGATTGAAACAAGCTGCGGCATGGAAGCAAACACGCCGTGCCACGTAACTGGAAACTGAGGGGGGATGAGAATGCAGAAGTTCATAGTTTTGCCGCCAGCCGATAAGCCAGACCAGCTAAGCCATAGAGTTGATACCGAAGGGCCAAACGTGGTTGTCGAACTAGAAACCACCACAGGGCGAATCCAGCTAGTTCTTCCTCTTTCGACGTCTCAATGGATTGGGATTCCGTTGGCGTCGGCGTTGCAGCGCGCGGTGCTACATCGACCATGACAAGTGCCTCCTAAGCGCGTAGATTGAACTACGACGCTGGAGTGGTCCGGCAATGCTCAAAGGCTCAGTGGCGGGAACCACTGAGCCTTTTCTATCTAGCGCGGATCGGACTCGCGTTCTAGCCCTTCAAGCGCCAGACGACCGCGCCAGCCTTCTTGCCCGTACGCTCGACGCCTATCCCGCGCTTCTCCTGCATCCGCAACGCCTGCACGATCTTGTAGGCAATCGACGTGCGCAGGTGCCTGTCAGCGCCGGGAAAGCCCTTGGCATCAATGACGGCTTGGGCAAGCTCCACGGTGCTCAGCGGGCCGTCTGCAAGTGCCTTGCGGCATAGCTCGCCAATCTCGCGCGGGCGGAACAGCCGGTGAATGTCGTAGTGCATCGGGAAGGGCTCGCCAGCGCCGGGCGCTTCGAACAGGTGCATCGTGGCCGTCACGTGCGACAGGTCCGCCCGCGCTTGTTCCAGATCGCGCTCCAGCTTGGCGATGTAGCCTTGCAGGCTGTCCGCCTTGGCGCGGAGTGTGTTGATAACTTGCGGGTCGCTCATGCGGCTTTCCTTTCGGCGCGCTGCCAGTAGCCAGCCCAGACGGTGCTGACTGGGGTGGACATGGCGTTGATGACAATGGCGTGGGTATTGTTGCCGTTGGCACGGCGGCGATGATCTTCCGCCCAAGCAGCATGGGCGGCGTACTGGTGGAGGTACTTGGACGAAACGCCGTGATGCTGCCCGTTGACCATGCGACGGAGACGGCTAAAGAAACTCTCGACGGCATTGGTGTTCGCGCCGTCAGCCGAATAGGCTTCCGAGTGGTTGATGCGCTTGGTCGGCCATGCCTGATGCAGATGGTCCCAATGGCTGGCTTCATCCGCGAAGATGGTCGAGAGGCGCGACACATAGCGTTCGGCAAGCTCGACGCCTTCCGCTTCCGACTTGGTCACGAACGTGAGGGTGCGGCCCTTGCGCTGGCGGATGGCGACCACGACGCGGCGAGCGCCGGTCTGGTGTTCGGCCAAGCGGCGATCAATGCGGTCTTCCTTGAGGTTCGCCGGGCGGATGTAGCCGCCGAAATAGGCACCATCAATCTCGACTTCGCCGTCCAGCACCTTGCCGTCAACTTCGCGGGCCATCGCCTCACGGAGCTTGTGCGACATGACGAACGCCGTTTTATATTGGACGTCCAGATCGCGGCTCATCTGCAAGGCAGAGAGGCCCTTCACTGCGTTGACGAAAATGCAGATCGCAGCGAGCAGATCGACAAACGCCATCTTGCGGCTGGCGAAGATCGTCCCGCTGGTGACGCTGAACTGGTGAGTGCAGCCCTTGCACTTGAACTTGCGGCGGGTCGCAATCTCGTAGGGCTCGACCGAACCGCACTTGGGGCAAACGGGCTCGCCATCCGTCCAGCGCATACGCTTGAACGTCTCGTAAGCCGCGTCCTCGCCGCCCTTGTAAATCTCACGGAGAGAAAGGGTTCGAGCTTGCGCGGAGAGCAGGAAGTGAATGGCCATTGTCATCATATCCGTTACGTATGTAACGGAGATAGTACGTTGACGTACTGCATGCAAGGGCATACGTAACGATTGCGATACTTTTTTCGCTATGAGCGATACAATGGCAGAGAAAACGGACTACGAGGCCCGAGCTGCGAACCTCCTGAAAGCCGAGCTGAAGCGAAAGGGCGTGACCTATGCCCAACTAGTCGAGAAGCTTGCAGGTATTGGAGTCGTGGACGCTGAAGTGAATATCCGCAATAAGCTCAGCCGAGGCAAATTCACGGCTGCGTTTTTACTGCAATGCTTAGAGGCAATTGGCGTCTCATCAGTCTCTGTCTCGCCTTAGCGAGCGATCCAGTATTCGGGCAAGAGAATGCCAGCGGGGTGCCCAGTGAAGCCCCATCCGTAGAAGAAAATCAGCCCCGCCAGCCCAATGGGGGCGCAGGCGCCCCAAGCTATCCTCCGATACGTATTGTGATCGAGGATACAAGCGAAGCCGCTTCCCACGCCGAAGAACGCGAACGCAGCGCCGACGAGCATGAGGCCAGCGATCTGAGCGCCCAATGGACCGCTGCTGAAGGTGCCCAGCGTGCCGCTGCATCCGCTGAACGGCAGGAAATACCGGCATGGGTGCAATTTACTCTGGCTATCATGGGTACGATCCTCGCGGTCATTGCCCTGGTATTCAGCGTTCTCACTGCTCGCAGAGCCGAAAGAACTACTCGTGCCCAACTCCGCGCCTACGTAGCTGCCGAAAGCGCGACTATTGAATGGGACAAGGCCACCCCGAGCATGGTCGTGCGCTTCTCGAACACGGGTCAAACTCCATCGCAGACGGTCTTCGTATCCAACGGAATTTCCGTCAAAAGGACCAACGAACTTCCCTTTGGTAGCTTGGATGACGGGGGTGCCTACGACGCCATTGGCGCCATCGGTGCGAATACCAGCGACGCCATGCATCAAGTCGACCAGTTGGATTTCCGCGACAAATTTGACCGGTTCATGCGTTCTAACGATGCCGGAGCAGCCTTCACCGTTTCCGGATGCGTACGGTACAGCACAATATTCGGTGAGTTCTTTGAGTCTGAGTACATGTTCTTCTTGGAAAAGAACGACCTGAGCGGCGACACAACTCTGCGGCGAGCACCGCGTATCTTGCACACCTACATGCGCGTCAAAAGCCGATAGCCCAACAAGCACCACGCCTACCGCCAACGCGCGCCACACGGCGCGAACCCATCGGATGTACCGAGCGGTCTCAATCACTGGAGTTTCCTCCAGCTAGAACGCGACTCCGAGCTTGGTGCGTTTGATACATAATGCCGCGACTATCCGCCGCACCGGCTCGACATCAAGTTCGTGGTGGAGGCCAAGAGTCCGGAAACGGTCGCGGCGGTCGAGCAGGTGCTCGGCGACCCGCATTTCCGCATGGTGGTGGTGCCGCAGGGTGCGCCACACACAAAACCCAAGGCCATCGATTACGCGCTGCCGCTGGTGCGCGGCGAGTTCGTGGTGGTCTACGATGCCGAGGATGTGCCGGAGCCCGACCAGTTGCGCCGTGCGGCGGAGCGCTTCCGCGCTGATGCAACGCTGGCCTGCCTGCAGGCCGAGCTGGTGCCCGAGAACGCGCATGAGAATGTGCTGACGGCGCTGTTCGCCGGCGAATATGCGGGTCTCTTCGGCCGGCTGTTGCCGGCGCTCGCGCGCTGGGGCCTGCCGGTGCCGCTGGGCGGAACGAGCAATCACTTCCGCACGTCTGTGCTGCGTAAGCTGGGCGGCTGGGACGCGTTCAACGTCACCGAGGATGCCGATCTTGGTGTCCGCCTCGCCCGTCGAGGCTATCGCGCCGAGACCTTCACCAGCCGCACGCATGAGGAAGCGCCGCTCACCCTCGGGGCATGGATGGCGCAGCGCACGCGCTGGATGAAGGGCTGGATGCAGACCTACCTCGTCCACGCGCGCACGCCGCGACGGTTGCTCGGCGATCTGGGCTGGAAGGCGTTCCTCGGCTTCCATGTCCTCGTCGGCGGCATGATCCTGTCATCGCTGCTGCATACCCTGTTCCTCGGCACGCTGCTGGCGCGGCTGATGCTCGACGGCGTCGCCGGGCTCCTGCCCCAGGATGTGTGGGACTGGCTCGCGCTCTGCATCCTCACTGCAGGCTATGGCGGCGCCTTCGCCGTGGTGCTGAGCGGACTCATCCATCTGCGCGACAGGCGGCTGATGGCGATCCAGCTCCTCGTGCCGCTCTACTGGGTGCTTCACTCGATTGCGGCGCTGCTCGCGGCGCGCGAGTTGATCGTGACGCCGACGAGCTGGGCCAAGACCACGCATGGGGTCACAAGGATGGCACGGACTGGTGCCATTCAGCGCGGTGCGGAAGCGCTCAGGCCGCGTATCGGCTGAGATCGAGGTCGGAGGTATCGATGTCGGGCTTGCTGCCGGAGATGAGGTCGGACAGCACGCGGCCGGAGCCGGCCGCCATTGTCCATCCGAGCGTACCGTGGCCGGTGCTGAGGTAGAAATTGCTGTACTTGGCCCGGCCGATCACCGGCGTGCCGTCGGGCGTCATCGGCCGCAGGCCGCACCAGAAGCTTGCCTGCGACAGGTCGCCGGCCTTGGGGAACAAATCGCGCAGCGAGCGCTCGAGCGGACCGCGGCGGTGCGGCCGGAGCGTCATGTCCCAGCCCGCGATCTCGGCCGTGCCACCGATGCGGATGCGGTTCTCGAAGCGGGTCGTTGCGACCTTGTAGGTCTCGTCCATCACGGTCGACACCGGCGCCACCGCTTCGTCGGTGATCGGCACGGTCAGCGAATAGCCCTTGATGGGATAGACCGGCAGCCTGATGCCGAGCGGCGCCACTAGCAGCGGCGTGTAGCTGCCCATCGCCCCCACATAGGAGTCCGCGGTCAGGCGGCCGATGCTCGTGGCAACGCCCGTCACGCGCTCGGCATCGGCTTCGATGCCGTCGATCTTGACGCCGAACTGGAACGTCACTCCGGCGTCGGCTGCGAGCTTCGCCATGCCCTCGGTGAACATCTTGCAGTCGCCGGTGTCGTCGTCGGGCAGCCGCAGCGCGCCCACGAACGGTACCGTCGCCGTCGCGAGACCCGGTTCGGCGGCAACGCACTGCTTGGGGTCGAGCACCTCGTAGCGCACGCCGTACTGCTTCAGCACCTCGACGTCGCCATGGATATGGTCGAGCTGCTTCTGCGTGCGGAAGAGCTGCAGCGTGCCGCGCTCGCGGCCGTCGAAGTGGAGGCCGTTGAGCCCGCGCAGCTCCACCATGCGCTCGTTGGAGTACTCGGCGAGCCGTACCATGCGCGACTTGTTCACCGCATAGGCGCGCTCGGTACAATTGGCGAGGAGGCGCAAGCCCCAGATCCACATGCGCGGATCGAGCATCGGGCGGATGACCAGCGGCCCGTCCACCATCGTCAGCCATTTGATGGCCTTGAGCGGAATCCCCGGACCGGCCCAGGGCGAAGCGTAGCCATAGCTCAGCTCGCCCGCATTGCCGAAGCTGGTCTCGAGCGCCGGGCCAGGCTGGCGGTCGATGACGGTCACCTCATGGCCGGCCTTGGCGAGGTAGTAAGCCGAGGTCGTGCCGATGACGCCGGCACCCAGAATGAGGACTTTCATGCGCGCGACACTGCCGTTTTTTGACCAACTGGTCAATCTGACCAAAGGCGGATTCACCGCCCTATCGAGGCTGCCATGGGAGTGACGATTCTTCCGCCGGAAGGCTCAGGGGTCGACCGAGAAGAAGCGCTCGTCGAACCAGTCGCCAGGGGCAATCGTCCTGGCGCGGGCGATCCGGTCGTCCTCGCGCTGCTTGTCCGCGATAACGGGCGTGGCGGCATCCAGCGGCACGTAGCCGATCACCTCGCGCGTGTGTTCGATATCCCAGCGCATGCCGGCATTGTTCGACACAAGATTGACCACGGCGAAACCGAAAGGCGGCGCGGCGATGGCCTTGTCGACGGCCTGGTTCATGTCGCGATTGGAGAGCCACATGGACTGGCCCCATTCGCCGATCTCCATGTGCGCACCCGGCCGGTTCTCGCCAGGCTGGAAGTAGCCGATGCGCAGCGCCAGGAAATCGCCGCCAGTCTCCTCGGTAAAGGCGCGGCCGGCTTCCTCGCCCGCGAGCTTGGAGATGCCATAGGGGCTGAGTGGCGCCGGCGGCATGTCGACCGTCACCGGCCCAGTGGCGAAGCGGTAGCCCAGCATCGTCTGGTTGGTGCTGGCGAAGATCACGCGGCGAACGTTCGCCTCGCGCGCGGCCCGCAGCACGCGCAGCGTGCCACCGATATTGTCGCGCTTGGCGCTCGCCCAGTTGGCGTTGCCGTTCGGGTTGCCGGCGAAGTGGAAGACGATGTCGACGCCGGCGAAATGCCGGGCCCATTCCGGATCCCAGCTCCCCAGATCGGCGGCGACGATATCGCCAGAAGCGCGCCGGTCGAGCAGCCGGAGCTTGTGGTCGCCCGTCTGCCGCAGATGCGCGGTGATCTTGACGCCGATATTGCCGGCGGCGCCGGTGATAAGGATAGTCTTGCCCATGGACCGGACCTTAGCGGCCCCGTCAGGCCGCCGTCCATATTACCTTGGCATTGGTCAGCTCGCGCGCGCCGAGCCCGCCCAGTTCGCGGCCAAAGCCCGAGCCCTTGGTGCCGCCGAAGGGTGCCCGGGCGTCCGACCGCACGAAGTCGTTGACAAACACTGCCCCCGCTTCGAGCCGGCCCGCGACGCGCGCCGCCTTCGCCTTGTCCTGCGACCACACGGCGCCGCCGAGACCATAGTTGGTGGCGTTGGCGAGCGCGATCGCTTCCTCCTCGGTGTCGAACGGGAACATCAGCGCCACGGGGCCGAAGAACTCCTCGAACGCGATGGGCGCCTTGGGATCGAGTCCGGTGATCACGGTCGGCCTGTAGAAGTAACCCTGCCCCTCCACCGCCGCTCCCCCGGTCACCACCTTGCCACCTGACTTCACCGCATCGGCGACCTGGCGCTTGGTATTGTCAAGGATATCGAGCTTGGCCAGCGGTCCGAGCCTGGTGCTCGCTTCCATCGGGTTGCCGATGGCGATGGCATCGGCCGCCTTGGCATAAGCCGTCACGTACCTGTCGTAGATCGACCGCTCGACGATGAAGCGCTTGGCCGCGATGCAGCTCTGCGCGTTGTTGGAAAAGCGCGAGGTGATCCCGAGGGCCACCGCCTTGTCGAAATCGGCGTCCTCGAACACCACGAACGGGTCGGAGCCGCCAAGCTCCAGAACGACCTTCTTGCCGCTCCTGCCCGCCGCCTCAGCGATCGACCGCCCGGCCCGCTCGCTGCCCGTCGCCGTCACCGCCGCGATGCGCCGGTCGGCAATCAGGGCCGCGACCTTGTCCCTGTCGATCGCCAGATTGGTGTAGACCCCCGCCGGCGCGCCCGCATCGCGGATCACCTGCTCGATGGCGCGGGCGCTGCCCTGCACGGTCTCGGCGTGCTTGACGATCACCACATTGCCCGCCAGCGCCGTGGGAATGAAGAAGCGCAGCACCTGCCAGAACGGCAGGTTCCACGGCATGATGCCAAGGATCGCTCCGAGCGACTCATAGTGAATCACGCCGGGCGTGCCGGGGATCGGCTCGTCGCCGAGATACGTCTCGGCGTTCTCCGCGAAGTGCCTGGCGCCGCCCGCGGCCTTCACAACCTCGCCGCGCGCCTCGGCGAACGGCTTGCCCATCTCGCTCACGATCAGCGCCGCATAGTCGTCGGCGCGCTCCTCAAGCAGTTGCGCGAGCCGCGCCAGCATTTCGGCCCGCTTGCTCACCGGCAGCGCCGACCATGATCGGTGCGCGGCATGGGCGGTCGCAACGATCGCCTCGACCTCGGCCGCGCTGTGCTCGGGATATTCTGCGATCTGCGCACCGGTCGCCGGATTGGTGCTGATGAACTTCATGGGGCCGCTCCTGTTCGCCGCGGAATCTGCGACCCGCATCGGGCCACATAAAGCCCGCCGGGCACATAATCGGACCCCCGGTTAAGCGGCTCGCGCCCGTGCGTCGGCGTGCCTGTGGCATGATTGGCGCAACAGGAGGATCCGGCGTGCATTTTCTGATCATCGGGGGCGGCTCGGCGGGCTGCGTATTGGCAGCGCGACTGAGCGAGGTCGAGAGCAATCGCGTGACGCTGGTCGAGGCCGGGCGCGATCTCACCGAAGCCTCCATGGCCCCGCATGTGCGCACGCGCTATCCCGGCCGCGCCTATATCGACGACAACAACATCTGGCCCGATCTCAAGGCCTATCTGGGCGCCGCCGGCGGCGCATCGCGCGCACCGCGCCGCTATGAGCAGGGCCGCCTGCTCGGCGGCGGCTCGTCGGTCAACGCCATGGTCGCCAATCGCGGCGCGCCGGACGACTACGACGAATGGGGCCGCCTCGGTGCCGCCGGGTGGTCGTGGGACGTCGCCCTGCCCTATTTCCGCAAGCTCGAGCGCGACGTCGATTTCGATGGCCCCTACCACGGCAAGGATGGTCCCATCCCGATCCGCCGCATCAGCGACGCCCGCATGTCGCCGCTCGCCAAAGGCGTCATCGCCTCGCTCAAGGCGCAAGGCTACCCGCATCTCCCGGACCAGAACGGCAAGTGGGAGGATGGCGTCTTCGTCGGGGCTGTCGCGGTCAGCGACACGGGCGAGCGCGTCCCCACCGCCGTCGGCTACCTCACGCCCGACGTGCGCCGCCGCCCCAACCTCGAGATCATCACGGAACACCTGGCCGAAAAGCTGGTGTTCGAGGGCCGTAAGGCGACGGGTGCCATCATCGCGCCCTATGGGGGCGGCCCCTCCCGCACCATCGCTGCCGATCGCGTCATCGTCTCCTCGGGCGCGATCCATTCGCCGGCCCTGCTGATGCGGAGCGGCGTCGGCGCCGGTGCAGCGCTGGGCGAGCTCGGCATCCCCGTCGTGCTCGACAGGGCGGCAGTGGGCCAGAACCTGATGGAGCATTCCTCGACGGCGGTCAGCACCTACCTCCCGCCCGCCATGCGGATGACCGACCTCGACGAGCACCACGATCACGCGATCCTGCGCTTTACATCCGACCTGCCCAACGCACCTGCCGGCGACATGCACGCGGCCTTCATCGGCCGCTCAGGCTGGCACTCCATCGGCCAGCGCGTCGGCACGCTGTTCATCTGGCTCAACAAGCCGTTCTCGCGTGGCCAGATGGCAATCGCCAGCGCCGAGCCGCGCGTCGAGCCGCTGGTCGATTTCAACCTACTGGCGGACGACCGCGACCTCACCCGCCTGATGTACGGCTTCCGCGTCGGCGCCAAAGCCTTGCTGCATCCATCCATGCTGGCGAAAGCTGGCCCCGCCTTTCCCACCACCTATTCAGCGCGCGTCGCGGCAGTGGCGGCGCCGGGACTGTGGAACACCATCCAGCGCGGCGCCTTTTCGGGCATGCTCGACTGGGCCGGTCCGGCCCGGAACTGGCTCATCAATTCGGTCGTCACCCTCGGGCTCGACATCGACACGTTCATGCGCGACGACACGGCGTTGGGCGATTTCCTCAAGGCCGGCGTCGGCGGCGTCTGGCATGCTTCAGGCACGCTGCGCATGGGTGCGGCCGACGATCCCGCCGCCGTCACCGACGCCATGGGCAAGGTGCACGGGCTCGACAACCTCTATGTCTGCGACGCCTCGCTGATGCCTGCGATCCCGCGCGCCAACACCAACACGCCCACCATCATGCTGGCCGAGCGGATCGCCGACGCGCACAAGGCCGCCTGACGCCGCACTTGTAACCAACCGGTGAATTGTCCTAGCCTCGGGCAACGCGGCGGTCAGCGGGAGGAGCAAATGGCGGAAGTGTTGGGCGCCCGGACCGGCGCATTCGGCCGGGCCACCTATTTCGAGATCACAGAGCCCGTGGCGGAGCATGCGCATCCGCACGTGCATATGCTGTTCAAGCTGGGCGGCGGCGACCGACGCGTCCTCGTGGAAGGCACCACGGCCGATGTCACCGACACGCAGTGCATGCTGATCAATCCCTGGCAGAAGCACGCCGATGTCGGCGAGCAGCCGGCCGGGCCGACGCTGATGCTTGTGCTCTACCTCGATGCCGAGTGGATTGCGGCGCGGTTGGGTGTCTATGCGGTGGGCTTCGACGCTCTCGCCGGCGCGGTGACGCCCGCCATGCTGGAGCGCGCCCGCCGCATCGCCGCCGCGCTGTCGGGCGAGTCCGTCGATGACGAAACGTTCGAAGAGATGATCGGCGCGCTCGCCGCCGATGCCGCGCCGGATCACCTCGTCGACCGCCGCACCGGCCTCGCCGACTACCGCATTCGCCACGCCCTGCGGAAGCTGCGCGAGCATCCGCATCTCCACATCGACTATCGCGACGTGGCGCGCGATGTCGGCCTCTCGCGCTCGCGCTTTTACGAGCAGTTCCGCTCTTCCGTCGGCGTCGCGCCCAACATGTTCGTCGACGGCCTCGTGCTGGAGCAGGCCTATTCCCTGATGTCGGACTCCGACCGCCCGCTGGACGAAATCGCCTCGCGTCTGGGCTTTTCCGCCCAGTCGAGCTTCACCCGTTTCTTCCGCGACCGCGTGGGATTCCCGCCCAGCACGCTGCGCCGGCAGATCGAGCGGAACTAGCGTAGCAACGGCCGCCGTGGTCCTGTATCGCCCTCGCTAGAGCGCCATTTCTCTCGTGCGGTCCTTGGCGATGTAGCTCTGGATCTGCTTGACGATCTGGCCCGCATGCGCCGCGGCCAGCTTCTCGCAGAGCTCCGCGTCCCGCGCCTCGATCGCATCGACCAGGGCGTCGTGCTCCTTCACATATTTCCGCGGCAGGTGGTCGTTGAAGCTCTTGTAGTAGTAGAGCCGCAGGATCCGGCGCCCTTCGTCGAGGAGCCGCGTGAACAGCCCGGTGAAGTACGGGTTGCCGCCCGCCTCAGCGATGGCCACGTGGAAGTCGCGGTTGTGGCCGATCATGCCCGGCACATCGTCGGCCCGCACGGCCTCCGCGTAGAGCGCCTGGTAGCGGCGCATCGCCGCGAGGTGCCGCTCCGTCCGGCCGCTCGCCGCGAGCCGCGTCGTCACGCGATACATCAGCGTCAGCGCCTCGAAATACACCGGCAACTGGCCGAAATCGATCGGCGCCACGATGGTGTTGCGGTTGGGAAGCTGCGTCACCAGCCCCTCGGCGGCGAGCCGCACCAGCGCCTCGCGCACGGGAGTGCGCGACATGTCGAAACGCTCAGCCAGCGTCACCTCGTCGAGCGGCGCGCCGGGCTCCAGAGTGAGTTCCACAATGGACTGTTTGAGCGCATCATAGACCGTCTGCACCCCCGAGCCTCGCACGCGCGGCACCGGGAGATCGGAAAACGCCTTTGGTTCTGGGGTGTTAGCCATCGCAACTTCCGCTTCCCACGTTGGGGATTGACGGGAGGTTAACGCGGCGGCATGCTGTCGACAAGATGCATGCAAGGCTTTTGCCGGCATGCCTCTGAAACAGGGAGAAGAACACTATGCGTACTGTCTTGAAGACTGCCGCGGGTCTCGCGCTGGCCCTTGCGCTCGGCGCTCCGGCCATCGCGCAGGATACGCTGACCATCGGCATCATGGTCCCCACCACCGGCTCGGAAGCAACCTATGGCCAGGACATGGCCAATGCGGTGAACCTTGCGATCGGCGAGATCAACGCGGCCGGCGGCGTACTGGGCAAACAGCTCACCTCCACCATCGGCGACGATGGCTGCGACGCGCAGCTCGCGGTGAACGCGGCCAGCAAGCTCGCGGCCTCGGGTGTCGTCGGTGTCGTGGGCGGCTACTGCTCGGGCGCGACCATCCCGACCCTCAAGATCTATGGCGACGCCAACATCCCGCTGATCATTCCGGCGGCCAACTCGACCAAGCTGATCCCGGAGAATCCGGGCAACGCCTTCATGATCAACTCCACCGGCAACGACCAGGTGAAGAAGGCGATCGAGTACTTCAACGCCAAGGGCGTGAAGTCCATCGCGATCATCAACCAGGGCGACGCCTATTCGCAGGATCTCGCCGACCTCTCCAAGAAGGAATGGGAAGCGGCGGGCAACACCGTCACAAACTTCGAAGTCACCAACAAGGGCGAGCAGGATTACTCGGCCGTCGTGACCTCGATCACCTCGGCCAATCCCGATGCGGTGTTCTGGACGGCCTACTACGCCGATGGCGGCCTGCTCATCCGCCAGTTGCGTGAGCGCGGCTATGCCGGGCTGATCGCGGTGGGCGACGGCTCCAACTCGCCGGAACTGTTCAAGATCGCCGGTCCCGCGGCCGAAGGCGTCATCGCCTTCTCCAACCCGACCGCCGAGTTCCTGCCGGAAGCCAAGGCCTTTGCCGAAGCCTACCAGGCCCAGTTCGGCGCTGCGCCGGGCCCCTACTCGACGCTCAGCTACGACGCCATGAAGCTCCTCGCCTGGGGCATCAACACCGCCGGCACCACCGACGCGGCCAAGGTGATCGAGACGCTGCAGGGCGCCAACTTCACCGAGACCATCTCGGGCCCGATCTCGTTCACGCCGGAAAAGACTCTCGCCCGCTCTAACTTCGTGGTGCTCGAGGGCAAGGGCGGCGCCTGGACGCTGGCGCAGTTCTGATCGGCACGACAAACCGTGGACCGGCGTTCCAGCGCCGGTCCACATCCCACTGAGGCTGAAGGGCGAGGCGGCCGGTGACCATTTTCGACATCTTCACGAACCAGCTATTGAACGGCATCGTACTGGGCTCGTTCTACGCGCTGGTGGCACTTGGCTACACCATGGTGTTCGGCGTGGTGAAGCTGCTCAATTTCGCGCATGGCGAGCTTTACATGGTAGGCGGCTTTGCCGGCTTCCTGGTGCTCTCCTTCCTCGCGCCCTTCATCGGCGCCGGGTGGTTCGGCGTCGCCGTCTCGATGGTGTTCGCCATGATCGCCATCGGCTTTCTCGGCGTCGTGATCGAGCGGGTGGCTTATGCCCCCATGCTCTCGGCGCCGCGGCTCTCCATCCTCATCACGGCCCTTGCCGTTTCCCTGGTGCTGCAGAACGGCATGCTCGCGCTCACCAAAGGCCAGTACGTGCCGTTCGGCTCGGCGCTCGGCTTCGGCGGCATCAATCTGGGCAAGCTGTTCATCAGCTACAACCAGATGATCCTCGTCACCGTCGCGGCACTGCTGATGCTGGCGCTCGAGATGTTTGTCTCGCGCACGCAATATGGCCGCGCCATGCGCGCCGTCGCCGTCGACAAGGACATGAGCCGGCTGATGGGCATCAACGTCAATGCCGTCATCGCCGTCACCTTCTTCCTCGGCTCCGCGCTAGCCGCCGCAGCTGGCACCATGGCCGGCGCGTTCTATGGGTCGCTCTGGTACTTCATGGGCTTCCTCATCGGCCTCAAGGCGTTCACCGCGGCCGTGATCGGCGGCATCGGCTCGATCCCCGGCGCCATGCTGGGCGGCCTGATCCTCGGCCTGCTCGAGAGCTTTGCCACGCAGCTCGATCTGCGGGGCATGGGCATCCCGTTCAAGGTCGGCAGCGAATGGAAGGACGTGTTCTCCTTCTCCGTGCTGATCCTCATACTCGTGTTCAAGCCGACGGGTCTGCTCGGCAAGTCAGAGCAGGAGCGCATGTGATGGCGCAATTGCCCGAACGACCCAGCGCCTGGGGTGGTCTGTCGGCCATCCTCGACACGCCCACGAAACAATGGACCGTCATCGCCGTGCTGCTGGCCGCGATGGTCGCTCTGCCCTTCGTCACCGATGGCTACATCACCGTCATCGTGACCCACGCTCTGCTCTATGTCGTGCTGGCGCTCGGGCTCAACATCGTCGTCGGTTATGCGGGCCTCCTCGACCTCGGCTTCGCCGCCTTCTTCGCCGTGGGCGCCTACACCGTGGGCATCACGACGCAGTATTTCGGGCTCAATTTCTGGCTGGCGCTGCCGCTTGCCGTGGTCTTTGCGAGCATCGCCGGCATCATCATAGGCACGCCGACGCTGCGATTGCGCTCGGACTATCTCGCGATCGTCACGCTCGGCTTCGGCGAGATCGTGCGGCTCACGGCCCGCAATCTGCGCGAGACCGGCGGCGCGAGCGGCATTCGGGGTATCGAGTCGCCGTGGATCTTCGGCTACCACGTGCAGAGCAACATCGACTTCTACTTCGTGTTCCTCATCCTCGCAGTGCTGGGCATCATCGTGTCGGTGCGGCTCGCGAACTCGCGCCTGGGTCGGGCCTGGCTCTACGTGCGGCACGACGAGGATGCCGCCGAGGCGATGGGCATCGACCGCGTCCGGGTGAAGCTCGCGGCCTATGTGGTTGGCGCCATCTACGGCTCCGTCGGTGGCGCGTTCTTCGCGGCAAATCTCGGTGCGATCTCGCCCGAGAGCTTCTCGTTCCGCCAGTCGGTCGAGATCCTCATGGTCGTGATCCTGGGCGGTATCGGCAAGATTCCCGGCGTTGTCCTCGGCGCCTTCATCGTCATCCTCGCGCCCGAGTTCCTGCGCGGCGTGGGCGATCTGCGCTACTTCATCTTTGCGGTGGGCCTGCTGCTCATCATGTTGTTCCGTCCGAGCGGCATCTGGCCGGCGAGGAGCAAGCGATGAGCCTCCTCGACCTCAAGAATGTGAGCCTCAGCTTCGCCGGCTCGCGCGTGCTCGACAATGTCAACTTCAGCGTCCCGGCGGGCAAGATCGTCAGCCTCATCGGGCCGAACGGCGCGGGCAAGACCTCGCTCTTCAACTGCATCACCGGCTTCTACAAGCCGCAGCAAGGCTCGATCAGTCTCGCCGGTACTGAGACGGTCAAGCTCAAGCCGCATCAGGTCACGAGGCTAGGCATCGCGCGCACCTTCCAGAATGTGCGGCTCTTCCGCGAGATGAGCGTGCTTGAAAACGTCATGTCCGGCCAGCATAGCCGCACCAGCGCCGGCGTCGTCGACGCCATCCTGCGGCTGCCGCGCCAGCGGCGCGAGGAAGCGGCGATCCGGGGCGTCGCCGAGGAATGCCTCACTTTCGTCGGCATCACCGAAGGCTGGGGCCGCGAGGCGACGACCCTGCCCTATGGCTGGCAGCGCCGCGTCGAGATCGCGCGGGCGCTCGCGACCAAGCCGCGCCTCCTGCTGCTCGACGAGCCGGCGGCCGGTCTCACCTCGGGCGAGAAGGAAGAGCTCATCGACCTCATCCGGCGCATCCGCAACGAGCGCGACGTGTGCGTGCTGCTCATCGAGCACGACACTGGCCTCGTCATGCGCCTCTCCGAGCGCATCAGCGTGCTCGATCACGGCGTCATGATCGCCGAGGGCACGCCCAAGGAAGTCCAGTCCAACCCCAAGGTGATCGAGGCTTATCTCGGCGTCGAGGAGGACAGCCTTGACCTCTGACATCATCCTCAAGCTCGAAGGCATCGCCAGCGCCTATGGCAAGATCGATGCGGTCAAGGGCATCGATCTCGAAGTCGCGCGCGGCCAGATCGTGACGCTGCTCGGCGCCAATGGCGCGGGCAAGACCACCACGCTCAAGACCATCTCCGGCATCGTGCGCGCCAAGACCGGCCGCGTGCTGTTCGAAGGGCAGGACATCACGTCGATGCCCGCCCATATCATCGCCCGCGCCGGCGTCGTGCACGTCCCCGAAGGCCGGCACGTGCTGCGCGGCCTCAGCGTGCGCGAGAACCTCGAGCTGGGCGCCTTCACGGTCAAGGATGCGACGCTGCGGCGCGACCGGCTCGATCAGGTCTTCGCGCAGTTCCCCATCCTCAAGACGCGCGCCAATTCCGACGGCTCGCTGCTGTCGGGCGGCGAGCAGCAGATGCTCGCCATCGGCCGCGCGCTGATGCACGGCCCCAAGATCATGCTGCTCGACGAGCCCTCGATGGGGCTCGCGCCCAAGCTGGTGCTCGAAACCATGAAGATCGTGAAGCGGCTCAACGAGACCGGCACCACCATTCTTCTCGTCGAACAGAATGCGCGGCTCGCCCTCAAGCTCGCGCACTTCGGATACGTCCTCGAAAGCGGCGAGATCCGCCTCAAGGGCGAAGCGTCACAACTCAGGTCCGATCCGTCGATCGTCCAGGCCTATCTGGGCACCTGATCCTCCCCTCCTCCCAACCCCCACAGGACTAACGAAAATGACTTCGATATTTCACGGCGTAATCCCTGCCCTGATGACAGAAATGCACCAGGACGGTGCCCTCGACCATGAAGCCACCTCGCGCCACCTCGAGAGCTGCCTCGCCGCCGGCGTGAACGGCTTTGTGATGCTGGGCACGCTGGGCGAGAATTCCTCGCTCTCGGCCGACGAGAAGGATGCGGTCGTCCGCAACGCCGTCGCCACGGTCAATGGCCGCGCCCCCATCATCGCCGGTGTCGCCGAGTACACCACCGATCTTGCCATCGCGACCGCCAAGCGCTTCAAGGCGGCCGGTGCCGACGGCATCATGGCGCTGCCCACAATGGTCTACCAGCAGGATGCGCGCGAGGGCGAGCACCACTTCCGCACGCTGGCGCGCAACACCGACCTGCCGATCATGATCTACAACAACCGGCCGGCCTATAAGCTCGACCTGCTGCCCGAGTCCTTCGCGGCGCTCGCCGATGAGAAGAACATCGTCGCCGTCAAGGAATCGAGCCACGACAGCCGCCGCATCACAGACATGATCAACCTGCTCGGTAACCGCTTCGAGATTGTCTGCGGCGTCGACGATCTGATGCTCGAGAACGTGCTGTTCGGCGCGGTCGGCTGGGTGTCGGGCCTCACCAATTCGTTCCCGCGCGAGTCGGTCGAGATGTACCGTCTCGCCACGACCGGCCGGACCGCCGAGGCGCTCGAACTTTACCGCTGGTTCATGCCGATGCTGCATCTCGACGTGGCGATCAAGCTTGTGCAGTACATCAAGCTGGTCAACCAGTTGGCCGGCGAAGGCAGCGAGTGGGTCCGCCCGCCGCGCCTGCCGCTGATCGGCGAAGAGCGCAAGAAGATCGAGGACATCGTCAACCACGCCCTCGCCACGCGCCCGAAGTTCGCCAAGGCCGCCTGATCTTGGCCGAGACTGCCACCATCGACGTCGCCATCATCGGCGCCGGGATCATCGGTCTGTCCACCGCCTTCAAACTCCAGGAGGCGGGACGGACTGCCGTCCTGATCGACCGGCGGGGCATTGCCGAGGAGACGAGCCGCGGCAATGCCGGCGCGTTCGCCTTCTCGGACGTGATCCCCATGGCGACGTCGGGTGTCCTGGGCAAATTGCCGAGATGGCTCAGCGATCCGCTCGGACCGCTGACCATCCGGCCCGAATACCTGCCGCAGATCACACCGTGGCTGATGCGCTTCTGGCGCGCCGGCTGGCCCGACCGTGTCGCGGCCAGCCTCAAGGCGCAGAGCGCCATGATGCGCATTGCCCGCGCGGAGGCCGAGGCGCTCATCGCCGCGGCCGGGCTCGAGCCCCTTATTCGCCGCGACGGCGTGCTCGAGCTCTATGAGAGTGAAGCCGAGCTTCGCAACACCGCGCGCGACGACGCCGCCAAGGCCGCCGAGGGCATCGAGTTCCGCCACGTGCGGGGCGCCGAGCTCGCCGAGCTGCAGCCAGGCCTGTCGCCCAAGATCACGGCCGCCACCTTCATCCCGAAGTGGCAGACGGTGCAGGATCCCTATGACTACGCCGTCGCCATCGGCAGGGCCGCCATGGATCGCGGCGCGAGCTTTCGCCAGGCCGAGATCGTCCAGATTCGCCCACAGGACGACGGCGTCATCCTCGAGCTCGGCGACGGCTCGGCGCTGCGCGCCCGGCAGGTGGTCGTGGCCGCCGGCGCCTGGTCGCACCGGCTGACCAGACCGATCGGCGACGACATCCCGCTCGAGACCGAGCGCGGCTACAACACCACTCTTCCCGGCTACAGCTTCGACCTCCGGCGCCAGCTGGTCTTCGGCGGCCACGGCTTCGTCGTCACCCCGCTTGCCTCCGGCATCCGGATCGGCGGCGCGGTCGAGCTCGGCGGCCTCAGCCTGCCGCCCAATTTCAAGCGGGCCGATGCCATGCTGCAGAAGGCCGCGCGCTACATGCCGGGCCTTGTGACAACCGGCGGCACGCAGTGGATGGGCTTCCGCCCGTCGCTGCCCGACTCGCTCCCGGCGATCGGTTTCTCGCGCCGCTCGCGCAATATCGTCTATGCTTTCGGGCACGGCCATCTCGGCCTCACCCAATCGGCGGGCACCGGCAAGCTCGTCGCCAATCTGCTGACCGGCGCTCCTCAGCCGATCGACATTTCCCCCTTCTCGCCACAGCGCTTCTGAGACTTTCCATGGCACGGCACATCTTCACCTGCATCGACGGCCACACCTGCGGCAATCCGGTGCGTCTCGTCGCCGGCGGCGGCCCGCTCCTCAAGGGCAACTCCATGATGGAGCGCCGCGCCGATTTCCTCGCGCATCACGACTGGATCCGCAAAGGGCTGATGTTCGAGCCGCGCGGCCACGACGTGATGAGCGGCTCGATCCTCTATCCGCCCACGCGCGAGGATTGCGATATCGCGATCCTGTTCATCGAGACCTCGGGCTGCCTCTATATGTGCGGCCACGGCACCATCGGTACCGTCACCATGGCGATCGAGAACGGGCTGATGACGCCGAAGACCCCCGGCGTCGTCAACCTCGACGTGCCCGCCGGCAAGGTCGTCGCCGAGTACACCATGGACGGCGAGTATGTGGACAATGTCCGGCTCACCAATGTTCCGAGCTTCCTCCACTCGCGCGATCTCGAGATCGACGCGCCGGGGCTCGGCAAGCTCAGGGTCGACGTCGCCTATGGCGGCAATTTCTACTGCATCGTCGATCCGCAGGAGAACTTCACGGATATCGCCGACTACACCGTCGGCGACCTGCTGCGCTGGAGTCCAGCGCTGCGCACAGCGATGAACGAGCGCTACGAGTTCATCCACCCCGAGAATGCCAATATTCGCGGCTGCACGCACATCCTGTGGACCGGCAAGCCCACCAGACCCGAGAACACTGCGCGCAACGCCGTGTTCTACGGCGACAAGGCGATCGACCGCTCGCCTTGCGGCACCGGCACCTCGGCGCGGATGGCACAATGGTACGGCCGCGGCGGGCTCAAGGTGGACGACGCCTTCAACCACGAGTCGATCATCGGCTCGGTGTTCAACGGCCGCGTCGAGCGCGCCGTCAAAGTCGGCGACTATGACGGCATCGTGCCCTCGATCGCCGGCTGGGCCCGCCAGACGGGCCTCAACACCATCTACATCGACGACCGCGACCCGTTCGCGCACGGGTTTTCGCTTGTCTAGAGACGCTACCCCGCACGTCGCTTCGACAGCTCCGATGTCTGCCGAAGCCACCGTTTCCACTCCCAACACGAAGAAGCGTCGATGAAAATCACTGGAATCAAGGTCTATCAGGTGGACCTTCCCCTCCGCGAGGGCCGCTACAATTGGAGCGGCGGCAACTTCATGGAGGTGTTCGACTCGACGGTCGTCGCCGTCGAAACCGATGCCGGCATCACCGGCTATGCCGAATGCTGCCCGCTCGGCTCGGCCTACCTTCCCTCCTATGCCAAGGGCGTCCGCGCCGGCATCGAGGAGATCGGCCCCAAGCTCATCGGGCATGATCCCACCGATCTGTGGCCGCTCAACCATCACATGGACGCCGTGCTGCGCGGCCATCCCTATGTGAAGGCGCCCATCGACATCGCGTGCTGGGATATCCTGGGCAAGGTCGCGGGCCTGCCGGTCTACAAGCTCCTCGGCGGCGGCGAGCAGGAGCGGATCGCGCTCTACCGCGCTATCAGCCAGGAAGACTCCGCCGTCATGGCGCAGAAGATCGCCGGCTACCGCGCCGAAGGCTACACCAAGTTCCAACTCAAGGTCGGCGGCGACGCGGCCGACGACATCGCGCGCATCAAGGCCTGCCGCGCCATCCTCCAGCCCACCGATATCCTCGTGGCCGACGCCAATACCGGCTGGTCCAAGTCCGACGCCGCCCGCGTCGTCAACGCCGTGCGCGACCTCGACGTCTATATCGAGCAGCCCTGCATGAGCTACGAGGAGAGCGTTTCGATCCGCCGCCGCACGGCGCTGCCCTTCGTACTCGACGAGAATATCGGCAGTGTTGCCGATCTGGTGAAGGGCATCTCCGAGGACGCGTTCGACGTCATCAACCTCAAGATCTCCAAGGTCGGCGGCCTGACCAAGGCGCGCCAGATGCGCGATCTGTGCGTGTCGAGCGGCATCAAGATGACCATCGAGGACACCTGGGGCGGCGACATCGTGACGGCGACCATCGCCCACCTCGCGCGCTCGACGCCCGAGGCCTTCTGCTTCACCGCGACAGACTTCAACTCCTACGTCACCGTCTCGATCGCCGATGGCGCGCCCCAGCGCGAGAACGGCTTCATGACCGCCAGTGACGCGCCTGGCCTCGGCATCACACCCAAATTCGACGTGCTCGGCCAGCCAGTCCAGGTGATCGCATGAGAAGCTCGCGCTCCATCCACATCGTCTCCTGCCACGCTGAGGGCGAGGTCGGCGACGTGATCGTGGGTGGAGTGGCGCCCCCGCCGGGCGACACGCTGTGGGAGCAGTCGCGCTTCATCGCCCGCGACCAGTCGCTGCGCAATTTCGTGCTCAACGAGCCGCGCGGCGGCGTCTTCCGGCACGTCAACCTGCTCGTCCCGCCCAAGAACCCCAGGGCGCAGATGGGCTGGATCATCATGGAGCCCGAAGACACGCCGCCGATGTCGGGCTCCAACTCGATCTGCGTCGCGACCGTCCTCCTCGATGCCGGTATCCTGCCCATGACCGAGCCCGAGACGCGGCTCACGCTCGAAGCGCCCGGCGGCCTCGTCGAGATCGTGGCGCAATGCCGCGACGGCAAGGCCGAGCGCATCACGGTCACCAACGTGCCGAGCTTTGCCGACAAGCTGCAGGTGCCGCTCGAGGTCGAGGGGATCGGCACGCTCACCGTCGACACCGCCTATGGCGGCGACAGCTTCGTCATCGTCGATGCCCCGTCGCTCGGCTTTTCGGTCACACCCGACGAAGCGCGCGAACTCGCCGAAACCGGCATCCGCATCACCCGCGCCGCCAATGAGCAGCTCGGTTTCGCGCACCCGACAAATGCCGACTGGACGCATTTCTCGTTCTGCCAGATCGCCATGCCCGTTGAGCACCGCGACGGCCTGCTCACGGCAGCCAACGCCGTCGCCATCCAGCCCGGCAAGATCGACCGCTCGCCTACCGGCACTGGCGCCTCGGCGCGGATGGCAGTGATGCGGGCCAAGGGCGAGATGCAGGTCGGCGACCGCTACCTCGCTCGCTCGATCATCGGCTCGGAGTTCCTCGGCCGCATCGAAGCGGACACGACGCTCGGCGGCAGGCCCGCCATCATCCCCTCCATCTCCGGCCGCGCCTGGATTTCGGGCACGCGCATCGACATGCTCGACCCTGCCGATCCCTGGCCCGCCGGCTATCGTCTCTCCGACACATGGCCCAAGATCACCGCATGACCACCCGCATTCCCTACGCCGAACTCGAAGCCCTGCTGCGCGCCATCTTCCTCCGTCATGGCTGCTCCGAGCCTGTCGCCGACCTGCTCGCCCAGAACATGGCGGGCGCCGAGCGCGACGGTGCGCATAGCCACGGGGTGTTCCGCATCAAGGGCAATCTCGGCTCGCTCGACAGCGGCTGGCTCGACGGCAAGGCCGTTCCGGTGCTCGAAGACGTGGCGCCCGGCATGCTGCGCGCCGACGGCAAGAACGGCTTTTCGCTGCCGGTGCTCGCCATGGCCGCCGAACCGCTGATGGACAAGGCGCGCACCAATGGCATCGCCGTGCTCAGCGTCCGCAAGGCGCACCATTTCTCCGCCGTCTGGCCCGACATCGAGCCCTTCGCCCGCGAGGGCTTTCTCGCGCTTGCAACGGTCAATTCGATGGCCTCGGTTGTGCCGCATGGCGGCCACCGGAAGCTCTACGGCACCAATCCGCTCGGCTTTGCCGTACCGCGCGCCGGTCGTGACCCGCTGGTGTTCGACCAGGCCTCGAGCGCCATGGCCAATGGCGACGTGCAGATCGCCCGCCGGGAGGGCCGGCAGTTGCCTGAAGGCACCGGCATCGACCGCGACGGCAATCCCACCACCGATCCCAATGCGGTACTCGAGGGCGGCGCGCTGCTCCCCTTCGGCGGCCACAAGGGCTCGTCCATCGCCATGATGATGGAGATCATGGGCGCTGCGCTCGCCGGCAGCGACTATTCGTTCGAGATCGACTGGAGCAACCATCCCGGCGCCGCCACGCCGCATGGCGGCCAGACCTACATCCTGATCGATCCCAATCGCGGTGCGGTCAATTCCTTCGCCGACCGCATCGAGGTGCTGATCGACGCCATCCACGCTGCCGGCCAGGCCCGCCTCCCCGCCGACCGCCGCTACGCCAATCGCCGCGACTCGCTGGCGAACGGCATTCCACTCGACGACGACGTCCTGGCTGAGATCAGGCGGCTGGCAGGGAGCTGACCGGGGCTGTACCTACAGTTTCGGTATCGCAAACGCCTGGCGTCCTGGCTGTTGACTTCACCCCGATCCGAATCCAACCTTCGCCCGCCTCAAGGGGCAGCGGGGGAGCCAGCAGGGGATTGACCATGATCGCGGCGCGGCCGGTGGATACCGTGCCGGCGCGCGATCAGCATATGGAGGCCCCGCGCCAATGACCGATCTCAGCGCCTTCTCGCTCGAGGGCCGGACCATCATGGTCACCGGCGCCAATACCGGCATCGGCCAGGGCATCGCCGTGGCGTGCGCGCGGGCCGGTGCGACCGTGCTCGGCGTGGCACGCTCCGACATGAGCGAAACCGCGACTTTGGTGCGAAAAGTGTCCGGAACTTTGCAGACTTTGCCCTGTCGTTTGGAGGATCTCGACAGCGCGCGGGCCATGCTCGAGGCCGCCTGGGAAGAGCGTCCGATCGACGGCCTCGTCAACAATGCCGGCATCATCCGCCGCGCCGACGCCGCCGACACCACCGAGGCCGACTGGGACGAGGTGCTCACCCTCAATCTGCGCACGCTCTTCTTCCTCAGCCAAACCTATGGAAAGCTTGTGCTTTCCTCCGGACGGGCCGGCAAGATCGTCAACATCGCCTCGCTGCTCAGCTTCGAAGGCGGCATCCGCGTCCCCGCCTACACCGCCAGCAAACACGGCGTCGCAGGCGTCACCCAGGCCCTCTGCAACGAGTGGGCCGCGCGCGGCATCAACGTCAATGCCATCGCCCCCGGCTACATCGAGTCCAACAACACCAGGGCCTTGCGCGCCGATCCCGACCGTTCCGCTGCGATCCTCGGCCGCATTCCCGCCGGCCGCTGGGGCGCACCGTCCGATATCGGCGACGCCGCCGTGTTCCTCTTGTCGGCCGCGTCGAACTACATGCATGGTGCCGTCATTCCGGTCGATGGTGGCTGGCTCGCGAGGTAGTCCATGAGTGATCCCAAGGTGTTCGCGCAGCCCGGCGATGGCAGGACGACCCAACTCGACGGGTCGAGCCGCCGTGTCGTCCTCGACCTGCCCGAACTCATGCTGGTCGAGTTCGTCTTCGAGAAGGGCGGCGTGGGAGCCCTCCATAGCCATCCGCATGTGCAGTCGAGCTATGTCGCCGAGGGTGTGTTCGACGTTACCATCGACGGCGTGACGCAACGCATCGCCGCCGGCGGCGCCTACATCGTGCCGTCGGGCCTCGTGCACGGCGTCGTCGCCCTCGAAGCCGGCAAGCTGATCGACAGCTTCACCCCGAGGCGCGACGACTTCCTCTAAGCTCAACGATGTGGGCTGGAGCGGGTGAAGGGAATCGAACCCTCGTCGTAAGCTTGGGAAGCTTCTGCTCTACCATTGAGCTACACCCGCGACGGGTTCGATGTGTGCTCGAAAAGCCCCGGGGCGTCAAGGTAAGTGGCGATCAGCGCGGGGCAGCCGCCCAGGGTTTGTCGATGAGCCGGCTCGAGACGTTGCGGGCCGCCGCGACAAGCTCGTCGAGCAGTTCCTCGCGCTTTTCGAGCGGCGTCGCCGCCGGCACCATGAAGCAGATGGTCGCTACCGCGTGCGCCTTCTCATCGAGAATGGCCGCGGCGAGGCAAGCCGTGTAGGGGTCGGACAGCCCAAGCGTCATCGTTCGGTTGGTCAGCCGGGCGGCGGCTACGTCGGTGAGGAAGTCCTTGATGTCGATGACGCGGCCGTCGGGCAGCACGTAGTCCTCCGGCGGAATCAGCGCCCGGATGCTGTCGTCCGACATTCCCGCGAGCAGCAGCCGTCCCGATGCCGTCCACGGAATGGGGACCAGCACGCCGGTCTCCGAGATGATGCGGAAGAGGCTCGAACCCGGCTGCATGAACGCCACGGTGTATTTGTTGCCCAGCAGCATGCAGATCTGCGTCGTCTCCCCGGTCACCTTGGAGAGGCGGATGGCCTCGTCGCGCCCGTGCCGGAAGAGCGGGTGGGACGCGAGATAGGCGTCGGCGTAGAAGTACACCGACGGGCCGAAATACACTTGGTTCTGCTCGTCGACCTCCAGCAGTCCGCTGTCGGTCAGCCGCTCGACGATCTCGTAGATGGACGAGCGCGGCGCCCCGATGGCGCGCGCCAGCTCCCCGATCCCGATGGGGTGACGCACCGCCCTGAGGTGCTCGAGCACATCCACCACTCGGTCGATGCCCCTCGCACGCGTGCGGCTAATCTCGCTCATTGGTCACCCCTCCACACAGGGAGAGCAAGATGGCTTGTCACCCCGAACGTTCTCCGATAACGTTGTCCTATATACCGACACACTGTCCGATATACAGGACAGTATCGGTCCTGTGAAGGGGACTAGTCCCCCAGCAGGACGATCCGGGGGGATACGTTGTCGAGTAGTGTTACATGACCAGCCTCGCGCTGCGGAGACCATCCGCTCTCAACCTCATGCTGGTGGCTGGCGGCCTCCTCGCACTCATCATCGTCGCGTTGCTGGTGCTGGGAACCCTGGCGCTGCGCTACGAGCCAAACGTCCTCGACTACGCCCAGATTCTCACCGGCCCCAGCGCCGACCATTTGCTGGGCACCGATGCGCTCGGCCGCGACCTCCTCGCCCGCATCATCTATGGCGGCTACAATAGCCTGTTCATCGGCGCCTGCGTCATGGTCACCACCGCCGTCGTGGGCACCATGATCGGGCTCGTGGCAGGAACCACGCCGCGGCTCGACGGCCTCCTGATGCGGCTGATGGACGTGCTGATGGGCTTTCCGGCCCTGCTGCTCGCCCTCGCGATCCTCGCGGCGCTCGGCAATACCGCCGTCAACGTCGTGCTGGCGCTGTCGCTGGTCTACACGCCGCGGACGGCCCGCATCGTGCGCGGCGACGCGCTGGTGCTCAGCCAGTTGCCCTATGTCGAGGCGGCCAAGTCGATCGGCGCCTCGCGCTGGCGCATCCTGTTCGTCCACATCCTGCCCGGCATCGTCCCGGCCCTCGTGGTGCAGGAGACCTTCCTGTTCGCCTACGCCATCCTCGGCGAAGCCGGCCTGAGCTTCGTCGGCCTCGGCCTGCAACCGCCCAATCCGAGCTGGGGCAATATCCTGGGCGAGGCTCGCGCGAGCTTCCAGCAGGCCTGGTGGTTGGTGGTGTTTCCCGGCTTCGCCCTAGCCTTCACGGTTCTTGCGCTGAACCTGATCGGCGACGGCCTTGGCCAGGCGATCGACCCCAAGCGCCGCAACCTTTGACCATCGAGTTCAACATGGGACCAACCGATGGTCCCCGGAGCAACTGGAAATGACCGACAAAGCGTGGCTTCAGGATGTGGTGACAGGCGAACGCCTGCCGCTGGGGCCGACCTTCATCAGCCCGGCGGGCAATCAGCTCAGCGTGACCTTCGACCTCGCCGCGGCGGCGCAGGGCTTTGGCGCGAGCTGGAAGCGTCCGGGGACAATGTGGGAGCGGTTCGGCTCCGTCCTCACCCCCTTCGACCAGAGCCAGGTCGTGAGCATGGGCGAGGGCAATACGCCGCTCGTCCGCTCGGCGCGCATCGCCGAGCGGCTCGGGCTGCGCAACCTCTTCTTCAAGCTCGAATCCTCCAACCCGACCGGCTCGTTCAAGGACCGGCAGATGACGGCGGCGATGAGCATGGGACGGCTGTGGGGGCGCACCCGCTACGCCACCATCTCGTCGGGCAATGTCGGCAACGCGCTCTCGGCCTATTGCTCGCGCCACGGCTACGAAGCCTATGTGTGGGTCGCCGACGACACCGCCGAAGGCAAGCGCCGGCAGATCAGCGTCTACGGCGCCCATCTGTTCCTGTTCCCGGCCATGCAGCCGGGAGCGGTGGTCCCCTTCCTCGCGATGTATCGCGATTTTCTCGCCTATTGCACCGACCGCAACGTCGTCCCCATGATTTCGGCGCGGCCAATGAACCCATTCATGGTCGAGGGCACCAAGACGATCTCGTTCGAGATCGCGGCCACGCTGGGCCGCGCGCCCGACGAGGTGTTCACGCCCGTTGGGGGTGGCGGTCTCGCGGGCGGATTGCACAAGGGCTTCAAGGAGTTGATCGGACTGGGGCAGGAGACGCGGATGCCGCGCATAAACGGTGTGCAGCGCTCTGATCCGCACTACGCGCCCATCGAAGCGATGGACGACCCGCAGTACCGCCAGGGCAATCATTTCCTGCCGCTCGACGGCAAGTGGGCCCACGAGTCGATCATGGACTCCAAGGGCCGGGTGATGTCGGCCACCGCGGCCGACATCCGCGAGGCCCAGGCCTGGCTTGCCAATCTCGAGGGCATCTTCGCCGAGCCGGCGGGAGCGTTCGGGCTGGCCGGCCTGATCGCCGCCGGCCGCAACAAGCAGATCGATCCCGACGCGACAGTGGTCTGCGTCATCACCGGCATGGGGCTCAAGGACCTCGCGTCGGCCGAAAAGTTCGCCGAGTACTTCCCCCAGCATCCGGCCAAGTCGGTGCAGGGGCTCGGCGACGCAGGACTCTAGCCTGCCGCCCCTGAGATGGGTCGGCGCAACGTAGCAGTGGAGAACGACAACGATGTTACATCTGACTAGATCTCTTCTTCTGGCTTCGATCGCCCTCGCCGGGACCTCGAACCTGGCCCTCGCGGCCGTGTGCGAGACCGAGGGTGGCGTGATCCAGGCCGCCATGACGGCCAGCCCGTCCACGATGGACCCGATGATGACCACGACTGCTGCCAGTCGTGAGATCAACATTCACGTCTTCGAGTCGCTGGTCACCTTCAATCAGGGCTACGAGGTGATCCCGCAACTGGCATCATCCTGGACCCGCGCCGACGATGGCCTCAGCTACACCTTCGCCCTGCGCGATGGGGTGAAGTTCCACAATGGCGAGACGATGACGGCCGATGACGTCACCGCATCGTTCCAGCGTTTCCTCAAGTACTCGCCGGCCAACAGCACCTTCACCAACGTCGTCTCGGTGGAAACGGTTGGCCCCCTGGAGGTCAAGTTCAACCTGAGCGGGGATTTCCCGCTCCTGTCGAACATGGCCATTCCGGTCAACGCGGCGATCATGCCGAAGTCGGTCATCGACAAGTACGGCGAGAAGGAAGTCCTGCCCGCCGACGCCATCGGCACGGGCCCGTTCTCGCTCGCCAACTGGACGCCCGATGTCGGCGTGAAGCTGGCGAAGTTCAAAGATTATTCGCAGGCGCCTGGCGACGGTCCCGACGGCTTCGGTGGCGCGCGTACGGCCTGCGTCGACGAAGTGAACCTGCTGCCGGTGACGGAAGAAGCAAGCCGCGTCGCCGGTCTGCGCACCGGTGACTTCGACTTCGCCGAGGCACTCTCGATCACCGCGGTTCCTGATCTCGAGCAGGACAGCAACATCAAGGTCGAGATCGTCAAGCCGCGCTGGGCCATCGTGCTCGAGCTCGACCACAAGAACGAGTGGGTCGCCAAGCTCCCGTTCCGCGAGGCGCTGCTCGCTGCCATCAATCCCGAGCAGGTGCTGATGGCCGCGACGTTCGGACGCGAGGCCTACTACCGGGTCCAGCCGAGCATCTTCTTCCCCGAGCAGACGGCCTGGAACACCAACGCTGGATCGGACTTCTACAACAAGCCCGACATGGAGCGGGTGAAGGCGAAGCTCGCCGAGGCCGGCTACAATGGCGAGCCGATCATCTACCTGACGAACCAGAACTATGGCTGGATGTACAAGGCCTCGCAGGCTCTCGCCGCACAGTGGCAGCAGGCCGGCATCAACATCCAGATCGAGCTCATGGATTGGCCGTCGCAGATCAAGCGCGCCCAGACCCAGACCGACTGGGCCATCAACCAGACCGGCTGGTCGCCTCGCTTCGACCCCTTCCAGGTCACAGGTTCGCTGCAATGCGGTGCGCTAGGTGCGTTCGGCTATTGCAGCGAGGAGCTGGGCAAGTTGCTTGATGTCCTGAACTCGGGCGCCGATGTCGAGGCCCGCAAGGCAGCCTGGGAACAGGCGCAGGCACTTGTGTGGACCGATCTTCCGGTGCTGCGGATCGGCGACTATTTCGAAGCGGAAGGTTCGCGCAACACTCTGAGCGGCTACTCTCCGTTCTACGTCACCCCGCGCTTCTGGAACGTTTCGCAGAACCGCAAGTAAGTAAGGCGCCCGGCCATGCTCAACCTGATCCTGCGAAGGCTAGTGCTGTTCATCCCCATGTGGGTGGGCGTGAGCGTACTCTCCTTTGTCATCGTCCACGCGACACCCGGCGACCCAGCCGCGGCCTTCGTGGGACAGGATGCCGGCCCCGCCTCGCTTGATGCCGCCCGGGCGCGTCTCGGGCTCGACCTGCCCTACTGGCATCAGCTCTACAACTGGGTCGCCGGTTCTCTCACCGGCGACCTGGGCCAGTCCTTCTTCCTTGGCCGCAGTGTCATCGAAGCGATCGTCGAGCGCCTGCCCGTGACACTGAGCCTCGGCGCCCTCTCGCTGCTCATCGCCATGGCGGTCGGCATTCCGCTCGGCGCCATCGCCGCGCTGTCACCCAACTCCTGGAAGGACGCCACCAGCATCGGCGTCTCACTCACCTTCCTGTCCATCCCCGAATTCGTGGTCGGCATGCTGCTGATCTACCTCCTGGGCGTGGAGCTGCGCTGGTTCCCGATCGGTCGCTATGTTCCGCTTTCCGAGGGTTTCCTCCCCTGGCTGCACCATCTGGCGCTCCCGGCCCTCGCCCTCGGGCTGTCGCAATCGGCGCTGCTCGCTCGCATGACGCGCGCCAGCCTGCTGCAGGTTCTGCGCGCCGACTACATCAGGACCGCGCGCGCCAAGGGCCTGCCCGAGCGCATCGTCATCGGCCGCCACGCTTTCAAGAACGCGCTGATCACCATCGTCACCGTCATCGGCCTGTCGATGGCCCTGCTGCTCAGCGGCGCGTTCATCACCGAGGCGCTGTTCCAGTTGCCGGGTATCGGCAGCCTGGGCGTCAACTCGGTGCTGCGTCGCGATTACCCCGTGATCCAGGGACTCTTGCTGATCGCCTCCTCCTTCATCCTCGTCGTCAATCTCCTGGTCGATATCCTCTACGGGTTGCTCAACCCCTCGGTCAGCAAGCGCTAGGCACACTCCCATGGCCAACTCCACTCCCATCTGGATCCGATCGCACAATGTGTGGAACGAGCGGGCCGGCCGCTTCGAGGCTGCTGCGCTTCGCGTCGAAGACGACAAGATCGTCGCCGTCGCCCAGCACGGCGAGGTGCCCGACGGCGCGGAGCTCACGGATTTCGGCGACGACTATGTGATGCCGGGCCTGCTCAACACGCACGTCCATCTCGACTTCAGCGGGTCGCAGACGCCGCTCAAGGACTTCGAGAGCGAAGACCCGGCGGAACGGCTGCTGCGTGCGGCCGGCAACGCGCATCGCCTGCTCATGAGCGGATGCACCACAGCACGCGACTGCGGTTCGCACTGGACGACGCTGGCGCTCGCCCGTCGCCCCGACCTCAGCCCCGTCCCCCTGCCGCGGCTCCTCCTGTCTGGCCCGCCGATCACGGTGCCGCGCGGGCACCTGCACTTCATGCACGGCGTCGTGCGCGATGACGGTGACATCATCGCCCATATCGATCGTCTGCAGCGCGAGGGCGGCACGAGCGTCAAGTGCATGGTCTCGGGCGGCCAGATGACCCCCGGCTCGAAGCCCGAGGATACTGTCTTCGAGCAGCCCAGCCTCGACCTCATGACCGCCGAGTCGCGGCGCCGCTCACTTCCCAGCGTCGCCCATGTGCTCGCGACCGAGAGCGTGCGCCGCGCCGCGCTGGCTCGCTTCGACAGCCTCGAGCACTGCGCCTTCTTCGAACGGCTGCCCAACGGCCTGATCAATCGCAACTACGACGACGAGGTGGCTCTCGTGCTGCGCGACAGCGGCTCGGCCATGATGGCCAATCTGTCGACCGCCATGCCGTTTCTGGAGCACCTGCGCACCATCGAGGCGCCCACCGATGTGCAGGCCAACGCACTGCGCCAGTTCGACAAGATGATCGACAATTTCGGCAAGCTGGTGCGGCTGGGCATTCCCATGGTCTGCGGCAACGACGCCGGCGTCAATGAAACGCCCTTCGACAGCACCTGGCTCGAGGTCGTGTGGATGATCAAGGCCGGCCAGGCGCCGGTGGACGCGCTGCGCTCGGCCACGATTGGCGCGGCCCGCGCACTGCTCATCGACAACCATGTCGGCCGGCTCGAAAAGGGCTACTCGGCCGACCTCATCGTGCTGCGCGGCAATCCGCTCGACGACGCGGCGAACCTCAAGTCCCCCGCCTTCGTCATGGCGCGGGGCACCGTCTATGTCGGCGGGCAGACGGCGGGGCACGCCTGATGGCCGGGACCGAGGCAACGCCCATGCTGTCGGTGCGCGACCTCAACGCCGCGTTCCGGAGCGGGCGCGACTGGACCAGGGTCGTGCACGACGTCTCCTTCGAGCTCGGGCGCAACCAGACGCTCGCCATCGTCGGCGAGTCCGGCTCAGGCAAGAGCGTCACCGCGTTGTCGGTGATGCGTCTGCTCGAAGCCGACAGCGCGCGGATCGAGGGCGAGGTCCGGTTCGATGGCCGCGACCTGCTCAAGCTCCCCGATGCCGAGATGCGCAGACTGCGCGGCAATCGCATCGGCATGATCTTTCAGGAGCCGATGACGAGCCTCAATCCGGTTCTGACCATCGGCAACCAGATCGCCGAAGCCTTGATGTGGCACCAGTCGATCTCGGCGGCCGCGGCGGAGGCGGAGTCGATCCGCCTGCTGGAGCGCGTCCGCATCCCGGCCGCCCGCTCGCGCTTCGTCGAATACCCCTACCGCCTGTCCGGCGGCATGCGGCAGCGCGTGATGATCGCCATGGCGCTCGCCTGCAAGCCGCAATTGCTGATCGCGGACGAGCCGACCACGGCGCTCGACGTCACCATCCAGGCCCAGATCCTCGACCTGCTCAAAGAGCTGCAGGACGAAGAGCAGATGTCGATCCTGTTCATCACGCACGATATGGGCGTGGTCGCCGAGATCGCCGATCGCACCCTCGTGATGTACCGCGGCAAGGTGGTCGAGGAGAACGAGACCGGCGCTCTGTTCGCTGCACCGCAGCATCCCTATTCGCGCGCCCTGCTCTCGGCGGTGCCGCGCCTCGGTTCGATGCAGGCGAGCGCCCGCCCGTCGCGCTTCCCCATCGTCAATCTCGCTACCGGCGAGGTCGCCCCTCCGACTGAGATCGCCGACAAGATCGACGCGACCGCACCGGTGCTCGAAGTGCGTGACCTCGTCACCCGGTTCGATATCGCCAACGGCGTCTTCGGCCGGGTCACCGGCCGCGTCCATGCCGTCGAGAATGTGAGCTTCGTGCTCAACGCCGGGGAGACGCTGGCACTGGTCGGCGAGTCGGGCTGCGGCAAGTCGACCATGGGCCGCTCCATCCTTCAGCTGGTGTCGCCGCAGTCGGGCTCCATCCGCATCAATGGCCGCGAGACGATCGGTGCCGGCGCGGCGGAAATGCAGAGCCTTCGCCGCGACGCGCAGATGGTGTTCCAGGATCCGTTCGCGAGCCTCAACCCACGCATCACGGTCGGCGATTCGATCGCCGAGCCGCTGAAGGTGCACCGGCTCGCTTCCGCCGCGGAGGCGCGGCGACGCGTCGGCGAACTGCTCGAGCGCGTCGGACTGACACCTGATATGGCGTCGCGTTATCCGCACGAATTCTCCGGCGGCCAGAAGCAGCGCATCTGCATCGCCCGCGCCCTTGCCCTCGAGCCCAAGCTCATCATCGCCGACGAGGCGGTCTCCGCCCTCGACGTCTCGATCAAGGCGCAGGTCATCAACCTGATGATGGACCTGCAGGAGAGCATGGGGATCGCCTATCTGTTCATCTCGCACGACATGGCGGTGGTCGAGCGGATCAGCCATCGCGTCGGCGTCATGTATCTGGGCGAGATCGTCGAGATCGGACCGCGCGCGGCCATTTTCGGCAATCCGCAGCATGCCTATACGCGCAAGCTGCTCGACGCCGTCCCTCTGCCCGATCCCGCCAAGCGCATGGCGCGCAAGCCTGTGTCCAACGACGAGATCGCCAGCGCGGTTCGCGCGCCCGACTATGTGCCACCCGCCCGCACCTATCGCGAGGTCGGCCCCGGACACCTGGTGCAGGTGGCCTAGATCCGGCGGCAGGACGCGCCGGGGACGAAGCGCGGCGTCAGGACGAAATCCTGCGGCGGGTCGGCGGCCCCTTCGGGGCTCATGATACGATGGAGCACGCGCCGCGCGATGATGCCGCCCAGCTTGAGCGTGTCCTGCACCACCATTGTGATGCGTGGCGTGATGACGTTGCTCCACTGCACGTCGTCGATCATGGCCAGCGAGATATCGTCCGGGCAGTTGAAGCCGAGTTCCTGCATCGCCTGCAGCGCGGCGAGTGCGACTGCGTTGTTCGCGCCGAGGATCGCCGTCGGCCGTTCCGGCTGGATCAGGAGGCGCATCGCCGCCTCATACCCGGCGCTGCGCGTGAACTGACCGTCGACCACGAGGTTGGGGCGCACTTCGACGCCCGCGCTCGCCATGGTGTCGGTGAAGCCGCGCAGGCGTTCGCTCGCGGTGTGCATATGATGCGGGCCGGCAATGAAGGCGATGCGGCGATGGCCCAGTTGCAGCAGGTGCTCGGTCAGCATGGCGCCGGCGAGATAGTTGTCCGACCCGACAAAATCCCGTTCTATCCCCGGCACCTTCTGGTCGAAGCAAACGGTCGGAATCTTGAGGCCGTGGACGAAGTCGACATAGTCAAGACCGTGCCCCGATGGCGCTAGGACGAGGCCCGCGACTTTGAGGCCCGCCAGGTGCTCGACGAGGGCGCGTTCGCGGTCGAGCTTGCCCGAGGAGTCGGTGATCAGCACGAAGTGGTCGTGCTCCAAGGCGTAATTCTCGAGCTCGCGGCGGATGTCGCCGAAGAACGGGTTGCCGACATTGCCCACGACGAAGCCGATCATGCGGCTGCGCCCGCGGGCGAGGCTCTGCGCCAGCGGGTCGGCAACATAGCCGACGGCGGCCACGGCATCGCGAATCCGCTCGAGCGTCTTGGGGCTGACGCGGCCGGGATTACTGAGGGCGAGCGAGACCGTGGAGACCGAAACCTCCGCCAGCCGGGCTACATCACGTATGGTGGCCATCGCGACTTCGAACCGCTTCTATCGTTGCCCGACCGGAAGCCGGAATTGCGCCAACCCATTCAAACAGCATCGAAATACCTACCATCTCGCTCGACTTCCGCAAGGGAAATTGCACAGGAATGCCCGGCAAACGGAATCGGCTTGACTCCTGAAAGCGGTCGAACGATGCTGAACTATCGAACCGGTTCGATGACTACCGGCGATACCTTGGGAGGACGTGTTGAATAGCTCGCTGACATTCGCAGGCGCCGCCGACCCGGCAGCCGGCAAGGCCTGGTTCGGAGCGGACCGGTTCGGAATGTTCATCCATTTCGGCCTCTACGCGCTCGCCGCGCGCCATGAATGGGTGCAGAACCGCGAGGAAATCCGGGGCGAGACCTACGCCAAGTACTTCGAGAACTTCGACCCCGATCTCTACGACCCCAAGGAATGGGCACGCCGCGCCCGCGAGGCCGGGATGAAATATGTGGTGCTGACGGCCAAGCACCATGAGGGCTTCTGCTTGTGGGACAGCGAGTTCACCGACTACAAGGCCACCAATACGCCCTACGGCAAGGACCTGCTCAAGCCCTATGTCGAAGCGTTCCGGGCCGAGGGACTGCGTGTCGGCTTCTACTACTCCCTCATCGACTGGCACCATCCGCAGTTCCCGATCGACGCCATCCATCCGCTGCGCAACCACCCCGACGCGCCCGAGATGAACAAGACGCGCGATGTCCGCCGCTATGCGGAATACATGCGCAACCAGGTCACCGAGCTGCTGACCAATTTCGGCGAAATCTCCGTCATCTGGTTCGACTTCAGTTACCCCCAGCGCGAGCACCGCGGCATGCCCGGCAAGGGTCGCAACGACTGGGAGAGCGAAGAGCTGATGGGGCTGGTGCGCCAGTTGCAGCCCAACATCATCGTGGGCGACCGGCTCGACCTGCCGGCGGACGGCAATTTCCCCAAGGATCTGGCGACGCCTGAGCAGTACACGCCGCGCGTGGCGCCATTGGCCAACGGCAAGCCGGTCCGCTGGGAAGCCTGCCACACCTTCAGCGGCTCGTGGGGATATCACCGCGACGAGAACACCTGGAAGGATGCCGGCCAGCTCATCAACATCCTCATCGACACCGTGTCGCTGGGCGGCAATCTGCTGATGAATGTCGGGCCGACGGCGCGCGGCACCTTCGATGCCCGCGCCAACAGGGCGCTCGAAGTCTATCGCGACTGGATGCGCCTCAACGGACGATCGATCTATGGCGCCGGCCCATCGGGGTACACGGCCCCTGTCGGCTGCCGTCTCACCCAGCGCGGCAACAGGCTCTACGTGCACCTGCAGACCTGGCCGTTCCGCCACATCCACATCGAAGGACTGGGCGGCCGCGTGAAATATGCGCAGTTCCTGCACGATGCGAGCGAGATCCAGTGGATCGACCCCGAGGCGGAGGTGGACTCCAACATCGGCGTCACCGTCGGCAAGGGAATGCTCACGCTCGAGCTGCCTGTGATCAAGCCGGACGTCGTCGTTCCGGTCATCGAACTCATCCTCAAGGACTGACGGGCCCTGCCCGGCACTGATCAGGGAGGATCGTGTGCTGACATCGCCATCCATCGATCCGGCCCCGTCCGCCGAGACGAGGGACGCCGACGCGGCCCTCGAAGTCGAGCTCATTGCCGAGATGACGCCGCTCATCGCCGATCTGGCGGTCGAGGGAAACGGCGCGGTCGCGCTCGGCGGATCGCGCGCCAAGGGTCGCTCCGATGCGCGGTCCGACTACGACTTTCGCGTCTATGCCGACGGCTTCGAGCAGGACCGTCGGAACAGCATGTCGTGGAACCGGTTCGAGGCGGCAATGGCCGGCTGGGAGGCGAGAGGCTTCCGCACCGATGGCGTGTGGCCGCGGGTCTACGCCAATGTACAGCGCGATCTCAGCGCCTGGCTCGCAGGCAGCGGGACCCTCAAGACCTTCGAGTGGACGATCTGGGGCTATCACCTGCCCACGGACATCTTCCACCAGCAGATCATCAGCGATCCGCGCGGCACACTCGCCGGATGGAAGCAACAACTCGCGACCTACCCCGACGCGATGCGCGACGCCCTAGTCAGCCAGAACATGGAAATCCTGCGCTACTGGGCGACGGACTACCACTATGCGAGCAAGGTCGCCCGGCGCGACCTGGTGTTCCTCGTTGGTCTCACCGGCAAGCTCGCCAACACCATCCTGCAAGTGGTGTTCGCCCATAACCGGACCTACTTCCCCGGCGACGGGTGGAACCTCGCAATGGCGGAAGAGCTGCCGCGCCTGCCGCCCGACTTTCACGCCCGCATGACCGCCTTCCTCGAGCCTGACCGCGACCCCGGCGGCTGGGAGAGGCAGCGCATGCAGGTCATCGAGATCATCTCCGATCTGGAGGTGCTGACCGCGGAGTGATCCCCGCCCGCGGTGTTTCCATCCCGAGGCCGCCACCGGCCTGGGGGACGCCACCAACCAACGCCAACATAGTTGCTGAGGAGGAACTATCGTGAAGCTCACCGTTATCCTGGCTGCCGCCGCCATGGCGGCCAGCGCCCTCGTGCCCCTGCAGGTGCACGCTCAGGACGCCCCCGTGAATCTGGTCTGGCAGATGTGGGGCGACGAGAAGGACACCCCGCTGTGGGAAAGCCTCGCCGCGCTCGTCACCGAGGAGTATCCCAACATCACCGTGACGCCGCAGATCTCCGGCTGGACCGACTACTGGACGCGCCTGCCGATCCTCGCCTCGTCCGGCCAGATCGGCGACCTCGTCGCCATGCAGTCGATGCGCATGCCGAGCTTCTACTCGGTTCTCGAACCGCTCGACTCTTACTTCGCCACGGACAGTTTCGACGTGTCGGCGTTCGAGACCTCGATCATCGGCGGCCTGTCGCATGAGGGCACGCACTACGCCCTGCCCTATGACGTCGGTCCGTGGCTGGTGTTCTATAACCATGACAAATTCGCCGCGGCCGGCCTCGCCGATCCCGCGATGGACTGGACCTTCGACGACTTCAAGGCTGCTGCCCTCAAGCTCTCGACCGACGGCAACTACGGCTACGCCGCGCAGACCTTCGACTTCATCGCCGCTCCGGTGGCTCTGGGCGCCGAGTATTTCAACGACGCCAACGCATTCGACCTGACCAATGCCGGCTATGTCGATGCCGTGGGCAAGTTCGTCGATCTCGTGGCCGTCGACAAGGCCTCGCCGCTGATCGCCTCCGGTGCCACCGACTCCGCCTATGGCCGCTTCTCGTCCGGCAATGCGGCGATGTATATCGACGGCCCCTGGTCGCTGATCTCCACGCAGGGCGCAGTCGACTTCAAGATGGGCGTAGCGCCGCTGCCGCGCGGCGATGGCGCGTCGCGCTTCATCACCGCCGGCTCGGGCTGGGGAATCTCGGCCGCAAGCAAGAACAAGGACGCCGCCTATAAGGCGCTCAAGGTCCTCACCGGCCCCAAGGCCGCGCAGATCCTCGCGTCGGGCGGACGTGCGCTGCCTGGCCGCCTCGCCGAGCAGAGCTACTGGTACGACGTGGCCGCCAAGGACGTGATCGGCGCTCGCGAAGCACTCACCTACGCCTTCGAGCACTCGACGCCGTTCCGGCTCAACGACAAGTGGAATGAGTTCGAGAACCTGCTCACCCAGTACATCCCGCTGGCCCTGAACGGGGACTCGACCACCCAAGCCGTCCTGGCCGATATTCAGAGCCAGCTCCCGTAGTTCCTCCGGACGCCTGGCCGGCAGACAAAGCCGGCCGGGCGTTTTCCGAAGCCCCGTTGCCGCTTGAGGGAAGGTAGCCATGGCCGCCCTGCACGAGACGACAGCCACCGCAACAGTTCCCCGCCAACGATCGGCTGGCGGCTTTCATGCCGCCGAGGGCCGCACCGCTTTCTTCTTCCTGCTCCCGAGCCTGCTCGGGGTCACCCTGTTCCTCGTGCTGCCGATTATCGCGTCGCTCGTTCTCAGCTTCACCAACTGGAAGCTGCTGGGCGCCCCCGCCTTCGTCGGCATCGCCAACTACGTCCGGCTGTTCACCGCCGATCCGCAGTTCTGGCCGGTGCTGCGCAACACGCTGTTCTTCACCGCCGAATATCTGGTTCTCAACATCGTGATCTCGCTGGGGCTGGCGGTATGGATCTCCAGCCTCAAGATGGGGCAGCGGTGGTTCCGGGTGATCTTCTTCCTCCCCACGTTCACACCGACCATCGCTGTCGCCATCGTCTGGATGCTGATCTTCGCGCCCGATGGCCTGTTCGACAGCGTCATGTCCGCGCTTTCCATCCACATGCCCAGCATGCTGACCGACCAGAAGCTCGCAATGCAGGCGGTCGTGATCGTCTCGCTGTGGGCCAATGTCGGTTACAATACTGTTCTATTCAACGCCGCGCTCGATATGGTGCCGGTGAACTATCTCGAGGCCGCGCGCATCGACGGCGCCGGCGCCTGGGCGCGGTTCTGGAAGATCCGCCTGCCGCTCATCTCGCCGACGCTTTTCTTCGGCACGGTCATGACGGCGATCACCTCGCTCCAGGTGTTCGACCAGATCTATGTGATGACGCGTGGCGGCCCCGGCAATGCCACGGCCACGCTGGGGTTTGCCATCTATCAGCGTGGGTTCGAGAACTTCCAGATGGGCTACGCCTCGACCATCGCCTGGGTCATGTTCGCCATGATCATGGCCCTGACCGCCCTGCAGTTCTGGCTTCAGCGCAAGTGGGTGCACTATGACAACTAAGCCGCGCAGCGCCCGCACCACATTGGTGCTCGACCTGATCAATCACGGCGCGCTCGCGCTGGTGGCCCTGCTCTTCCTCTTCCCGTTCTTCTGGATGGTGTCCAACGCCATCCGCAGCAACGCCGAAGTGCTCGCCATCCCGGTGCGGATCCTGCCCAACGTCTTCCAGTGGGGCAACTTCATCGAGGCGTGGACGCAGCTGCCGTTCGGGCGCTTCTTCCTCAACAGCGCCATCGTCGCGGTGAGCGTCACGATCATCACCGTGATCGTCTCGTGCCTGTCGGGCTACGCCTTCGCCCGCCTGAAGTTCCCCGGCCGGGACACGCTGCTGATGGCCTATCTGGGAACGCTGATGGTTCCTGCCATCATGCTGATCATTCCGCTGTTCCTGATCGTCAACAATCTGGGCATGGTCAACACCTTCCAAGGGGTCATCCTGCCCGTCGCCTTTGGCACGTTCGGCTCGTTCCTGCTCCGGCAGTTCTTCCTCTCGATTCCGATGGAGCTCGAGGAGGCGGCGCGGATCGACGGCGCATCGCGCCTGCGCATTCTCGTCAGCATCATCGTGCCGCTGTCGATGCCGGCGATCGGCCTGCTTTCGCTGTTCACCTTCATCGCTCAGTGGAACAATTTCCTCTGGCCGCTGATCGTGATGACCGGCGCCGACAACGCCACGCTGCCGGTCGGGCTGACCCTGTTCAAGACGCAGCAGGGGACGGCCTGGAACTACATCATGGCCGGTGCGGCGCTTTCCATGCTGCCCGGCATCATCCTCGCCGTGCTGCTGCAGAAGCTGATCTATGGCAGCATTGCCCTGAACTCCGGCATGGGAGGCCGCTAGCGCCGCGACAACGAGGATAGGCACGCTCCAAAAGTCTGATACAAATCAGACCATTGGGTAATCTGGGAGGGTCAGCCCCATGCGTGCGAGCGTTACTGCGCATCGCGATTTCACGATCTCGCGGATCGATGACCGGCTCTATAGCGCGTTTCTCGAGCATCTGGGGCGGGCCATCTACACCGGCATCTATGAGCCGGGTCACCCGACGGCCGACAAGAACGGCATGCGCGGCGACGTCGCGCAACTCGTGCGCGACCTCAGGATACCCTATGTCCGCTATCCCGGCGGCAACTTCGTTTCGGCCTACAATTGGGAGGACGGCGTCGGTCCGCGCGAGCAGCGCCCCACGCGCCTCGACCTCGCCTGGCATACCTCCGATTCCAACGCAGTCGGCGTGCACGAATTCTACGACTGGTGCGAAACCGTGGGCACCAAGCCGATGCTGGCCATCAACCTCGGCTCGCGCGGGCTCGACGAGGCCCGCAACTTCGTTGAATACGTCAACGGGCCGACCGGCTCCTATTGGGGCGACCTGCGCAAGAAAAACGGTCGCGCCGAGCCCTTCGACGTCCGCCTCTGGTGTCTCGGCAACGAGATGGACGGCCCCTGGCAGGTCGGCCACAAGACTGCCGACGAGTACGGCCGGCTTGCCCTCGAAACGGCGAAGGCCCTGCGCGCATTCGACAAGTCGCTCGAGCTGGTGGTCTGCGGTTCGTCGAACTCCGACATGGCGACCTACCCCGAATGGGAGCGCGTCGTGCTGGAGCACACCTACGACGCCGTCGACCACATTTCGCTGCATATGTATTTCAACAACCGCGCGAACCACACCGCGAACTATCTGGCGCTCAACGAAAAGCTCGACCGCTACATCGGGACGATCGCCTCCACGATCGGCTTCGTGAAGGCCAAGAAGCGGAGCAAGCGGAACGTCACCATCTCGTTCGACGAGTGGAACGTCTGGTACCACTCGAACGCCGCCGACCGCGCCACGCTGGACGGCAACAATGGCTGGCCGCACGCGCCGCGCCTGCTCGAGGATGCCTACAATTTCGAGGATGTGCTGCAGGTGGGCTGCATCCTCAACACGTTCATCCGCCGCTCGGACGTCGTGCGCATCGCCTGCATCGCGCAGCTGGTCAACGTCATCGCACCGATCCTTACCGAGCCCGGCGGGCCGGCGTGGAAGCAGACCATCTACTTCCCATATTACTTCGCCTCGGTGTTTGGCCGCGGCACAGCGCTCAACCTCACTGTCGACTCCCCCGGCTACGATGCCGATGTCGCCGACAACGTGCCCTATCTCGATGTTTCCGGCGTGCATGACGAAGCCGCCGGAACCCTGACCTTCTTCGCGGTCAACCGCCACGCCAGCGAGACGCTCGAGCTGTCGATCGATCTGCTCGGCTTCGGCGGTCCGGGGCGCGTGATCGACCATCAGGTGCTTACCCATGCCGATCTCAAGGTCGCAAACACGCTGGCCAACCCGGATGCCGTGGCGCCGAAGACCGGGTCGGGCGTTGCGATCGACGGCAGCAAGCTCACCGGCCAGCTGCCACCCTATTCCTATCAGATGATCCGCGTGCAGCTCTGACCGTCGCCAAAGCCCCGACCATGCCGGCCGCTGCTACGCGCAGCTCACCGACACACAGCAGGAAGCCAACGGCCTTTACGACGAGAACCGCCGCCTCAAGCTCCCGGGCGACAGGCTGCGCGCCTCAGCCGCGCTGGTCGCGATACCAGCGTACGGTGCGCTCGACGCCTTCCGCCAGAGATGTTGCGGGCCGATAGCCTGTCAGTTCCTCCAGCAGCGCAATGTCGGCCCAGGTGTCGGTCGCGTCGCCGGGCTGCATGTCGAGGTCAGTCTTGACCGCCTTCCGCCCCATCGCCCGCTCGATGGTCTCAACAAAATCGAGCAGCCCGACCGGGCTGCCATTGCCGATATTGACGACCCGCCATGGCGCCACCGGAGACAACGAGTCAAACGCGCTGACCCTCGCTTGCCCAGGGACCACGTCGATCAGCCGACGGATCGATTCCACCAGGTCGTCGACAAAGGTAAAATCGCGTTTCATCGCGCCCCTGCCATAGATGTCGATCGGGCTGCCCGCCTCGATCGCATCGATGAATTTGAGCAGCGCCATGTCGGGACGCCCCCAGGGGCCGTAGGCGGTGAAAATCCTCAGGCAGGTCACAGGGATGCCGAACAGATGCGCGTGGGAGTGCGACAGGACTTCGGCCGCCTTCTTTGTCGCGGCATAGGGCGATATCGGTATGTCGGTGCTCTCGCTCTCGCGCTTGGGCACGCCCGACCCCGTGCCGTAAACCGACGATGACGAGGCCATCACGACGTGCTGCGGCCGATGCGTTCGCATGGCTTCGAGCAGGTGCATCGTGCCCGTTACATTGGTCGAAACGAAGCCCAGCGGATCGTCGATACTGGCCCGCACACCTGCTTGTGCCGCGAGATGCACGACGACGTCCGGCTCGAACGCCGCAACCGCTTCGGTCACCCGCGCGCGATCCTCGAGCGCGCATTCCGTCGCGGCGAATGCGCTCTCGGCGGCCAGCACTGCGTGCCGCCGCCGCTTCAGGTTCACGTCGTAGTATGGCGAAAAGCTGTCGAGGCCGAATACCGTGTGCCCCTCGCCGAGCAACCGTCGCGCCAAATGAAATCCGATGAATCCGGCCGATCCAGTGATGAAGACCTTCATGCGAGTCTCGTGCCTGCCGGCGACTCCCCAAAATCCAGGTGCGTGTATTGCCACAGGCGGGACAAATTGCGAACCGTCCGTCTGTCGCCCGGCGCCATATTCGGGCCGTCAAGCTCTGGTCAGTGCACCGGATTCCGTTCTACTGAGCCGTCATGCCCAAGTCCGACCAGTCGCTCAAAGTCTTCATTTCCTACGCCCGCCGCGATGGCGCGGCGTTCGCCGAGGACCTGGTGGATGCGCTCGACGTCGCCGGTTTCGACGCCTTTCTCGATCGCAACGACATCGCGGCTGGAGAAGATTGGGAGCGACGGCTCGAAGGCCTGATCGCCGCCGCGGACACAGTCGTTTACGTGGTGACACCCGGCTCGGTGCAGTCTGAACGCTGCGGCTGGGAGATCCGCACGGCGGAAAGCCTCAACAAGCGCATCGTACCCGTTGTCGCCATCGAGGTGCCCGAAGCGGGGACGCCGGCATGGCTCGGGCGGCTCAACTACATCTTCTTTGATGGCCGCCAGACCTTTTCGCGCGCGCTCAAGCAACTCTCCACCGCGCTCACCACCGACGCGACCTGGATCCGCGAACACACGCGCATCGCCGAGCTGGCCGAACGCTGGATCCAGCGCGGCCGCCCCGATGTATTGCTGCTGCGGGGCCCCGAGCTCGAGGCGGCGCAGCAATGGATCGCCGGCGCCAGCGACACGGGACCGCAACCCAGCGACCTCCACCGCAGCTTCATCGATGCCAGCGCGGATCACGAGCAGAACCAGGCCGCACTCGAAGCCGAACGGCTCGCGGCGGTCGGTGTCGAGCAGACCGCCAAGGAGGAAGCCCTCAAGCGGCTGTCGCGCCGGACCGCGCTGGGTCTCGCCGCCTCCGGCATTCTCGCCGTCGCCGCAATCGGTTTCTTCGGGTGGAGCCTCAACGCCGAGGGCCGTTTCCGCGAGGCGCAGCGCGCTGCCGAAATGGCCCAGCAGAACTCGATCGATGCCGAGATCGCGGGCGAAGCCAGGCGCACCGACATCACCGGACAGCTGGTTGCCTACGCCACCTCGCGCACGGATTTTCGGCTGGGCGCCGCCGAGCGCACCGAATTCACCAACTCGGCCGTACGGCACCTGCTCGATCCCGACACGCCGCTGCTGACCGCTTTCATGCGGGCCCAGGAGGAGATGCGCGGCGACCGTACTGCGCCGCGCCCGCTGCTCTCGACCAGCATCAATGGCGACATCTATCTGGGCAGGCCCTCGGCGAACCGGAAGCTCGAAGCGCTGGTGGTGACCGCCGGCACCGCCGATGACGACGATACCGATGCCGATGCGTGGGAGGCGATGCTGCGCAAGGCCGGCTTCAATGTGCATCGGTTGCTCAATCCTTCAAGTGCCCAGTTTGCGGACGGCCTCGGCGCGTTCCTTGGCCAGCGCGAGGTGGGTGCGACTTTCGAAGGCTCGGAGAACGTCGTTCCATCCGGAGCGCGGGCTGCCAGCGGCCCTGAGGCGAACACGCTCTATTTCTTCGTGTTCGTGGGCGAAGCGGGCACTCTCGACGGCCAGACGCGGCTCGGCTTCTCCGACAGCACGGGCGACGCGTTCGAGGCAACGACCGCCGGTCTCGACGCGGTAACGCAGGCCTTCGCGGCACGCGCCGCCGCTTCGGTGCTCGTCGTTGACGCGGCGTTTACGCTTGAAACGGGTACTGCCACGCTGCGCCGCGGTTCCTGACCGCTCCAATCTGCGATTCACCAAATCGCAAGGCCTTTGCCGAAGAGTCCATGGCTCGGTTCAGAAGAACCGCGTGACACCAATCCGGGCTCAGAAGATGCCCCTCGACTTCTCGGCGATGCTCGCGCTCAGTTGCGCCGTCACAGCCTTGCAGGGCGCTATCATGCTGGTCCTCTGGCAAAGCCGGCGCCGCGCGCTGTGGCTGCCATGGCGCGCCGCGACGTTCGCCCTCGGCGGCGCCTTTTTGTTCCTGTTCGTGATCGACGACGAATCGATGCGCCAGATCAGCATCGGACTGGGCACCGCCACCTTCATCGCCGCAACCTTCACGGTGTGGAGCTCATCGCGCGTTTTCGCCGGTAAGCCGGTGATCTGGGCGGCCCTCATCGCCGCACTCGGTATCTGGGCGGGCCTCGGCATTCTCACCGACACGCTCGGCTCACTGCTGCCGGCCGCTCTCGTGCAGTCGCTGGCAGGCATCGCCTGGATCGGCGGCGGGGCGTTGGAGCAGTTTCGTGCCCGGCGTGACGGACGCACCTTCGGCGAATGGGGCGTCATCGTGCTCTACGCCGCCGTCGCGCTGTTCTTTGCCGCCCGACTCCCCTTCATTCTGCTCTGGCCGTTCCCCTTTGGCGCCCAAGAGGGCGACGCGGCGTGGCTCGCCGTCTTCGTCGTCGGCCTCGATGTCGCGGCGATCCTCCTCACCACGCTCACCGTTCTCGGCCTGCGCGACGAGGAAGTCGCGGCCTAGAGCGCGAAGGGACGGAAATGCTTGCTCAGCTTGAGCGTCTGCGCCTGGTAGTTTGAGCCGAGGCCCGAGCCGTAGAGCCGGTCGGGCGCCTCGCTCAGCCGTTCATAGATCAGCCGTCCGATCGTCTGCCCGTGCCCGAGCAGGAACGGCACTTCGCGCGAGCGCACCTCGAGCACCGCCCGGCTCCCTGTGCCCCCCGCGGCAGAGTGGCCGAAGCCGGGATCGAAGAAGCCCGCATAGTGGACGCGGAACTCGCCCACCAGCGGATCGAACGGCACCATCTCGGCGGCATAGGCGGGCGGCACGTGCACGCTCTCGCGGCTCACGAGAATGTAGAACTCGTCGGGATCGAGGATGAACTCGTCGCTGCCCCGATTGATCAGCGGTTCCCAATAGTCGAGGACGTCGAGCGCATCCTTCTTGTCCATATCGATGACCGGCGTATGCCGCTTGGAGCGGAAGCCGATCAGTCCCTGGCGGTCGTCGCCCTTGAGGTCGATCGACAGCGCAACGCCCTCGGCCACCTCTTCGTTGGGATCGATCACCAGCGTCTCGGCCCGGTGCAGCGCCTGGTGCTCGGCCACGGACAGCCGTGTGCCGCCAACGCGGAAGCGCATCTGGCTCAGCCGCGAGCCGCGGCGGACGCGCACGGGGAAGGTGCGTGGCGAAATCTCGAGATAGAGCGGCCCGCCATAGCCGGCGGGCAGCGTGTCGAAGCCGCGCGCCCTGTCGCCGATCACGCGGGTGAACACGTCGAGCCGGCCGGTCGAACTCTTGGGGTTGGCTCCCGCGCTCACCGTTGCAGGCAGGTCGAGCGTTTCGAGCAGCGGTACGAGATAGACGCAGCCTCGCTCCAGCACGGCCCCGCCGGTCAGGTCGAGCCGATGCAGTTCGAGGCTGCGAATGCGCTCCGCGACGGTCTGCTCCGGCCCCGGCAGGAAGCTCGAACGGACCCGGTAGGCGACGTCGCCCAGCCGCAGGTCGAGGCTCGCCGGCTGCACCTGATCGGCGTCGAAGGGCGGCGCGACGATGCCGCCAGCCTGCCGCAGCCGTTCAATGTAGCGGGCCGGAAATACGCCCGGCGCCCAGGGTTCAGTGTCTGCCACGCTTGCCTCCGAGACCGTTTAGCACCGGGTTGACGCCTCCGAGCAAGGGGAATAATGCAAGAACCCAGTGGTGATTTGGCCGGTCTGATTGCAGCCACTTAAAACAAGTCGCTAAAGGGACCCGTGCTCGAACCGGCCGCATTCGCGTGCCGGTTTTTTGTTTGGAGCCACCAATGCCGAAGCTGACGAACAATCCGCTGAGCGACCCCAGCAACTGGTCGCCCGAGACGCAACTCGTTCACGGCGGCAGCAGGCGATCGCAGTTCAACGAGACGAGCGAGGCGATCTTCCTCAATTCGGGCTACTCCTACCCGACGTCGCAGCATGCCGAAGATATCTTCACGCATAAGATCGCGGGCCACAACTACTCCCGGTTCGCCAATCCCACCCTCGACATGTTCCAGGACCGCATGGCGCTGCTCGAAGGAGCCGAAGCCGCGCGCGCCTTCAGCTCAGGCATGGCGGCCGTCACCAATGCAGTGATGAGCCAGGTCCGCGCCGGCGACCACATCGTTGCGGCGCGCGCGCTGTTCGGCGGTTGTCGATACGTCGTCGAAGACCTGATGCCGCGCTTCGGCGTTGCCTCGACGCTGGTCGATGGCCGCGACCCCGCCAATTTCGAGCAGGCGATGCGGCCCAACACCAAGGTGGTGTTCGTGGAGAGCCCGACCAACCCGACGATCGAACTGGTCGACATCAAGGCTGTCGCCGACATTGCGCACGCGCATGGCGCAAGGCTCATCGTCGACAATGTTTTCGCCACCGCGCTCTTCCAGCACCCGCTCAAGCTCGGCGCCGATCTCGTTACCTACTCCACGACCAAGCACATCGATGGCCAGGGGCGAACTCTTGGTGGCATCGTCCTGGGCAGCAAGGAGCTGATCGAGGGCGACGTGCATACGCTGCTGCGTCAGACCGGCCCCTCGCTCTCGCCCTTCAATGCCTGGCTGCTGCTCAAGAGCCTCGAAACGATGCCGTTGCGCGTCGAGAAGATGACATCGAATGCGGCGCGCATCGCCGATTACCTTGAGGGCCACCACAAGGTCGCGCGTGTCGCCTATCCCTTCCTCAAATCGCATCCGCAGCACGAACTCGCGAAACGCCAGATGGCCAATGGCTCGACACTGATGGCGATCGACGTGAAGGGCGGGCGCGAAGCCGCGTTCAAGTTCTCCGACGCGCTGTCGGTCATCCTCATCTCCAACAATCTGGGCGATGCCAAGTCGCTGATCACCCATCCCGGCACCACGACGCATCAGCGCTTCACCGAGGACGTTCGAGTCGAGAGCGGCATCACGCCGGGCCTCTTGCGGCTGAGCGTGGGGCTAGAGAATGTCGACGATCTGATCAAGGATCTCGAATTCGGTCTGGAGCAGATCTGATGCCCATGGTTCGTGGTCCGTTCGAGGTAAAACTCACACCGCAATCGGCAGACGAGCGCGAGGCTGCGGCCTTCCTCGGCCGGCTCAGTATCGACAAGCAGTTCCATGGTGCGCTTGAGGCGACGAGCGTCGGGCAGATGATGGCGGCGCGCGGCGGCAGGCCCGAGTCCGCCGGCTATGTCGCGCTGGAGCGCGTCACCGGAACGCTCGAGGGGCGCACCGGCAGCTTCATCCTCCAGCATTCGGGACATTCGAGTCCCGCTGGCCAGTCGCTGGCGGTCAACGTCGTCGCCGACAGCGGGACGGACGGTCTCGCCGGTCTGGCCGGCACAATGCAGATCGTCATCGAGCCGGGCGGCAAGCACTTCTACGAGTTCGACTACACGCTCGCGTCCTAGTCACCAGACGCCCGGCACCCAGCGCCATTTCACACGCCGGGTGTAGTCGGTGTAGCCCAGCAGTTCGGCGCGCAGCGTGCGCTCTTCCAACACCGTGCGGACCATCAGGCCGACGATCACCACCGCCACCGGGATCAGCGCCCACCACGAGCCCAGCACCAGCGCGATGCTCAGCGCCAGCAACGAGCCGCTGATATAGCCGGGATGGCGAACATAGGCGTAGGGGCCGGTATCGATCACCGTCTGCCCGCGGTCCTGCTGGATGCGCACGCCCGGCTCGAAGTGGCGGTTCACCGCCTGCGGCCAGGTCTGGCCGACGAAGCTTGCGATGAAGATCGCGTAGCCGACGAGGACGACCCAATCGGGAGCGCCGGCACCGCCCAGGCGACGATCGAACCCAGCAACCGGCAGGATCGCCACCATGCCGCCGATCACCAGCGCGATGAAGATGTAGTCCCAGAGCTTGGTGCCCGGCTGCACCCGGGCGCGCGCCGCGAAAATCTCCGGATTGAGCCGGTAGAGCACTGCGACCGCGATCAGGATGGCGATAACGAATGCGGCCATGAACCACCAGGCGCGCGGCCAGTCCAGTGTACCCGCCGAACCGAACAGCAGCACCCAGATCACCGCGACGGTGACGACGAGCTGGATCAGCGCCTTGCCGACCACGCGAAAGGATGTGTCCATGACTCACCTCCCATGCGGATCATCCTAGACCCGCACGGGAACGAGCGAAACCTGTCGCGCCGCGACGTGTCTCAGTGCTTGGTTGCTTCGAATTCGTGCGGCTTGAAGTGGTAGTCGGCCGAGCAGAACTCGCACACCACTTCGATCTCCCCGTCGACCACCATGTCGGCGCGTTCTTCTGCCGTGAAGTTTTCGCGCAGCATCGACTCGATCCGTTCGGCCGAGCAGGTGCAGCGCTCCTCGAGCGGCACCGGTTCGAACACGCGCACACCCTGTTCGTGGAACAGGCGGAACAGCAACCGCTCGGCGCTGACGTCGGGATCGGCCAGTTCGTCATCGGCCACCGTCGAGAGCAACGCGCGCGTCGTCGTCCACTTGTCGCTTTCGGCGAAGCTCCTGTCGGCCGTCTCAGGATTGTCGAAGTTCCCGTCGCCCGGCAGGTCCGGCATGGTTCGTCCGCCATGCGGCGGCAGATACTGCACGAGCGTGCCGCCGGCCCGCCAGCGCGGCTGACGCTCGCCCTTGCGGGAAAGCTGCGCCACCGCGAGCCGCACCAATGTGGGCACCTGTTCGGACTGCTGGAAGTAGGTGTGCGCGACGTCCTCGAGCGAGCCGCCTTCGAGCGCAACGATGCCCTGGTAGCGTTCCATGAACTGGCCCTGGTCGACGGTCATCGCCAGGTGTCCCTTGCCGAGCAGCCTGGCCGGCGTCGCCTCACCCAGCTCGATCGCCTTCTGCACGCCGTCGGCGTCGAAGCGGGCATAGCCGCGCAGGCCGTCGGGCGCATCGAGGTCGACGACGATCAGATTGACCGGACCGTCGGTCTGCGTCTGCAGGATGAACTTGCCCTCGAACTTCAGCGACGAGCCGATCAGCGCCGCCAGCACCACTGCCTCCCCCAGCAGCCGGGCCACCGGCGCGGGGTAGTTGTGACGCGTCAGGATCTGGTCGAGCGCCTCGCCAAGCCGGACGACGCGGCCGCGGCTGTCGAGCGTCTCGAGGGTGAAGGGGACCACGACATCGTCGCCGGATTCCGGGCGATCGAGGCCATAGTCGGTAAGCTGCAGTTCTGCCAATTCAGACCGTATCGATCCCGAAGCAGTAGCACAGGATCGCCTTTTGCGCGTGAAGTCGGTTTTCGGCCTCATCGAAGACCACCGATTGCGGCCCGTCTATGACCTCATCGGTAACTTCGTCGCCGCGGTGAGCCGGCAGACAGTGCATGAACAAGGCATCCTTGTCCGCCAAGCCCATCAAATTGGTGTCCACGCGATAGGGTTTCAAGGTCTTGCGGCGGTCGCTGACATCGGTGTCGCCCATCGACACCCAGGTGTCGGTGATGATGAGGTCGGCGTCCTTGACCGCCTCGTGCGGATCCTCGCCCAGCGTCACATGCGCGCCGGCCTCGCGGATGTCGGCGAGCAGCGCCTGGTCCGGGCCGTATTCGTCCGGGCAGGCGATGCGGAAGCGCGTGCCGAACAGCTTGCTCGCATGCACCCAGCTCGCCAGCACGTTGTTGGCGTCGCCCACCCAGGCCACCGTCGCGCCCTTGATCGAGCCGCGGTGTTCCTCGAACGTCTGGATATCGGCCATCACCTGGCACGGATGCGCGCGACGGGTCAGGCCGTTGATGACGGGGATATCGGAGGCGCCGGCAAGATCGAGCAGGTCGTCATGGTCGAGGATGCGGATCATGATCGCATCGACATAGCGGCTCATCACGCGCGCCGTGTCGGCCAGCGTCTCCTCGCGGGCGAGCTGCATGCTGTCGCCGCTGAGGAACATCGTCTCGCCGCCCAGCTGGCGCATGCCCACGTCGAAGCTGACGCGCGTGCGCGTCGACTGCTTCTCGAAGATCATCGCCAGCACTTTATGCCTGAGCAGTTCGTCGCGTTCGCCGCGCTTGGTGCGCGCCTTGAGCTCGTTGGCGACGGCCAGCATGTTGCGCAGCTGGTCCTCGGAGAAGTCCTCAAGGGTCAGGAAGTGCCGGGGGCTGCTCATGCTGTGACGTGCTCCTTGTCGCCCTCAGCCTCGATGGCGGCAAAGGCATCGGCGATCTTTTCGACCGCCTCCTCGATATCGGCTTCAGTGATGATCAGCGGCGGCAGGAAGCGCAGCACGTTGTCGCCGGCCCCCTGCATCAACAGTTGGTGGTCGTCGCGCAGCCGCGCGGTGAAATCGCGCACCACCACGGAGTCCTTGATCTTGATCCCGGCGAGCAGTCCCTTGCCGCGCAGCTCCACCACATAGTCCGGGTAGCGCTGCTGCAATTGCTGCAGATGCCAGCGCAGGCGCTGGCCCATCTGGTTCACATGTTCGATGAAACCGGGCTCAAGCACCCGGTCGAGCACCGCATTGCCGATCATGCAGGCGAGGGGGTTGCCGCCATAGGTCGAGCCATGCGTGCCCGGGACCATGGACTTGGCGGCGTCGCCCTTGGCGAGGCACGCGCCCAGCGGGAAGCCGCCACCGATGCCCTTGGCCACTGCCATGATGTCGGGCTCGATCCCGGCCCATTCATAGGCAAAGAACTTGCCCGTCCGGCCGTAGCCGCACTGCACCTCGTCGAGCACCAGCAGCATGCCGTGCTTGTCGCACAGGGCGCGCAGCCCGCGCAGATACTCGACGTCCATCGCGGTCACGCCGCCCTCGCCCTGTACGGGCTCGATCAGGATGGCGCAGGTCCGGGAGGTGATCGCCGCTTCGACCAGCTTGATGTCATTGGGCTTGATGTGGGTGAAGCCGGCGAGCGGCGGCCCGAAGCCTTCGACATAATGCGGGTTTCCCGCCGCGGCGATGGTGCCCATCGTGCGGCCGTGGAATGAGCCGGTGAAGGCGATGATCTCGTAGCGGTCGGGCTCGCCCTTGGCGAAGAAGTAATGCCGCGCGGTCTTGATCGCGCACTCGATCGCTTCGGCGCCCGAATTGGTGAAGAACACCGAGTCCGCAAAGGTCGCATCGACCAGCCGCTGCCCCAGCCGCTCCTGCTCGGGGATCGTGAACACGTTGGACGTGTGCCAGACCTTCTCGGCGGCGTCCTTGAGCGTCTTCACCAGGTGCGGATCGGCGTGGCCGAGCGCGTTCACGGCAATGCCGGCGTGGAAGTCCAGATATCGGGTCCCGTCCTGCGCGATGAGGCGCACGCCCTCGCCCCGCTCGAAAGCGAGTGGCGATCTGGCGTAGGTGCCGTACAGCGCGGACATGGTCTTCCCCTGTGGGTTGAGTTTGAAACGGGTTGGATGCTCCAGAAACCAAAAAACGCGCGGCTATCAGTCGCGCGTCGGAGCAAAAACCCCTATGCCCATCGGGGCCTTCAAAGTCAACGCTGGCGGGCGGAATGCCTTAGGCCACAAGCGCCCGCACCAGCAGCACCAGCCCCGCACCCGCCCCGACGCCGATGGCGGTCGCGAGCCAGAGGCGGAAACTGCCCAGCCAGACAAGGATGAGCGCACCGGGCGAGACGGCGCCGATCTGCGTCATCATCGTCATCGTGTCCGAACAGATCCACTCCTCGGCGAGCCGACCATCCTCGAAGCGGTAGAGTTCCTGGCTCTCATAGTCGATGCGCTTGCCGCGGGGCGGGATGCCGAGGAAGTCTCCGGTCTGGGTGCCGGTGAAGCGCACGTGCACTGCGACCTTGTCGCCGCTCGCCACCATGCTGTCGATGTGGATGCCGAGGTCGGGGAAGGCGCCGAACATCTGCCGGACATTCTCGCGCCAGGCCGCGTGGCCCTTCTTCTGATAGGGCATGCCGGCAATGTTGATCCGGAAGTCGGACCGCATAAGCGAAAGGCAGCCCTCGAAATCCTTGCGCGCCAAGGCATCAAAGGCTCTCCTCATGACCTCAAGATTCAGTTCCGGGCTGCTGGGCTGGACAATGGTGGACACGATCAACCTCACGGGCTAGAGCCATATTATGAATAATATTCATAATGAAGATATATCACATAATCGCCGTGACGCGCTGTCGCATCTGCTGGCGGTGACGGAGTTGATGAACGCCGATATGCGCCGCGGGATGTCCCGCCATGGCCTCACCGAGGCACGTGTCCGCGTCGTGTGGGAACTGGGCCTCGTTGAAGGCTCGATGACGCAGCGGCAGCTCGCTGATGCGCTCGCCGTCTCGCCACGCAATGTCACCACGCTCATCGACAGCCTCGAGGCAACAGGCTTCGTCAGCCGAACCCCGCATCCCGGCGACCGTCGAGCGATCCATGTCGTCCTCACCGAGAAGGGCCGGCAATCGTTCGCTCAACTGCGGGGCGAGATGAGCGAATTCTCAGAGCGCCTGTTCGGCGACGTCCCCGATGCCGACCTCGACACCTTCCGCCGCATTCTTGACTCAGTAGGCAGGCATCTGGCCGACCTCGCACGCAGCGAAGGCAAGTAGAACAGCCTCGCCACGGTGCGTGGAACGACCCTCAGGAGATCGGGTTTTCCCCGGTGAAAACCAGCCGCGAGTCTTGATCCCGGATTCGCAGCCCGTGTAGTATCCTCATCGTTGGGACACGATATTTCGTGTGGCGGATCCTTCCGACCTACGATGAGTAGCGTATGAGGCTGTTGCACCTCCCGCGGCAGCACGGCGAGGGATTCTGACTAGAAGGCGGTTGATACGATGGAATCTGCTGGTAGCTGGACCGAAGAACGCGTCGAGCTTCTCAAGAAACTTTGGCTGGAAGGCCTGTCGGCGAGCCAGATCGCCGGCGTCCTCGGCGAAGGCGTCACCCGCAACGCGGTCATTGGCAAGGTCCACCGGCTCAAGCTGACTGGCCGCGCCAAGCCGGCGAGCTCGACACCGCGGCCGCGCGCCACGCCCCGCCCCTCGAGCGGCGTGCGGCGGATTTCGACGGGCTCGGCCCGTCCGAGCAGCGGCATCGCCAGCATGATGAAGTCGCGCTCTGCCCCCTCGGGCGGCGGCGGGATGACTCATGGCGCCACCGCGCTCAAGATGGATCCGGAGTTCGAGACCGAGGTCTATGTCGCTCCGCAGGTCCAGGAGCTCTACATCCCCGAAGACCAACGGCTGAACCTGCTGCAGCTCAACGAGCACACCTGCAAATGGCCGATCGGCGACCCGCTCACGCCCGACTTCTACTTCTGCGGCCAGCATTCGGAAGAGGGTAAGCCCTACTGCGACTTCCACTCGCGCCGGGCCTACCACCAGATCGAGAAGAAGAAGCGCTGAGCTTCGGTACTGTCGATGCAGCAAGGGCGCCTCGCGGCGCCCTTTGTGTTTGGCTCAGATCGCGACGCCCACTGTCACCTCGGCGAGGTAACCGTCGGTGATGTTTCCGGTCATCGTCGGCGTCATCATCGTCATTTCGGCATCGCTGTTGTCGCGGAAGACGTTGTCGCTGTCGATCGAGATGCGGGCAAAGGTGCCGATACTCGCTTCATAACCCGACGCGGTGTCGTAGACGTCCTTGCAGGTCTCCGCCGGCAACGCGAACTGCGAGGTCAGAACCGCGTTCCGGTGATCCGTCGCGACATCGAGGCTTGGATAGACCTCGAAATGGATGTGCGGCCAGCGCCCGTCATAGCAGCCGGGGAAGATGGTGGTGAAGGTCACATAGCCGTCCGCGTCGGCCACCTGAACGCCGCGCAGGTAGTTCTCGTCGGGCGCGGTGTAGAGCGAGTACCTGCCGTCGGTCGTGCAGTGCCACACATAGATCGCATGGCCCGGCAGCGCGGCGCAGCCATTTCCGGCATCGCCGATCTTGATCCTCAGCGTCAGCGGGATCCCCGCCGCCGTGTTGGTCGAGATGCCGAAGCTCGAGCGGATGTCGCTCCGCACGACGCCGCTTTCGCTCAGGATGTTGCTGGTGTTGCCGGGCGCGTTGTTCGACCCGTCGCCCGGGTAGGGCCCGGCCGTCTCCGATGCATCGACGACGCAGATTGCGTCCTGCGCCAGTGCGCCGGGCGCATAGGTCGCGACCATCGCTGCGACGCTGCCGCCGCCCAGCAGCGCCAGCACGCCGCGGCGCCCGCGCCGTTGCTCCAGCAGGCGCTCGAGGTCGAATTCGAGGCCGTGCTTGTGGTCATCGTGGTCGTGGTCAGACATGTCGTCACTCCCTGCAGTGAACGGCAGCCCCGATTGGCCCCGTATGCCCAGTAGCTACGGATGCCCCCATGCCCCCTCAATACACGATCTCGGCAAGGTTCATTAACTCGCCGTCATGTCCGGCTATCGGCTGAGCAGCACTTCGACGCGCGTGCCCTCGCCCGGCTTCGACTTGATGGTCAGCAGGCCGCGATGGCGGTGGACGATGTGCTTGACGATGGCAAGCCCAAGGCCGGTCCCCTTCTTCTTGCGGCTCGACTCCGCATCGACGCGATAGAAGCGCTCGGTCAGCCGCGGCACATGCTGAGCTTCGATGCCGACGCCGTGGTCGGTCACGGTGACGCTGTGGTCATACCCCGAACGCCCCGGCCCCACTATCACATCGACGCGGCCGCCGGCGGCGCCATACTTGATCGCATTGTCGATCAGGTTCTCGAAGACCTCGTAAAGCTCGTTGCGGTCGCCCGTGACAAGGGCCTCGCCGCCCTCGACCGCGATCGTCACGCCCGCCTCGCTCGCCTGCGCCTCAAGGCCCTCGGCCACCTCACGCAGCAATCCGCCGAGGTCGACCTCGCCGGTCGGCCGCATGTGCTGGCGCATCTCGATACGGCTCAGCGACAGCAGGTCGTCGATGAGGTTGGACATGCGCCCCGCCTGCTGCCGCATGATGGCGAGGAAGCGTTCGCGCGCACCCTCGTCCTTGGCGGCGGGACCGAGCAGCGTATCGATGAACCCCACCAGCGAGGTGAGCGGCGTGCGCAGCTCGTGGCTGGCATTGGCGATGAAGTCGGAGCGCAACTGTTCGAGCCGCTTCTGCTCGGTGAGGCTGCGCAGCACGATGGCGAACAGCTCGCCCTCGCCCGGCAGCGGCGCCACGTCGGCTCGGTGCCAGGTCGCGTTGGGCACGGTCTGGTGCAGCTCCACCGTCTGTGCGGCCCCGGTCAGCCGCGCCGCATCGATGGCGTCGAGCAGCGTCGGGTTGCGCAGCGCCACCGTCAGCAGGCTGCCCGCGGCCAGCGCGGGGAACTCCGCCTTGGCCGCCCCGTTGCGGTGCACCACCACCAGCCGGCGATCGAGCAGCACGCACGGATCGGGTAGCGCGTCGGCAAAACCCGCGAGGATCGCGAGGCGCTGCCCGGGCGTCACTTGATCGGCCACGTCTGCCTCCGCTTATGGCACCGGTAACGAAGTCGTGGCCCGGCACTTGCCACAAAAGCACCCGCCATGCACGCTCCACCTTCGGAGGAACGGAAATGGCCGACGACAACGAGAAGTTCGACCTCGAAAACCCCAGCCTGCCAAAGTGGGTGAAGAAGCGGGCGCTGGCGTCCGGTGGCTACCCCTATGAGGGCAAGCTCGATGATGACACTTATGCGACAGAGCTGAACGAGCTCTACCTCGAACTCGCCAAGCTCCAGGACGATCAGGCCAGGACGGGCCGCCGCATCGTCATGGTGTTCGAGGGACGCGACGCCGCCGGCAAGGGCGGGACCATCGAGACCTACCTCGAGAACCTCAATCCCCGCTATTCGGACTCCGTGGCGCTGCCCAAGCCATCCGACCGGGAGCGGACGCAATGGTACTTCCAGCGCTATGTCGACTGGCTTCCCGCCGCAGGTGAGCAGGTGCTGTTCGACCGCTCCTGGTACAACCGTGCCGGCGTCGAGCCCGTCATGGGCTTCTGCACGGCCGAGGAGACCACCAGGTTCCTCGCCGAGGTCCCGCAGTTCGAGCGCATGCTGGTCAATGACGGTATCCATCTGTTCAAGTTCTGGCTCTCGATCGGGCGGGAGATGCAGATGAAGCGCTTTCACGACCGACGGCACGATCCGCTCAAGCGCTGGAAGCTGTCGCCTGTCGATTTCGAGGCGCTGCAGAAGTTCGACGACTATTCCGAGGCGCGCACCCGCATGTTCAAGGAGACGCACAGCGAACAGACGCCCTGGACGGTCGTGCTCAGCAACGACAAGAAGCGCGCCAGGCTCGCCGTACTCCGCACCGTGCTGCGCGCCATCGATTATGACGGCAAGGATCTGGACGAGATCGGCACGATCGACAGCAGGATCGCCATGGACCCGGACCGCTTCCTCGCCGACAAGCACGACCGCTGACCAAATGGTCAAAGATTTCCACAGATGCCCGGTTTCCGGGCCCTGCGGCGTTTGACAGCCTTCCAAAAAGCGAATCAACTGCCGCCAGTTGAGCGGCGTTCCGGCTCCGGCCGGAGCGACGGGGGTGGCATGGGCGATGGGGAAAATCCGCGGCAGAACGCGGATCTAGTTGCGCCAGTCAGGACCGTGAATGCGAATGGCAGAGGGCCGTTCGCAATCGTGGTCGATCACGCCTCCAACCGCATCCCGCCGCGCTGGGGCGACCTGGGACTGCCCCCTTCCGAGCGTGTTCGCCACATTGCCTGGGACCCCGGTGCCCTCGCCGTCTCGCTTCGGCTGAGCGCGTTGCTCGATGCGCCTGTCGTTCACGCGACGGTGTCGCGGCTCGTCATCGACTGCAACCGCGACCTGGACGCCCCCGACCTGATCCCAACCTTGTCGGAGCATACCGAAATCCCGGGCAACGCTGAGCTGACGGACGACGACCGGCAGTGGCGGATCGCCTCGGCGCATGCACCGTTCCACAGCGCCATCGACCGCGTCCTCGACGCGCGCGCTGCCGCCGGGCTACCGACCATCCTTGTGTGCATGCACTCGTTCACACCCACCTATAAGGGCAAGGCGCGGCCCTGGCCGATCGGCCTCATCCATGCGCGCGATGCGCGCTACACCGCGGCCCTGCGCGACGCGCTCGCCGCCGACACGCCGGATCTCAACATCGGCTGGAACGAGCCCTATTCGGCGCTCAACGGCGTCACCTACACGCTGGAGCATCACGGCGACGGCCGCGGCCTCGACGCCACGATGATCGAAATCCGGCACGATGAAACTCTCGAACCAAACGGCGTCGCCCTGTGGGCGGCACGGCTGGCCCGGTGTCTCGAGGCAGCGCGGGTCGCGCTCGCTCCGGGCCCGGTCGTTACGGGGGCTACGACACATCAACATCAGGGGGAAGGCAATGGCTGATACATCAGCGGGTGGCGTCAAGTACGCCAAGCAAGACAGTTCTTATTTCGCCAAGCGCGGCCTGCAGCGCTATGCGGGCATCTGGTCGCTCTGGGCGCTTGGCGTCGGCGCGGTGATCTCGGGTCACTTCTCGGGCTGGAACTTCGGCTTCGCCACGGGCGGCTGGGGCGGCATGCTGGTGGCCGGGGCGATCATCGCCATCATGTATCTGGGCCTCACCTTCTCGATCGCCGAGATGAGCCCCGCCCTGCCGCACACCGGCGCGGCCTATTCGTTCGCCCGCACCTCGATGGGGCCGTGGGGCGGCTTCATCACCGGGCTGTTCGAGAACGTCGAATACGTCCTCACCCCGGCGGTGATCTGTACGTTCATTTCGGCTTATTTCGGCTCGATAACCGGGCTCGATACGGCGTACTACCCAGTGCTCTGGGTGGTGTTCTACGCCATCTTCCTCGCGCTCAACATCTTCGGCGTGGCGCTCAGCTACAAGGTGACGCTCGCCGTCACGCTGATCTCGCTGGCCGGCCTCGCCTTCTTCTACATCAGCGCGATCCCCAACATCGACTTCTCGCGCTGGGCGCTCAACATCGCGCCCGATGGCTCCGAACTGCCGGAAGGCGGCGGCTCGTGGTTCCCGACAGGCTTCTCGGGCGTGCTCGCCACGCTGCCCTTCGCAGTCTGGCTGTTCCTCGCCATCGAGCAGGTGCCACTCGCGGCCGAAGAGTCGGTCGATCCCAAGCGCGACATGCCCAAGGGCATCATGCTGGGCTTCACCACGCTCCTGCTCTCGGCGTTCCTCGTGGTGTTCCTCAACCCCTCGATCGCCGGCGTGGGCTCGCATGCCCTCGGCTCGTCGCTGGAGCCGGCGCTCGACGGCATCCGCGCCATCTATGGCGACGCCGCCGCGCCGATCTTCGGCGTCGTGGCACTGATCGGCCTTGTGGCGTCGTTCCACACCATCCTCTACGCCCAGGGCCGGCAGGTCTACTCGCTGAGCCGCGCGGGCTACTTCCCGTCGGGTCTGTCGGTCACGCACGACAAGTACAAGACGCCCCACATCGCCATGATCTCCGGCGCCGTGCTCGGCCTCGGCGTCATGCTGGTGATCTGGTTCGTCAATGGCGGCGGCGGACCGGGCGAAACGCAGCTGGGCGATGACATCATCGGCTCGGTGCTGCTCAACATGGCCGTGTTCGGCGCCATGCTGAGCTACATCATGCAGGCGGTGAGCTTCATCATCCTGCGCCGCAACCTGCCCAATATCGAGCGGCCGTTCCGCTCGCCGGTGGGCATCCCCGGCGCAGTGCTGACGGTGATCATCGCGGCAGTGACCCTGTTCTACCAGGTGCAGGACCCCAACTTCTTCCGCGGGGTCATCTGGGTGATCGTCTGGTGCGCCGTGGGCATCGCCTATTTCGCGCTGGTCGGCCGCAACAAGCTCATCCTCTCGCCCGAGGAAGAGTTCGCGCTCGAACACAAAAACAAGGCGTAAGCCGAGCCTATGGGCCGCGGTAACGACCGCGGCCCTTTCCTATTCCAACCAAGAGAGTTCAGGGAGTTTCCGCCATGGCCGCCTACACGCTGGCCCAGCTCAAGGCCGATGTCCAAAGCGGCGCCATCGACACCGTTCTCGTCGCGTTCGTCGATATGCAGGGGCGGCTGATCGGCAAGCGCTTCCAGGCCGAGTTCTTCCTCGACAGCGCCATCGACGAGACGCATGGCTGCGACTATCTGCTGGCCGACGATATCGACATGGAGCCAGTCCCCGGCTACGCCGCCGCGAGCTGGGAGAAGGGCTATGGCGACTTCGTCATGAAGCCCGACCTCAGCACGCTGATGAAGTGCACCTGGCTCGACGCCACGGCGCTTGTCATCGCCGACGTGCTCGACCACCACCACGAGCCGGTTCCGCACTCGCCGCGCGCCGTGTTGAAGTCACAGCTCGCGCGGCTCGACAGACTGGGGCTGACGGCCAATTTCGCGTCGGAGCTCGAATTCTACCTGTTCGACGAGGACTACCGGACCATCCATGAGAAGGGCCACCGCAATCTCAGGACGGCGGGCTACTACATCGAGGACTACCACATCTTCCAGACCACCAAGGAAGAAGGCGTGATGCGCGCCCTGCGCAAGCAGCTCACGGCCTCCGGCATTCCGGTCGAGAACAGCAAAGGCGAGTGGGGCCCGGGCCAGGAAGAGATCAACGTCCGCTACGCCGACGCGCTCACCATGGCCGACCGCCATGTCGTCATCAAGAACGCCACCCGCGAGATCGCCTGGCAGCAGGGCAAGGCCGTCACCTTCATGGCCAAATGGGATTTCGGCCTCGCCGGCTCGTCGAGCCACATCCACATGTCGCTCGCCAAGGCGGGCAAGAACGCGTTCGTCGACGGCAAGGATCCGCTCGGCATGTCGCCGCTGATGAAGCACTACATGGCGGGTCTGCTTACCTATGCCGGCGACATCACCTATTTCCTCGCGCCCTACATCAACTCCTACAAGCGCTTCCAGGCCGGCACCTTCGCGCCCACCAAGGCGATCTGGAGCCGCGACAATCGTACCGCGGGCTTCCGGCTGTGCGGCGAGAACAGCAAGGGGGTGCGCGTCGAGTGCCGGATCGGCGGCGCCGACCTCAACCCCTATCTCGCCTTTGCCGCGCTGATCGCTGCGGGACTTGCCGGCGTCGAGCAGAAACTCGAGCTTGAGCCGGTGTTCACCGGCGACGCCTATTCCGGCAAGAAGCTGCGCGAAGTGCACAAGACGCTGCGCGACGCCATTGCGGCACTGCGCAAATCGAAGATGCTCGCCACGGCGCTGGGTCAGCCGGCGATCGATCACTATGTCCACACCGCCGAGTGGGAGCAGTTCGAATACGACCGCCGCGTCACCGATTGGGAGTTGAAGCGCGGCTTCGAGAGGTCGTAAACACCGCGCAACTCTTCCCACAGGTGTCACATGGCCGAAACGGTCAAGATCATTTCTCCCATCGACGGCAGCGTCTACGCCGAACGGCCGGTCGCGACCGGCACGGAGATCGAAGCGGCGGTCGCGAAGGCAAAGGCCGCGCGCAGGGCCTGGGGCGAGGTCACGGTGCGCGAGCGCGCCAAGTTCCTCGAGCACTTCGTCGATGCGCTTTTGGCGAGGAACGAGGAGATCGTCCCCGAACTCGCCTGGCAGATGGGCCGCCCGGTCCGGTATGGCGGCGAACGGCGCGGTGTCGAGGAGCGCTCGCGCCACATGATCGCCATCGCCGAGGAGAGCCTCGCGCCGTCGATGCGGCCCGAGAAGGACGGCTTCAAGCGCTGGATCGCCCGCGAGCCGCTCGGCACGGTGATGGTCATTGCGCCGTGGAACTATCCGTTTCTCACCGCCGTCAATTCCATCGTTCCCGGCCTCATGGCCGGCAACGCCGTTATCCTCAAGCACGCGAGCCAGACGCTGCTCGCGGGCGAGCGTTTCGCCGAAGCGTTCCGGGCCGCAGGCCTGCCTGACGGGCTGTTCCAGAACCTCGTTCTCAACCACGCCGATACCGAGACGCTGATCGGCTCGGGCCAGATCGACCACATCAACTTCACCGGCTCGGTCGAAGGCGGCCGCCGTATCGAGCGCGCCGCCGCCGGCACTTTCGCCACGCTCGGCCTCGAGCTCGGCGGCAAGGACCCGGCTTATGTCCGCGCCGACGCCAACCTCGCCAATGCGGTCGAGAACCTTGTCGACGGCTCCTTCTTCAATTCGGGCCAGTCCTGCTGCGGCGTCGAACGCATCTATGTGCACGCCGATGTCTATGACCGGTTCGTCGACGGCTTTGTCGAGAACGCCAGGGGCTGGACGCTCGGCAATCCACTCGATGCCGCCACCGTCGTCGGCCCCATGGCCGCGCCGAAATTCGCCGACCTCGTGCGCGAGCAGACCGCGGAAGCGCGGCGCAAGGGAGCGCGCGCCCTGCTCAATACGAAGCACGATCTCGACAAGCCGGCCTCGCCCTATCACGCGCCGGAAGTGCTTGTCGACGTCAACCACCAGATGGCGGTGATGCGCGAGGAGAGCTTCGGGCCGGTTGTCGGCATCATGAAGGTGGCGGATGACGAGGAAGCCGTCACGCTGATGAACGACAGCCCCTACGGCCTCACGGCGTCGATCTGGTCGCAGGACCTCGACGAGGTGGCCAAGCTCGGCGCCCGCGTCGAGACCGGTACGGTGTTCGCCAATCGCTGCGACTATCTCGACCCAGCGCTCGTCTGGACCGGCGTCAAGGACACCGGCAAGGGCGGCGCGCTCAGCGAGATCGGCTACCACAACCTCACGCAGCCCAAATCCTTCCACCTCAAGATCGTTTGAGACCACCATGGCCATCCGCTCGAACTGGAATTACCCCACCGCCGTGCGCTTCGGTGCCGGCCGCATCGCCGAGCTGCCCGAGGCGCTCAAGGCTGTCGGCATCAAGAACCCGCTGTTCGTTACCGATGCGGGGCTCGTCAATCTGCCCGTCACGCAGAACACGCTGAAGCTGTTGCGTGATGCGGGTGTCCCCTTCGGCGTGTTCTCCGACGTGCAGCCCAATCCGCCTGGCTCGAACGTCGATGCGGGCGTCGCCGTGCTCAAAGCCGGCGGGCATGACGGCGTCATCGCCTTCGGTGGCGGCTCGGGGCTCGATGTGGGCAAGACCATCGCCTTCATGGCCGGCCAGACCCGGCCCCTGTGGGACTTCGAGGACATCGGCGACTGGTGGACGCGCGCCGACAGCAAGGCGATCCTGCCCATCGTCGCGGTGCCCACCACGGCGGGCACCGGCTCCGAAGTCGGCCGCGCTTCTGTCATCACCGACGAGGCGACCCACACTAAGAAGATCATCTTCCATCCGTTGATGCAGCCCAAGCTGGTCATCGCCGATCCCGAGCTCACGGTGGGCATGCCGCGTATGATCACCGTGGGTACCGGCTTCGACGCGCTCGCCCACTGCCTCGAGGCCTATTGCGCGCCGGGCTACCACCCGCTCGCCGATGGCATCGGCGCCGAAGGTGTGCGCCTCGTATTCGAGAATCTGCCGAAAGTCGTCACCGATCCCAACGACATCGACGCGCGGGGCAACATGCTGAGCGCGGCGCTGATGGGTGCAACGGCGTTCCAGAAGGGGCTCGGCGCGATCCACTCTCTGAGCCACCCGATCGGCGCGCTCTACAATACGCATCACGGCATGACGAACGGCGTGTTCATGCCCTATGTCCTCGTCGCCAACCGCGACGCCATCGAAGCGCGCATCGCCCGGCTCGCCGCCTATTGCGGCCTCGCCCCCAGCTTCGACGCCTTCCTGAACGCGGTCCTCGCGTTGCGCGAGAAGCTGGGCGTCCCGCACACGCTGAGGGATCTCAAGGTGCCCGCCGACCGCCGCAGCGAGATCGCGGTGATGGCGGTGGCCGATCCGTCGACGGGGACCAATCCGGTCAAGCTCGACGAGACGCTGGCGCTGCGGATCTTCGACATGACGATGCATGGGGTACTCGCCTGACACCTGTGCACGAGACGACGCTCCGGACGGCCGCGGGGCTTCCGGTTCGAACTGGGGGCCTCCTGCCTGAGGCAGGAGAGCTGCAGCGGCGAGGCCTGGCCCCGACGCGGGTCGTCCGCAAAACAAAGAGGCTCGTCGCCTCGCCGCTGCGATCCGGGCGTTAGGTGGTTCGCTTTCGGCCCCGGCCAACTTGACCGCGACGCGCGACGCCTGTCGGGAGGAACGTTCGGGGTGACGACGCACCCCCTCCTCCAATCCGTCGAGCCTGTCGTGGCTCTCCGGCAGCGCCGGACCCCGGGTGCAGGATAAACTCACCCACGGGCACCGACAGCGACCGCCTGATGCGAGGCGACCCCCACACCACCCGGCCCCGCACCATCGCCCGTTCGTCTCGAGTCGCTCGATGACGGCGCAGTGCGGGCAGTTTACGGCCGCCCTGGGAGTACGGGGATAACTTTTCTTCGTGGGCCTGAATTCGCCAACGCAGCGAACACGTTAGAGGGCGTTGCTCAGACGAAACTGAGCTCATGCAACGCCGTTCCAGCTCAGCCGCACGACCCCACGGAAGCCCGCTCGTCGACCGGGGCGATCTCCGCCGCGGGCGTCTCGCCAGAGGGTTCGAGCACTTCGACCGGCACCATCACCACGGCGCCACGCGGCTGCTTGGTGTCGCGGGTCGACACGGCCGCAGGGCCGCGCGTCGGCTGGCCGGCGCCGAGGTCGGCGAGCATGCCGATGAGGCTCGTATCCTCCGCGCCACGCGTGCGTACGACGATGCCGCGCTGCTCGAGGAAGCTCAGATCGGTGAGGTCCTTGCCGCTCTCATTGACCACGGCGACGATCCGCTCGGCGGCGCGGTCGGTCTCGTTGAGGTCGGCGATCGGCTGGAACAGCTTGTCGTTGTTGGCGAGGTGCGCCGTGCACAGCAGCGTGATGCCGTAGTCGTGGTCGACATAGAGCACGTTGAGGTCGACCGCCTTGCCCGACTTGTTGGTCATGTCGACATAGAGCCGGTCGCCCGGGCGCACGATCGGCGTCTGCTCGGGCTCGAGCGCGGCGATCGTCTCGCCGCCCGCTGCCTGCACGCCGAAGGTCAGTGTGAAGTCCTTGGGCTTGAACGTCGACACCTGGCTCAGCCGCGACAGGCTGGTGGCGCGGAAGATCGTCACGAGGTTCTGCGACAGGTTGGAGGTGAAGTCGCCGGCCTCGGTCGCGCCCAGATCCATGGCCGCCGACCGCTTCTGCGGCTTGAGCGAGATGTCGCCAGTGGTCGGCAGCAGCCAGAGCAGCGGCGTCGTCTCGTCGAGCGATGTCGCGTCGACCGAGGCGCTCACCGGGGTGATCGCGCCGGCCGCGCGATCGGCCTCGACCTCCATGTCGAAGACCTGCCTTTCGGTGTAGACCGCGAGCCGTACATCGGCGGGTTCGCCGGCTTCGACGACCTTGATGCGGAGCGGCTTGTCGGCATCGCCGAGGATCGCGGCGAGCGCGTCGTCGACCGCCGCGAGCTGCGCCGCATCCGAGGTTGCCGGGTCGGGCTTAGCAACGACGAGCTCGAACGGATAGGCCGTCTCGACAAGGCGCACATAGGCGCCCACCGGCACATCGGCGAGTTCGATCCTGGCGTGTGTATCGTCGCTCGACGGCGCGAGCTTGGAGCGCAACTGGTCGTTGCTCGCCACCTCGAGCACGCCGATGGCTTCCTCATTGGTCGCGGCCGGGCTCGGCAGAACGAGGAGCCTGGTGCCCTTGGCGAGGCCGTGCAACTGGCCGGCCGAGATGGTGAGGCCCTTGTCGCCACCGACAACCGTCGGCCATTGCGCGACGTCGGCGACTTCGTCATTGCCGAAAATGGGCATGTCGAGCGAGCCTTCGAACAGCGGCGTGGGCTTGAGCATGTTGCCGGCGGCGTAGCTGGCGAGCACCGACTGCGCGAGCTGGCGGTAGGTCATGGCCGGATTCCTGGCCATCGCCGAGAAGATGGTGTGCGTGAATACGCCGTAGTTCTGCTTGACCGTGCTGCCGTCCTCGAGCGTCACCTCGTAGCCCTTCTCGGGGGTCGTCTCGGTCGACTGCGCGGCGAAGAACGCCACCATGTTGCCGAGGTCGGCCTCCTCCTCGAAGCTCGCGGCGCTCAGCGGCGCGGCGCGCGTGGCGTCGCCATCCGTATCCGCTGCGACACTGGCGAAGGCGCTGTCGGGAATGCCCAGATCGGCCGGCTTGATCTCGCGCATCACGAGGTCGTCCTCGCCCGGAGCGCCGCGCGTGATGGTGCCCGAGTGGCAGGAGTCGAAGACCAGCCACAGCGTCGCGCCGGTCTTGCGGATCGCCGTGAAGGCGTCGGCGAACTGGTTGTCGGTGATGACGTTGGGCATGAAGGGCTGGCCATCGGCCATCTTGGTGTCGGCGGCGAGGAAGATCTCGTCGCGCCCGTCCTGCTCCGCCGTATCGGCTTCGGTCGCCGGCTGGTAGGAACCGTGGCCGGAGAACTGCAGGAAGACGAAGTCGCCCTTCTTGGCCTTGGCGGCGATCTCACCCAGCTCGCGCAGGATCGCGTCATGCGTCGCAAGCTCGAGGCCGTCGCCCGAGCCCAGCGTCGTGACATTGTCGGGCTGGAATTTCACCGGCGCGGCGTTGAGCAGATAGTCGCGCACCAGAACGGCGTCGTTCTTGGGACCCTTCAGCCAGTACTTCTCGTCGAGATTGGGGTAGTCGCTCGCCGCGGCGATCAGCGCGTAGTTCTCGCGCGCCTGAATCGGCGACGCGATCATGGCGCCAAGGAAGCAGATCGGCGCGAGCGCCAGAAGGGCCTTCATCCGCGACGACACGCCACGACGGTTGCTGATCATTGCTGGTCCCCCAAAACTTCAATTGCTTTCGACAGTTAGACGAAGCGACTATGGCTGCTTGGTGGCGGAACGCAAGCACGCGCGCGGTGTTTTGATGAGCGCCTGCCTGCAATGCGGACACTCGGGTTAACCGCTTGCGAGTACAAAGCCGGCACGAATAGTGTGCGCCAGTTTCGAAGGGAGAGCCCGCGTGGGTCAGCCAGTTGTTCCCGTTATCCTCGCCGGTGGCCAGGGCACCCGCCTGTGGCCGCTGTCGCGTTCGGCGCGCCCCAAGCAGTTCCTGCCGCTGACCGGGAAGACGAGCCTGTTCCAGGAGACGCTGAAGCGTGTGTCCGATCCGTCGCGCTATGCGCCGCCGATCGTGATCACCAATGCGGACTACCGGTTCGTCGTCGCCGAGCAGGCGCAGGAGATCGGCGTCCCGCTGGCCGGCATCCTGCTCGAACCCGTGGCACGCAACACGACCGCAGCGATCGCCGCAGGCGCGGTGTTTGCCGAACGCCAGGGCGGCGCCGACACGGTGATCCACGTCCTCGCCTCCGACGCGGCCATCGTCGCCGATGACGGCTACTGGGCGTCGGTCGAGGTCGCGGCTGCCGCAGCGTCCAAGGGCAGCCTCGTGACGTTCGGCATTTCGCCCACCGGGCCGGAGACGGGATACGGCTATATCGAAGTCGGCGCCGAGCGCGGCGACGGCACGCGCGATGTGGCACGCTTCGTCGAAAAGCCCGACCACGACAAGGCCGTGGCCATGCTCAGGCAGGGCGGCTTCTACTGGAACTCGGGCATGTTCATGCTCGGTGTCGGCAGCTTTCTCGACGAGTGCCGGGCGCTGTCGCCCGAGAGCTTCGAGGCGGCGCAGGGCGCCGTCGAGAACGCGAAGGCCGATCTCGATTTCGTCCGCCTGGACGAGGCGAGCTTTGCCACGGCACCCAACATTTCGGTCGACTACGCGATCTTCGAGAAGAGCCAGAAGGTCGCCGTCGTTCCGGTCAGTTTCTCGTGGTCGGACCTGGGGAGCTGGGACGCGGTGTGGAAGGTGTCGCCGCAGGACGCGCAGCACAATGCGGTCGTGGGCGATGCGACGCTGAGCAACACCACAAATTCGCTGGTCCATAGCGAAAAGGCGCATGTGGCCATCGATGGGCTCGACGACGTGGCGGTGATCGCCACCGAAGACGCGGTGTTCGTGGGCAGGCTGTCCGAGTCGCAGAAGGTCGGCGCGATGGTCAAGGCGCTCAAGGCACGGCCCGAGACGCAGGCGATCACCGAGATCCACAAGACGGCCTATCGTCCGTGGGGCGGCTATTCTTCGATCCTCAACGGCGCGCGCTTTCAGGTGAAGAAGCTGTTCGTCAAGCCCGGCGCCAAGCTGAGCCTGCAGAAGCATCACCACCGGGCCGAGCACTGGGTGGTGGTGTCGGGCTCCGCCGAGGTGACGATCGACGGCAAGGTGACGATGGTCAACGAGAACGAGTCGATCTACCTGCCGCTCGGCTGCGTGCACCGGCTCGCCAATCCCGGCAAGATTCTCCTCGAAGTGATCGAAGTTCAGACCGGCTCGTATCTGGGCGAGGACGACATCATCCGCATCGAGGACGAGTTCGGGCGCGCCTGACCCTCACGCACCCGGTTTCCTCGGTTTCCACGACGTGCCGGCACAGCGGACGAGCGGGCTTGACTCGCCGATTTGGTGTGTTAGATATGTAGCACACTAAATCGGACGCAGTGATGACCCCGTTCAACGAAACACAGCCGATCTTCGTCCAGATCCGCCAGAGGATAGCCGCCATGATCTTGAGTGAAGCCGCCAAGGAGGGCGAGGCGCTGCCGTCGGTGCGCTCGATCGCCGCCGATCTCAGCGTCAACCCGCTCACTGTCACCCGCGCGTACGAATCCCTGGTCAATCTGGGCGTGGTCGAAAGCCGCCGCGGCATGGGCATGTTCGTAGCCACCGGCGGCCGCGACAAGCTTCTTGCCCATGAGCGCGAGACGTTCCTCAGCGAGGAATGGCCGCGCATCCGCACCCAGATCGAGGCGCTCGGCCTCAACATCGAATCTCTGCTGAAGGGAGAGCAGAAATGAGCAATTCCATCGTTTCCGTCCGCGCCCTCAAGAAGCAGTTCGGCAAGACCGAAATCCTGCACGGGCTCGATTTCGAGATCCCGCCGGGCCGCATCTACGGCCTTGTCGGCCATAATGGCGCGGGCAAGACGACAACGCTCAATGCCATGCTCGGTCTCACGTCCTACGAGGGCTCGGTGCAGGTGCTGGGGCTCGATCCCTACGCCCACCGCGCCAAGCTGATGAAGGACGTCGCCTTCATTTCTGACGTGGCGAGCCTGCCGCGCTTCCTCAAGGTGCGCGAACTGTTCCAGATGCTCACCGACATCCATCCCAACTTCTCGGGCGAGAAGGCGCTGAAGTTCCTCGAAGGGACCGACGTCAAGCTGGGCGCCATGATCGGCAACCTCTCCAAGGGCATGCTGGCGCAGTTGCACCTGGCCGTGGTGCTCGCCATCGACGCCAAGCTGCTGGTGCTGGACGAACCCACCCTCGGCCTCGACATCACCTACCGCAAGCGGTTCTACCGCCGGCTGATCGAAGACTACATGACAGCGGAGCGCACGCTGCTGATCACCACCCATCAGGTGGACGAGATCGAGTTCATGCTCACCGACATCATGTTCATCCGCGATGGCGAGCTGATCCTGCATATGCCGATGGACGATGTGCCGGCGCGGTTCTCGCAGCTCGTCGTGACGCAGGACCGGGCGGAGGCCGCGCGCGCCCTCAAGCCGGTGTTTGCGGAGACGCGCTTCGGCCAGACCGTGATGGTCTATGACGGCGCCGACCAGGCTGCTCTCCAGGGGCTGGGCACGCTCAGCACCCCTACCCTGTCCGACCTTTTCGTGGCGCTGATGAACCGCGACGGTGGAGCCAATTGATGACCGCTTTCAGTTCCTGGCGGGCGTTGTTCGTCCGTGAATATCTCGAGCACCGGGTCGCCTTCCAATGGGCGCCGCTGGGCATCCTCACGCTGCTGGCGATCTCCGGTCTCTCGGCGATCACGTTGCGGCGGATCGAAGGGCTCGAAGAGTTTCCGTTCTTTAGCGCCGCGAAGATCTTCGAGCTCGGCTATCTGGTGCTGCTCGCGCTCTGGCTGGCCTACACGGCGGTGACGGTGTTCTTCTATTTCGGCGACGCATTCAGCGCCGACCGGCGGAACAATGCCATGCTGTTCTGGAAGTCGATGCCGGTGAGCGATGCGAAGATCCTGAGCAACAAGACGCTCTCGGGGCTGTTGTTCTTCCCCGCCATCATCCTCGTCGTGGGCATGGTCAGCGGACTGCTGTTCTACCTGCTGGTGAACGTCGCCGCCTACCTCGCGCCGGTGATCGGCTTCCTCAACCCGCTCGACGGCCTCGCGAGCTTTGTCCAGGTGACGATGTTCGGGGCGGTGATCCTGCTGTTCACCATGATGTGGTACGCCCCGTTCTTTGCGTGGGTGGGCGGATTGTCGAGCGTGTTCGGGCGCTGGAGCATGCCGCTGGCTTTCGTGATCCCCGGCCTGCTGGCGGTGATCGAGAACATCTCGTTTTTCGGCCAGGGACCGCGCGGCGGCTATATCTGGCAGTATCTCGCCTATCGCTCGAACTACGCGGCGCTCAACGAAGCCGATTTCGAGCTGATGTTCATGAACAGCCAGCCGTTCAACGCGTCGTTCTACATCAGCCGCATGGTGCAGCACACGGACTGGACGCAGATGGGGATCGGACTGGGCTTCGCGGTCCTCGTGATCTGGATGGCGAGCGAATATCGGCGGCGGCGCATCGCTTGATGCGCATTAGCGAACGAAGCCTTCGCTTCTGACGAACCGAGCGGCATGGTCCCACAGACCATGCCGCTCTATATGGGACGCAGTATCCTGATGGAGGCGAAGATGATCTTCCCCGTCGAGTCCCAATCCGACGTTCGCAGCAAGCCCGCTTTGCCGCTGACCACCACACTCGGGCCGGTCCGGATCGCCGTGACCGATCGCGACAAGGCTCTCGCCATCTGGCGCGACGTCGTCGGCCTCGAGCTCATCTCGGAGGCGGGCAACGAGCTTCGCCTCGGAACCGGCGGCAAGGTCCTGATCGTGCTCGAGACCGGCGCGGTGCGCCCGGTGGTGCAGCGGACGATGGGCCTCTACCACGTCGCCATCCACGTCCCCGGGCGCGTGGACATGGCGCAGTTCGCGGTGCGCGCGCTGCAACGCGGCGTGCGGATCGCGCCGACCGACCACCTCGTGTCGGAGGCGATCTATCTGTGGGATCTCGACGGCAACGGCATCGAGATCACCTTCGAGACGCCGTGGCGCGGCACGCTGGGCGATCCCGAATCCGGCTCATATGCGACGACGTCGGACGGCAAGCCGCATTCCGGCCGCGAGCCGATCGACATGGACGACCTGCTCGGTGAACTCGGCGAGAACCCCACGATCGCGGCGCGGATGCCCGAGGGCACGCGGATCGGCCATGTACACGTGCACGTCAACGATCTGCACCAGGCGATGGCCTTCTATCGTGACGGGATCGGCTTCGGCGGGCTGTTCATCATCAAGTCGTTCGGCATGGGCGATGTCGGGCTCGACTACACGCCGCACACCGTCGCCTTCAACATCTGGGCCGGCCCCAACGCCACGCAGGCGCCCGCGGGCTCGGCCGGACTGCACTGGTTCACCATCGTCGTCCCCGACGCGCAGACGCTCGACGATGTCCGCGCGCGGCTTGCGGCGCACAGCTTCCGCTTCGACGAGACGACCGGCGGCATCGACGTCCGCGATCCGTCGGGCAATCTGGTCAAAGTCGTCGTGAAGTGACCTTGCCTTCTCCGCGGCGAGACCTATGGTCCTGCCGCGGAGGATTCCATGCGCGCCATCTCATGCCCCGAACCGGGGCAGCTCAAGCTCATCGACATCGAACGTCCCCAGGCCAAGCCGGGCTGGGTGCGCGTGGGCATTCGCCATATCGGCATCTGCGGGACCGACTATCACATCTTCGAGGGGACCCATCCGTTCCTGCAGTATCCGCGCATCATGGGGCACGAGCTCTCGGGCGTGGTGCTGGACGGGAACGGTACTGAGTTTGCCGCCGGCGATCCGGTGGTGATCAACCCCTACCTCAATTGCGGCCAGTGCCCGGCCTGTCTCGAGGGCAAGCCGAACTGCTGCGAGACGCTGAGCGTGATCGGCGTCCATTCCGACGGCGGGATGACCGAAGAGGTCGTGCTGCCGGCGGGCAATCTCTATCCGGCGACGGGCCTGACCCTGGAACAGGCCGCCATGACCGAGTTCCTCGCTATCGGCGCGCATGCGGTGCGCCGGACGGAGATCAAACGGGGCTGGCGCGTACTGGTGGTAGGCGGCGGGCCGATCGGGCTGGGCGTCGCGATCTTCGCCCGGATCGCCGGCGGCGACGTCACGGTGGTCGACGCGGCGGCGGACAAGGTCGAGGCGACGCAGGCGATGGGTTTCGACGCGGTGCTCGCCGCCGATCTCGAGGGCGCGGCCTTCGCGGAACGCCGGCGCTCGGGCTTCGATGCGGTGCTCGACGCGACCGGCTCGATCAAGGTGATGAACAGCTCGCTGTTCCACACGCGTAATGGCGGCAACTACACGCTGGTCGGCGTGATCAAGGGCGACCTCGTCTGGCCCGACGCCGAGGTGCACCGGCGCGAGCTCACCATCCGCGCCTCGCGCAACGCGACGCGGGAAGATTTCGACCATGTGATGGAGTCAATCCGCCGCGGGCTGGTGCCGACGGACAGGCTCAAGACCCACACGATGAGCTTCGACCAGGTGCCGACGGAGCTGCCGCGCCTCGTGCACGAGCGTACCGGGCTGATCAAGGCGATCATCAGCGTCTAGAGGTCGATGGCCTTGGGCAGCGCGGGCGTGATGTCCCGCGCGACCTCTTCGGCGCCGAGCAGGCGAACCACGATCTCGACGCTTTCCTTGACGGTGTAGCTGACGGAGGGCGTCTGGATGGCAGTGTCCTTCATGCCCTTCTTCACGGCGACGACGTAGTCGGGGTTGATGAACACCGGATTGTCGTCGGTGGTGAACTTCACCAGCTTCATGCTGATCGCTCCTCGCTGAGGCCATGACTCCTGCGCCGAATCCGTTAACATCGCCTCTCATGAAGACCGCCCAAGACGTGCTGAAGTTCTGGTTCGAGGACCATGGCCAGGAGGACTGGTTCGGTGCCAAGCCGGAGTTCGACGCGCTGATCGCCGCCGAGTTCGGTGAGACGCATGCCGCGGTGGCGCGGGGCGAGGCCTGGCGCTGGCGCACGACGCCGGAGGGGCGACTGGCGGAGATCGTCGTCCTCGACCAGTTCTCACGGCAGCTGTTCCGCGGCCAGGCCGAGGCCTTCGCGAGTGACCGGATGGCGCTGACGCTGGCGCAGGAGGCGGTGGCCGGCGGGCACCACAATTTCGTGCCGATGCCGCAACGCATGTTCATGCTGCTGCCCTACCAGCACGCGGAATCGGCGGCGGTGCAGGCGGAATCGGTCCGGCTGCACATGGCGCTGGGCTCGCCCGAACTGCTGAAATTCGCCGAGGGCCATGCCGCCTGCGTCACACGGTTCGGGCGCTTCCCCAAGCGCAATGCGGCGCTGGGACGGACGAGCACGGCAGAGGAAGAAGAGTACATCGCCAGTACCGACGGCATGTTTTGAGGGCGCGCATGGGGACTGATCGCAAGGTTGCGCTCGTCACCGGGGGCGGGTCGGGCATCGGCGAGGCGAGCGCGCTGGAGCTGGCGCGAAGCGGATCGGATGTCGCGCTCCTCGATGTTCGCCAGGCGGAACTGGACCAGGTCGCGGGCGCGATCCGCGCGCTGGGCCGCGAGGCGCTGCCGCTGCGGTGCGATGTCGGCGACGAGGTCGCGATGGCGACGGCGTTCGCCGAGGTGAAGCAGCGCTTCGGCCGGCTGGATCAGGTCCTTGTCAACGCCGGGATCAACGGCATGTGGGCGCCGATCGAGGAGATGACGCCGGCCGAGTGGGACACCACCATCCGGGTCAATCTGCGCGGCAGCTACCTCACCGTGCATCACGCGGTGCCGCTGATGCAGGAGCATGGCGGCTCGATCGTGATCATCTCGTCGATCAACGGGACACGGACGTTCACGACAGCGGGTGCCACGGCCTATTCGGTGACCAAGGCCGGGCAGTTCGCGATGGGCCAGATGCTGGCTCTGGAGCTGTCGCGCTACAGGATCCGCGTCAACGTGATCTGTCCGGGCGGCATCCAGACACGCATCGGGGAGAACACCTTTCGGCGCAATGCCGACGCGGCGAGGGTGCCGGCGGTCTATCCAGAAGGGACCATTCCGCTCACCAAGGGCGAGCGAGGCACGGTGGAGGACATCGCAAAGACGGTGGCGTTCCTCTGCTCCGATGCGGCGAAACACATCAGTGGAACGCCGATCTGGGTCGACGGCGCGCAGTCGCTGCTGATCTAGCCCACCAGCTTTTCGTGCGGGACCAGCGCCCCCTTGTGGCCGATGACGATGGCGGCAAGGCTGTGGGCTTCGGCAGCGGCTTCGAGCGGAGACGCGCCCTCGGCGCGGGCCGCGAGATAGGCGCCGTTGAAGCTGTCGCCGGCGCCGGTGGGGTCGACGCTCTTCGCGCCCGGCCTTGGGGCGACCCAGCCCTGCGACTCGCGCGAGGCGACGAAGGCCGGCTCGGCGCCGTTCTTGACCACGACTTCCTCGGCGCCCCAGCTCAGGTAACGCTCAGCCACGGCCTCGGGAGAGGCATCGCCGAACAGCGCTTTTTCGTCCGGGAAGGTCGGCAGCACCACATCGGCGAGGATTGCGGCGGCGCAGATGGTCGAGCCCATCACGGCGGGCGAGGTCCACAGCGCCGGACGCTCATTGGGGTCGAAGGCGACACGGGCGCCGCCCTCCCTGGCCAGATGGATGGCCTTCATCAGCCGGCCACGGGCGCGGGGAGCGAGGATGGCGAGGCTGATGCCGGAGAAATAGGCGATATCGGCGCCCTCGAAGGCCTCGTAGAGCGCTTCGGGGTCCTCGGCCATGAACTTGGCGGCGGACTGGCCGCGCCAATAGGTGAAATGGCGGTCGCCGTCCTTCTGGTGGATCATGTAGAGGCCGGGGCGGCGGTTCTCGACCTGCTGGATGTAGCCGATGCCAATGCCATTCGCGTCGAAGAAATCGGCCATCTGTTCGGAGTACATGTCGTCGCCCAGCGCGGTGACGTAGTCGACGTCCCACGCCTCGCCGAGGCAGGCGCGCGCATACCAGGCGGTGTTGAGCGTGTCGCCGGCATAGCCGAGGCGGTAGAGGCCGTCCTCGCCGCCCGACATTTCGATCATGCACTCGCCGACGCTGACGAACCGGGGCATCGATACTCCTCAAAAATCGAAGGGCGGCCGTAGCCGCCCCTCTAACCCGTGACGCCGACGGCGTCTACTTCTTGATGACGATGCGGCCTTCGACCGCCGGCGCCACTTCCTTGGCCGCCGTGATGTAGTCGATCACGTCCGAGGCCATGAGGCTGGCCGCCGACTTGTCGATCAGCACGGTGCCGTTCGACAGGGCCGTGTAGCCGTCGCCACCCGCCATCATGAAGTCGTTGGTCGCGACCTTGTACTTGATGGCCGGATCGAGCGGCTGATCGCCGATCAGTACCGAGGTGACGCGCTGGCCTGCCGGCTTGGTCGCGTCGACCTCGACCTTGAGGCCCGAGACCTGCGGGAAGCGGCCGGCACCGGCCTCGATCTGGCTGAAGCCGTTCTCGAGCGCGGCGAGGAGGTCGGCACCAGTGATCTCGGTGACGGTGGTCACGTTACCGAAGGGCAGCTCGGTGAAGATGTCCTTGCGGGTGAAGACGTGGCCGGCCGGATACTCGGTGTCGCCACGGATGCCGCCGCCATTGGTGATGGCGACGTCGGCGCCGTTCTTGGCGCGGGTCGCATCGGCGATGAGGTTGCCCATGGCCGATTCCTCGCCACGCACAACGGCGCGCTTGGAGCTGATCGGCACGCTGGTCGAGCCGATCTCGACATTGAGCTCGGCGTCGAGCTTGGTTGCCAGCTCACCGATCTTGGTCGAGGTATCGGGGTCCGGCGTGACCGTCGCGGTGTCGATGAAGCGGAAGTTCGGACGCCAGGTGACGCTGCGCTTGGTGTCGCCGTTCTCGGGCGTCACGGTGATGGCGAGATCGATCGCCGTCAGCAAATTGGCGTCGTTGCTGGTTTCCACATAGCCCACGATGTCGTTGTAGTGGATGCGGTAGTCGTGGTCGTGGCCCGACAGCACGAGGTCGAACTTGCCGCTGTCATACATGGCCTCGTCCTGCGCATGCGCGGCGTGGACGAGCGCGATGATGATGTCGGCGCCCTGCTCGGCCGCCCAGTCGGCGCCCGCGAGCGCGGCATCGACGGTGGGCGCCCAGGTCCAGTCGCCCGGCGTGGCGAGAACCGGGGTCTCGTCGGTGGCAACCGGCACGATGCCGAACTTGACGCCGCCGATCTCCTTGATGACGGGCTCATGGCCGAGCCCTTCAACCGGATTGCCGTCGGCACCGCGGATGTTGACCGCGGTCCAGGGGAAGACCGACTCGCCGAGGCGGTCGAGGAACACATCGGGGCCGAAGTCGAATTCGTGGTTGCCCGGCACCGCGACGTCGAACGGCACCAGATTGGTGAGCTCGATGGTGTTGGCGCCGTGATCGATGCCCGACAGCAGCGAGGGGGAGATGAGGTCGCCCGAATAGAGGTAAAGCATGTTGGGATTGGCGGCCTTTTCGGCCTTGGCCAGCGCGTTGAGCCGCGCAAAGCCGCCCCGCGGCCCCTCGACGCCGGTGTCGAAGCTGTCCATGTCGCCGGCCGCGAGAATCGTGACGTTGACGGTCTGAGGCGCCGGCGCGTCCTGCGCGAGCGCGGCGGTCGCCGAAACGCCCAGCAGGGCCGCCGCGGCAAGCCCAATGAGTGTGGTTTTCATTATCGTCTCCCTGGAGGTTTTATAGGCCTTAGGAACCTGGCGACCGGGGCGCTGCCCCACTCGCGCTGGGGCGATTATGACAGCCCTGTCGCAGGTTTCCAGAGCATTGGGCGTAGCGAGTTCGGATAACAGCATTGCGACGATTTCCGATGGCACGGATGGGAGGGAGACGTCCGGTACTCGTGGGTCCGGAGACGCTGGAGATGCCCCTTCAACTGACGGGGCTTTCCACAGGCGGTGGCCACCCGCACGACTGTCATCCCAGCGAAAGCTGGGACCCAGCTGTCCGTTTGCGCCAGTTGCTCAAGTCGCGACCCGGAAGTGGTGACCGGACGGGTGGTGGATGATGAGAGCTGGGTCCCAGCTTTCGCTGGGATGACAGTTGAGGGTGGGGCGCGATCTGGGCTCGTGGGTGACAGTGATGCGCGCTCGCTCGATCTCGCGCAAGTGGCTGCCCCCTCCACCATGCTTGCCCATGGTCCCCCTCCCCCGCTGCGCGGGGCGGAGCCGATGCGGCGCCATCGGCGCCTCAGTCGGCACATGCTCCGCCCGACCAATAGCAAAGGGCCGCGCTTGCGGCGCGGCCCTCGGACAAATCAGAACTGCGTTCTTATTTGTAGTTGTCGATGATGAACTGGTAGTAGCTCTCGGTGAAGCGGACGCCGTAGTTGACCTTGTCGTCCTCGGCGACGTTGATGCCGCGGATGTAGAGGTCGCCGCTCTGGTCTTCCCACATGGACGAACCCGACGAGCCGGCGAAGGTGTCGCATTCGTGCCAGAAGATCAGGTCGCCGAACTGGTCCGCCTTGATGTTGCAGGTGTTGGACCACATCGTGCCCTCCGGCTTGTCGCCGGGGTAGCCGATGATGCGGGCGGCCCAGTCGGACGCGTCGTCGACGCGGAAGCCGAGCCAGCCGAGCTGGTTGCCGGCGTCTTCCTGGAGCGTGATGACGGCGAGGTCCCAGGGCATGGCGGAGCCGTAATTGGTGCCGTCGTAGTTGTCGATGTAGCCCTTGAGGATGTTGATGTTCTCCCAGTCAAAGGTCCCGAACGGAGCGCTCTCCGGGTCGGTCAGGCCGGGAATGAACAGCATCTGCTTGATCCAGCCGCCAGCCGAATGGACGTAGACGCAATGGGCCGCCGTCACGACGGTGTAGGGTCCGATGAGGGTGGCCGAGCAGGTCGACCAGGAATCGTCCTGCGCCTGCGACCACAGCCAGCCCACGATGCGCTCGGGGTAGCCCGAGGCGTCGGTGATCTGCTTGCGGTCGTCGGTGCCGACCATGACGCGGTCGGTGCTGGCGGTCTCGGAGGGCGCGGTCTGCTGCTCGATGATGGCGCGCAGGCCCTCGGACGCCGGCTTTGACTCGGTCGAGCCATCGCGGTTGAGCGTCTCGGTGCCCATGCTTTCGATCGCGGCGGCCGGATCGAGCGCGGCGGGACCGCGGCTGAGGGTCGAGGAGTCGATCTGCAGCGGCGGCGTCGCCTTGGCGTCGCCCGGAAGCTGGAACGGTGCATCGCGGGTGGCCGGAATCTCGGCCGGACCGGCATTGCCCGCCGTCTGGGCGAAGGCCGGAGTGGCGGCGAGCGCGACACCCAGCAGGATGGCGGTGGTCAGAGTGCGGAATTGCATGGCGGACGTCTTCCCTTCTTGTCCTTTAGATGAGGCAGGAAACCGGGAAAAAGCCCAGACGTCAATGAGTTGTTGACCACTGAGCAATGTTCCCTGGCCGGCCGCGTACGGCCGGTCCAAGTTCGATGAGCGCGCCCCGGAAGCCGGAGCGACGCGTCTTCAGTTCGTGGCCGTCGTCTTGGCCGCGATCCAATCCTTGAAGCTCGAGACGCGGCTGTAGACGCCATAGACGTCCTCGTGGCCGCATTTGACTTCGGCATCCGCGGGGCCCTCGCCCCAGCTCACGATGCCCAACTGCACGGCCTTGCCGTTGACGGTGGCGATGAGCGGACCGCCGCTGTCGCCGTAGCAGGAGTCGCGGCCGCCTTCCTTGATGCCGGCGCAGATCATGTTATCGGTCAGCGGGTCGGCAATGCCTTCGGCCAGCTCGTCGCCGACGCGGTCGGACTGCGCCTGGGCGATGCCGTACTGGCTACCCAGATCGGTGACGGCCTGCCTGAGCGCCTTGGAATAGATGGTCTTGATGCCGCCATTGCATTCGGCATTGGACACCACATTGATATCGGATTCGAGCAGGTGGCGCGGATACTCGCCGTCCTCGGTGAGACCCCAGCCGATGACGACGGCGGTGTCGAAATCGGCACCGTCGAGGTCGAGCGTGACCGGCGGCAGGTCGACGGCCTCGTCGAGTTCGACGAGGGCCACGTCGTTGTCCATGGTCCAGTCATTGTAGTTTTCGTGCGCGTGGACCGACTTCACCTTGACGCGCTTGCCGGCCATCAGATCGGTGGTGCCGGTGAGGGCGACCATGAAGTCGGGCGAGATGGTCTCGCCGTAATCGGTGACGCAGTGCGCGGCGGTGAGCACCCAGGTGGGGGCGATCAGCGAGCCGCCGCAGAACTCGGCTTCGTACTGACTCTCGGGATCGGTGGTGAGGTAGTCGGCCCGCAGGAACGCGACCTGGAAGGGATACTCGCCGTCGTCGGCGGTCTTGCCACCGATGATGCGATCGGTGGCATCGCCCTTCTCGGCGACGTAGTCAGTGCGTGCCTTGGGCACGTTGTCGAAGGGGTTGGGCGCAGCCTGCGCGAAGACTGAGGTTGCGGCGACGGCAAACAGCGCCGCGAGCGTGAGCGGTTTGACGAGCGATGGCACGACGATGATCTCCCCAAGTCAGGGCGCCGTTGGCCGGCGCGACGCGTGACGTTGCCCCTTAATGACGAGGCAACATGAACCCAATTTGAACGCGCCCCAACCTCGCGCGGGGGTTGGCCGGAATTCCGACCAAACCAAGAGAAATCCGGGCGCTTTCGGTACCGATTAGCGTTCCAATCTAGCCAGAAGCGAGGAGGTATCCCAGCGCTTTCCGCCCATTGCCTGGACTTCGGCATAGAATTGATCGACCAGCGCGGTGAGCGGCAGCGTGCTGCCATTGGCGCGGGCTTCGGCGAGCACGATGCCCAGATCCTTGCGCATCCAGTCGACGGCGAAACCGAAATCGTACTTGCCCGCGAGCATGGTCTTGTGACGGTTCTCCATCTGCCACGACTGCGCGGCGCCCTTGGAGATGACGTCGATCACCGCCGCGACGTCGAGCCCGGCGGACTTGCCGAAATGCACGGCTTCGGCGAGCCCCTGCACGACGCCGGCGATGGCGATCTGGTTCATCATCTTGGCGAGCTGGCCGGCACCGGCGGGACCGAGCAGGCGGCAAGCGCGGGCGAAAGACTGGATCACCGGCTCGGCCCTATCGAAGGCGGCCTGTTCGCCCCCCACCATAACGGTGAGCTGACCGTTCTCGGCCCCGGCCTGGCCGCCCGATACGGGTGCGTCCAGAAACGCAAAGCCCTTTTCGCGCGCTGCGCCGGAGAGATTGCGGGCGATGGTCGCCGATGCCGTCGTGTGATCGACGAAGACGGCGCCGCTCTGCATGGCGTGGAAGGCGCCGTCGGGGCCGATGGTGACTTCGGCGAGGTCGTCGTCATTGCCGACGCAGGCGAAGACGATGTCCTGCCCCTTGGCGGCGTCGCGCGGCGTGGGCGCGGCGGTGCCGCCGTTCTCGCTCACCCATTTGTCGGCCCTGGCGGAGGTGCGATTGTAGACGGTGACGTCGTGCCCCTTGGCCTTGAGGTGGCGCGCCATGGGGTAACCCATGACACCCAGACCAATGAATGCCGCCTTGACCATCGTGACCCTCCATCCGTGTACGCGGGAGTGTTGATAGACGCTGGCGGCGCGCAAGGGAACGGCGTCAGGTCGCTTGTTCGTGATGCCTGTGCTTGCGGGCGCCACCCCGGCGTTCGATCTCGTCATTGGCGAGCTCGCACTGCTGCAGCAGGCTTTCGCGCAGGGCGTGCAGCTCCTTGTCGGCCAGGCGTTCGGCCTGGACGAAGCGGTTATCGGCGCCCTTCACCGCATAGATCAGCTCGTCGAGCTTGGCCTGCACCGCCTCGCCGTCCCGCTCCTGGGTGTTCTGGAGGACGAACACCATGAGGAAGGTGATGATGGTGGTGGCGGTGTTGATGACGAGTTGCCAGGTCTCGGAGAAGCCGAACAGCGGACCGGTGACGGCCCAGCCGACCACCAGCAGCACGGCGATCACGAACGTCGCGGGCCGGCCGGAGAGATGGGATACCAGATGGGAGAAGCGTGCGAAGAGTTCCGACATGGATTTGACCATTGATCCGACAAATAACTGGATTGGCGCACGGTTCGTTCCAATAGGCGGCATGGCCCTGTATAGGAGGGCGGCGGGGAGCGAGGGCGTATGGCGGCGGGCCGGACCCAAAGGGCTGAGAACGAGCGGAGCGGCGCGAGCCGCGATCCGGAAGGCACCAAGGCCGCGATTCTTGCTGCCGCGACGCGCGAGTTCACCGACAAGGGATTCGGCGGGGCGCGGATCGACGCTATCGCGGCGCACGCCAAGATCAACAAGCGCATGCTCTATCATTACTACGGGGGCAAGGAGGCGCTGTACCTGGCGGTGCTGGAGGAAACCTACGCGGCGATCCGGCGGGCGGAAGGCAAGCTCGACCTCGCCCATCGCGAGCCGGAGGAAGGGCTGCGCGACCTGGTGCAGTTCACTTTCCGCTACTTTCTCGACCACCCCGAATTCCTGAGCCTGCTGGGCACCGAGAACCTGCTCAAGGCAAAGTTCCTCAAGCGCTCCGAGAGCGTGGTGGCGATGAACTCGCCGCTGATCGATGAGCTGCGCGACGTGCTCAAGCGCGGGGCCAAGAAGGGCGTATTCCGCGCCGATGCCGACCCACTCGACGTCTACCTGACCATGGCAGCGCTGGGGTTCTTCTACCTCTCCAACCGCTGGACCCTGACCACGGTGTTCCGCCGCGACCTCCTCGCCAAGGGCGAGATCGCGCGCTGGGGCGAGCACATTTCCGATGTCGTGCTCAGCTCGCTCAAGCCGCGCTAATTGACCCGCAGTCCGGCGCGGCTTGACCCCTGCCGGGGCGGCCGCTACGAGTAACCAAACAGTTACAAAGCGGATGGGGGAGACACATCATGGCCGAGCGGCGCATTGGCATCATCATGCACGGGGTGACCGGGCGGATGGGCTACAACCAGCACCTGGTGCGCTCGATCCTGGCCATCCGCGACCAGGGCGGACTGGCGCTGGGGAACGGCGACCGGCTGGTGGTCGACCCGATCATCGTGGGCCGCGACGAGGACAAGATCCGGCGGCTGGCGGAAAAGCACAGCATCGCCCGCTGGACGACCGATCTCGACGCGGCGCTGGGCAATGCCGAAGACACGGTGTTCTTCGACGCAGGCACGACGCAGATGCGCGCCGAACTCCTCAGCCGGGCGATCGATGCGGGCAAGCACGTCTATTGCGAAAAGCCCGTCAGCGACGACCTGCAGAGCGCGGTGGCGCTGGCCAAGAAGGCCAAGGCCGCGGGCATCAAGCACGGCGTGGTGCAGGACAAGCTGTTCCTGCCCGGCCTGCTGAAGCTCAAGATGCTGCGCGACTCGGGCTTTTTCGGGCGCATCCTGTCGGTGCGCGGCGAGTTCGGCTACTGGGTGTTCGAGGGCGACTGGCAGCCGGCGCAGCGGCCGAGCTGGAACTACCGCAAGGCCGATGGCGGCGGCATCATCCTCGATATGCTGTGCCACTGGCGCTACGTGCTCGACAATCTGTTCGGCGAGGTGCAGGCGGTGAGCTGCCTGGGCGCGACGCACATCCCCGAGCGCGTCGACGAGAAGGGCAACACCTACACGGCCGATGCGGACGACGCGGCCTATGCGACGTTCCAGCTCGAGGGCGGGATCGTCGCGCATATCAATTCGAGCTGGGACGTGCGCGTGCGGCGCGACGACCTCGTGACGTTCCAGGTGGACGGCACGCATGGCTCGGCGGTGGCGGGGCTGCACCAGTGCTTTACGCAGCACCGGGTCAATACGCCCAAGCCGGTGTGGAACCCCGACCAGCCCAAGACCATCGACTTCTTCGGCGGCTGGGAGGAAGTGCCCAACAACTGGCCGGCCGAAAACGGTTTCAAGGCGCAGTGGGAACTGTTCCTGCGCCACATCGCCGAGGACGGCGCATGGCCCTATGGCCTCGAGGCCGGCGCCAAGGGCGTGCAGCTTGCGATGGCCGGATTGAGGAGCTGGCAGGAGCGGCGGTGGATCGATATTCCAGCGCTGGGGGTGTAGCAAATGTGCAAGGTGCAAGGATGACCGACATCGCCCTCCCCTCCCCCGACGGGCGTCTGGTGACCTACACGCTTACCGGCGCGCCGCTGCCGCTCGAGACGCATGCGGCGGCGGAGTTTCCGCGAGTGGCGTTTGCGGCGGCGCATGTGGTGGCCGATCCACTGGCCGATGTCGATCCGTGGCTGACGCCGGCGATCGACTGGGAGCGCACGCTCGCCTTCCGGCATCGGCTGTGGGACCTCGGGCTCGGGGTGGCCGAGGCGATGGATACGGCGCAGCGCGGCATGGGGCTGGGCTGGGCGGAGGCGCAGGAGCTGATCCGGCGGGCGCAGGCGGAAGCGCGGACGCGGCCGGACGCGCTGATCGCCTATGGCGCGGGGACCGATCATCTCGCGGCCGGCCCCGAAGTGACGATCGACCGGATCATTGCCGCCTATGAAGAGCAAGTGGGCTTTGTCGAGGGCGAGGGCGGACAGGTGATCCTGATGGCGAGCCGGGCGCTGGCCGCGGCGGCCACATCGCCGGACGACTATGCCAAGGTCTATGGCCGCATCCTCGGACAGGTGAAGCAGCCGGTGGTCCTGCACTGGCTGGGCGAGATGTTCGACCCGGCGCTGCTGGGCTACTGGGGCAAGGGCACGCATGAAGAGGCGATGGATGTCTGCCTCGATGTGATCGCCGCCAACGCCGACAAGGTCGACGGCATCAAGATCTCGCTGCTGAGCGCGGAAAAGGAGATTGCGATGCGGCGCCGGCTGCCCGACGGCGTCAAGATGTACACAGGCGACGACTTCAACTACGCCGAACTGATCGCGGGCGATGCACAGGGTTATTCACATGCCCTGCTCGGCATCTTCGACGCCATTGCGCCGGCCGCCTCGGCGGCGCTGGCGGCGCTCGGACGCGGCAGCAGCAATGAGTTCTTCGAGCTGCTCGAGCCGACGGTGCCGCTCAGCCGGCACATCTTCAAGGCGCCGACGCGCTTCTACAAAACCGGCGTTGTGTTCCTAGCTTATCTCAATGGTCTTCAGGAACACTTCACCATGATCGGTGGACAGCAGAGCACGCGGTCGCTGCAGCACCTTGCGGAACTGTTCCGCCTCGCCGACAAAGCCAGAGTATTGGCTGATCCGGCCCTGGCGGTGGAACGGATGAAGCGGGTGTTGGCGGTGCATGGAATTGCCTGAGCGCGTTCTGTCGATGAATCTTGCGACCCTGCGCAACGGGTCGAGCTTCGGGGACATGGTGGATGACTGCCTGCGGCATGGCGTGACAGCCATTTCGCCGTGGCGCGACCAGGTCGAACAGGTCGGGCTCGCCGAGGCGGCGCGGATCGTCCAGATGAACGGACTGCGGGTCACGGGGCTTTGCCGCGGCGGCATGTTCCCGGCTGCCGACGCCGAAGGCCGGCAGGCGGCGATCGAGGACAATCTGCGCGCCATCGACGAGGCGGCGGCGCTGGGCGCCGACTGCCTGGTGCTGGTGTGCGGTGGACTGCCCGCGGGCAGCCGCGACCTCGCCGGCGCGCGGCAGATGGTGGCCGACGGCATCTGGGCGATGCTGCCCTATGCCAAGGCGAGCGGCGTTCCACTGGCAATCGAGCCGCTGCATCCGATGTATGCGGCCGACCGCGCCTGTGTGAACACGATCGACCAGGCGCTCGACATCTGCCAGGCGCTGGGCGACGGCGTCGGCGTGGCGATCGACGTGTACCATGTGTGGTGGGACCCCAACCTCGCGCTTGCCATCGAGCGCGCCGGCAAGATGAACCGCATCCTTGCGCACCACATCTGCGACTGGCTGGTGCCGACCACCGACCTGCTGCTCGACCGCGGCATGATGGGCGACGGCGTGATCGACCTCAAAGGCATCCGCGCGATGATCGAAGCGGCCGGCTATGACGGCCCGCAGGAGGTCGAGATCTTCAGCCGCGACAATTGGTGGAAGCGGGATGGAGACGAGGTCGTCGCCACGTGCGTGGAGCGGTTCGAAACGGTGTGCTGAGGGTTGTCGCCAGCCTACGGCTGCACCGGACCCGACGCGATTGTCAGTCCTGCTGATCGCCCTGGGCCACCAGCCCGACGGCGGGGAATTTGGAGAGGTCGGTCAGATAGCCCCAGTCCGCATTCCAGGCGGCGCGGTCGCCGGCGATGACCAGCGAGGTGCCGGTGCGGACGGCGAGGAAGATACCGTAGGAGAGCGCCGACTCGATCGACATTGTGGGGGCTGGCGGCGGGTAGTTGCTCTCGGTCATCATGCGCTCGATGCGCGCTGGCAGCACGATGCGCGCACTGCCGGCGGCGCCGTGATCCTGCAACCAGATCGCAACGTCGTCAGGCCGCGGGCGGCTGGAATAGAGAAAGCTACCAATCATGGTGCTGCCCCGAACAAGCTGAGCTCCCACTTCGCATGACATCGTTGTCTGAGACAACAGAGGCAGTCGTGCGTAGTCTTACTTACAAAACGCCGACGCTCCGCACAATCTCGGCCAAGTGCATCGGCGAACGGGCGCCGAGCTTGTCCATGATGCGCTGACGATGCGCCTGCACTGTCTTGAATGAAATCCCCAGCTTGCCGGCGACTTCCTTGTTGGAGAGCCCCGACAGCAGCAAGTCGAGCACTTCGAGCTCGCGCGTCGTCACATAGTAAGGCGCGGCGCTGAGCGAGGCATAGTAGGCGGGTTCGTTGCGCGAGCGGCGCTCGGCCGGCGCGGGCGCTTCGGCGCGCGGCTCGGCCGCGCCCAGGAGGCGTGACCGCTGATCGGCCATGTCGAGCACGGCCTGCACCACCCACCGCTCCTCTGTTGTGAGCGTCGGCAGCCGGTCGATCAACCCTCGCACTGTCTGATTCAAGGACATGAATCGGTCCCATCAAGTCTTCCTTAATGAAGGTGGGCCCGAGGGCGTTACAGCGACGTGACAGAAGATGAACGGGGCGTGACACGGCCGGTCCAGAACGGGGAATTGGCGAAGCGCCAGTCCGCCGGGGCGGCAGCCGCACCGGGCTGGAGGGACTTCATCAGGTCCAGTAGTTCCAATGCGTCCTGGGTCTTCTGGCTGACGCGGTGGGTGTCGTAGAGGCCGCGAAGGGCGGGGGCACGGGGATGGTCGAGCCGGTCGAAGACGGCAGCGACGGTGCGGTCGGCAAAGAAGGTCTTGCGGGCGGCAGCGGAGACCGCCTGTGCCTCGGACGGCGTGACCAAGCCCAGGGCGGCGAGATGCGCCAGGGTCGCGGCAACATCGACCATGGCCTCGGTGAGCGGTGGAAAGCCGAGCTCGGCCGGACCGTTGGTGAGGGCGACGTCGGCGTCGTCGAACAGGGCGCCCGAGCAGTAGCGACGGGCGATGCTGCCGACCGGCACCATGCCGAAGGCTTCGCATTCGGCGGCCCGCAGCGCGCCCATCGAAGCGGCCCCACAGACGGCGACGCCGGCCGAAAGGGCGAGGAGGATTTCCTTGTGCCAGACGGCGCCGACCTGCTGGTAGTGGCCGTCGATGAGGCCGATGGCCGTGGCGCCGTCGGCCATGGCGCGTTCGACGTCGCCCATCTGCGCCGGTCCACGGACGACAATGTCGCCGGCATCGTAGTCAGCGCCATAGAGGCTTGGGCCGGCAAAGACGATCTTCATAGCCGCGCCACCGCGTCGAAGGCGCGCCAGCCGGGGCGCCAGTTGAGGTTGGCGGCACGATCCTCGAGATCGGCCGACAGCACCTTCACCACGGCATAGGGCTTGGCCGGGTCGCTGAGAACGACGCTGGTGGCACTGACATTGGCGGTGGCGAGAGCATCGGCCATCGCCGCGGCGAGTGCCGGGAGCGGGGTGCCGAGCGGCAGTCCGATGGGCACGGCGCGGACCGGTACGGCCTCGAGGAGGCGGAGGTTCACCGCGGCGGCGGAGCGGTCGAAGGCACCGCTATGGATATCGTCGCGCGAGGCGGCGATCGAGGTGACGCGGCTCTGCGCGGCCTCGGTGATGGCGCGGATGACGGCGCGCGTGGCGACGGGATGCGCGCCGTAGCCGGCTGTCACTTCGAGCTCGCCGACGAAACCGCCGCGATGCTCGGGGCCGAGCACGGCCATGACGACGGGGATGCCCAGATCCGAGGTCTGGTCGAAGAGGCGGAGGCGCATGCCGGAGGCGGCGATCTGCGCCATGAGGCCGTCGATGGTGGGATCGTCGAAGGCAGCCGGATCGATCGCGGTCTCCATCGCAGCTGCCTCGGGAATGAACCCCCAGAGCGTCGTGGCGTCGCGCTCGACCAGCTCGCACAGGGCGTGGAAACTGGCTTCCGTCACGGTGTTGCCCGAGGCGAGGCCGTTGGAATTCTTGCACACGCCGCTGAGCTCCGACCGCTCGCCGTCCATGTCGACGATGTCGAGGGGAACGAGGCAGGGCGTGCCGGAGAGAAGCTCGGTGCCGGCGACCCAGGCGATGGGGCGCGTGGTGTCGAACGCGGTTCCATAAGGGAGCCAGCGCTCGGGAGTGAACCAGGCGACACCGGCGGCGGTGAGATCGTCGGCACTGGCGCGGCGGCGCGGCCCGGCGGGACTCTCGGCGACGGCGCCCTCGACGGCTTCCATGGCCGCCGAGATGCAGGCGGCGGCGTCGCTCAGGCCCTTGCCCTGCGCACCGGCGAGATTGCGGGAGTTGGGGCGGAACGCGGCCCAGCATGGAATGCCGAGGCGATCGAGCCCCGTCTGGCGAGCGACGCGGGTGATGCCGAGTTCGGCCAGATGCGGCCAGACCCGACGTACCGATTCCGCGGCGGGAAAGGCGCGGTCGCTGTAGACGAGAGAGGATGGGCCGTCCGATGCAATGAAGTCGAATTCAGGCAATGAGCGTTCGGACGGCCGCAAGGGATCAGACCTTCATGGTCCCGAGGATCCAGCCGGCGGGGCGGCGTTCCTCAGGGAGAACAACGGTGTGGGCCTTTCCGGCCTTGTTCGGAACCGGATCGCGGCGGGTGTCGGCAACGGTGATGGGAGTGCCATCGGGGCCGGGGAAAGTGATCTGCATGGTGGGAGCCCTTTCAAGGTGAGACCCTGAAAGACTACGCGACGACGCAAAAGCGCGCGTCGTCACTCCACCTTAGGACGGTGCCTTAGACAAAACCGGCCCGCCGCAATCCCTCGAAATAGTGTTCAAGCTCGCGCGGCTTGAACGGGAACAGGTAGTCGGCCAGCCGGAAATCCGGGTGCTCGGCGAGGTAGATATCGCGGTGCCGCGCCGCTTCGTCGAGATTGCCGTTCATGGCCTCTACGGCCGCAATGAAGCGCGCCGCGGGGCCGCGGTTCTTCATGTGGCCGGCGGTTGCCGATGCCGAGGCATAATCGCCCAGGAAATAGTCCACGCTGGCGCTGGCCCAGTAGTAGAGGTCAGGCGCCAGCGGATTGAGAGCCAGTGCCTTGTCGAGCACCTGGCGGGCTTCGGCGATGTTCCCCTGATGCGTAAGCCCATCGCCATACTGGAACAGGACGTCGGCGCTGTGCGGGCCGAGCTGGGCGGCGGAGCGCAGCGATTCGACGGCTTCATCGATGGCGCCGGCGTAAATGAGCGCGTGACCGACTTCGCGGTGGCCGTTGGGATCGAGCGGATCGAGGTCGGTGGCCTCACGCGCCAGAGCAATCGCCTTCTCGATGCGGGCGCGCTCATCGCGGTCGAGCAGCAGCCACTCGACGCTGATGGCGCGGGCGAGCATGGCCCGGGCGGGAGCAAAATCGCGCGACAGCTTGAGCGCCTTGCGGAAGTGGCTCATGGCGCGACGGATGATGCGCAGATCGACCGAGCGCACATCTTCGCAGCCGAGGAGATAGTGGACATAGGCATTGGCCGAGCCCGTGGTGCGGTAGACGCGGCGCTCTGTGCGCTCGATGCCGCTGGCGAGCCGGGTGCCGATGGCGGCGGCGAGATGGAAGTGGTGGGCGCTCAGATCGGCGGGCGTGAAGCGCAGCTCCTCGCTCAGCAACTGCTCGTGCGTTTCGAGCCGCGTGAGCGCGATGCACAGCCGCGTATCCGGCGCGCTGGGGGCAAAGCGGGCGGTGACGAGATAGTCGGCGCCATAGGGATTGCCCGACGGGAAAGGCGAATTGGCGAGGGCCCGCGCCGTATGCGGGGCGAAGACGGCAAAGGTGCGCAGCCGACCCAGCGTGTGGGTGACCTCATCGATGAGCATTTCGCCCAGCTTGCGATCAGGCACCGGAAGCGGCGAGTCGGCGGGCGGCAGGATCAGAACGCGCGGGATGCTGTCGACGGAGACGGCCATTGCCGGCGACGGCTCATCGAGGCGGAACTGCGCGGCGGCAGGCGTCTCGTTGGTCAGCTCGCGCAGCAGCGCGTCGGTGCGCGCCTCGGGAGCGTTGCCCAGATCGACGCTGAGGCGGGCGGCGTAGCGGTCGTAGACGGCGCGGACTTCGAGCGGATCGTGGCGGGCGGCGACCATGGAGGCGCGAGCCACGGCGTCGTCATAGGGCGCCTCGTCGGCGAGACGGCGCAGCACCTGCTGGGCAACCTCGCCGCTCGCATGCTGCACACCGGCCAGCGCCAGCTTGACGAAGCGATCGCGCAGCCAGGTGCGCTGTTCGGCGAGCCACTGGGCAGTGAGCTCGGCGCCATCGCCGATGTCGGCGAGGAAGTCGCCGGCATAGAGCTCGGAGAGCAGCCGAAGGCTGGCGGCGCTGTCGACGGATTCGATGGCGAGGAAGCGCGACAGGTCGGAAGGCAGCGTGGTGTCGTCGCGGCCCAGGGTAAAGGGCGTAACCTTGAGCACGGTGTCGGACGTGCCCTGCTCCCAGGCGCGGATGCGGGACACAAGGGTGCGGAGGCTGGCATTGGCCTTGACGGCGGGCGCGCCTTCCCACAGCCGGGCGGCGAGCGCTTCGCGCGTCATGACGCGCGAGGGTGCGAGGTCAAGCAGGGCCACAGCCAAAAAGGCCGCGCGCGGCAGCCTTTGACCGGAACCCCCAATAACACGCGTCGGCCCGAACAGCCTCAGCATTGCAACCGCCTAACCCGCCCCCAGACATTGTCCCTAGGACAATGCCCAAGTGTTTTAGGGAGTTTCACCGCTACCCGCCAGCACAAACGGACCGCTTGGTTACGTGAACTATTCCATATTTCGTCGAACGGAACCGCCTAGATAACCTCGAGCTGATCGGGATGCGGCATCGGCTCGAACGGTACGCTGGGCAGCGTCTGGTACCAGAAAGCGACGGAGGCGATGTCGTCCTGGAGCGGCAGATAGCGGCGCCGATCGGCCTTTTCGGTGCGCCAGCCCAGCGCCTGGATGGTGATGCGCAGGTCCGATTCGAAGCGGATCGGGTCGGTGAGGTGCCAGCGATACATGCCGAAGCGGGTCTGGCTGCGATACGTCCCGTCGGGACGCAGCACCTGCGGGAGGCCGGCATAGGGCGTGGTGAACTCGCGGTAGCGGCTGTCCATGGTGGCATCGACGACGCCGCCGTCGAAATTATAGGCGCCGCAGAAATAGTCCTCGGTGCCGGTGCCGCAGATGGTGGGGAAGGCCTTGTCGCCATCCATGAAGAACTTGATCTCGCCCTCGCCCCACCAGCCGGCATTGTTGACGCCCCAGGCCATGTAGGTGCCGACATACTGGCCGCGCCCCTTGATGCCATCGATGATGGTGTAGTCGGTGCCGAAGGGCAGCGGGTTGGTACGGCGGAACTTGGCGTGGAAATAGGCGGCGTCCTCAGGGACGTCGGTGAGGGCGTAGTTGATCTGGTAATAGATGATGCCGAAGTCGCTGGGATCGGTGTTCTCGATCTCGATGCGCGCCGCCTTGCGGAAGGGCATCTCCCAGTAGCAGTTGAAGGCGCGGCCGGGATTGACGCAGACGGCGAGCGAGGTGACCTGCGCGAACTGGCCCCAGCCCGAGCAGAAGAAGTCGCCGAGCGGCGCTTCGACCGAGGGATGCTCCTGGTCGTCCCACCACATGCGGATGATGAGGCTGCGCCAGCGCAGATTGGCGGTGGTGAGCCAGATCTGCTGGATGGCGCCCATGCCCCTGATGTCGGCGAGGACGCGCTTTTCACCCGGCTCGATGCGGATCGAGGGCGAGACCTTCCAGCCCTGGCCGTTGCCATCAGGACCGAGGCCGCGCGCATGGATGGCGCCGGTGCCCTCGGTGGCCATGCCGCCCCTGCCCTTCTCGCCGGTGAAGTTCTCGGGCGAGATGGAGCGGGTCCTGGCCGCGCTCAGCCGGTAGATGTTGGAGAGGTTGACGCCGAGGCCGTTGAAGCTGGTGGTCATGATGCTTGGTCCGTTGGTTGTCGTTCAGCCTTTGAGGCCGCTGGTCTTGATGGAATCCATGATCTGCCGCTGGAAGATCACGAAGAGGATAAGCATGGGCAGCGCGACGATGGTCGATGCCGCCATGATGTAGTGCCATGAGGTCGCGTACTGGCCGCGGAAATTGGCGATGCCAACCTGCACGACCCACAGGTCCTGGTTGCTGGCGACGGTCAGCGGCCAGAGAAACGAGTTCCAGTTGGCGAGGAAAAACAGGATGGCGAGCGAGGCAAGGATCGGCCGGCTGAGGGGCAGAACCACGCTCCAGTAGATGCGCCAATAGCCGGCACCATCGATCCGGGCCGCCTCTTCGAGTTCGCGCGGCAGCGAGAGGTAATACTGGCGCAACAGGAAGATGCCGAAGGCATGGAAGATCGCCGGCACGATGATGCCGGCATAGGTGTTGAGCATCCCCATCGCGCGCACCAGGATAAAGAGCGGCACGATGATCACCGGCAGCGAGACGAGGAAGGTCGAAAAGATGAGGATGAAGATCGTCTCGCGACCCGGGAAACGCAGCCGCGCCAGCGCATAGCCCGCCATCGTGTGGAAGAACAAGGCGACGACGGTGACCACCGCGGACACAAAGAAGGTGTTGCCGAGATATTTGAGGAACGGCACCTCGGTCAGCACGTAGAGGAAATTGTCCCAGCTCGGGGCCACCGGCAGGATGTTGGGCCTGAACACTTCGGCGGCCGGCTTGAAGGCGATCGAGATCATCCAGAACAGCGGGAAGACCGTCATCAGCGCGAGGACGAGCGCCGCCAGCATCCAGACGAGCCGGACCGTGTCGACCTGCTTGCGCCCCATCAGCGCGCCGCCGCCCAGCGTGCTCTCACTCATAGGAGAAGCGCCCGCCACGCGTCAGCAGAAAGAGGACGCCGGTGACCAGCAGCAGGATGAGCACGAGGATCGAGGCCATCGCCGCCGCATAGCCGAAGGCGCTGAACTGAAAGGCCTGCTGATAGATGTAGACGACAATGACCTGTGTTGCGTTGGCGGGTCCGCCCTTGGTCATCACGTAAATGAGGTCGAAGGCCTGCGACCCCGCGACCGCTGCGACGAGCGAGGTGAGAAGAATGAAGAAGCTCGTCGGCCGCAGGAGCGGAAACGTGATGTGCCAGAAGCGCTGCACGCGGCCGGCGCCGTCGATCTCGGCGGCCTCGTAGTACTCCCTGGGAATGTCCTGAAGGCCGCCGAGGAAGATCATCATGTAAAAGCCCATGGAGAACCACACGGTGACGAAGACCACGGTGTAGAGGGCCAGATTCGGATTGCCGAGGAGCGAGAGATTGGTCACGCCGATGGTGGCCAATGCGCGGGCGATGATGCCCTGCTTGTCGGCGCTCATGAGCTGCCAGACCACGGCGATGACGACGAGGCTCACCATCTGCGGCGCAAAGAACATCGCGCGCATGACGGTATTGAACCGGTTGGTGCGCTGGACCAGCAGCGCCAGCCCGAGGCCGCTGACGTAGAGCGCCGGCACGATGAGCACGACGTAGACGGACGTGACCTTGAGGCACTGCCAGAACGTCGGGTCGATCAGCATCTTCTTGTAATTGTCGAGGCCGACGAAGGTGAAGGCGCCAAACCCGTTGACGTTGAAAAAGCCCATCGTCAGCGCAAGGATCATCGGCACGCCGATGAACAGTACCAGCCCCAGGAAATCCGGCGCGATGAACAGATAGCCCGCGATCCATTCGCGGTGCTTGACGCTGAGCCCGGCAGCGCGCGGCCGGGCGACGGCGCCGGTGGCTATCGAATTCGCGTTTCCTGCGGATTGCATCGTCATGGCGGACCTGAGTGGCCGAGATATGGGGTTCCGGTGGTACCGGCGAGCCGTAGCCCGCCGGCTTGCGTGAGGACCGGAGCGGCTGGACGCCCGCTCCGGTCCTCGCGTCCTCACATCATCGGTGCGCCGCTATAGGTGGCAAGGAAGGCGTCGAGCTGCTGGCTGGCGGCCGTTGCCGTCGCCTGCGGGTCGGCACCGCCAAGCTGCGTTGCCTGGATAGCGTCCGAGATGATCTTGTAGACCTCTGGCGGGAGGCGCGGCTCGGCACGGACGCCGGGCAGAATATCCCTGCTGAAGACGCCGAGATTGCCCTTGTTGAACGCCTCCGCCCCCTGCTCCAGCGCACTCTTTCGGGTGGGCATGTCGGACTTTGCGACGGTGCACCAATCGACATGGCGCTGGATCGAGTCCTTTTCCATCGAACCGAGGGCCCAGGCGATGAACTTGGCCGCGGCCTCGGGATTCTTGCCCTTGGCGTTGGCGACGAATGCCCAGCCGCCGCCGACGCTCACATACTTTCCATCCTTGGGGCTCGGCAGCTTGAAGATGCCGTAGGGAACGTCGGGGGCGTTGTTGTCCATCGCCGAGATGCCCCAGATGCCGACGTTCTGCATGGCGCAGTACCCGGCCCCGAGATTGGCGGTGACGTCCCAGCCGCCGCTGTTGACCTGGCGCGGCGCCGCGCCGGAATTGATGGCGTCCTGCCAGAGCTTCAACGCCGCCACGACGCCCGGCGAGTCGAACGCGCTCTTGCCATCGGCGCCCTGGAACTCGCCGCCGCCCTGCCACATGAACGGATACCAGGTGAAATTCTGGTAGTAGCCGGGTGTCGTCTCGAACAGGAGGCCATAGCGATCGGCCGTGGTCAGCTTGTTGCCGATCTCGAGCAGTTCGTCCCAGGTCTTTGGAACATCGTTCTCGTTGAGACCCGCATCCTCGAAGGCCTTGACCGAATAGTAGAAGGCCATCGGCTCAAGCTCCATGGGGATGCCATAGATCTTGCCGTCCACCTTACGCGAGGCGATGACCCCTTCAAGGAAGTCGGCCTGAGCTTCGGGCGCGATGTGGGGCGTGAGGTCGAGCAGCACGCCGCCATTGTAGTAACGCAGGAAGTCGCCGGGCGAGATCAGGAAGATGTCCGGCCCCTGGTTCGACGCGAACGAGGTCTGCAGCGCCGTGCCGTTCGTATAGTCGACGATGTAGTCGAGCGTGATCTTGGTCTCGCTTTTGGCATTCCAGTCGTCGACCATCTTGGTGAACCAGTCGACCTGCGGCTTCACACCACCATCCGGCGCGTAGAACTGCCAGAAATGGAGCGTGTCGTCCTGGCCGAAGGCCCGCATCGGCAGACCGCCGAGGCCCGTCGCGGCGGCGAGCGCGGTGCCCGCCTTGAGGATCGACCGCCGGGACCAGCCCGACGGCATGTTGGACGTCGTAATCATCGCTTCCTCCCTTGGAGCGTTTGGTGTCGTCGTCCCGCGACCGCCTCCCCCGAGCCAGCCGCGTCTGATGTTGGAAGGCCCCTCGTCAGCTCGACTCGAAAATCTGGAGCCGGCAGGGAATGACCTCCGAACGTGGTGGACCGTCGTACGTGCCGTTGACACGTTCGAGCAGCATCTCCGTGGCCCGCCGCGCGAGCACTCCGGGATTCTCGGCCGCCCGGGTGAGCCGGGGGCGAACATATTCGAGCTGCGGCAGATCGCCGAAGATGACGACGGCGATGTCGTCGGGAATGCGGATGCCGCGGTCGTGAAACTCGGCGAGGGCGCCCATGGCCATGAGGTAGTTGCCGAAGAACACGGCGGTCGGCCGGTCCTTGCCGGTGAGCGAGGCGATCCAGCGTGCCGCCTCCTGCCCGGACGGAGGGAGATAGCTGCCCTCGAAGCGCTGTTTGGCGGTGAAGCGCACGCCATTGTCGGCAAGGCCCTTCTCGAAGCCGTCGGCGCGCGCCATGGCGGATTTGAAGAAGGCGGGGCCGGTGACCTCGACAACGCGGGTGTGGCCGCGCCTGGCCAGGTGCTCGCCCAGGAGATAGCCGCCGCCATAATCGTCGAAATGCACGCTATCGACGGACTTGCTGGGCAGATGGCCGATGAACACGGTGGGCGTATCGAGCCGGGCAAGCTCCTCGTCCATGCCGTGCAGCGCGAATTCGCCGACGACGAGACCGTCGACGCGCTTGCGGCTGAGCTGGCGCAGATAGTCGCGGCCATGCGTCTGCCAGTGGCCGCCGGGAACGTCGGTGTTGTAGACCAGCGCCTCGAGGCCGGCCTTCTCGAGGCCATCCTGCGCCGCCTTGACGATTTCGGTGTAGAACGGGTTTCCGATATCGGGGATGAGCACGGCGATCATGTCGGTGCGGCCGGTGCGCAGGCTCTGCGCCTGTGGATTGGGGGCGTAGCCGAGCTCCTCGATGGCGGCGTTGACGCGGTCGCGCAATTCCTTGGACACGCGGTCGGCGTGATTGATCACGTGCGACACGGTGGTGCGGGAGACGCCGGCCCTTTCTGCGACCTTTGAGATGGTGCTCATGACAATAGGGGTAACCAGATCGCCGTTCGCTTGTAAATGCATTTGTGAATGGATTTGCAAATGCATTCAGAGTTGCTATGGTTTTGCCAGCCACAAGACGGGGCCAGCCCGCAAGTGAGAGAGATTTGACAACGATCACAGTGGCTTACGGGAGATTCGACCGAGTCCGTCGCCAGCTCTAGGCGGGGTCCGGGGTGGAGACGCCCATTTTCGACGCGAGGACGCGTGAAACGCCGTTCTTCGCGAACGGTGAAACTATGCCGGAAGGGCCGGCGAACGGAGGACAAGGATTATGCGGAAGATATTGGCGGGCCTGCTGCTCGCTACCGCGATGGTCGCGCCTGCCTGGGCGCAGTCGGATGTGAGCGCCAAGCTCCGCCTGATGACCTTCGGTGGCGAAGCCCAGGTGAAGGCGACGCAGGACGCAATCGCGCGCTTCAACGAAGACTATCCCAATGTCGAGGTGGAACTCGGCGTCGATCCGATCAGCGGCGGCTGGGGCGACTTCGTGAGCCGCGTGCTGCAGCAGTACAATGCCGGCGAGCAGTACGACGTGTACCACACGGCGGTCGAGACGCTGCAGAGCTTTGCGGCGCGCGGCATGTTCATCCCGCTCACCGACTTCATCGAAGGCAATGCCGACTTCGAGGATTTCGACCCGAAGCTGTTCGAGCTGACTGCGTACAAGGGGACGACGTACTTCATCCCCTCGACGTGGAACAACATCATGACGAACTACAACCGCGCCTTGTTCAAGGAGGCCGGTATCGACACGCCCAGCAAGACCTGGACGTGGGAAGAGTTCGCCGATGTGGCCGAGAAGCTGACCAAGCGCGATGCGAGCGGCAACGTCACCCAGTTCGGCTATGAAGTGCCCAACTTCTTCTTCGGCCTGATGCCGTGGTTCTTCTCGAACGGCACCTCGCCGATCACCGCCGACTGGACCGCCTCGAACATGACCGACCCCAAGGTCGCCGAGACGCTGCAGTTCCTCTACGACCTGATCCATGTGCGGAAGGTGTCGCCGCAGGTAGGCCAGGAGGGCGTCGAGAACCAGTTCTTTGCCGGCCAGATCGCGATGATCTCGCGCGGCCACTGGATCGTGCAGAACGCGATCTCGTCCAACCTCGACATGGACATTGCGGTGCAGCCGGGCCGCGTCAACAACAACACGGTGATCGGCTTTGGCGCCTACGGCATTTCGTCGAAGTCGCAGAATGTCGACCTCGCCAAGGCGCTGGTGACCGAGCTGCTGTCCTATGAGACGCAGGTGGCCGAGGGCGACCTGGGCGGCGCCGTGCCGGGCCGCAAGTCGGCAGCGGAGACCGAGGGCTTCCTCAAGTTCCCGCCGAGCGCGCCGCTCTACTACGAAACGCTGCCGAGCACCCAGGCCGTGCCCTCGCCCGCGAACTTCCAGGAAGTGGACCAGATCTTCATGCGCTACTTCCAGGCCATCATGACCGACGAGATGTCCATTCCCGACGCGGTGGCTGCCGCCGACCAGGAACTGACCCGCTCGTTCGAGCGCCTCAAGCGCGTCACACAGTAGTCCTCCCCCGGGACTGTCCATGCCGGGTCCGCCCGGCATGGACACCTAACTGGAGCCCACGATGGCCAAGCGGCGACTGTCGGATCTACGCAAAGCACAGATGCGCGCGGGCTATCTGTTCGTGGTGCCCTCGTTCGTGCTCTACGCGCTGTTTGTCCTGGTGCCCGTCGCCATCACGATCGTGCTCAGCTTCACCTACTACGACATCAGCTTCGGCGCCGACTGGGTGTGGTTCGAGAACTACCAGCGCTTCTTCGGCGAGAGCCGCTCGATCACCATCTTCTGGAACACGCTGCGCTTCGCGTTCTTCGCGGTGACCGGCAATGTGCTGGTCGGGCTGCTGCTGGCGCTGGCGCTCAACCGCGCCATGCCGGGCTGGCTGCTCTATTTCTTCCGCCTCGCCTTCTTCCTGCCGGTGATCATTTCGGCGGCCTTCGTGGCAGTGGTGTGGAGCTATTTCTACGCCGTCGATTTCGGCGTGATCAATTACTACCTCAATGTGCTGGGCCTGCCGGCGGTGCCGTGGCTGACCTCATCGAAGGTCGCCATGACCTCGATCGTGATCATGGATGTGTGGAAGAATACCGGGTTCTTCATGATCATCCTGGTCGCCGCGCTGCAAGGCGTGCCGCAGCCGATCATGGATGCCGCTTCGATGGACGGCGCCTCGCCCTGGCGACGCTTCTCGCGCATCACCCTGCCCTACATTTCGCCGGTGCTGTTCTTCTGCATCGTGTTCGCCACGATTGGCGCGCTGCAGGTGTTCGAATCGATCACCATCCTCACCGGCGGCGGTCCAGGCGACTCGACGCGCTCGCTGTCGATCTACCTCGTCGACGAGGCCTTCGGCTCATTCGAGCTCGGTTATGCCGCGGCAGTGTCCGTAGTCATGATGCTGCTGGTGCTGATCGTCACCATCATCCAGCTCGTCGGCTCGCGCCGCCTCGTGGAGGCCTGAGATGCAGACCCGCAGCATGCAGACGAAGCGCGCAGCGCGAAACGTCGACATCGCGATCATCGCGGTGCTGACGGTGATGGGCGTCCTGATGCTGATGCCGTTCCTGTGGCTGTTCTCGATGTCGTTCCGGCCGGCGGCCGAGGCCTACAAGATGCCGCCCAGCTTCCTGCCGCCCACGCTCGATCTCTCCAACTACCAGACGGTGCTCAACTCGGCGGTGCCGTTCCTCAAGATCTACTGGAACAGCCTCTATGTGGCGGTGCTGGTGACGATCGGCCAGCTCGTCACCTGTACGCTGGCAGCCTTCGCCTATGCACGGCTGCGCTTTCCCGGCCGCGACAGCCTGTTCTTCGTGATGCTGATCGGGCTGATGTTCCCTGCGCAGGTGACGATCCTGCCGATCTATCTGGGCTACGCCAAGGTGGGGCTGCTCAACAATCCGCTCGGCCTCGTGCTGATGGGGCTGACCTCGAGCTTCGGTGTGTTCATGCTGCGCCAGTTCCTCAGGAGCCAGCCCAAGGAACTCGAGGAGGCCGCGCTGATGGACGGCGCGGGTTACTTCAAGATTTTCTGGCGCATCTCGCTGCCGCAGTTGCGCCCTGCCCTTGCGGCGCTCGCCATCATCACCTTCACCGGCGCGTGGAACAGCTACTTCCAGCCGCGCGCGCTGATCGAGAGCCAGCAGGCGATGACGCTGCCGATCGCGATGGATCTGCTACGCGGCTATATGAGCCAGGGCAATCTCTCTGTGGTGATGGCCGCCATGAGCATGTCCATCCTGCCCGTCGTCCTGCTGTTCCTCGTCGCCCAGAAGATGGTGATCCAGGGCGTGACGTTCTCGGGCATCCGTAATTGACGCCTTCCGGAGTTTCCATGACCAGCCCTGCGCCTGATCCACGCTTCGTCTATGAGGGCGACCGTGCGCGCCATATCGCCTTTCCGCTGGGCGGGATCGGCGCGGGCGGGCTCGCCATTTCGGGCAGCGGGCGGCTGGTCGACTGGTCGATCCGCAACCGGCCGGGGCTGCAGAGCTTCAATGGCTACAGCCACTTCGCGATCAAGGCGGAGCAGGACGGCAAGGTGCTGGATGCGCGCGTGCTGAACGGTCCGTATGAGGGCGTACCGACGGGATCGCCGACGACGCGGCGCTTCTTCGACGGCTTCGGCTGGGGGGCGAACCGCAACACGCTGACCGGCGTGCCGCACTTCAAGGCGGTGACCTTCACCGGACGCTTCCCGGTGGCCGAGCTCGATTTCCACGACGCGCGCTTTCCTGGGCAGGTGCGGCTCGTGGCGTGGAGCCCGTTCATTCCGACCAACGACCGCGACAGCTCGCTGCCGGCGGCGATGTTCGAGATCGAGGTGACCAATACGGGCAGCGCAGCGATCGACTACACGATCGGCGGCACGCTGGGGAACCATGGCTGCCAGAACGGCGTGCATACGTTCCACGATGGCGCGGTGAAGGCACTGCACCTCACGGCCCGCGAAGAGCTGCCGGACTGGCAGCGCGGCGACCTGACGATCGCCACCGATGCCGACGACGTCGACCACATGGACTACCACTTCCGCGGGCAGTGGTTTGACGACCTCAATCTGTTCTGGCGCGAATTCGCGCAGGCAGGACGATTGCCGCAGCGGCACTATGACCAGCCGCGGCTCAACAAGAACATGTTCGACCAGCCCGAGCACGGCACGCTCGCGGCACGCATCCGTGTCGCGCCGGGCGAGACCAAGCGCGTGCGCTTCGCCATGGCGTGGCACTTCCCGGTGGGGCAGGTCTACTGGCGGCCCAATGCTGTGAACGGCGAGACCGGCACCTGGCGCAACTACTATGCGAGCCAGTGGACGGATTCATCCGCCGTGCTGACCGAGGCCTTTGCGCGCTGGGACGAGCTGCGCGCGCCGACCTTCGCCTTCCGCGACACGCTGTTCGGCACGACGTTGCCGCTCGACATCGTCGATGCCGTGCAGGGCACCATGAGCATCCTGCGCACGGCGACGGTGATCCGGCTCGAGAACGGCGAGTTCTGGGCGTGGGAGGGGCAGTTCACCGGCGATGGAAGCTGCGAGGGGAGCTGCACGCATGTGTGGAACTACCAGCAGACCCTGCCCTATCTGTTCCCGGCGCTGGAGCGCTCGCTGCGCGACACCGACTATGCCTACAACCAGCTGCCCAATGGCGGGCTGACGTTCCGGCAGATCGTGCCTTTGGGATCGGGCTTCTTCCCGCTCAATCCCTGCGCGGACGGGCAGTTCGGCTCGATCATCAAGACCTATCGCGACTGGAAGATTTCCGGCGATACGGACTGGCTCAAGGGCCTCTGGCCGAAGGTGCGGACGGCGCTCGAATATGCGTGGTCCGCGGACAATCCGGACCAGTGGGACCCCGACCGCACCGGCATCCTGTGGGGCCGGCAGCACCACACGCTCGACATGGAGCTGTTCGGGCCGAACTCGTGGCTGTCGACGATGTATGTGGCGGCGCTGAAGGCCGGCGCCGAGATGGCGCGGGCGGCAGGCGACGCGGTGTTTGCGGTGGAACTCGACACGATGGGCGACGCCGGGGCGGCTGCGCTCAATGGCGAGCTGTTCAACGGCGCCTATTTCATCCAGTCGACCGACCTCGGCGACAAGGCACTGGTCGAGCGCTTCCACAATGCCGAGGGCAAGGTGGGCGTGCTGGCCGACAGCTTCATGGAGACGTACTGGTCGGACGACTACGGCGAGATGAAGTACCAGTTCGGCGACGGCTGCGCGAGCGACCAGATCCTGGGGCAGTGGCATGCCGACCTCTGCGGCCTGCCGGCGTTCCTCGATGGGGACAAGGTGACGGCGGCGCTCGGCGCCATCCACCGGCACAACTATCGGCCGACGCTGGAGGACCATTTCAATCCGTGCCGCGTCTATGCCTATGAGGACGAGGGCGGCGTGCTGATTGCGACGTGGCCGGAGGGAACGAGCAAGCCGGCGGTGCCGGCGCCCTATTCCGAGGAAGTGTGGACCGGCATCGAATATGCGGTCGCCTCGCACATGATCCTGCGCGGACTGGTGGACGAGGGACTGGCCATCGTCGGCTCGGCGCGGGCGCGGCATGACGGACGCCGACGCAATCCGTGGAACGACATCGAATGCGGCAGCTACTACGCCCGCTCGATGTCGAGCTTCGCGCTGGTCAATGCGTGGTCGCGTCTCAGCTACGACATGACGAGGGGCGCCATCGGCTTCGACCCGGTGGGCGGTGGCGACGGCACCTGGCTGTGGTCGGTGGGCGACGGCTGGGGCGTGGTGACGCGCAAAGGCAACGAAGCAACGCTCGAAGTGCGCTACGGAACGCTGGCACTCGATACCCTGTCGTTTGCCGGGACCAGGGCGAAGGTAGGACGCACGCTGGCTGCGGGCGACAGCGCATCGATCAGGATTGGGGGCTGACAATGGCCGAGCTTCAACTCAAGCAGGTCCGCAAGAGCTTCCAGAACCTGGAAGTGATCCACGGCATCGACCTGACCGTGACCGACGGCAGCTTCACGGTGTTTGTGGGCCCCTCGGGGTGCGGCAAGTCCACGCTGCTCAGGATGATCTCGGGGCTGGAGGAGACTTCAGCCGGCGAGATCTGGCTCGACGGGCAACGCTGCGACCATCTGCTGCCGGCGGCGCGCGGCATGGCGATGGTGTTCCAGTCCTACGCACTCTATCCGCATATGTCGGTGGAGGAGAATCTGCGCTTCGGGCTCGAGAACCAGCGCGCGCCGGAGGCCGAGATCAAGGCACGGGTGGCGAAGGCCGCCGATATCCTCCAGATCAGCCATCTGCTCAAGCGGCGGCCCAACCAGCTCTCGGGCGGGCAGAGCCAGCGCGTCGCGATCGGCCGCGCCATCGTCAAGGAGCCGAAAGTGTTCCTGTTCGACGAGCCGCTCAGCAATCTCGACGCGGAGCTGCGCGTCAAGATGCGCTCGGAGATCGCGGCGCTGCACCGCCGGCTCGGCACCACGATGATCTATGTGACGCACGACCAGGTGGAAGCCATGACGATGGCCGACCGGATCGTCGTGCTGCGTGAGGGTGTGATCGAGCAGGCCGGCGCGCCGGTCGAGCTCTATGCGCGGCCGGCCAACCAGTTCGTGGCGGGCTTTCTCGGCGCGCCGCAGATGAATTTCTTTGCCGGCAAGATCATCGAGAGTGGCGAGCGGCTCGTGATCGCACTCGACAAGGGCGGACCGACGGTCACGCTGTCGCCGCGCGAGGGCAAGGCGGCAGCTGGCGATGCGGTGACGGTAGGCATCAGGCCCGAGCATCTTGTGGGCAGCAGTTCGGGCGCGCTCGCAGCCGAGATCGCGTCGACGGAAGTGCTGGGCGCCGAGACGGTGCTCCATGCACGCACGGCGGGCGGCGATCCGCTGACGGCCACGATGCGCGGCATCCTCGGGGCCAAGGCCGGCGAGACGGTGCGCTTCGACATCCCCGATGCGTTCGCGCATGTGTTCGACCGCAACGGCATGACGCTGCAGCCGAAGCGGGCGTGGACCGACGACTATCTGCAGCACATTGCGTAAGGATCCTTCAATGAAAGTGTTCGCCGCAGCGCTCGCGCTGATCGCATCGTCGCCTGCGCTCGCACAGGACTATACGGCCACCTCGACGCTGGTGAAGGCGCTGACCGGCCCCAATGCCCCCGTCGACATGAAGGCGGCGGATATCTGCGGCACCGACCTCGGCACCATGGCAGAGGTGGATGGCACGATCGTCATCGCGTTCGGCGACACGTTCGGCTGGCAGGGCGACAGTTGCCCCAAGTTCGGCCCCAACTGGCGCTCCAATGTGATCGCCATGACGACGGATATGGACCCGTCGGACGGGGTGGCCATCGAGGGCTGGTTCACCGGCGAGGACGGCACCGCGATCGAGGCGGCGCCCGGGCAGCACATGCTCAAATTCTCGAGCGAGCAGACCAAGATCCCGACCGCGATGGTGGCCGTGGGCGACACGCTCTATCTCCACTACATGTCGGTGCATGGCTTCGCCAATATGGGCGGCGTGTGGCTGTGCAATTCGTCGCGCTTCATCACCAGCACGGATGGCGGCCAGAGTTGGGACAAGGGCGTCAGCGACTTCGGCACCTTCCAATCGAGCTTCAACATGCTGGCACTGTCGGCGCAGGCCGGCACGGGCAATGAGGACGGCCAATATGTCTATGCCGTGGGCACGCCCTGCGGCCGCTTCAACGGTGCGCGGGTTGGCCGCGTGGCCAGCGACAAGGTGCAGGACAATGCGGCCTGGGAATATTGGGACGGCGCGGCCTGGGTTGCCGATCGCGCGCAGGCGGCCGAGGTGATCAAGCCGGGCGTGGGCGAAGGCTCGCTGGTGTGGAACCAGGGCATCGGCAAGTGGATGTACACCACGCTCAACGAGCTGGCGCTGCAGCTCGAGATCAGGTTTGCCGACCGCCCGGAGGGGCCGTGGTCGGCGCCGGCGACGCTGGCCCGCGGCTCGGACTATGCACAGGCCTACAATGCCTACATGACGCAGTCGTGGATTTCGGACGATGGACTGACGTTCTATTATGTCATGAGCCAGTTTGGGCCGTACAACACATATGTGATGAAGGCGGAGCTGACGCCCTCGAGCTGACGGCTCGGTGCGGAGCCGCCCCCTCCACCGGCTTCGCCGCTCCCCCTCCCCCGCTGACGCGGGAGAGGATGCCGACTGCCAATGCTGTGGCGACTTTCCGCTAGTTCACCCGGAAGTTCTTGAACTGCCAGGGGTCGTTGCGATCGAGATCCTCGTCGAAATAGGTTTCGCGGCCGTGCAGCGGCGTCCAGTCGCCATATTCGCCGACGACCTCGCCGAGATAGGGCGAGGCGACGTCGAGGATGTCGTCGGCGGGGATATCGTCGGGCTCGACGATGCTCGAGCGTGGATTATTGAGAGCCCAGATCACACCGCTGAGGACGCCAGCGGCGACCTGCAGGCTCGTGGCGCTGTTGTATTCGACGAGGCTGCGGGCCTCCTCGATGCCGAGGCGTGAGCCGTACCAGTAAACGCCCTTCTTATTGCCCATCAGCAGGAGGCCGAGCTCGTCGGTGCCGCTGCTGATCTCGTCGCGCATGATGCGCACCGAGCGCGGCTGCTCCCAGTTCTTGCCGGCCATTTCGTGCAGCGACAGCACGGCGTCGTCGCAGGGATGGTAGGCGTAGTAGACCGTGGGGCGATAGGCGACGCGGCCGCTCTCCTCCTTGACCGTCAGGTACTCGGCGATCGAGATCGACTCGGCGTGGGTGATGAGGAAGCCGTGATAGGAGCCCTCGAGCGGCGTCCAGCTCCGCACGCGCGTGCCTGCACCGGGCCGGTTGAGGAAGATCGCGGCGTCGCTGCCGTAGTTGTGGCGGCCGGCGTCGCGCGGCCAGTGGCGCTCATGCGTGCCCCAGCCGAGCTCGGCGGGCTGCAGGCCCTCGGTGATGAGGCCGCGCACCGACCAGGTGTTGACGAACTCGCCACGCCGGCGCCGCTGCGGCGAGGTCTGCGTGTCGCGCTCGGCGACATGGATGGTCTTGATGTCGAGCTCGCTTGCGAGTCGCGCCCAGTCCTCCTGGCCCGTCGACGTCTTGTGGACGTCCACCTCATTGTCTTCGGCCATCCCCTTGAGCGCGCTCTTGAGGAACGCCGAAGCGAGCCCGGGGTTGGCCCCCATGGTGACGACCGCTGTGGGCGTGCCGGGCTTGTGCATGGCGAAGACTTCTTCGCGCAGTCCATAGTTGGAGCGCTCGGTGGCGCTGAGGTCGGCGCTGTCTTCATCGGGCCACGGAAGGATGCAGGTGTCGAGGTAAAGTGCACCGGTTTCGCGGCAGAGCTGAATCAGCGCCTTGCTCGAAACGCCAACCGACAGATTGATCAGGAAGCATCCCGCATTGAGATCGAGAAGCTGGCGATAGTTTTGCTTGCCGACGGGCTCGACGCGCAGCGTGAGGCCATACTCCTCGGCGATTTCCCTGCCCAGTTCGTCGGCAGCAAAGACTTCGATCTGTTCGGGGCGCACATCGAGATGGCGCAGCAGCAGGGGCAACACGGCCTGGCCGATACTGCCCAGGCCAAGCATGACGATACGATCTTCAATACGGGCATATTTTGTCTGAACGGTCACGTGGAACCTCCGGTGACGCTGCGCCCGTCGCGCCGTCCCGCGACAGGTCGATTGAATGCAACGCCATTCACGTGAAGTTGGTTGCCTGTGGTCTAGCAGGCAGGCAGCGTCACGCGGAAACGGGCGCCCCGGGTGTCGCGGGGCACCAATTCGAGCGCGCCGCTCATCCGAGTGATGATCTTGCGCGATATTGCGAGTCCGAGTCCAGCCCCCGGCGTCGCATCGGAGCGTCCGTGCTCGCCGCGCGTGAACATATCGAAGATCGCCTGGGCTTCATTTGCAGGGATTCCCGGGCCATTATCCGAAATCTCGACAACGAAACTGCCATCGATCACTTCGCTGCGAACTTCGACAACGGGCGTGTCGGCATCGTTGTATTTGATGGCGTTGACGATGAGATTGATCAGCACCTGGCAGAGGCGGTCGGTATCGCCCTCGACGATCGCGCTGCCGGCGCGCGGACCGACGACGATGTGCATGTGCCGACGCTGCGCCAGCGGCGCGCACACTTCAATGGCACGATCGAGCGCCGCTTCGGCATCGATCCGCACATTGTCCCACGGCCGCTCGCCGCGCTCGAGCGCACTGAGGTCGAGAATCTCGTCAAGCAGCTTGGTGAGCCGCAGGCTTTCCTGGTGGATGGTCGAGACGAAGCGGCGGCGCTGGGCGTCGCTGAGGTCGTCATCGAGCAGGATTTCGGAGAAGGAGCGGATCGACGCCATCGGGGTGCGGACCTCGTGGCTCACCTGGCTCAGGAACTCGTCCTTCTGGCCGTCGAGCTCGCGCAGCTTGAGGTTGGCGCTTTCGAGCTGGGCCGCCGTAGAACGGAGTTCCTCCGAGGTGCGCTCAAGCTCCTGCGAATATTCGATGGCCTGGCGGGTTTCGCCCGCCATCTCGAAGACTTCCTCGATGGAGATGGCGTCGCCGGAGACAACCTTGCTCAGCATCACATGCGCCGACGCCGCGCCGATGGAACCGGCAAGTTCGCGCTCGAGCCGGTCGATGAATTGCGGTGGCGGCACGGCGGGGACACCGGCGAACAGGGCATAGGCGCGGGCCGGGCCGAAGACACGCTCGGCGACGAAACGCAGGTCGCGCGCGGTGGCTGAGCCGCGAATGACGGATGGACTGCCCGCGGTGGACGGCCGGAAGAGGTCGATGAACAGTGCCGCCTGGACCCGTTCCAGTGCCGATGGCGAGGTGACGAGCGACACGACGACCAGCGTTGCGGTGTTGAGGAAGAGGCTCCAGAACACGACATTGACGAGGGGATCGATGCCGGCGAGGCCGAACAGCGCCTCCGGCCGCAGCCAGGTGAGGCCCCAGGGGCCGTGCGCCATGATGTCGGCGACGACGACCGACGAGCCGGCGAAGGACGGCATGAAGCTCGACCAGGCCCAGACGACGAAGCCGACGGCGACGGCGGCGGTGGCGGCCTTGAGCGTCGCCTCGCGCCAGAACAGGGCCGCAATGATCGAGGGCAGGAACTGCGCGACGCCGCAGAAGGAGATGAGGCCGATGGGGGCGAGGGCGTTGGAATTGCGGGTGAAGTAGAAATAGAGGAAGCCGAGGCCGAGGATCAGCGCGATCGAGAAGCGGCGCGAGTTGAGCAGCAGCGAGCTCACGCCCTGCCCGCGGCCGATGCCCCGGCCCTGCGTGAAGCGCAGCATCAGCGGCATGACGATGTGGTTGGACACCATGATCGAGAGCGCGATGGACTCGACGATGATCATCGAGGTAGCCGAGGAGAAGCCGCCGATGAAGCTGAACAGTGCCAGCCCCTCCTGGCCGGAGGCGAGGGGCACGGTGAGCACGAACATGTCGGGATTGGCGCCGGCCGGCATCGAGGTGAGGCCGAACAGCGCGATGGGAAGGGTGAACAGGCTCATCAGCAGCAGGTAGCCGGGGAAGGCCCAGCTCGCTGTGCGCAGATGGTTCTCGTCGGAGTTCTCGACGATGGTGATCTGGAACTGCCGCGGCAGGCAGAGGATGGCTGCGGCCGAGAGCACATTCATGGCGATCCAGCGGTCGTCGAAGGTGCCGATGGAATAGATGTCGAGACCGGCCGCTTCGGCGCGCGAGAAGATCGCCTCGAGCCCGCCGCCGACATAGACCACGAAGATGCCGGTGGCGACGAGCGCCGCGAGCTTGACGATGGCCTCGAAAGCGATGGCGGCGACGACGCCAAGATGCTGCTCCTTGGCGTCGACATTGCGGGTGCCGAAGAGGATGGTGAAGAGCGCCATTCCAGCGGCGACGGCGAGGGCGAGGCCGACTTCGTCGATACCCCGCAGTGTGCGGCCGGGGAATTCACCGACGCCGGCGATGGCCTGGATGGACGAGGTCACCGCCTTGAGCTGCAGCGCGATATAGGGCGCGATGCCGATGACGGCGATGATGGTGATGAGGACGGCGAGGCGGCTCGATTTGCCGAAGCGGGCGGACAGCAGGTCGGCGATGGAGGTGATGCGCTGGTTGTGGCTGATGCGCACGAGACGGCGCAGGATGAACCACCAGCCGATGAAGACGATGGTGGGGCCCAGGTAGATGGCGAGATATTCAAGGCCGCTGCGCGCGGCCGAGCCGACCGCGCCATAGAAGGTCCAGCTCGTGCAATAGACCGAGATGGCGAGCGTGTAGACGAAGGGCGAATTGAGGAAGCCGGCCTTGCCGCGGCGGGCGCGCCGGTCGCTGACATAGGCGATGAGGAACAGCAGCCCGACATAGGCGATGGCGATGGCGATGACCAATTCGGAGGAGAGCATCAACCGTCGTCCCCACTGCCCGGCTCCGCCTCGGGCTCGTGCGGCAGTCGGCGGCTCAGCCAGAATGCCGCGCCCACCAGCGCCACCCAGCAGGCGAACAGGTAGATCAGCTCGGCCGGCACACCGAGGAAGCGGCGCTGCAGCTGGAAGACATTGGCCAGCGGGGGCAGCAGCAGCAGGGTCCCCAGGACGGTGATGAACAGGGCCGCGCTGATGAGCTTGCGATCCATGATCAGGCCGTGTGCACGGCCCCGATCAGGCGCCGGACTTCGTCGATGACCTCGGCATTGGCGTAGGGCTTGGTGACGAAGCCGTCGGCGCCGAGCTCCTCGGCAGTGCGGCGATCCTTGGCCTGCCCCTTGGCGGTGAGGATCAGCACCGGCAGCTCGCGCAGCACATCGTCGGCGCGGATCTGCTTCAGCACATCAAAGCCCGAGCGCTTGGGCAGCATGACGTCGAGCACCACGAGCCGGGGCGGCGCGCGCCGCAGCGTCGACAGCACCGCGTCGCCATCGGTGACCGAAGCGATGCTCCAGCCGGCGCGCCGCAGGATGAAGTCGAGCGATTCAAGGATGCTCGGCTCATCCTCGGCAATCAGTATGTCGACCGCCACGTCCCCCCCTTTCGCCCGCCTCCCCGCGAGCAAGGCCGCCATGTTGAGCACACTCGTCAATCTTCGCCAACATCGAATGAGCGGGCGATGAGCGGGGCGCGGACGGGCATGGGAAGGCCGCCGGCCGCTGTCGCCTCCTCCTGCCGCTCGGCGCAGTCGCGGCGCGAGCAGAGGCGGCAGCTGGGGCCGACGGGGACATCGAAGGCCGGATCGGCGAGGGCGAGACCGGCACCATAGACCGTGCGGTCGGCCTGGAGGGCGTCGCAGGCAAGCATGATCGAGGTGTGGATGGTGCGGTCGGAAAAGCTCGCCGGCCGGCGCGCCTGCGCGCGGGCGACGAAGAGATAGCGCGAGCCATCGGGGAACTGCACGAGCTGGCGCACCGCACGTTCGGGCGTGCGGAACGCCTCGTAGATGGCCCAGAGCGGACAGGCGTGGCCGGCGCTGGGCAGCGGCAGGCCGGGCAAGGGGAAGTGCTTGGTGAGGCGGCCCGCGGGGTCGGAGCGGAGGAAGGCGAAAGGGACGCCGCCCTCCCCCGGCTTGCGCAGGGTGACGAGCCGATGCGCCACCTGCTCGAAGCTCGCACCATAGGCCTGCTGCAGTGCCTCGATATCGTAGTGCACGGCCTCGGCCTGCGCGAGGAACGCCGCATAGGGGAAGATCACCGCCCCTGCGAGATAGGAGCTCAGCGCGCGATAGCCGAGGCGGCGCGAGGCGGTGGAGGCGAGCGCGGAGGCCCCGACGTCACGCTCGATGGCAGCGGAGGCGACGAGCTCGCCGAACAGGCGCGTGAGCTGGAACTGCCGGGTGGCGGCGACGGCGCTGGTCTGGAACCACATGCTGCGCGCCACGCCATCGTAGCGATACTGGCCGGGGAAGCCGACGGCATCGACCTCGCGGCTGGCGCTGCGTTCCACGGTGATGCCGAAGCGGCGGCCGAGGATCGCGACCAAGGTCGCCTCGCCGAATGGCCCTTCTGCCTCGATGGCGGCGCGCAACCCCACCGCGGCCTGTTCGAGGGCGGGGAAGTAGTTGTCGTTCTCGAAGATCAGATCGTCGAGCTCGCGCATGGGCGACAGCCGGCGCGCCTTCGCGTCGACCTCGAACTGGCCGACGAGGCCGCGCGCGGTCTCGCTCAGCCCTCTCGTTCCACGCGCGATGGATTGGATGAAGTGGCGGCGCTCGGCCTCGTCGAGATCGGCGACATCTTCGAGGATTTCCGCGCTCGACCGGACGGCAGTGATGCCCGAGAGAACGCCGTGCAGCATCTGGGCCAGCAACGGATCGGCGCGCAGCCGGTCGGCGTAGTCGTCGGCATTGGCCTGCGCGCCCTGGTACGCCCGATGGAGGCGCGCAATAGCAAGGGCAGCGGCCGGCTGCTGGGCCACAAGGTCGTGCGCCGAAGGAGCGCCGAGCCCCGACAGCAGCGGATCGGCAAGCGCTTCCTCGACCTCGGCGATGAGGCGATGCTCGGCGTCGCCGCTGAGCTCGCCGATGTCGAGCTCGAGCGCCTCTGCAAGGCGGATGAGCAGCGAGCCGCCGACATGGCGCTTGTTGCGTTCGATGAGGTTGAGATAGCTCGCCGAGATGCCGGCCCGGCGGGAAAGCTCGGCCTGCGACAGGCCGCTGGCGCGCCGCTTCGAGCTGATCCTGAGGCCGATCGGCGCCCGCATTGTCCCCTCCTGCTGTCACGATATTGACAAGACGGCAGCGGTGCAAGGCCAATGATTTACAAGATTGTATAGCGATATCAATGAGATATTGCGCAGCTTTGCCGACGCCCCGATAGTACGGCGACGCGTTGAGGGGCCGGCAACGCACCGGCTCCCGCCGCTCAAGGAGGAGCTAATGACCAATACACCCAAGGGCTTCAGCCGCCGCGGCGTGCTGAAGACCGGCCTTGCAGGTATTCTGGCTACGGGCGTCTCGCCCCTGATTTTCTCGAAGACATCGTGGGCCCAGGAATTTTGTAACGCGCCCACCGGCGACTCGGTGACGCTCGGCTTCGTGATGCCGCTGACCGGCGCCTATGCCGATGAGGGGGCCGACCAGCAGCGCGCCTTTATGCTCGCCGTCGAGCATCTCAATGGAGAAGGTGATGGCGGGCTGATCCCGCACTTCTCGTCGAAGACGCTGAAGGGCGGCATCCTGGGCAAGAAGGTGGCCTATGTCACCGGCGACGACCAGACCAAGCCGGACGCCGGACGCGATACGGCGCGCCGCATGATCGAGCGCGATGGCGCCACAATGATCAGCGGCTGCTCGTCGTCGGGCGTGGCGATTGCCGAGCAGGCGCTGTGCCAGGAGATGGGCGTCATCTACATGGCGGGCCTGACCCACTCCAACGACACCACCGGCAAGGACAAGAAGCGCTACGGCTTCCGCCACTTCTTCAATGCCTATCAGTCGGGCGTGGCGCTCGGGCCGATCCTCGGCGAAGCCTATGGCAAGGACCGCGTCGCCTACCACCTGACCGCCGACTACACCTGGGGCTGGACCCAGGAAGAGTCGATGATCAAGGCGACCGAGGCGCTGGGCTGGAAGACGCTGCCGCCGGTGCGCACGCCGGTCAATGCCGGCGACTTCAGCCAGTATCTCACCCCGGTGCTGAACTCGGGCGCCGACGTGCTGATCCTCAACCATTACGGCTTCGACGGCGTGAACTCGCTGACCCAGGCGGTGCAGTTCGGGATGAAGGACAAGCAGGTCAACGGCAAGAACTTCGAACTCGTCCTGCCGCTGGTCTCGGACCTGATGGCCAAGGGCGCAGGCGAAGCGATGAAGGGCGTCTACGGCACGGGCAACTGGGACTGGCAGCTCACCGACGAAGCGAGCAAGGCCTTCACCAAATCGTTCGGCGCCAAGTACGGCCAGCCGCCGAGCCAGATTGCGCACACCTCCTACGTGCAGACGCTGCTTTATGCCGATGCGTGCGAACGCGCCGGCACGTTCTACCCGCCCGAGGTGATCAAGGCGCTCGAAGACTTCGACTTCGACGGCATGGGCAACGGCCCGACCACCTATCGCGGCTCGGACCACCAGTGCTTCAAGGAAGTGTACGCGGTGCGCGGCAAGGACAATCCGGCCAACGCGTTCGACCTGCTCGAAGTGGTGGCCACCGCCTCCAAGGAGAGCGTCACCTACGATCCGGCGATCTTCGGCGGCGAACTGGGCCCCGATACTCCGGCGATGTGCTGACAGCTTCGCAACAAGGTCCCGGCGCCCGACGCGCCGGGACCGCTCCACGGGTGGTGCCAGATGGAAGCGATCCTCGCTCAACTTCTCAACGGCCTCGACAAGGGCGGCGCCTATGCGCTGATCGCCCTGGGCCTGACACTGGTCTTCGGCACGCTCGGTGTCGTCAATTTCGCGCATGGCGCGCTGTTCATGCTCGGCGCGTTCTGCGCCGTGACCTTCCGCATGCTGATCACCTACGAGACGGTGGTGCAGGACCCCACGCAGGTCACTGCCTGGGGCACGCCGGTGGAAATCCGCACGCCGCTCGCCCAGTCCTGGTTCGGCGACTGGGGCGCGGTGCTCATCGACTATTCGGTGCCACTGTCGATCCTGCTCGCCATTCCGGTGATGCTGCTGGTCGGCGTCGCAATGGAACGCGGCATCATCAAGCACTTCTACAAGCGCCCGCATGCCGAACAGATCCTCGTGACGTTCGGCCTCGCGATCGTCCTCCAGGAGATCGTCAAGTCGATCTTCGGGCCCAACCCGATCAGCCAGCCCATGCCGATGGCGCTGCGCGGCGCGTTCGACGTGGGCGTGTGGATCGGCATTGCGCCCGACATGCTCACCTATCCCCTGTGGCGCCTGCTCTACTTCGTGTTCTCGATCGGCATCATCGGCGCGGTGTTCGCGTTCCTGCGCTTCACCACCTTCGGCATGGTTGTCCGCGCCGGTATGGCCGACCGCGAGACAGTGGGCCTGCTCGGCATCAACATCGACCGTCGCTTCACCATCATGTTCGGCATTGCCGCCGTGGTCGCGGGCCTTGCGGGCGTGATGTACACGCCGTTGCTGCCGCCCAATTATCACCAGGGCATGGACTTCCTGGTGCTGAGCTTCGTGGTGGTCGTGGTGGGCGGCATGGGCTCGCTGCCCGGCGCCGTGGCGGCGGGGTTCCTTCTCGGCATCCTCCAGAGCTTTGCCTCGATGACGGAAGTCAAATCGATCTTCCCGGGGATCGACCAGATCATCATCTACCTGATCGCGGTGGTTATCCTGCTGGTGCGGCCGCGCGGACTGATGGGTCGCGCCGGCGTGATGGAGAGCTGAGATGAGCCTGTTCGCCATTCCGCGCCGCGACCTGATCGTCCTCGCGCTCTTCTCGCTGGTGGTGCTCGCCATGCCGATCTGGCTGCAGCCGCTCGGCGCCGCCTATCCGGCCCTGATGCAGAAGTTCGTGATCTCGGCGGTGTTCGCCATCGGCTTCAACATCCTGTTCGGGCTCACCGGCTACCTCAGCTTCGGGCACGCGGCGTTCCTCGGCGTCGGCTCCTACACCGCGGTATGGTCGTTCAAGCTGCTGACGATGGACGCACTGCCCGCCATGGTGTTCGCGGTGATCGTGTCGGGACTGTTCGCGCTGATCATCGGCTACCTCTGCCTCAGGCGGTCGGGCATCTACTTCTCGATCCTGACGCTCGCCTTCGCGCAGATGTGCTACAATCTCGCCTACTCGGTGCTAACGCCGATCACCAATGGCGAAACGTCGCTCCAATTGACGCTGAGCGATCCGCGCGTGATCGACAGCGCGCTGGCGCCGCGCGGCGCCGGGCTGCCCTCGGCGGGACTGTTCGGCCATGCCTTCAGCGGGCTCGAAGGCTTCTACTTCTGCGCCGTCGTGCTGATCATCGCCTTCTTCGTGGCGCAGAAGATCTTCTCGTCGCCGTTTGGCATGATGCTGCGCGCCATCAAATCCAACCAGACGCGGATGAACTACACCGGCTTCAACACGCGGCCCTATGCGCTCACGGCATTCGTCATCTCTGGGATGTATGCGGGCCTTGCCGGAGCGCTGTTCGCGATCACCGACCCGCTCGCCGGCACCGAGCGTATGCAGTGGACCGCCTCGGGCGAGGTGGTGCTGATGACGATCCTGGGCGGCGTGGGCACGCTGGTGGGGCCGGTGATCGGCGCCTGGCTGATCGAGTATTTCGAGAACATCTTCTCGGCGTTCAACGAGCAGATCCTGCACCGGGTGTTCAGTTGGGTGCCCGAAGGGGCGCAGGACGTCGTGGTGACGATCGTCAGCAAGTTCGTCGGCGAGGGCTGGCAGCTCACGCTGGGCCTGCTGTTCATGCTGGTGGTGATCTTCATGCCCGGTGGCGTGATGGAGGGCGTACGCCGCATCGCCTCGCTGTTCAACCGGCCGCCGCGGCGTGACCCCGGCGCCATGCGCGTCCAGCCGGCGGAGTGACCATGACAGAGGCAACACGCAATATCGTCCTGCACGTCAGCGACGTCCACAAGCGCTTCGGCGGGCTGCATGCCCTGTCGGACATCGACCTCGAGGTGGAAGAGGGCAAGACCCATGCCATCATCGGGCCGAACGGCGCCGGCAAGTCGACGCTGCTCAACGTCATCGTCGGCCGGCTCGCGCCGACCAGCGGCGCGGTGGTGTTCGACGGGCAGGTGCTGACCGGCCGGAAGCCGCACCAGATCAACCAGCTCGGCGTCGCCCGGGTGTTCCAGACGCCGGAGATCTTCCCCGACCTCACGGTGCTGCAGAACGTGATGGCGCCTGCCTTCGCCAAGCGTGACGGTGCCTTCCGGATCAACATCGTGCGCTCGCTCGACCGCGAGGCCGAGATCCGCGAGGAGGCCGAGGCGATCCTCGACGACGTCGGCCTCATCGACCGGCGCGACAGCCATGCGGGGGCGCTAAGCCGCGGCGACAAGCGGCGCATGGAGCTCGCCATGTGCCTGATCCAGCATCCGCGGCTGCTGCTGCTCGACGAACCGACGGCGGGGATGAGCCGGCACGACACCAACACCACGATCGACCTGCTCAAGAAGATCAAGGCGCGCGGCATGACCAAGGTGATCATTGAACACGACATGCATGTCGTGTTTTCCTTGGCCGACAAGATCTCGGTCCTCTCGGGCGGCCGGATCATTGCCGAGGGCCTGCCGGACGACGTTCGCAACAGCCCCAAGGTGCAGGAAGCCTACCTCGGCGGCGCACATCGACTCGAGGCCCATTGATGAGCGCGATCGCGATGGACACGGACATGACAGCAGTAGCTCCCGCCCAGCCCGCAGCGGCCGTCGCGCCCGGCACCGCGCCGTTCTTTGCGGTGCGCGACATCCATGCCTATTACGGCGAAAGCTACATCGTGCAGGGCGTGTCGCTCGAGGTGCATCACGGCGAGATCCTTGCTCTGCTGGGCCGCAATGGCGCGGGCAAGACGTCGACGCTGCGCACCATTGCACGGGTCGACAGCCCGGTGCTGCGGGCCGGCGAGATCTGGCTAGACGGCAAGCCGCTGCACCGCATGAAGGCGTTCGAGGCATCGCGCGCCGGCATCCAGCTCGTGCCCGAGGATCGCCGCATCATCCAGGGGCTGACGGTCGAGGAGAATCTGACGCTGGCGCAGGTGTCGCCGGGGCATGGCTGGGAGCTCGAGCGCATCTATTCGCACTTCCCGCGGCTCGCCGAGCGGCGGCGGCAGGAAGGCGTGACGCTGTCGGGCGGCGAGCAGCAAATGCTGGCCATTGCCCGCGCCCTCGCCCGCGACATCAAGCTGCTGCTGCTCGACGAGCCCTATGAGGGGCTGGCGCCCGTCATCGTCCAGGAGATCGAAAAGATCCTCAACGAGATCAAGGCGCAGGGCATCACCACGATCATCGTCGAGCAGAACGCCATCGCGGCGCTCCGCCTTGCCGACCGCGCGGTGATCCTCGACACGGGCGAAGTGGCGTTCACCGGCGCCGCGGCGGACGTGCTGGCGGACCCGGAGTTGCGGAAGCAGTACCTGGCGGTCTGACCTACTTGGCCAAGGCCAGCTTCGCGAAGGTGGCGAACAGGCCCATGTCGGTCGCGGCCTGCTCGGCGGTATTGACCACCGGCGCCCCGTCGACGATGGCCGCGTGCCACGCCTTCAGCTCCTCGACGAACGGCTCGGCATAGGACGGGCGGTGGCGGATCTCCTCGAGGGCGAGGCCATTGGCGCGGCGCTCGATGAGCTCGGTCAGGTGATGGTTGAGATAGGGCGAAGGGAAGCGCAGCTCGAAATTGCGGTCATCGAACACCATGCTGATGCGCTCGCAATAATAAGCGAGGCGCGGCGTCGCCATCCAGGTCATGGTGACGAGACCGTCGGTGGGATCGAGCTTGGCGCTGAGATAGCCGCCGGAATTGCCGGCAATGAAGGCGGCACCCACCGGCTTGCCCATCTTGGCGCCGGCCGCATCGAGCAGGCCCTGCACCACGTTGAGATCATGCACGAGGCTCGACGAGTACGGGCCCGAGAAGCCCCTGGTGACGAGCGGATCGGCGTCGGTACCAAGCGCCACTTTCACCTGCGCGGCGCGGCGCGCGGCGCCTTCCTCGATCAGCGCCTTGGGGATGTCGGTGCCCACCACCATGTCGTGGTGCGCGACGAAGGGATCGGAGCCGGAATCGAGAACGTCGACGGTGACGGCGCGGAGCGGGCCGTCGACGCTGCGCAGCAGGTCGCACAGCATCAGATAGGCCGGGTCGAAGCGCTTCATGTAGCCCACCTGCATGACGCGGCCGGCCTTGTCGCGCGCCGCGATGATGCGGGCGATGTCGCCGGTGTTGTAGGCCAGCGGCTTCTCGGAGAAGACGTGGAGGCCGCGCTCGAGCGCCGCAACGGCGAGGTCGGCGTGATAGGAATCGGGCGTCGCGATGACGATGGCGTCGAGACCGGCAGCCATCATCTCGGTCGCCGATTCAAAGGCGCGAAGGCCGTGCCGCGCCGACAGCGCGGTGCGCACCGTGGCCGAGGGATCGGCGATGGCGACGACCTCGAACAGCTTGGGCAGGTTGATGAGATTGGGCAGGTGCTCGACCTGCGTGACCAGGCCGCAGCCAGCGATGCCAACTTTGAGACGCGTCATCTCGTTATTCCCTTCAGGCGACCGACTTCCGGTGCGCCGCATTCTTCATCGGCACATCCTTGAGCTTGTCAAGGAGGTAGGCGTGGGTGGCCCTGTTGGCGACGATGAGGCAGCCGGTCTGCTCGTAATGCTCGGGACCGCGGCCCCACCAGTCGGTGACGATGCCGCCCGCCTCCTCGACCAGGAGGATGCCGGCCGCCGTGTCGACGAAGCCGGTTTCCTCGAAATAGCCGGTGAGCCGCCCCATCGCCACATAGGCGCAGGAATTGGCGGCGCTGCCGACGATGCGGACGGCGCCGATGGGCGCGCGGATGGCATCGAGGCGCTGATAGGCGCCCGGATAAAGCGAGAGGTTGGGCGTGGGCAGGCCCGTCCCGACGATCATCAGTCCGACATCGGCCTGCGCGCTGACGGTGAGGCGCTCGCCATTGAGCCAGGCCCCCTGCCCGGCGACGGCGGTGAACATCTCGTCGGACACCGGATTGTAGAGCGCGCCGCACACCGTGGCGCTGCCGCGCCGCAGCGCGATCGAGATGGTGTAGTGCTGGCCGTTGATGAAATTGGTGGTGCCGTCGATCGGGTCGACCAGCCAGCGATGCTCGCGGTCGGTGCCGTCGACGGGCGGGAACTCCTCGCCGGTGAAGCTCCAGTCGGGGTAGCGCGCGAACAGCTCCTTGCGGATGAGCTGCTCGGACTCGCGGTCAGCATCGGAGACGAAGTCGGCCGGACCCTTGATGCCGATTTCGAGATCGCGGAAGCGAGCGAAGTGCCGGAGCGTCAGGGCGCCGGCCTCGCGGGCGACGGCGACCATGTCGGCGAGGACAGCATCGTAGTTCATGGACTGGCCTCGATGAGTGCGGCGAGCCCTTCGGGATCGTCGGTGGTGATCTGGTCGACCCGGAGCGCGAGCAGGCGCTGCATGACGGGCAGCGTGCCGGCATCGGCGGATTTGACGGTATAGGCGTCGACGCGGCGGCCGCCGGCCTGAAACGCGGCGACGAGATCGACGCCGGCATCGGCGGCGGCGAGCACCAGCGGATAGGCGAGATAAATCATCTCGGCCTGCGGCGCATCGGCGACGGCGCCGGCGACGAAGCCGGCGAAATCGCGCGACTGCATCAGCCGTTCGATCGCTCCCTGGTGACAGGGGTCGTGGCCGATGCGAAGGCCGGCCGTGTTCTCGGCCAGCGCGCGAACGGAATGCGCCTCGCCCGAGGAGAGGATCATGTTGGCTGCAACCGGGGTCACCGCGGCGTTGAACGCGGCGATCGTCGCGGCATCGAGCTGCCCCTGGTTCTCCTTGAAGTCGAGCTGCAGCAGGGCCGAGGGCGCCGGCGGGGTGTCGCGGAGGAGCGCGCACAAATCTTCGAGCAGCATCACGTGGTCGGCGATGGGCTGGCCATCATTGCCGCGCAAATGGAGGGCGCGCATCCGGGCAGCGTCCAGCGCGCGGGAGGGGCCGGTGCCGGTGGTCTCGCGGCCGATCTCCTCGTGATCGTGGAGGACGGCGAAACCGTTGCCGCCATGGATGACGAGGTCCACCTCGACGCTGGCGCCAAGCGCCATGCCCTCGAGAATGCGCCGGCCGGTGAACACCGGGTCGGCGGCGCGGCGCCGCCCGCGATGCCATTTGAAGAAGGTGCGGTGGCCGTTGCGGGTCACCGAGACCGGATCGCTCATGATGCCGCCTGGGACCGGTAGATCACCGCATTGTCGCGATAGGCCGAGAAGGCGCGGGGCTTGAGGTCGACCTTCTGGCCGGCCCTCCATTCGCGGGCTTCAGGCACCATGGCCTTGAAGCGGAAGCCGTCGGGGAGGTCGACGTCGACGATGCCATGCGTGCCGAAATCGGTGACGCGGTGGATGTCGCCCATGCCGCCCGGTGCCAGCCCCAGCGCCTCGGGGCGGACGGCGAGGATGGCGGCGCCATCCCCGACCGGCACGGGCATGGTGAACGGGCCGCGCGTGAAGGTGCCGCCGCTGACCGCGCCTTCGGCAAGGTTCATGGTGCCGATGAAGCCGGCGACGAACGGCGTCTGCGGTTCGCGATAGAGCGTATCGGGTGCCGCCACCTGCTCCATTCTGCCGTCGCGCATGACAACGATGCGGTCGGCCATGGCGAGGGCCTCGTCCTGGCCGTGGGTGACGAACAGCGTCGTGATCTTCAAGCGCTGCTGGATGTCGCGGACTTCTTCGCGCAGGCGCTCCCGCAGGTGCTGGTCGAGGCTGGCGAAGGGTTCGTCGAGCAGCAGGATCTTGGGCTCGAGCACGAGCGAGCGGGCAAGCGCCACGCGCTGCTGCTGGCCACCCGAGAGCTGGTGGGTGAGGCGCGTGCCATAGCCCGGAAGCCCCACGAGTTCGAGGATGGCCTCGACGCGGCGCTTGATCTCCTCGGGCGGCAGACGGCGGAGCTTGAGCCCGAAGGCGAGGTTCTTGAACACGTTCATGTGGGTCCAGAGCGCGTGGCTCTGGAACACCATTCCTGTCGGTCGCTGCTCGGGCGGCGCCTTGGTGACGTCGTCGCCGTCGATCCGGATGCTGCCGCCGGTCGGCGTCTCGAAGCCGCCCACCATGCGCAGCAGTGTCGACTTGCCCGAGCCCGACGGGCCGAGCAGGCAGACCAGCTCACCATCGCCGACGGTCAGGCTGAAGTCGTCCACGGCGCGAACACTGCCGCTGCCGAAGGTCTTGGTGACGTTCTGGATCTCGAGAACAGCCATCAGCCGCCGAACCCCCGTGCGAATGAACTGGAATTGACGACCCGGCGGGCAAACAGGATCGCAAAGAAGGACGGTATCCACAGCAGGACCGACAGCACCGCGCCGTACTGGATCACCGGCTGGTTGTTGATGAAGGAGATCATCAGCACCGGCATGGTGCGGATGGCTGGCGCACCGATGAGCCAGGCGCCTTCGGTTTCGTAGAAGGTGCCGACAAAGCTCAGCAGCACCGCGGCGGCAATGGTGGGGCCGGCCTGCGGCAGCGTGATCGACCAGAAGACACGGAACGGCGACGCGCCGACGTCACGCGCCGCTTCTTCCATGCGCCGGTCCACCGACTGGAAGGCGGCGACGGGGATCCAGATCATGTAGAGCAGAGTGCCCACCAGCTGGATCATCACCACACCCCAGAAATTGCCGATGAGGTTGAGGTGGAGGAAGATGCCGGCGATGGCGACGAGGAGACCGAATTTGGGAAAGGCCTGCCCGGCGAGGAAGGAGAAGAACAGCAGGTTCCGCGCCGGGAAGCTCATGCGGGCGAAGGCGTAGGCGGCCGGCAGGCAGATGATGCAACTCAGCAGCGTCACCATCAGCGACAGGCTGAGGCTCATGGTGATCGACGTCCACACGTCCTGCCGGGACAGCGTGGTGCCCCAGTAGCGCAGGCCGAACTCCTGCGGGATGATGGCCGGATAGCGCCAGACATTGGCGAAGGCCCAGGTGCCCACGACGATCAGCGGGAAGATGATGACGAGCGTGAGGACGACGGCGAAGGCGATGCCGGTCCAGTCGATGCGCCGCTTGTCGACCAGTGTGCTCATGTGCGCTGGTTCCTCGCGACGGAGTAGACGTAGAACAGGCCGAACACGATGCAGAAGCCGAAAGAAATGACGGCCTGGGTGATGGCGCTGGTGGGGTCGTAGAGCTCGCGGAAGGTGCGCTGCATGAACGGCCCCATCATCTCCGGCGCGGCCGGGCCGAGCACATAGGGGATGGTGAAGGCCGAGAAGATGCCGAGCACGGCGAAGGAGGCGGCGACGAGCACGGAATTGCCGATGCGCGGCAGGATGATGTGCCACAGCACGATGAGCCGCCCTGCCCCCACGTCGCGCGCCGCCTCGATCGACTGGTTGGAGACGTTCCCCAGTCCCGAGAGCAGGATCAGAACCGTGAGTGGAATGTGGTCCCAGACGAGACCGATCACCGGCCCCCAGGGGGTGAGGTAGGGCGAGCGGATCTTGGGGAGGTGCGCGGCGTTCAGCAGGATATCGAGCATGCCGTTGGGACCGAGCACGCGGATGAAAGCGTAGCTCAGGATGATGGACGGCACGAACATGGGAAAGATCGCGAGCGCCTGCACATAGGCGGGCAGCCGGCCCTCCGAGAAGCGCAGGTACAGCGCAATGGGGAGGCAGATGAGCAGCAGCAGGACGGCGCAGACCAGCGTGGTCCACAGCGTGATCCACAGGTTCGCCAGGCTGTAGCCGTCGGAGAAGAAGAAGCGGTAGCTTTCGAGGCTGAGCCGGTTCACCCCATCCGCATCCGGCACCCAGACCGTCTGCACGACGGCGGCGATGATGGGATAGATGATGAGCCAGCACACGAGCAGCACCGGTGCGGCGACGAGGAGCAGGCCGAGATACCACCTGTTCCTCGTGCCGACGATGTCGCCCGCGGGCGATGTCGCCTGAGCGATGTTCCCCGCGGGCGTGTCCGTCACGAAGCGGGGTCCACGTTGGGCGCCACGGCGCGATACCAGTTCTCGTTGATCGCCTTCTCCCACGGGCCGCCCGGGAAGACCGGGATCGAGGCGGGGATGACGTCCTTGTACTTCTCGTAGAGGTCGGCGGGCACGTGATCCCACGACACGGCCGGGAAGCCGCCCAGTTCGGTGAGGACCGCGCCCTGGACTTCCTCGCTGAGGATGAAGTCGGCGAGCTTGAGCGCCGCGTCCTTGTTGACGCCGTTCGAGTTCACGGTGATGCGCGAGAAGTTGCCGGGGAAGCCGACGTCGGTGAGCTGGACGAGGCCGGTGGTCTCGGGCAGCGCGCCCTGCGAGATGGCCTGGATGGCCTGATCGGACCAGGCCGGGATCATGGTCACGGCGCCCTGGCCGAGAAGCTGGATCGACTGCGTGTTGCCCGAAGTGTAGGCGCCGCCATCCATCAGCGAGGGGGCGAGATCATTGAGGATCGCCCAGGCGGGATCGAGCAGTTCCTTGGCCTTCTCGTCGGTGTAGGTGTCGATCGAGAACAGCTTGGTGTCGTTGCCGTTGGCCGCGTAGACGGCGCGACGCACGAAGTTGCCGCCCGAGCCGCCCTTGTTGGGACGGTTGTAGATGAACTGGCCGGGGTTGGCCTTGATCCAGGTGACGAGGTCGTCCCAGGTCTTGGGCGCGTCGGCGGCCGGGAGCTTGGTGGTGTCGTAGGCCAGCAGCACCTGCGAGCCGCGATAGGGCAGATTTTCGCGCTGCGGATCGATCTCGAAGGCGAGCGGATTGATCTTGGAGTAGTTGGAGAGATTGGCCTTGGAGAAGTCCACCCACAGGCCCTTGTCCAGCGCGCCAACCGGCAGGCGGGAGTCGAAGCCTTCGAAGAAGTCGGCCTGCGGATCGTTGCTGGTGCCCAGCGCGGCAATGGCGCGATCGGCGATCGCCTGGAGGCCGGCGCTGTCGCCGCCATCGACGAGATTGATCGTGATGCCGGGATTGGCCGCCTCGAATTTGGGCTTCACGACATTGGTCCAGAAATCAAGGATGTTCTGGTCGGAGCTGGTGTACCAGTCGATCTGGCCCGGCACGGCAAAGGACATGCGCGGCAGCAGGACCATGCCCGCTGTAGCACCGGCCGCAGTGATCATAAATGCACGACGTTTCATTCGTGTCTCCCTGGGGTTGAAGTCTTGGCTAGGCTGACGATGAAGAGGTGGAGCGGCGTTCTTTCAACGCGGCTCGTTCGCCGGAGCGCGGCATAGGACGTGCCAGTGACAGTCCGATGACGCGCCACGCTCATGCGGCGCTCCGCAGGTAGCTGAGGTTGCGGCGGGCAAGCTGGAGCGGCGTCTCGGGGCTGTTGTCGGCGAGATCCTGCTCGACCACGACGGGACCGTCGAAGTCGGTCTCGTGCATGAAGGCGATGACCTGCGGGATATCGACCGCGCCATCGGGCAGCGGGCACATCACGCCGGCGCCGTAGGAGCGCTCGACACTGAGCTCGCCATCGAGCACGCGCTGGCGGACCCTGGGATCGACGTTCTTGAGGTGCACATAGGCGACGCGGTCGCGCACCTTGCCGAAATAGGCCAGGGCGTCCTGCCCCCAGAAGGCGTGGTGCCCCGTATCGAAGCACAGATCGATGCCGGTGTCGGCGAGCAGCCGGTCGATCTCGGCCTCGAACTGCACGGCCGTCCCGATATGCGGGTGGAACGACGCCTTGAGGCCGAGTTCGTCCTCGATGAGCCTGCGCGACGTCTCGACGCCTTCGGCGAAGCTGCGCCAGGCGGCGCCATCGAGCGCACTCTTTGCGTCGGGGTAGAAATTGCTCTCGTCCATCACGACGAGATGCTGCGCCCCCAGGCTCCTGAGGATCGCCCCCTCCTCGCGGAGGTCGGCGAGCAGCGTGGGCAGGCTCGCGGGATCGGCGAAGGTGTGGACGTGGGTGGCGCCGACAACGGTCAGACCGCGGCGGGCCAATTCGTCGCCGACGAGGGCGGCGTCCTTGGGCAGATAGCCGAACGGGCCCAGTTCGGTACCCTTGTAGCCGGCCTCCGCGACCTCATCGAGATACTGGCGCCAACCGACCTTGTTGCCGGTCGGGTACGCGACTCCCCACGAGCATGGCGCGTTGCTGAACAGCATGCGCTCTCCTTCCCTGCGCTGTCTTCCCCGGTTCTATGCCAGAGATTTGTGACAGTCTTTGCACAGCATTGCACTTCCTGTTGCAGATGGAAAGCGCCGATGTGGAAAGTGAACGAAACCACCTGATGCACGGGCATTGCGCACGTGTGCAAGCTTTGGCGACTGGCCGCAGAGCTAGAGGGCGTTGGGCCGGACGGTGCGACGCCAGACCGGAGTCGCGGCGAAGACGCGGCGCTCGGCGGGCTCAGCATTGTCGGCGCTGAGCAGGGCCGCGATATGGTCGACCATCTCGGCGGCCGGCTGGGCGAAGGTCGTCAGCTTGTACGATTCCCAATTGGCCTGTTCGATGTCGTCGAAGCCGACGACGCACAGATCGCGCGGGATGGCGAGACCGAACTCGTGGCGGGCCGCGTCCATGAAGCCGAGCGCCAGCAGATCGGTGACGCAGAACACGCCGTCAGGCGCGTTGGAGCGGCTGAACAGCCGGCGGGCGGCCTCGACGCCCGAGGCGTAGCTGGTGGGGCCGACGCGCACCAGCGTCGCCTCCGCCCCGGCGTCGGCAGCCGCCGCGGTGAAGGCCTGGTGGCGGGCGACGAGGCTGGGCGTGTCGGCCTCGGAGGACACGACGGCGAGCCGCCTGCAACCGGCGCGGCGCAGGAGGAACACCGCTTCGCGCGCAGCCGCTTCGTTGTCGACGGCAAGATTCTCGCTGCCTTCCAGGTGGTCGTCGCGGTTGATCAGGACGACGCGCTGGCCGCTCGCGATGCAGGTTTCGACCAGCGACGCCGCCGGTGTGCCCGACAGGACCACGGTCGCGTCGGCGCGGAAGCGCAGCGCCTGCTGCAGCGCCGTGGAGACGGAATCGCTGTCGCCGCCGGTGTTGATCACCATGGCGACCTTGTCGATCGATTGCAGCCGGCTGGTGAGGATTTCGAGCATCCGGGCGCGGAACGGCGTCGTCACGTCCGACACCACGAGGCAGACAATATTGCTGCGATCCTGGATCAGTCCGCGCGCGAGGTGATTTACGTGGTAGCCTAGGGAGTCGGCAGCATGCAGCACCTTGCGGCGCGTAGCCTCCGAGACGCTGGCGCCGTCAGTGAAGGTGCGCGACACCGCCGAGCGGGACACCCCCGCAAGGTCCGCCACCATCTGCGCACTGACGAATGACCGCGAGCGAATCTCGCTCATTTTGTGGCTCCTCGTGCACGCGAGTGCAGGGCTGGACGGGCTTGTTGGTTCTTAACCTTTGGCGGTGGATCAAACAAGTGAGGGAGGTATTTGCACACGTGACCACGGGGCTTGATTGTGACAGGATGCCGTCACTTGGCCGGCTCTTGCTCAGGGAGTTCTGAGGCTTGGATTTCGTCTATGCGATGCTCGTACTCGGCGGCGCCGTGGCGCTGCTGCTGTGGGGCGCCCACATGGTGCAGAGCGGCGTGCAGCGCGCCTTCGGCCCACGGCTCCAGGCATTTCTCGGCCGCCATCTGCGCCGCCGGCTCGTGGCGTTCCTTGCCGGCATCGGCATCACGCTGCTGCTCCAGAGCAGCACGGCAACGGGGCTGATGGCGACGGGCTTCGCCGCCGGTGCGCTGGTCGATCTCGTGCCTGCCCTCGCGGTGATGGCCGGCGCCAATGTGGGCACGGCGCTCATTGTCCAGGTGCTGTCGTTCGACATTTCCGGCGCGGCGCCGATCCTCGTGCTCGGCGGCGTGGTGTTGTTCCGGCGCCGGCCCAGTGGCACCTGGCACGACCTGGGCCGCGTGCTGATCGGGCTGGGCCTGATGCTGATCTCGCTGCACCAGATGCTGGCGGTGATCGCCCCCTACGCCGACTCCGCCGATCTGCGGCTGATGCTGCGGGTGCTCACCGACATTCCGGTTCTCGCGCTGCTGCTCGCCGCCATCGCGGCATGGCTGGTGCATTCGAGCGTCGCGATCGTGCTGCTGGTGATGACACTGGCGGCGCATGGCGTGGTGCCGCTCGAAGCCGCGATCGTCCTGGTGCTGGGCGCCAATCTTGGAACGGCGTTCAACCCGTTCTTCGAGGGCAGCAGCGCCACTGATCCGGTGGCGCGGCGCGTGCCGGCGGGCAATCTGCTCAACCGTATCGTCGGCGTCCTCGCGGCGATCGGCCTTGCCGGCCCCATTGCAACGGTCCTGACACAGCTCGGACTGGCGCCGGGGCCCGCCGTGGCGGCGTTCCACGTGCTGTTCAACATCGCGATGGCCGTGGTGATGCTGCCGCTGCTCGATCCGCTGGCCGCCCTGCTGCGGCGCGTGTTTCCCGAACCGGCGCCAGGGACCGATCCGCGCGAGCCGCTCTATCTCGATACGGCGGCGCGCGAGGTGCCCGAAGTCGGCCTCGGCGGCGCGGCCCGCGAAGCGCTGCGGCTCGCCGATACGCTCGAAAAGATGCTGGTGGGCGCGCGCGACGCGCTGGGCAGCGCCGATCGCAAGCTGGGCGAGAGCGTGCGCGAGCTCGACGACATTCTCGACGGGCTCAACCAGGCGGTGAACGCCTATCTGACGGCGTTCGATCCCGAAGAGCTGGGCGAGGAGGATCGTGCCCGGCGGCACCAGCTCCTGACCTTCTCGATGAACATCGAGCAGGCGGGCGACGTGATCGACCGGGCGCTGCTGGTGCACAACCAGAAGCGCATTCGCCGCGGCGCGCTGCTGCCCGCCGAGGAAACGGCACGGCTCAAGGCGCAGATGGATCGGCTGATCGCCAATCTGCGCACTGCGGCCACCCTCCTGATGACGAGCGACCCGCGGGCGGCGCGCCTTCTGGCGCGCGAGAAGGTGGAGTTCCGCCGGGCCGAGCGCGAGGCGACGAACCGCCATCTCGAATCGCTGCGCGATCCCCGCTCACCGGCGGCCGAAGGCAGCGCCATCGCCCTCGACCTGCTGCGCGACATGAAGATCGTCAATTCCTTCATCGTGGCAGCCGGCGCCTATCCGGTGCTCGACCGCGCGGGCGAGCTCCGGCCGAGCCGCGTGGTGGCCGGCGAGACCTAGCCCCGCGGGTGGGTGACGTCGCGGGTGCGCTTGAGGGCGTCGATGGTCTCTCCGTAGCGCAGCCGCGCCACCCCGAGGAACAGGCAGTCGACAAGCGCCAGTTGTGCGATGCGGCTGACCATGGCGCCGGCACGCAGCGTGCTCTCGCGGGCATGGGCGATGAGGCGTTCGTCGGCGACGCGGGCGAGTGGCGACTCGGCATGTCCCGTCACGGCCACGGTACGCGCGCCGCTCTTGCGCGCGATCTCGAGGAACTGCACGGTGTCGGGCGTGGTGCCCGAATGCGAAAAGCCAATCGCGACAGTGCCCTTGGGTGACAGCAGCGCCGAGGTCCAGGCTTCGTGCGCATGCGGCAGCAGGAAGGCATTGCGTCCCACGCGGAACAGCTTGTGGTGGAGGTCCTGTGCCACGAAGTGGCTGGCGCCGATACCGAAGAGCAGGATGCGCTGCGCCTTGTCGAGTGCCGTCACCACCCGCTCCAGCGCCTTGAAATCGAGGCTCGATACCGTCTCCTCGATGGCGAGCATTTCGAGCGAGGCGACCTTGGCCGCCATCTCTTCGAGCGTATCGGTGCGGGCGATCTCGGCGCCAAGCGTCAGCCCGGAGCCGAACTTGGCGGCCTCCTTGCCCAGCTCGGTGGCGAGCGACATGCGCAGTTCCGCATAGCCGCTCACGCCCACGGCACGGCAGAAACGGACGACCGAGGCCACCGAGGTGCCGCACGCTTCGGCGATCTGCGAGATGGTCTTTTCGAGCACGATCGCCGGATTGTCCCGAATGGCGCGCGCGATGCGCTGCATGGCGGGGGTGAGCGTGGGTGCCGTGGCTTCGATGGTCGACTGGATTCCCATGCACCAGTCATAGCCGTGCGAAACAAAAGTTCAAAGCCCGCACGAAGCATGAAAATGATTGACAATGGAAGTCGCCGCTTCCTACGCTAGCCGCGAAAATGGAGGCCGGACGAGCGTGGCAATAACGGCGAACAAGCGGGCGCCCCTGTCGGAACTCGAGCAGCTTCTGTCCGAGGAGCGCAATCCGCGGACCATGGGCATCGACCTGATGCCGAGCGCCGAGATCGCCGCCCTCATCAACGCCGAGGACAGGGTCGTGCCCGAGGCGGTGGGCAAGACGCTGCCGCAGATTGCTCAGGCTATCGATGCGATCGTTGCCGCCTTCAATGCCGGCGGCAGGCTGATCTATATCGGCGCCGGCACCAGCGGCCGGCTTGGCGTGCTGGACGCTTCGGAATGCCCGCCCACCTTCGGCGTGCCGCCCGACATGGTGATGGGCCTGATTGCCGGCGGACCGGACGCCATCATCCATGCGAGCGAAGGCGCGGAGGACCGCACCGAAGCCGGCGCCGGCGACCTGCGCGACGTCAACCTCACGAGCCGCGACGTCGTCGTGGGCATCGCCGTCAGCGGCCGCACGCCCTATGTGATCGGCGCGCTCGACTACGCCAAATCCGTCGGCGCGGCGACGGTGGCGCTCACCTGCAATCCCGAATCGGCCATCGCGCGGATGGCGCAGATTTCGATCGCGCCGATGGTGGGGGCCGAAGTGCTCACCGGATCGACGCGGCTCAAATCGGGCACGGCGCAGAAGCTGGTGCTCAACATGCTGAGCACCGCCAGCATGATCCGCATCGGCAAGAGCTACAAGAATCTGATGGTGGACATGATCGCGAGCAACCAGAAGCTGGTGGCGCGCGCGGTCCGCATCGTGATGCAGGCGACTGACTGCGCCGAGGCGGAAGCCGAAGCCGCGCTGGCACGCGCCGGCAATGACCTCAAGCTCGCCATCGTCACCATCCTCACCGGCCAGAGCGTCGAGGACGCGAGGGCGGCGATCAAGGGCGCCGGCGGCTTCTTGCGCCGCGCTATCGACAAGGACTTCAAGCCCGCCCCGTGAGGCGGACTGAACAACAGGGAGAATAACGACATGATGCACTGGACCAACACGAAGCGACTGCTCGCCGGGCTCGCCGTAGCCACGGCGCTCAGCAGCATCGCGCTCGCCCTTCCGGCGCAGGCGGCAAGCCTGCGCATGGCCTGGTCGCAGGACGCGACGGGCCTCGACCCGCACAAGCAGACGGCGTTCTCGTCGCTGCGCCTGCTCGAGCTGATCTACGAGCCGCTCGTCCGCCTCGATGCCGACCTCAACGTCGTCCCCGCCGTCGCCGACAGCTGGGAATTCACCGATGGCGGCCTGACGCTGACCTTCAAGCTCAACCCCAACGCCAAGTTCTCGGACGGCGCACAGGTGAAGTCGGCTGACGTGAAGGCCTCCTTCGAGCGCCTGCTCAACGAAGAGACCGCCGCGGCTGCGCGGTCGAACTTCCTGTCGATCGCCTCGATCGACACCCCCGATGACACGACCGTCGTGTTCAAGCTCAGCCAGCCCGACGCGCCGATCCTCGTCGCCATGGCAACGATCAATGCCGCGGTCGTGCCGGCGGCCGGCATCGGCACCATCGAGACGACGGCCGTCGGTTCGGGCCCGTTCAAGCTCGACTCCTGGTCGCCCAACGAAAAGGAAGTGCTGAGCGCTAACGCCAACTGGGCCGGCGGCAAGGTGGGCGTCGACGGCATCACCATTTCGGTGCTGCCCGACGAGACCGCGATCCTCGCTTCGCTGCGTGCCGGCCAGACCGACTTCGCGCTGCTCAACGACCCGCTGGTGGCAACGCTCGTCCCCAACGAACCGAACCTGCAGCTCAACGCCATCCCCGGCCTCGCCTACAACGTGCTGCAGCTCAACCCGGCCCGCAAGCCGATGGACGACCTCAAGGTCCGCCAGGCGATCTCCTGCGCCGTCAATCGCCAGGAGGTGCTCGACACTGCTCTCGTCGGCGAGGGCAAGGTGACGGGCCCGCTGACGATGCCAGCCTATGCGAGCGATCCCAACTCGCTGTTCTGCTACACGCAGGATATCGAGAAGGCCAAGCAGCTCATGGCCGAGTCGTCCTCGCCGGATGGCTTCACCGCCAAGGTGATCGCCGCAACGGGCGAGCCGCCGGTGGCATCGTCGGAAGCCCAGGTGCTGCAGAGCCAGCTCGCGGCGATCGGCGTCAAGCTCGAGATCGAGCTGATGGAGCTCAACGTCTATGTCGACCGCTGGCTGGCCGGCGACTTCGACATGGCGGTGGCGCAGAATGGCGGCCGCCCGGATCCCTATCCGATGTACAACCGCTACTTCACCAAGGGCGGCAACCTCCAGAAGGTGTCGAACTTCGTCGATGACGAGCTCGACAGCCTGCTGCAGCAGGGCCGCGTCGAAACCGACGTCGCCAAGCGCAAGGAGATCTTCCAGAAGTTCGAGGCACGGCTCGCCGAGCTGTCGCCCTGGATCTGGCTGTCGACCTCCAACACCTACACAGCGCAGCTCAAGACGGTGAAGGGCTTCGTGCCGTCGCCGACCGGCACGCTGTTCGGCCTGAGCGCCGTCACCATCGAGTAATCCTCCCGGCTGGGGTGGGCGCAAGCTCACCCCAGCACCCTCTTTCCGGACGCGCAGATGAACTATGTCACGCAGCGGCTGCTGACTTTTCCGCTGATCCTGCTCGGCGTGTCCGTCATCGTCTTCGTCGCCATCCGCATGGTGCCCGGCGACGCCATCACCGCAATGCTGGGAACCGAAGCGGGGCTGCTGACCCCCGCGCAGCGTCAGGCGCTCGCCGAATATTTCGGCATCGACCAGCCCATCTATGTGCAGTACTGGCGCTGGTTCACGGGACTGTTCGAAGGCAATCTTGGCATTTCGTCGATCTACGGCCGGCCGGTGCTGGCCGTCATCCTCGAGCGCTTTCCGCTGACGCTCGAGCTCGCACTGCTCTCGATGGTTATTGCGCTGGCTGTCGGCATTCCGGCCGGCGTGTTCGCGGCGACGCACAATGAGCGCGCCTCCGACCTCGCGGTAAGGCTGTTCGCGATGCTCGGGCAGTCGACGCCGAACTTCGTGTTCGCGCTGCTCATCATCTACGTGCTGTCGGTGTATTTTGGCTATGTGCCGGCGATGGGGACGTTCACGCCGCTGTTCGTCGACCCGCTCGCCAATCTCAGCCAGCTCATCTTCCCGGCGCTGACGCTTGGGCTCGCCTTCGCCGCCTCGGTGACGCGCATCTCGCGTTCGGCGATGCTCGATGTGCTGAGCGACGATTATGTGCGCACGGCGCGCAGCAAGGGCGCCCCCGCGCGCAGCGTTGTGTGGCACCACGCGCTGCCCAATGCGCTGATCCCGGTGGTGACGCTAAGCGGCGTCGAGTTCGGCTACCTGCTGGGCGGCGCCGTGATCGTCGAGGAAATCTTCGCCCTGCCCGGCATCGGCCGCCTCGTGCTCGATGCGATCAACCAGCGCGACTATGCGCTGGTGCAGGGCACGGTGCTGTTCATCGCCTTCAACTTCCTCATCGTGAACCTGATCGTCGACCTCGCCTATGCGGCGCTCGACCCGCGTATCCGGCTGGGCAATCGATGATGGGGCTGATCCGGGCCATTGCCAGGCATCCGAGCGGTCGTATCGGCGCCGCCATCGTCCTCATCTATATCGTCGCTGCCCTGCTCGCCGCCGCCGGACTGACACCGCACGATCCGCTGCAGCAGTTCCGCATCGACCGCCTGAAGGGACCGAATGGCACCTACTGGATGGGTACCGACCTGCTCGGCCGCGACACGATGAGCCGGCTGATGCTGGGCATCGGGCAGAGCTTCACCATCGCCTTCTCCTCGGTGGCGCTGGCGACCTTGGCGGGCACGATCATCGGGCTCGTTGCCGCGTGGTGGGGGCATCTGTGGGACGGCGTGCTGATGCGCATCATGGATGTGCTGCTCGCCTTCCCGGCCATCCTCCTCGCCATGCTGATCGTCGCCATCGCCGGCACGGGAACGTGGACCAGCATCGGCGCCATCGCCATCGTCTATACGCCGATCTTTGCGCGCGTGGTGCGCGGACCGGCGCTGTCGCTCAAGCAGCGCGATTTCGTCGACGCGGCGCGCACCTTCGGCAGCTCGCAGGGTTTCATCCTGACGCGGCACCTGCTGCTCAACCTCGTGGCACCGCTCACCGTGCAGGTGACGCTGGCGCTGGCCTGGGCGCTGCTCACCGAAGCGGGCCTCAGCTTCCTCGGCCTGGGCACGCAGCCCCCTGCCCCGTCATTGGGCGTGATGCTCTCGGAGAGCAAGAATTTGATGACGCAGGCGCCGTGGCTGATGCTGTTCCCGGGCCTTGCGATCATGCTGGGCATTCTCGGCTTCAACCTGTTCGGCGACGCGCTGCGCGACATCCTCGACCCCAAGACGCAAGGGAGGGCCGCATGACGCTGCTCACCGTGCGCGATCTGCGCGTCGGCTTCGGCCGCGATCCCCGGGCCAATGAGGTAGTCAAGGGCGTGAGCTTCACGCTCGGGGCAGGCAAGACCCTCGCCATCGTCGGCGAAAGCGGCTCGGGCAAGTCGGTGACGGCGCTGTCGGTCAACCGGCTCGTCGATTTCGGCGGCGGCCGCATCACCGGCGGCAGCATCGTGCTCGAACGTGGCGACGGCAGCCGCCTCGACATGACCACGGCGGACGAGGCGACACTGACGCATGTGCGCGGGCGCGATGTCGGCATGATCTTCCAGGAGCCGATGACCTCGCTCAACCCGGTGCACACCATCGGCGCGCAGATCGAGGAAGCCTTCCGGCTCAACCGAGGGCTCACGGGCGAAGCGGCGACGCGCGCGGCGCGCGAGGCGCTGGAGCGGGTGCGCATCCCCGACGCGGCGCAGCGGCTCAAATACTATCCGCACCAGTTGTCGGGCGGCATGCGGCAGCGCGTGATGATCGCCATGGTGCTCGCCTCCAATCCGCGGCTGCTGATCGCGGACGAGCCGACGACGGCGCTCGACGTGACGGTGCAGGCGCAGATCATGGCGCTGCTCGCCGAACTGCGCGAAGAGCTCGGCATGGCGATGATCTTCATCACCCACGATATCGGCCTCGTCGCCGGCATCGCCGACGAGATCATGGTGATGCAGCACGGCGTCGCCGTCGAGCAGGGATCGCTCGATGCGGTGCTCGACAATCCGCAGCACGACTACACGAGGCACCTGCTCAACGCGGTGCCGCATTTCACCTTCGGCAACACGGTGCGCGACGACGGCACGCGCAACGGGCAGCCGCCCATCGTCACCGTCGACAATCTCGCGGTGCGCTTTCCGGTGACGCGCGGGCTGTTTCGCCGGCGGACCGGCGCCGTGCACGCGGTCGATGGCGTCGACTTCGATCTCGTGCCCGGCGAGACGCTGGCGATCGTGGGCGAGAGCGGTTCGGGCAAGTCGACCACGGCGCGCGCCATTCTCGGGCTGGTGCAGGCGACGCGCGGCCGGATCGACGCCAAGTCGGGACGCAGCGGCCGACCGGTGCAGATGGTGTTCCAGGACCCCTATGCCTCGCTCAATCCGCGGCTCAATGTCGAAGGCCTCCTCGCCGAACCCGCCATCGCGGCGGGGCAGCGCGTCGATGCCAAGCTGCGCGAGCGGATGGTGACGCTGCTCGAACGCGTCGGGCTCAGCCGCGACGCGCTGACGCGCTATCCGCACCAGTTCTCGGGCGGGCAGCGGCAGCGCCTGTGTATCGCACGGGCCCTGATGCTCAATCCCGATGTGGTGGTGCTCGACGAAGCGGTGTCGGCGCTCGATGTCAGCGTGCAGGCGCGCGTGCTCGACCTGCTGATCGACCTGCAGCGCGAGTTCGGCCTCGCTTATCTCTTCATTTCGCACGACATGGCGGTGGTGGAGCGCATCGCGCACCGCATCGCGGTGATGTATGCGGGCCAGATCGTCGAGATCGGCACGGCCGCCGCGGTGCTCGCGACGCCGCAGCACAGCTACACCAGGCGGCTGATCGCGGCGGTCCCCGCCGTGGCCCGCCGCCGCCAGCGCTTCACGGTCGACGCCACGCAGGTGCCCTCACTGGTGCGGCCGGTGGGCTACGAGCCGCCGCCGGCGCAGTGGCGCGAGGCGGGCGACGATCACCGCGTGCGCGTGGAGGAAACGGCATGAGCGTCGACGCGACCCTCGACAAAGCGGTCGCGCCGCTGCAGGCCGCGGTGGACGCAAAGCGCATTCCGGGCGGCGTGCTCGGCGTCGTCGATGCGAAGGGCGTGCGGGCGGTGCGCGCCGTCGGCTCGGCGCAGCTCGTGCCCGTGCAGCGGCCGATGACCGACGGGACGTGGTTCGATCTCGCTTCGCTGAGCAAGGTGCTGTTCACCACGCCGCGCATCCTGGCGCTGGCCGCCGCGGGCACGATCGATCTCGATGCGCCGCTGGTCTCGGTGCTGCCCGACTTCCGGCAGTACAACCCGGACAATTGGGAGCGCAAGGTCACCTTCCGCCAGTGCCTCGGGCACCAGACGCCGTTCCCCGGCGTGGTGCCGATCTATACCTATGGCAGCGACCCCAATCTGCTGCGGGCCTGGGTACTGCAGCACGAATGGGTCGCCGGACCGGCGGTCTATTCGGACATCAACTTCATCCTCCTCGGCATCGCGCTCGAGCGGCTGACCGGCAAGCCGATCCGCCAGCAGGATCCCGGCCCCGGCTTTGCCTGGTCGGCCGATCCGGCGCATGCCGCGGCAACCGAGCAGGACCCCTGGCGCGGACGCGTCGTGGTCGGCGAGGTGCATGACGAGAACTGCTATGCCCTCCAGGGTTCGGGCCATGCCGGGCTGTTCGGCACCGCCGCATCGGTGCTCGACTACGCCCAGCGGCTGCTGAACGGCGCACCGGAGACTGAGCTGGTTCGCGCGCCGCTTTCGACGAAGCGAACGCATGGCTGGGAGCGCCCCTATGACGGCTGGTCGGGCGGCGATCAGTGCTCGCCCGAGACCATCGGCCATACCGGCTTCACGGGCACGGGCCTGTGGGTCGATTTCGCGCGCGGCCGGGCCTGGACGCTGCTCACCAACCGTGTCCATCCGACACGGCATTTCGACAGCGGCATCATCGCGCTGCGCCGCGCGGTGGGCGATCTCATCAACGGAGACTGATGATGCAACCGATCTGGTCCGTGGGCCTGATGACCGGCACCGTTCTCGACGGCAATATCGACGTCGCGCTGCTCAAGACCGATGGGGAAACCGTCGAGACCTTTGGCGCCTACACGCTCGCGCCCTATCCGCAGGCGATCCGCGACACGCTCGAGGCGACGCTGGCCGAAGCGCGCAAATGGAACTTCGAGGGAACCGATCCCGCCATCTTCGCGCGCGCCGAAGAGATGCTGACGCGTGCCCAGTCGGCCGCCGTGCGGGAGCTTGTCGAGAGTTCCGGTCTCAGCATGGCCGATATCGGCGTCGTCGGCTTTCACGGCCAGTCGGTGCTGCATCGCGCGCCGCAGCCCGGCCGCATCGGTGCCACGCGCCAGCTCGGCGACGGCAGTCTGATGCACGAACTGCTCGGCGTGCCGGTCGCCTATGATTTCCGTTCGGCCGATGTGCGTGCCGGCGGCCAGGGCGCGCCGCTCGCGGGGATCTATCACCAGGCGCTGCTGCGCGGGCTCGGGACGCATGGCGAGGTCGCGGTGCTCAATCTGGGTGGCGTCGCCAATGTCACCTATTGGGATGGCGGCGACACGCTGATCGCCTTCGATACCGGCCCCGCCAATGCGCCGCTCAACGACTTCATGAAGGAGCGCGGACTGGGCAGCATGGATCGCGACGGCGCGCTCGCCCGCAGCGGCACCGTCGACGAAGCGCGGCTCAGCACGCTGCTCGAGCATCCCTATCTGAGCGCACCGCCGCCCAAATCGCTCGACCGCTTCGATTTCACCTCGACCATGGCCGAAGGGCTCGATCCGGCGACCGGTGCGGCGACGCTCACGGCCTTCACCGCGGCGGCGGTCGGCAAGGGGCTCGACCACCTGCCGACGCGCCCGACGAAGCTCGTCGTCTGCGGCGGCGGCAGGCACAATCCGATGATCATGGAGATGCTGAAGACGCGGGCCGGCGTCGACGCCGTTCCCGCCGAAGCGGTCGGCTGGCGCGGTGACGCGATCGAAGCGGAGTGCTTTGCCTTCCTCGCGGTACGCGTGCTGCGCGGCCTGCCGATCAGCTTCCCGACGACGACGGGCGCGCCGCGGCCGATGACCGGCGGGCGGCTCGCAGCCTAGAGCTGCTTCTGCAGGAACGTCCTGGTGCGCCCCCTGGGGAAGCCGTCGAGCTTGCCGAAGGGTCGGTAACCGGCGCGCTCATAGGTCCTGAGCGCCACCGGATTGAACGTGTCGATGTAGGAGGCATGGCAGCCCCGGCTCCGCGCCTCGTCCTCGGCGGCGGCGAGCATACGCCCCGCGGCGCCCTGCCCGCGCTGCGACTCGTGGACCCACAGCCACTGCACATAGAGCCAGCCCCACGCGGTGTAGCCTGAGATGCCGGCAACGACAGTGCCGGCATCGTTGCGGATCAGCACGGCAAGCGGCGTGCGCTCGGCCGGACCGACATCGGCCTCGTTGAACGCGGCAAGATTGCCGCCGATGGTTTCGAGCTCGGCGGCGGTCGGCGTCGCGGTGACGGTCAGCGCGCTCATTCGACCGCCTGGTGTGGCAGCCCGCCGAGGTAGGCCGCGTCGATCTCGACGCCGAGGCCAGGCCCGGTCGCCGGAAGCAGTTCGCCGCCAGCGCCGTAGCCGAAGCCGCCGGCCACCGGATCGACAGCCAGCATGTCGGCGCCATCGAGATCGGCGAAGACGATGTTCTCGCGGGCGCTCGCCAGATGCACAGCTGCCGAGATGGCGATGCCCGCATCGGTCATGCACCCCACCATGCAGGGGATGTGCGCCGCTTCGCCGATGGCGTTGATCTTGAGCGCGGTCCAGATACCGGCCGCCTTGGCGAGCTTGATGTTGAAGTAGTCGCAGGCGCCCGCCGCCACGAGGCGCAGCGCATCGTGCTCGTCGAACAGCGACTCGTCCGCCATGAGAGGGATGGTCGAGCCACGCCGCAACTCGGCGAGCCCGTCGATATCGGCCCTGACGACCGGCTGCTCCACCAGTTCGGGGCCATAGGCCGCCAGCGCCTTCAGCGCGGCGCGCGCCGTTGTGCGGTCCCACCCCTGGTTGGCGTCGACGCGAAGCGCGAAACCGGGGCCGACGGCTTCGCGGATGAGCCGCATGCGCTCAAGGTCGGTCGCGAGGTCGGTGCCGAGCTTCACTTTTATCGCCACAAAGCCGCGCGCCTTGAAGGCAAGTGCCCGTTCGGCCATCACCGCAGGGGTTTCGAGCCCCACCGTATTGTCGGTGACGACGGGGCGCCGGCGGCCACCGAGCACGGCGAAGAGCGGCAGGTTCGCCGCCTTGCCCAGGATGTCCCACAGCGCGATCTCGAGCGCCGAACGCAGCGTGGTGTTGTGGGGAAAGAGCTTCCGCATCTGGCGGGCGCGGGCTTCGATATCGAGCGGGTCGGTCCCGACCAGTGCTCTGGCAGCCGCCGGGCCGATCGCCCAGACGCTGTCGGCGGTCTCGCCGACGACCGGCGTGAAGATGTTGCCTTCACCTACCCCGATATGCCCGGCGTCGGTATGGATCCGCGCGAAGATCGATTGCGAAATGGTGGTGGTGCCGATGGCGACCTTGAACGGGGTCTTCATCGGCATGGCGGCACGGTAGAGGTCGATCTTGGTAATGCGCATGGTCGGAGGCAGGCTGTTGGCTACCTCCTCCCATCCCACCCGGACGCAGCTTTGTAAATCGCCGATACGCCTAGCCGGCGGGCCGGGCGGTGCGATAGGCGCGCGGCGAGAGCCGATGGTACTTCGAGAAAGCCGCCGAGAAGTACTGCGAGCTGTCATAGCCGCACTTGAAGGCCACATCGGTGATGCTGAGGTCGGGCTCGCGGAGCAGCAGCTCGGCGGCGCGCTGCATGCGCAGGCTCGTCAGATACTCGGTCGGCGACATGTTGGTGATCTCCTGGCAGTACTGCGCAAAGCGCGTCCGCCCCAGTTCGCAGCTTTCGGCCATCTCCGTGAGCGTCCAGCCATGGTCGAGATAATTGTCCAGGTCGGCGAGAAAGAGCTGCACGCTGCGGCGCGCCGAGGAGAGCTTTTCGTCGAGCACGACGCGCTGCTTCTCGAGCGCCTCGAGCACGTCGAGCAGCAGCCGGCTCACCAACTGCCGGAGGCGGGAATCGCGCGTCCTCGTATCGGGCCGGGAGACGCAGGCGGCCATGGCTTCGAACGTGTCGTCCATGTCGCGGCCGGCCGGCCACACCGGATGCTCGTTGTGCTTGAGCAATTCCGTCAGCCGCTGGCGGTCGTCATTGGACAGCGCAACCCAATCGGGCCAGATCCATTGCTGGTTGGGCCGGCGCACATCGACGTCGATGATGCACCAGTGGAGACGCGATGGGCCGACATTGGGCTTGCCCACGCGGTGGCGCTGCCAGGGCCGCGTGATGGTGACCTGCCCCGACTGCAACTGCCATTCGCGATCATCTACCGCGAAGTCGAGCGAGCCGCGCGCCAGGTAGGTGATCTCGATGCCTTCATTGCGATGCCAGTCGAGGCCCCAATCCTGCTGCTGCGAGGCATCCCACAGGCCCACGGTGCGCAGGCCCGGAACTTCGTTCGGACGCAGCGGCTGGCCGGGATAGTGGCCGCGCGCCAGCGCCGACATCTGGATGGCGCCGGACTTCACGGCCTCGGTCAGCGGCTCGCAGGTATCGGCGTAGTAGATGTCATTGAGATCGCGAAAAGTCGGGTCGCCGATGGTTGCCGCGGAACTTACGCTATTTACCGTCGGCGAATCTTGAAAGACGGACCCTGACGCCATCGCTACCGTTCCTCCCAATAACGAGGTCCAAAACCAATCGGACCCTGACGGGAAAACTTACGAAATCGAACGCTCGCCTGTCGAGCGTGTTGATCGAGCCGTGCCGCCGCAGCCCTTTTGCGGCCATGGCGAAGCTATGCCCGCCGGGAGAGTAAAGCAGAAGGATATTAGGGCTGATGGCTAAGTATAGAATAGCGGTCAACATGGAGTTCGTGCGCTCCGCGGACATGGATTTCCGCGCCGGCGTGAAAGTCGCCGCCGAGATCGGCTACAAGTGGGTCGAGCCGATGGTGCATACCGGCTACGAGCTGCTGAGCGAGGTCGGATACTTCCATTCTTTCTCAATGGAAGAAGATCCTCTGCTGATGGCAGAGATCTGCGCCAAGCACGGCGTCCAGGTGTCGAGCCTGTCCGCTCACAGTCCTTTGATGAAGCCCGAGGCCGCCGTGTCGCGCCTGACGCGCGCCGCCGTACTCGCCCACTTCGTGGGCACCAAGTTCCTCAACTCGGACGAGATGCTCAAGCCCGACTGGATGAGCGACGAGGAAGCGCATGAAGCGATGCGCTACACGCTCAAGCGCCTGTCGCATGTTGCCGCACGGCACAAAGTCTATATCTGCGTCGAGCCGCATGGCGTCTACACAAAGACGAGTGAAGGACTGCTGCGGATCGTCGACCTCGTGCCCTCGCCCTGGATCCAGGTGAACTGGGATACCGGCAATGCCTATCTCGCCGGTGTCGAGGATCCGTATGAGGCGCTGACCCGCGTGCGCGACCGCGTGATGCACGTCCATGCCAAGGACATCAGCTTCGAGCACTCCGAGCGCGAGCGCGGCAAGGTGACGGGTACGCCCGTGGGCTGCGCCTGCGGCGAAGGCGTCGTCGACTGGGACAAGGTCCTGCACATTCTCGATCCGCTGGATCGCGAGATCACATTGTCAGTGGAGTGCGGCACGATCGAGCAGGCCGAGAGCAGTCTCGCCTTCCTCACCAAGCTGCTCGAGAAGCGAGGCAGTGCCGCCGCGAACTGACACAAGGGGAGGCGGCTTCCTCCCGCCGCCTCCCAACACTCACGCACGAGACGACAATTGACTGCAGCAGTTGAGACCATCGCTCCCCCCCGATATTCGGTCGCGGCCCGCCGCGACTGGTTTGCGGCGTTCGTGTTTCTGCTGCCCAATCTGGTGAGCATCGGCCTGTTCACGCTGATCCCGGTGGTGGCCGGCTTCTTCCTCAGCTTCACCAACTGGGACATGCTGTCGGACCCGCAATGGGTGGGACTCGAGAACTACCAGGACATCCTCAAGGACCGGCAGTTCTGGAACGCGCTGCGCAACACGGTCATCTACACGCTGATCGTGATCCCGGGCGGCCTCGCCGTCTCGATGCTGCTGGCGCTGGCGCTCAACAGCAAGATCAAAGGTACCGCGATCTACCAGGCGATCTTCTTTCTGCCCTACGTATCCTCCACGGTCGCGATCGCGCTCGTCTGGAAGTGGATCTACCATCCCGATTACGGCGTGCTGAACGCCATGCTGCGCGCCGTCGGCCTGCCCGGCGTCGACTGGCTCACCAATCCCAGCGTCGCGCTCATCTCGGTTGCCATCGTCCAGATCTGGCAGACCGCGGGCTACAACATGGTGCTGCTGCTCGCCGGCCTGCGCGCCATCCCCAAGGACTATTACGAGGCCGCGCGCATCGACGGTGCCTCGCCGTGGACGATCTTCTGGTCGATCACGGTGCCGCTGCTGATGCCGACGATCTTCTTTGTCACCACCATCTCGATCATCGCCTCGTTCCAGGTGTTCAACCTGATCTATGTGATGACCGGCGGCGGGCCGGGCAACTCCACCAAGGTGTACGTCTTCTACCTGTGGGAGAACGGCTTCTCGTTCTTCAAGATGGGCTACGCCTCGGCGCTCGCCTATGTGCTGTTCGTCATCATCCTCGCAATCACGCTGATCCAGGCGCGCTTCCTTGGCCGCACGCCGGGACTGGGAGGCCGCTAATGAGCGCACGCCGCATCGTTTCCGCCATCGTCGTGCATGGCCTGCTGCTCGCCGGTGCGTTCATGGCGCTGCTGCCGTTCTTCTGGATGGTGATCACCTCGCTCAAGGTGCCCGAGGACATGTTCACCATGCCGCCCGAGTGGATCCCCAACCCGATCACCTTCGACGCCTATGAGCGGCTGTTCTCGCTGATCCCGTTCGCGCGGCAGTTCCTCAACACGCTGTTCGTGACGGTAGTGATCGTGCTCGGCCAGCTGCTGTTCAGCTCGATGGGCGCCTACGCCTTCGCGCGGCTGCGCTTCCCGTTCCGCGAGCAGCTCTTCCTGCTGTTCCTCGCGACGCTCATGGTGCCCACGGTGGTGACGCTGATCCCCACCTTCATCATCATCCGCGAGTTCGGCTGGATCAACACCTACATGGCGCTGATCGCCCCGGCGGCGCTGGGCAGCGCGTTCGCGACGTTCCTGCTGCGCCAGTTCATGCTGACCATTCCCGAGGAGCTCGAGGAGGCGGCCAAGCTCGACGGCGCCGGCCATCCCACGATCTTCTTCCGCATCATCCTGCCGCTGGTGCGGCCGGCCCTCGCGGTCGTCGCGGTGTTCGCCTTCATCTACTTCTGGAACGACTTCCTGTGGCCGCTCGTCGCCATCAATTCGGAATCGATGAAGGTGCTGACCGTCGGCATCGCGACGCTCGCCGCCTCCCACTACGGGACGGACTGGGGCGTGCTGATGGCGGGTTCGGTTCTCACCGTGCTGCCGCTGGTGGTCGTCTTCTTCCTCGCCCAGCGCCAGATCGTCGAAGGCATCGCCTCAACCGGCCTCAAAGGATAACGCGGCGCGCGCCGCACCACAGCTCCTCCCCCTAGGTCAACTACAATCGGGAACGAAAGGACCATCAAAGTGAAGCGAATAGCTCTCTCTCTCCTGGCCACGCTCTGCCTCACCACGGCAGCGCTGCCACAGGACAACAAGCTCGTCATCGCCTCGTTCTACCCCGTCGACAAGGTGTCGGGATGGAACGGCCTGCTCGAGGCCTTCAACGCCAAATATCCGGGCGTCGAGATCGAAGTGCAGGTCACGCCGCAGGACCAGTATCTGGCCAAGCTCCTCAGCCAGATCGCCGGCGGCGACGCCCCCGACATCGTGGGCATCGAGAACTCGCCGTTCCCGCAATTCGTGAACCGCAACATCCTCGAAGACCTCACCCCGATGCTGGCGGCGACGGAGTCGTTCAAGGCCGCGGACTTCTTCCCGCACCTGCTCGACCGCTATACCGTCGACGCCAAAATCTACGGCATCCCCTATGATGCGCAGCCCAACGCGCTGATGTTCTACAATCCCAGCGTCTTCGAAGCGGCCGGCGTCGATCAGCCGACAGCCGACTGGAACTGGGACCAGATGCGCGATGCGTCCAAGAAGCTGGCCGACGCCGGCGGCGAGGGATCGTATGGCCTGTGCATGAGCTCGTCGCCCATGTCGAACTGGCTCACCTTCCTCTATGGCGGCGGCGGCGCACTCGTCGACGACGTCAAGGCGCCGACCAAGTCGCTGCTCGACAGCCCCGAATCCATCGCGGCCACGCAGTACTTCGTCGACATGATGCTCGCCGACAAATCGGTGCCCACCAACGACTCACTCGAGGCAATGGGCGGCGCCGACCAGGGCTGTACCTCGCTGTTCCTCAACGGCAAGGCCGGCATGATGATCATCGGCATGTGGAAGGCCGTCGAGGCGCCCGAGAAGTTCCGGGATCTCGGCATCAAGCTGGTGATGGCGCCGACCAAGGACACCGCCAACCGCGTCTACCCGACGGGCGGCACCGCCTACTCGATCCTCAAGACCTCCAAGAACAAGGAAATGGCCTGGAACTTCCTGCAGGAATTCCTCGGCCAGGCGGGCTTCGAGGCGGCCTACAAGGAAGCCACGCTCGGCGCGATCTATCCGCCGGCCAACATCCCGGCCTTCGACTGGTACGCCAAGCAGCCCATCGAGTTCCTCGATACGCTGCAGCCCAACGCCGATGCGCTGGCCTACATCCGCTTCGCGCCGTTCATGCTGAACTGGGGCGAGATCGAGTCCAACTGCATCACCCCGGACCTGGATTTCGTGCTCAACGGCAGCAAGCCGGTGGGTGAGACGCTGACGGCCATGGCCGCCTGCATCAACGGCGAACTCTAAGTCCAAAGGAGCGGCGGGCATGGGCGTCCTCCCGGCCCGCCGCTCCACCCTTCCCCACATCAACGAATAGAAGTGCAGGTGTCGCGATGACATACAGGGTTGGCCTGGTCGGAACCGGGCCACGGGAGCGAACAAAGGAGCGCGGCGGCGGGTTTGCCATCGGCCGCATCCATGCGGATACCTGGCGCAAGCTCGACAGGGTCTCGCTGGTCGCAGGGTGCGATATCCGGCAGGAAAACCTCGATGCCTTCGCCGAAGACTACGGCGTCACCGGCTACACCGATTACAAGACGATGCTGGCCGAGGCCAAGCTCGACATCGTCGATATCTGTACCTGGCCGCCGCTGCATGCCGACATGGTGGTGGCCGCCGCGGAAGCGGGCGCCAAGGCGATCTACTGCGAAAAGCCGATGACGCTCAGTCTCGGCGACGCGAGGCGCATGGTCGATGTGTGCGACGCCAATGGCGTCAAGCTCGTCGTCAGCCATCAGCGCCGGGTCGAGCGCCGCTTCCTCCAGGTGCGCAACTGGATCAGCAAGGGTCGCATCGGCGACGTGCTCGAAGTGCAGGGCCGCATCAGCGCCGCCGATGCCGACATCCTGAGCTGGGGCACGCACTGGATCGACATGTTCGGCTACATGCTGGGCGACCCCGTCGCCGAGACGGTGTTCGCCGCCATCGATACCACCAGCGCCATCCGGCGCTACGGCCATCCGGTCGAAGACCGCGCGCTGATCGTGGTGACCTATCGCGGCGGCGGCAAGGGCTATCTCGAGGGCGGCGTTGATGCCGGTCCCATCGGCCTGCGCGTCATCGGTACCAAGGGCCTCGTGCAGTTCGGCGATGTGGTCACCGGCTGGCTCGACGGCGGCACGACGATCGAGCGGCTCGAGGGCCGTCCCACCGACTTCGTCGACAGCTTCGAGGTCGCCATGAACGACCTCGTCGATGCGGTCGAGCAGAACCGCGATCCCATCCTCGCCGGCCGCCTCGGAATGCGGACGACCGAGATCATCATGGCCGCCTACGAGTCGGCCGCGCGGCAGGCGCAGATCAAGCTGCCGCTCAACAATGACGCGTTCCCCCTGCTCGCGCGTCCCGAGTTCAAGTGAGGCTATGTAGATGCAACTAGGTGCAACCGTTTCCCTCGACGACGCGATCGCGCTCGGCGTCACCGCCGCGCCCATCGGCGCCGACAAACCCATGTCGGACGCCGAGCTGGTCGAGCTCGGACGACCCTATGCCAAGGCCGGCATCACGCCGGTACAGACCAACGGCTACTGTAACCTCGCGGCGCCCGACGAGGTCATCCGCCGCGAGAATGTGGCGGCGACACGTGAGCTGCTGCGCCGTGCCGACCTCGCGGGCTCGCGCGCCGTCGTCGTCGGCGGCGGCCATCGCGATCCGGCGGTGCCGCGCGACGTGTTCTCGGCGCATCCCGACAACTGGAAGCCCGAAGCGGTCGAGCTGCTGGCGCAATCGTGCCGCGAAGTCGTCGACGGCCTCAACCTCAAGACGACGCGGCTCTCGGTCGAGACCTGGGTGATGACGCCGCTCGACTCACCAAAATCCGTGCGCCGCTTCCTCGACCTCGTCGGGCACAAATCGGTGGGCATCCTCTTCGACCCGGTCAACATGATGAACCTCGACCGGCACTTCCGCTCCGGCGCATTCATCGCCGAGTGCTTCGATGCATTCGGCGACGACATCGTCCATGTGCATGCCAAGGACACCAAGCTGCTTGCGGCCGAGTTCACCTACAAGATGGCCGAAGCGCCGATCGGTACGGGGCAGCTCGACTATGCCGAGCTGCTGCGCCAGATGAGCCGCAGGGCACAGGACCTGCCGCTGGTGGTCGAGCATCTGAGCAAGCGCGAGGACTATGCGGCAGCGATCGCCCATATCCGCGGCATCGCGAAAGCCGAGGGCCTGACGTTCTGGGCTCCTCCCAAAGCCTGACCCAGAAAAAGATAGGGCCGCTCCCAAGGGAGCGGCCCCGGCCAGAATGAGCGCCCGCCTCCTCCCGAGACGCGGGCGTTCTTCTGTCAACTGAGCGCGATGAGCGTGTGCGGCGCAAAGAAGAAAGGCGGCACGATGCCCGCGCTGTCGCTGAGCGGGAGCACCGTGTCGGGCACATCGAACCCCATCACATCGCGCATGAAGTCGCGGCGCGCGAGACAGCGGGCGAGGACGTCCGGGTAGCGCGCCCGAAGGTCGGCCTGAAGCTTGCTGTCGGCAATCACGATCCCCTCTTCCATCCGCGAGGAGCCATAGACCGGATGGGAGGGAATGATGTCGATCTGCATGTACATGCCCGAGGCGAGCTCGTCCGTGGAGCCCTCCCCGATCGGCGACGAGAGCCATTCGTCATGGTGGATGAGATGGCCCGGATTGAGGAAGATGCCGAAGGTCTCGAACGGCAGCTTTTGCGCGATCATCGCGTGCACGTCGCCGCCGACGACGCCGGGCTTCATCATGCTCAGCCATTCGGAGACGCCGGCGATATAGGGGCCGGCGAAGGCATCGACATATCCCTGTGCCGCGCGCGGCAGGTCGCGGGCCGAACTGGCGAGCCAGCCCGAGCGGGCGATGTTGGAGCCGAAATGGCAGACGTTGAACGACATCGGGCCGCCGGCCACGACGGTTTCGCCCGTCGGTCCTCCAAGACCCAGATTCTTGTTGGCGCCCAACGACAGCGTGCTGTGGCAGCCGAGCGGCAGGCCGGCGACCTGGCCGGCGGCATAGACCTCGAGGTCGGTCATGCCGGGCTTCATGGCGAACAGCATGCGCCTGATGGCGGCAGACGCGAGGCTGTTGGAGAACTCGAAGGCCGCGATCTCGTCGACCGTCACCCGCGCGCGCAGACCATGGACCGGATGCATGAAGATGTCGGTGGCGTTCTCGACATTGGCGGCGCCGACAAGCTTGCGCAGGCCGTCGGCGAGGATCGAGGGCACTTCGAGGGCGTGGACGGAGTCCTCGGCCTCGGCGGGGCTGTAGTACTTCCAGCCAGCGACGCCGACCTTGTCGCCCTGCTTGAAGCCTTCGGCGGCGGCGATGTCGAGGAGCCGCCTGCGGTCGCCGCGCGGCTGCGACAGCAGCGACAGCGACTGGCAGCGCTCGACGCGTACATCGCCCGCGACGACGAGCGCCGAAACCTGCGTGTAGTCGTAGCACTCATTGCCCACGATCAGCACCGGCTTGCCGCTCGGCTTGATCACCAGCACGGCTTCCTCGAAGCGCGGGTCGAAACCCGTCGCCCAGAGCATGTTCCCGAAGTGCTCACGGTCGGCATAGACGACGAGGTGCGTGTAGCCGCGCCTGTCCATCGCGGCGCGCATCGCCGACAGGTTGGCGAGCAGGCTGTCACGGCTCGGCCGCGCCGGGGCAACCGGCATGCTGTATTCCGGCCAGTCGATTTCAATCAATCGGTGCGTGCGCATGTCGGCACTCCTAGTGACTCTCTTCGGGGATCGGAGCGCCGCGACAGCCGAGCAGGAAGTCGAAGTCGGCGCCGGTGTCGGCTTGCATCACATGGCGGCGATAGAGGCCGCGATAGCCGGACTCGCCAAACTCGGGCGCCACCCACTCGGCGCGACGCCGCGCCAGCTCGTCCTCGCCGACATGCAGTGTCAGCTCGCGCCGGCTCACGCTCAGCGTGATCTCGTCGCCTTCGCGCACCAGCGCCAGCGTGCCGCCGGCGGCGGCCTCGGGCGAGGTGTGGAGGACCACGGTACCATAGGCCGTGCCGCTCATGCGTGCGTCGGAGATGCGGACCATGTCGCGCACGCCCTGCTGCAGCAGTTTCGGCGGCAGCCCCATGTTGCCGACCTCGGCCATGCCGGGGTAGCCCTTGGGACCGCAATTGCGCAGCACCATGACGCTGTCGGCGGTGATCGCGAGGTCCGGATCGGCGATGCGGCGGCGATACTCCTCGATGGTGTCGAACACCACCGCGCGGCCGCGATGCTCGAGCAGCTCGGGCGTCGCCGCGGACGGCTTCAGTACCGCGCCGCCGGGCGCAAGATTGCCGCGCAGCACCACGATACCGCCATTGGCGACGAGCGGCTGGTCGAGCGGACGGATCACGTCGGGCAGGTAGACCTCGGCATCGGCGATGTTGTCGCCGACGATGCGGCCGGTCACCGTCATTGCGCCCAGCTGCAGCCGGTCGCGGATGGTGTGCATGAGCGCGGGAATGCCGCCGGCATAGAAGAAGTCCTCCATCAGGTGCGCACCTGACGGCTTGAGATTGGCGAGTGTCGGTACATCGCGACCGAAGCGGTCCCAGTCCTCGAGCTTGAAGTCGGCCTGGATGCGCCCGGCGATGGCGAGCAAATGGACGACGGCATTGGTCGAGCCACCGATCGCGCCATTGACCTTCACCGCATTCTCGAACGCCTCGCGCGTCAGGATTTTCGAGAGCTTGAGGTCTTCCCTGACCATGTCGACGATGCGTCGCCCGGTGAGGTGCGCGAGGCGGGCGCGGCGCGCATCGACGGCGGGGATCGCCGCATTGCCCGGCAATGCGAGTCCGAGCGCTTCGACCATCGAGGCCATCGTCGAGGCCGTGCCCATTGTCATGCAGTGGCCCGGCGAGCGCGACATCGAGCTCTCGGCGTCGAGGAAATCGTCCATCGTGATGGTGCCGGCCCGCACCTCCTCGGAGAGGCGGAACACATCGGTGCCCGAGCCGATCTTGCGGCCCTTGTACATGCCGTTGAGCATGGGGCCACCCGACAGCACGATGGTGGGCAGGTCGCAGCTCGAGGCGCCCATCACCAGGGACGGCGTGGTCTTGTCGCAGCCGCACAGCAGCACCACGCCGTCGATCGGGTTGGCGCGGATCGCCTCCTCGACATCCATAGAGGCGAGGTTGCGGAACATCATCGCGGTCGGCCGCAGGTTCGACTCACCGCACGAGAAGACCGGGAACTCCACGGGGAAGCCGCCTGCTTCGTAGATGCCGCGCTTGATCGGTTCGATCAGCTGGCGGAAATGCGCGTTGCACGGTGTCAGATCGGACGCGGTGTTGCAGATGCCGATGACCGGCCGGCCCTCGAACATGTCTTCGGGGTGGCCGGAGTTCTTCATCCAGCTGCGATGGATGAAGGCGTTCTTTCCGGTGCCGCCAAACCAGGCGGCGGAGCGCAGTTTCTTCATCGTGTCGCTCACATGATGCCCGTTTCTTCGAAGATCTTCTCGGTCGAGCCGCCGGCCTCGATCATCGAGCGCACCTGCTCCTCGCCATCCACTTTGGCCAGCGCCAGCTCAACCACTTCGTCGAGCTGCGCGGCGGGGATGATGACGACGCCGTCGATGTCGCCGAAGACAACATCGCCACTCTCGACGCGCACGCCGTTGCCGAACTCGATGGGGCACCGGTAGTCGATGACGCGACCGCGCAGGCGCTGGTCCTGTGCGTAGCTGCCCATCGAGAACACCGGCAGGTCGAGGGCGCGCACGCCGCGCGTGTCGCGATGGAAGCCGTCAAGTACAGCGCCCGCGGCACCCAGTGCCTGGGCGCGGGTGGACATCAGTTCGCCCCACAGCGCGTAACGCGGTGACGAGCCGGTGCAGATGTAGACCTCGCCGGGCTGCAGCGAGTCGAGCGCACGGAACATCATGCCGAAGGAGTCGACGCCGGGCTGGTGGCCGAGCCGGTCGGAGGCGCAGTCGGCCTCGAGCACGGTCATCGCCCGGCCCACCATGACCCGGTCGGGGTCCACAGCCCTGATTTCGGGCGGCAGGAACTGGTGGGTGAGTCCCAGCGTGTCGAGGATGTCGCCGACCACGGCCGTGTGCAGCCGGGTGCGCAGCAGGTCGAGCGGGTTCGCGGATTGAGCGGTCATGACGGTCTCCTTGGCAGGACCGTAGGCAGCCGTCCGGATTACTGTCAAGCTGTAAGACAGATTGACGGCATGTGGTCGCAGCGGCTATCGATGGGGTCATGGGACTTCAGCGCCTTGACAACACAACCCTCGGCGACAGGGCTTCGGCAGCCCTGCTGGAGCACATACGTTCGCAGGATCTCAAGCCTGGCGCGGCCCTCCCATCGGAGGCGAAACTCACCGAACTGCTCGGCGTCAGCCGCCCCGTGGTCCGCGAAGCCCTTAGAAATCTCAGGGGTTTGGGCGTCATCGAAATCCGCAACGGCCGCGGCGCCATCGTCGGCGCCCTCAACCGCGCCTCGCTCGAAGTTTTTTTCACCCACGCCCTCCAAACCACCCGAAATTCGGTGATCGAACTGATGGAACTGCGTCGCGGACTGGAATGCGAAGCGGCGGCGCTTGCCGCGGAGCGCTACGGGGCGGACGATGCGGTCGCGATGGAAGGGCTGCTCGCCCAGATGCGCGCTGCCCTTGGCGATGCGCAGCGTTACGCCCAGCTCGATGCGAGCCTCCACGTCGCCATCTCCCGGGCCAGTGGAAACACGCTCTACGAACACATGGTGCAATCGATCCGGACCGCGATGGAGGATGCCTCGCTCAAGGGCATGCAGCGCCGGGTAAATCTCGAGGAGATCGACGCGGTGCAACGCATGCACGAGGCGATCGTCGCCGCCATCCTCAAGCGCGATGCCGATGCCGCATTCCGCGAGATGAAGCAGCACATGGTGATGGCAACACGAACCTTCGAGCGGCAGCCATGAGCCGCTTTGCGGGGCGAACCGCGCTTGTCACCGGCGCTGCGCGCGGTATTGGCCTCGCAATCGCCGAGGAGTTGGCCGCACAGGGTGCCGACATCGCGTTGCATGTGCGCAAGGCTACTGCGGAGACTGCACTGCTGGCCGCGCAGGTCGCGGCATGCCACGGCGTTCGAGTTGCCATCGTCGCCGGCGACCTCGCCGACCCCGAGCAGCATGAGGCGATCTTTGCGGCATTTGATCGGCGCTTCGATCGACTGGACATACTGATCAACAATGCCGGCCATGAGGGACCAGCCAGGCTTGAGACGATGCCGCTTGCCGACTGGAACGGCGTCCTTGACGTCAACCTGACCGCTCCATTCCGCGTGTCGCAGCTGGCGCAGCCGCGCATGGCGGCCAGCGGCGGAGGCGTGATCGTCAATATCTCCTCGATCCACGAGGAGGTGCCCCGCAAGGGCTTCGCGCACTATTCGGTGGCGAAGGCCGGGCTGCGCATGCTCACCCGCAGTTGCGCACTGGAGTGGGCCGAGTTCGGCATCCGCGCCGTCACTGTCAGTCCGGGCGCGGTCGAGACCGATATCAACCGCGATGTGATCGAAGAGATCGGGCGCGGCACGTTCGACGAATGGATACCGCTCGGCATCGGCACCACGAACGACGTTGCCAAGCTGGTCGCCTTCATCTGCTCGGACGACGCCCGCTACATGACAGGCACCGAGGTGTATCTCGATGGCGGCTACATGCGGAACCTCGTCCGCTACGACGGGCGCCCCGATCGATAGACCCTACGCAGGAACAGTCCGCGACGCGAAACGCAGATCGCCGGTCAGAGCCGCGTCGAGCAGATCGGTGCTGCCCAATTCGAGCTGCGCGACGATGGCGCGTGCGGCATCCGTGGTGAGATCACTGGTGGCGCGTTCGAGATAGGAGCGGTCCCGCGCGATCAGATTCTGGAGCGCGCCGGTAATCACCGAGAGGGCGAAACGGTTGCCGGCCCCGCGCGCAACAGCGACAAGAAAGTCGACACGGGCCTCGATGGTATCATGACCGCGCACCAGAGCGGCATGGCGCAGAGCAGCTGACGCGCCTCGGTGCGCGGCGACCTGGGCAACACGCGGCAGGAAAGCGACGACCGCCTCCCATAACTCGCCGCTGACCGCAGCGCTCTCGTCGCGGCGCAGCCAATCGATGACGTCGGCGTCCAGCATGTTCCAGCGGCTGCGATCGAGGACCATGGTGCCGCGCCGCCGACGTGTCTCAAGCAGCCCCTTGGAGGCGAGGCCCTTGATCGCCTCGCGCAATGCGGTCCGGCTGACTCCGAGTTCCTCGCTCAGCGCCTGCTCGGTCGGGAGGATGCCGCCTTCGGCGTAGGTACCGGCGACGATGGCGAGAAAAATCCGGCGGGCGACCAGGTGGTGGAGATCCTCCTGCTCCGGCCGGATGGGGCCCTGGTCGAGGGTAGCGACCGGGCGGCTGCGGTTTAGTGGAATCGGGTCGGGGCGGCGGTAAACTGTCACCTCGAGGTCCTCGCCAAGTGATTGTGTTGAGTAATATGTAGGACCTATACAGGAACGCGGCGGCGATTTGCAACTGGGCGGGATGGGCGGGGATGGTGAGTATTGTTTGTTTTGGGGACTCCAATACGTGGGGGTGCCCGCCTTACGCCAATATCGCACAGACGCCGGACCGGATCGCGTTCGAGCGGCGGTGGGCGCAGGTGATGGGGCGGCACCTGGGGGAGCCGGCGCAGATCATCGAGGAGGGGCTGAGCGGGCGGACGACGGTGTTCGACGACCCGATCGAAGGCATCCACAAGAACGGCTCGCGGACGCTGATCCCGATCATCGAGAGCCACGCCCCGATGGACCTGCTGATCATCATGCTGGGGACCAATGATTTCAAGGACCAGTTCTCGATCAGCGCCTTCAACTCGGCGCGCGGCGTGCTGACGCTGATCCAGATGGTCAAGGGCCACTATGCCCTGGTCGAGCGCGGGCCGGAAATCCTCATCGTCACGCCCCCTGCCCTGGGTGAAGCGGCCGAGCCGGCGATCTGGGGCAACGGACACCGGCGCTGCGCCGACCACGCCTACTATCTCGAACAGGTTGCCCACCGCACGGGATGCTTCCATTTCGACGCCAACAAGGTGGTGCATGCAGGGATCGACGGCGTCCATCTCGAGGAAGCGTCGCATGAGATCCTCGGAGAAGCGCTAGCAAAAGAGGCGAAAAGCATCCTGAAGTTACGCAACGGCTGAGCAAGGTCGCGCAACGACTGAAGGCCCATTTACATAATACGTATGATCTAATAACGATTGGGCATCGAGGCTGAGACTCGAAACGAGCCAGCCCGGGGAGCGAGGCGCATCGCCGATGCGCCGATAAGGGAGAACCATCGTGAAGATCACGCATCTGAGCGCCGTGGCGCTTGCTGCCATCATGGCCGTGTCCGCCCCGCTGGCGGCCAAGGCGCAGGACGACCAGACCATCATCATGCTCGGCGGCCCGAGCTCGGACCCGTTCTGGGGCGCGGTCCAGCAGGGCTTCAACACGGCCGTGGAAGAGCTCGGCGTGAAGGGCCAGTGGACCGCCCCGGCCGATTTCAACGACATCGTGCCGGTCTATACCCGCATGTTCGAGGCAGCCATTGCGCGCAAGCCGGCGGCCATTGCGGTGGGCAACTTCTTCCCCGAGCCCACCGAGCCGCTGATCAAGCAGGCGGCCGAACAGGGCATCCCCGTGATCATCATCAACTCAGGCGGCAACAAGTTCAAGGAACTGGGCGCCATCGGCTTCATCGGCGAAGACAGCTACCAGATGGGCTATGAGGGCGGCAAAGTCGCCGTCGGCAACGGCGTCAAGAATGGCCTCTGCATCAACCAGATCGCGGCCAACCCGGTGCTCGAACTGCGCTGCAAGGGCTACATCGAAGCGGTCACCGAAGCCGGCGGCACCGCCAAGATGGTCACCCTCGCGTCCGAAGATATCGGCAACAGCCAGAAGGTGCAGGCCGCGGTCAGCGCCATGCTGATGCAGGACCAGACCATCGACGGCGTGATCACGCTGGGCGTCGCCGTGGCGGTGGACGCGCTGGAGTCGATCCGCGCCGTGCGCGCCACCGGCCGCAGCGTCGACCTGGGCACGATGGACCTGGGCAACACGGTGCTCGAAGCGATCGAGGCGGGCGAGATGAGCTTTGCCTCCGACCAGCAGCCGTTCCTGCAGGGCTATTACGGCGTGCTGATCCCGCACCTGTACAACAAGTACCAGATGGCGCCGTCAAACGTGGTGTGGGTCGGCCCCTACCTGGTGACCAAGGACAACGCCGCGGCGGTCCTCAAGGTCAACAAGGACTTCGCCGGCTCGCGCGGCGCGAACTGATCCTCCCGGGGCTGGCCGTGCACCGCACGGCCGGCCTCCCCTCTTGCGGCCACCACCGCTTTGGCCTCACCCTTCACGTGAGTTCTTTCGATCATCATGGCTGCAATGGAACAGACCCTTGAAACACCGGCGCCGCCGCGGGCCAGTCTGGTCGAGCGGATGCTGCAGGTGGCCTGGATCGGCCCGGCAATCGCCGCGGTCATCATCTACATCTTCTTCGGCATCGTCGGCGGCGCCAGCGGCTTCCTCACCGTCGCCGGCACGGCAGGCTGGCTGAACACCGCAGCGGAACTGGGCATCATCGCCATCCCGATCGGCCTGCTGATGATCTCGGGCGAGTTCGACCTGTCGACGGGCTCGGTGGTGGGCGCTTCCGCCATCATCGTGGCGCTTGGAAGCGGGTTCTACGGCCTGCCGGTCGCCTACACCTTCACCCTCGCGCTGGCGCTCGGCGTCGCCGTGGGCTGCTTCAATGCGTTCCTCGTCAACTGGACGAAGCTGCCCAGCTTCATCGTGACGCTCGCGACGAACTTCATCCTCGCCGGCACCTCGCTCGGCTTGAGCCGGTTGATCTCGGGCTCGTCCAATGTGTCGTTCAAGGATGCGGGCTGGGCCGAGCCGATCCTGGCCAGCAAGTGGAACTACTTCAACGTCTCGGTGCTGTGGTGGGTGTTCGCGGCCTTGCTCGCGGCGTGGGTGCTGCGCCAGACTCGCTTCGGCAACTGGATCCTCGCGACCGGCGGCAATGCCGACGCGGCGCGCCGCGCCGGCGTCCCGGTCAGCCAGGTCAAGCTGATCCTGTTCATCTGGACGGCGGTGAGCGCCTCGTTCGTGGGCATCATGTCGGCCGTGATGTACAATCAGGGCAACGCCGCGCAGGGCCAGGGCTATGTGTTCCAGACCGCCATCGCCGCGGTGATCGGCGGCGTGCTGCTGCAGGGCGGCTTCGGCTCGGTGACGGGGATCGTGCTGGGCTGCATCATCTACGGCATCGTCAGCCTCGGGCTGTTCTACACGGGGTGGCCGACGGACTGGCTGCAAACCTTCATCGGCGCGCTGCTGGTGCTCGCGGTGCTCACCAACAACATCATCCGCAACGCAGCGCTGAGCCGGGGAGCGCGCCGCAAATGAGCACGCCCCTCATGCAGCTCGAAAGCGTGTCGCGCAGCTTCGGCAACAACCTCGCACTCAACCGCGTCGACCTCGACGTCTATCCGGGCGAAGTGCATTGCCTGCTCGGCGACAATGGCGCGGGCAAGTCGACGCTGATCAAGATCATGTCGGGCGTGCTCACGCCGACGCTGGGCACCGTGCGTTTCAACGGCGAGCCCGTGACCTTCCGCAGCCCGCGCGACGCGCAGGGCTATGGCATCGGCACCGTGCACCAGGACGTGGGCACGATCCCGCTGATCTCGGTGTCGCGCAACTTCTTCCTCGGCAACGAGCCGACAAAGGGCTGGGGACCGTTTCGCCGCCTCGACCATGCAAGCGCCAACCGCATTGCGCTCGAGCAAATCCGGGCGATGGGCATCCGGCGGGTCAACGATGCCGACCAGCTCGTGGGCACCATGTCGGGCGGCGAGCGGCAGGCCCTCGCGATCTCGCGCGCCATCTATTTCGGCGCCAGACTGCTGATCCTCGACGAGCCCACCGCGGCGCTGGGCGTCAAGGAGAGCAAGATCGTCATCGATCTCATCTCCAAGGCGCGGGACGAGGGCATCGCGCTGGTGTTCATCACGCACAATGCGACGCATGCTTTGCAGGTCGGCGACCGGTTCACGGTCCTGATCCAGGGGCGAACGGCGGCGAACTTCCTGCGGGGCGAGAAGACGCGTGAGGAAGTGCTGAATCTGATGGCTGGCGGCGAGGAGTTCGAAGCGGCCGGCCACGGCGACTGAGGGAAACATGCAGATCAACTGGACATCGGACCGTGTCGCGGCCCAGGGCTTCGTTGCGCCCGGCTTCGAACCGGTGGCGGCGGAATTCGAACGCAATTTCACTGAACGCGCCGACGTCGGTGCGGCGTTCGCCGCGATGCATGGGGGGCGCATGGTGGTCGACCTGTGGGGTGGCGAAGCGGCCCCCGGTCGGTCCTGGCAGCAGGACACGCTCCAGGTCATCTACTCGGGCACCAAGGGATTGATGGCCGCCTGCGTGCTCAAGCTGATCGAGCGTGGCCAGCTCGACCTCAACGACAAGGTGGCCCGGTACTGGCCGGAGTTCGCACAGAACGGCAAGGACACGGTGCGCATCCGTCATGTGGTGTCGCACGGCGCCGGGCTGCCGGGCGTGATGGCGCCGCTGACCGAGGCGGACTGGGCCGACTGCGAGAAGATCGAGGGCCTGCTTGCCGCGCAGCCGCTGGCGCCCGACCCCGACGCCTTCCATGCCTATCATGCGCTGACCATCGGCTGGCTTCTGGGCGCACTGATCCGCCGCATCGACGGGCGGACGCTGGGCCGCTACTTCGAGGAGGAGTTCGCGCGGCCGCTCGGCCTCGATGCGTGGATCGGCCTGCCCGAGCAGTACGAGCCCCGGGTCGGCAAGATGCGACTGGGCGAAGGGATGGGCCCGCTGACGGCAGAACAGCTCGCCGACCCGGTCCTCAAGTCGATCTGGGGCAACCCGCCGCTGTTCGCCAGCAACGAGATGGCCTGGAACCAGCGCTTCATCCATGCCGCCCAGATCGGTGGCGCCGGCGGCATCGCCGATGCGCGGTCGATGGCGCGCTACTATGGCTGCATGGCGCTCGGCGGCACGCTCGACGGCGTCACGGTGCTCAAGCCCGAAACGGTCGCGCTCGGGCAGCAGGAAATCTCGCGCTTCCTGGATCCCTATATCGCGGAGGCCATGGCGTTCGGCACGGTTTGGGCATTGCAGACGCCGCAGGGACGGTTCGGACCACCCGCGGACGCCTTCGGCCATAGCGGCGCCGGCGGCTCGATCCACGCCGCCTGGCCCACTCACCGCGCCGGCGCCAGCTACACCATGAACGAGATGCGCGCCGACCCTACGGATGCGCGCTCACGCCATGTGCTGATGCGCCTTCATGAGGCCCTTGCAGGAGTTTGATGCCGGTGCCCGCCCTCCGCCCGAGACGGAGGGCAGCAGTGGATCAGGCGGGCTTGTAGGCGACGCAGTCGATCTCGATCTTGCAGTCCACCATCATGGCCGACTGCACGCAGGCCCGGGCCGGCGGCGCAGCGCCGAAATACTCGGCGTAAATCTTGTTGAACGTCCAGAAGTCGCGCGGATCGTCCAGCCACACGCCGCACCGCACCACGTCCTCGACGCCGTAGCCGGCCTCCGACAGGATCGCGATCAGGTTCTGGATCGCCCGGTGCGTCTCGGCGATCAGCCCGCCCGTCACGATCTCGCCATTCTCCATGCCCACCTGGCCAGACACATGCAGCCAGCCATCGGCCTTGACGGCACGCGCAAACGGCAGCGGCTGGCCACCCGCGCCCTTCCCCCCGGTGCCGTAACGAACGATGCTCATGATTCCTCCTGCCGCTTTGGCCAAATAGTGATGACAATCCAACGCGATGCCATCATCGAGACGCGATGGCAAGCCGCCGTTCAATGGCTGGGTACGGTCTTGCCCTGCTCCATGGACATCGAGACCAGGCGCCGCAGAACCTCGAGCCTGCCGACGAGGCTCGCCGCCGCTTCGGGGGCGCCGGACTCGGTTGTCGCGAGGACGAATTCGCCGGTGCTCACCACGTCCCGCCAGCGCGGATAGGCAGGGAGCGTCTGCAGGAGGAGGTATTTGTCGAGCGTCCGCGTCTGCAGCGAGGAGCGGTCGAGGCTGACGCGCCAGACGCCGCTCTCCTCGGCCAGCTCGAACTTCGACTTGCCGGTGGCCGACCGCCAGATGCGCAGGCTGTCGGTCATGACGTCGACGATGGTCTGGCGGTAGAGACGGGCATCGAACTCGGTGGGACCCTCGATGGGGGCGTGGCCGACCGCACCGATGACGCGCGTATCCATGGTGTCGAGAACGTCGCGGATGGACCGGTTGACGGTGCCCGCCCGGTCGCGCCCCACCGGCGTGTTCTGGTCGATGATCATGGCGAGGCCGCCGCCGGCCTGCGGCTCAAGCTCGAAGCCGTGGATGATGACGGCCTGTTCGGGCGCACCGAAGGGAATGTCGGCGAGATCGAACTGGCCGCTGGTTTCGAGGCTGTCGCGGATGGTGGCGGTGAGACGCTGCGGTACGAGATCGTCCATGCCGCTTTCGCCGGGAGTGAGGGGCCGGCCCGCGAGCCGCGCGGCCATCTGGTTGGCATAGGTGATGCGCCCTGCCTCGCTGGTGCACACCACGCCGACCGAGACGGTATCGAGGAGGCGCGACATACGCTGCTGCGAGAGGCGCAGAGCATCCTCGACGCGCACCCGGCGATCGATTTCCTGGCGCAGGGTTTCGTTCTCCTGCGCCCGGCTGCGCGCGCTCGATGCCGCAAGGAGGGTGCTGATGCGCGCGAGCAGTTCCTCCTTCACGAAGGGCTTGCAGATGTAGTCATTGGCGCCACTCTCGAAGCCAGCGACGAGGTCGCGGGTGCGGCTGCGGGCGGTGAGCATGATGATGGGCAGCTCGTGCACCGCATGGCGCTCACGCAGCTTGCGGGCGACTTCGAGGCCGCTCAACACCGGCATCATCACATCGAGGATGACGAGATCGGGGCGCGCACGCGCCACCGCCTCGAGCGCCTCCTTGCCGTTGCGCGCGGTCTCGACGCGATAACCCAGGGGCTTGAGCACGTTGCACAGGACCTGGAGGTTTACCGGCTCGTCGTCGACGACCAGCAGATGCGGGGCACCCTCATCGGCCACATAGAACGCGGCCGGCGCGGCGACGAGGCCGTAGATGTCGCCATGCTGCTCGAGATCGTCCTCCATCGCCTCGATGTCAGCTCCCTCGGCCGCAATGGGCAGCACGAGGCTGAACACCGATCCCTTGCCCAGCTCGCTCGTCGCGGTGAGCCGGCCGTTCATGGCATGGGCGAGCTGGCGGGCGATGGTGAGGCCAAGACCCGATCCCTCGACCTCGTCGCCGCTGGCCCGCTCGAGCGGCTGGAACACGCGCTCGAGGTTGTCGGCCGAGATGCCGCCGCCCGAATCGCTGATGGAGATTTCGACCTCGTCGCCACGCCGCGCGACGCCGACGCAAACCGAGCCATTGCCAGTGTATTTGATGGCGTTGCCGATGAGATTGTAGAGGATTTGCTCGAGGCGGACGGGGTCGGCCTCGACATAGGGAACGTCGTCGCCGGACTCGACCTTGATGTTGACCGGCTCGCCCCAGGCCATGCCCTGGGCGACGAGCAGGACATTGCGGATGGAGGCGGGCAGATAGACCGGCTGAATCGCGAGCCGCATCTTGCCCTGCCGGATGCGGTAGAGGTCGAGCAGATCGTCGACGAGGCGCGAGAGGCGGCGCGCCGAGAAGGTGATCAGCTCGAGCTGGCCGCGCTGCAGCGAGGTGAGCTCGCCGGCCGCGCCGCTGGCGAGGGTTCCCGAAATACCGATGATGCCGTTGAGCGGCGTGCGCAGCTCGTGGCTGGTGTTGGCGACGAAGGCGTCCTTCTGCCGGTCGGCTTCTTCAAGCTCGGCGTTCTTGTCGGCAATGACGCTGACCTGCTGCTCGAGCTCCTGGTTCTTCTGCCCGATAAGGGTGAGCTGGTCGCGGATGGCGGTGCGCATTCGGCTGAAGCTGCTGGTCAGCCGCGCCAGCTCGTCCGGGCGGGCGATCTTGGGGACATCGACGTCGAGGGCGCCGTCGGCAAGCGCCTCGGCGGCGTCGGCGAGCTTGCCCAGCGAGGCCGAGATCTTGCGCGAGAGGAGAAGCGCGATGACGAAGATCAGCGGCAGGCTGGCGGCGGCCAGCAGCGCGACGAAGCGGGTCAGCGCGTCGGTCTTGGCGAAGGCCTTCTGCGCCGGCATTTCGGCGGTGAGGTGCCAACCGACATCGCCATAGGGGATCGAGGTCCAGGCAGCGAGCGCGGGCTTGCCGTCGGAGCCGACATCGAGGAAGTCCGAAGCGTGGCCGGGGAGCCCCGAGATTGTCGCAAGGCGCTCGTCGCCGGGGACCAGCGCGGCATCGGGCGGTCCCGAGATCAGCGCGCCGTGGCTGCTGGTGAGGAACAGCTTGGCCGGCGCGCCGCTGCCGGATTGGCCCTGCACCACTTCGCCCACGGCTTCGGCGGGGAGGCGGAAGATGGCGAGGCCGCGGGTGCGGCCGTGCAGGTTGATGCGGATGCCGACATAGGCCGAGAAGCTGCGCGTGACGGGGTCGCGGGTGAAGTCGAGGACGAGGATGCGCGCATCGCTGGTGCCGTTCAGCACGTCGCGGGTCAGTTGCCCCAGCGGCGTACTGCTCAGGGTGCCGCCGACATCGGCGCCGATATAGGCGTCCTTGGCGACGGAGTAGACCACGCGGCCGTCGCGGTTGACGAGGTAGAGGTTGTCGAACTCGGAGGTCTTGATGAAGGTGAGGAAGTCCTCGTGGAAACGGTCGTGGGCGTTGGCGTATTCGGGCGCCTCGCGCAGCAGCGTGCCACCGGCGCGGCCGCGCTCGACGGCCTCGGTGCGCTCCTGGGCCGAGAAGGCGACCTGCAGCACGCGCTGCGCGGCGTCGCCGGAGGGGTCGATCATGCGGAAGGCGTAGGAGAAGCCGTAGAAGTCACCGATGGAGTAGCGCAGGGCGCTCGAGGTGGTCAGGCTCTCGGCCTGGCGCAGGGAGAAGGTGAGGTACTGGTCGACCTCGGCCTGCTTGGCGTCGCGGATGAACTGGAGCTGGCCCAGGGTATCGTCACGGACGCCGCCGGTGAGGGAACTGACGACGGTCCACAGGGTGAGAAGCAGCGGAATCGCCATCACCCCCGAGAAGATGAGGAACAGCCTGCCTCTGAAATCAGTCGGCCATTTCAAGACGTTCGGTCCTCCCCTACCGACGGGCCTGCTCTCCCGTTTCGTCCACCCTCACTAAGACCATTCTTGAGCCAGTGCTCCAGCGGTTTTGGGCTGATTTGCCGATTTTTCCGGCTGTTTTTACGATTTTGCCGCCGTGACCGCCCCTGCATTTAATGCCAATCGAATACCATTCGCAACCAGCGCGTATCGATATCGCGGAGACTTGCGAATGTGCTCGTAGGGAGGAGACCAAATGACGTCGAAAATCTTGATCGCTGCATTGTTGAGCAGCGCCATCTGCATGCCCGTCGCAAGCGTGCATGCGCAGGAGGAAGCGGTGCTCACCGCCGTGCCTCAGCAGTTGACCGCCTGGGTGGAAAACTACAACCCGCACAACGCCACGACCGTCCTGCCGACCGTGCAGGACTTCATGTACGAACCGCTGGTGGTGTTCAACGCGCTCAAGGGCGGCGAGGCCAATTATCGCCTGGCTACCGCATTTTCCTATTCCGACGACGGCCTTGAGCTGACCTTCACGATGCGCGAAGGGCTGACCTGGTCGGACGGCAAGCCGCTGACCGCCAAGGACGTGGCCTATACCTTCAACCTGCTCAAGGCCAACCCGGCGCTCGACCTGCGCGCTGCCTGGCCGGGCCTCGAGAGCGTCGAAGCGGTCGACGACGGCCATGTCGTGTTCAAGTACAAGCAGGTCGATGCCGGGCTGATCCACCAGATCGTGCAGACCTATGTGGTTCCCGAGCACGTCTGGTCGGCCGTCGCCGATCCGATCACCTTCACCAACCCCAATCCGGTTGGCTCGGGCCCGCTCACCGAAATCCGCCGCTTCACGCCGCAGGAATACATCCAGTGCCGCAACCCCAACTACTGGGACGCCGCAGAGCTGGAAGTGGACTGCATGCGCATGCCGCAGGTGTCCAACAACGACCAGGTCCTGACCATGGCGTCGAATGGCGAGCTCGACTGGTTCGGCTCGTTCATTCCCGACATCGAGCGGACCTACCTGGCCGGTGACCCGGACCACCGCGGCTACTGGTTCCCGGCCGGTTCGCCGGTGTTCTTCTCGCTCAACATGGGCAGCGAGGACCCGGGCCTGAAGGAAGCCTTCAACGACGTCGACTTCCGCCGTGCCTTCTCGATGGCGATGGACCGCCAGGCCATGGTCGACATCGCCGGCTACGGCTACCCGACGGCCAATGAGTACGCCTCGGGCCTCGGCCAGGCCTACGATGTGTGGAACAATGTCGAGGCGGAAGCCGAATACGGCAAGTTCGCGCAGTTCAACATCGACGAGGCCAAGGCGCTCCTCGCTTCGGCCGGCTATGTCGACACCAATGGCGACGGCTTCGTGGAAACCCCGAGCGGTGCCGCGATCGCCTTCGACATCATCGTGCCGAACGGCTGGACCGACTGGGTGAACACCGTGCAGCTCGCGGTGGAAGGCCTGGCCGAAATCGGCATCAATGCGAGCATGGCCACGCCGGAAAGCCCGGCCTGGACCGACGCGCTGATCTCGGGCAACTACAAGGCTGCGATCAACTCGGTCACGACCGGCATCAACCCGCACTTCTTCCTCGATCTGTCGCTGCATTCGCGCAACATCGGACAGAACCGGTTCGCATCGTCCCGTTACTCCAATCCGGACCTCGATGCGGCACTGGACGCCTTCAACGCCACGACCGATGACGCGGCGCAGAAGGAAGCGATGCAGAAGATCCTGGCCCTGATCGCTGCCGACATGCCGCTGGTCAACGTCTTCAACAACCCGCTCTGGTACGAGTACAACACCACGCGCTTTACCGGCTTCTTCAATGCCGACAATCCCGGTGCGCGCCCGGTGGTCTATGCGGGCGTGCCTGAGCGCCTGCTGCATCTGCTGGCTCTCTCCCCGGTCAAGTAGTCCTCCTTGACTGGAGGCGACGCGGTGCCTCGCCGCGTCGCCTTTTTCACTTTGTGGAGAGTGCGATGAGCTTCGTCATCCGCCGACTGGCTTTCTACCTGGTGGCGTTCTTCGTCGCGGCCACCGCGAACTTCATTCTACCCCGCATGATGCCGGGCAATCCGATCGACGTGATGTTTGCCCAGCAGGCAACCACGTTGCCCCCCGAAGCCCGCCAGGCCCTGATCGAAACCTTCGGCTTCGCGTCCGGCCCGCTTCACCTGCAATTCCTCGACTACATGAAGTCGGTCTTTACCGGCAATCTGGGCTATTCGATCCGCTTCTATCCGCAGACGGTTAACCAGGTTCTCGCCTATGCGCTGCCCTGGACGCTGCTGCTCGCCGGCACCGCGACGATCCTTGCCTTCTGCGTCGGCTCCGTCATCGGCACCTACGCGGCGTGGCGCCGCGGCGGCGCGCTGGACGCGATCGTGACCCCGCTGTCGCTGGCCCTGCAGGCAACGCCTGCCGTGGTCATCGCCCTGACGGCGCTTTTCATCTTCGGCGTGGCGCTCAAATGGCTGCCGACCGGCTACGCATTCAACCCGTCTCTCGATCCCGGCTGGACCTGGGCGTTCATCAGCAGCACGTTCGTGCACGGGCTCATGCCGGTCTTCTCGCTGATGATCGTGTTCGTCGGCGGCTATCTCGTCACGATGCGCAACAACATGATCGGCCAGTTGGGCGAGGATCATGTGACGATGGGCATGGCCAAGGGCCTGTCCGACCGGCGCGTGCAATTCAACTATGCGGCGCGCAACGCGCTCCTGCCATCGGTCACCTCGCTCGGGTTGACGCTGGGCGCCATCCTGGGCGGCTCGCTGGTAACCGAAGTGGTGTTCAACTATCCGGGCCTCGGCCAGATTCTCTATCTGGGCATCGTCACCCGCGACTACCCGCTCATCCAGGGGCAATTGCTGATGACCACGTTCGCCACGCTGCTGGCGAACCTCGCGGTCGACCTTCTCTATGTGCTCCTCGACCCTCGCCTGCGGAAGGCCTGACCGATGTTCGAGACCCTCAAAGTCTTCCTGCGCAACCGAAAGGCCCTGACCGGGCTGATCATCGTACTGGTCTATGTGGCGGTCGCCGTGTTCGGGCCGCTGTTGCTGAACGTCGACCCGATGGACCGCGTCGGCCGGCCCCACCAGCCGCCAAGCCCCGACGAGCTCCTGGGCACCACGCGCATGGGCCGGGACGTTTTCGCCCAGGTGATCTACGGCACAAGGACGTCCCTCGCCGTGGGGTTCTTTGCCGGCACCATCATCGTGCTGATCGGCACGTTCCTGGGTATCGCGGCCGGCTATTTCGGCGGCTGGTTCGACGAAGTCATCACCTTCTTCACGAATGTCGTTCTGGTGATCCCGCAGCTTCCCCTGCTCCTCGTCATTGCCGCGTTCATGGGACAGACGAGCCCGCTGGTGATCGCCATCATCATCGGCCTGACCTCCTGGGCCTGGGGGGCGCGCGTCACCCGATCGCAGACGCTGACGCTGCGCAACCGCGAATACATCCTCGCCTCCGAGCTGACCGGCGAGCGGCCGGCGCGGATGATCTTCGTCGAGCTCCTGCCCAACCTGCTCTCGATCATCGGCTTCAACTTCATCGGCTCGGTCACCTACACGATCATCACGCAGGCGACGCTCGAGTTCCTCGGGCTGGGCAATCCGATGTCGGTGTCGTGGGGCACGATGCTGTATCACGCCCAGAACACCTCCGCGATTACCATCGGCGCATGGTGGGAGGTGCTGGTTCCGGCCGTTGCGGTGGCCGGTATCGGCGTCGGCCTGTCGCTGCTCAATTTCGGTGTCGACGAAATCTCCAATCCGCGCCTGCGCACGCTGGGCACGGTTGCAGCAGCGGTGCGGGCGCAGCAGAAGCTCGACCGGCAACGCCTCGCGGAGACCCGCGCATGAGCGAGAACACGCAAGCTGCCCTCGTCGATGTGCGCGGGCTCAAGGTGGACTTCCTCACCGCCAAGGGCGGCCTGTTCACCGCCGTCAAGGGCGTCGACTTCTCGATCGGCCGCGGCGAGGTTCTCGGCCTTGCCGGGGAGTCGGGATGCGGCAAGAGCACGATCGCCCTGTCGCTGATGCGCCTGCACCGGCCACCGGCGATCATCTCGGACGGCTCGATCGTCATCGATGGCGAAGATGTCCTCGCGATGTCGCCCGAGCGGCTGCAGCGGTGGCGATGGTCCAAGGTGTCGATGGTGTTCCAGAGCGCCATGAACTCACTCAACCCGGTGCTGACGATTTTCGAGCAGTTCCGCGACGTCATCGTGCGGCACACCGGAGTGTCGCGGACGCGGGCCCGCGAGCGAGCGGGTGAGCTGCTGGCGCTGATCGGCATTCCCTCCGACCGGCTCGACGACTATCCGCACCAGCTTTCAGGCGGCATGCGGCAACGCGTGGTGCTGGCCATCGCGCTGGCGCTGGACCCCAAGCTCATCATCATGGACGAACCGACGACGGCGCTGGACGTGGTGGTGCAGCGCGAAATCCTGCAGGAGATCGTCGAGCTCAAGCGCAAGTTCGGGTTCTCGATCCTGTTCATCACGCACGATCTGGCGCTGATGGGGCAATTCGCCGACCGGATCGCCATCATGCTGGAAGGCCGGCTGGTGGAAGTGGCGCCCTCGGCGCAACTGATCAACAGTCCCCAGCATGAGTACACAAGGCGGCTGTGGTCCTCCATGCCGCTGCTGACGAGGGGATGAGGAAGTGCAGCACGCAAGCGAAATGCTCCGCATCGACGGGGCGAGCAAGATCTTCCACCTCAAGCCGATGCTGGGCCCGGCGCATGAAGTCGTCGCGCTCAACAATATCTCGCTGACCATAGGCGCCGGAAAGGCTCTGGCGGTGGTGGGAGAGAGCGGCTCGGGGAAATCGACCCTCGGCCGGGCCGTGGCACGGCTGTTCACGCTGTCGTCGGGCACGATCTTCTTCAAGGGCAAGGACATCGCGCGGCTGCACCGGCGCGACGAGCGTCGCGACTATCAGCGCAGCGTGCAGATGGTGTTCCAGGATCCGTTCTCGGCGCTCAACCCGGCCCACACCATCCAGCACCATCTCGAGCGGCCGCTGGTGCTGCACAGGAAGCTGCGGGGCGCGGCTCTGGACGCGGCGGTGCGCGAGGTCTGCACCGATGTGGAGCTCGATCCGGAGGCGACGCTGAGCAAATACCCGCACGAACTGTCGGGCGGGCAGCGGCAGCGGGTCAATCTGGCGCGGGCACTGGCGGTTGGCGCCGAGCTGATCATTGCGGACGAGCCGACCTCGATGCTCGACGTCTCGATCCGCCGCTCGGTCCTCGACCTGATGCGCCGCATGAAGGAGACGCGGGCCATTACCTTCCTCTACATCACGCACGACATCGCCACGGCGCAGTTCATCGCCGACGAGATTGCAATCATGTATGCCGGCCAGGTGGTCGAATGGGGATTGCCCAAGCTGGTGATCGCCAATCCGCAGCACCCCTACACCAAGCTGCTGCTGTCGGCGGTCCCCGACCCCGCGGTCCGGCTCGACGAGAAGGATGGACGGTCGTTTTCGAGCGATGCGCAGGCGGTGCGGGCGCTGGCGAAAAAATCCACCGAGGACATCCGCGAAGTCCAGCCCGGGCACTATGTTCGCGGATACATGGCGGCATCGTAGCCGCCTCGCGATTCGGCCCAGGCCGAAATCGCGAAACACTGCCCTGCGGATCCAACGCCATGAACGAGACAGCCACGATCGTCGCCCGGGTCCATGAGGCCCTGCGGTCGCTCGATCTGCCCGATGTCGTGATCGCGCTTGGCGGCTCGCTCGCCAAGGGGAGTGCCGACGCACTGTCGGACGTCGATCTGTACGTGTTCGCGGCCAGCTTCCCCGATCCGCACTGGCTGAGGCAGCGCGTGGCCGGGCATTTGCCGGAGGCACACGGATTCTCCGCGTGGGGAACGCCATCCGAATGCGGGGTCGACTTCGTCCTCGACGAACGGCCGGTCGAAATCTGGTTCCGCCCGACGGACGAGGTGCTCGCCGGGGTCGCGCAGGCCCTGTCGGGAGCGGTGGAGCGGGACGAGCGCGTGTGGACGCCGAATGGCTTCTACCGGCACACGGCCCTGTCGGACCTGTCGTCGATGTCGGTGCTGACGTGCGACAACGCGGCGTTCGCCGCGATGCTGGCCGAAATCCGCGCCTATCCCGAAGCGCTGCGCCAGGCGGTATTCGCGCACGGTCTCGAGGCGCTCGACTTCTGGAACGGCAATCTGCACCTCGACACTGCCATTGCGCGGCAGGATCGTTACTATCTGGAATCGATCTATCATCAGGTCCGCACTGGATTGGTGCAATGCGCGTTCGCGGCAAACCGCAAATATTTCGGCGGCGACAAGAAGATGCAGGAGGCCCTCGAGCAGCTGGGTGCTCTCCCCGCGGGCTTCATGCGAGCGATCCTCCCCGAGGGGACGGCAGCCGACGCCTCGAGCGCGCATTGGCGCGGCCTGTTCGACCGCGCCTTCGCGATGGCCGACCCCCTGAGACAAATCTACCAGCAGACTGACACCGACCGCCGGTCATAGTTACCCCTTCAGAACAGAGAGAATCATGCATCCCAAGCTTTCGCTCGTGACGACCTGGACCCCGGCGGCCGATGGCCAGCCGCTCGGCTACGGCATCGAGCTGACCAATGAGGGCGACGCGCCCATCAGCAATTTCCAGCTCGGCTTCTCGGGTCCCGCGCGGATCGATCCGCATGCGACGCTGGAGAACGGCAAGCTGCTCAAGCGGCTCTCCAACCACACGCTGATCGCGCCGCCGGACGGCTACGTGCTCGAGCCGGGCCAGACCTGGCGGTCGGTCGCCCGCGGCCTGTCCTATGGCCTGCGGCACTGGAGCGACGGCGCCAATTCGAGCTATGTGGCGCTCGCCGATGGCAGCATTGTCACGCTGCGGACGGTGCCCACGCAGGCCAAGGGGCACAATTCACCTCTGCTCAAGGGCGCCGCGAAGTTCCCGGTGCCGGCGAAAGCCGCGGTCGCGGTGTCGATCATCCCCTGGCCCAAAGCGGTCGCGACGACGGGCGCGCGCACGGCGCCTCCCGGCCTCGATTTGAGGCCGGAGGGCGCGGATGCCGGCGAGGCGGCGGCGGCGTTTGCCGGCCTCGTCGCCGACCTGTTCGCGGTGGAAGGGATCGTCCGCCCGGCGTCGGAAGCAGGCATGCAGGTCGCCATCCGCCACAAGGCGGGCATGGGCGCCGAGGCCTATGAGCTGAGCTTTGCCGAAAATGCGGCGACCATCGAGGCGAGCACGCGGCAGGGCCTGTTTTACGGGCTCGTCACGCTCGGCCAGATCCTGCGCGGCGCGCGGCAATATCCGCAGACCTTCGTGTTCCCCACCGGCGGCACGATCACGGACGAGCCCGGCTTCGTCTATCGCGGCTGCCACCTCGACGTGGCGCGGCAGTTCTATTCGGGCGCCGAAGTCAGCCGGCTGATCAAGCTGCTGGCGTGGAACAAGCTCAACAGGTTCCACTGGCACCTGTCGGAGGACGAGGCGTGGCGCGTCGAGATCGATGCCTATCCGGCGCTGACGGAAATCGGCGCCTGGCGTGGCCACGGCAAGGCGCTGCCGCCGCTGCTGGGCTCGGGGCCGCAGCCGACGGGCGGGTACTACTCGAAGGCGGTGATCCGCGAGATCGTCGCCCTCGCCGACAGCCTCGCCGTCACCGTCATCCCCGAGATCGACATGCCGGGGCATTTCTACGCGGCGCTGCAGGCGCTGCCGCATCTGCGCGATCCCAACGAGACGGGCGAATACCAGTCGGTGCAGGGCTTCCCCAACAACAGCCTCAATCCGGCGCATGAGGCGGTCTACGAATTCGTCGAGACGGTGATCGGCGAGATGCTCGAGCTGTTCCCCGCCGGGATCTTCCACATCGGCGCCGACGAGGTGCCGCTGGCGGCGTGGTCGGGCTCGCCGCTGGCGCTCGACATGATCGAGAAGCTGGGCGGTCCGGAGATGCGCCGCAAGCACGAGAAGCAGTTCAACCAGCTCGGCAATCACCACGGCGCCGACGAGATCGAGGGCTCGCCGACGGCGCTGATCCAGGCGGCGTTCATCCGCCGCGTGCACGAGATCATCAAGAAGAAGGGCGCCGTCACGGGCGGCTGGGAAGAGGCGGCGCATGGCGATGCGGTCGACAAGGACAGCTCCTTCGTCATCGGCTGGCGCAATGTCGAGGTGAACGCCGCGCTCGCCGAGCGGGGCTACGACATCGTCGTCTCGCCGGGGCAGCGCTATTATCTCGACATGGCCAATGGCCAGGCCTGGGCCGAGCCCGGCGCCGGCTGGGCCGGCTGGTCCGGACCGCAGGAAACGTACGAGTTCGAGAGCCGCGCCGGCATGTCGGAAGCAGGCCTCAAGCACCTCCTGGGCATCCAGGCCTGCATCTGGTCGGAGAGCATGACCGACCGGGCGATCTTCGACCGGCTGGTCTTCCCCCGCCTGTCGGCCATCGCCGAGTCCGGCTGGACCGTGCCCGAGCGCAAGAGCTGGGACCGGTTCAAATCCCTCGTGGGCACGATGCCCATCATGTACGGCCACTGGGCGGCAGATTGAGCCGCACGGCGGTCACGCCGTTGTGTGTCTCGCTGCGGCGCGGCGCCTGATAGCGTCGCGCCAACTGACAGGAGCGACAAAATGCGGATCGCGAGGCGAGACTTCCTGCGCGTGGGCGCCGGACTTGCGGCCGGCGTGCTGCTGCCCGCGACCGGCACGATCGCGGCAAGCGGCGTGACGCTGCAGGTGTGGAAGGATCCCTGGTGCGGCTGCTGCACCGGCTGGGCCAAGCACATGGAACTGGCGGGCTATCTGGTGTCCGTTGCCGAGAGCGATGACATGGACGGCCTCAAGGATCGCTTCGCGGTGCCGCAGGCCCTGCGCTCGTGCCACACCGGGGAACTGGCGGGCTATGTGCTCGAGGGACACGTTCCGGCGCTGGCGGTGGCGCGCCTCCTCGCCGAAAGACCGGCGATAACGGGGCTCGCCGTGCCCGGCATGCCGATGGGCTCCCCCGGAATGGAGGGACCGGCGGACAGCGTACCGGACCTCTTCGAGGTGATCGCGTTCGGGGCGGGCCGCGAGGAGACGTTCATGCGCTTCCGCGGCGGCAGCGCCGTCTGAGTTACCAGCCCAGACGGCTTTCCATGCGGCGGGCGCTCTGCTGCACCAGCGCCACGAGCTCGGAATCCTTCTGGCGGGCCTTGCTCTCGGGCACCACGATCGACATCGTCGCGTGGCACACGCCGCTGGTGTCGCAGACTGGCGCGGCAATGCAGGCGACAGCGAAGTCGGACTCTCCGGCCTGGATTGACAGGCGCTGCTGGAGCGCCTGCCGCGCGCCAGCCGCCAGCACCTGGGGATCTGTTTCGGCTCGACCAGTGGGAGACGGGCGGGCGGAGCGCCGGAACAGATCGACGAGCTCGTCTTCCTCCAGATGCCCGACAAGGAGCCGGCCCGATGCCGACCAGTTCAGCGGCGTTCGCGAGCCAACGCGGGAGGTGACGTGGAAAGCGCCGCCGCCCTCCTCCATCGCCAGCACCACCATGACGTCCTGATCGCGCGCGCAGACCTGCACCGTCTCGCCCGAGGCACGGGCAAGCTCGTGCATCTCGCGGTGGGCAGCACTCAGCAGGTCGAGATTGCGGGCGTAGGACAGGCCATAGTGGTAGAGCCTGCGGCCCAACCCGATAAGGCCGTTCCTGTCGCGATCGAGCAGGTCCTTGGCCACCAGATCATCGATGATCGTATAGACGGTCGAGATCGGCGCACCTACGGCGCGCGCGATCTCGTAGGCCGTTGCAGCCTGCCCGGCCGCCTGCAGATAGTCGAAAATCTGCAGGGCCCGGTCGATGCCACTGGTGCGGGAACGCCGTGGCGTTTCCAGACTTGCTTCACTCATCGATATTCCCGTTCGAGACAGCGGCCCCTAGTCCGGCCACTTTAGAATGCTTTTCTCCTGCGCCAGCAGGTGCTCGGCGAGCGGGGTGCTGATGATATCGTTGGACTGGCGGGCACGCTCGAGTTCTTCCAGCAGCCGCTCGGCAACGATGCTCTCCTCACCCTCGTGCAGATTGCACGGATCGAGCAGAACATAGCCCTGCTCGGCCTCATGGTCACGCACGATCACGGGGCGCGGCCCGGTGGCCATGGCTCGCGCCAGATCCCAGGCGGTGATGCGCGCCGCTTCGGGGTCGACCGTGACCTTGAGGCGATCGAGCGGATTGTTGGTGGGGTCGGGAACGATGCTGGCGGCAATCCCCGCCTTGCCCTCCAGCGTCTCGACCCACAGATCGAGCGCCCGCTTCTCGCGCGCACGGATGGCGGCATGGTCGCGCGTCTTCCACGCTTCGAGCGCGGCGATCACGCCGGCGATGCCCTCCTTGCCCACCTTCATGCCCCGGCCGATGCCGCGGTTCTGGAGGTAGATGTTACGGATGAAATCCTTGTTGCCGGCGCAAATGCCCGAGGTCGGGCCGCCGAGGAATTTGTGTCCGGAGTAGAGCACCACGTCGGCGCCATCGGCGAGGAAGCCGCGCAGATCGTACTCCGACGCCGCATCGACGATGACCGGCACGCCACGGGCATGACAGATCTCGGCGAAGGTCTTGAGCGGAATCTGTCCATAGTCGACCACATGGTGGGACACCACGAAGACCGCCGCGACGGTGCGGTCGTTGATCGCGCCGGCGAGCTGATAGCCATGCGCGCTGGTCGCCTGCCCAACCGGGACGACCTTGGCGCCTGCCAGCCGGATGGCCTGGTCGACCGGAGCGCCGTAGCTCACGATGTGGCCGGTCTGGATCAGCACCTCGTTGCGCAGCGTGCCCGTATCGGGCAGTTGCTCGATGGCCCACAGATTGTCGCCGGTGATCGCCGCCGCCACGGCGAGGCTGATGCCCGCCGAGCAGGACGCGGTGACGAACCCGGCTTCGGCGCCGGTCAGCTCCGCGATGGTGCGGCTCGCCCGCCGAAGCAGGTCGCCGAGCTCGACGAACTCGGTCAGCACGCGGTTCACCGCCGACACGGCTTCGGGCACCACGATCGACGCCCCCAGCGACGTCATGGTGCCGGATACGTTGATAACCGGACGGAGACCGAGTTCGGCGCGGATGTCGCCGCCTGTGGTCTTGCTCATTGCTGTTCTCTCCCTTTAGTCGAACGCTATGATGGCTTCGATCTCGACGGTGATCTGGTTCGGCAGCGAACCGAAGCCGACGGCCGAGCGCGCATGAGTGCCCCTGTCGCCGAAGACGGCGCGCATGAGATGGGAACAACCATCGATCACCGCCGGATGGTCGCCGAAATCGGAAGCGGCATTGACCATGCCGAGCAGCTTGACAATGCGGCGCACGCGCCGCAGGTCGCCGAGCGCCGCCTCCATCACCGCGATCAGGTTGATGCCGGTCAGCCTTGCATGCGCATAGGCCGACTGGACCGTCACATCCGCCCCCACCTTGCCGCGATGCAGCGTGCCATCGGCTTCGCTCGGCCCCTGCCCCGACAGAAAGAGCAGGCCGCCCTCGCTGACATGGGTGACGAAGTTGGCGATGGGCGACGGCGCGGCGGGCAGGACGATGCCCAGAGCAGCAAGACGGTCATACGGACTGACGTCCGGACGCGCGGCAAGCTCGGATGCACTCATAGAACGGAACTCCAGATCAGGCTAGCTCGCCATGGCGAATGCAGGCGACGTGATGATTGCCGCCGATGTGCTCGGTGGGCGGAACAACGCCGGCACAGGCCTCGATGGCCATGGGGCAGCGGGTGCGGAAGACACAGCCGGAGGGCGGGTCGATGGGCGACGGAATGTCCCCCGCCAGCGGCACATGCGTGCGCTTGCGGGTTGGATCGGGCACCGGTGCGGTCGCGAGCAGTGCCCTGGTATAGGGGTGCCGGGGCCTGGCATAGACCTGTCGCGAGGGACCGCGCTCCATGACACGCCCCAGATACATCACCACGACCTCGTCGCACAGATATTCGACGACGCTGAGGTCATGGGCGATGAAGAGCATTGTCAGGCCGAGCTTGCGCTGGAGATCGCCGAGCAGGTTGAGCACCTGCGCCTGGACCGACACGTCGAGAGCCGAGACGGGCTCGTCCGCGACGATGAAGTCGGGCTCGACGGCCAGCGCCCGGGCGATGCCGATGCGCTGGCGCTGGCCACCGGAGAATTCGTGCGGGAAGCGGCGCGAGTATTCCGGCGCAAGGCCCACGAGGGTCATCAGCTCGTCGACGCGCGCCTTACGGGCCGCGCCGCGTGGATAGCCGCAGGCGTCGAGCGCCTCTCCCAATATGGCGTCAACCCTGAGGCGCGGATTGAGACTTGAATAGGGATCCTGGAACACGATCTGGAGCCGCTTGCGCCAGGCCCGCAGGTCGCGCGGCTTGAGAGCGAACAGATCGGTGCCGTCGAAGACCGCCTGCCCGCTGGTGGGCTCGACGAGACGCAGGACGGCGCGACCAACGGTGGTCTTGCCCGATCCGCTCTCGCCCACCAGCCCCACGGTGGTGCCGCGGCGCACGTCGAAACTGACATTCTCGACGGCATGGACGATGCGGCCATTGCGGCCGACGAAGCGCTTGGTGAGCTCGCGCAGGCTGAGCAGCGGCTGTTCATCGTGGTGCGCGGTCATAGCTCGTTGTTCCTGACGCAGCGCGAGAAGGTGCCGGCGGCGGCTTCGACGAGAGGCGGCAGGCTGGCACGGCAGGCATCGATGGCCAGGGCGCAGCGCGGCTCGAAGGCGCAGCCCGGCGGCAGGTTGGTGATGGGTGGCACGGAGCCCGGAATGGAGTAGAGCGCGCGCCGCGCGCCATCGTCGCCGAGGTCGCGGGTGGCGTCCGGCGTGCAGGCGAGGAGACCCTTGGTGTAGGGGTGCCGCTGGCGCGCGAAGAGATCGTCGACCGGCGCCTGCTCGACCACGCGCCCGCCATACATCACCACCACATCGTGGGCGATTTCCGCCACGACGCCCAGATTGTGGGTGATGAACAGGATGGACATGCCGAACTGCGCCTGGAGGCGCTGCAGGAGGTCGAGGATCTGCGCCTGGATGGTGACATCGAGCGCCGTGGTCGGCTCGTCGGCGATCAGCAACGACGGATTGCAGCTCAGGGCCATGGCGATCATCACGCGCTGGCGCATGCCGCCCGACATCTGATGCGGATAGTCGTCGAGCCGCCGGGCGGCATCGGGGATTTCGACGTGCTGCAGCATGTCGCGCGCCCGCGCCCGCGCTGCCGCACGGCCGAGATCGGTGTGAAGGGAGATCATCTCGCCGATCTGGTCGCCCACCGTGTAGAGCGGATTGAGCGAGGTCATCGGCTCCTGAAAGATCATCGCGATTTCGCTGCCGCGAATGGCGCGAAACTGCCGCGGGCTGAACCGGGCAAGATCGTGCACGGCGCCGTCGCGGCCGCGGAACAGCACTTCGCCGCTTTCGATGCGGCCGGGCCGCGACAGCAGGCCCATGACCGACAGACTGGTTACCGACTTTCCCGAACCCGACTCCCCCACCACGGCCAGCGTCCGGCCGCGCTTGAGGTCGAAGGTGACGCCATCGACCGCCTTGGCGGTCAGGTGCCGTCCCTTGAACCAGGTCTTGAGGTCACGAACCGACAGGATCGTGTCCTCCGGGAGAGCCGAGGTCATGTCTCTCCTCCGCAATGGGGGCAGCGGTGCCCGGCCTCAGGCTGGTAGCGGCTGGCGGCAATCGCCTCGGCGCCCAGAATGGCAAAGCGCGGCTCGAAGGTCTGGTGCAGCGTGCTGCTCGCCCCCTGGCTGTCGACAACCACCAGATCGGTATGGGCGAGATCGAACAGCGTGAACTCGGCCGGCTTGCCGACACCCAGCAGGTTCTCGAACGGCTTGCCGATGGCACGCCGGGGAGCGGTGGTGGATGCGACCACGACGTCCTCGAACGTCATGCCGAGCGAGAGCAGCTTGCTCATTGTCGTCGCCATGTCCCACACGGATGTATCGAGCGAGCGATTGTGCAGATCGGTCGAAATCGTGTTGGGCTTGAGCCCCCGCGCCAGCGCCGCGCGGCCGACATCGAAGGAGAACGACGCGCCGCCATGGCCCACATCAAGGATGATGCCTTTGCGGCTGGCGTCCTCGGCGAGCCTGTAGAGATCCTCGTCCTCGATGATCGAGCCGCCCTGCTTGCCGTTGAAGCAGTGCGTGACGATGTCGCCAGCCGAGAGCAGGCCCAGCACATCGTCGTAGAGCGGCGGCGGCTCGCCCACATGCACCATGACCGGCAGGCCGAGGATGCGGCCGATCTTCTTGCCCAGCTTGAGCGGCACGAGGTCCCAGCCGCCTGAGATCACGGCGCTGGCACGCACCTTGATACCGACGATGACATCACGATGCTCGCGCGCCACCGCAATGGTGCGGTCGATGTCGATCGAGCGCATGTCCTGCAGCTCGGTCACGCGATTGCAGGCGACAAGGCCGATCGATCCCAGATTGAGATAGGCGTAGATGTTCTCGCGCGCCGGCTCGATGATGAATTCGCGCAGGCCATGGAAATTGGCCTCGCCGGCAGAGCCTGCATCGACCAGCGTGGTGACGCCGCGCGCGGCGCCGGCCTGCTCGGGTCGGATGGAGATATCGGTGCCGCCGTACCAGACATGAGTGTGGAGGTCGGTCCAGCCAGGACTGATGAAGGCACCGCGTCCCTCGACGATGCGCACATCGTCGGCCGCTATGCCCGTGCCGACGTCGCGGACGATGCCGTCCGCCCCGACCAGCACATCGACGCTGGGCAGGAGCCCCGGCTGGGCGAAGCCGGCCGGCCGTGCGTTCCTGATCAAGAGACCCTGGGCCTGCGGCTTGAAGCGATTGTCGAACATCACACATCCTTGGCGAGGCGCGGGTCGAGGAAGTCACGCAACCCGTCGCCCATCAATTGCAGGGAGAGCACGGCGAGGATGATAGCTCCGCCGGGGAACCACATGATCCAGGGCGCCTGTTCCATGTATTGCCGGCCCACCGAGATCATGGTGCCCCAGGTGGGGATGTCGGGCGAGATGCCGACGCCCAGGAACGAGAGCCCGGCCTCGGCGAGGATGGCATTGGCGAAGATGAAGGTGGCCTGGACGAGGAGCGGCGAGGTGACATTGCGCAGCACGTGACGGACCAGCGTCACCGGTGTCGGCACGCCCAGCGCGCGCGCGGCTTCTACATAGGGCAATTCGCGGATCACCAGGGTCGAGGCGCGCACGACGCGGGCGAGGCGCGGCGCGTAGACGACGCCGAGCGCGATCACCACGTTGGTCGCCGAGGCCCCGAGCGCCGCAACGAGCGCGATGGCGAGCAGGATGTCGGGAAAAGCCATCATGGCATCGATCAGCCGGGAGACCGGCGCGTCGAGTTTGCGGAAGAAGCCGGCCATCAGCCCCAGGAACACGCCGACGATGGACGAGAAGATCACGACGGCGAAGCCGACCGCGATCGACGTGCGGCCCGAATAGAGCACGCGCGTGAAGATATCGCGCCCCAGATCGTCGGTGCCGAACAGGTGCTGCCAGCTCGGCGGCAGGAGCCGGTTGCGGACCGCCAACTGTGCCGGGTCGTAAGGCGAGATCAGCGGCGCGAGCAGCGACAGCGCGATCATGACGACGAGCACCAGCAGGCCGGCCATCGCCGTGGGACGGCTCGCCATCTTCATGAGCAGATTGGGTTCGCGGAACCCGCTGTGAGCGATGGCAGCCATCAGTAGCGCACCCGCGGATCGATGGCGAGGTAGAGCATGTCGATGATGAAGTTGACCAGCACGTAGAGGCCCGCGACGACAAGGAGCGCCCCCTGGATCAGCGGATAGTCGCGCCGCAGCACGGCCGAGACGATGAGGCTGCCCACACCCGGCAGGCCATAGACGGTCTCGGTGACGATGGCGCCAGAGATCAGCAGCGCGGCGGTGAGGCCGATGACGGTGAGGATGGGGATGAGCGCGTTCTTGAGCGCGTGCCTCACCACGACACGCGGTTCGCTCATGCCCTTGGAGCGCGCGGTGCGCACATAGTCGTCGTTGAGCACGTCGAGCATGGAGGCGCGGGTGAAGCGGGTGATGAGCGCCGAACTGATCAGCCCCAATGTCACAGCGGGGAGGACGAGGTGACGCATGCGTTCGGCAAAGCTCGCGCCGGGGCCGCCATAGCCCGAGGCATCGAACCAGCCCAGTTGCACGGCGAAGATCTGCATGAGCACGAGGCCGAGCCAGAAGCTGGGGATGGACGCGGCGAGCATGGCGAGCGTGGTGGCCGCTTGGTCAAAGATCGAGCCGCGCCAGTAGGCAGACAAGATGCCCACCGGCAGGGCGATGAGCGTTGCGATCAGCAGCGAGAAGATGGTGAGGAAGAAGGTCGGTTCGGCGCGCTGCAGCAGCGCCTCGGTGACCGGCATGTTGAGAAAGATCGACTGGCCGAAATCGCCGCGCATGACGCCGCCGACATAGACCGCGAACTGCTCGGGGATCGAAGCGTTGAGCCCCAGCCGCTCGCGCAGGCTCTCGATATCGGCAGGCGTGGCGTCGGGGCCGAGCATCACGGCGGCGGGATCGCCGGGCGTCACGCGCACGATCACGAAGACGATGGTGACCACGAGCGCCATCACCACCAGCATGCCGAGGATACGGTTGAGTGCCGAACGAACCATGTGCTGCCCTTCGTGCGTGCTCCGGAGCTGGAGCGATGGAACAGAGGCGCCGCCCGCGGCCGGGAACCGTGGCGGCGCCCCTGCAGCCTACTGCGCAGTGACGTAGGCGTTCCAGAAGTACGGCCAGGGAGCCGGCGTCACGCCGTCGAGGTCGGGCGACTGCGCAGCGAGGGCGTTGAAATTGCCCACCTTGTAGCCCGGCACCTCGTCATAGATGACCTTCTGCACATCGACGAACAGCTGCGTGCGCCTGGCGGGATCGCTCTCGGCGTTGAACGCTTCCACCGCGGCATGCTTGGCGTCGGTCGCCCACCAGCCGGGCGAGGTGTCCGACATCAGGCCCATGAGCGACGGTTCGGGCAGGAACGGGCTGTGGGTGATGTAGATGTCCCAAAGTGCCGGGTCGGCGCGGTTCTTGGTGAGGGTCGCCCACTCCACTACGTCCATCTGCACCTTGAAGCCGGCGGCCTCGAGATAGGCCTGAGCGACCAGCGCCATCTTGTAGTGGAACTCGTACTGGCGGCTGGTGAGGATGCGCAGCGGGGTACCGTCATAGCCGGCCTCGGCCAGCAGCGCCTTGGCCGCTTCGGTGTCGCCGGTCGGCTTGTAGGCGTCGGTTCCCTCATTGGAGTGCCAGACGAAGCTCTCGGGATACCAGGCAGCTTCGACGGAGAAGAAGTCCGGCGAGCCGAAGGCGGCCAGCATCATGTCCTCGGGGGCCAGCGCGGCCTGGATGGCCTTGCGGACGCGCACGTCGGCGTTGAGCCCTTCCTTGGTGTTCATCATGAACACCGGCCAGCCGAACGGCGCCAGCACCACCGGCTCGGTTGCCCCGCCGCTGACCTGTTCGAACGACTCCACCGGGAGTTGGTCGACATAGTCGTACTGACCCGACACCGCCACGCCGATACGCGTGCTCGGATCGGGCACCGGCACGAAGCGGATCTCGTCCAGGTACTGGTTGCGGGCGCCGCCATAGCCGTTGGGCTCGCCGCCCAGCGACTGGTAGTCGTCGAAGCGCACGAGCTGGATGTACTGATCGGGCACGCGCTCCTGCAGCTTGTAAGGGCCGGTGCCGATGAAGCTCTCGAGCGGGTCCTGCGCGGCATTGGCCGCCGGGATGACGATGGCCGCCGCATTGTTGAGCGACAGCAGCGCCACCAGCGGGGCATAGGGCTTGGAGAGCGTGATGGTCACGGTGGCATCGTCGGTCGCGGTAATGCCGGTGATCACTTCGCCGGCCTGCTTGCCGCGCGTAGCGATGCGGGTCCAGCGCTCGAGCGAGGCGACCACATCGGCCGCCGTCATCACGCTGCCGTCATGGAACTTTATTCCAGTGCGGAGCGGAATGGTGTAGGTCTTGCCATCCTCCGAGATCGCCGGCAGCCCGGCCGCGAGCAGCGGCGTCGCGCCCCATTTGGCGTCGAACGTGTAGAGCGTCTCGAAGATGTGCTGGGTGATGATGCCCACGAGATCGGCGGTGGACGCCATGGGGTCGAGAGTGGGCGGCTCGCCGATCGTGGCAACGTCGATCACGCCGCCCTTGGTCTGCGCCTGGGCAGCATTCACCGACAGAAAGGCAATGACGCTCGTCGCGGCGAGCAATGCCATCTTCTTCATTGTGTGTTCTCCCTCATATTCCATTATTATGGAATCTATTTCGTAGTTGCGATGTAACGTGTCACCGGCCCAGGCCCTCGTCAAGTGGTCGAACGGGCGCGTCCTCGCAGCGGCTCGCGCGCAGCCGGCCCGCCAGGTCGCCCCGGCGGATCGCGCAGACGTCGACTGGAATACAGTGCCGGCTACGAGCGGCCGGCGAGCGCTATGGCGCGGCGTTCGCGGCTCGAAGCGACGATGGCTTCGATGAGAAGCTGGACCTCGAGCGCGTCTGTGCCACGGATCAGAGGATCGCGGTTCTCGCGGACGGCGGCGACGAAGTCGGCGATCACCGCGCGATGTCGCTGATGGCTGAACGCCATGGGGTCGGCGCCGCCTCCGGTCTCGCCGTCGCCGGCGCCGACAGTGCGGGTGCTGCCATCGTGACGCGACACCGTGAGCGCACCTCCGCTGAGACGGGCGGCGCCACGCTCGAAATCGATGCCGATGGACTCTGCGGCGCCCGGATAGGCCGCGGTGGTGGCCCAGAGGGTGCCCAAGGCGCCGCTGGCGAAGCGGATGCCGGCGGTGACGCTGTCCTCGGACTCCATGCGGTGGAGCCCGGTGGTGCCGACCATGGCCTGTACCTCGGCGACAGGTCCCATGAGCATGCACAGCAGGTCGAGACTATGGATAGCCTGGGTGATGAGCACGCCGCCGCCGTCGCGCGCATAGGTGCCGCGGCCAGGCTCGTCGTAGTAGGATTGCGGGCGCCACCAGGGAACGAGGCACTGGCCGGCGACGATGTCCCCAAGCTCGCCGCTCACCACGAGGTCGCGCAGGGCTATGGCCGGCGGACGCAGCCGCTCCTGAAACACGACGCCGAGCTTGACGCCAGCCTCGGCGCAAAGCCGGACGATGCGGGCCGCAGCCTCGGCTGTTCGTTCAAGCGGCTTTTCGAGCAGCAGATGCTTGCCGGCGCGGGCCGCGGCCTCGACAATGTCGAGCCGCGCATTGGGTGGCGTGATGACGATGACGATCTCGACTGCCGGATCGGCGAGCAGCGCTTCGAGCGATGTGGCGGCGGGAAAACCGAGCTCGGCGGCGAAGGCAGAACGACGTTCCGGATCACGAGAGTAGACGCCCCTGACGTCGACGCGATCGGCAAGATCCTGCAGCGAGCGGGCGTGAGCCCGCGCAACCATGCCTGTGCCGACGAGGGCAACGCCGGTGCGCGTCATGCGGCCCTCGCGATGAGGGTGTCGGCAACCTCGATCGCAGCGAGGAGGCTGAGGCCGGTGTGATAGCCGGGATCGAGATCGGGAGTGGCCGGCACGTAGTCGATCGGACCGTCGCGTGTCATCGTCTGGTAGGCGAGAGGCGGCGTCCCGCGCCAGTAGCGTGTGAAGAAGGCTTCGTGCGCGTCCCTCCAGACGGCGAGCGCCTCGGGATTGCCGGTCCGCGCGTGGCACAGCGCGGCGGTGCGAATGGTCTCGGGCAGCGACCACCAGGGACAGAGCGGATTGAGCACCTCGCCGGTTGCGGCGGAAACGGCGAGCGCCACGCCGGGGCCGACGAAGCCGCGGCGGAAGGAGGCGATCAGCACACGCTCGAGCGTCGTAACGAGCGCCGGATCGGCGTCGGCAGGCAGATGGTCGAGCGCGAAGCCGACGAACTCGATACCGTGCCCGACATTGCACGGGTCGAGCCCCGGCACGTTGCGCAACAGGCTCGATGCCCGATCGAGGTGCCGGTCGAGCACATGGGCGATGAAGCGGTCGCAATAGGCCGTATGGGCGCCCAGGCCGATGCGGCGCAGCAGGCCGCCACCGGCGAGCAGGATCATCCGCGGACCGAAATCGTCGGGCTGCGCGCGCAGTTCGTCGTACGAGAGCGGCAGGCGTTCATTGATCTGGAAGCGGCCACCTTCGATGGCGGCGACGATCGCTTCGAGCGCAGCAAGATGGCGCCCCTGGTCGAGTGTGCGGCCGAGACGATGACCTGCGGCCAGCAGACCCTTGGCGACGAAGATATCGGCGTAGCTGTAGATGTCTCCCGCCGGGGCCTGGGGCCGAATGACGTCGGCGGCGTCCGGATAGACCGGGTTCAGCGCGGCGTCGTAGGTGAAGTAGGCGTGCCCATCGCGCGCAAGCAGCGCGTCGAGCCTGGCAAAGAGCGGTGCGGCCGCCGTATCGAGCGCGGCAGCGAGGGCAGGATCCTCCTGCGCGAAGAAGCCGGCATGGGTCGCAAGACTTTCGAGGCCCCGCCCCTGTATCCAGCCATAGGTGTAGGCGGGAGCGCGGTGACCATCACCCGGACCATAGTCGCGCAGCGTCACCGAATGCTGCTTGGTATTGAGGAAGGCGCCGCCCAGGGGCGGGCGGGCCAGCATCCAGCGCAGGGTGCCGGCATTGGCGTCGGCGTAAGTTTGGCGCGCATGGACCAGGAACGGATCGATCGTCATTCCTTGAGGCCGGTGCTGGCGATGCCCTGGACGAAGTTCTTGCGCAGGATGACGAAGAGCGTGATCGAGGGGATGAGGACGACGGCTGAGGCGGCGCTCAGACGCCCGAGGTCAACGGTGAAGCCGGTCTGGAACAAAGCGAGGCCGACTTCGATGGTGTAGGACTCGGCGCGGCTGGCGACGATCAGCGGCCAGGCGAAGGCCGTCCACGCCTGGAAGAAGGCGAGAACGCCAAGCGCCCCGAGTGCGCCGCGCAGCAGCGGCAGGACGATACGCAGGAAGATCCAGAACTCCCCTGCCCCGTCGATGCGCGCCGCCTCGATCAGTTCATCGGGGATCGAGTGAATGGCGTTCTGGCGAATGAGGAAGATGCCGAAGCTCATCACCAGGTAGCCCAGCAGCATGCCCCATACGCTGTTGAGCAGGCCGAGCGCCTGCGCCTGGAAGTAGAGCGGGATCATGTAGACCTCGAACGGCACGATGGCCGTGGCGAGGATGACGATGAAGACGACGGTGAGCGAGCGGAACTGGAACTTGGCGAGGATGTAGCCCGCGATGGCAGAGGTGGCGAGGATGGACAGGCTCGACAGCACGGCAAACAGCAGGCTGTTGCCGATCCAGCGCAGCAGCGGCGTGTCGGCCAGCACCGCCTGGAAGTTGGCGAGCGTGGGATTGGCGGGAATGATGGTCGGCGGCCAGGCGAGGATCTCCTGCGGCGTCTTGAAGCCATTGGAGACGAGGAACACCAGCGGCAGCAGCATGAGGCAGCCGAAGACAAGCAGGACGATGTCGATCAGCCGTTCGATGACGATCTGCCGGAGCCGGCCCGGATTGGCGAGGCGATCGCTCATGCGCGACCTCCCTTGTCGCGCAACAGGCCGAACTGCACCAGCGTGAGCAGCAGCACGATGAGCAGCAGCACCACCGCTTCCGACGCGGCATAGCCGACACGATAGTTGCGGAAGCTGTTCTCGAGCATGTCGAGCACAAGCACGCGAACCTGGCGACCGGGCGCTCCCTGTGCGTCGGAGGCGAGCACATAGGCCTGCGCGTAGACATTGAAGCCAGACACCAGCGTCACGACGGACACATAGAGAGTGATGGGCTTGAGCATGGGGATCGAAAGGAACCAGAACGATTGCGGTCCGCTCGCGCCGTCGAGCTTGGCGGCCTCATAGAGCGAGACGGGCAGGCTCTTGAACCCCACGAGATAGATCAGCACGGCGTAGCCGAGCGCCTGCCAGGAGCAGAGCACGATGACGCAGATGATCGACAGCACCGGATCGAACAGCCACGCCTGCGGCTCGATACCCACGAAGGTGAGCAGCGCGTTGAGCGGGCCGAGCTTGGCGTCGAAGATCCACTTCCACGCCATCGCCGCCGGCACCAGCGAGACGACGTGCGGAATGAAGACCGAGGTTTCATAGAACGCGGCGAGACGCGAGCTCGAGCGGTAATGGATCAGTGCCGCCAGCACCAGCGACAGCGGGATGGTGACGAGCAGGACGCCGAAGGCGATGATAGCCGTGTTGGTGAGCGCCTCGATGAACAGCCGGTCGCGGAACAACTCCTGGAAGTTGGCCATGCCGATGAACGGCTTGTTCTTGGACAGGATATCCCATTTGTGGACGGACAGGCGCAGCGTCTCCCAGATGGGGTAGACGCGGACCCAGGCGAAGATCGCGAGGGTGGGCAGGATGGCCATGAGCGCGAAGAGCCATCGCTTGCGTCGCAGCATGGAGATCCTCTCCTTGTGTCGCGGGGGACGGACGGCCGTCCCCCGCTTGATGATAGCGGTCAGTGGTCCGATTACTCGGCGGCCAGCAGACCTTCGCGGTTGAGCAGGCCGTTGATCTCATCCTGCATGGCGACGAGCACGTCCATGATGCCCGCGTCGTTGCCGGCGAGCGAGGGGTTGCCGAAGGCCTGAGTCAGGCGGTCGGCGGTGCGTGTCAGGATTTCCTCGACCGGCCCGATATTGGGCAGGCTGAAGAACTTGTAGCTCTCGGGGTAGTTCACGAACGCGCCGAAGGCCGGCTTGTTGGCGAGGATGCCCGAATAGTCGAGCCCGAGACGGTTGGGCAGCCAGCCGACATTGTCCAGCATCCACAGCAGATTGTCGGGCGTGTTGGCGGCTTCGGCGAAGGCCCAGGCGGCCTCGGCCTCGGCGCCCTCGCCGGTGACCCACAGCGTCACCGGAGCGACGATCGAACCGGTGGGCAGGGTGGAGGTGGCATATTGCAGGCCGGGCGCCTTGGCCGCGATGTCGCCGATCACCCAGCTCTCACGGATGAACATGGCCGTCTGCTCGCGCTCGAAGGCTTCGGCGTCGGCCGGCATCTCGACGGTGACGGTCTTCAGGCCGTGCACGTTCTCGATGTACTGCTTGAGCGCGGCGAGGCCCGCATCGTTGGCGAAGCTGGAGCGCCACTTGCCATCGGCCGACTGCTCGACGAGGCTCTCGCCGTACTGGAACATGTTGATCCAGAACTTTTCGGCAATGCCCGCGCCGCCGCCCGACAGGCGCATGCTCCAGCCCGAAACGGTCGGATTGCCGTTGCCGTCGCGCTGGGTCAGCTTCTCGGCATAGGTGGTGAAGTCGGCCATGGTCTTGGGCGGTTCGGTGAGGCCGGCCGCTTCGAACATCTTGGTGTTGTAGTAGAGCGCGCTCTGGCCGCGGAACAGCGGCACGCCGTAGACGGCGCCGCCATAGCTCGCCGAGTCACGGAAGAACTCGCCGAAGTTCGCCGGATCGGAGACGAAGGCGGCGATGTTGTCGGGAGCTTTGTCGAAGAGCTCGTTCTCGAGATAACGGGTCGCGGTCGACTTGGCGAGTTCGATGACCTCGGCCGCCTCGCCCGAAGTCAGGCCGAGCGCGATGCGCTTTTCGTGCTCGCGCAGGGCGATGGCCTCGACGCGAACGGTCAGATCCGGATGGTCGGCCTTCATGCCTTCGGCGACGTGTTCGTAGAACGGCACCATCTCTGGATAGCCGCTCCACACGGTGATCTCGACGGCCGCGGCCGCCGACGCAAGGCTGACACCGAACACCGTGCCGAGCAGCAGCGCGCGGCCGGTTTTGGAGAGTGCGGATATATGGTGATGAGCAGTCATCGTTCTTCCCTCTGTGTTGGCCGCCTGCCGTTTCGAGCCGGCACGCGACTGTGTTATGCAACCGGTTGCGGTGTCAAGTACGCCGCCGCTGGCTGCCCCCTCGTCTCATCGGTTGAGCCCGGCAATGCCGAGCAGCGCCTGCGCCGCTCCTGCCAGACTCTCGGCCGAACCCGGCGCGAACGTGCCGGGCATGCCGATGAAGCGATGCGCTTCGTCGACTTCGTAGCCGCCATGGCGGAACTCGCTGGCCGGCGGAATGTAGCCGGGCGTGCCATTGGCGTAGGAGATGATGAAGGCGGGCCGGTCGCCGATCGCTTCGCGGATGAGCAGGCCCGTCTCGGCGAAGATTTCGCCGGGCAGCGCCACGATCGGCACGCCGCCCCAGTCGAAGACCGAGACGCGGCCGGTCCAGCTCCCGGCCGGCGCGTTGGAGTATCTGTCGGCCCAGCCGATCCATGCATCGAGCACTGTACGGCGCACGGGATCGGCGTCGTCGCGCTCGGCGCGCCAGCGGCCGGCAAGAACGGGCAGCGGCTCCTGCTCGAGGCGCGTCAGGCGGAGCACGATATCGGCGGCGAGCGCCGCGACCCCCGGGGCGACGGGCGCTTCGCCCGCCGCGAGCGCCGCGGCGCCGACGCGGCGACCCAGCCGCTCGGCGGTGTCGAAGCTGCGCGCGGCATTGGCGGCGAGCGTCCATGAGGCATGCGCGGAATGGCCGGTGTTGACGTCGCCGCAGCAGCCGGTGGCGAAGACGGCTACGGCGCCCGGATGGGCCGCTTCGACCGCCTCGCGCACGTAGTGCACGTAGTCGGCGGTGAGCAGACGGTTGTCGGCAGCGAGCACCACGGGGTGGCAGGCGTAGGAAACGAGCACCGCGAACACCTGCCCCGCCGCGTCGCGGAAGCGCAGCACCGGCAGCGCGCGGTCGAGCGGACCGTCGGCATGGCGACGGTTGCGCGCCACGTCGGGATCGGCGCCCATGCCGGCCGAGATCGTGGCGGCCCGGACATTGGCGCGGGCCTCTGCAATAGCCGCGACGCACCCGTCCTCGATGGCCCGGAGGAAGGCCGGATCGGGTGCGTCGCCGAGACGGCCGACCTGCGAGATCGGCGCGCCATGGGTGTGAATGGCCGCGACGACGACATTGGCGTCGGGCAGCTCGGTACGGGCACGGATGCGCGCCACCATCTCCTCGCGCAGGCCGACGACGTCGACCGTGACGAGCGCGGTGTCGCCGACGACGAGCGCCCGCACGGTGAGCGGATCGTGGGCGCCAACGGAGGGCTCGGTACGCGCCGCGAAGCCCGACATCAGAAGGCCGGGCGGTGGGGTGATATCGACGACGGCAGCACCGGCCTTCATCGGTCGATCTCCTCGCCCGCCACGAAGCAGTCCGTTACCGCGAGGGCGCTGTCGCCGGGCGCGAAGCGGAAACGGATGAGATCGGCGCGCGCGCCCACGGCGAGCGTGCCGCGGCCGCCGGCGAAGACGCCGGGATTGCGGGTCGCGAGGCGCAGCGCGTCGGCCAGGGACAGGCCGACACCGTTGACCAGGGTCGCAACGTTCTGGGTGAGCAGATGGCCGGCGCCGGCGAGGTAGGACGTACCGGCGATGCCGAGGCGGCCATCGGCGCCAACCTCGACCTCGCCGCCGATGGGCGAGGTGTAGCGGCCGGCGGGCATGCCGCCGAGCGCGGCAGCGTCGGAGACGAGGATGGCGCGGTCGAGCGACTTGGCGCGCAGCATGGCCTTGAGGGTGTCGCCCGGCAGATGGTGGCCGTCGGCGATGAGGCTCGCGGTAAGCCGATCGTCCGCCAGTTGCGCCCAGATGAAATTGGGATGGCGCGGCAGGAGCGCCGCGGCGCCGTTGCCCAGATGCGTCGAGAGGCGCGCGCCGGCGGCGGCGGCGGCGTGAATCTGCGCCGGCGTTGCGGCCGTGTGGCCGATGGCGACCAGCACGCCGTCGCGGGCCAGGGCCTCGACATAGGGGATGGCTTGGGGCCATTCCGGGCTCAGCGTTACGAGGCCGACCAGCCCTTCGGCGGCACCCTGCCAGCGGCGGAACTCATCAAGGCTCGGCGGCCGGACATGGGCGGCCGGATGGGCCCCGCGCGGGCCATCCTCGGGACTGATGGAGGGCCCTTCGACGTGAATGAACGGCACCATCTCGCGCAGCAGGGGCGACTGTCGGCGGGCGGCGGCGATGGCGCGCAGGGCCGCGATCATGGCGGCTTCGGAGGCTGTGATCAGGGTGGGCGCAAAGGTGGTGATACCGGCGCGGGCGAGGCGTTCGCCCAGGGCGACGACGGTGACCGGATCCAGCCCTTCGGCATTGAGGTCGAGGCCGGCATAGCCGTTGACCTGAAGGTCGACGAGGCCGGGCGACAGCCACAGATCGCCGGCCTCGCGGCTGGGCGCGACGCCGGCGATGCGCCCGTCGGCAATGGTAATGACGATCCCCCCGCCCGTTGCCGGGTCACGGCCAGCGAGGGTGCGCGCCATGCTCACAGCCAGCGCACCCGATCGCGGAAGCGGGCGAGGAAGCGGGCATTGGCCTCGTCGCCGCCCGGGGCATTGCCGCTGCGCCAGACGGGCGGCTCGACGCCGCGCTCGACCAGCTTTGCGACGGTGCGAATGACGAGGCAGTTGAGCGCGAAGGCGTTGGCGAAGGTGGATACCGCGGCGATGCGCTCGCCCATGCCGGGGATCTCCACCAACGCGTCGCCGATGGGCACCTTTGTGTCGATGGCGAGATCGACCACGTCGTGCAGGTTCTTCCTCGTGGGATGGCGGGCGGGATGCTCGGCGCGCGTGCTTTCGGCATGCGCGCGCGAGCTGACGCCGATAACGAAAACGCCGCTCGACCGGGCTTCGAGCGCGGCATCGATGAGCGCGGCGTTGATGCCATAGGCATTGGTGAGGAGCAGCAGATCGCCCGCGCCCAGCCTGTTGTCGGCGATCACCACCTTGCCGTAGCCGGGGGTACGCTCGATGGCCATGGACCGCAGCGCGCCATTGGAGAGGAGCGTGCCTTCATCGAGGATGGCGCTCACGTGCATGAGGCCACCGGCGCGGAAGAAGATCTCCTGCGCGGCGAGGTTGGAGTGGCCGCCCGGGCCATAGACATGCACCAGCCGGTCGGCCGCGACCTGCTCGGCAAGGCGCGTCGCCGCGGCGTCGAGACTGGCTTTCTCCTCGACCAGAATGCGCCGCATATGCGCGGTGACATCGTCGAAATAGCGCGTGGTGAGCGTGTCTGCGTCGATTGCCTCAGGCATCGGGGGCTGACTCCGGATCGAGATAGAGCGTGCAGTCGGGGTGGGTGCGCAGGATGCTGGCGGGGCAGCTCGTGGCGATGGGGCCGGTGAGCGCGGCAGCGACGGCATCGCGCTTGCTGCGCCCCGGAACGACACAGAACAGCTCGCGGCCGCGCAGCAGCAGCGGAATGGTGAGCGTGATGGCGCGAAGCGGCACGTCCGCAAGGGTCGGGAAGCAGGCGTCGTCGACCTGCTGCTGGCGGCAAGCCTCGTCGAGCTCCACCACCTTGACGTCGAGCGGATCGGCGAAATCGGCGACGGGCGGATCGTTGAAGGCGATGTGGCCGTTGACGCCGATGCCGAGGCAGACGATGTCGAGCGGCCCTTCACCCAGCAGCGCGGCGTAGCGGGCCGCGGCGGCGGCCGGATCGGGCTCGGGCACGATGCGGTGCACCGCCGCGAAGGGCAGCCGAGTGAACACCTGATCGTCGAGCCAGGCGGCGAAGCGCTCGGGCGCAGCTGATGGCAGGCCGATGTATTCGTCCATGTGGAAAGCGGTGACGCGGCTCCAGTCGATACCGGGCGCGCGGCGCAAGGCATCGAGCGTGTCGGCCTGGCTGGGCGCCGCGGCAAACACCATGCGGACGGCGCCCTGCCCAGCGAGCAGTCGGCGCAGCGTGGCGGCGATGTCGGCGGCCGCCGTTTCGGCCATGGCGCGGCGGGTGGGAAAGCCCCTGACCTGCAGCCGACCGACCGTGCGATCGACGGACCGGTCGGTGACGGGCGCGGTAGACATGGAACCTCCAGAGGGGCAGCAGGGCACGTGGTTGGACTATTCTCTGCAACCGGTTGCATGTCAAGCAGCCGCGGCGACGGTTGGAACCGACGTCGAGATCCTGCCAAAAGTCAGCGAAAGTCGCCGCTCTTTTCGGCACAGGACGGGGGAACGACGCGCAACGAGAGCAAGGGGCGGCTCTGGCCCTCGCGCCCTCTCCTGTGGCAAACGGGTCCGATGAAGAGCAAGCACGAGCGCAAGGCGACGCCGACGATCAGCCAGGTGGCGGCGGCCGCCGGAGTGGACCGGTCGACGGTATCGCGCGCCTTCACCCGCCCGGGCATGCTCAGTGCCGAGACCGTGCAACGCGTGCTCGATGCCGCCGAGCGCATCGGCTATGTGCCCAACCACACGGCGCGTGCGCTGAGTACGGGGCGGCACGGCAACATCGCGCTGATCGTGCCCGACGTGGCCAACCCGTTCTTCCCGCCGCTGATCCGCGCCGTGCAGCGCGAAGCCGACCAGCTCGACTTCTGCCTGTTCCTGGGCAACACCGACGAAGACCCCTATCAGGAGGACAAGCTCGTCGGCCGCTTCGCCGGACAGGTCGCGGGGATGATCCTCGCCTCGAGTCGACTGCCCGAGGCGCAGATTCGTGCGCATACCAGCAAGCGTCCGCTGGTGCTGATCAACCGCGATGTGAACGGCATTCCACGGGTGCTGATCGACAGCGGCTCGGGAGTGGAGGAAGCGGTGGCGCACCTGGCGAGCCTGGGGCACCGCGGCATCGTCTATATCAGCGGACCGGCCAGCTCATGGTCGAACCGGCAGCGGCGCAATGCGGTGCGCAAGGCCGCCGAGAAGCTGGGTCTCAAGCACTTCACGGTGCCCGCGCCGATCCCCAGCTACCAGGCCGGACGCGCGGCGGCGCCGCAGGTGCTGCGCACGGGGGCGACGGCGGCCATCGCCTTCGACGACGTGACCGCGCATGGCCTGCTGGCGGGACTCTCCGATAATGGTGTGGCCGTGCCCAGGGACTTCAGCGTTGTCGGCTGCGACGACGTGCTGGGCGCGGTGACGCAGCCGGCGCTGACGACGGTCTCGAACTGGTCAGTGGAGGCGGGACGCGCGGCAGTGTCGCTGCTGTTCGACATGTTGCAATCGAGCGCTATCCGCGACGTCCGCTATGTGCTCGAAACGCACCTCGTGGTGCGCGACACCACCGGGGCCGCCACGCCCCGCCAGGCGCTATAGCCACGCCCGGCTGGGCGCCATGTTGATGTGGATGTTCTTGAACTCGGAGTACTCGTCAAAGCCCCGGTGGCCGAGCTCGCGGCCCTGGCCGCTCTGCTTGTAGCCGCCGATGGGCATTTCGGCCGCGCCTTCCTGACCGTTGATGCCGCAGCGGCCAGCGCGGATGCCGCGGATGGTCTGGAGCGCGTTGTCGATGTTGAGCGACCAGACGACGGCGGACAGGCCATAGATGGTGTCGTTGGCGATGCCGATGGCCTCCTGGCGCGTGTCGAACTGCTGCACCGCGAGGACGGGGCCGAAGATCTCGTCGCGCACGATGCTCATGTCGGGCCGCACATCGGTGAAGATGGTGGGCTGGTAGAACAGCCCGCCATTTGTGCCGATGCGCTCGCCCCCAACGACAATGCGCGCACCGGCCTCGCGGCCGGCCTTCACATAGCTCTCGACCTTGCCCAGCTGGACTGGATTGATGAAGGCGCCGACCTTGGTGTCGGGATTGAGCGGGTCGCCGACGGTGACGCGGTTGGCGAGGCCTTCGAGCCGCTGCACGAATTCGTGCGCGACCCTGCGTTCGACAATGAGGCGGCTGCCGGCGATGCAGGTCTGGCCCTGATTGGAGAAGATGCTGCGCGACACCTGATTGGCCGCCGCTTCGAGGTCGGCATCGGCGAAGACGACAACCGGCCCCTTGCCGCCAAGCTCCAGTCCCACCCGTTTGATGGTGGGCGCGGCAAAGGCGCCGATCTGGCGGCCGACACGCTGCGAGCCGGTGAAGGCGACCATGTCGGTGGCCGGATGCTCGGCGAGGATCTGGCCGGCCGGGTTGCCATAGCCGCTGACGACATTGACGACGCCGTCGGGAAGGCCGGCATCGCGCGCGAGCTCTCCCAGACGGAGCGACGATCCCGAGGTGAACTCGCTGGGCTTGAGTACGATGGTGCAGCCGGCGCCGAGTGCCCAGGGCAGCCGCTCCGATGCGATAACCAGCGGATAGTTCCACGGCGTGACCACGCCGACAACGCCGATGGGCTCGCGCAGGACGAGGCCGAGCGCGTGCTCGCTGAGCGCATTGTGCGTCGAGCCTTCGAGACCGCGCACGAGGCCGGCCGCGAACTGCCACAGATCGGCGCAGTTGTTCATCTCGCTGCGGGCGCCGGCGAGGGTCTTGCCCACTTCAAGCGACTCGATGAGCGCGAGTTCCTCGGCGTGGTCGCGGATGGCCTGCGAGATCTTGTAGAGATAGGCGGCGCGCTCCTTGCCGCTCAGGCGTGGCCACGGTCCCTCGTCGAAGGCCCGGCGGGCGGCGAGGATGGCGCGCTCGACATCCGCGGCGGACGCGTCGGGGAATTCGCCGACGACGAGGCCGGGATGCACGGGGCTTTCACGCCGGATGGTCCGGCCCGAGGCGGCGGCGACGCTCCTGCCGCCGACCAGCATGGTGTAGCGACGCTCGATGGCGAGCCGCGGATCGGCGCGATCGGGCTCGATGAACTGAACGGTCATGGCGACCCTCCCCGGTCTATTCCTTGACGGCGCCGCCCACGAGGCCGGCGGTGATGTAGCGCTGGCCGGCAAGCAGCAGCACGATGGGCGGAATCGAGGCGAGCACGGCAGCCGCCATGATCGAGTTCCAGCTCGTGTTCTCGTTGCCGATGTATTTGTAGATGCCCAGCGTGATGGGCACGATCTTGCCCTGCGTGCCCATGGTGAGGGCGAACAGGAAATCGGACCAGGCAAAGAGGAAGCAGAACAGGCCCGAGGTGATGAGGCCATTGCGGCTGAGCGGCAGGATGATGCGGGTGAAGGCGCCCCAATGAGTGGCGCCGTCGACCAGCGCGGCTTCGATCAGCGAGCGCGGCAGCGACACGATGAAGGCGCGGAGGATCAGGATGGCGAAGGGGACGCCCATCGAGGCATCGGCAAGGATGAGCCCCAGATGCGTGTTGAGCAGGCCGGCACGCGCATAGATGGCGTAGAGCGCATTGGCGACGACGACATGCGGGATCATCTGCACGATGAGCAGCAGCAGCACGAACAGCGTCAGCCAGCGCAGGCGGAAGACGACGAGCGCGTAGGCGGCGGGCGCGGCGATGAGCAGGCAGACGATCGCCGTGGTCGTCGCGATGAACAGGCTGGTGCCGATGCTGCCGGCCTGCTCGCCCAGCACGCGCACATAGTTCTCGGTGAGCGGCGGGATGGGCAGGAAGCGCAGCTCGGTGGCGAGCAGCGCGGCACGCGGCTGCAGCGAGACGTTGGTCATCCAGTAGAGCGGGAACAGGATGATCGCGACGATGACGCAGCCGATAGCGGTCCGCGTCCAGTCGCGCAGAGGCGTGCCAAAGAGCAGCCGGCGGCTCATGTGGGGTCGCTTAGTTGGCGGCGGAACGAGCGGATGTAGAAGAAGGCAAAGACCAACGAGATCACCACCAGCACATTGCCAACGGCGGCGCCGTGGCCGAAATCGAACAGCTTGAAGCTGAGCTTGAAGCTGAAGATGGCGAGGGTCTGCGTGGCGTCGGCGGGGCCGCCGCCGGTCAGCACATAGATGAGGTCGAACACCTTGACGGTGTAGGTGACCGAAAGGACGAAGACGATCGCCGTGAGCGGGCGCAGCAGCGGCAGGATGATGCGGAAGAAGCGCTGTACGGGGCCGGCGCCGTCGAGCTCGGCGGCCTCGAGCAGCTCGCGCGGCAGGGCCTGGAGGCCCGAGTGAAACACGGCGAGCGAGAACGGAATGCCGATCCAGATGTTGGTGAGGATGACGGCGACGAGCGCGTTGGTCGGATCGACCAGCCAGGGGATCTTGTGATCGATGAGGCCGAGCTTGAGCAGCAGGTAGTTGATGACGCCGTAGTCCTGCGCGAACATCCATTGCCAGACCGAGGACGAGACGACGAGCGGCAGCAGCCAGGGCGCGAGCAGCAAAGCGCGCATGGTGGAATTGAGCGGGAAGCTGCGCCAGAAGAACAGGGCGAGCAGCATGCCGATGGTCATCTGCCCGGCGATCGACAGCGCCGTGAAGACAGCGGTGAGCCCAAGCGCGCCATAGAAGGTGCGGTTGCGGAACAGGTCGATGTAGTTGTCGAGGCCGACGAAGGGCGCGACGCCGGTGAGGAAGGTGGCGACGCGAAAGTCGGTGACGCTCATCCAGATGTTGTAGAACAGCGGATAGGCGAACAGCACGACCATGAAGATGACGGCCGGCGCCATGAAGGCGGCGGCGACGGTCCAGCCGCCCTCGAGCGGGAGGCGGCTGTGCCGGGCGCGCCTGGCGCCCGACGTGGTGGCGATGTCGGCCGGCGCGGTGATGATGCTACATCCCCGCTTCGGCGGTGGCCTGGGCCTCGTCGAGCGCGGCCTGCGGGTCCTTCTCGCCAATGAGAATGGCCTGCATGGCGGCCGAATAGGCGGCCGAGTATTTGGGATATTGCGTGCCGAGCACCGCCGTGCGGCTGCGCGCGCCGGCGAGCGATTCGACGAACGGCGCCATGCGCGGCAGCTTGGCGTTGAAGTCGGCCCACAGCGCTTCGCGCGACGGTACGTTGTTGCGGTCGAGGGCGTAGGTCAGCATCATTTCGGGCGACGAGACGCATTCGAGGAAGGCCTTGGCGTTCGCCTTGTTGGCGGTGGCCGAGATGACCCAGAGCTCGCCGCCGGTGGGAACGCCGCGCGCCTTGCCCTCGGGCACCGGCACGGGGACGACGCCGTAACTCAGATCGGGATGCTCATCGAGCTGCGGCAGCAGCCACGAGCCGCCGATCATCATGGCGGCTCGGCCGGAGGTGAACTGATCGCGCGCATCGGGGATGGCGAAGGTGACGACCGATTTCGACACCGACCCGTCATTGACGAGGTCGCGCAGATAGGTAAGCGCCTCGACATTCTGGGCCGAGTTGAGCTGCTCGAAATTGCCGCCATTGGACCAGATGAAGGGCGAGGTGTGGAACGTGCCCTGCTCGTTATTGATGCCGGGGAAGACGAAGCCATAGGTGTCGCCCTGGGTGAGGGCCTTGGCGGCGGCCTTGAGCTCGGCCCAGGTGGTGGGCGGCTGAATGCCGGCCTTTTCGAGCATCGCCTTGTGGTAGTAGAGCGCCACGGTGTTGTTGAGCGAGGGTACGGCGTAGTCCTTGCCCTCGTAGTTGCCGAGCGCCTGCAGCGCGGGGACGAAGCCTTCGAGCGACATGCCGATGTCGGCGACAGAAGTGAGGTAGCCGGCGGCGGCCAACTGCGCCACATCCGAGTTATCGATATAGGCGATGTCGGGCATGCTGTTGGTCGAGGCCGCCAGCAGGAACTGCTGGACGAGCTCGGCATAGGGCACCGAGGTGCGCTCGACGGTGAGCCCGGTCTTTTCCGTGCAGGCCTTCAGCAGGATGTTGTCGAAGGCCACCGTCGCGGTGCCTTCGGTGAGATAGTCCATCACCTTGATGGACTCGGCCTGCGCGCCGACGGCGCCCAGCGCGGTACCGAGCAGCAAGGCAGCACTGGCGGCGCTCAGGCGGAGCCTGGAGCGCCCGGTCGTCTTGGTGTTCATCTTGTTCCTCCTCAGGATTTCGCACCCGCCTGGCCCTCTTCCCCGGGCCTTCCAGCAAGTAACTGGATGGTTACATTGAGGCCGGACAGAGCCAATGCCCGCACTTAACATTGCGTCCGATTATCTGATTATATTCTAGATGGTCCGGAGCATGCCGCCGTCCACATAGTAGGTGGAGCCGACGCAGTAGGAGGCCCGCGCGGAGGCGAGGAAGACGAACAGATTGGCGGCTTCCTCGGGCGTGCCGAAGCGGCGGATGGGCGCGAAGTCGTCGGCGACCTTCTGCAGATAGGCCTCGTAGTCGCCACCGCTGGCGGCCGTCAGCTGCTTGGCGGTCTTGATCCAGTCCGGTGTGAGGATCAGGCCGGCATTGACGGTGTTGACGCGGATATTGTCCTTGATGAACTCATAGCTGAGGGTCTTGGAGAACATCAGCAACGCCGCCTTGGAGACGTTGTAGACCGGCTCGTACCAGAGCGGTTGGGTCGCGCAGATGGAGGCGTTATGGAGGATCACGCCGCCGCCCCGCGCCTTCATCAGCGGATGGACGCCGCGGGCGAGCCGCACGGCGGCCTTGACGTGGAGGTCCCAGTACTGGTCCCATTTGGCATCGGGCGCGTCGAGCACGGTTTCGCCCGATCCGGTGCCGGCATTATTGACGAGGATGTCGACGCCGGCAGCCTTTGCGGCATCGACGATGGCGGCGACGCCCGCTTCGGTTGCGACGTCGGCCGCGACAGGCGTGGCGGTGACGCCGAAGGTGGCGGCGATGCGGCTGCATTCAGCGGCCATGCGCTCGCCGCCGCGGGCCGCGAGGATGAGGTTGGTCCCCTCTGCCGCGAGCCCTTCGGCGATGGCGAGGCCGATGCCGACGCTGGCGCCGGTGACGATGGCCGTCCGGCCCTTGAGTCCGAGATTCATCGCGTCTCTCCTATCGGCCCAGTTGCCTGGTGAGTTGTTTGAGGCTGGTGCGCGTCTTGTCGGCGATCTCGTCGACCTCGGCCGTGCCCACGATAAGCGGCGGCGAGAAGCCGAGCGTGTCGCCCATGCAGCGGCCGATGAGCCCATTGGCATAAGCGAGGCGGTCGAACGCCATGCCGGCCTTGAGCGCGGGGTCGATGGGCGTGCGGGTTTCGCGGTCGGCCACCAGCTCGATGCCCAGCATGAGCCCCTCGCCCCGGATGTCGCCGATGATGTCGAACTCATTGGCGAGCTCGTGGAAGTGGCCGACGAGGCGCGCGCCCATGGTCCACACATGGGTGACGACATCCATCTCTTCGTAGATGCGGATCACTTCGAGGGCGATCGCGAGGCCGACCGGGTGACCGGAGTTGGTGAAGCCATGGCCGAAATTGCCGCCGGCGCTGTTGAACGCCTTGACCGCCTCGTAGACGGGCGCGCTCATCACCACCGCCGAGATAGGGAAGTGACCGGCCGACAATCCCTTGGCGAGCGCTATCATGTCGGGCGCGTAGTTCGTGGTGTCCTTGCCGAACCAGTTGCCGGTGCGGCCGAAGCCGCACACGATCTCATCGGCGAGGGCGAGAATGTCGTATTTGCGCAGCAGTTTGTGGACTTCGGGGAAGTAGCTCGCGGGCGGCACGATGATGCCGCCGCCGGCGTGGATCGGCTCGGCGATGAAGGCCGCGATGGTGTCGGGGCCCTCGCGCAGGATCAGCGCCTCGAGCTCGGCCATGAGCCGCGCGACGAAGGCATCCTCGGTCTCGCCGGGCCGGCCGTCGCGATAGAGGTAGGGCGCCGGGGTGTGGAGGAAGCCGGGCAGCGGCAGCCCGAACTCGCGATGCATGAAGTCGAGGCCGCACATCGAGGCGGCGACGATGGTGGAGCCATGGAACGAGCGGTCGCGGGCAATGATCTTGCGCTTGCCCGGCTTGCCGCGCGTGCTGTGATAGACCCAGGCGAGCTTGACCATTGTCTCGTTGGCCTCGGAGCCGGAGGTGGCGAAGTAGGCCTTGCCGCCTGTCATTCCGGTGAGCGCGACGAGCTTTTCGGCAAGCTCGGTGGCCTTGGGCAACGTGCGATTGAAGAAGGTGTGGTAGAAGCCCAGCTCGGAGTATTGCCGCTCGGCCGCCGCGGCGACGCGCGGATGGGTGAAGCCCAGCGAGGCGCACCAGAGGCCCGCCATCGCATCGATGTAGCGCTTGCCGTCGGCATCGGTGATGTAGACGCCATGCCCGCGCGTGACGACGAGCGGGCCGTTCGCCTCGAACTGGGTGGGATTTGTCTGCGAGTGTAGATGCGCGGCGATATCGCGTTGCGCCAGATCGAGCATAGGTGCCTCCGTCTCTCATTTATCATATAAAATGATAGTTAAGAGTGGAGTCAAGCAGCGTGGGCGGCGCCCTGCCCGCTCTCAATGCGAAACACGGCGACGATGCGGTCGAGCTCACCGGCCTGCCGCTCGGTCTGCTCGATGGAGGCGTTGGTCTGCTCGACGAGCGCGGCATTGTGCTGGGTCATCTCGTCCATCGCGCGGACGGCCGCGTCGACCTCCTCGATGGCGGACGCCTGCTCGCGACTGGCACGCGCAATGGCGTCCATGAGCTCGCTGGACATGCGCGCCTTGCCCAGCATCGCCTCAAGCCGCGTCGCGGCCTCTGCGACGAGGCGCGAACCGCCGCGCACATCGGTACTGCTCTGCTCGATCAGCGCCTTGACCTCGGACGAGGCCTGGGCCGCCGATTGCGCGAGGCGGCGCACTTCGACCGCGACGACGGCAAAGCCCTTGCCCGCTTCCCCGGCTCGCGCCGCCTCCACTGAGGCATTGAGCGCGAGCAGATTGGTCTGGAAGGCGATGTCGTCGATCATGCCGATGATGTTCGAGATCTTGCCCGAGGACGCGGTGATGCGCTCCATCGCCTGGGTGGCGCGCACCATCACCTGGCCGCCCTCCTCGGCCGCGCCTGCCACCGCGGCGGCGACCTCGGAGGCATCCCTGGCGCGTCCGGCATTGGCGAGCACGGTGCCCGAAAGCTGCGCCATCGCGGCGGCCGTCTCCTCGATGGTGGCGGCCTGCCGTGTGGTGCGCTCGCTGAGATCGCCGGCGCCGGCCAGGATCTCGCCGGTGGCGACGCGGAGGGCAGTCGATGTCGCGCGCAGACCGGCGAGAATGTCGCCGAGCTTGGACGCGACGGCGTTGGTGCTCGCCTTGAGGTCGTCAAAAGCGCCGTCATAGTCGCCTTCGACGCGATGAGTGAGGTCCGCCTCGGCCAGGGCCGCAAGCACGCGACCGGTCTCGCCGATACCGCCGGCGACCGTTTCGAGCAGTGTGTTGACGCGGTCGGCGAAGGCGCCGAACTCGCTGCCCACGGCGGACAGGTCGAGACGGCGCGAGAAGTCCCCCATTGCCGCCTGGTCGACAATGTCGGCGAGCTCGTCCTGGAAGCCGGCGAGGGCTTCGGCGCGTCGGGTCTGGCTGTGCATCGACTCCTGCCGCGCCGCTTCGAGGCCGCGCCGCTCGTCCAGCGCATCGCGGAACACCTGCAGGGCACGCGCCATGGAGCCCACCTCGTCGCGGCGTGCAAGGCCGCCGATGGGCGCCTCGAGATCGCCGGACGCGAGGTCGCGCATGCGGCGCGTCATGCGCAGCAGGGCACTGGTGGTACCGATGGTGCTGATGCTGCCCGAGATCGCCGCGAGCAGCATGATGCCGCCGAGGATAGCGGCGATGCCGACGAGGTCGGCGCGGAAGGCCGCCGCTTCCGCCGCGAGCCGGTCGAGCGCCTCGGCGTCGGCCATAGCCTCGACCTCTGCGATGACGGCGTCGAGCTCGGCAGCGCGCCTGTCGAGCGTGACGGGATCGTTGCTTTCGCGCGACGGAAGACCCAGCGCGGCCCGGGCAAACTGCTGCCAGTCACGCGCCGTGAACTCGACCAGCGCCGCCTTCTCGCGCAGCGCGTAGGCGGCGGCCGAGCCCTTGAGGCCATCGACCGCGGCCTGGAGGCGCGTCATGCGGTCAAGAAACAGCGCGTTCAGATCGTCCTGCGCGGCACCGCCCAGATTGCGATCGACAAGCGTGCGCGCCTCGCTCGACGCGATCCGAATCTCGCGCGCGTGGTGGATGGTGATGAGCGCATTGCCGACGGCGATATTGGCCTGGCCGAAACTGAGGACCGCGGTTGCGGAGATCCATGCGGCGGCGACGATGGCGAGAAGCAGCAGAGCAGCGAAGGGCGCGAGGATCTTGTCGCGCAGCGAGAGGGCCGGAAACCTGATGCTCCGCATCCGCGCCCCTATCCGCCTGATCATCGCAGCCTCCGTCGTTCTCCTTATTTATCATATAAACAGATTTATTGAGCGTTACCGTCAGCGAGCGGTCCAGCCGCCGTCGATGATGAGGGTCTGGCCGGTGATCAGCGACGCGGCGGGGGACACGAGGAAGGCGACGGCGCCGCTGACCTCGCGCGGCTGGCCGAGGCGGTGCAGCGCGGCGATGCGCTCGACGACGTCGTCGCGGAAGCCGGGACGGCCGAGCGCATCGGCGGTGCCATCGGTCTCGATGAAGGTGGGGGCGACGGCGTTGACGGTGATGCCGTACCTGCCCCACTCGACGGCCATGCATTTCGTCATGTGGGCGACGGCCGCCTTGGAGAGGCAGTAGATGGCCTCATTGGGGAGCGCGATGAAGCCGGCCTGCGAGCTCATATTGACGATGCTGCCGCCTTTACCGGTGGCGATCATATGCTTTGCGACGCGCTGCGCGATGAAGAAGCTCGCCTTGACGTTGAGCGTGATGGTGTCGTCGAACTCGGCCTCGGTGAAGTCCTCGATGGGCCCCTCGGTGCCGCCGCCGACATTGTTGACGAGGATGTCGATGCCGCCGAGCCTGCCGATGGCGGCATCGATCGCGGCGTAGGCCTCGGGCAGCTTCCGCACGTCCATCTGCAGGGGGAACGCATGGCGACCCATCGCCTCGATGTCGGCGACCAGATCGGCGGCGCTCGCCCGATCGCGCAGGCCGAGTGCGATATCGGCGCCGGCATTGGCAAGCGCCAGCGCGATGGCCTGACCGAGGCCGCGCGCGGCACCGGTGACGAGCGCGGTCCTGCCCGCGAGAGCGAAGCTGGGAAGATCGTTCATTGTCATGTCCTCACCTGGTGGCACCCCGCGCCGCGACCGGCCATTCGACTTCGACGATGCCGTCGCGGACGCCGAACACCTCGTCGACCATATTGGAGACGACGCAGCAATGATTGGGGATGATGCTCAGCACTTCGCCGACTTTCGGCTTGCGGGGCGAGCGCGAGACATCGAGGACGCCGTGCTCCTCCGAGAGGCGCTCGACGATGGCGTCGGGATATTCGACCACCGTGCCGAAATTCTCGACGTAATAGCGCTCATGGGTGAGCACCTTGGAGCCGGCGTCGACGACGACGCGATCGGCGGTCGGGGTGGAGACGACTGTGGTGCGCACATGCATGGCGCACTGGTCGAGGCTGGCAAAGCCCGCGGCCATCATCATCACGTCGTTATAGACATAGGTGCCGGCGCGATGCTCGGTCATGAGCGGGAAGTCGGCCATGGTGAGCAGCGCCGGCGTGCCGCCGCCCGAGATGATGGCGATGGGCAGGCCGGCGGCCTCGAGCAGGTGCAGCGACCGCTCGACGAAGCTGTTGGTGGCCGGCGCCTGATTGGGGAAGGTCATGATGCCGTCGAGCCGGATGCTCGGCTTGCGCGCGGCGTAGCGGGCGAGCTCGAGGACGCGCTCGGGCGTGGTGGCGCCGTTGCGGCCGAAGCCGGTGTCGCACTCGATGAGCAGCGGGATGTCGCGGCCGTGGCGGCGCCCCGCGGCGTCGAGGCCGTCGATCACCTCCTCGTTGTCGGCGACGACGGCAAGCCGGCGCAGCGATGCGGACAGTTCCATCAGCCGGTCGGTCTTGCGCTCGCCCACGATGTTGAAGCTGAGCAGGATATCGTCGCAGACGCCGGCGCGGACGAAGGCCTCGACCTCGCCCAGCTTCTGGCAGGTGAGCCCGACGGCGCCGGCCTCGATCTGCATCCGGCCGACGGCAGGAATCTTGTGGGTCTTGACGTGCGGGCGGTTGGCGATGCCGCGCGCATCGACCATGGACTGGACGCGTGCGATGTTGGCCTCGAGCCGGTCCAGATGGATGACGACGGACGGGGTATCGAGGTCTTCGACACGCATGGGCTACTCCGGTGATTCGTATTATCGTTTAATATGATTATTAGTCGGACGCAAAACCCGAGTGGAAGGGGAGAACAGGGAACCTTCGATTTCGGGCTTTGCGTCCGTTCCGCCCGACCGGGGGGACGGGCAAACTGCGGGATGGCCTAGAAGCCGGTCCCGAGGAACTCATCGACATTGGTGGCGTCGATCTGTGCGGTGGGCAGGACGATCTTGGCGTCGAGCGTCTTCCCCTGCGCGATGTCCCAGGCGTACATCATGCCTTCGGGCGCGACGAAGTGGTAGGTGAAGGTCGCGGCCATCTTGCCATCCTTGATGGCCTGGTAGGCGGCTTCCTCGCCATCGATGCCCACCACCTTGACGTCGTCGAGGCGGCCGGCGGCTTCGAGCGCGGCGACGGCGCCGAGCGCCATGCCGTCATTGTGGGCGTAGATCACGTCGAGCTCGCCTTCCGGGAAGCGCTGGATCCAGTCTTCGGTGAGGCGCATGGCCGGCTCGCGGACATAGTCGCCGATGCCGTCGGCCACCACCTTCACGCCGGGGCATTCCTTGGCGATGGTGGCGTTGAAGGCATCGTGGCGGTCCACCGTGGCCGAGGCGCCGGCGACGCCCTGGATCTCGCCGACGGTCCCCTCGCCGCCCAGCAGCTCGCACACGAACTTGCCGGCGGTATTGCCGATGAGGATGTTGTCGGCGCCGATATGGCTGGTCACCGGCGTATTGACCGAGCGGTCGAGGGTGAGCACCTTGACGCCCGCATCCATGGCCTGCTTGACCACGGGGGTGAGCGCGTCGGCGGTGACGGGCGAGATCACAAGGATCTCGATGCCCGAGGCGAGCAGGCCCTCGACATCGGTCACCTGCTTGCTCGCATTGTTCTCGGCATTGGTGATTGTCAGCTCGGCCTTGTCGGCGATGTTCTCGTCGAACCACTTCTTGTTGCGCTCGACCATATTGACGCGCCACGAGCTTTCCATGGTGCCCTGCGAGAAGCCGATCTTGACCTTGTCCTGCGCGATGGTGGGGACGGATGCGGTACCCGCGAGCAGGGCCGCGGCCGTCAGGACCAGCACGGTTCTACCTAGAGTGTTCATTAGTTCCTCCTTGATGGTGACGGGTTTTTGCGGTCCCGTCCGTTCCGCTACTTCGCGGAATTGCGGTTGCGCCGGTAGGTCTCGAAGAGCACCGCGGCGACGATGATGAAGCCTTTGACGATCTGCTGGGTGAAGGGCGAGACGCCGAACAGGTTGAGCATGTTGGCGAGCACGGTGACGATGGCGGCGCCCAGGATCGTGCCGATCACGCCGCCCTCGCCGCCGAACAGCGAGGTGCCGCCGATGACCGTCATGGCGATGGCCTCGAGCTCGAGGCCGGTGGCGAGCACCGGCTCGCCGACGGTGAGGCGCGAGATCATCACGAGGGCGGTGAGGCCGGCGAGGAAGCCCGAGATCAGATAGACGCCGAAGATGGTGGCGCCGACATTGATACCCGAGAGCCGCGCCGCTTCGGGGTTGGAGCCTACCGCATAGATGTTGCGGCCGAAGGGCGTGTAGCGCAGCACGAAGAAGGCGCTGGCGGCGACGAGCAGGAACACCCACACGGGCACCGGCAGGCCGAGCAGGAAGCCCTGCCCCAGCCAGGAGAACGACTCCGCCGCCTCGCGGAAATGCACGGGGTGGCCGCCCGATATGGTCATGGCGAGGCCGCGGCCGATGACCATCATGCCCAGCGTCATGATGAAGGGCGGCACGCGGCCGATGACGATGACGACGCCGTTGATGGCCCCCAGCGTCGCGCCGATCAGCAGGCCGACGATGACCACCGACCAGATCGGCATGCCCGCGTCCAGCATGGTGGCGCAGACAACGCCGGCCACCGCGACGATCGAGCCGACGCTGAGATCAATGCCGGCGGTGAGGATCACCATCGTCATGCCGATGGCGACGATGCCGAAGAGAGCGGTTTGCCGGGCGACGCTGACGAGGTTGGACGGATTGATGAAGGTGGGCTTGTAGATCACCGCGACGATGATCATGAGCAGCAGCACCCAGATGAGGCCGGAGGCGCGGAGCGCGCCCAGACGCCTGAGGCGGGACAGCAGGGTCGGTGCCGGCGGCGAGGCCGAGCGGGCGGCATGGTCGGTCATGGCGTGCGTCCATAGAATTCCGGCGCGCGACGGCCGGTGGAGAGGAAGATCGATTTGATCTCTGTGAATTCTTCGAGCCCGGCGCGGCCGAGCTCGCGGCCGAAGCCGGATTGCTGGCGGCCGCCGAAGGGCATCTGCGGCGAGCCGTCGAGCGTGGTGTTGACCCACACGACGCCGCTGCGCAGGGCAGCAGAAACGCCCATCACCTTGTCGAGGTCGCGGCTCCACAGCGCATTGGCGAGGCCGTAGCTGGTGTCGTTGGCGAGCGCGACGGCTTCCTCGGTGGAGCGGAAGCGGGTGACCGTCAGCACGGGCCCGAAGATTTCCTCGCGGTGCGCGCGCACGAAGGGGGTGACGCGGTCGAGTATGGTGGGTGCGAAGAAGCTGCCCTTGTCGTAGAGCCCGCCGCTCAGGCGATGACCGCCGGCATAGGTGACGACGCCCTCGGCCGCGCTGCCGTCGACATAGGCACGGACCCGATCGAGCGCCGGAGCATGAATGAGCGAGCCCATGTCGGTTGCTTCATCGGCCGGATCGCCGATGCGGATGCCGCCGATTGCCTGCTTCAGCCGCGCGAGGAAGCCGTCGGCGATCGCCTCGTCGATGATGAGGCGCGTGCCGGCGCTGCAGACCTGGCCGGAATTGTGGAAGACCCCGAAGAGCGTGCCGTCGAGCGCATCGTCGATATCGGCGTCGGCGAAGACGATATTGGCGCCTTTGCCGCCCAGTTCGAGCGACACGCGCTTGGTGGTGGCGATAGCCGCCTGCATCACCTTGCGGCCGGTAGCGGTGGAGCCGGTGAAGCTCACCATGTCGACGCCGGGATGACTGACGAGGGCGTCGCCTGCCTCGGCGCCGTAGCCGGTGACGACGTTGACGACGCCGGGCGGGATGCCGGCCTCAAGAGCGAGCCGCGCCAGCTCGAGCGCGGTACCCGAAGTGAACTCGGAGGGCTTGACCACCACGGTACAGCCCGCGGCGAGCGCGAACGGCACCTTGTGGCAGAACACGAAGGCCGGGAAGTTCCACGGGATGATGGCGCCCACCACGCCGGCCGGCTCACGCATGACGAGACCGGTCTGTCCCGGCCTCAGGGACGGATAGGCAATGCCGTGGAGATCGGCGGCAAGGCCCGCGGCGTAGTGGACGACCTTGGCACCGCCCTCGATATCCTTGCGAGCATAGCGAATGGGCTTGCCGACCTCGTCGGATTCGATCTGGGCGAGCCGACCAAGATTGGCGAGCATCAGCTCGGCAAAGGCGCGCAGCAGGCGCGAGCGGTCGATGCCGCTCAGCCGCGACCACGGGCCCTCGTCGAAGGCGGTGCGCGCCGCGAGCACGGCGGTATCGACGTCGCGGGCGTTCCCCGCGGCGAAGACCGCGACAAGGGCGCCCGTGGCGGGCGAGAAGCGGTCGATCAGCTTGCCGCTCGAGGGGACGCAGGACGCGCCGCCGATGAAATGATCATAGCCCCGCATGGACAGCCTCCTTCCGCGCCGGACGGCCAGCGCCGATAGCCGCCGCCATGAGCTTTTCCTCGGTGGCCTCGTCGCGCTCGAAACGGCCGGCGATGCGGCCGTCGCGCATCACCAGGATGCGATCGGAGAGGCCGAGGATTTCGGGCAGCTCGGACGAGACCATGACGATGGCGGCGTGCTCCTCGTCGGCGAGCTGCGCGAGCAGCTCGTAGATCTCGCGCTTGGCGCCGACATCGACGCCGCGTGTGGGCTCGTCGATCAGCAGGATATCGCATTCGGCATTGAGGCTGCGGGCGATGAGGCATTTCTGCTGGTTGCCGCCCGAAAGCTGGTGCACGAGCGCCTCGGTGCCCGGGGTGCGGACCTTGAGCCGCTGTACGAGGCGGGTCGCGATCCGCCGCTCGGTGGCGTGGCTCAGCATTCCCCCGCGGCTGATCTTGCCGAGGCGCGCGATCGTCATGTTGAAGGCGACGCTCTGCGGCAGGAAGCAGCCCTGGGTCTTGCGGTCCTCCGGCAACAGGCACATGCGCTCGCGGATGGCCGCGGCGGGCGTTGCGATGCGGCGCTCGCGGCCGCGCAGCGTGTAGGTGCTCGCGGCGGCGCGGTCGGCGCCCATCAGGGCGCGCAGCAGTTCGGTGCGCCCCGAACCGGCGAGGCCGCAAATGCCCAGAATCTCCCCGGCCCGCACATCGAGGTCGATGCCGTGCAGGACACGCGGGCGATTGAGGCCGCGCACGGAGAGGACCGGAGCACCGATGCCGCGGCGACGCGCCGGATAGATGTCGGCCAGGGTGCGCCCCACCATCATGGAGATCAGGCTCTCCGGATCGACCTCGCCGATGGGACGGCTGCCGACCCGACGGCCGTCGCGCAGCACCGTGACATTGTCGCAGATGGCGAAGACCTCGCTCAGCCGGTGCGAGATGTAGATGAAGCTCACGCCCTGCGCCGAGAGGCGGCGGATAATCTCGAACAGCCGCTCGAGCTCGGACCCGCCGAGCACCGCGGAGGGCTCATCGAGCACGACGATGCGGGCATTGCGCGAGAGGGCCGACGCGATCTCGACCATCTGCCGCTGTGCCACGCTGAGCTGGTCGAGACGGGCGGCAGGATCGACACGGAAACCGAGCCGGTCCATGAGCTCGCCGGCCTGCCGATGTGCCGCGCGCCAGTCGATGATGCCAAGCGGCCCGCGGGGGAGCCGTCCAAGGAACAGATTCTCGGCCACCGTGAGATGCGGCGCCAGCATCAGCTCCTGGTAGATGACGGCGATGCCGTAGTCGTGCATCTCGGCCGGGGTGGGGTGATCGACGGCGCGGCCGGCGATGACGATCTCGCCGCTATCGGCGTGGATCGCGCCGGCCAGAATCTTGATGAGCGTCGATTTTCCGGCGCCGTTTTCGCCCACCAGGCCATGGACCTCACCACGCCGGAGCGTGAGCGCGACGTCGTCGAGCGCGACGACGCCGGGGTAGCGCTTGGAGATGCCGCGCATCGACAGCACGGCTGTATCGGCCCCCTCCTGCACCGCCTGCCCGCCGCTTTCCACCGCCCGTTCCTCATGCTCAGTTGTGATTTTCTTATTATATGATAAATCATATCGCAGCTTGTCAATCCAAAAAGCCCCGATATTGCTATCGCCATGACAACTATGCAGCCTCGTAAGCTTCTCGGCGGTAGCCAAAAACGTAATCTGTTCGCCCATGTGGCGGATGAACTGGGAACCCGCATCGTGCGGGGCGACATCAAGCCCGGAGATCCCTTCCCGATCGAGGCCGAACTCGGCCAGGAATTCGGCGCCAGCCGGTCGGTGATCCGCGAGGTGGTGAAGTCGCTGGCGGCCAAGGGGCTGCTCGAATCGCGCACCCGTACCGGTATCCGCGTGCTGCCGGAATCGCGCTGGAACCTGTTCGACACCGATGTGCTCGAATGGCGCTACACCGCGATGCCGCCCGAGGCCTTCTTCCGCGAGCTGTTCGAGATCCGCCGCATGATCGAGCCCGAGGCGGCCTCGCTCGCGGCGCAGCGCGGCAGCGAAGCCGAGATCGCGGCGATGGAGACGGCCTACGAGCTGATGGAGACGGCCAAGAACGGGTCGGACGAAGCGATCGAGGCGGACCTCGCTTTCCATCGCGAGATCCTCGCGGCGGCGCACAATCCGCTGCTGCACCAGATGGCGAGCCTGATCGGCGTCGGCCTCCTGGTCGCCTACCGGATTTCCCGCGATCCGTTCACCGTGTTCCTCTCCAAGCACAAGGACGTGCTGATCGCGATCAAGAAGCGGAAGCCCGAGGCAGCACGCAAGGCCATGGACCAGTTGCTGACCGGCACGCGCGATTTCCTCGAGCACGAGACGCGGCCGCGAACCAAGCGCAGTTCGCGGGAAACCGCCTAGCTACTTCACGCCGCCCGCCGCAAGACCCGCCACGAGCTGGCGCTGCATCAGCAGGAAGCCGAGGAAAACGGGCACGATCGCGACCAGCGATGCCGCGAGCAGCAGGTGCCACTGAATCTCGTAGCGACCGACGAAGCTGTAGATGCCCGTGGTCAACGGCCGCAGCTTCGCGTCGCTGAGGAAGGTCAGCGCCAGCAGGAACTCGTTCCATGCGTTGACGAACGAGAAGGTCATCGCCGTGGCGATGCCTGGCGCGGCAATGGGCAGGAAGTGGTCGACAAGGATGCGGAACCGCCCCGCCCCGTCGAGGATGGCGGCTTCCTCGATCTCGACGGGTACGGAGGAGAAGTAGGCCGTCATCATCCAGATGGTGAAGGGCAAAGCGACGGCGGCGTTGACGACGATCAGCGCGACATGCGTGTTGAGCAGCGTCATGGCGTTGAGCATCAGGAACAATGCGAGCAGCAGCACGACCGGCGAGAACATCTGCGTGCCGATGATGAAGTAGAGGAACAATTGCCGGCCGGGAAAGTGGAAGCGCGCCAGCGCATAGCCCGCCGGCAGGCCGACAAGGGTAGCGAGCGCGGTGGCGCCGCCGGCGATGACGAACGAGTTCCAGAAGTAGAGCGCCAGCGGCACGTCGCTCCAGATCGCAAGGAAATTGCCCCATGCCGGCACGGCGGGAAACCAGGCCGGCGGCCAGGCATAGAGCGTGCTGCGTGGCTTCAGCGCCGTCGACAGCATCTCGATGAAGGGGAACAGCAGCAGCACCAGGATGAAAGCGAGGAGGCCGAAGCGCATGAGCCGGGTGGGCAGCCCTTCGCGCAGATAGGTAACATCGATCATCGGAGCACGTTCCGCCACATGATGCGCGTGTGAAGGACGGCAAAGCCGAGGAGGATCGCGAAGACCACCACCGAGGTCGCCGAGGCGGCGCCCATATCGTAGAAGCGGAAGCCCTTGCGATAGAGGAAGGTGATCAGCGTGTCGGTGGCGCCCGCCGGGCCGCCCTCCGTCATCACCCAGATGATGGGGAAGGAATTGAACACGAAGATCACGTTGAGCAGGATCGACACGGCGAGCACCGGGCGAAGCTGCGGCAGCGTGATGTCGCGGAACAGCCGCCACTGGCTCGCGCCGTCGAGCGTCGCGGCTTCGTAGAGATCGGTGTCGATCGACTGGATGCCGGCGGCGAGCACCAGCGTGGTGAACGGGATCGACGCCCAGATGCCCACCCAGATCATCAGCGGGAAGGCGAGCGCGGGATTGCCCAGCCACTCGACGCGCAGCGCCGGGAACCCGATGGCGTTCACCACATGGCCGACAGCGCCGAAATCGGGATGCGCCATCCAGCGCCAGAGCAGGCTGACGATGACGAGACCGGTGGCCCAGGGCAGGAGCAGGAGACCCCGCACCAGCGCCCTGCCCCGGAACTTCTGCTGCAGCACGACGGCGAGGAACAGCGCGATCACGGTGGTGGCGGCAACGATGCTGACGGTCCAGATCACAGTGCGCCACGCGGCGGCGATGAACTGCGGATCGGAGAACAGCGCGAGGTAGTGCCCAAGACCGACGAAGCCGCCGAAGCGGCCGAACTGGTCGACCTCGTTGAGCGACATCCACAGCGTGAGCGCGATGGGCAGGCAGATGAAGATGGCGACAAGCGCGAAGGCGGGCGCGAGATAGACCGACGCCGCGGCGCGATCGTCATGGGATCGGCGATACGCGCGGGGCGGACCGAGCGCGGGGACTGCCAGCGGATGGGGTGTCAGCGAGACCATCGGTCGATCCGGAAGAGCGAGTGGCGGAGCCGGGAGTCTCCGCCACTCAGGCCTGGTCAGGAGAGGACCCTACTTGACCAGGGCACTGAAATCGGCGGCCGCCTTGTCGAGCGCGTCCTTGGGCGAGGCGGCGCCGGTGATGGCCGACTGCATCGCGGTCTTCACCAGCTCCTGCATCTGCGCATATTGCGGATGGAACGGATCGAACTGGCTGGTGGGCAACATGTCGATGAAGGCCTTGATGTTGGCATCGCCGGTGAAGGCCGGGTTGCCGGCCTGCGAGAGCAGCACGGGCAGCATGCCCTCGGCCTCGTCGAACTGGTTGCGCACCGCGGTCGAGAAGATATGCGCAATGAACTTGCGGCTCGCCTCGACCGGCGCGGCCTTGCCGATGACGAGCGTGTCGGTGACGCCCCAGGTCACGGGTGTCTGGCCAGCGGTTTTCACCGGCACGGCGGCGACGGCGATCTCGAGGCCGGGCGCATTGGCCTTGATGCCGGCGATGGCGAAATTGCCGTTGATCATCGTCGCCACGCGGCCCGCTTCGTACATGGGCTGGTAGTCCTCGAGCGTGGTGCCGAGTGGATCGGGCACGGCGCCGGCCTTGACGAGATCGACGAGGAACTGCAGCGCCTCGACGCCTTCCGGACTGTTGAAGGCGGCCTTGCCGTCGGTGGCAAAGAACGTGCCGCCATTGTTGAGCAGGTAGTAGCCGAAGTCGCGGAAGGCGCGGACGCCCTTGGCGTCGAAGGCATAGCCGAAGGCGCCGGTCTTTTCCTTCACGCCCACGATGATGCTGCGATAGTCGTCCCAGGTGGCGATGGGCGCGTCGGGATCGAAACCCGCCTGCGCGAGGAGGCCCCGGTTGAGCAGGATGGCGCGCGCCGCGGCGGCGATGGGCAGGCCCCAGTTCTCGCCATTGTAGACGGCGCCCTTGTCGAACAGCGCGGGGACGAAGTCGGCCCTGAGCGCGGCATCGACGAGGTCGTCGCCAAGCGGGCGGATGGCGGCGGCGTCGACCCATTCGGGCACCCAGATGGTCGCGGTGTTGACGAGGTCGGGCATGGTGCCGGCGGCGATGCGCTGGGCGGTGAGGTCGTGGATGGTGTTCCAGCCCACCACTTCGAGCGTCACGTCGATATCGGGGTTGGCGGCCTCGAAATCGGCGACCACCTGCTCCCAGAAGGGCAGCGTCTTGGCGCTGTATTCGGCCGCGAGGAAGCTGAGCTTCTGCTGCGCGGCCGCGGCGCCCGCCAGCAATGCGCCGATGGCTATTCCCGCCGTCAGCAGCGCCGCAGACTTCACGATCAACCGGTGAATGGACATGACACCCTCCCTTGCGCTCTTTCCATTATTTATCGGTTTATATGATAATTCATTTGCGAGCGTCAAGCGCGGCTCGGCGGGCGGATCAGGCGGGCTTGTAGGCGACGCAGTCGATCTCGATCTTGCAGTCCACCATCATGGCCGACTGCACGCAGGCCCGGGCCGGCGGCGCAGCGCCGAAATACTCGGCGTAAATCTT